>OKEE01000004.1_pt1 | contig 172092 bp, 180 predicted proteins | sample 1611071 | NCBI WGS metagenome assembly OKEE01 (sample SAMN04436708, study PRJEB24849) | human gut metagenome | biome: human gut; feature: NICU; material: stool | host: Homo sapiens | place: USA: Saint Louis, MO | collected 2010-09-07 | reverse complement strand
CGCGAGCTGGGTTCAGAACGTCGTGAGACAGTTCGGTCCCTATCCGTCGCGGGCGAAGGAAATTTGAGAGGATCTGCTCCTAGTACGAGAGGACCAGAGTGGACTTACCGCTGGTGTACCAGTTGTTCTGCCAAGAGCATCGCTGGGTAGCTATGTAGGGAAGGGATAAACGCTGAAAGCATCTAAGTGTGAAACCCACCTCAAGATGAGATTTCCCATAACGTTATGTTAGTAAGAGCCCTGAGAGAAGATCAGGTAGATAGGTTAGGAGTGGAAGTTGTGTGAGCAATGGAGCGGACTAATACTAATAGCTCGAGGACTTATCCGAGAAGAAGTAATGAGAACGTGAAGAAAAGCGTATGATTTTAGGGAATCTGCGCAGAAGTCATAGGGACTTCAAGCGGATTTATCTAAATCACTAGCTTTTTAGTTCGAATACAATTACTTAAGTAATGAAGGCAGATCTAGTAAGGATTTAGCCGGAGTACAATTTCATTGAGAAAGATAGCGTAGAGGTAAATCTTTTACAATTTGAGACGTTATTCAATTTTGAGTGTGTTAGATACTCAGCAGTTAAGTGACGATAGCCTAGGAGATACACCTGTACCCATGCCGAACACAGAAGTTAAGCCCTAGAACGCCGGAAGTAGTTGGGGGTTGCCCCCTGTGAGATAAGGTAGTCGCTTAGCATTTATCCGGCATAGCTCAGTTGGTAGTAGCGCATGACTGTTAATCATGATGTCGTAGGTTCGAGTCCTACTGCCGGAGTTGATACATGATTAGAAACCTTGATATAATCGGGTTTCTTTTTTGCTATTTTTAAAATAGAATGCAGAATCTCGGGTTAAAATTATTATTTATAACACTAATTCAGGCTCTTGGTTGATGAAAAGCAGAGGACGAAGTTCATTCTCTTTTTTTATGTTCAAAACAATGAGAATGTATTTTTTTAAAATTTTCATTTTTAGAGAATGAGTTACACTGTTTCATTTATCGAGAGGATTGTATTATCTCAATCAAATTAAGATTGTTTGGTTTTTAGACTGCTCATGGATGATTATATTTTGTAATAGATTTCCAGGTGAGATGCCTGACGAGTTCACCTATAAATAATACACTCTGGGGAGATTACGCATAGCAATCAATCAAAATTTGAAAATTTTTAGTTCGTACTCCTACCTACGCTATGCTGTTGCTTTTATCATCAGCTACTACATCAAGATTTTGGGGTTAATATAATGCAAGTGGCTGAGCAAAAACCCAATTCATGGTCAAAGTGTAATAATCGCTTATAGCGAAAAAAGCTTAAAATCAAGTTAATTAAAAGGTTGATTTTAAGCTTTTTGACTATTTTTATGAATTTTTACCTAGACTCTCAATTTTTATTCAAAAAAAGCTTTGTACAGTGCTTTTATAGCTGCTTTTTCTTGTTTGGAATTGATAACAATCATGATAGAAACTTCACTAGATCCTTGGGAAATCATTTGGATATTAATGTGATTATCTGACAGTGCTTTAGTTGCGGTAGCAGTCAAACCGATGTGACTTTTCATTTTTTCACCGACAATCATAATGATTGAGAGATCATGTTCGATTTCTGCGTGGTCAACTTCTAATTTTTGTCTTAATTGACGAAGAATTTCTTCCTCTTTAATGGGGGTTAACTCACGATCCCGAAGAATAATAGATAAGTCATCGATACCGGTAGGCATGTGCTCCCAGCGGATATTTAGATCTTCCAATATTTGCAGAACTTTTCTACCAAAACCGATTTCACGGTTCATGAGGTATTTAGACATGTTAATACTGGTGAAATGGGCATCCGCAGCAATACCTACTACAGTGAAGTCCCTGTTGCTGTGCTTTAAAACAATTTTTGTACCAGGATGAGTAGGGTTATTTGTATTTTTAATAACGAGTGGAATTTTCCCACGGTAAGCTGGAATGAGTGCTTCGTCATGTAATACAGTAAAACCTGCATAAGCTAATTCGCGCATTTCGCGATAAGTTAATTCTGGAATGGAGTGTGGCATGTGGATAATGCCAGGGTGTGCTGCAAAAATACCATCAACATCTGTAAAATTTTCATAAAGATCAGCTTTTACACCGGCAGCAATAATGGAGCCAGTAATATCAGACCCACCACGTGAAAAGGTGCAAATCTGGTCATCTTTTGTTACTCCAAAGAACCCTGGTATAATCAATACTTCGTCAGCTTCATTTAATTCTTCGATTTTATCATAACTGGAAGGGAGAAGTCGAGCATTTCCTGGTTCGCTGGATACAATGAGTCCTGCTTCTCTAGGGTGAACATAACGAGCATCTACGCCATTTTGTCTAAAATAAGCCGCAATGAGTTTCGCATTGTTATTTTCACCGGCAGCAAGAAAAGTATCGTACAAGAACTTATTATTTTCGATAGGAAGGCTTGCGAGCTTTTGGAAACTTTTTGAAATTCTCTCTAGAATATTTGGTTTGAGTTGCAGTTCTAACGCCATATCTCGATAACGCTGAATAATCCATTGTTGGTGCTTTGTTACGTCATTACCAGCAACATAGTCTCTATAATATTTAATGAGGGCATCTGTTACCTTTGTATCCTGAGTGCATCGCTTCCCAGGCGCAGAGACAATCACGAATCGACGTTCAGGATCAGCTTTTATAATCTGTAATACTTTTTCTAATTGACCAGCAGAGGCAAGTGAACTTCCTCCAAATTTAACAACTTTCATAAATTCTCCTATAGGCTGATTGTTTAAATTATAGCAAAATTCTGAAATCTTTTCAAATTTACTTGTGCTTACTTGCTAAAGCAAATATTTTATGTTAGAATGTAACCATATTATTTGATATTCAAATAATTTAATTGACAAAGAAAATAATTGTCGGAGGCAATTAAATGCAATTTGAAAATATTTTATATAACGTTAATGACGGTGTTGCAACATTGACTTTGAATCGCCCAGAGGTTTCCAATGGGTTTAATGTTCCCATGTGTGAAGAAATTTTAAGAGCGATAAAAATGGCTTCTGAAGATGAAGAAATCCAAATTTTGCTCATCAATGCAAATGGGAAAGTATTTTCTGTTGGCGGTGATTTGGCAGAAATGCAACGAGCGGTGGAGGCAGATGATATTCAGTCTTTGGTCAAAATTGCTGAATTAGTCAATGAAATTTCTTACTCAATGAAACAACTATCTAAGCCGGTCATTATGAGTGTAGATGGACCAGTTGCTGGTGCGGCAGCTAACATGGTGGTAGCTGCAGATTTCTGTATTGCAACGGAGCGTTCTCGTTTTATTCAAGCTTTTGTGGGGGTAGGTCTTGCTCCTGATGCGGGTGGTCTATATTTACTTGCTAGAGCGATTGGTGTGACGAGAGCAACTCAATTAGCAATGACAGGTGAACCGTTAAACGCAGAAAAAGCTTTAAATTATGGTCTTTTGTATAAAGTTTGTGAAGTTGAAAAGTTAGAAACTACAACGAATCAAGTGATTAAGAAGTTGAAACGTCATTCACTTAATTCTTATCGTGCTATTAAAGAATTGGTATGGAAGAGTTTGTTTACTGGTTGGGATGAGTATGCAAAACTCGAACTACAGTTGCAAAAGACATTGGCTTTCACAGAAGATTTCAAAGAAGGGGTGCGAGCTTATGCTGAGAAGCGTCGACCAAAATTTTCTGGGAAGTAAAAAAGTAGTTGCAATTTAATTTGATATTTGATATACTTTTCTAGTCAAATGTTTTGATGTTGAAAGTTTTTTCGTTAGAGGAGGATAGATTTTTGGATTACCAATTGGTCAATGATTATTTAACATCTATTTTCAATAATGTATTGGTTATTGAAGAATCTAGTTTGAGAGGCAGTCGCTTCAAAGATATCTCTATCAAAGAAATGCACACGATTGATGTTGTTGGGAAAAATCCCAATGCGACTCCTAGTAGCGTAGCAAAGGAATTGATGGTGACATTAGGTACCGTAACAACTAGTTTAAATAACCTTGAAAGAAAAGGCTATATTGAACGGACACGTTCAGAAGTTGATCGTCGTGTCGTTCATCTGAATTTGACAAAAAATGGTCGCCTGATTTATCGCTTGCACAGAAGATTTCACAAGAGAATGGTTGAAAGAATCATTGAAGGAATGGATGCTGAAGAGATGAAGGTCATGGGAAAAGGTCTGACTAATCTGTATCATTTTTTAGAGGATTTGAAATAATGAACTATGCTAAAATTAGTCAAGTTGCTCATTATGCTCCAAGTCAGGTAGTTACAAATGATGATTTGGCAAAAATAATGGATACGAGCGATGAATGGATTTCAAGTCGAACAGGAATAGAGCGTCGTCATTTATCACAAATAGAATCAACGAGTGTTTTGGCTACCAAGGTGGCAGAACAATTGTTGAAAAAGGCGAATATCCATGCAGATGAGCTAGACTTTATCATTGTGGCAACTATTACCCCAGACTCTATGATGCCTTCAACGGCTGCACGAGTTCAGGCAAATATTGGTGCAAATCATGCTTTTGCCTTTGATTTAACAGCGGCTTGTAGTGGATTTATCTTTGCTTTATCAACAGCTGAAAAGTTGATTTCTTCAGGTCGTTACCAGAAGGGTTTTGTTATAGGAAGTGAAACCTTATCAAAAGTCCTTGACTGGTCTGATCGTTCAACTGCGGTTCTTTTCGGTGATGGTGCTGGTGGTGTTTTGCTAGAGAGCTCAGAGCAGCAGCATTTTTTAGCTGAAAGTCAATATACAGACGGTTCGCGTGGGGAAAGCTTGACTTGTGGTAAGTTTGGTTTATCTTCACCTTATTCTGAAAAGGAAGAAGCGGCACCATATTTGACGATGGATGGTCGTAAAATTTTTGATTTTGCTATTCGAGATGTGGCAAAATCTATAAAAAATACAATTGAATCCAGTGATATTCAAGTAGAGGATATTGACTATTTATTATTACATCAAGCCAATATTCGTATTTTAGATAAAATGGCGAAAAAGATTGGTGTAGCAAGGGAAAAACTTCCTGAAAATATGATGGAATATGGGAATACGAGTGCAGCGAGCATTCCAATTCTTTTATCTGAGTGTGTTGAAAAAGGACTCATTCACCTTGATGGCAGTCAAACAGTTTTGTTGTCAGGATTCGGTGGAGGTTTGACATGGGGCACACTTATTGTTACAATTTAGTTATTATGTGGTAAACACATGAATATAAATATTTATTTTTAAAGGAGTCTATCATGGCAGTATTTGAAAAAGTACAAGAAATTATTGTGGAAGAACTTGGTAAAGAACCTTCAGAAGTTACTCTTGAGTCAACTTTTGATGATCTTGACGCAGATTCATTGGATTTGTTCCAAGTTATCTCAGAAATTGAAGATGCATTCGATATTCAAATCGAAACCGAAGAAGGATTGAACACAGTTGGTGACTTAGTTGCCTACGTTGAAGAAAAAACAAAATAAAAAGATGAAACGGGGCTGAGATAAGATTCTCGCCCTCTTTTGAAAAAGGTATTGAGGTAGGCAGTAAAGTTGACTGTATAACCGATTTTCTTTTGAGAAAAGAGCAAGAGACAGTTGATTTTGCTGGGGTGGAACAATAAAATCTATGGTTGGATGGCATGTTTCACTCCCTCTTGTTTAGGTAATAGTTTGATTTTCAAAGTATACAAGTGCTTGAACTGAAAGGATTGAGCCATTACTTAAGCAATATAAAGGAAGGTATTATGCAAACACGTGTTACAGAATTGTTAAATATTAAATATCCTATTTTCCAGGGTGGGATGGCCTGGGTTGCTGATGGTGACTTGGCTGGTGCAGTTTCTAAAGCGGGAGGTCTTGGCATTATCGGTGGTGGTAATGCACCAAAAGAAGTTGTTAAAGCTAATATTGATAAAATTAAGTCATTGACAGACAAACCTTTTGGCGTGAATATCATGCTGTTGTCACCGTTTGTGGAAGATATTGTTGACTTAGTGATTGAAGAAGGTGTCAAGGTTGTGACAACTGGTGCAGGAAATCCAAGTAAATATATGACTCGTTTCCACGACGCAGGTATTACAGTCATTCCAGTAGTTCCAAGTGTAGCATTGGCTAAGCGAATGGAAAAAATTGGTGCAGATGCAGTCATTGCTGAAGGAATGGAAGCAGGTGGGCATATTGGAAAATTAACCACCATGACTTTGGTTCGTCAGGTAGTTGAAGCAGTTGATATTCCTGTAATTGCAGCAGGAGGGATTGCCGATGGTCGCGGTGCAGCTGCAGGCTTTATGCTTGGTTCAGAGGCTGTTCAAGTGGGAACACGTTTCGTCGTTGCAAAAGAGTCAAATGCGCACCAAAATTATAAAAATATGATTTTGAAAGCTCGGGATATTGATACAACTATTTCTGCTCAACATTTTGGTCATGCAGTACGAGCTTTGAAAAATAAACTAACTAGAGAATTTGATCAAGCAGAAAAGGATGCTTTTAAGCAAGAAAATCCTGATTTAACTGTTTTTGAGAATTTAGGAGCTGGCGCTCTTGCAAATGCAGTTGTTCGCGGTGATGTTGAACATGGTTCTGTCATGTCAGGACAAATTGCGGGGCTTGTCAGCAAAGAAGAAACAGTTGAAGAAATTTTAAAAGATATTTACTACGGTGCAGCAGAGGTAATCCAAAAAGAAGCTAGCCGTTGGGCAGGAGTAACTAGAAATGACTAAAACAGCCTTTCTATTTGCAGGTCAGGGTGCTCAGTATCTGGGAATGGCTCGTGACCTTTACGATCAGTTTGATGTAGTGAGGGCAACCTATGATGAAGCAAGTCAAGTATTGGGCTATGATCTACGATATCTGATAGATAATGAGGAAGAAAAGCTCAACCAGACACGCCATACTCAGCCAGCAATTTTAACCACTTCGGTTTCTGTTTACCGATTATTGCAAGAAAAAGGAATGCAAGCTGATATGGTAGCAGGCCTTTCTCTTGGGGAATACTCTGCCATGGTAGCAGCAGGTGCTTTGGATTTTAAAACAGCGGTTGCTTTGGTTGCGAAACGTGGTGCTTTTATGGAAGAAGCAGCTCCTGCTGGCTCTGGTAAAATGGTTGCTGTACTAAACGCAGATGTGGCAACTATTGAAGCAGCTTGTCAAGCAGCTTGTCAGCTGGGAATTGTATCACCAGCAAATTACAATACGCCTAGTCAGATTGTTATTGGTGGTGAAGTTGAAGCGGTTGACAAAGCAGTAGAATTGTTAAAAGAAGCTGGTGTTAAGCGTCTCATCCCTTTGAATGTCTCTGGTCCATTTCATACAGCTTTGCTAAAACCTGCAAGTGATAAATTGTCAAAAGTTTTAGCAACAGTCGAATTTACTGATTTTAAACTCCCTTTGGTAGGAAATACAGAAGCAGCTGTCATGGAAAAAGAACGGATAAAAGAGCTATTAACTCGTCAGGTAATGGAACCGGTTCGTTTTTATGATAGTATCGCAACAATGAAAAAATCAGGTGTAACTGATTTTATTGAAATTGGTCCAGGTAAGGTTCTGTCTGGTTTTATTAAAAAAAATGATAAATCAGCAAAGGTTGCTCACGTTGAAGATGTTAGAAGTTTATCTACTCTTCTAGAAAATAAGGAATAGGTATGGAACTGAAAGGTAAAAATATTTTTATAACTGGTTCAACACGTGGAATTGGTTTTGCAATGGCACATAAGTTTGCGAGTCTAGGTGCCAACATTGTTTTAAACGGTCGCCGTGAGATTGATGAGGTACTCGTCTCTGAATTTTCAGATTATGGGGCACAAGTGATTCCGATTTCTGGTGATGTGTCAGATAGCACGGATGCCAAGCGGATGGTAGAAGAGGCTATCGAAAAACTTGGAAGCGTGGATATTCTGGTCAATAATGCAGGGATTACAAAAGATAAACTCATGCTAAAACTGACAGAGGAAGATTTTGAACAGGTCTTGAAAGTGAATCTTGTTGGTGCTTTTAATATGACTCAAGCGGTTTTGAAGCCAATGTCGAAAGCTCGTCAAGGTGCTGTTATCAATGTATCAAGTGTGGTTGGTTTGATTGGTAATGTCGGTCAAGCAAATTATGCAGCTTCTAAGGCTGGACTGATTGGATTTACTAAGTCTGTAGCGCGTGAAGTAGCAGCCCGCAATGTACGAGTGAATGCTATTGCGCCAGGTATGATTGAGTCAGATATGACTGATGTTTTGTCTGATAAAGTGAAAGAAGCTACGTTAGCACAAATTCCAATGAAACGTTTTGGAAATACCAGCGAAGTGGCAGAAGTGGCAGCCTTTCTAGCTCGTCAAGAGTATTTAACTGGGCAAGTCATTGCCATTGATGGCGGGTTAACCATGAGGTAGAAGATGACTAAAACGTACGAGTTTTAAGCATGTGATATATTTTCTTAATAAAGGAGTTTGAAATGAAACTAAATCGAGTTGTTGTAACAGGATATGGAGTAACTTCACCTATTGGAAACACACCCGAAGAGTTTTGGGATAGTCTAAAAGAAGGGAAGATTGGTATTGGTCCAATTACGAATTTTGATCCTAGTGTGATTGGTGTACATAATGCAGCAGAAATTAAAGATTTCCCGCTAGAAAAACATTTTGTTAAAAAAGACAAAAATCGTATGGATATGTATTCTATTTATGCCATTCATGCAGCTTTAGAAGCGTTAGAAAATGCTCATCTAGATGCCGAGACAGTTGACCATGATCGGTTTGGTGTCATTGTATCTAGTGGGATTGGTGGCTTAAAAGAATTGCAAGATCAAATTATCCGAATGCATGAAAGAGGAGCCAATCGTATCCAACCGCTCTTCATTCCTAAAGCACTTTCAAATATGGGAGCCGGAAATATCGCTATTCGTGTGGGAGCTAATGGGGTATGTAAATCTATTACAACTGCTTGTGCGTCTTCTAATGATGCTATTGGAGAAGCATTCCGTGAAATCAAATTTGGTTTTCAAGATGTTGTTTTAGCAGGTGGTTCTGAATGCTCTATCAACGAAATTGGCATCGGAGGTTTTGCAGCTCTTACAGCTCTTTCTACAAATGAAGATCCAAAACGTTCGTCTATTCCATTTGATAAAGATCGGAATGGATTTGTAATGGGAGAAGGGGCAGGTGTTTTGGTAATTGAAAGTCTAGAACATGCTGAAAAACGTGGGGCAACGATTTTAGCAGAAATTGTGGGGTATGGAAATACTTGTGACGCTTATCACATGACAACACCATCACCAGCTGGTACAGGGGCTGCTAAAGCTATAAAACTAGCCATTGAAGAAGCAGGATTACAACCTTCAGATATTGCCTATGTGAATGCTCATGGAACTTCTACACAAGCCAATGAAAAAGGTGAAAGTCAAGCGATTGTTAATGTTCTTGGGAAAGAAGTACCGGTTTCTTCTACGAAATCTTTCACAGGTCACCTTCTTGGTGCAGCTGGTGCAGTAGAAGCTATTGCAACGATTGAGGCAATGCGTCATAACTTTGTACCGATGACTGCAGGAACGCAAGAACTTTCAGATGATATCGAGGCGAATGTCATCTATGGTCAAGGGCAAGAACATGATATTCCATATGCGATTTCAAATACCTTTGGCTTTGGTGGGCACAATGTTGTACTTGCATTCAAGCGCTGGGAGGCTTAAATGAATATCAATGAAATCAAAGATTTGATGGCTCAATTTGACCAATCAAGTCTGCGTGAATTTTCTTATAAAAATCAAAGTGATGAATTAACCTTCAGTAAAAATGAAAGAACAGTTGAATCAATTGCTCCTTCTGCAGAGGATTCAATAGTGAACACCAATCTTGTTTCACAAGTCGAAGTTACCCAGCCAACTGTTCCTCCAATTGTGGAGGAAACGGTTAGTCCAGAAGTGCTAACAGCTGAAGGCGATGTAGTAGAAAGTCCATTGGTTGGAGTTGCTTATCTTGCTTCAGGTCCTGATAAACCTTCTTTTGTTTCCGTTGGCGACCAAGTGAAGAAAGGGCAAACCTTGATGATTATTGAGGCCATGAAAGTGATGAATGAAGTTCCGTCACCTAAGGACGGTATTGTGACGGAAATCCTTGTCCAAAATGAAGAAATGGTCGAATTTGGGAAAGGTTTGGTGCGGATTAAATGATTGATATCAATGCGATAAAAGAAGCTCTTCCACATCGTTACCCTATGCTGTTGGTTGATCGTGTGTTGGAAGTGAAAGAAGATGAGATTGTAGCACTTAAAAATGTTACAATCAATGAGCCTTTTTTCAACGGACATTTCCCTGAATATCCTGTCATGCCGGGAGTTCTCATTATGGAGGCTTTGGCTCAAACAGCCGGTGTTTTGGAATTATCCAAAGAAGAAAATAAAGGGAAATTGGTCTTTTATGCTGGAATGGACAAGGTGAAATTTAAAAAACAAGTTGTTCCTGGTGATCAGCTCATCATGACAGCGAAGTTTGTGAAGCGTCGTGGCACCATTGCGGTTGTGGAAGCGAAAGCAGAAGTTGATACGAAGTTGGCAGCGAGTGGTACTTTGACTTTTGCCCTCGGACAGTAAGAAAAGGAGATTTCACCATGTTTCGTAAGATTTTAATTGCCAACCGTGGGGAAATTGCGGTCAGAATTATTCGTGCAGCTAGAGAGTTAGGGATTGCGACAGTAGCAGTCTATTCTACTGCTGACAAAGAAGCTCTCCATACTTTACTGGCGGATGAAGCGGTTTGTATAGGTCCGGCAAAGTCGACAGAATCCTACCTCAATATGAATGCAGTATTGTCAGCAGCTGTTTTAACAGGCTCTGAAGCAATTCATCCGGGTTTTGGCTTTTTGAGTGAAAATTCTAAGTTTGCGACCATGTGCGAGGAAGTTGGCATTAAATTTATTGGTCCTTCGGGAGCGGTAATGGATTTAATGGGTGATAAAATCAATGCGCGTGCTCAGATGATTAAGGCTAATGTGCCTGTAATTCCAGGTTCTAGCGGCGAAGTTCATACTTCAGACGAAGCACTTGCGGTTGCAGAAAAAATCGGTTATCCAGTCATGCTGAAAGCTTCTGCTGGCGGTGGTGGCAAAGGCATTCGGAAAGTCGAAAAGGTGGAAGATTTAGTGGCCGCCTTTGAATCGGCTTCCAGAGAAGCCAAAGCGGCTTTCGGAAATGGCGCCATGTATATGGAGCGGGTTATTTATCCGGCTCGGCATATTGAAGTCCAAATTTTGGCTGACCAACATGGTCATGTTGTCCACTTAGGCGAGCGCGATTGTTCACTTCAAAGAAATAATCAAAAAGTGCTGGAAGAAAGTCCGTCGGTTGCGATTGGCAAAACGCTTCGTCAGAAGATTGGGGAAGCAGCTGTTCGAGCTGCAAAATCTGTCGGATATGAAAACGCTGGAACGATTGAATTCTTATTTGACGAAGACAAAAGAGAATTTTATTTCATGGAAATGAATACACGTGTCCAAGTGGAGCATCCGATAACGGAATTTGTAACGGGAGTGGATATTGTCAAGGAGCAAATAAAAATTGCTGCGGGGCAAGAGCTGCCTTTTAACCAAGAAGATATTCATATAACAGGTCACGCGATTGAATGCCGAATCAATGCAGAAAATCCTGCATTTAACTTTGCACCAAGTCCGGGAAAGATTTCCAATCTCTATCTACCTAGTGGGGGAGTGGGGTTGCGTGTGGATTCTGCAGTTTATCCTGGCTACACGATTCCGCCGTATTATGACAGCATGATTGCCAAGATTATTGTTCATGGTGAAAATCGTTTTGATGCACTTATGAAAATGCAGCGTGCGCTCTATGAATTAGAAATCGACGGCGTTGTGACAAATAGCGGTTTTCAGTTAGATTTGATTTCAGACCCACATGTCATTGCTGGCGATTATGATACAGCTTTTCTTATGGAGAAATTTTTACCAGCTTATCAAAAGAAAAAGTAGAGGAGTAAAGGATATAAGTCATGGCTTTGTTTTCCAAAAAGGATAAGTATATTCGGATCAATCCAAACCGTTCCAGTCGTGAGAAACCTCAAGTGAAACCAGAGTTTCCGGATGAACTGTTTTCAAAGTGTCCAGGATGTAAGCATATCATTTACCAAAAAGATTTGGGAAGTGAACGGATTTGCCCGCAATGTGGCTATACGTTTCGTATTTCAGCTTTTGAACGCCTCAATTTAACGGTAGATGCCAATAGTTTTGAGGAATTATTTACAGGAATTGAAACATCAGATCCCTTGAAGTTTCCTAAATATCGTGAAAAATTAAGGACTGTCCGTGAAAAAACAGGTTTGGATGAAGCGGTATTGACAGGAATTGCGACAATCGGTGGTCAAAAAACTGCACTGGGGATCATGGATTCCAACTTTATCATGGCTTCTATGGGAACAGTCGTTGGAGAAAAAATTACTCGTCTTTTTGAATATGCTACAGAACATCAGTTGCCAGTCACTTTGTTTACAGCTTCTGGTGGCGCTCGCATGCAAGAAGGCATTATGAGTTTGATGCAAATGGCTAAAGTATCCGCAGCAGTGAAACGCCATTCTAATGCTGGTTTGTTTTATTTGACGATCTTAACAGACCCGACCACGGGTGGGGTGACGGCTTCTTTTGCCATGGAAGGAGACATCATTCTGGCTGAGACACAAGCGCTTGTTGGCTTTGCAGGTCGCCGAGTAATTGAAACAACCGTTCGTGAAAAATTGCCAGATGACTTCCAAAAGGCAGAATTTTTGTTTGAACATGGTTTTGTTGATGCTATTGTCAAACGTTTGGAATTGCGCTCCACCATTGCAATGCTCTTGGCTTTCCATGGAGGTGAACAATGACAAAGATTACCCGAATTATTAAAGAAGCACGAGATCAGGCACGATTGACAGCTTTGGATTTTGCACAAGGAATTTGCGAGAATTTTATTGAATTACATGGCGATCGTTCTTTTCAAGATGACGGAGCGGTTATAGGTGGAATCGGAACTTTAGATGGTCAGCCCATCACCGTTGTTGGGATTCAAAAAGGGCGCAATCTACAGGATAATTTGCAACGGAATTTTGGACAACCTCATCCAGAAGGTTATCGAAAGGCACTTCGCTTGATGAAGCAGGCAGAGAAATTTGGTCGTCCTGTCGTTACGTTTATCAATACAGCCGGTGCTTATCCGGGAGTTGGGGCTGAAGAGCGCGGTCAAGGAGAAGCTATTGCGCGTAATTTGCTCGAGATGAGCGATTTAAAGATGCCGATTATCGCTATTATTATCGGTGAAGGCGGATCTGGAGGAGCACTAGCTTTAGCTGTTGCAGACAAGGTCTGGATGCTAGAAAATTCAATTTACGCGGTGCTTAGTCCCGAAGGTTTTGCTTCTATCTTGTGGAAAGACGGCAGTCGTGCTATGGAAGCTGCAGAACTCATGAAAATCACTTCTCATGAGCTTCTTGATATGGGAGTAGTGGACAAGGTGATTCCAGAAGCAGGGCTTAGCAATCAGGATTTATTGTATGCTGTGAAACAAGAAATAGTCGCTGAATTAGCAAATTTGTCTCAACTACCACTTGAACAACTTTTAGAAGCACGTTACCAACGATTTCGAAAATACTAATAAAAATCAGAAGTGGATTGGCTTGTACCGTTTACTTCTGTTTTTTTATTTTTAAAATACGCTTTTCTATAATATTTTCTGCTATAATAGAGAATGGACAAAAGGAGAAGAGATGTTTATTATTGATTTTATCTTGCATATTGACGCACACATTTATAAGATTGCTCATGCTGTAGGTGGCTGGACGTATTTGATTTTGTTTCTGGTGATTGTTATTGAGACAGCTGCGGTAGTATTTCCATTCTTGCCGGGAGACAGCTTACTTTTTGCTGCAGGCGCTCTATCAGCTAATCCAGCAATGAATTTTAATGTTCTACTTTTTATGCTTCTATTTTTTGTGGGAGCTTTTGTTGGCGATACCTGTAATTTCTTCATTGGCAGAACCTTGGGTTATCGTTTTGTACATTATAAATTTTTCAGTAAATTGATAAAAGAAGAAAATATCAAAGAAGCAGAAGTGTATTTTGGAAAACATGGATCTACTTCCATTATTTTAGGACGTTATATTCCTATTATTCGCACCTTTGTGCCTTTTGTAGCAGGTATTAGCCAATTCCCTGTTCAGTCTTTTCTGAAACGAGCTTTTATTGCTGCTTTGTCTTGGTCTTTGATTGCGACAGGGGCAGGCTATCTTTTTGGGAATATTCCCTTTGTGAAAATTCATTTTTCAGCGATTATTTTGGGAATTGTCATTGTCACCTTACTCCCAACTGTGATAAGTGTGGTTCGAAGTGCAATGATTAAAAAGCGAAACAATCAAATGAAGAGATAAGAAAACTCTGAGATGATTTGAAAATCTCAGAGTTTTTATGTTATTTTGGAGCAATCACTTTCACACCGCCCATGTATGGACGAAGTACTTCTGGAATAGTGACGGAGCCGTCTTCATTTTGATAATTTTCAAGAATAGCTGCAACGGTACGACCAACTGCAAGACCAGATCCATTCAAAGTATGTAGGAGTTTGACCTTGCCGTCTGCTTCGTCACGGTAACGGATTTGAGCGCGACGAGCTTGGAAATCTTCGGTATTGGAACAGCTAGAAATTTCACGATAGGTGTTTTGAGCTGGAATCCAGACTTCCAAGTCGTAGGTCTTCGCCGCAGAGAAGCCCATATCCCCTGTAGAAAGTGCAACGACACGGTAAGGAAGATTCAATTTTTGCAGTATATTTTCAGCATTAGCGGTCATTTTTTCTAATTCTTCATAAGAATGTTCTGGTTTGGCAAATTTGACCATTTCTACTTTGTGGAATTGATGTAAACGAATTAAACCACGGGTGTCACGACCGGCAGAACCAGCTTCAGAACGGAAAGACGGACTCATGGCTGTGAAGTAGATTGGCAAGTCTTTCCCGTCTAAAATTTCCCCTCGGTAGTAATTTGTCAAAGGAACTTCAGCAGTTGGAATGAGAACATAATTAGTGTCGCTCACTTCAAAAGTATCTTCTTTGAATTTTGGATATTGACCAGTACCAAACATAGAATCGTGATTAACCATGTAAGGAGGAATGACTTCTGTGTAGCCCTCTCTTTGATGCTCGTCTAACATGAAATTATAAATAGCGCGTTCTAGACGAGCTCCTAATCCTTTGTAAAAGAGGAAGCGAGCGCCGGTTACTTTTGCCCCGCGTTCCCAGTCGAGAATATCAAGATTTTCACCAAGATCCCAGTGAGCTTTTACATCAAAGTCAAACACACGTGGCGTCCCCCAACGGCGAACTTCTACATTATCGTCTTCGTCAGCACCTACCGGCACACTATCGTGAGGAATATTTGGCAAAGTCGTTGTAAACTCGGTTAATATAGCGTCAATTTCTGCTAACTCTGCGTCTAATGATTTAATTTCAGCAGATAATTTTTGCATGGCAGCAATTTTATCATCAGCATTGTCTTTATTACGTTTCGCTTGGGCAATTTCTGCTGAAACCGTGTTACGCTCTGCTTTTAAATTTTCAACCTTGACCAAGAGTTCACGGCGTTTGCTATCAAACTCTTTCATTTTATCAAGTGTTGCAGCGTCAACGCCACGAGTAGCTAGTTTTTTTGCGATGATATCAAAATCTGTGCGAATGCGTTTAATATCTAACATCAGAACCTCCTTAAATAAAAATGCACCTATGGAAAGTGTTGGAGTGGCAGAGCCACGGTTCCATCCAACTTCACATAAGTGCACTTGATTGTTTATGAAATTAGTATCACGGTAGAATTTCAAGCTAGCTCCCTATCTGCTCACAGCTGCCGCAGACTTTCTGAAAGAGATACTAGATTTACTTATCCGTTTCCTATAATTATACAAGAATTCTTATTTTTTTGCAAATAGATTTTTAAAAAATTGACCAATTGTTTGAATCAGTGTCGGTAGTTTAACGACTTTTTCATTACCGATATGATTTCGAGCGTGTTTCAAAATAGTTCCAGCATCTTTTGAAGCGAAAAGGAATTTTCCTTTATTGGTAAAGACTTCAAAATGACGACTAATTCGTTTGCCAGACACATTGGCACCGATTTGATGGATAGTATCCCAAGGGATTTGAATATAGTCTTCGACATTGGCATCTGCATAAAATTCGAGCGCTTTATCTCCAACTAAGAATTTACCAACTTTCCCTCCAATTCCCAGATAAGAAGTTCCTGTTGTTTGAAAATCAATTTTTGTATTTTGTGACTGTGCCATGTTCAATCCTCATTTATCTATTATCCTCCCTATTATAGCATATTTATTGTCAATAAAAAAGAAGGCCGAAACCTTCTTTTTGTTATTTACATGATTCCGAAGAAGCGTGCCACAATACCAACGATGAAGAGACCGATGATAATTGTGATTGGAGAAACTTTCTTCTTAAGCAACCACATGCAGAGTAATGTAAGAAGAAGTCCCATCAGACCAGGAATCAATGCATCCAGTTGTCCTTGGAGTGTTTGTGCTTGCATTTTATCAAGTCCAAGACCACTATTTACTTGACCAAGAATATCGTGCAATTGTTGACCTGTTACGTTTTCCTTAGGAAATTCAATGTACGCACCTTTAGACAAAGTTTTAGAAGGGAGTGAAACTGTAAATGCAATGTTTACCCAACGTTCAACAAGAACGGCGATGATGAACATACCGAGGATTGAAGCTCCTTTGGTGATGTCTTGAAGAATACCACCTGACATGTCTTTTGTAATTTCAGAACCAGCTTTGTAGCCAAGTTCTTGAGTGTACCACAAGAAGGCCATACGGATAAGATTCCAAAGTACGAAGAAGAGGATTGGCCCCATCACGTTACCTGCCATAGCAAGTGAGGCACCAAGAGCACCGAGGATAGGACGAACGGTAAACCAGAAGACTGGGTCACCGATACCAGCAAGAGGTCCCATCATACCGATTTTAACCCCTTGGATAGCAGTGTTGTCAATTTCAGCACCGTTAGCCTTTTCTTCTTCAAGGGCAAGTGTCACACCAATGATAGGAGCAGCTACGTATGGGTGAGTATTAAAGAATTCCAAGTGACGTTCAAGAGCCGCAGCACGGTCTTCTTTAGAAGTGTAAAGTTTTTTGATAGCTGGGATAAGTGCGTACGCCCAACCTAAGTTTTGCATCCGTTCATAGTTCCAAGAACCTTGCAAGAAAGTTGAACGCCACCAAACTTTTTGACGATCTGATTTTGATAATTGAATTTTTTCTGTCATGGTATTAGTAGCTCCTTTCTTAGTAGTCTTCTAAAATATCACCAATTGGGTCATTTGATGTAGCAGAACCGCCGCCACCATTTCCGCCTTTTTTAGAAAGGTTGATGTAAATCAAGGCAATTGCGACACCAATAGTACCCATAGCAATAAGAGTAAGGTTTGATAAAGCTGCAAGTGCAAAACCGATAGCAAAGAATGGCCATACTTCGCGAGTTGCCATCATGTTGATAACCATCGCGTAACCAACGGCAACGACCATACCACCACCGACAGCCATACCACCTGACAACCAAGTAGGCATAGTATTCAAGACACCTTGAACAACTGATGTTGGAACTGCAAGAAGAAGAGCAGCAGGAATAGCAATACGAAGACCTTGAAGAAGAAGTGCAACTAAGTGAGTACGTTCTACAGCACCGATGTTACCTTCTTTAGCAGCAGCATCAGCACCGTGAACAAGACCTACTGAAATTGTACGAACAATCATTGTAAGGAAGAGACCTGCAACTGCAAGAGGGATAGCAGTTGTATAAGCGAAACTGATACCTTTATCAGTGAAGTCGCCACCTTGTACCATGATGATTGCAGATGCTACAGAAGCAAGTGCGGCATCAGGAGCAACGGCAGCACCAATGTTTGCCCAACCAAGAGCAATCATTTGAAGTGTACCACCAAGGATGACACCTGCTTCCAAGTGTCCTGTTACAAGACCAATCAAGGTACAAGCAACAAGTGGTTGGTGGAATTGAAATTGGTCCAAGATTCCTTCGAGTCCAGCAAGAAAGGCAACGAAGACCACTAAAATCATAGAAATAATTGACATATTCTAAATCCTTTCCATTATTGAACGTTGGCTTTTTTAATTAAGTCAAACAAATCTTTTTTGGAGTCATTTGGCACTTTACGTACGTCAAATTCCACTCCGAGGTCACGCAATTTTTCAAAGGTTGCAACATCGTCTTTGTCCATTGACAAAACGTTATTGACCATTGTTTTACCAGTTGAGTGAGCCATTGAGCCAACATTGAGTGTTTTGATATTGACACCACCTTCAACAGCACGAAGTGCATCTTGAGGAGTTTCAAAAAGAATCAGTGCATGTGTGTTACCAAAACGGGGGTCTTTTGCTACCGCAATCAATTTGTCAATTGGGACAACATTTGCTTTGACATTACCAGGAGCAGCTTGTTTGATTAACTCTTTACGAAGTTTATCAGCTGATACGGAGTCAGAAGCAACAATGATACGGTCTGCTTTAGAATCTGGTGTCCAAGCAGTTGCAACTTGACCGTGAAGAAGACGTGTATCGATACGAGCAAGATTGATTTTCAACTTGCCATCGCCGATAACGGTTCCTTCTGGAATAGCAGCTTGAGCAGTTGGTGCAGCCGGTGCACTTGCTACCTCAGCTACAGGATTTAGTTCTTCAGGAAGAGCTTTCACTCCGTCCTTGGCTTCTTTGATGATGTTTGCGGCAACAGCGTCAACGCCAGCATTGGCATCCATCATTCGTTCTGTATAAGCTTGAATCAACATTGGCAGATTCAAACCTGTAATGATCGCGAACTTACGGTCAGGATTTTCACCCATTACACGGCTAGCTTGGTTAAATGGAGAACCACTCCACAGGTCAGCCAAAACTAGAACTTCATCATTCGCGTCAAAAGCAGCCACAGCGTCATTGAACTTAGCATACAAATCATCAGGACCTTCATTTGGCATAAAAGTTACAACTTGAACTTTTTCTTGCTCACCAAAAATCATAGAACCTGATTGATGAATACCAGCAGCAAATTCACCATGGCTTGCAATAATGATTCCGATACTCATTATTGTCTTTCCTCCTTATAAAATGTTTGACTTAAGTTTAAGAAAAATTTAAGACTACTTAATTATAAAACGTTTTCATGAAAAATGCAATAGTTTGAGCTAAAAAATCAAAATCTTTCATATTTTTGACAGATTGTAAACGGACAAAAATAGCAATTTAAACAATATATTAACTTTGAAAAGCGATTGGAAAAATAATGAAAGTTTTGAAAAAAATAATTCTATCTACATGAATTATTGAAGAAGAAAGAGGAGAATCAATAAAAAATCTAGAAACATTTTAAATTTAAAAAACAAAATTTATAATATTTAATTTATGGCATAAATAAACTGATAGAAAATAATTGAAAATCAACAGCTGATGAGACCGCCCCATGATTGCTAGTGCACAATCAGTTGCAGAAAAATGAAATCTGGGAAGATTACGTGTAAATATTAAAGAGTCGGGCAGAAAACCTGTCCAACTCTAAGTCTCATTATAAAAATAGTTTCAATAATTGATGAGCGACTCCGTCTTGGTCATTGGTCAGCGGAAGTTGCTCATCTGCGTAAGGAAGAAGTGTTTGGCTAGCGTTTTTCATGGCATAGCCAGTACCTGCAAAAGCTAACATCTCTGTATCATTGTGTTCGTCACCAAAAGCAATCAAATCTTTTCGCTCTACGTTCAGAACCTCTAATAAATATTTCAAAGCAAAAGCTTTGTTGACGCCTTTTGGAGTGCATTCAAGGATATTGAGCGGACCGCCCCAAGTGTTGATAGATAATTGTTGTTGATAAAATTGATTCAACTCATCCGCCAAAGCATATTTATCATTGGCATGCGTTTGCAAAAGGATACAGTTGGGATTTTTGGTAACCAATTCTGGATTAAATTGATTTTCAGGTTGAAAAGATTCTACACCAAATAATTTCGGGTCGGCAATCGTTTCATTGGGAGCTGTGATATAAAATTTCTTTCGATATTCTCCAGCAATGAAGTCTGCTTCAATTTCTTCCTTCCTTTTGACAATGTCTAATAGATATTCCTTATCTAAAGTGATACATCTTTCCTGTTGCCATTTTTTCTCAGGGATATGGGTCAAAGAGCCATTAAAGTTGATCATTGGAGTGTGTAGCTCCAATTCTTTATAAAATTCCCGTGCCATTCGATAAGGGCGTCCAGTTGTGATGACAACATGATGTCCTTTTTTAGAAATTTTTTTAATTGTTTCTTTTGTAAATTCAGATAGTTTGCTGTCAGAATTGAGCAAGGTTCCGTCTAAATCTACTGCAATTACTTTTTTTGTCATAGTCTACTCTTTCATTTGTGCTGTTTTCTATTATAGCAGATTTTAAGATGAAAGTGCAGAATTTGTGATATAATGTTTTCTTATGTAATGAAGGAGGAAATCGAGTATGCGTAAAACAATTATCATTCATATTTTCTTTGCGATTATTTCTGCCATCGTTTATGCCGAAGGAATTTTGACAAAAGGTCCAGATTTGATTTGGAATATGTTTCTAGCTTTGGTTGCCTATGATGCGGCTTTTATAGCCATTCAATTTAAGAAAAAATGGTTTTTCTTACCTGTAGCAATTCTTTGGCTGATGTTTTATCCCAATACGTTCTATATGATTACAGACTTGGTACACATGCACTGGGTGAGTGATACCTTGTGGAATCGAGAAAGTCTGCATCTTTTTATGGCCTTTGTTCCAAGTATTTTCTTCGGGGTTCTATGCGGAATAGAGAGCTGGAATTTGATTTCGGGCTATTTGAAGCTCAAATGGTGTCTGGAATATTTGGCTATTGGAGCTGTCTCATTTTTATCGAGTCTCGCGATTTACATTGGTCGCTATGATCGGCTCAATTCTTGGGATCTAGTCAGTCATCCTACATTAGTCTTTGAGCGATTGACAGCTGCTTTGCAAAGGGAGCGCCTGCTATTCATTTTAGGGTTTACCTTTATTCAAATCATGTCCTTGGTCTTTTTGAGTAAAAATCAGTCTAAATAAATATTTTCTGTATAAAACATTGAATTAATTTGTTTATTTTTAAAACTTCTATTGAAATCGTGAATATTTTGTGATATTATATCCACTATCGTTCGTAAAATTTAAGGAGATTTTAAAAATGGACAAGTTTTTTAAACTAAAAGAGAACGGTACGACTGTTCGTACAGAAGTTCTTGCTGGTTTAACCACTTTCTTTGCAATGAGTTATATTCTCTTTGTCAACCCTGAAATGCTTAGTCAAACAGGCATGCCAGCACAAGGTGTTTTCTTGGCGACTATCATTGGGACTGTTGCAGGGACGCTGATGATGGCTGTATATGCCAACATTCCTTACGCTCAGGCGCCTGGTATGGGACTGAATGCTTTCTTTACTTATACCGTTGTGTTTGCACTGGGGTATACTTGGCAAGAAGCACTTGCCATGGTTTTCCTTTGTGGGATTATCAGCATTATTGTTACGCTAACCAAAGTTCGTACAATTATTATTCATGCAATTCCAGAAAGTTTAAAATATGCTATTTCTGGTGGGATTGGGATTTTTCTAGCTTACATTGGAGTTAAAAAAGCTGGACTTTTAAAATTCTCAATTGATCCGGGAACTTATAGCGTTACAGGAAAAGGTGCTGATAAGGCACAAGCAGCTATTACAGCCAATGGAATGGCAACGCCGGGCTTGGTAGATTTTAACAACCCAGCTGTTCTTGTAGCTTTGTTTGGAATTTTCATCACCATTTTCTTTGTTCTCAAACGCATTCGCGGAGGGATTGTTCTCTCCATTGCAGCAACAACAATCCTAGCCATTTTGGTAGGGGTCGTAGACCTTTCAAAGATCAATTTTGCTTCCAATAATATCGGTGCTGCTGTTCAGGATTTAGGAAAGATTTTTGGTGCGGCACTAGGTAAAGATGGCTTGTTGGCTTTGTTTGCAAAACCAGCTCGCCTTCCAGAAGTGCTTCTAGCTATTTTGGCCTTTTCATTAACAGATATTTTTGATAATATTGGAACTTTGATTAGTACAGGGCGCAAAGCGGGCATCTTTAACATTGCAGATGAAGAAGCTGCTAAAGATTCGTCTGGCCTTCAAACTAAAATGGATAAGGCATTATTTTCAGACATGGTTGGTACAACGATTGGTGCGATTGCAGGAACTTCAAATGTTACGACTTATGTAGAAAGTGCAGCTGGAATTGAAGCGGGCGGTCGTACTGGCTTGACAGCGCTTGTCGTTGCGGCTTTGTTTGCTGTGTCAAGTTTCTTTAGTCCACTTCTTGCTATTGTACCAACAGTAGCGGTAGCCCCTATTCTTATCATTGTGGGAATTATGATGCTTTCCAGCATGAAAGATATCGAATGGGATGATTTGTCAGAAGCAGTACCAGCGTTCTTCACATCTATTTTTATGGGCTTTACTTATAGTATTACTCATGGTATTGCCGTAGGATTCATCATGTATACTTTTGTGAAAATCATCAAAGGTGAAGCCAAGGAAGTCCACCCTATTATCTGGGTATTGGATGCTTTATTTATCCTAAACTTTATTAGTCTAGCTTTGGCTTAATGATTGGGAAATAGCTAGTTCTTTGGAACTAGCTTTTCTTTTGTCAAATTTTAGCAGAAACAGAAAAATTTTGATATAATAGTAGAATGTTTAGCCATAATGAAGATGAGTTGATGGCGTGGGGCGAGAAATTGGGTGCTTTACTCCAAAAACAAGATGTGTTGATTTTAACGGGTGACTTGGGTGCTGGGAAAACAACCTTCACCAAAGGTTTAGCGCGTGGACTGGGTATCAAACAAATGATCAAAAGTCCGACCTACACTATTGTACGAGAATATGACGGACGCCTGCCGCTTTATCATTTGGACGTTTATCGCATTGGGGAAGATCCAGATTCTATTGATTTAGACGATTTTCTCTTTGGAGATGGAGTGACGGTTATTGAATGGGGCGAATTGTTGGGAGATAGTTTGCCAAGTGACTATCTCAAATTGACAATTTTAAGAAAAAATGATGGTCGAGAATTGGTCTTTGATGCAAAAGGACATCGAGCTGAGAAACTGCTTGAGGAATTTGTCAATGGCTGAGTTAGAGCTAGTTATAAGAGAAGCAGAACCTCAAGACGCCAAATCTTTAATTGATTTTCTTAATCAAGTTGGAAAAGAATCAGATTACATGACATTAGATGACGCAGGGATTTTGATGACAGAAGAGCAGATGAGCTCTTTCATTCAACATCAAGCCGCGTCAGATAACCAGATTTATCTAATTGCACTATTAGATAATGAAATTGCTGGGCTTGTGAGCATTACAGCTGATTTTCATGAGCGAATTCGCCATATCGGGCAGGTCTTTATCGTGGTTAAAAGAGCATTTTGGAATCAAGGCTTAGGGAAATTTCTTCTAGAAGAAGCGATAGACTGGGCAGAGAATTCTGAAGTGATTCGACGATTAGAATTGACCGTACAAGTCAGAAATGAGCGGGCGGTTCATTTGTATCAAGCGTTTGGGTTTGAGATTGAGGGCATTCAAAAAAGAGGAGCCTATCTTTCAGAAGGGAAATTTCTTGATGTTTACCTAATGGGAAAACTGATAGATTAGAATAAATATGTTTAAAAAAATTATCTTAATGTTTTTGAGCTTGTGTCTTGTAACGGTTGCAGGACTAGGCGTTTATGGATTTACGATTTATAACCAATCAACAGATGCTTTGTCTAAGACTTATAAAAGCTTTGGGAAAGAAACAAATGTGATTGCCGCTACCAAACCTTTGACCTTGCTTTTGATGGGGGTAGATACAGGTAGTGGATCACGCTCAGATCGGTGGGCTGGAAATAGTGATTCCATGATTCTCGTAACAGTTAATCCTAAGACAAAAAAAACGACAATGATGAGTTTGGAAAGGGATATTCTTACCAAAATTAAAACCGCTGATGGGACAACGCAAGCAAAGCTTAATGCGGCTTATGCAAATGGTGGAGCTGATTTAGCTATTTCCACAGTGCAAAAGATGATGAATATTCACATTGACCGCTCTGTGCTTATCAATATGAAAGGTCTGGTACAATTAGTTGATGCTGTTGGGGGCATTACGGTCAATAACACCCTTGGTTTTCCTATCTCGATTGAAGAAAACGAGCCAGAATATAAAGCAGTTGTTGAACCAGGGGAACAACATATCAATGGTGATCAAGCACTGGTCTATTCTCGCATGCGTTATCAAGATCCGGAAGGGGATTATGGACGTCAAAAGCGCCAACGTGAAGTGATTCAAAAAGTAGTCCAAAAAGTGCTGAGCTTAAACAGTGTCAGCCACTATCAAGCAATTTTAAAAGCTGTTAGCAACAATATGCAGACCAATGTAGAGTTGTCTTCTGGCAGTATTCCGCAATTATTAGGTTACCAAGATGCTTTTAAAAATATTGAAAGTAAGCAATTGAAAGGTGAGGGTGCCACTTTACCAGACGGTGGATCTTACCAAATCGTAACTTCGGAGCATATGTTGGAAATGCAAAATGTTCTGAGAAAATCGCTTGGCTTGGACGAAGTGACTGAATTGGAAACCAATGCGGTTTTATATGAAGAATTGTATGGCAGTGCTGCTCCTAGTTCCGGTCAGTTAGGAAATGACGCAACAACTGGTGCTGCTGATTTTTCTGCGTATTCAAGCAATCCTTATGGAACAGATCAAAATGGACAGTATTATGGTCAATACGGACAATGACATAATAAAAAAGAATTTAGCGTGTGTCTAAATTCTTTTTAACTTCTTAGTTGATGTGAGCCTTCCAGATATCTTGAATTTGCTGAAGTCGAGCAGTAGAGTCTTGCTCAAAAAGTTTGAATTGGTAAGTCAAATCCTGTGAAATTGTTTGGAGATTGTCTTTTTGCTCTTGAACGACTTGGAGATTTCGTTGAATATTTTGTAGATTGTCTTGAATCCTGTCCATTAGCTCATAACTTTCAACAGCCTCGTTCATGAGTTTTTCTCTATTTTTAACAAGGAAAAAGCTGGCTGCAGCTGCACCGGTGAATAATAATAGATTACTAAGTTTCATGGTTTCTCCTTATGCTTTTGAAATTTTTTCGGCTAATTCTGCAAGAGCAGGGAAGTTTGGTTCGTGCGCCACGAAAGTCAGTTTTAAATCATCATTTTCTGTATAGCGTGGTGCTAAATGGACATGTGTATGGAAGACAGATTGACCGGCAATTTCTTCGTTGTTATTGATGATATTCATCCCCTTTGCACCAGTAGCCTTCATCACTTTACGAGCAATATCTGGAATACGTACAAAGAGTTGACTGGCAGCTTCACCGTCCATTTCAAGCATGTTGCGGAAATGTTTTTTAGGGACAACCAAGGTATGTCCGAGCGTTACTTGTGAGACGTCTAAAAATGCTAGAATTACATCGTCTTCATATACTTTAGAAGCTGGAATTTCTCCTGCAATAATCTTACAAAAAATGCAATCTGCCATCAAATTTACCTCTACTTTGTTAGATTTTGTTATAATATAAGAACATTATACCAGAATTTGGAGAAAATATGTTAGAAATAAAAGGGCTTATAGGGGGCTATGTGAATATCCCTGTTTTAAAAGACATCAGTTTCACAGTAGGAAATGGGGAACTGGTGGGGTTGATTGGTTTGAATGGTGCGGGTAAATCCACTACAATCAATGAAATTATCGGACTTTTAACTCCTTATAAAGGTGAAATTTTAATTGACGGTGCCAAACTGCAAGATAGTCCTACGGCTTATCGTAAGAAAATTGGTTTTATTCCGGAAACACCTAGTTTGTATGAGGAATTAACGCTGCGCGAGCATATTGAAACGGTTGCTATGGCTTATGATGTGGAGCAAAAGGTGGCTTTTGCACGCGTGGAAAAATTATTGACGATGTTTCGCTTGAAAGAAAAATTAGATTGGTTTCCGGTGCATTTTTCTAAGGGGATGAAGCAAAAAGTCATGATTATCTGTGCATTTGTGGTTGACCCCAGCCTTTTTATCGTTGATGAACCATTTTTAGGACTTGATCCAGTTGCCATTGCTGACTTGATAGAGCTTTTGGAGGATGAAAAGGTAAAAGGCAAGTCAATTCTTATGAGTACGCATGTGCTGGATTCGGCAGAAAAGATGTGTGATTCATTCGTGATATTGCATAAGGGAGAAATCCGAGCTAAAGGCAATTTAGCAGAATTACGAGCAGAATTTGCCATGCCAGAAGCTAGTCTCAATGACATTTATCTAGTTTTGACAGAAGAGGCGAGCTTATGAGAAATCTGTTTCAAAAGCGCAGGCAAGTATTTCGCAATCAATGTTTGAAGTATTCACGCTATGTTTTTAATGACCATTTTGTCCTCTTTTTATTGGTCTTTATTGGCTTTTTAGCTGTTCAATACAGTCAACTGTTACGAAATTTTCCTAAAAATCACCTGCCAATCATTCTTGCTTTAGTGGTTCTTTTGTTCTTATTATTGCCTTTGGGACGAATCGCGACTTATATGGAAAAACCAGATAGTCTGTTTTTATTGGTCAAAGAAGAGGAATTAAAAAGCTACCTACAAGAACAAACGCGTTTATCTTATCGATTATGGGTCTTGCTTCAAACCGTTGTGTTGTTACTATTAGTACCGCTTTTTCTTGCCTTAGGCATGCCGCTTTGGGGCTGGTTTATTCTTGTTTTTCTTATGTTGATAGCAAAATGGTTCGTATTTTTGCAGAAAAGTCAAAAATTTTACCAAGGTGCAGGGGTGAATTGGAGTTATCTCATTGCTTATGAAGAAAGACGTAAGCAGACAATCCTACGTTTCTTTGCTCTCTTTACCAATGTCAAAGGAATTTCTAATAGTGTGAAACGCCGTGCGTATCTTGATGGTTTGACAAATATTCTACCCAAAAGACAGTCAACTACTTGGCAAAATATATATTTGCGTTCTTATTTACGAAATGGTGATTTTCTGGCCTTGACTATACGGTTGCTGTTTCTGTCTCTTTTGGGAATTGGCTTTATCAGTCAATCATGGATTGCGGCTATTTTCGTGGCTTTGTTGAATTATCTCTTGCTATTTCAGTTGACAGCCTTGTACAATGCTTTTGATTATCAATATTTGACGTTCTTATTTCCTTTGGAAACTGGATTGAAATTAAAAGGAGTGAAACAAGTGATTATTCTTATTGGCTACAGCGTGCTTTTTGTGGAAACAATGATGGCTTTGTTGTTTTTCCAAGATAGAGTAGCTTTGCTTTTTATGATTGGAATTACATTGCTACTTTATTTCATCTATTTACCATTTAAATTAAGAAGTTTGGTTGACTAAAGGAAGTAAAATTAGTAAAATAGATAGGAAACTTTTTACGGAGGGGAATAATGGACTTGGTTGATAATGAGCTAACTCTGACGCCGATTGCAGGCAAGAGTGGAAAAGCCTACATGGGCACCTATCCAGATGGGGCGCGCGTTTTCGTCAAGATGAATACAACCCCAATCTTAGTAGGTTTAGCTAGAGAACAAATTGCACCACAACTATTGTGGAGTCGTCGCATGGCAGATGGCAACGTTATGAGTGCGCAAGAGTGGCTGTCAGGAAAGATCTTGACACCAGCTGAAATGGACAAAAAGCAAATTGTAAATATTTTGACACGGCTGCATCGTTCACGTCCTTTGATGACACAGTTGCGTCGGTTGGGTTATGCTTTGGAGACGCCAGCAGATTTATTGGAATCTTGGTTAGAACATGCACCATTGGCAATTGGAAATAATCATTACTTGCGGTCGGTTTTAAATGATATGCGTAGTCATTTACCACAATTTCGCGAGGATTATGCAACAATTGTGCATGGCGATGTGCGTCATAGTAACTGGATTGAGACAGATAGTGGATTGGTGTATTTAGTAGATTGGGATTCTGTTCGATTGACAGATCGTATGTTTGATGTGGCTCATATATTAAGCCATTATATTCCAGAGGTGCGTTGGAAAGAATGGTTGACCTACTATGGCTATCGGTATAATGAAACGGTATTGAAAAAATTGTACTGGTATGGTCAGTATGCTTACCTATGTCAGATTGCTAAGTATTATGAAAATGCAGACTTGGAAAATGTGAATCGGGAGATTTATGCACTACGTAACTTCCGTTCAAAATACGGGAAAAAGGTGTCATGAGAGTTAGAAATCGTAAAGGGGCGACGGAATTACTAGAAGCAAACCCACAATATGTAATTTTAAATCCTGCTGAAGCAAAGGGCAAGTGGCATGAGATTTTTGGGAATAAGCACCCCATTCATATTGAAGTGGGAAGTGGAAAGGGTGCGTTTGTTTCAGAAATGGCAAAAGCTCATCCAGAAATTAACTATATCGGAATTGATATTCAAAAATCCGTTTTGAGTTACGCCTTGGATAAGGTTTTAGCAACTGATGTTCCCAATATCAAGCTCCTTTGGGTAGATGGTTCTGATTTGACCAACTACTTTGAAAATGGAGAGATTGATCGTTTGTATCTGAATTTTTCTGATCCTTGGCCCAAGAAACGCCATGAAAAACGGCGCTTGACCTACAAATCTTTTCTCGATACCTTTAAGCAAATTTTACCAGAACATGGTGAGATTCATTTCAAAACAGATAATCGTGGTCTTTTTGAATATAGCTTAGTGAGCTTTTCTCAATACGGGATGAAACTAAATGGTGTTTGGTTAGATTTACACGCGAGCGACTTTGAAGATAATGTGCTGACAGAGTACGAGAAAAAATTTGTCAACAAAGGTCAAGTCATCTATCGGGTTGAGGCAGAGTTTTAAGGTGAAATAGATAATTGAAAGAGGCTGGGCAAAAAGTGTCCCAGCTTCTATCAGATTTAGTAATAAAGGAATAACGCAGTAGGTGATTGGGCTCTTCATTCGCTGTTCAAGCTCGGAAGAGCACTTTTGGCGAAAACTTCGTTTTCTTCATCTACAACCTTAAACAGCTTGATAACTGTTTAAGCACTCTTGCGGGGGTGGGACTACGAACTAAAAATTTTCAATTTTTAGTTCTGTCCCACTCCCTTTTCTGATTTTCAGGAGAAAAGATTGCTAAAAGACAAAAGGAACAAAAGAATGTCTCAAGCGACAAAATGAACGTTAGAAGCTTCATTTAAACATTTTGTTATAAAAACTATTAACAAAATTTACGATTCAGGACATTGTAGAAGATTGTGGTATCAATCGGATGACCTTTTATCATACACACATATATATGTGTGTGTGTGATTTGGTAGAATGGTCTTGTTTTGAGCTTGCTAAAAAGTAAAACGTTGCTGTCCAAGTAGCTGTTCAAGAAATTTTATTAAATAGTAGAACTTTTCTCATTTTGTTCTTTTCTCTTGTGCTTGATTAAGTTTTTATTTATAATAATTCTAAATAAAGTAAAAAGAGAAGGTTGACGATGATGAGAGAACAAGAAATTGATAAGAATTTTAGCGGTCGGCTTAATATTTTGCGAGCTGGAGTATTGGGGGCCAATGATGGTATTATTTCTATCGCGGGTGTGGTAATAGGGGTAGCAAGTGCAACAGAAAGTATTTGGATTATCTTTCTTTCTGGGTTAGCAGCAGTCTTTGCGGGAGCTTTTTCCATGGCAGGTGGTGAATATGTATCTGTCTCCACTCAAAAGGATACGGAGGAGGCCGCAGTTGTCAAAGAGCGAGATCTTTTAATGAAAAATCCAGATATTGCTAGGCAGTCGCTCTATGCAGCTTATATCCAGAATGGCGAGTGTGAGACTTCTGCCCAGCTTTTAACCAATCGAGCTTTTTTAAAGGATCCTCTCAAAGCTTTGGTAGCGGAAAAGTATGGTATTGAAGTGGAAGAATTTACTAATCCTTGGCATGCAGCAATCTCCAGCTTTATCGCTTTTGTAGCAGGAGCTATCTTTCCCATGCTGAGCATTGTCTTCTTTTCTGCTAGTTATAGAATTCCGGCGACAGTAGTCATCGTTGCTTTATCGCTATTGGGAACGGGATACACTAGTGCCAAGTTAGGAAAAGCACCGATAAAAAATGCCATGATTCGAAACTTAGTCATTGGACTTTTGACTATGACAGTAACTTATCTTGTAGGTCAATTATTTGCTATTTAATTTCGAAATAAAAAACCTTTATGAGGAGTGATTTTGATTGTAGATTATTCTATTTGACTTTATAGTCAATTCTTTTTAGAATTATCTGTCAACCACAATGCTGAAATCAATCAATTTTCTTACGATTGATAAGTATAATAGCATCAAATAAAATACAAGAATAAATTTTCTTGTATTTTCCTTTTTCTTATGCTATAATGTAGATAATGAATATGAAAGAGAGGCGAGGAAATATCTTCGCCTCTTATCTGTGAGGAGGTGTAGTCTTATCACAACGATTGTCAAATTAGTAAAAGAAGTTGTTGAACCAGTCGTTCAAGAACCGTATGAATTAGTGGATATTGAGTACGGTAAGATGGGGAGCGACCATGTTCTTAGTATTTTTGTAGATAAGCCGGGAGGAATTACTGTAAATGATACGGCAGAATTGACGGACATCATCAGTCCACTTTTAGATATGATTAAGCCGGATCCCTTTCCTGAGCAGTATTTTCTTGAAGTAACTAGCCCAGGGTTGGAACGTCCGCTGAAAACGAAAGAACAATTAGCAGATGCAGTTGGGCAATATATCCATGTTAGTCTGTATCAGGCAGTTGATAAAAGTAAAACCTTTGAAGGAACATTGCTTTCTTTTGAGGAAGATCATTTAACAATGGAATATATGGATAAGACGCGTAAGAAAGTTGTTCAAATTCCTTACAAGCTAGTATCCAAAGCAAGATTAGCAGTAAAATTTTAGTAAGAAAAAAGAAAGGATTGCTTTTGTTTTTACAAAAGCGAAAAAGACATGAGTAAAGAAATGCTAGAGGCCTTCCGCATTTTGGAAGAAGATAAAGGGATTAAAAAAGAAGACATTATCGAAGCAGTGACAGAATCCTTGCGCTCCGCTTATCGTCGCCGTTATGGTCAAGCAGATAGCGCAGCCATTGAATTTAACGAAAAAACAGGAGATTTTCGTGTCTATACAGTTCGTGAAGTGGTGGACGAAGTTTTTGATAGCCGTTTGGAAATCAGCTTAAAAGATGCTCTTGCCATTAGCTCAGCTTATGAGCTTGGTGATAAAATCAAATTTGAAGAAGCGCCGGCTGAATTTGGTCGGGTAGCAGCTCAATCTGCTAAGCAAACAATTATGGAAAAGATGCGCAAGCAAACGCGGGCGATTACTTACAATAAGTACAAAGAGCATGAAAATGAAATCATGTCAGGAACAGTCGAACGTTTTGACAATCGTTTCATCTATGTCAATCTTGGCAGCATTGAAGCGCAGTTGTCTAAACAAGACCAAATTCCTGGAGAAGTCTTTGCTTCACACGACCGCATTGAAGTTTTTGTTTATAAGGTTGAGGACAATCCTCGCGGTGTGAATGTTTTTGTTAGCCGTAGTCATCCAGAGATGATCAAACGCTTGATGGAGCAAGAAATTCCTGAAGTTTATGACGGAACGGTTGAAATCATGAGCGTTTCTCGTGAAGCAGGTGATCGAACCAAGGTTGCGGTACGCAGTCACAACCCAAATGTAGATGCAATTGGTACAATCGTTGGACGTGGTGGCGCAAACATCAAGAAAATCACTAGCAAGTTTCATCCTGCTAAGTATGATGCAAAATCATACCGTATGATTCCTATTGAAGAAAACATCGATGTGATTGAATGGGTAGCAGATCCTGCTGAATTCATCTACAATGCGATTGCTCCGGCAGAAGTGGATCAAGTCATCTTTGACAGTCAAGATAGCAAGCATGCTCTTGTCGTTGTGCCAGATAACAAATTGTCTCTTGCAATCGGTCGTCGCGGACAAAACGTACGCTTGGCAGCTCATTTGACAGGTTACAGAATTGACATCAAATCTGCAAGTGAATTTGAAGCTATGGAAGAAGCTGGTGAACTCGGCGGATTTGCTGAAGAAGTAGAAGAATTTACAGCAGTTGAAAGTCCTGTAGAAACAGAATTTGTGGAAAGTGAAGTTGAAGCAGCAGACTAAAGGAGGGAAAGAATGGCAAAAACAAGAAAAATCCCTTTACGAAAATCAGTAGTTTCTAACGAAATCATTGACAAGCGTGATTTACTCCGCATTGTCAAAAACAAAGAAGGTCAAATTTTCATTGATCCGACAGGTAAGGCGAACGGACGTGGAGCTTATATCAAACTTGATAATGAAGAAGCGCTTCAAGCTAAGCAAAAACGAGTCTTTAATCGCAGTTTCAATATGGAAGTGGAAGACGATTTTTACGATGAACTGATTGCTTATGTGGATCACAAGGTCAAAAGAAGAGAGTTAGGTCTTGAATAAGCAAAAACTAGCAAATTTACTTGGCTTAGCACAACGAGCAGGTCGCATCATATCGGGTGAAGAATTGGTTGTTAAGGCTATACAAGATAGGAAAGCAAAGTTGGTCTTTTTAGCCAACGATGCTGCTCCAAATTTGACTAAGAAAATTACTGATAAAAGTCATTATTACAAAGTAGAAGTATCAACCGTGTTTTCAACACTGGAATTAAGCACCGCAGTAGGCAAGGCAAGAAAAGTGCTTGCCATCACTGATGCTGGATTTACAAAGAAAATGAGGTCTCTTATGGAATAGAAGAGGAGGACAAGATTTGTCTAAAGTAAGATTGTACGAAATCGCGAAAGAACTGGGAAAAGAAAGCAAGGAAATTGTGGCGCGTGCAAAAGAGCTTGGTATTGAGGTAAAAAGTCATGCCAGCAGCGTGGAAAGTGAAATAGCAACACGTATAACAGCTAGCTTTTCTCAAGCAGCAGCTCCTAAAAAAGAAACGACTCAAAAGCCGACTCAATCGTTGCCTAAAGAGCAAGCGTCAGCTCCAACGGCAGTGAAAGAAACGACCGAGGCTGAGAAGAAAGCAGAGCCGAAGGCAGTAGCTCCAACGCAAAAGTCGGAAGTGGAAGCGAAGTCGGCGTCTGCAAAACCAAAAAGTCGTAATTTTAAGGCTGAACGAGAGGCAAGAGCGAAAGAACAGGCAGAACGACGAAATAAACAGCGAGACAATCGTCCGCAAAAACAACAAAATGGTGATAAACGAAATCGAGATGAACGTAATCAGCGTAATGATCGAAGCAATCAAAATCGCAATGACCGAGGAAATCGCAACGAACAACGCGACAACCGCAATCATCGAAACCAAGACAATCATCGCCAAGGGCAAAATCGTTCACATGTTGCAAATCAAAATCGCCCTCAAACGGATCAAGGGCCACGCATTGATTTTAAAGCACGTGCAGCAGCTCTGAAAGCTGAACAAAATGCTGAATACGCTCGTGGTAGTGAAGAACGTTTCAAACAAGCTCAGGCTGCGAAAGCAGCTCAACGCGAGCAGAATAAACGGAAAGAACCTGTAGAAGAATTATTTCAAGCAGCAGCTACTATCGTGGAAGCAACAAAGCCAGCTCCACAGCCCCAAGTTGCTTCTGAAGCGAGTCAAACTCCCGCAGTTGACACTCGTCGTAAAAAACAAGCCCGGCCAGACAAGAAGCGCGATGACTTTGATCGTGAAGAAGATGGTCCAAGAAAACAACAAAAGAATCGAAGCAGTCAAAATCAAGTGAGAAATCAAAAAAATAGTAATTGGAATCATAACAAGAAAAATAAAAAAGGCAAGAATAATCGGAACAATAACCAAACTCCAAAACCGGTTACAGAACGCAAGTTCCATGAATTGCCAAAAGAATTTGAATATACAGAAGGCATGACCGTTGCAGAAATTGCAAAACGGATTAAACGTGAACCAGCCGAAATTGTCAAGAAACTCTTTATGATGGGGGTTATGGCAACGCAGAATCAATCGTTGGACGGCGATACTATTGAACTTCTGATGGTAGATTATGGCATTGAAGCACATGCTAAAGTTGAAGTCGATAATGCAGATATCGAACGTTTCTTTGTGGATGATGATTATCTTGATCCAGATGCCTTGGTAGAGCGTCCGCCAGTTGTGACCATCATGGGACACGTTGACCATGGGAAAACAACACTTTTGGATACCTTGCGTAATTCTCGTGTTGCTACAGGTGAAGCAGGTGGGATAACACAACATATTGGTGCTTACCAGATTGAAGAAAATGGTAAGAAAATTACCTTCCTTGATACACCAGGGCATGCGGCCTTTACTTCTATGCGGGCGCGCGGTGCTTCTGTCACAGATATTACGATTCTTGTCGTAGCAGCAGATGATGGAGTCATGCCTCAAACAATTGAAGCGATTAACCATTCAAAAGCAGCTAATGTGCCAATTATTGTAGCGATTAACAAGATTGATAAGCCAGGTGCTAATCCTGAGCGGGTTATCGGTGAATTGGCTGAATATGGCGTTATGTCAACTGCTTGGGGCGGTGATTCTGAATTTGTTGAAATCTCAGCGAAGTTCAACCAAAATATTGATGAACTGCTCGAAACCGTTCTACTTGTAGCTGAAATTCAAGAGCTAAAAGCTGATCCAAAGGTTCGCGCAATTGGTACAGTAATCGAAGCGCGCTTGGATAAAGGAAAAGGTGCAGTTGCAACCTTGCTCGTTCAACAAGGTACTTTGAATGTGCAGGATCCAATCGTTGTCGGAAATACCTTTGGACGTGTACGTGCCATGACCAATGACCGTGGACGCCGAGTGAAAGTTGCGGGGCCATCGACACCAGTATCTATCACAGGTTTAAATGAAACACCAATGGCTGGTGACCATTTTGCCGTATATGAAGATGAAAAAGCAGCGCGTGCAGCTGGTGAAGAACGTGCAAAACGTGCTCTCATGAAACAACGTCAAGCAACGCATCGTGTTAGTTTGGAAAATCTCTTTGATACCCTTAAAGCTGGTGAAGTCAAGTCTGTCAATGTCATTATCAAAGCAGACGTGCAAGGTTCTGCCGAAGCCTTGACAGCTTCCCTTCAGAAGATTGAAGTGGAAGGTGTTAAAGTAACAATTGTTCACTCAGCAGTTGGTGCGATTAACGAATCAGATGTTACTCTTGCGGAAGCTTCCAATGCCTTTATCATTGGTTTCAATGTTCGTCCTACTCCACAAGCTCGTCAACAAGCTGAAGCGGATGACGTCGAAATGCGTCTTCACAGTATCATTTATAAAGTGATTGAAGAAGTAGAAGATGCCATGAAAGGGATGCTTGATCCAGAATTTGAAGAAAAAATTATTGGCGAAGCTGTCATTCGTGAAACCTTCAAGGTTTCTAAAGTCGGTACCATCGGCGGATTTATGGTGGTTAGCGGTAAAGTAACTCGTGATTCTAAGGTTCGTGTCATTCGTGATGGTGTTGTCATCTTTGATGGTGCGCTTGCTAGCCTCAAACATTATAAGGATGATGTGAAAGAAGTCGGAAATGGGCAAGAAGGTGGTCTTATGGTTGAGAACTACAATGACATCAAGGTAGACGACATGATTGAAGCCTACATCATGGAAGAAATCACAAGATAAGATATGAATGGAAGAGAGACAGACTATGATTTATTGAAGTCTGCCTCAACCTTTTTCTAAAGTAAGTGAAAGGAGATATCATGGCAAATCAATTTCGTGTGGATCGTGTGGGCATGGAAATCAAACGTGAAGTCAATGAAATTTTGCAAAAAAAAGTTCGTGATCCGCGTGTTCAAGGAATTACCATTACAGATGTGCAAATGTTGGGCGACTTGTCAATGGCAAAAGTATACTACACGCTGATGAGCAACCTTGCTTCTGAACAAGAAAAAGCTCAGACCGGTTTAGAAAAGGCGAAGGGAACCATCAAACGTGAATTGGGTCACAACTTGAAGATGTATAAAATTCCTGATTTGACATTTATCAAGGATGAATCGATTGAATATGGGAACAAAATTGACCAAATGATCCGCGATTTAGAACAAAAATAAAACGTGATTTTAGCTATATCAATATATTTAAAAAGAAAGGAAATTCTATTTTTCTTTCTTTTTTTGATAAAAATGCTAAAAAGGCTTGTTACTTTTACACTTATCCTTTAAAATAGAAAAGGAGATAATCCGCTACAGATTTTTCGGAGGAGAAAAGATGTCCATCAATTGGCAGCAAATTATATTTAGCTTCTTAGGCGGTTTAGGACTTTTTCTATATAGTATTCGAATGATGGGAGATGGCTTGCAGCAGGCTGCAGGTGATCGGCTTCGTTATTTTATTGATAAATATACAAGCAATCCATTTTTTGGCGTTCTAGTTGGGATTGGTCTAACAGCTCTGATTCAATCAAGTTCGGGTGTGACAGTTATTACGGTTGGACTGGTAAGCGCTGGACTATTGACTTTGAAGCAAGCGATTGGTATTGTCATGGGAGCCAATATCGGAACGACAGTGACCTCCTTTATTATTGGTTTTAAGCTAGGTGATTATGCCTTACCCATTCTCTTTTTAGGAGCAGTCTGTCTCTTCTTTACCAAAAAGCGCTCTATCAATAATATTGGTCGTGTCTTATTTGGGGTCGGGGGGATCTTCTTTGCTTTGAATTTGATGAGTGGTGCTATGGAGCCATTGAAAAATTTAGATGCTTTTCGTGAGTATATGATAAAGTTGAGTGGAAATCCAGTTCTAGGTGTATTTGTAGGGACAGGTATTACCTTGTTGATTCAAGCCTCATCAGCAACTATTGGTATTCTACAAAATTTATATGCGAGCGGCTTGATTGAGTTAAAGGGAGCTTTGCCAGTCCTTTTTGGGGATAATATCGGGACAACGATTACAGCGATTATTGCATCATTAGGAGCCAATATTGCTGCTAAACGTGTGGCAGGTGCCCATGTCACTTTCAATGTGGTCGGTACCGTTTTATGCTTGATCGTTTTAGGTCCATTTACGAGCTTAATTCAGTGGTTTCAAGCAGCATTCCATTTAAGCCCAGAAATGACCATCGCCTTTGCTCACGGAACTTTTAATGTTACTAATACCATTATTCAATTTCCATTTATTGGCTTGTTAGCTACCTTGGTAACAAAACTGATTCCAGGTGAAGATGAAGTTGTGAAATATGAACCGCTTTATTTAGATCCGATTTTAATCAAACAAGCTCCGTCTTTGGCGCTTGGAAATGCTAAAAAAGAATTGCTTCATTTAGGACATTATGCGATGCGTTCATTTGAGTTGGCTTATGATTATATTGTGAACAATACTGAAAAGTCAGCAGACAAGGGACACAAGGTAGAAGAAGCAATCAATAAAATTGATGAAGATCTCACACGTTACCTCATTGATTTATCTAGTGAGCCTCTTAGCCAAAAAGAAAGTGAAGTGCTGACAAATATTTTGGATTCATCTCGAGATTTAGAAAGAATCGGGGACCATGGTGAAGCGCTGATTAATTTGACTGATTATATCCGTCGGAAAAAGGTGGAATTTTCTCCAGCAGCTTTGCAAGAGTTGGAATTGATTTATAACATGACTTTGACTTTCATTAAAGAATCCCTGGCTTCTGTAGAAAATAATGACATTGAGTTGGCGGATAGCTTAGTAACTAAGCATGAAGCGATTGATAAAATGGAACGAAAGCTACGGAAAACGCACATTCATCGTCTGAATAGAGGAGAATGCTCGACACAAGCAGGCGTAAACTTTATTGATATCATCTCTCACTATACGAGAGTAGCGGATCACGCCATGAACTTGGCGGAAAAGGTCCAAGCGGAACAAATATAATCATGAGAAACAAACTGCTGGTGCAGTTTGTTTTTTTTGTACCCTACTTATCTTGCATGATCAAGTAGAAAGTTTATTAATAATGGCTCTGTGAGATCAAGTTTGGTACACAAGAAAAAGTGGAACATCTGTGCTGTAATACTAGCTTGACTTTGCTATCAATCCAATGTGATAGAGCAAATAGAGGTTGAATAGAACTTGAAAGATGTCACAGTTTATCTTTATCAAAACTTACAAACTCTAAACCAGTTCATCAAGAAGAAAAATACAAATTTCGAAATATACTTTTTATTTTTGATTAAATCTTTCTTGTAAAATTGCATTTGTTAAACTATTCGAACCTCTTATTGCTGGCTATCAGTAGATTGTGGGTATTGAATTAAAAAAAGTTTTAGTATGTTCTATAAGCCAGACTCATGTTTTTTGATGAGAATATTATTGTGATGGGGAGATTGTCATAACTAGTTTATTAAGGATGTTCGGAAACTAGTCATATAAAAAGCCAATCCTCATAAAGCGAGGAATGGCTGGTTGTTTAATTTATTATTAGAACAATATGTATTGAAAGTTAATTTAGCTGCTATGTACTGTATACATACATGATGTGAGAGAAGCTAAACATTAGCTCCTACTGAATTATTCAAAAGTAACCTTAATTGGTACTTTGGCTATGGTTTCTGTGATATCATAAATGACTTCTAAATTGCATTCTAAAACTTTTGGCTTAGTAATACTAGCTGCTTCTAAAGCATTTATTGGTAATTTAATACTACCTTCAGAAGCAGCAGAAGCTTTTAAGGTATCAGAACAAATGATAATTTTATGGTCATCACTATTAGAAATATTATTGACTTTACCATTACGAGTTTGCACTTCATATTCCTTATTGGAAGTATTTTTATAAGCTAGTTTAAGAGTATATTCATAATCATCTTTTTCCAGCCCTTTATAGGTGGCCGTAAGACCTTTGATTTCATAAATAACTGTATCAGTAGCTGTGGTAGAAAATTCAACAACTTTTGATTTTTGTTCTGCTTTTTGACTAGAACTAGTCTTGGGTACTTCAGAAGATGATGTGTTTGTTGATTTCTTATTATTACCACAAGCAGTTAAAAACAGAATAGCAAGTAAGGAAAAACAACTGTAAAGACTTTCTTTTTCATGGTACACCTCCAAAGATAAGTGTGCTAGGTGAAGACTAAAGTCATTTAAAGCTGATTTGTCTCTTCTAAATTTGAATTTGGAATCAGCTCCTTGTGACAACAATCAACACAAAATACTTTTCCCCACTTTTATTATATCATTATACAAATAATTATTCAATAAAAGATAGAACATAAATACTTAAATAAGGTAGTAACCGGAAAGTCGAATATAAACTTGATGGTTTAGGTTGAGTGCCTTAATTGATTCATTTGACAGAAATTATCTATTTAGTACTAAAAATATGAAAACAACAAGAAAAAACAAGACGACTATAAGGTTGGTCTGAATTTAATATCGAAAAATATCTAGCAAACAAGACTTGCAAATGGAATGAGTACTAGTATATATCCTAAAATAAGCAGCATCAAAGTAAGCTCTTGCCAATATGGAATTTAGATCACTCTTTTAAACGAAGTGTACTACAAGTTTGTTAAATGGACAGTATAGAAAATAGTATAAACAGTAGTGTTTATACAATCACTTAAAATCTAGCAAGATAGGTCTATACCATTTACAAAAAGAAAAGAAAGCGATATAATGAAAGAGACATAATGAACAATGCGAGAGTGATTTAAAATACTATTTACAGTTGTCTAAAGTGACAGCTTATATAAACTCTCACTGAAAGAAGGAGGTTTTATTATGCCTAAATATATTCAAGCAGATCGATTTTTCTATCCCCATGGTATCCGTCAAGGTGGCTACTTGGAAATCACAGATGGTAAATTTGGCAAATGGACGAAAGCTATTCCGGCAGGTGCGGATGTGATAGATTATACAGGTTATTCTATCGCACCGGGACTGGTGGATACCCATATTCATGGTTTTGGCGGTGTCGATGTCATGGATAACAATATCGAGGGCACCCTTCATACGATGAGTGAAGGTCTCTTGACGACGGGGGTGACTAGTTTTCTGCCAACGACTTTGACTTCAAGCTATGAACAACTCTTAGCTGTGACAGAAAATATCGGTGCTCATTATCAGGAAGCGACAGGTGCTAAGATTCGTGGCTTATATTTTGAAGGTCCGTATTTCACAGAAAAATATAAAGGAGCCCAAAATCCAATTTACATGAAAAATCCTCGAATGGATGAATTTCGTGCTTGGAAAAAAGCATCGAATGGTTTGCTCAATAAAATCGCTTTAGCTCCAGAACGAGAAGGTGTTGAAGATTTTGTTCGAACCATTACTGATGAAGGCGTAACAGTTGCACTTGGGCACTCAAATGCAACTTTTGATGAAGCTAAAGTTGCGGTAGATGCTGGCGCTAGTGTCTGGGTTCATGCCTATAATGGTATGCGTGGTCTGACTCACCGTGAGCTGGGCATGGTCGGCGCTATGTACGAGCTGCCACACACTTATGCTGAGCTGATCTGTGATGGACACCATGTGGATCCAAAGGCTTGTGACATTTTGATGAAGCAAAAAGGTCATGAACATATTGCTCTCATTACCGACTGTATGACAGCTGGTGGATTAGAAGCTGGCGATTATATGCTGGGTGAATTTCCGGTTGTAGTGGAAAATGGCACTGCTCGACTCAAATCAACAGGCAACCTAGCCGGTTCTATCTTGAAATTAAAAGATGGTCTAAAAAATGTTGTAAAATGGGGGATTGCTAATGCGCACCAAGCTGTTATGATGGCGACGCTCAATCCAGCAAAATCTGTTCATATTGATGATGTTTGTGGTCAAATCAAAGAAGGTCACGATGCGGACTTTATCGTTTTGGACAATGATTTAGAACTCGTTGCAACTTATCTTGATGGTGAAAAACGATACGAAGCTAAATAGAATCTTTTTATCTTGAAAGAGTTGGAAAACCGACTCTTTTCATTTTACTTTTTAAAATACATGTAGTTAAGAAAAGGTTTTTAAGGATTTGAATTGCAATAAGAGGCGTGATATAATGAGGTTATCTGAGTCGTATGCTCATGATTGTAGTTGGCATAACTTTTATTACTTATAGTTTTCTCGGCAGGGGAATGGCACCAACCAAGGAGAATGTCTTTAAACCCAAATCCTTGAAAAAGAAAGCTAAGAAATAGATTTTTTGTTGGAAGGGGTAGTTGACTGGGCTGCCTGCTTGCTTAATAAAGGAGACGGAGATGGAACGTTATCAATTAAACAATGGTGTAGAGATTCCGGTTTTGGGCTTTGGAACTTGGAAGGCTCAGGATGGTGAAGAGGCCTATCAGGCAGTGCTGACAGCACTTGAAGCAGGCTACCGGCACATTGATACTGCAGCTGTTTATAAGAATGAGGGAAGTGTGGGTCGTGCAATCAAAGACAATGGTATACCGCGGGAAAAGCTCTTTATTACGACCAAGCTCTGGAATGGTAATCATACTTATGAGGAGACTCAAGAAGCTTTTGCCCGCTCCTTAGAGCGTTTGGGGCTGGACTATCTGGACCTCTATCTTATCCACTGGCCCAATCCAAAACCTCTGCGGGAGCAGGAAGCTTGGAAGGAGCGCAATCGGGAGGTTTGGCGGGCTATGGAAGACCTCTATCGGGAGGGGAAAATCCGAGCTATCGGTGTCAGCAATTTCCTGCCTCACCACCTAGAGCCTCTGCTTGAGACAGCGCGTATTTTGCCCGCGGTCAATCAAATTCGTCTGGCGCCTGGTGTCTATCAGGCTGAAACAGTGGACTATTGTCGTAAGCATGATATTCTCCTAGAGGCTTGGGGTCCCTTCGGTCAAGGGGAACTTTTCCGCAATGAAGAAGTCAAGGCTGTGGCCGATAAATACGGCAAATCTGTCGCCCAAATCGCTCTGGCTTGGAGCCTGCAAGAGGGCTTCCTGCCCCTGCCCAAGTCGGTTACGCCTGAGCGAATCAAGAGCAATCTGGACTGCTTTGACATTACCCTCAGTCCAGCAGACCTAGAAGTGTTGAAAAACATTCAAGGTCTTGAAGGCGGCGCTCCAGATCCAGATAAGATGGATTTTTAGATGATGATTGACTGAAACTGTAATCAAAACTTTCTCTTCTGTGCGATAAAGAAATCAAAGGGCTGATTGAGGAGGTTATTGAGCTACTGGGAGTGGGAAGATAAGGAAGAAAAGAAGCAGTCAAGGCTTCAGTCAATATCATTTATCAACGTCCTACTCCAATCTAGGAGTCGAATCGTCTTCCTTACTAAAATTTGGAGGGAATCTAGCTTTCAGATAGTCCTATTTATGAAAATTTCCAAATAATCTATCCCTCGAATGACAGGATTTACTAAAATTGATTGGCATTCTATGTCTAGGATGACACTAATCACTAAAGTTTCTAGGTATTCTAAGTCTTGAATGATCGGATGATTCGTTTTTTATAGACAAATAGTCCCCGTCGGAAGGTTTACTAGCAATCAGATGGGGATTTTTGCTGCCTTTTTTCTTTGAAAAAGAGAAAAATGCCTTTTCGGAGCTTAAAAACAACATTTCAGAGTAGCCTTGCCAAAGATTTATCACCACATGCTATACTTGTTTTATCATATTTGAGGAAAGGATTATTATGACAAAAACCTACACCATTCGCCCCCTGCCTTACAGCAACTTTACTAACCGTGAGTTTGAGAGCTTGATGACGGACTCTCATCAGGTTCTTACTAGCTTTGCCAAGTCCTACAAGGATGAGGCTATGTATGATGAGCATCTTGAAGTCTTTGACAGTAAGCTGGAGCAATTCCAAGCCCAGTTGGCCAGCGTAGAAAATAAACAAACCTTGAGTCTAGCAGAAGTGGATAAGGAGCGGGACAGTGCCCTAGTCGGACTGTTTACCTTGCATAGGGGCTTTGCCAAAATCAAGGAGCCCAATCTCAAAGCTGCCCACGAAACCCTAACGTCTGTCCTTGCGAAGTATAAGGACATCACCAAGCATACCAACGATGTCGCAACTGCTGAAATCAAGAGTCTCCTCAAAAACCTCAAGGAGGAACCTTATGATGCAGCAGTGACTACCTTGGGTCTTCTGCCGATGCTTACCGCCGTGGCAACAGCTCAGGAAGACTATGACCGGGCAGAAACTCTGGCGCGTGCAGCCAAGTCCAGCAAAGAAGTCGGCAAAACCAAGCAGTTGCGTACCGAGCTCTCCCGTATCTATGACCTCTTTATGCGCTATACCGCAGCCTCCGCAGAAGCCTATCCCGAAAAACTCCACTTTGCTAAACTCCTCAAAGACCTCAACACCATCCGCGACAGCAAGCGCCGCCTATCCAGTCCAAGCAAGAAAGCAAAAACGGAACAAGTGGCAGAGATGGCAGGGTAAAGTTAATCCCTTAGAATGATTTCTAGGGGATTTTTGGTGGTTTCGTGGTATAATTCTATCAAAAGAAACCTACACAAACTTGATGAAACTGCAGGTGAGTGAAAAATGGGAAGCGAATTATTATGAACGAAGAAAAATTATTGGGAAATATATCATTTATACTTTCTATTACAAGAAACGATGGAAGCAAAGCAAATTTTATATATAATAACTAATTTTACCGACGATTTTGATAATTCTGAGATATTCATACCACTTTTCCCGTTTTTATCATCAATTTGTTTAGGCTGGATTGAGAAGTTTCAAGAACAAGGAATCATTTTAGAATTACCAAACATCAGAGATGTAAACCTTGTAACCATGATGAAAAAAATTAGAATTGGCGTGAAGCTCTATTCTGATAATAAATTTGCAAAAGCTTGTAATAAGTTAAGTAATAGTGCGGTTGAAAGAAAGCGCCTATTAGAGTCGAACTATAATTTTTATCAAGAATTTTTTGTTTATTGCTTTGTGCAGCACGATTTGGGAGTTTTACTATTGATGATATTCCTTATGGAAACATTAGTCAAATGAGTATATATTTTGAGGTTAAATAAATTTACAACTATAGAAAAGTGAGAACAAGAAATAGAACCAATTTTTATTGATTATTCTCGTGATCTGTCTGCTTTTATCAATTCGGTCACTTCAAATTTTGAAAAAGATTTTAATTTAGATCCAGCAATGAAACTGGATATTTCAAGTTGTAAATTAAGACATATTGATAAGTTTTTAATGGATAACAGAAGGCAAGATATTTTACTAGGGAATCTGCCACTTGAAGTTCAATTACAGTTATTCAATATTCTATGTCAGAACAATTTTCTAAATAGCTTATTCCCGAAAGTATTCTAAAATAAAGGTAATATATTCTATCGTTCAAAAATCCAATCTTATCTAGTTAGCGTCAATTCTTTAGCAAAAATTCTAAGTAAATATTCCAAAAGTATTAATTCTGGTTTAGCAGAAAAAATACAAAGGACAAGGTAAAAAATAGATTTGAAAACTTTAGTGAAGAGTGCAAGAAAGAAAAATTAGACACTTTTGTTGACTTTTTTTGATACCCAATGTAAAATAAAATATTTTCCTTTTACAAATTTCCTATTTCTTGCTATAATGTTTTGTATGAAAGAAGTCTCATGCAATTACTTGCTAGCGAGTCTGGGATGGTGGAAGCCAGATAAGAGCTGAATGAAGATGGAGCTTTCGGTAAATTTTAGTCGTTGATGTTATCTTAAGGCTATATTAACAATGAAGTAATAAACTAGGGTGGAACCGCGTTTTGACGCCCCTATGCAAAGCTGTATAGGGTGTCGTATCGAGTGCAGTTCTGCTTTTTGTTTTGTTAGTCAAATTGATTCACTTGTTGAGACTAGTATATTCCTACTATAAGCTCAAGTTACAAGAATATTATAATAAAAAGAATGGAGTAAACATTATGCCGAAGAAGTTAACCTTCCAAGAAATTATTTTAACGTTGCAACAGTTTTGGAATGATCAGGGTTGTATGCTCATGCAGGCTTACGATAATGAAAAAGGTGCTGGTACGATGAGCCCCTACACTTTCTTACGGGCTATTGGACCTGAGCCATGGAATGCGGCTTATGTAGAGCCTTCACGTCGTCCAGCAGATGGACGATATGGTGAAAATCCGAATCGCCTTTACCAACATCATCAGTTTCAGGTTGTAATGAAACCAAGTCCTAGCAACATTCAAGAGTTGTATTTACAATCATTGGAATTGTTAGGAATTAACCCGCTAGAGCACGATGTTCGCTTTGTCGAAGACAACTGGGAAAATCCTTCAACTGGTTCTGCAGGTTTGGGTTGGGAAGTATGGCTTGACGGGATGGAGATTACACAGTTTACGTATTTCCAACAGGTCGGTGGTTTATCTACCAGTCCAGTTACATCTGAAGTTACCTATGGTTTAGAACGTTTGGCATCTTATATTCAAGAAGTGGATTCTGTTTATGATATTGAATGGGCAGATGGAGTTAAGTACGGCGAAATTTTCCGTCAGCCAGAATTTGAACATTCAAAATACAGTTTTGAAGTGAGCGACCAAGCCTTGCTTTTAGAAAATTTTGATCATTTTGAAGCAGAAGCAAAACGCTGCTTGGAATATAATCTTGTGCACCCTGCTTATGATTATGTATTGAAATGCTCTCATACTTTTAATTTATTGGATGCTCGCGGAGCTGTTTCGGTGACGGAGCGGGCAGGTTACATTGCTCGGATTCGCAATTTGGCACGTATTGTTGCTAAAACTTTTGTGGCAGAGCGCAGACGACTAGGCTATCCATTATTAGATGAAGCAACACGTGAGAAATTATTGGCTGAGGAGGAATAAAAATGACAAAGAATTTATTGGTTGAGTTAGGGCTGGAAGAAATGCCGGCCTATGTCGTAACACCAAGCATGAAGCAATTACGTGATAAAATGGCAGCCTTTTTAACAGACAATCGTTTAACTTTTGATAAGATTGAAATGTTTTCAACTCCTCGTCGCTTGGCTGTGCGCGTGTCCAATCTAAGTGAAAAGCAAACAGATTTAACAGAAGATTTTAAAGGACCAAGCAAGAAGATTGCTTTGGATGCAGAGGGAAATTTCACCAAAGCCGCGCAAGGTTTTGTTCGTGGAAAAGGCTTGACTGTTGAAGATATCACATTCCGTGAAGTCAAAGGCGAAGAATATGTCTATGTGACCAAGCAAGAAATCGGAAAACCTGTTGAAGAATTGATTGACGGAGTTGTTGATGTGCTGACTTCACTAAGCTTTCCGGTCAATATGCACTGGGGGAGCAATACATTTGAATATATCCGTCCCGTTCATACCCTAACTGTGTTGTTGGACGATGAGTCCTTTTTGATGAATTTGTTCGATATTGAAAGCGGACGGACAAGTCGGGGTCATCGTTTTCTCGGTCATGAAGTGAAGATTCAGTCTGCAGATTCTTATGAAGAAGATCTGCGCGAAGTTTTTGTCATTGCTAGTCCAATGGAACGAGAAAACATGATTTTGGATCAAATCAAAGAAATCGAGAAAATGCACAACGTTCATGTGGAGATTGACGAAGATTTGCTGGACGAAGTGCTGAATTTGATTGAATACCCAACCGCTTTTATCGGACGTTTTGACGAGCGTTACCTAGATGTACCTGAGGAAGTCCTTGTGACTTCCATGAAAGTCAATCAACGCTACTTTGTTGTTCGTAACGAAAATGGCAAGCTGCTTCCATATTTTGTATCGGTACGTAACGGAAATGCAGAACATCTCGAAAATGTGGTCAAAGGGAATCAGAAAGTGTTGGTAGCTCGTTTGGAAGATGCAGAATTTTTCTGGCGCGAAGACCAACGATTGGTTATTTCTGATTTGGTTGAAAAGTTGAAAAATGTGACCTTTCATGAAAAAATCGGCTCTCTAGCAGAGCACATGGAGCGAACAGCAAAGATCGCAGCTCTTTTAGCAGAAAAAGCACACTTATCTACTCGGGAAGTGAAAGATGTAACCCGTGCCGCATCTATTTACAAATTTGATTTATTGACCGGTATGGTTGGAGAATTTGATGAATTGCAAGGTATCATGGGAGAAAAATATGCTCTACTTGCAGGAGAAAACACAGCAGTAGCTAGAGCTATTCGAGAGCATTATTTACCAACTGCCAGTGACGGTGAATTGCCAGATACGAAAGTTGGTGCTATTTTAGCCATTGCAGACAAGATAGACACAATTCTTTCGTTCTTCTCTGTTGGACTCATTCCAAGCGGTTCAAATGACCCTTATGCTCTTCGTAGGGCAACACAAGGTGTTGTGCGCATTTTGGATAAATTTGGTTGGCATATTGCCTTAGATGAATTGATAGAACAGCTCTATGCGCTGCAGTTTGATAGTCTCACATATAGTAACAAAGAGCAGGTACTTGATTTCTTCCGTTCGCGTATTGAAAAAATGATGGATAATGATATTCCAAAAGATATCGTAACAGCTGTGCTCAACAGCTCGACGTTTGTTGTACGTGATTTGGTCGAGGTGGCGGCTCTTTTGGCAGAAAAAGCACAAGAAGATTCTTTCAAATCGTCGGTCGAAAGTTTAGCACGTGTCTTTAACTTGGCAGAAAAAGCAGAAACGGCTAGTGTTGTGGACGAGAGCCTCTTTGAAAATGCCGAAGAAAAAGCCCTTCATGCAGCAATAGAAAACTTAACGTTATCTGATGACTTAGCAGATAATATTGAGCAACTCTTCGCTTTAAGTCCAGTGATTGACGCTTTCTTTGACAATACTATGGTTATGGTTGAAGATGAAGCAATCCGAGCCAATCGTTTGGCACTCATATCTGCCTTAATGACGAAAGCCAAAAAAGTGGCACAATTTAACCAAATCAATACAAAATAATCCAAGGAGGGAAAATGGAACCAAAGAAAATCGAACGCATCAACGAACTTGCCAAAAAGAAAAAAACAGTTGGTCTAACGCCAGAAGAAAAAGTAGAGCAAGCTAAATTGCGTGAAGAATACATTGAAGGCTATCGTCGTAGCGTTCGCCACCACATTGAAGGGATTAAAATTGTGGATGAAGAGGGCAATGACATCACGCCAGAAAAACTTCGCCAAGTCCAACGTGAAAAAGGCTTACACGGTCGAAGTTTAGATGATCCAAATTCGTAATAAAGGCAGCAAAAATCGCCGAGAAACATTCTCGGCGATTTTTGCTAGGCTATTTTGTAATATCTTCAAAATGGTCAAATGTTTGACTGTCAATAACTGCCATCAACAATTCGTCCTTTTTAAAGGTATAGTCAGGTGATGTATCAATGTTGAGAACGCCGTCGGGCATTTCTCGAAAACCAATGATATTGAGGTTGTAGTTTTGACGAAGTTTTAATTGGGCTAAATTCTTACCAATCCAAGACTGAGGTGGATAAAATTCGATAATAGATACATTTTTATCTAGTTCAATGACGTCAGTCGTAGCTTGATGCAGGATATTTTTTGCAAGTGAAATTCCTGTTTCACGCTCAGGGGAGATACAGCGATCTGCTCCGACCTTTAGCAGCACTTCTCTGGTTGTTTTACTTTTCACCTTGGCAATTACTTTTTCAACGCCTAACGATTTGCAGTGCATAACAGCAAGGACACTCGATTCTAGATTGTCTCCAGTAGCGACCACGACCGTATCACAGGTATCAATTCCTGCAGCTTGCAGCAAATCGTGGTCTGTAATATCGCCGACCACGCCTCGTGCTAAAATGGGTTCAAAATGGTTGATGACATCTTCATGATCGTCAACAGCGATAATATCGCAGTTGTATTTACGGAGCGTGTTAATGATACTGCGACCAAAAACTCCTAGCCCCAGTATACCGATTGTTCGTTTATCCATAAGATTCCTTCCTATCCAATAATAATATTTGCATTGGCAAATTTAATTGTGTCTTTTTTCTTCGGTTTTCGATTGGAAAGACTGACAATTAAGGTCAATGGTCCGATACGTCCGATAAACATCAAAAACATAATCACCGTTAAGGCGGCATGATTTAAAGTAGGCGTTAGATTTGCCGTTACGCCTACCGTTCCAAGAGCGGACATGGCTTCAAACATTAAGTAAATAAAACGATGTCCGTTATCAGCGATCATAGTCAAAAAAGTCAAGCCAATGATAAAGGTTGTTGTAAAGACAATCAAGACACTAAAGGCTTTTTGAATGGTAGAGGGAGAAAACGTATGGTGTCCAAAATTAGTATGAGGCAAGCCAAGGATTTCCGTTCGGGCAAAGGCTAATACGACCAAAAAAGTAGTGATTTTCAGTCCCCCTGCCGTTCCTCCGGGAGCACCCCCTAGAAACATTTGAATGATGTAAAGGAGAAGTGTCACTGGGCGAGCTTGTGTATAGTCAATTGTTGCAAAGCCGGCCGTCCGCATGGTGACGGTTTGAAAGAAGCTGACTAAAAGTTTCTTTTCAAAGGGAAGTCGACCAATAGTAGCTGTATTTTGATATTCTGTCAGAAATGTCAAGCAGGTTCCACTGATTAAGATGAAAGCTGTTAAAGCAAGAACCAATTTTGTGTGAAAGCGTAATTTCCGCTTGTGTCCTTTTGTCTGGATATTTGTTTTTAAGTCAAACCAAACTGAAAAACCCAAGCCTCCCATGATAATCAAGGCAGCAATGGTCAAATTGACCAAGGCATCTGTTTTATAAGCTAGCAAGCTAGTGCTTCCTAAGTTGTCAAATCCAGCATTACAAAATGCAGAGATAGCAAGGAAAATGGAGGTTAGAAGTCCTTTTCCCCATCCTAAAAGGGGGACAAAGCGAAAACTGAGGATAAATGATCCAAGAGCTTCAATGCTGAAAGTAATGAGAAAAATGGAGCGAAGAAAGTCGCGAATAGAATTTGTCTCATCTCGACTAAGACTTTCCTGTAAAGTAGTACGATTGGAAAAACTGAGTTTCTGATTGGAGCGGACATAAATCAGCCCAATAAAGCTAATCAGCCCCAATCCGCCAATCTGAATGAGGAGCATACAGATAATCTGTCCCCAAACATTGTAAGTATCTGCAACAGACTGCGTAAAAAGCCCCGTCACACAAACCATTGAAACTGATGTAAAGAGGTGGTCAAAATAATTAGCTTTAGAAGTTGCTGTCTGCATAAAAGGCAGATTTAAAAGAAGAGAGCCCACCACAATTACAAGGGCAAAGCTCAATAAAATGCGCCTAGCAGGAGATAATCTTGATAAAAAACGTGACATTCGTATCTTCCTTCATAGAATAATGACTTTATTTTACCACAAAGCAGCTTAAAAGACGAGAAGGAAGGCGTAAGAAGTCTAGCCCTTCTTTAAAAGTTTTCGACCGAAAAATATGCAACCAGCAATCACTGCCACATCTATCCAGAACAAGATTGGATCTGTTAAGATGAAGAAAAAATAGAGACACACAACGAGGAGAATTACTAAGAGAGCTAGGATAATTTTTTTGTATTGTTGAAGTTTCATTTGAATGTAGCCTTTCTATTTTTTACTTATTCCAAAAAAGTGTGTTTAGGTCTGTCTTTAAAGCTAGTGCTAGATTAATGCAAAGTTCTAGCGTGGGATTATATTTGTTGTTTTCAATCATGTTAATTGTCTGCCGCGAAACGCCAATTTGTTTGACAAGGCCTAGTTGCGAGAGTCCTAGATTTTTTCGGAAATCTTTCACGTGATTCATGTATTTATCCTTATCCTAGTGTCAAATATAAGTGACTTTTGTCCTTTTATTATAAATATACTTGTGAAATATATCAAATATAATTGACAAAAAACTTTACATGATTCTAAAATTCTTTTTTTAAATCTTTGTGGTATAATAGTAAAGATATGACAAATGAATTTCATCATGTAACAGTTCTTCTGCACGAAACCATTGATCAACTTGATATAAAACCAAATGGAGTCTATGTTGATGCAACATTAGGTGGAGCAGGACATAGTGAATATTTATTGAGTAAATTAGGAAAAAACGGTCATCTATATGCTTTTGATCAAGATCAGACTGCTATTGAGCATGCTCAAAAACGCTTAGCACCCTATGTGGCGCGAGGAATGGTGACTTTTATCAATGACAATTTTCGTCATTTAAAGGCTCGTTTGAATGAGCTAGGTGTTGAAGAAATTGATGGTATTTGTTATGATTTAGGAGTTTCGAGTCCGCAACTTGATGAGCGTGAGCGTGGCTTTTCCTATAAACAAGATGCTCCGCTTGATATGCGAATGAATCGTGAGGCAAAGCTAACAGCTTATGAAGTAGTTAATCAATATAGCTATCATGATTTAGTGCGGATTTTTTTTAAGTATGGGGAAGATAAGTTTTCAAAACAAATTGCTCGTAAAATTGAGCAAATGCGTGAAAAGAAACTGATTGAGACTACTACGGAGTTGGCAGAGATTATTAAATCTGCTAAGCCTGCCAAGGAATTAAAGAAAAAAGGTCACCCAGCTAAACAGATTTTTCAAGCCATTCGTATTGAGGTCAATGATGAGTTGGGAGCGGCAGACGAGTCCATTCAACAGGCGATGGATTTGTTAGCGGTTGATGGGCGGATTTCTGTGATTACTTTTCATTCGTTAGAAGACCGCTTGACCAAGCAACTTTTTAAAGAGGCATCAACAGTGGATGTGCCGAAAGGCTTACCATTTATTCCAGAGGATTTACAACCTAAAATGAAATTGGTTACTCGAAAACCTATTTTACCAAGTAAAGAAGAACTAGATAACAATAATCGCGCGCATTCAGCCAAGCTGCGTGTAGCGCAAAAAGTACATAAGTGAGGATTGAGATGGCAAATAATAGACCAAGAACGACTAGCCAGCTACTTCAGGCGCGTATTCAAAGATTTTCTCGTGTTGAAAAGGCATTTTATGGAGCTATAGTGTTGACGGCAGTTATCTTAGCGACAAGCGTTGTCTTTATGCAAACAAAATTATTGCAGGTGCAACGTGATTTAACGACTGTCAATTCAAAAATTGAGGCAAAGCGCACAGAGCTAGATGATGCTAAACAAGAAGTAAACGAATTGATTCGTAGTGAACGTTTGTCAAAATTAGCAAGTTCACAGGAAATGACTCAGAATAATGAAAATATCAGAACGGCGGAGTAGAGCATGAATGGACTCAGAAGACGAATTTTAAACCATGCTTTGAAAAATCGTAGGAATCCTGGTTACAACCGTAGACGAGTAGGGAAAAATCTAAGCGTTTTGACGGTTTTTGTCTTTTTTGTTTTCCTAATCAATTTTGCAATTATCATTGGAACGGGAAAGAAGTTTGGCGTGAATTTAGCTGAACAGGCAAGTCAAGTGCATCAAATCACAAAGATCGTCCCAGCTAAACGTGGAACCATTTATGACCGTAATGGTTTGCCAATAGCTGAAGACGCGACTTCCTATAATGTTTATGCAGTTATTGATAAAAGTTATAAGTCAGCAACAGGAGAAATTCTCTATGTAGAAGAATCTCAATACGATAAGGTAGCTGATGTATTTAACAAGTATCTTGGTATGGACAAGGACTACGTCAAAAAACAACTATCTCGAAAAAAATTACAACAAGTTTCGTTTGGTGCTCAAGGAAATGGTATCAGTTATAGTAATATGAATACCATTCGTGAGGAATTGAAAAAAGCGAAAGTAAAGGGAGTTGATTTCACAACTAGTCCAAATAGAAGCTATAACAATGGGAATTTTGCTTCTGTTTTTGTTGGATTGGCTCAGTTACAAGAAAATAAAGATGGTAGTAAAACACTTGTTGGAACAACAGGTTTAGAAGCTGCTTTAAACAAGACGTTAGCTGGAACAAATGGTGTCATCACCTATGAAAAAGATAAAAACGGAAATATAGTACCGGGATCAGACAAGGTTTCAAGGCAAACACAAGATGGAAAAGATGTTTATACAACCTTATCTTCGGATTTACAGTCTTTCCTTGAAACGCGGATGAATGCTTTTGTGGAAAAAGCTAAGGGAACTTATGCCAGTGCCACATTAGTCAGTGCAAAAACTGGAGAAATCCTTGCAACGACGCAGCGTCCAAGTTTTGATGCTGATACAAAGCAAGATTTGACAAAAGACTTTGCTTGGTCTAGTGCTCTCTATCAAAATCAGTATGAACCTGGCTCAACGATGAAGGTTATGACACTAGCTGCAGCTATAGACAATAACACTTTCCCAGAAAATGAAACGTATAATAATAGTGGTTTACAAATTGCGGATGTAACGATTCGAGACTGGAATGTCAACATGGGACTTTCTGAAGGACAGACATTAACCTATGCTCAAGGCTTTGCTCTTTCTAGTAATGTGGGAATGGCTTCTCTTGAGAAAAAAATGGGTGACGAAAAATGGCTAGACTATCTTAGCAAGTTTAAATTTGGTCTACCCACACGCTTTGGAATGAATTATGAAGATTACGGTGGTCTTCCGGCAGATAATATCGTTACTTATGCAATGAGTGCTTTTGGTCAAGGAATTTCGGTTACTCAGATACAAATGTTACGTGCTTTTTCTTCCATCGCTAATGACGGTGTAATGGTTGAACCAAAATTCATCAGTGCAATTTATGATTCCAAAAGTGGGAGTGCGCGTAAGGCTTCTACAGAAATTGTCGGGCACCCTGTTTCCAAAGATGCTGCTAAGTCAACGAGAGACCATATGGTGACTGTCGGTACAGATCCTATTTACGGAACCTTATATAGCAAGGCAGAAGGTCCGATTATCAAAGTGCCTAATCAAAATGTGGCAGTTAAATCCGGTACAGCACAAATTGCCGGAGAAAATGGCAGTGGTTATCTGACAGGGGCAAATGATTACATCTATTCTGTTGTGGCAATGACACCAGCAGAAAATCCTGATTTTATCATGTATGTAACTCTGAAACAGCCCTCAGAATCTTTCCAACCAATCTTCTGGAAAGAAGTTGTCAATCCGGTGCTAGAAGAAGCTGCAGCGATGAAGGATACTTTGAACTTGACGACGCAAACCCCTATTCTAAAGTCGGTTTCAAAAGAAATGGCTTATAAAATGCCCTCTACTAAAAATACCAGCCCTGGTGATTTAGCAGATGAGTTACGACGCAATCTTGTACAACCTATTATCCTAGGTACTAGTAAAAATATTAAGAGAGTGTCTGTAAAAACAGGTGAGACACTGAAATCCAATCAGCAAATTCTTGTCTTAACAGATGACTTTACTGAAATGCCGGATATGTACGGTTGGACCAAGAAAAATGTTGAAACATTCGGTGAATGGTTAGGCATAAAAGTGCATGTTAAGGGCAAAGGCTCTAAAGTCGTTGCCCAAAGTGTTAAAACCAACGCATCACTCAAGAAAATAAAAGAAATAACAATTACATTAGGAGATTAGCATGTTACAAGCTATCGTTGCAGGTGTTGTAACCTTTATTCTAACTCTGGTTGGAATACCTGCTTTTATTCGTTTTTATCATAAAGCCCATATTTCTGGGCAACAAATGCACGAGGATGTGAAGCAACACCAAGCAAAAGCGGGAACTCCAACCATGGGTGGGACTGTTTTCTTGCTAGCTTCCGTTTTGTCCAGTTTTGTGATTGCGCTTATATCAAGAGAACTCTCAAGCGCTGCCTTGATGATATTGTTTATTCTTGTTTTGTACGGCATTGTTGGTTTCTTAGACGACTTTTTAAAAGTTTTTCGCAAAATAAATGAAGGTTTAAATCCCAAGCAGAAACTAGCTCTTCAAATTATCGGTGGTATTGTTTTTTACTTCTTCTTTGACACCCACGGTGGAGGCGATTTGCTTAATGTTTTTGGTTTCCCACTTCATTTAGGTTATCTTTATATCGCTTTTGCCCTCTTTTGGTTGGTTGGTTTTTCCAATTCAGTCAATTTGACAGATGGCATTGATGGATTAGCCAGCATTTCTGTTACAATCAGTTTGACAGCTTATGCAGTTATTGCGGTGGTTCAGCATCGTTTTGATATTTTAATTGTCATTTTGAGTATGATTGGCGGTCTGCTTGCCTTCTTCATTTTCAATCATAAACCAGCTAAAATTTTTATGGGTGATGTAGGGAGCTTAGCACTTGGTGGTATGTTAGCAGCCATTTCGATGGCGCTTCATCAAGAATGGACGCTGCTCATCATTGGAATTGTCTATGTCTTTGAAACAACTTCGGTTATGATGCAGGTTTCTTATTTCAAATTGACCGGCGGCAAACGTATTTTTCGGATGACACCAGTTCATCACCATTTTGAACTGGGAGGTCTATCAGGGCATGGTAAAGCTTGGAGTGAATGGAAGGTCGATTTCTTTTTCTGGGGAATTGGTCTTGTAGCTAGCTTACTAACACTTGCAATTTTATATTTATAAGAGAAACGAGGTGGGGACAATATTATTTCTGCCTCGCTTTTTTGTGACGAAAACTTCGTCCCTACCTCACTAGTCTTCTAGATTGCTGAATAACCCCCCTCTGAGAGAGGAGGTTAGAAACTAAAAAATGCAAATTTTATCTCTGGATGTCTCTTTTTTTGTTTTAAATAGCAGAAAATCCGAAAAATATATTAAAAAATCATGATTTTTCTTGTACTTATACGAAAAAAGTGTATAATAGGTTCAATATTTAGTTGAAGGAGGGGAGTAGTTGCTATCTTCATAAAGTAGAATGGCTTATTTTTTAGTTTTAAAAGAATGTTTATTCAATTTGAGCAAAAGGATAAAATTTGTTATTTTTGTTTTTTTATGTATTTTGAGGCTTGTTTTAATCATATTATGCAGCAAATAACTATTATTTTAAATAAATAATATTTTCTGTCAAAAGATAGCTCTTTACTTTTTGAAAATATTTCGGCATAATATTCAATGTAACAAGATGTGACATTAGAGGAGGTTTATCTATGAAATCATCAAAATGGATTATTGCAACAGGAGTTGTGCTAAGCGCTGGAATCCTATTATCAGGTTGTGGCAAGTCAGCTTCTAGCACATCAACTTATTCATACGTGTATACACAAGATCCAGACACGCTAAATTATCTGATGGCGAATCGTGCGACAACTTCAGATGTTGTGACTAACTTAGTTGATGGATTATTGGAAAATGACCAGTACGGAAATTTAGTTCCGGCGCTTGCTAAGTCATGGACAGTCTCCAAAGATGGCTTGACATATACGTATAAATTACATAAAGATGCTAAATGGTACACATCAGAAGGTGAAGAGTACGCAAGTGTAAAAGCGCAAGACTTTGTAACTGGCTTGAAATACGCCGCAGATAATAAATCAGAAGCCCTTTACCTCGTTCAAGATTCTGTCAAAGGTTTAGATGCTTACATCAAGGGTGAAACGAAAGATTTTTCAACGGTTGGAGTAAAAGCTCTAGATGACTATACAGTACAGTATACACTCAGCCGTGCAGAGACTTATTGGAATTCAAAAACGACCAATAATATCCTCTTCCCAGTTAATGCAGATTTCTTGAAATCACAAGGAAAAAAATTTGGTTCTGTAAAACCAACCAGCATTCTATACAATGGTCCTTATCTATTGAAGTCTCTGACAGCCAAGTCTTCTATGGAATTTGCTAAAAATCCTCATTACTATGATAAAAAGAATGTTCATTTGGATAACATTAAATTGACATATTATGACGGCTCTGACCAAGAAGCCCTTATCCGTAACTTCACAGATGGTGCCTATAGTGCAGCTCGTCTTTATCCAAATAGCTCTAGTTTTGCTTCTGTTAAGAAAAAATATGCTAACAATATCATCTATAGTTTGCAAGATGCGACCAGCTACTATTATAACTTTAATTTAAATCGTCAGTCCTATAACCATACATCGAAGAAAACAGATGCTCAAAAGGCTGCGACCCAAGAAGCGGTGCTAAATAAAGCTTTCCGTCAAGCTATCAATTTTGCCTATAATCGTACTTCTTATGGTGCACAAAGTAATGGGAAAGACGGAGCGACAAAGGTATTGCGGAACACACTCGTGCCACCAACATTTGTTTCTATCGGTGATAAAACGTTTGGTGATGTTGTGTCTTCTAAGCTGGTAAACTATGGCTCAGAATGGTCAAACATGAATTTGGCCGATGCACAAGATGCTTATTACAATCCAGAAAAAGCTAAAGCAAAGTTTGCTCAAGCTAAAGCAGAACTGCAAGCAAAGGGTGTTCAGTTTCCTATCCACTTAGATGTACCAGCTGATCAGACAAGTAAAATTGGTGTTCAATGGGAAAGTTCCATGAAACAATCTGTTGAGTCTGTCTTAGGCACAGAAAATGTTGTCATTGATATTCAACAAATGAGTTCAGATGAATTAAATAATATCAGTTATTTTGCTAATACAGCTGCTCAAAAGGACTATGATTTGTATAATGGTGGTTGGTCTGGTGACTATCAAGACCCATCTACTTATCTAGATACTTTGAATATAAAAAATGGTGGTAGTTTACAAAACTTTGGTCTGGAACCAGGTCAAGAAAATGATAAGATCAAGGCAGTTGGACTGGACACATATACAGAGATGCTAGCAGAAGCAAATGCTGAAACCAACGAAGCTACACGCTATGAAAAATATGCCGAGGCGCAAGCATGGTTAATTGATAGTGGCTTGACAATGCCAAACCTCTCTCTTGGAGGAACACCATCTGTGACGAAAACAGTTCCATTTAGCCGTTCTTATTCATTAGTTGGAATCAAAGGTGCTTCAAGCAGTTATTTCAAATATGTCAAACTGCAAGACAAAATTGTAACAACAAAAGAATACGAAAGTGCTAAAAAGAAATGGCTAAAAGAAAAAGAAACCTCTAATAAAAAAGCGCAAGATGACTACGAAAATCATGTGAAATAAAACAAATGTAAGAAACTTCTATGAACGATAAGCTTCGTAGGAGTTTCTTTTTGTTGTTCCTATCTAAAGAACCTATATTGAAGAAGTCTCAAATAAGAGTTGGCTTTAGGGAGTGATTTTAAGTGCTGACAGATACATTTTTTCAAAAAAATTCTTGACAAGGAGTTTCTATTCTGTTATACTAATAAGGTACCCAATCGCGGGGATGGCGGAATTGGCAGACGCGCAGGACTAAGGATCCTGTGACCGCTTTAGGTCGTGAGGGTTCAAGTCCCTCTCTCCGCATCAGGTAAGCTGGCTTCGGCCGGTTTTTTTGTTTCATTATTTTTGAAATGTGAGGAAAGAAAAACAGTTTTATAAGAGAAAGCGCTTAAAAGATTAGGAAATGCTGGTATTTTTTCCTAAAAAGTGATAAAATAAACAATGTAAATGGGAAAACCCATAAAAATAAATAGGAGGCCTAATACTAATGGCAATCGTTTCAGCAGAAAAATTTGTCCAAGCAGCTCGTGACAATGGTTATGCAGTTGGTGGATTTAATACAAACAACCTTGAGTGGACTCAAGCTATCTTGCGTGCAGCAGAAGCTAAAAAAGCTCCAGTTCTTATCCAAACTTCTATGGGTGCTGCTAAATATATGGGTGGTTACAAAGTATGTAAACTTCTCATCGAAAACCTTGTAGAATCAATGGGAATTACTGTACCAGTTGCTATTCATCTTGACCATGGTCATTATGAAGATGCACTTGAATGTATCAAAGTTGGTTACACTTCAGTTATGTTTGATGGTTCTCATCTTCCAGTTGAAGAAAATCTTGAAAAAGCTCGCAAAGTTGTTGAATTTGCGCATGCAAATGGCGTGTCAGTAGAAGCTGAAGTTGGTACAATCGGTGGTGAAGAAGATGGTATCATCGGTGATGGTGAATTGGCTCCAATCGAAGATGCAAAAGCAATGGTTGAAACTGGAATTGACTTCCTTGCAGCAGGTATTGGTAACATTCATGGACCATACCCAGCTAACTGGAAAGGTCTTCACCTTGACCACTTGCAAAAATTGACAGAAGCTGTTCCTGGATTCCCAATCGTACTTCACGGTGGTTCAGGTATTCCTGACGACCAAATCCAAGCAGCTATCAAATTGGGTGTTGCTAAGGTAAATGTAAACACTGAATGTCAAATTGCATTTGCAAAAGCTACTCGTAAATTCGTTGCTGAATACGAAGCAAACGAAGCTGAATACGATAAGAAGAAACTCTTTGACCCACGTAAATTCTTGAAACCAGGTTTCGAAGCAATTACAGAAGCTGTTGAAGAACGTATTGACGTATTTGGTTCAGAAGGTAAAGCTTAATCGCTTACTAAATAAACAAGAAAATCTCGCCTTGTGCGGGATTTTTGTTTTTCTTTGAGTTATTTGATTGAATGTAGTGTGGGATTTATTATTTTTTCTTTTCCTCTTGACAAATCAAATTTGCATGCTAGAATAGATTTATACGTTTATTTCGCCGATTTAGCTCAGTTGGTAGAGCAACGCACTCGTAACGCGTAGGTCGTAGGTTCAAGCCCTATAATCGGCATTATTGAAGGTCTTCATTGAATTGAAGGCTTTTTTTGTTATTTATAAAGTGTTGTTGCGTAAAAAGGTGCTAGAATCTGGTCAACTTATGAAAAAGCAAGGAAGTTATTCAGATTTCACGACCATTTGCGTCTCGAAATGAACCACTTACTGAAAACCGCTTGAATTTCACGAACCAATTGTTATAATAAAATAAAGAAAAACGAGGGGAGCGTTTATGAAAATTCGAGTTGAGCTAGATTCTAATCTGGAAGAAGCAGAAATTGTCATTAAGGCACCTCGCTTTGATGAACAGATAGAGCGCATTCAGCGTTCTCTGGAAGAAGTTGCTAAGCCGTCTATTCTTTTTTACAAAGATACGAGCGAATATTATGTTGATTTAGCAGATATTCTCTTTTTTGAGACAGAGGGAAATAAGATTTTTGCGCATGCTCGAAATAATGCTTATGAAGTCAAACTGAAATTGTATGAGCTGGAAGAATGCTTGCCGCGGTATTTCTGCCGTATTTCTAAGTCAACGATTACGAACATTAAAGCAATTTATTCATTAGAGAAGTCTTTTTCAGGGACCAGCAGTATTCGCTTTTATGATACCCATAAGCAAGTGCATGTGTCTCGGCATTATTTTCAATTCTTAAAAGAAAAATTAAGTGAAATGAGGTAAATATTATGAGAAAAACATTGTTTGGAGTGGGGCTTTTGGTATTGGCAGGTTGGGTGCTACTACAAGGAAATTTTGGTATTCCAGTTATGGATTTCAATTTTTGGCCCATTCTCGTGGTGCTGGGCTTCGCTTACTTTGCGATTGAAAATTTTTGGAGAGGAAATTTATCTGGTGGGGTTATTTTAGCCATTATTTCCTTAATCGTTGCAAATAGTAGCTATCACTTTTTGCCAATCTCATCTGGAACGATTTTTTTAGCAGGGATTCTGGCTTCTATTGGTATTGGCTTAATTTTCAAACCAAAACGGATTTGGGGTGTTTATCGTGGTTCAAATGCTCATCGCACTATAAATGGGGATATTAATTTTGGAAGTGGTACGCGCTACATCAATTCGGAAGATTTTACCTATGAAACGCTAGATTGTACCTTTGGGAATGCCACAGTTTATTTTGACAATGCCACGATAAAAGGCGATTCCGCTACCTTTGATGTTGATGTATCTTTTGGGAATGCAACGTTATATGTGCCTAGTAATTGGCGTGTGGAGTTGGATGTAGACAATGCTTTCGGCACAGTTACCAATCCCCGTAACATCAATGAGAAAGACAAGACCCTCTATGTAAAGGGAGATGTATCTTTCGGTCGTTTGGGAATTATCTATATTTAAGACTGATGGATTGGGCTGTCTTGGCTAAATTTTGAAATATAGAGAAAATAGTCTTGCAAAATCTTAAAAATTGTGATAAAATTTTACGGTATGTGGTATAAAGCCCGTGAAACTAATCAGGAGGACAAGTATAAATGGCAAAAGTATGTTACTTTACAGGTCGTAAAACTGTATCAGGAAACAACCGCTCTCACGCAATGAACCAAACAAAACGTACTGTGAAACCAAATCTTCAAAAGGTGACAATCTTAGTTGATGGTAAACCTAAGAAAGTTTGGGCTTCAGCACGTGCCCTTAAATCAGGCAAAGTTGAACGCGTTTAATTTATGAAGAATCGGACCTCTGGGGTCCCTTTTCTTTTTGTACAAGAAAATAGATTTTTTAGGACAAGGAAACCCCCAAACATTGACTGAATACTTTCTAATTATGTACTCTCTCTTTTACAGTCCGCGTAAAATATGGTAAAATAAACTATAAAATACTTTTGAGGTAGAAACTATGACTGTAAAAATCAATACAAAAGATGGTCAAATCGAACTGACAGATGATGTCATTGCGACAATTGTTGGTGGGGCAGCAACTGAAATTTTTGGTGTTGTTGGAATGGCCAGTAAAAATGCCATTAAAGATAATTTCCAAGCTTTATTAGGCAAAGAAAATTATGCGAAAGGCGTTGTAGTAAAAACAACGGAAGAAGGTAGCATTGCTGTTGATGTTTATACAGTTTTGAGCTATGGTACCAAGATTAGTGAAGTGTCTAAAAATATTCAAGAGCGTGTGAAATTCAGTCTTGAAAATCAGCTTGGAATTACTGCTGAAACAGTAAATGTCTATATCCAAAATATTAAAGTTGTAGGAGAATAATCGTGTCAAATATTACTACTAGTTTATTTCAAGAAATGGTGCAGTCTGCATCTACTCGTTTGAATAAACAAGCTGAATATGTCAATTCTTTAAATGTTTTTCCTGTGCCAGACGGTGACACAGGTACCAATATGGGAATGACCATTGAAAATGGTGCAAAGGAAGTTGCGGACAAATCTGCTTCTACTGTTGGTGAAGTGGCTGGAATTTTTGCAAAAGGTCTCTTAATGGGTGCGCGTGGGAATTCGGGTGTTATCACGTCTCAGCTTTTCCGCGGCTTCTCTCAAAGTGTGAAAGAGAAGGAAGAATTAACGGGACAAGATTTAGCCCTTGCTTTTCAGTCTGGAGTGGAAGTAGCCTACAAAGCTGTGATGAAGCCGGTTGAGGGAACGATTTTGACCGTTTCTCGCGGAGCTGCAATTGGTGCCAAGAAAAAAGCAGAAGAGACAGATGATGCTGTCGAGGTCATGAAAGCAGCTCTTGATAGTGCTAAGGTGGCTCTTGCTAAAACACCAGACATGTTGCCAGTCTTAAAAGAAGTCGGTGTTGTGGACTCTGGTGGTCAAGGTCTTGTTTTCATTTATGAAGGCTTTTTGTCAGCATTGACAGGCGAATACATTGCGTCTGAAGAATTTCAAGCAACGCCTGCAACTATGACAGAAATGATCAATGCAGAACACCATAAGTCAGTAGCTAGTCATGTGGCAACAGAAGACATCAAATATGGTTATTGTACGGAAATCATGGTAGCCTTGAAAAAAGGTCCAACGTATGTTAAAGAATTTGACTATGATGAATTTCGCAACTACTTGAATGAACTGGGCGACTCACTTCTTGTCGTAAATGATGATGAAATCGTAAAAGTTCATGTTCACACGGAAGACCCAGGTTTGGTCATGCAAGAAGGCTTGAAATACGGAAGTCTTGTCAAGGTCAAAGTAGATAATATGCGCAATCAACACGAAGCGCAGGTTGAAAAAGAAGAGCGTGAAAATAGCCAGCCAACAGAAGAAAAAGAATATGCAATCATTGCTGTCGTTGCAGGAGAAGGATTGTCAGACATCTTTAAAGCGCAAGGTGTGGACTACATCATCTCTGGCGGGCAAACGATGAATCCTTCAACAGAAGATTTCATCAAGGCAGTTGAACATGTGAATGCTCGTCATATCATTATCCTGCCAAACAACAAGAATATCTTCATGGCGGCGCAATCAGCGGCTGAAGTGATTGAACAATCTGCTGCAGTGATTGAAACAAGAACAATTCCGCAAGGTTTGACTAGTTTGTTAGCTTTTGACCCAAGCAAATCTATTGAGGAAAATCATGATCGGATGACTGCTGCACTTGCAGATGTTGTCAGTGGTAGTGTGACGACAGCTGTCCGTGATACAACGATTGACGGTCTTGAAATTCATGAAAATGATAATTTAGGTATGGTAGACGGAAAAATTGTTGTTTCCAATCCAGATATGCTGACGACATTGAATGAAACGTTCAGTAAAATGTTAGATATGGATAGTGAAATTGTGACGATTTACATCGGTGAAGATGGAAGTGAAGACTTGGCCAATGAATTAGCGCAAGACATTACTGAAAAATTTGAAGATGTAGAAGTAGAAATTCACAATGGCGGACAGCCAGTTTATCCATATCTCTTTAGTGTTGAATAAATAGAATAACTGATGAAAAGGACGACTTGAGAGAGTCGTCTTTTTTATGACATTTGTCATGTTGAGCGATGACAAAATCATCTAGTGGCGATAAAAGAGTTGAGCTATAATGAAAGTAACAAGAGGAAATGTAGAGTTAGAAACCAAGTCTACAACCTGTTTTATTCTTCTTGCTGCAAGTAACTCTGTGGTAATTCAATCGTTGACCAGAAACTTTCCTGAGCCAATTGCTAGGAGTTCTGCATGGGTTGTATTTCCACCAAAGAAATAATGAGGAGAAAAAGATGAAGCTGATTGAGGTGAACCATTTATCTAAAAAGATTCATGGAAAAGATATTTTGAAGGATATTTCTTTTACGATTAACGATGGAGAATGTGTGGCGTTGATTGGTCCGAATGGAGCTGGGAAAACGACTCTCATGGATTGTTTGCTAGGAGATAAATTTCTTACGAGTGGACAGGCTAGTGTTCGAGGATTAAAGCCAACAGATGAGCAATTACAGCAGATGGTTGCTATTTTGCCACAAGAAAATACAGTAGTGGAAGATCTGAAAGTGAAAGAACTATTGAACTTTTTTCAAAATATTTACCCAAACAGTCTAACCAATCAGGAAATTGATGCTCTTTTAAAATTTACGGATAAGCAAAAAGAACAGTTGGCTTCTAAATTATCAGGTGGTCAAAAACGCTTATTTTCCTTTATTTTAGCTCTTATTGGTCGTCCGAAGATACTTTTTTTAGATGAACCAACTTCTGCTATGGATACGTCAACTCGCCAGCATTTTTGGGAAATTGTGGATGAATTGAAGAAAAAGGGTGTGACTATTATTTATTCTTCTCACTATATTGAGGAAGTGGAGCATACAGCAGATCGTATTTTGGTTTTGCATAAGGGCGAATTGATTCGTGATACGACGCCTTATGCCATGCGCAGCGAAGAACAAGAAAAACACTTTACTATTCCGCTTTCTTACCAAACTATTTTGGAAGGGTTATCTGAAGTGACCGAAGTTGAAATCAAGCAAAATGCTCTGTCCTTGGCAACTAGAAAGGCTGGTCAAGTGTGGCAAGTCTTGGTAGATAATGGCTGTACGATTGAGGAAGTAGAAGTACGCAACCGGACACTATTAGATAGTATTTTTGAGACAACGCAAGAGTAAAAGGAGATGTATCATGAAAAATATGACCAGTTTAATGAAGGTTGAATTGATTTTAATGAAGCGGCAGGCCGCTTATTACCTCTTGTCTATTGGTTTGCCTAGTGTCTTTTATCTGATTTTTTCAGGCGTGATGTCAATCGACACACCAACCAGTGTACTTCGACTATATCTCTTTTCAATGACGGTTTTCAGTATCATGTCTAGTGCTTTCTTTAGTATTCCCAGCTCCTTGCAATCTGATAAAACCAATAATTGGCAAAAAATGATTCAGCACTCACCTGTTTCTATGGTAGAATATTATATATCCAAACTTTTCAGTGCCTTACTGACTTTCCTTCTTTCCATAGTCGTTGTTTTTTCTGTTGGGTATTTTGTTCGTGGAGTCAGTCTTCCTACAATGGATTGGTTAATCATCGCCCTAATTATCCTATTCGGAAGTTTGGTTTTCATCGCCATGGGAGTATTAGTGAGTTTGCTTCCCAGCGCTCAGCTTATGTCTGTTGTGGGGAATATTGCCTATATGGCTTTGGCAGTCCTAGGTGGTCTTTGGTTTCCTTTGAGCATGTTCCCAGCCTGGCTTCGCTCTATCGGTAAATTGATGCCTAGTTATCAACTCATGCAGGTTGTATCTTCTTATTTGGAACATCGTGAGTTTAATGCCATTGCAGCACTGATTGTTCTGGTTTACACAGTTGGTGTCAGTCTGGTGGTTCTTCAACTTAAAAAACGGATTGAGGTAAAATAAATTTATGTGGAAAAAACTAAAAAATATTCACTATATGTTTCATATTGCTTTAGTTTTTATTGTATTTCCAATAGCGGGTGTCATCGGCGGGGACTACTCGCTTTTGCTCTTGTTGTGGACAGTATTTTTTATCGGAGCTTATTACAATCTTCTACTCGATAATCATCCGTTTCATCAGTGGCTGTCTTGGTGGATAATGATTGCCTACATTTTTTATAGTTCTATTTGGCTAAATCCAAGTTTTGTTTGGTACATCTTTTATCTATCAAATCTACTAATCTATCACTTTAATGAAATTCCATTTAAATCTTGGCGCTTTTGGACCTTTTTTACCTTACAGCCAATCATTCTGTTTTCTATTTTTCTGAAAAATCCGAGTGATTTATCCTATCTGATATTTTTGATTGCGACCTTTTTATTTGCTGATTTATTGACCTTCGGATTGTATCGCATGCAGGTGGCTGAATTGCTTCAGGAGGAAAAAAGAAAGCAGAATGCTCAACTCAATCTGTTCCTAGCTGAAAATGAGCGCAATCGTATTGGACGAGACCTACATGATAGTCTAGGACATACATTTGCTATGCTCAGTGTCAAGACAGAATTAGCACAACAGTTTCTTCAAATGAAATCCTATGAGAAAGCTGGTAAAGAATTGCAGGAAGTGCATGAAATTAGCAAGCAGTCTATGGCAGATGTGCGACGGATTATTGATAATCTAAAAACACGAACCTTGGATGAGGAGTTAGTGACTATTCAGGCTATGCTGGAAATGAGTGGGATTCAGGTACAAGTACAGCGTCAACTCAATATTGCTAGTATCGCACCAAATATTCAATCAAGTTTAAGTATGGTTTTACTAGAATTAGCAACGAATATCATCAAGCATGCTCATGCAAGCAGTTGCTAAATTCATTTGTATTCTGAAAAAAATCGGTTAATTACAGATGTTGAGGATAATGGGAAAGGTTTCAAAATTGTCACAGGAAAAGAGTTGCATTCCATTCGGGAGCGTGTGGAAGCATTGTCTGGACAAGTAGAGGTTTTAAGTTATAAACAGCCAACTATGATTCGAGTAAACTTACTAATGGAGGGATACAAATGAAATTGTTAGTAGCTGAAGATCAAAGCATGCTACGGGATGCTTTGTGCCAATTGCTAGAAATGCAATCAGATGTGGAAACAGTTCATCAGGCTTCTAATGGGCAGGAGGCAATGGCCTTGCTGCAATCTCAAAAGATAGATGTAGCTATTTTAGATGTGGAAATGCCTAAGCAAACAGGGCTGGATGTGTTGGAATGGGTCAAGGTGCAGCAGTCAACCGTCAAAGTCGTTATTGTCACCACATTTAAACGTCCTGGTTACTTTGAGCGAGCGGTCAAAGCAGATGTAGATGCCTATGTTTTAAAGGAACGCAGTATTGCTGACCTCATGAAAACAATTCATACAGTATTAAAAGGGCAAAAAGAATATTCTCCTGAACTAATGGAAGCCATGATGACGAGTAAAAATCCCTTGTCCAATCAGGAAATTTTGGCTTTGCAAGCAGCAGCAAGAGGTCTGTCTAGTAAAGAAATTGCTCAAAAGCTTTATCTATCAAATGGCACTATCCGCAATTACATGTCAAGCATTCTAACGAAATTAGCAGCGGAAAATCGATTAGAAGCAGTTCGAATTGCGCAAGAAAATGGCTGGATTTAGTAAAGAGATTTAAAAAAACTTAAGCAAACTTATGGAGTGTTGCAACTATCGTTTCTGTTTGATAAACACTTATAAGTATGCTATAATCTTGGAAAAAGAAGATAGGAGTTTCATATCATGTTATTTTTAGTAGTACCAATTGTTGTTGTCGTACTCATTGTTATTCTTTTTAGTTCCTTATATGTTGTTCGTCAACAGTCTGTCGCGATTATAGAACGTTTTGGGAAATATCAAAAACTCAGTAATAGCGGGATTCATTTGCGTTTGCCGTTTGGTATTGACCATATCGCAGCGCGTGTACAATTGCGCCTCTTGCAAAGTGAGATTGTGGTTGAAACTAAGACACAAGACAATGTATTTGTCATGATGAACGTTGCGACACAATACCGTGTCAATGAAAATAACGTAACAGATGCTTACTATAAATTGATTCGCCCAGAAGCTCAAATCAAGTCTTATATTGAAGATGCATTGCGTTCATCTGTTCCTAAATTGACCTTGGATGAATTGTTTGAAAAGAAAGATGAAATTGCGCTTGAAGTCCAAAAGCAAGTGGCAGAAGAAATGTCTACTTACGGTTATATCATCGTAAAAACCTTGATTACAAAAGTTGAGCCAGATGCAGAAGTCAAGCAATCAATGAATGAAATCAACGCTGCCCAACGGAAACGTGTTGCTGCGCAAGAATTAGCTGAAGCTGACAAGATTAAAATTGTGACAGCCGCAGAAGCAGAAGCTGAAAAAGATCGCCTTCATGGGGTTGGTATCGCCGAACAACGGAAAGCAATTGTAGATGGATTGGCAGACTCAATTAAGGAATTAAAAGGTGCGAATGTTGAAATGAAGGAAGAACAAATCATGTCCATTCTTTTAACCAACCAATATCTTGATACATTGAATAATTTTGCAGATAATAAGGGAAATAATACAATTTTCTTACCAGCCAATCCTGACGGAGTAGAAAGTATCCGAACGCAAATTTTATCAGCTCTTAAAGCAAAATAAAGAATATTCTGAATTGTTTTATTCATCAAAATAGACAGCCTTTTCCATTGACAAAACAAACAAAAACCTTTACAATATTTAGTTAGAAATAATAAAATAGGAGAAGGAAATGGCTAAATCTAACTTTGAAAAAGTAGAATCAGTTGTTAGCTGGGTTCGTGATAAAAAAATCACGGGTTATCGCATCAGTAAAGAAACGAACGCTCGTGAAATGTCTATCATTGCCCTTGCTCAAGGCCGTGCTAAAGTGAAAAATATTTCATTTGAAACCGCTCTTGGATTGATTGATTTTTACGATAAAAACCACGAAAAGTTTGAAAACTAATAGTTGTATTTTTAGCAGGCTATCAGCCTGCTTTTTTTGTTTACAATTGTAAAATATTATAATTTTATATGGAAATAACAAATAATTATAAAGCAGAAAGTTTATTTATTCGATTCCTATCTAATTCTTTAGAATGAATATTTTTACAGAAAAATGATAAACCGCTTTCTACAATACAATCTATTTTAAAAAATATTCTTAAAAATTAGAGTTTTATTTTTAACAAGAAAATGTTCTAATGAATGTGTATTCAAACATTCTGTTTTGTTTGAATAAAAATTAGTTTTTCAATTGACTTCTTAAAGATTTTGAAGAGAAAATAAAGACGAGACTGGGACAAAAGTCCTTAACCTCGTCAGATTTGTATGAGTTTCTTGCAAGTCGCAGTGGTTGAGTGGGTTCTATGCGGTTGATAAATCAACCTTTACAGCCCTACTCAACTGTGTGGGGCTGTAAAGGTTGTGGATTATCGTAAGTAACGTTGTAAAAATTCTTTTGTGCGTTCTTTCTTAGGGTGAGTGAAAATGTCTTCAGGTTTGCCTTCTTCAGCAATGATGCCTTGGTCCATGAAAATGACACGATTGGAGACATCACGCGCAAACTCCATTTCGTGCGTGACAACAATCATGGTTAAGCCTTCTTGAGCAAGGCCTTTCATAATTTTAAGTACTTCACCGACCATTTCAGGGTCAAGCGCTGAGGTTGGCTCGTCAAATAAAATAGCATCTGGGTTCATGGATAAGGCGCGTGCAATAGCAACCCGTTGCTTTTGTCCGCCAGAGAGTTGTTTTGGTTTGGCTTGCCAGTAAGGTTGCCCCATACCAACTTTTTCAAGATTTTCTTTGGCGATTTTTTCGGCCTCTGCTCGTTCTCGCTTGAGAACAGTTTTTTGTGCGACAATGGTATTTTCAAGAACATTAAGGTTTTCAAAAAGGTTAAAGCTTTGGAACACCATACCGAGTTTTTCACGGTAATGAGTGAGGTTATAGTTTTCTTCTAGTACATTTTCACCACGGTAAAGGATTTCTCCGCCACTTGGCTCTTCAAGGAGATTGATAGAGCGTAAGAAAGTAGATTTTCCACTACCAGAGCTTCCGATGATAGAGATGACTTCTCCGGAGTGGACGGTAAGGGAAATATCTTTTAAGACTTCATTTTGTCCGTAGGATTTTTTAAGATGCTTGATTTCTAAAATGGTATCACTCATGCCTTTACTCCTTTCGTTTGCATTTGATTAGCGCCCGTTGTGTAATCATCTGTGTCAAAACGCCGTTCTACATAGCGGAGAATGCGTGTTACCGTAAATGTTAGGACAAAGTAGATAACGGCAATAATCGTAAAGGTTTGGAAATATTGGTAAGTTTGGGTGGCAATCGTATTTCCTGAGAAATAAAGTTCAACAACGGAGATAACATTCAGTACGGAAGTATCTTTGATATTGATGACAAATTCATTCCCTGTAGCAGGTAGAATATTGCGCACGACTTGAGGAAGGACAACTTTGCGCATGGTTTGGTTATGTGTCATTCCCAGAGCAGTTGCGGCTTCAAATTGCCCCTTATCAACAGCAAAGATTCCTCCGCGGACAATTTCACTCATATAAGCACCCGTGTTAATGGAAACGATAAAGATGGCTGCGATTGTACGATCAATGGAAACTCCAAATGCCTGTGCTGTTCCGTAGTAAATAACCATAGATTGAACAATCATAGGTGTTCCACGGAAAATTTCGATGTAGACATTCAGGAACCAACCGAATAAAGTTTGTAAAAGAGCGAGAGCTTTATTTTTGGCTGTAGGAGCGGTGCGGTAAACACCGATTAAGAGACCAATGATGAGCCCTGCAATTGTACCAGTAATGGAAATGAGAAGGGTTAAGCCAGCTCCGCGCAGAAATTGGGGCCAGTTGTCTTTCAGAATCTTTGTCACTTGTCCAAAGAAAGTAGTTTTATCTTTGCTGGTGTCAGTTTCAACAGGTTGGTTTTGAATCATCTTGTCCATTAAAGCGACTTGGTCTTTGTCACTGATTTTAGCGATAGCAGCATTGACTTGTTTTAGGCGATTGTCGTTTTTGCGCATTCCAATTGCAATCGTAGCATCCTCTTCATTAACTTCAAAACCTTTTTTGAACTGAATCATTTTAAATTTTGAATTAGCGGATTCTGCTGTGAGGGCTTCGGGACGTTCAGAAATGTAGCCGTCTATCACTCCTGACTCAAGTGCTTGGCGCATTTGAGCGAAGTCGCCCATTGCAGTTTCTTGCTTAGCACCTGTCAGTTGGGAAATCAAATTGTAGAGGTAGACACCTTGTTGAGAGGTGATTTTTGCTCCTTTGAAGTCCTTCAACGTTTTTGCATTAGCATAAGCTCCGTCTTTGTTGACCAATACCACAGGCTCACTGGTATAATAACTATTGGAAAATGCGATTTCCTTTTTCCGCTCAGCGGTTGGACTCATTCCAGCGACAATCATATCTAATTTACCTGATGTCAATGCAGGAATCAATCCATTCCAAGAAGTTTTGACCACTAACGGTTTTTTGTCCAATGCTTTTGCGACTTGTTTGGCGATTTGGACATCGTAACCGTTAGCATATTGATTGGTGCCTTCGATTTTGACGGCACCATTTTTATCGTCATCTTGCGTCCAGTTGAACGGTGCATAAGCCGCTTCCATTCCGATTCGCAAGTATTCATCGGCTTGAGCTCTATTTGCAAATCCGAAACTAAGCAGCAGAAGTGCAAATAGAGATAAGAATAATTTCTTCATATTTTCTCCTCATCTAAAAATAGCTTCTTTTTATTGTACCGAAAAATGACATGCTTTTCAATATTGGGGAAACCCTTGCTTAAAAAAAATGGTATAATAAAGGCAATCAGTATAAGGAGATTACTAGATGAAAAAGTTTTTTTGGAGTATCATAATTTTTTTCTCATGTTTGTTCTTCAGTCAACGAGTCTTGGCGGTGAGTTATGATATTGAATCCTATAAAGGCAATTTACAGATTCATTCTGATAATACAGCGACATTTGTTGAAACAGTCACTTACCATTTTTCAAGCGACTACAGAGGACAAATCATTACTTTGGGGACGTCTGGTAAAGTTCCTCTGGGCTTTGACGTGGAAGGAAAGCCGACGATTCTAGCTTTAAGAAATGGACAACCAAAAACGGATATTACTGCTGTTCAGGAATACATTGCGGGTGGTTATAAATATAAAATTTATAATGCCGGTAATAAAGGAGACCGTGTAACCATTACGGTTACTTGGAAGTTGAAGAATATGTTGTTTGTCTACAATGATATTGTAGAATTGCACTGGATTCCAATTAGTGATTGGGATAAAAAGTTAAACAATGTAGAATTTCGGATTACTCCTCCAGCTACTTCACAACAGACCGAATTGTATGCTCACACGGGTTATTTTATGAAGCCAGCTCAAGTGACACGAGAGGGAGATAGCTATCTGATCCGTGTCGCTAGTATTGCTAAAAATAGAAATTTAGAATTTCATGCATATTGGGATCGATCGCTAGTAACTGTTCCTGAAAATAGTTTAGCTGTTACAAAACGCAATCGGTTGCAAGAGTTTCGTCAAGTTGAAAAGGAAGTTGCCACCAGTACAAAAAAATACCAGAGATTAGTAGACTGGGACTTACCACTTGCTTTGGTATTGGTTGGTCTAATTAGTTTGGTTTTTTACATTATTTTTCATCTTAGAACAAAATCCCGTGTAACGTTTCCTAAGCGTGCTCGTTTGTATGAAATACCGCAAGATTTGCCACCAATGGTCATTGCTTCCAATGTTTATTCGGTAGATTTGACAGAATTGGATCCGACTGAGCGACAAGCTACATCTCTGAAATTTGAAAATCTTGTCCAAGCTACTTTATTAGATTTGATTGATCGAGGCAATCTTGTTTTTACAGACGATACGAAGCAACCAAGGCTGCAAAGAGTGACGGATAAAGGTTTATCGGGTTTTGAAAAAGAATTTTTAAAAATGGCTATGGGCAACAACCAGCAGCTTCTTGTAAAAGAGCTATTTTCAGACTTTAAAATTGATAAGAAAGTGTATAACAGAGGTGAGGAAGCTGTCCGTAAAGCGGGCAACAGGGTAAAAAATCTCTTAAAATGTTATTTGAAGAATATTACAGAAAATGTGCATGAGATTATTGAGCGGGAGCAATTGCCAAATAATTACCGCCCAGTTGCTAAAAAGGAAATCTTGTATTTATATCTTTCAATCTCCTTGATGGCACTTATTATGGTTGCTTCTCTTGGCGTTTTGGCTTGGATTTTCTTGGAGTATGGACTCGTATTTTATCAATTTGTAGTTAGCATCTTCATTTCTGGCAGAATGCTGTATTACCTTTTGAGAAAATGCAAAATGGTGAAACGTGATGGAGTCCTAAATGAAGAAGGTGCTGAAAACTATTATTATTGGAAGAGTTTTGCCAATATGCTGCGTGATATTGCTCATTTAAAGGACACAGAAGTTGACGGAGTCATTTTATGGAACCGATTATTGGTTTATGCTACTATGTTTAATTGTGCTGATAAGGTGACCAAGGCTATGAAGCTACGTAAAATCACAATTGACAATCCGTCTATGAATGCTTTTGTTTATCAGGATATGTCGTATACCTTTCATACTAGCTCCCACGCTTTTGTTAGTTATGGCTCAGAAGCCAATTCAGCTAGTAGCTTCACTGTTTCATCAGGTGGTAGCAGCGGAGGCGGCTTCACTGGTGGAGGTGGTGGAGGTGGAGGCGGTGCTTTTTAAAAAGTGCCTCTATTCTCTCACTTGAAATTATGCTATAATGAAACAAATCAACCTTAGGAGAAGAACATGTTTATCATTGAAATTTTAAAATCCATCATCTTTGGGATTGTGGAAGGAATTACAGAGTGGTTGCCTATTTCTAGCACAGGTCACTTGATTTTGATACAGGAGTTTATCAAGTATAAAAATCAGAATACTGCCTTTATGGAAATGTTCAATGTCGTTATCCAATTAGGAGCAATTTTAGCAGTTGTAGTGATTTATTTTGATAAATTAAATCCGTTTAAACCGGGAAAGACAGCGCATGAAGTGCAGAAAACATGGCAATTATGGGCAAAAGTAGTGGTTGCGGCTGCACCTGCTGCTATTATTGGTTTGCCTTTAGATAGTTGGTTTGATGCTCATTTTTATAACTTCATTTCTGTTGCTTGTATGTTGATTATCTATGGTGTTGCTTTTATTTTACTGGAAAAACGTAATAACAACGTAGAACCGACAATTACCAGCTTAGATCGCTTGCCTTATAAAACTGCTCTCTACATTGGGTTATTTCAAGTATTGTCGCTTTTCCCAGGAACAAGTCGTTCAGGAGCAACCATTGTAGGTGGGCTTTTGAATGGGACCAGTCGTTCTGTGGTGACAGAGTTCACTTTCTTTTTGGGAATTCCTGTCATGTTTGGTGCCAGTGGTTGGAAGATTTTGAAATTTATTATCAAAGGAAACACACTTGGATTTGGGCAGTTCTTCTTGCTGCTTGTAGCAATGGGTGTTGCATTTGGGGTTAGTCTCTATGTCATTCGCTTCTTGACAGACTATGTGAAAAAGCACGACTTTACGATCTTTGGGAAATATCGTATCGGACTCGGTGTTTTGCTTATCGTGTACGGAATCTTTAAAGCTATTTTTTAAGTATTCAAAACTCAACAGTTTTTGTTGAGTTTTTTATTGGTAAAAGAAAATGAGGTTGTCTATTTTTTGTAAAAAAACCGAAATTTTAGTATAATGAAAAGACTAGAAGTATGAGGTAATGCGATGGAAATGAAGCAAATTAGTGATACAACGATTAAGATCACAATAAAATTAGAAGATTTAGAAGAACGTGGAATGGAGATGGCAGATTTTCTCGTTCCGCAAGAAAAAACAGAGGAATTTTTCTATGCGATTTTAGATGAGTTGGAAATGCCAGAGAGCTTTTTAGATAGCGGTATGCTCAGTTTTCGTGTAACTCCTAAACCAGACCGACTGGATGTTTTTGTCACCAAGTCTAAGATTGATAAGAATTTGAACTTCGATGATTTGGCAGATTTACCAGATGTAGAAGAGCTGTCTCAAATGTCTCCAGATGAATTTTTAAAGACATTAGAAAAAAATATTTTTGAGAAAAGTAAAGACGATATGGAGGCTGTTCGTTCTTTGGAAACGGCGGAAGCAGACGATAACACAAGCACTTCTGATATGGAAGAGTCAGAGGAAAATAGTGATGAGCTTACTCAAAAATATATCTATTACATTTTGAAATTTTCCAGCCTGAAAGAAGCAATTGTTTTTTCTAAGACAGTAGATTATGCTGTCAATACTTCGGAGTTGTACAAAATGGACGATCACTATTATTTGACAATTCTGGTTGATATTGAGGGACACCCGAAGCGTTATCCAGCTTGGCTCCTTGCCTCTATGCGTGAACATGCAGAAGACACAGATGTGACGAGAGCTGTTTTGCAAGAACACGGTTACTTATTGCTTGTCAACGAGGCGGTTGCCAGTCTTCAAAAGGTTAAATGCTTATGATTCCCTTCCCTTTAAAATTCATTTTGGTGTTGCTTGGAACCTTTTTCATCGGTGTGATTCTCACGCCTTTGGTGCGTCTATTGGCATTTAAGATAGGTGCGGTTGATTATCCAAATGCACGAAGAATCAACAAAAAGCCGATGCCAAGCAGCGGCGGTTTAGCTATTGTCATTGCTTTTTCGGTTGCTACACTTGTTTTTATGCCGATGATTGTGCAAGCGACCTTTCATGGAAAGGGTTATTTTGATTATATTTGGCCGGTTGTCTTAGGAGGCGGCATCATTGCTTTAACAGGGCTTATTGATGATGTGAAAGAGTTGAAGCCTTTAGCAAAGATGTCAGGAATTGTGTTAGCTGCTAGTTTGATTTGGCTATTGACGGATTTCCGTTTGAATCATTTTAAAATTCCTTTTGGCGGGCCGCTACTACACTTTGCTCCTTGGCTATCTTTCATTTTGACGGTTATCTGGATTATTTCGATTACTAATGCCGTCAATTTGATTGACGGGTTGGACGGATTAGTGAGTGGTGTATCCATTATTTCGCTGGTGACAATGGGGATTGTTTCCTACTTTTTCTTGCCAGATCACAATGTCTTTCTAACCTTAACTATTTTTGTCTTGGTCATGTCTATTGCAGGCTTTTTCCCTTATAATTATCATCCAGCTATTATTTATCTAGGAGATACAGGAGCGCTGTTTATCGGTTTTATGATTGCAGTTTTATCACTTCAAGGTTTGAAGAATGCGACAGCTGTCGCTGTGATTACTCCGATGATTATTCTGGGTGTGCCGATTACAGATACCTTTTTAGCGATTGTCCGTCGAACTTTATCTGGGCAAAAGTTTTACACACCAGACAAGCGACATCTTCATCATCGGCTGTTATCCTTGGGCTTAACACATCGTGGGACAGTCTTGGTTATTTATGGCATTTCTATGATTTTTGCCATGATTTCTCTTTTGCTAAATGTTTCGAGCCGTATCGGTGGGACGCTGTTAATTATTGGACTACTTTTTGGAGTGGAACTTTTGGTAGAACTAATTGGTGTTCTGGGTCAAAATCGGACACCACTCCTTAATGTTCTTCGGTTCATTGGAAATTCTGCTTATCGAGAAGAAATCAGAACAAAGTTCAGAAATAGAAAAAAGAAGTAGACTCGCACTTAAACAAAATCAAAGCCTTTTTGGCTTTTTTTTGCTATACTGGTAAGGTAGATTATGGATATGAAGAAAGGAAAGTTTGCCATGTCTGTGTTAGAAATCAAAGACCTCCATGTAGAAATTGAAGGAAAGAAAATCTTAAAAGGAGTCAATCTGACTCTTAAAACAGGAGAAATTGCAGCCATTATGGGACCAAACGGTACGGGGAAATCCACCTTATCAGCAGCGATTATGGGAAATCCAAATTACGAGGTAACCGAGGGAGAAGTTCTCTTTGACGGTGTCAATATCTTAGAATTGGATGTGGACGAACGAGCTCGCATGGGGCTTTTTCTGGCTATGCAGTATCCAAGTGAAATTCCAGGCATTACCAATGCAGAATTTCTGCGTGCAGCTATGAATGCAGGTAAAGAAGACGACGAAAAAATTTCTGTTCGTGATTTCATCATGAAATTGGACGAAAAAATGGAACTACTCAATATGAAAGAAGAAATGGCAGAACGTTATCTAAACGAAGGTTTTTCTGGCGGTGAAAAGAAACGTAATGAAATCTTGCAGTTGCTCATGCTAGAGCCGACTTTTGCACTACTGGATGAAATTGACTCTGGACTAGATATTGATGCACTGAAAGTGGTGTCTAAGGGCGTCAATGCTATGCGTGGTGAACATTTTGGTGCTATGATTATTACGCACTATCAACGTCTGTTGAATTATATTACGCCTGATGTGGTCCATATCATGATGGATGGGCGTGTAGTTGCTTCTGGTGGTCCGGAATTAGCTGTTCGTTTGGAGCAGGAAGGTTATGCCAAATTGGCTGAAGAACTTGGTTTTGATTACCAAGAAGAAGTCTAGTCAACCTTTCTTTTTACTTAGAAAAGATAGGAGAATGAAATGACAAAAGAAACCATTAAACATTTTTCACAAATGCATGCGGAGCCTGAGTGGTTGGCAAATCTCCGTCAAGCTGCCTTTGATAAAATAGAAGAGTTGAAATTACCAGTTATTGAGCGGGTGAAATTTCACCGCTGGAACTTGGGAGACGGCACGCTGTCAGAAAGTGAAACTCTTACAAATGTACCTGATTTCACAGCGCTGAATGACCATTTGACATTGGTTCAGGTTGGAACACAGACTGTTTTAGAGCAATTGCCGACTGAACTAGCGGAGCAAGGAGTTATCTTTACAGACTTTTACACTGCTCTTGAGGAAATTCCAGAAATCATGGAAAAGTATTTTATGTCTTCAGTTAAATATGATGAAGATAAGCTGGCAGCCTACCATACAGCTTATTTCAATAGTGGAGCGGTGCTCTATATTCCAGATAATGTTGAAATCAATCAGCCCATTGAAGGCATTTTTTACCAAGACAGTGAAAGTGATGTACCATTTAATAAGCACATTCTAATTATTGCAGGGAAACACTCCAAGTTTACCTATTTAGAGCGCCTGGAGACCTATGGTTCTGGGACTGTTCCCGTGACTGCTAATATTACGGTGGAAGTGATTGCACAGGATGGTGCTCAGATTAAGTTCTCAGCTATTGACCGTCTGGGGGAAAATGTGACAGCTTATATCAGTCGTCGGGGCAAGTTGGACGATGATTCAATGATTGACTGGGCAATCGGAGTCATGAATGAAGGCAATGTGATTGCTGATTTTGACAGTGATTTATTTGGGCGCGGAAGTCATGCAGATATGAAAGTGGTGGCTCTCTCTCGTGGTAAGCAGATTCAGGGGATTGACAGTCGCGTCACCAATTACGGCTGCAATTCGATCGGCAATATCCTCCAACATGGAGTGATTTTGGAAAAGGGAACGTTGACTTTTAACGGAATTGGTCACATTATCAAGGGAGCTAAGGGGGCAGATGCGCAACAGGAAAGTCGAGTGCTCATGTTGTCTGACAAAGCACGTTCAGATGCTAATCCTATTCTTTTGATTGATGAAAATGATGTCACAGCAGGGCATGCGGCTTCTATCGGTCAGGTAGATCCAGAAGATATGTACTATCTTATGAGTCGAGGGCTAGATCAGGCAACGGCAGAACGGTTAGTCGTGCGTGGTTTCTTAGGTTCTGTTATCGTTGAAATTCCAGTCAAAGAAGTCCGTGCTGAGATGATTGAAACTATTGATGAAATTTTGGCTAAGAAATAAAAGATAGGAAAAGAAATGTCTAAACTTGATGTAGAAATCCTTCAGAGGGATTTTCCAATTTTGGATCAAATCGTCAATGATGAGCCCTTGGTTTATTTGGACAATGCGGCTACAACCCAAAAGCCTACGCAGGTATTAGAGGCGATTGCAGCTTATTACGAGAAAGACAATGCCAATGTTCATCGTGGTGTTCACACACTAGCAGAACGGGCAACGGCAGCTTATGAAGCTGCGCGGGAACGAGTGTGCTCCTTTATCCATGCCGCTTCAACGAAAGAAGTTCTCTTTACGAGAGGAACGACGACTGGGCTTAATTGGGTGGCGCGTTATGCCGAAAGTGTCTTGCAGCGAGGCGACGAAGTGCTGATTTCCGTTATGGAGCACCATTCCAATATCATTCCTTGGCAGGAAGCCTGTAAGAAAACAGGTGCTAGATTGATTTATGCTTATCTGAAAGACGGTATGTTAGATCTCGCTGACTTTCGGTCGAAATTGACTGAAAAGACGCGATTTGTTGCTTTGGCGCATGTTTCTAATGTACTAGGTGTGGTGAATCCCATAAAAGAAATAGCAGAGTTAGTGCACCAGGCAAATGCTCTTTTAGTGGTGGACGGAGCTCAATCAGTTCCTCACATGAAGATTGATGTACAAGACTTGGACGTTGATTTCTTTGCATTTTCAGGTCATAAGATGCTAGGTCCGACTGGTATCGGTGTTCTCTATGGCAAAGAAGAGCTACTTGAGCAAATGTCGCCTGTCGAATTTGGTGGGGAAATGATTGATTTTGTCTATGAACAAGAAGCGACATGGAAAGAACTACCTTGGAAGTTTGAAGCAGGCACACCCAATATAGCTGGTGCTATAGGTCTAGCTGTCGCCATTGACTATCTGGACAAGATTGGAATGGAAACAGTTCATCAGTATGAGCAGGAATTGATAGCTTACGTATTTCCAAAATTACAGGCTGTTGAGGGGCTTACCATTTATGGTTCGGAGGACTTGACTCAGCGGTCGGGTGTTATTTCTTTTAATCTAGCTGGGCTTCACCCTCATGATGTAGCAACAGCTCTGGACTATGAAGGCGTGGCTGTACGGGCTGGACATCACTGTGCTCAACCTTTGTTGAGTTACCTAGGAGTGGCAGCAACTGTTCGGGCTAGCTTTTATCTGTATAATACCAAAGCCGATTGCGATAAGCTCGTTGAAGCTTTACAGAAAACAAAGGAGTTTTTCGATGGCACTTTCTAAATTAAATAGTCTTTATAAAGCAGTTGTGACGGACCATTCAGCTCACCCTCATCATCAAGGTCGTTTGGATGGAGTGGAGCAAGTGAATCTCAACAATCCTACGTGCGGTGATGTCATCAGCCTGTCGGTTCAATTTGATGAGCAGGGCATGATTGAAGATATTGCGTTTGTGAATTCTGGTTGCAGTATTTCTACAGCTTCAGCCAGTATGATGACGGATGTAGTCCTAGGGAAGACAAAGGAAGAAGCGCTAGCTTTGGCAGAAATCTTCTCCCAAATGGTGCAAGGTAAGGACGATGAGCAGCAAAAGGAACTAGGAGACGCAGCTTTTTTGGCTAGTGTTGCTAAATTTCCTCAGCGTATTAAATGCTCAACCTTAGGCTGGAATGCTCTTAAAAAGGCAATTGAGGAAGCTGGAAATTCTGAAAAGTTGAGTAAATGAAGCTAAAATAAATAAGCTGAGACAAAAGTGCTCAGCTTTCTTTGTTTATATCGTTAGCATTACAGACGCAGTAGCTAATTGCTAAAAGCACTGCGTTGAGGTTACGGATAGAGCTTGAAAAGCAAGTCTCAAGGCGATTTGCTTTTCAAGCTTGGAAGAGTACTTTTGACGAAAACTTTGTTTTCTTTATCTGCCACCTCAACAGTCTCTCAGGCTATTGAGCAACCTTGTGGGAATGAGACTACAAACTAAAAATTTTTGATTTTGAGTTTTGTCACATTCCCAATTACTATTGAATGAGCTATAATATGTTCTATATCAACTTTTACAGCCTATTTGTCATCAAGTTACATTTGCTTATTTCCAACCTCAAAAGGTTCCTCAAGTCTTTCGAGCTATGTGGAGATGAACGATGAAATCAAGCTTCTACGAAATACTGATTTCTATTTCGCTCGTTTATAATTTTTCATTGACATATTGTACGAATTCATTCCACCATGATTTGAGGAAGAAAGGACGACCAATTTTCTCCGCTGAAAGCATGGAAATAGTTGGTGGCTTCTTGTCAAGATAGCCTTTTCCAATCAAATCATTATCAGTATAGGTCAATTTCCCAACAACGACACCCTTTTTTAAAGGAGTGGGATAACCGTTTTTATCAGTTGTAAAATGAACAGTCGGTTTTTTATGATTGTATCTCCGCACAATGGTGAGTTTTTCACTAGCAACAGCAGTGACTTCATCTTTTTGCCCGTTAATGATGCGGGCAGAGCTTTTATTGTAGGCTTCACCTTTTTTCACAAGAGTTTGGACTGTGAATTGTTGATAAATATAGGTCATAAATCTAGTGGTAGCCGTAAAGCGGGCATTCTCATCCTCATCTGCATGATCAACATTGAGGAGAACCGTAATCAAACGCATCCCTCTTTGCTGGATTGTTCCGACAAAGGAAGAGCCCCCTTTATCAGAAGTTCCAGTCTTGAGGCCATCTACTCCGGCTCGAAAGGTGGGCATGTTTTCGAGCATGTGGTTGGACGATGTAAGCGTCATGCCTGCAAAGTTAGACGTAGCTTTTTGGGTGATTTCTAGAACTTCTGGGTAATCAAGGATTAAACGCCGAGCAATAATGGCAACATCATGGGCACTCATTTTATTTTCGTCTTCTTTTTCCGAACCAGGATAAATATGTTCTTCTCCTAAAACAGAATTATTCAGCCCAGAAGCATTGACGATAGTAGCATCTTTGATTCCCCATTGTTGCAATTTAGCTTTCATCAAATCCACAAATTTTTTCTCACTGCCAGCGACTTTTTCAGCCAAGGCAATTGCTGAGCTGTTGGCACTTACTATTAAAGAAGTTTCTAACAATTCTTCGACAGTATATTTTCTAGCTTCCAAAGGAACGTTACTGGTGTCCGGATTAACGGTTAGTTGATAAGGGTAGTCAGAAATATCTACGGAAGTTTGTAAAGTGAATTTTCCTTGATGAATTGCTTCATAGACTAAATAGGCTGTTAGTAGTTTAGTAATAGAAGCAATTTCAACTGGCTGATTAGCATCTTTTTCATATAAGATTTTTCCAGTTGCAGCATCAACTGCAATAGCATGCTTAGCACCTACTTCAAAGTTGTCCGCTAAAACTGTAGGAGCTAGGAAGATCAAGAGAGTCGTTACAAGAGTAATAATAAATTTTTTCATGGTCATCCCTTTTTTGTAAACTTATTATTATTGTATCATAAAATAAAGAGAGCTTCATAGAAAAGGGAGGAAATAATAAGAGAAAAATATGATTCATTTTTATTTTTAAAGCAAGTTCTGGTATAATAGATAGGATAAGAGACGAATAGAGGAAAACATGAAATTTACAGAATTTAAGTTTAAAGATTACATTCAAGAGGCACTCAAGGATTTGAACTTTGTTGAGGCGACAGAAGTACAGGAAAAACTGATTCCAGTTGTCCTTGCTGGTCGGGACTTGGTGGGAGAGTCCAAGACAGGTTCAGGGAAAACACACACTTTCTTACTGCCGATTTTTCAAAAACTAGATGAAGGCACAGATAGTGTTCAGGTCGTTATTACAGCTCCTAGTCGTGAGTTAGCTAGGCAGATTTATCAGGCTGCACGCCAAATTGCTGCTTTTTCTGATAAGGAAATTCGAGTTGCTAACTATGTCGGTGGAACTGATAAAAATCGTCAGATTGGGAAATTGAGTTCCAGTCAACCACATATTGTCATTGGCACACCAGGACGCATTTATGATTTGGTCGAATCAGGTGACTTAGCCATTCATAAGGCGAATACCTTTGTAGTAGATGAAGCAGATATGACCTTGGATATGGGCTTTTTAGAAACAGTGGATAAGATTGCGTCCAGTTTGCCGAAGGATTTGCAATTTCTGGTCTTCTCTGCGACCATTCCGCAAAAATTGCAGCCATTTTTAAAAAAATATCTATCCAACCCGGTCATTGAGCAAATCAAAACCAAAACGGTTATTTCAGATACTATTGAAAATTGGCTGATTTCAACAAAAGGACGTGATAAGAATGCGCAGATTTATGAAATCACACAGCTCCTACAGCCTTATCTAGCTATGATTTTTGTCAATACTAAGACACGAGCGGATGAATTGCATAGCTATTTGACAGCGCAAGGTCTCAAGGTGGCAAAGATTCATGGGGATATTGCACCGCGGGAGCGAAAACGGATTATGAATCAGGTGAAGAACCTAGATTTTGAATACATTGTTGCGACAGATTTAGCTGCGCGGGGAATTGATATTGAAGGCGTTAGTCATGTCATTAATGATGCGATTCCGCAAGATTTGTCCTTCTTCGTTCACCGAGTGGGACGAACTGGCAGAAATGGTCTATCGGGAACAGCCATTACACTTTATCAACCGAGCGATGATTCAGATATTCGTGAGCTGGAAAAATTGGGCATTCACTTCATTCCTAAGATGATCAAAAACGGAGAATTTCAAGATACCTATGACCGCGATCGTCGTGTCAATCGTGAAAAAACGCAGGAAAAATTGGACACGGAAATGATTGGTCTGGTTAAAAAGAAAAAGAAGAAAATCAAACCGGGCTATAAGAAAAAAATCCAGTGGGCTGTCAATGAAAAACGCCGTAAGATAAAAAGAGCTGAAAATCGCGCACGCGGTCGTGCAGAAAGAAAAGCGAAACGTCAAAGTTTTTAGTCTTAAAATTTCTTTATCACTCTCATAAATAAAAACAATTATTCTTTATAGAACGAATGTGATAGACTAGTCTTGCTAGTCTATTTTTATCGTAGCAAATAATTGGTGAAATAAAAAAATTGTGATAGAATTAGACATTATCGAGAAAGGGAAGTTACTATGATTGTTACAACAGCGATTTTAACCTCTAATTGGTATCAAGAATTGGTTCAGAAGATTCCAGACGGACAGCTTTTTAGCTGGCGCTCTGTGTTTGACGGACTACCAAGAATTATCGAAAAATTACCAACAACACTACTATTGACCTTGGGAGGAGCTTTTTTTGGATTGATGTTGGCTCTCATTTTTGCTGTTGTCAAAATCAACCGTGTGAAAATTTTGTATCCTCTGCAGGCCTTTTTTGTTAGTTTTTTGCGAGGGACACCAGTGCTTGTTCAGCTCATGCTGACTTATTATGGGATTCCTTTGCTTCTGAAGGCCATCAACTTGCGATTCGGTACGGGTCTGAATATCAATGCTATTCCAGCCTATCTATTTGCCATTGTAGCTTTTGCTTTTAATGAAGCGGCTTACGCTAGTGAAACCATTCGAGCGGCGATTTTGTCTGTTGATGCTGGAGAAATTGAAGCGGCTCGTAGTTTGGGAATGACAAACAGACAAGTTTACCGCCGTGTTATTATTCCCAATGCAGCTGTGGTTGCCACACCGACCTTGATTAACTCTTTGATTGGCTTGACCAAGGGAACTTCTCTGGCTTTTAGTGCAGGAGTTGTTGAGATTTTTGCTCAAGCGCAGATTTTGGGTGGTGCGGATTACCGTTACTTTGAGCGCTTTATCTCGGTTGCTCTTGTCTATTGGGGCGTGAATATTGTGATTGAAGCATTTGGGCGGTTTATCGAAAAGAAAATGGCGATTGAAGCGCCTGATAATCTCAATCCACAAATACAGGCGAAAGGAGATGTTCGATAATGATTCGTATTTCAAATCTCAGCAAATCCTTTTCTGGACAAATGGTTTTAAACAATCTTAGTTTAGAGATTCAAAAAGGAGAAGTGGTTGCTTTAATTGGTTCATCTGGTGCGGGGAAATCCACTTTCTTACGCAGTTTGAATTATCTGGAACAGCCAGACAGCGGCACGATTGCCATTGATGATTTTACTGTTGATTTTTCTACGATTAGCAAGGAAGAAATCCTAACCTTGCGACGAAAGTTAGCTATGGTGTTTCAGCAGTTTAATTTATTTGAGCGTCGGACGGCTTTGGACAATGTCAAAGAAGGTTTATTGGTTGTAAAAAAATTCTCAGACCAAGAAGCGACGAATCTTGCCAAAGAAGAACTGGCAAAAGTTGGTCTGTCAGACCGTGAAAATCACTATCCACGTCATCTGTCAGGTGGACAAAAACAACGTGTCGCTTTGGCGCGTGCGCTTGCGATGAAGCCAGATGTTTTGCTTTTAGACGAGCCAACATCAGCGCTTGATCCTGAACTAGTAGGGGAAGTTGAAAAATCCATTGCAGATGCAGCCAAGGCTGGTCAGACCATGATTTTAGTCAGCCATGACATGTCTTTTGTGTCTCAAGTGGCAGACAAGGTACTCTTTTTAGATAAGGGACACATCATTGAAATGGGTACTCCAGATGAAATAATGAACCATCCTAAAGAAGAACGCACAAAAGAATTTTTTGCCAGTTACAAACGGACATACATTTGATATAATAGAAAAAGAAGCCCAGTTGGCCTTGCTAGCTGGGTTTATTTTCAAGTTTGCGGCATTTGTTTTGAATGCCTTTAACAAAAATTAGGGAATAGAGGAGTGACTATGCTGTCTCGAGTTTTTTTACTCTATTTAGAGAGTTTGTTGATTACGGCACTATTGGTAGGGAGTTTTCTAGGATTATGGATTGGGCTTCGTGCTGTTCGGCGTGTTGATAAAACAATCAAAGATCGACAAGCTCATCTGTATGATATGCTATTGATTGCAGTGATGACGGTTCCGATTTTATCCTTTGCAATGATGGGGATTCTGCTTATCTTCAGAGCATAATGTTTGAAAAAAGAGCTTAATAACGTTAGAATAACAGTGATTACAATAAAGGAAGTAAATTTATGTACGACACAATTATTATTGGGGCTGGACCAGCAGGCATGACAGCTGCGCTTTATGCTGCTAGAAGTAATCTTAAAGTGGCTCTTTTGGAACGTGGCATTCCAGGCGGACAAATGAACAATACCTCAGATATTGAAAATTATCCTGGATATGCTAATATCAGTGGTCCAGAACTAGCCGAAAAAATGTTTGAACCGCTCGAAAATTTGGGAGTGGAGCATTTGTTTGGCTCTGTTGAAAAAATCGAACACCAAGGAGCAATAAAAAAAGTCTTTACAGAAGATGAGATTTTTGAAACCAAGACGCTTATTATTGCGACTGGAGCTGTTCATCGTCATCTAGGAGTTCCGGGTGAAGAAGAATTAAACAGCCGCGGGGTGTCTTACTGTGCAGTCTGTGACGGCGCCTTTTTTCGAGATGAAGATTTGCTTGTGGTCGGTGGAGGCGACTCTGCGGTGGAAGAGGCTGTATTTTTGACTCGTTTTGCAAAAACGGTGACGATTATTCATCGGCGCGATGAATTGCGAGCCCAAAAGTTACTGCAAGAACGTGCATTTGCCAATGAAAAAATTCATTTTATCTGGGATTCAGTTGTGAAGGAAATCAAAGGTGACAAGCGCGTTAGCAGCGTTATGGTAGAGAATGTCAAAACGGGTGAAATATCTGAACATGAATTTGGCGGTGTCTTTATCTATGTTGGTTTAGATCCAGTTAGTGAGTTTGCCAAAGATTTGGGCATTACCAATGAAGCAGGCTGGATTGTAACCGATAATCATATGAAAACGGCTATTTCTGGCATCTATGCTATTGGAGATGTTCGCGAAAAAGATCTTCGCCAAGTAACGACAGCTGTCGGTGACGGAGCGGTTGCAGGGCAAGAAGTCTACAAGTATATCACAGAGAATTTTTAGAGCGAAAGACCAAAATCATCTTGGTTCGTAGTCTCAGCCACGCAAGGCTTCTCAGCAGTCTCTCAGACTGTTTAGGTAGTGGATAAAAAACGAAGTGTTTGACAAAGGTATTCTTTCAAACTTGTAAAGCGAATGCCTTTAGACTTTCGTATCAGCCTCAATTGTACTCTAAATTGCCTAAGGGTAATAGAGTTTCTCCAAACGCACGATATAAACAAAGGAAGTTGAGCACTTGTCCCAGCTTCTTTTTGCTTAATAAAAACCCAGTAATGCATTGGAGGATTGGAAATGAAAGGGTTTCTTTTGATTTGTTCAATTCTCGTGCCCTCATAAATGACTAGTGAAATTGTCAGAATTGTGGTACAATAGAAAAGTTCATGTGAAAAGGAGGCTTCGTATGAGTGAAAAGAATTCTGAAAATAATAAAAATAAAATGGAACGTGGCTTAAAAAATCGTCATGTCCAAATCATTGCTATTGCTGGGACAATTGGAACGGGTCTCTTTTTGGGAGCAGGACGTTCGATTAGTCTGACAGGGCCGTCAATTATTCTCATTTACATGTTGACTGGCGTCTTTATGTATTTGATGATGCGGGCGATTGGAGAGATGTTGTATTATGATCCAGACCAGCACACATTTATCAACTTCATTACCAAGTATCTTGGGAATGGCTGGGGCTATTTTTCCGGTTGGTCCTATTGGATTTCTCTCATTTTTATCGGTATGGCAGAAATCACGGCAGTTGCACAATATGTCCAATTTTGGTTTCCGACTTGGCCGGCATGGCTGATTCAAATCGTCTTCCTTGCTGTTTTGAGTATGGTCAATCTGATTGCAGTCCGAGTTTTTGGTGAAGTTGAATTTTGGTTTGCCATGGTCAAGATTGTAGCGATTATTGCTTTGATTGTGACAGCGATTTTTATGGTGTTGACAGGCTTTAAAACGCCCAATGGTGTAGCCAGCATCAGCAATATCAGTCAAAATTTCCAATTATTTCCTAATGGTTTTATGAGTTTTGTCATGGGCTTTCAAATGGTCTTCTTTGCTTATCAAGCTATTGAATTTATTGGAATCACAACGTCTGAAACGGCAAATCCTCGGCAGGTATTGCCAAAGGCTATTAAAGAAATCCCCTTGCGGATCGTTCTTTTCTACGGTGGCTCTTTGCTTGCAATTATGGCGATTATCCCTTGGCGGGATTTAGCAACCACAGATTCTCCCTTTGTGATTGTTTTCAAGTTGGCAGGCCTTAAATGGGCTGCAGCTTTGATTAACTTTGTCGTATTGACTTCAGCTGCTTCAGCTTTGAACTCTACCTTGTATTCGACTGGGCGTAATTTGTATCAAATCGCACATGATTCACCTAATCGCTTTTTGAATGGAATCGGTGCTGGGAAATTATCCAGACAAAATGTTCCGCAAAACGCTATTTTGACCTCAGCGGTAGTGATTGCATTAGCTGCTTTTATTCAGGTGTTACCAGGAGTATCAGACTCCTTTGCTTTGATTACTGCTTCTTCATCAGGAGTTTATATTGCTATCTATGCACTCACTATGATTGCTCACCTGAAATACAGAAAATCAAAAGAATTTATGGCAGATGGCTATCTAATGCCAGCCTATAAGTTTCTCAATCCTCTTACTTTGCTCTTCTTTGCCTTTGTATTTATAACCCTCTTTTTACAAAAATCAACCGTTGTAGGAGCAATCGGTTCAGCTATTTGGATACTTGTATTTGGTATTTATAGCCAATTGAAATTTAAAGATAAATAATAATATAATAAAACCAAGGATAAATTTGCGACTTTTTTAAAGTTGTTCCAAATGCACCTTGGTTTTTAAGATGTTTTAAAACTGAAAATTTAAACAGCGCAATACAACAGAAAACTTGAGAATAGTTATTTAAACACCTAAAGTTGAACAAGATTTCCTCTTGCTCTTTTGATTTGTGGTATAATAAGTAAAAATATATCTTACAAGGAGTCGTTATGTATCCAGATGATAGTTTAACCTTGCATACGGATTTGTATCAAATCAACATGATGCAAGTCTATTTTAGAAGAAATATTCATAATAAACGAGCTGTTTTTGAAGTTTATTTTCGGAAAGAGCCCTTTCATAGTGGCTATGCGGTTTTTGCTGGTTTGGAGCGGATGGTTCATTATTTAAATCATTTGACATTTTCAGATAGTGATATTGCCTATCTTCGTTCTCTTGGCTATGATGAAAAATTTTTAGACTATTTAGCAAATTTGAAATTGGAATTAACAGTACGTTCTGCACAAGAGGGAGACTTGGTCTTTGCGAATGAACCCATTGTTCAAGTAGAAGGTCCTCTTGCTCAATGTCAATTAGTGGAAACTGCCTTATTAAACATTGTCAACTATCAAACCCTGGTAGCGACAAAAGCAGCTCGGATTCGCTCAGTCATCGAAGATGAGCCTTTAATGGAATTTGGTACACGCCGAGCACAGGAAATGGATGCGGCTATCTGGGGAACTCGTGCGGCAGTGATTGGTGGAGCAAATGGAACCAGTAATGTTCGTGCTGGAAAGCTCTTTGATATTCCAGTATTAGGAACGCATGCTCATGCTCTCGTCCAAGTCTATGGAAATGACTATGAAGCTTTTAAGGCGTATGCTGAAACGCACCATGACTGTGTTTTCTTGGTGGATACCTGTGATACATTCCGCCTCGGTGTTCCTGCAGCGATTCAAGTAGCGCGTGAAATGGGGGATAAAATCAATTTCCTTGGAGTGCGGATTGATTCAGGGGATTTGGCTTATATTTCTAAAAAAGTTCGCCAGCAGTTGGATGAAGCTGGTTTTCCAAATGCTAAAATCTACGCCTCTAACGACTTGGATGAAAATACAATCCTCAACTTAAAAATGCAAAAGGCAAAGATTGATGTGTGGGGCGTTGGAACTAAGCTCATCACGGCTTATGACCAACCAGCACTGGGAGCCGTTTATAAGATTGTGGCTATTGAAGATGAACATGGCAATTTGCGTAATACGATTAAGCTCTCTAATAATGTGGAAAAAGTATCAACACCAGGTAAAAAACAAGTTTGGCGGATTACTAGCCGTGCAAAAGGTAAGTCAGAAGGAGACTATATCACTTATGATGGCGTAGATGTGAATGCTATTGCCGAATTAGAAATGTTTCACCCAACTTACACCTACATCAATAAAACAGTGACAAATTTTGACGCAGTGCCTCTTTTGATTGATATCTTTAAACAAGGACAACTCGTCTATGAATTGCCAACCTTAACAGAAATCCAACAATATGCTCGCAAGGAGTTTGATAAGTTATGGGACGAGTACAAACGTGTCCTCAATCCGCAAGATTACCCTGTGGATTTAGCGCGTGATGTATGGCAAGACAAGGTTGATTTGATTGATCAAATGCGTAAAAAAGCGAACCAAATGGGAGAAACAAAATGACCTTACAAGAAACGATTATCCAGCAATTAGGCGTGAAACCTATAATTGACCCAGAGGAAGAAATTTGTAAATCCATTGATTTTTTAAAGGATTATCTTAAAAAACATTCTTTTTTGAAAACCTATGTTTTGGGAATTTCGGGCGGACAAGATTCTACTTTAGCAGGACGTTTGGCGCAATTGGCAATAGAGGAAATGCGTGCGGAAACTGGCGATGCTAGCTATCAATTTATCGCAGTGCGTTTGCCATATGGGGTGCAGGCTGATGAAGAGGATGCACAGCGAGCTCTTGCTTTTATCCAGCCGGATGTCAGTCTTGTGGTCAACATCAAAAAAAGTGCAGATGCTATGACAAAGGCGGTTGAGGCTACGGGAGCAACGGTCTCAGACTTCAATAAAGGCAATATTAAGGCTCGCAGTCGCATGATTGCGCAGTATGCTTTAGCAGGCTCTTATAAAGGAGCAGTGGTTGGAACGGATCATGCTGCAGAAAACGTTACAGGATTCTTTACGAAATTTGGTGATGGTGGTGCAGACATTCTGCCACTTTATCGTCTCAATAAACGGCAAGGTAAGCAACTGTTGGCTGCCTTGGGCGCTGATTCTGCCCTCTATGAAAAAGTACCAACAGCAGACCTGGAAGAAGAAAAGCCAGGCATTGCAGATGAAGTCGCTCTCGGTGTCACTTACAACGAAATTGATGACTATTTGGAAGGTAAAACCATTTCTGACCAAGCGAAAGCAAGGATTGAATCTTGGTGGCACAAAGGGGAGCACAAGCGTCATTTGCCGATTACAATCTTCGATGATTTTTGGAAATAAGCAGGAGAATTGTTCTGACTTATGTTTTTTAAAATACGTCGGTTACTAAAATCAGCTGTATAACAAAAAGTTAGGTGCGCCTAACTTTTTGTTTGAAGAATTTTGAAAATAAGATATAATAGTGTTTAGAATTAGAAGGAGGTATCTATGAATTCTATAGATCAACAATTTACAGATAAATTATATGCAAATTATGAAGCAACTGCTAAGTATGCTGCAATTGAAAATGCAGTTAGCCACAATGGTTTATTAACATCGCTTGAAAAGCGCAGCAGTGCAATTGAAAACAATCCTGTGTTTTCCATTGATTTAACTAAAGATAAAGTCAGCAATCAAAAAGCGTCTGGACGTTGCTGGATGTTTGCAGCGCTCAATACATTCCGTCATAAAATGATTGCAGGCTTTCAATTGGAAGAATTTGAATTGTCTCAAGCGCACACATTCTTTTGGGATAAATATGAAAAATCCAACTGGTTTTTAGAGCAAGTCTTAGCAACAGCTGACCAAGACTTAACCAGTCGCAAAGTGAAATTCCTCTTAGATACGCCTCAACAAGACGGCGGACAATGGGATATGGTTGTGGCACTTTTTGAAAAATATGGAGTTGTTCCAAAATCAGTTTACCCAGAATCCATTTCATCTAGCAATAGCCGTGAGCTCAACCAATATCTTAATAAATTACTCCGTCAAGATGCACAAATCTTGCGTGATTTGGTTACTAGTGGAGCAGATGCGACAGCTATTCAAGCTAAAAAAGAAGAGTTCTTACAAGAAATCTTTAATTTCTTAGCAATGTCATTTGGACTCCCACCTCGTACTTTTGATTTTGCTTATCGTGATAAAGATAACAATTTCCACAGTGAAACTGGACTAACACCACAAGCATTTTACAAAAAATACGTGGATTTTCAATTAGATGACTACGTTTCAATCATCAATGCTCCTACAGCTGACAAACCATACGGTAAATCTTATACAGTTGAGATGTTAGGAAATGTCGTAGGAGCACGTGATGTCCGTTATTTGAATGTTAATATGGAGCGTTTGAAAGAGCTGGCTATTGCTCAAATGCAGGCTGGAGAAACTGTTTGGTTTGGTTCTGATGTCGGTCAATCTAGCAACCGTAAAGCGGGCGTTATGGTTAACGACATGTACGATTTCACATCCAGCATGGATATTGAATTGACACAAGATAAGGCAGGACGTTTGGATTACAGCGAAAGTCTCATGACCCATGCTATGGTCTTGACAGGTGTTGATTTGGATGAAAATGGAAAATCAACAAAATGGAAAGTGGAAAATTCTTGGGGCGATAAGGTTGGAGACAAAGGTTATTTTGTTGCCAGCGACGACTGGATGGACGAGTACACTTATCAAATCGTTGTCCGTAAAGAATTTTTAACAGCAGAAGAACTAGCTGCTTATGAAGCAGAACCAAAAGTACTTGCCCCATGGGATCCAATGGGAGCTTTGGCTAGCAAATAAGAATAAAAAAGAAGCAGGATAAAGCTTTGAGACTTAATGAAAATCAAATTGCAAACTAAGAGATGAGTCGTAAGTAGATCAAAAGAGGAGCTTTTGAGATCGCAGATGAAACTGACGAAGTTTGAAGAGATTTTCATAAGGTATAAGACTGCTTCATGGTGATTTCATCAGGAATTGAAATATTAAAAACACGAACAATCTTATAGTCAGTTATTTACTAGTCTTGATTGTTCGTGTTTTTTAATTTTTACAAAACTCTGATTTGAAGGTGTTAACTTTTAAACGGCTTGGCTTTCAGGAACTTGTTCATTATCGGTTTCGTGAAGGAGGAGTTTCTGACTTTCCACCGCCATTAGGAGAACTTGCAGACGTAGAAGCACTCGGTTCTATACTTGATGAAGCAGAGCTGCTTGGTGACTCTTGGGTAGAACTTTCTTGGCTGCTTGAAGAAGATGATGATTCTTCAAGGCTCGAACTGGAAGTAGAATTATAATAATTTCCTTGGTATCTATTAGTGGAATTGGCTAAAAAGACATAATTTCCTCTACGATAAAGGCTGCTAGGCATTTCCCAGTCTTCTGTCCCGCTTTCAGACAAGTAAGACATCATCGCACGGTAAACATCTGTTGCGACTTTCACACCATCATCCAGAACGGGAGTAAGACGATTAGTGTAACCTGTCCATACCGCCATTGAATATTTCTGCGTATAACCAACAAAGAGTTCATCAGGAGTCACAACACTAGAGCCACCATAAGGCTTCGTTAGTTTCGCTAGTTCATCATCGGAATAGTTGGAGGTCCCTGTCTTACCGGCTTGGTAGACACCTGATATAGCTGCGTTGGTTCCTGTACCTGAAGTGAGAACTGTTTTCAGCATATTTGTCATCATGTACGCAGTTGTTTCTTTCATTGCGGTTGTGCCTTGATTAGAGAAATCTTTTGAGGTTCCATCGCTAAAGACAACACGGCTGACGTATTGAGGTTTATAATAAGTTCCTCCATTTGCAAAAGCAGCATAGGCAGCAGCCATTTTTTCACTGCTGGCACCATATTTCTTATCTGATTTTGTGGTATTACTTGAAATGGCATTTGCATAGACCATATCTGGATAATCAATGCCAAGTCCATTAAGGAATTTCTTTGATTTGCTGAGACCAACAGCTTCTAATGTTTTGACAGCTGGGACGTTCCGAGATTCCTGAAGTGCATACTGAATGGTGATGTTTCCGAAATACCGCATATCCCAGTTGTAAACCGGAGTAGTTGTTCCAGGATAATGATAAGGAGCATCACTAATATAAGCAGCCGTAGAAGTGTAAATGCCATTTTCAATGGCTGGAGCGTAATCCGTGATCGGTTTCATGGTTGATCCCCAGTCGCGATTGGTTTCAACCGCTTGGTTAGTACCAAAAGAGACATTTGAAACTTGATTTCGGACTCCTAGTTGAGCAATTACCTTACCAGTTGTAGCATCTATAATGGTAGAAGCTACTTGTAATTCATCATCTGGATAAGCAACATATTCATTGCTATTATAAATGTTCCAAAGGCGTTCTTGAGCTGCTCTGTTTACGTTTGTATACACTTCCATTCCCGTCGTCAGCAAGTTATAGCCTGTTTCTTCTTGGACTTGCTCAATAACTTGCTTTAAGTAGTTATCCATGTAAGCAGGATAAGAAGCCGAATTTTTCAAGCTTTGCAGACCATCTGTGACGGGCGTATTGACTGCTTTTTCATATTGCTCAGCAGAGATGTATTTGAGTTTATACATTTCTGACAATACAAGATTGCGACGATTTTTAGCAGCTTCTGGTTTTGTATAAGGATCGTATTGATTCGGTGCCTGGGGCATCCCTGCCAATAAAGCAGTTTGAGCTAAGCTCAAATCTTTCAAACCTTTGCCGTAATAACTTTGAGCAGCTGTTTGCATACCGTAGTTACCATTTGACATATAGACCTTGTTTACATAATACGTAATAATTTCTTGCTTAGTGGCTTTGCGCTCTAATTGAATAGCTAACCAGGCTTCTTGAATTTTCCGTGATAGTGTTTGGTCGGCGCTTGAAGTGGAGAAGTAGGTCAGTTTAATCAACTGTTGCGTCAACGTTGACCCTCCTTGTCGATTTCCTCTGCGCAGATTATTCAAGAAAGCACCCAAAATACGAACAGAGTCCACGCCGCGATGATTGAAGAAACGGTGGTCTTCAATTGCAACGATAGCTCGTACTAAGTCAGTTGGAATATCACTTGTTGCCGCATTGACCCTTTTTTCAGAACCTAAGTCGGCAATAAGATTGTTTTCACTATCATAGATTTTACTGGAAGTTGTGGCGACTAGTTTCTTTTCTGACAAGGCAGGTGCCTTGTGAACTTGATAGAGAAAAATTCCTCCACCAGCTACAACTCCAAGCATAAATAATGTAATGAGACCGATAGTTACATATTTTGCAGCTGTCAGTAAAGATTGCTTATTCATTTATTTTACCACCTAGTAAATTTTGTTGAATGATTTCAAGATACGGAATGCTAGGAAGACCATTCTGTGAGATAGAATATCCATGCTTTTGAATGTAGTCAAGTGGCATGGACTTTTTCCCCTTGTCAATCTTGAAGAAGTTAATTAAATAAGGAGCAGGAAGCAGATATGTCAATTTTAAGGCTGAAAAGTGCAATAAAACGAAACAAATTCCTCCTTGTTTGACGACTTGTTCCATGTGCTTGATTTGATGAGCATGAAAATTTTTCATCGGCATGGAAGCCTTTTGATGTGTTTCTTTTGCTTCAAAATCTATATAATGTCCTTGATAGACACCAGAATAGTCTGTTGTAGAGGCTTGTCGAAAGTAGGCTTCAACAATTTTTGCCCGACTACGTCTGGGATAATCCACTTTTACAATCTGAATAGGGGTTGGTTTCTTGTGAATGACCGCTAAATCGTGACTAAGATAATAATCATTCGTTTCATTGATCATTTTTTCAAACGACATTCCCCGATTCGCAAAGTCAACGGACTTCTTTTTGGGAAGTCTTAATGAATTTCGAGAGGGAACTTTATGTGGATAGTTGACCATATATCTCCTTATTGGTACAATAACATCACTCTATTATAACATAAAAAAGGAAATAAAGGGATAATTTAAGTGGTTAGCGTATTAATAGTAGGTTATCGGAATTTTGATTTGGGAATTTTTAATGACAAAGACCCTCGAATCAAGATTATTAAAAAAGCCATTCAGCGAGATTTGATGCGTTTATTGGAAGAAGGTGCGGAGTGGCTGATTTTTACTGGGAACTTAGGTTTTGAAGTTTGGGCACTAGAGGTTGCAAAAGAATTGCAGAAAGATTACGATTTTCAAATTGCGACGATTTTTACTTTTGAGAATCAAGGTGAAATCTGGAATGAAGCCAATCAAGAAAAATTAAGTTGTTTTAAACAGGTGGATTTTGTTAAATACGCCTATTCTCATTATGAAAATCCCAGCCAATTTCGTGATTACAATCACTTTCTACTCAGTAATACAGACGGGGCTTATATTTTTTACGATGAAGAAAATGAAACAAATTTAAAGTATCTTTACCAAATGATGAAGAAACAAGAACAATATTTTATCAAACAATTAACATTTGATGACTTGAATGAGGTCGCAGAAAATTTTTCCGAAAATTAGATGTTTAACCTTGATTGTAAGTGTCTAGAATTTCGGGAAAGTCTAACTAACCCTTGTAACCTAAGAGAACGAAAAAATCGTTCTCTTTTTTCGTTGCATAAAATAGCAGAAAGGACACCAAACAGATGTCAAATAATATTGAAATCATCATGAATCTTGATACCTTAGAAATTTTTGAAGTGATTGATCTTGATGAAGAGAAAGAAGCAGCTGTTACAGATACTGAAGAACTTCCTGAAGAAGTAAAAACATCCCCATATGATGAACTAGGTAGAATTTGGTTAGGGAACGGTTATTACTACAAACCATCCAGTATTATTTATCAGGTTATTAAGGATGATGTTATACACCAATTAAGCCCTAGGAATAAGCATGGCACATATCCCTACTACAAACAAGCCCGAGATGGGACATGGGGTCACGTTTATCAATTGACCCAAGAAGAAGCCTTGTGGCTAACCTTAGATCTTAATCCTGAATTGATGAGTTATTTGTAGGGGTGGAATAAAGAATGTTTAAAAAGAAAGCATTAATTGCGTGCTATATTTATAGTTTTGATTATTCAGGAGATCCACTAAGATTGGATGACTTGATGTTTAGAGTTGTACCAGTAAAAAGGCATTGGAGAAAATATTCTCTGCTTGGTACTGTAGATCGTGAAAAATTTGGCTCATCTATATCAAAAAATGAAATGGGGACAGTCTTAAAAAGAGGTTGCCATTATGTCGTATTTTTTGAAAACCATTCTAGAGAAAATCCATTTAAAGCTTTGCGTTTACTGGAAAAGAAAACGAACTAAGCAAGAATTACTAATGGACACTTTGATGGCTTCTCCCAAGAACAGAATGATTGAATTGAAACTTATTGATAAGGAGGTGACAAATTTATGAGTATTCTACTTCCCGTAAATATTATCTTTGCTTTAATTCTTTACCCTATGTTTATTAGTAATTATCAGAAAAGAGAACCTTATTTTTTGAATTTATTTCTCTTTCTGATAGATGCTCTAGTATCACTGTATGAGATTTTTAATTATTTGGGTTTGCTGAAATAAGGAGAACATAATGAGGATTTTTTATAGTCAAAGTTGCCCACCCAAAGAGATAAAAGATAATCGTTCTCAGTTTGAAAAAATAAAGATAATGATTGGAATATGGTTCATATATACCGTAGTATGCTATCTGGTGGAAGTCCAAATACGACACTCGAACAGGTGCTCGCTTTAGAAAATTGGTTTGAAAAAGTATATGGGATATCGGTAGATGAATATTGTCCTCCCCATTTACCACGAAAGTATCGATTGGAGGATTGATATGAATAACAAGGTTATTTTTAAGATACAGAACCTTCTTGAATTGGCTTATGATGCACCAAATGACGAAGAAGGACAAACAGCTCTTCTGATGGCTCAAAAGCTGATGGTAAAGCACAATCTATCTATGAATGATATAACGACTACTCAAACTAAAAACAAGATTGGAGAAACAGTAGGTACCTGGGAATATAGAATGCCTTGGTGGCAAGAGAAATTAGCAGCTATTCTAGGCGAAAATTTCAGATGTAAAACGATAAGAAGAAGAGTATTTGATGAAGGAATTACTCAGATGATCTTCTTTGGCTATCAGTCCGATGCTGAATTGTGTACTAAAGTTTACGAAGGAGCCATCTTATATCTGAAATATCGATTGAAACGACTTTTTCCTACAATCTCTAAGGCACGTTGGAAAGATTATAAAAAGTCATACTTACTTGGTTTTCTGGAGGGTCTTGATCAACGTTTTAAAGCACAGGTTCAATCCTCAGAAGAACTTGCTCTTATGGTACAGGTACCAGCAGAAGTGCTGGAAGAACAACGACTGCGCATGGGAGAATTGAGAACAAGAGTTCTTGATATAAAAATTGAAAGTATTGATTCTGAAGCCTATGTCAATGGTCTTGAACATGCAAAAGAAACAAAATTGATGCCAGAAGAATTACTTCAGGTATGATTTGTCCCCTTAATGCAGGAATTTTAATTATCTCTTAGAATTGAATCACACAACTTAGTATTGAATACTATTTCCCAAAAAAGAAAGGAACGGAATTAATGACAAGACAAGAATTAATTCAAGAAATGATGTCTTTAAGACAATTGACAAGCTATGAAGCAGACGCGATTATCTCACTATTAGAAAAACGAGAAATAATCACTTTTACACCACAAGATCAATTAGCTTGCAATCTCAATCATTTTGAAGTGGGGTACTAATATGGCATATGGACGAAAAAGTTTACTTCAAATTCAAGCTACAGAGATACACTATCAGCTCCCAAAAGTACTAGTTGGGACAACTTATTATCAAAAATTATGTGCTGAAGCTAAGTTCCTCTACATGCTGATAAATGATCGTTTGAAATTATCGCTTCAAACGGCAAAAGATACCGGAAACTTTGTGGATAAACACGGTGATGTTTATGTGATTTATCCTAATAACGAACTGAGCCAAGATACAGGATATGGTAAGGATAAAATTATCAAGCTAAAGAAAGAGTTGATTAAATACAACTTACTTGATGAAGAACGTCAAGGAATGAAGCAACCCAATAGACTTTATCCTAAAAATGTTATCTCAGATTCAAACTTGTTAAAGATGTCTTTTGAAGATGCTCCAAACCCTTGGGAAATCTATGAAGTCGGAAATACCGAATTCAAGAACTCTGAAATACCGACTTCAAGAAGTCGTCAAAACCGAAATCAAGAAGTCGGAAATGCCGAACCAAGTAAGAATAATCTAAGTAAGAATGATAATAGTAATAACGATACTAATCGATACGGAAATGAATCATTTCTAAATACTCTTTCATATTCTGAAGCTTTTCAAATGGGTCAACATGGGTTTCTAAGCAATAAAGCTATTCAACGTCTCTCTTTGTTTGGTCAAGATGCTAAGACTCTCGAAAATAAAATCTATCAGGCTAAACAACAAGTTGAAAAAGACTATAGTTATTTCTTACCACAAGGGCTTAAAATTTATGCTGAAATTTGGGAAACAGATCTTGAACGGGAGATTGAAAAACTCATTTTCAAAGTTAAAACAGGCGAACACGAAGGGAAACCTATCCAGAATATATCAGGATACTTTTACAAGATGATGGTGCATTTCTGGAAGATGGTATTACTTATTGAGACAGAACAAGACTTCATAGCTCTCTCCAATCAAAGTAAGTATGTAAAAGAAGATCCTGAAGAATGCCCTAGCCTTATCCGCTATTATTATCCAGATAAACTTTCAGAACAGAAACTGGATCAGTATTTAAGCGCATTGAGAATGGAGAGATGACATGTTACAAGATGAACTTAAACCTATTCCCCGTAAAGCCTTAATGATTGGTCGTAGCCCCAAAGAAAGTGTGATTGCTATCCCAAAAGCTATCTTTGAGCTACCGCTAGAGGAAAAAACAAAAGCTCTAAAAGAACTGGAAGAAGAATTGGAACAGTACAGACAGAAAGGATAATAAAATCATGGGATTATTTAACAAACAAGAAGGCGTTATTAGTGGCTCGATGGCTGCTAGAATGCGTCCGACAGAACCGAAACCAGTACAAGAGATAGCGATGGTGATTGAATATTTTGATAAGACAACAGAAACGATTTCACTCACCTATAATTTGGAAGAACTACAAGAATTAGTATCTAGCTCTTTCAGTACAGGAGCCAGTATGAATTTTCCAAGTGCACGACCACCTTTTACAATCAATCCAAGATGGGTGAAGAAGGTGACCTATCAAGTAAAAGGGGGTGACTTCATGTGAGCAAACATGTCTCAAATCGACTGAAAGAACTCAGAAAGCAGGCAGGCATAACCCAAGAAGAGCTTTCAAAGGAAATCGGTGTGATTCGAAAGACTGTTTCGAATTGGGAGCGGGGATTTAGTCGTATTAGTCCAGAGTATGCTGAACGATTAGCTAAGTATTTTCAAGTCTCTGTTGGCTATCTTCTTAGTGTTAGTAACGATAAAGAATCCTCTCGTTCAGATTTAGAGTCTTGGATAACTTATAACACTCAAAAGAAGGAGAATGAATGAATACTACCAACTTAATCGGTCGTTTGACCAAAAAAGCAGAACTCTATCAGACGCCTGATAAGAAGACCTATGCTCGCTTTACTTTAGCTATTAATCGCAAAAAGAAAGCAGGTGGAACAGGAAGTGAGGCTGATTTTATCCCTTGTATCATCTGGGGAAAAGCAGCTGAAAATCTTGTTAATTGGACAGATAAAGGTGCTCTTATTAGTTTAGAAGGGGAATTAAGAACCCGAAGCTATGAGAAAGATGGTCAAAAACATTTTGTGATGGAAGTCTGGTCGAACTTTTTCCAGGTGCTGGCGAAACCAAACCATGCTGATTAAGACTTCCAGTATGACCGAAATGTCATAAAACTATTACTAGTCCTTTGACAACTGAATACCCAACACTGTCCTGATCAGCGAGCCTATGAATAAGACATAAGGAGGGCGGTGTCACCAAGCTAGATCAATCTAGTTCAGGCTCAAGTCATACTAAAAGCACACTAGCTGATGAAAAGCTAGCGTATCAAGGTTAGTCCTTAACCAGCTAAAGGAGTTTGCGGGGAACCAAGCTATAACCCGTGTGTCAAAACGCAGATAGGGATTTATCCCTACATAAGCAAAAGGAGTTTGCCATGTCAAACGTAACAAAAATATTCGATAAGCCAAAGGTGACCTTATCGGATTTACGTCGTCTAGGTCGGCAAGGAGGAGCAATTCTGATCCTTGAAGACGGACGACAAGCACAAATTAGACCAGATTATGCCATAACGAGGAAACGTCAATGGCAGAATGGTCAATGGATTGTTAGAGAAGAGATTTTACCCTTTTATCGCATCTATTCAGTTATTATAATCGTCAAACGAAAACATTTAGTCATAGCTGAAAGAGTGACTCGAAAGGGTGAAAGACTTCTAGTACTTACAGGCGTTGGTTACCATCGCCCGAATCACTATCAAAGGAGATAGAAATGAAAAAAACACAAATGATAACGATATTATCAACTGCTTTGTTAGCCACAGTTTCCACCACAGGAGTTTTAGCAGATGAGGCAGTCTCTGATGGAACAAGTTCACCAGCTACAATTCAAGTAACACCGTCATCAGAAGACACAACGGCTCCTGGAGTAGTATCTCCAGCTGAACCAAGTCTTCCGGTTCCAGAAAAACCTGCTGTGCCTGAAAAGCCAGCTGATCCGGCTCCAGAAAATTCTGGTACAAAACCAAGTGATTCTGTTGTTCCTTTAGATCCGACAAGTCCTTCAACAGAACCCGAAAAACCTGTTGAAGCAACACCAAAACCAAGTACTCCTTCTTCAGAAGATAATAAGAAGGATGAAGAAAAACCAAAAACCGAAGAAAAGCCTGATACAAAGCCAGCAGAAGAACAGCCCAAAACAACGGATGAAGCCAATCAAACGGGCAAAAGCCAAATTGGAACGATCTCAACTGCTACAGGTCAAGTGGTGCAAGATGTAACCCCTAGTGCACCTGTACAAACTAATACAGGAGCTTCTATTGTGAGTACCCAAAATGGACAGCTTATTCTTAGTGATGGATCAACTGTAGCACCAGAGACTATTGGGGCGGTAACGAATGCGGATAAAACCATTACAGTAACGAAGACGGATGGTACAAAGGCTACATTACCACACACAGGAGAAGCTAGCAGTATTCTTAGTGTGTTAGGAGTTGCACTTCTTGGCCTTGTCGGGCTTATGACGAGAAAAAATGGATTGAATAAAAAATAGAGAGTTAGGAGAAAAAATAATGACAAATCAATATAATACTAAAGGGCATGGATATTTTCGTAAAACAAAAGCATACGGACTTGTATGCGGTATTGCACTTGCTGGGATTTTGATGTTATCTCAAGGTGTATCGGCTGATGAAGTAACGGCTCCTCAAACAAAACCAACAACAGAAGTGGTTGCTCCAGCAGCTGACCAAGCATCTCTTAGTGCAGAAACCCCAGCCAAAGGACAGCCAGCTGTCACAAGTGACATCCCAACGTCTGTTCCAGCTCATACGACACAAGATAAGGCAGTAACAGCCGTTGAAGATGCGCAGGCAATCTTGAAGGACAATGTCTCTACAGCGAAAGACACAGGTGTTGTCGTGAAGGAAGGTGACACTCAAGAAGTCGTGATAAACAGTGGTAACGCAGCTGAAAAGACTTCTGAAGTCCTAACTGACTTGAATCAACAGGACAAGGCAGTCAAGGAAGCGACAGAAAAACAAGCAGCTAATCAAAAGGCCTATGAAGAAACAAGTAAAGAACATGAAGCGGTGGTCAAAGAAGGACAAGAACACTTAGACAAGTCCACTGCTGAAGTTGACCAACTCATCGATCAAGCTAAAAAAGCGGGACTCCTCGTTACGGATACGACAACAGATCAAACACCAAAATACAAGGACGTTAAAGGTTTAACTGGCGATGAATTACGTAAAGCCATGGCTGAAAACTTGGAACTTTATCAGGCAGCTATCAAGGCAGGAATTACCCTTCAAGATAAGTCTGTGGCTGACTTAAAAGCGGCTCTAGCTCTTTATCAAGCTAATCAAAAAGCTTATACTGATGCAAGTACAGCTCTTAAAGATGCCAAATCAGCTGGGGTTGCGGAACTTGAAGGAGCAGATGGTCGTCAAAATCAAGTCGTTGACCTAGCTAAAAAGAACGATGTTCCTATCAATGTTAAGTCTGAAACAGTAAGACCAAAATACACTGATGTCAAAGGCTTGACAGGTGATGCCCTCCTCAAGGCAATCAATGATAATATCGCTCTCTATACTCAAGCTGTCGCAGATAGTGTGGCTAAACAAGATGTCTCTACCAAAGATGCACAAGTAAAACTGGATGCTTACCTCAAGTTACTTGCGGATTACCAAGCTGGTAAAGGGCAAGGGTCTGGTATCAAGTGGGCGGATAACACAACTGTTGAAGCGGGTACTGCTCAACGAATGACAGGTGATGAACCAGCTGTTTCTTGGGGGAACCTACGTACAGCAGCTGCAGATGCCATTCAATCATTGGATCGGAATCAAAATACGGATGCCAAATTTGATTATATTTTTAAAATCAATGGCTCTGGTACGGTTACCATTAAAAATACAAGTAATGGGGATGTGACGCTTAAAATCAGTAACATTCAGGCATGGACCGCTGAAAATACCTACTTAGCCGTTTGGGGTGCTAAAGATGGTGGGATTGCTTGGGGTGTATTTGCCACAACGCACGGAACCGTTAATAGTGGCGCTGGTGAAGGTGCAACTGGTGGGAATATAGGAGCTACAGGAGCTATTTTAGCAGCTGTCAAATCTTATGATTATGAAGTGTCAACCAGCAATGCCGTCTCAACAGTAACCTTTAATGACATTGATAACAATCAAACAGTGACCTTAAACGGTCTGGATGGAGCCCAACTAGTGAAAGGGCGTAATGTAACTCAATCAGGGAATAGCTACTCAGCAGGCGCTGGCGATGTGTCACAAGCTTCAGGTGGTGTGATTGACTCAAATGGTGTGCAGTTTAACTTGGATACAGCTAAGAAGGTTGTCTTTAGTGGAACTCATTACCTACCTGGTTACATCAATACATCGATTGTCGCAGGTATCTTTGGGGTTGCCTCTGAAGTTCCAAAAGAGCCGAAGAAACCAAACTTAGAAGTTCAAAACGTAGATGTGACGGTTCCAGAAGCTCCAGAAGCACCAAACCCAATTTCTGTGGCAGTTCAAAAAGCAACAGTGACAGCACCTGATGCACCAGAAGCTCCAGCTCCAACAGAAGTCAGCGTGCACTACTACAAGATGACTACAACACCAGAAGAGCCAACCCCAACTCCACATACCCCAGTTCAAAAGGCGAGTGTATTGCCATCTACTGGAGAAGCAGGTAGCGTATTAAGCGTTGTTGGTGGTGTGTTATTATCAGGATTGGGGCTTATTGGTGTTCGTAAGCGCAAGGAAGACTAATTTAATGTCATAGCAACACTGGTCACAAGGAATAAGATAAGGTACTTGTGACCTTTTATTTTTGAAAAGATTAAAAGAAAGAAGGAATATAGATTATGGATACAGCAGTACGTGTTGTCATTGCTTTAGGTGGGGTTCTTGCAATTATTGGACTTGGCTGGGTATTAACAGGAGCGTTTGATTATTTTGCCGGACGTAAAAATGGGAATCCTCAAATGATGGATCAGGGGATGACCTCAATGATCTCCGGCGGAGCCATCGCAGCGATTTCAGCTGGAGTTGCAGCAGCCATTGTAGCTGCTATGCGGGCCATTACATTTTAAAAAAAGTGACTAAGGCAGAGAAAATGAGTTATCCATTACCCTAAAAATATGGTATAATAAAGGCAATGCAACAAGAAGAGAGGATGTGAGAGAATGGCCGAAACATTTGATTATGTGGGATTTGCAAGAGACTTTGAAAAACGTTATGGTCGTCCACCGACGTCTGAAGAACTTGAAAAAGGCATAGATCCTTTGGAAGGAATGATGAGAATTCCTTCCAAAGAGGAAGTAGAGACGGAAATGGCTCGTATTAATGCTTCTTACAAACCTAGCTTTGGGGAACGCCTAAAAACAGGGCTTAGCTTTTTAGGTAGAAATGGTATTAAGGCTTTTGTTCTACTACTTCAAACGCCAATCTACCTCACACTCTTTTTCTTTAATTTAATTAAATCAACTATCGGAGTTGCGGTTATATATGTTGTGACAAAAGGTATTGTTGGTGTTTTGCTATCAGAGTTTTTGTCTTGGCGAAACGTAGAGACTTTATCGCAGACTTCAAATTTATTTCGCTTTTTTGCACAAGATTTTATGACGGATAAATTAGAGCCAATTTATTTTACTGAGATTGATATTATAATCTGTATTATTTTTACATTCTTATTAGCCTTAGTTGCTACGTTTTCAAAAACAGAGACTTAAAATATTTCAAGAACCTTTCGAGGTTCTTTTTATTTTTTAAAGAAAGGGGAAGAATGAAGGATATACTATCAGAGCTGACTAGAGGTCTTGGAAGCTATAATTCTTCTGTAAATAGTTCAATTAACGCAGTCAATAAATCTTTAATGGTGATTGGTTATATTCTTGTCTCAATTCTATTTTTGATTGAGATGTTATCTTGGTATCGTTTTATTCGGAATCAGGGCGGAGAGATGACCTGGAAACTATTTTTAGAAGTAGCAGTCAAATACTTTATTGCTTATTTTTTGGTGGCTCAATCAGGAGCTGTTCTCAACGCTATCTTATGGTTTACCAATGTCATTACGAAGTTGATTAGCGTTGATTTGAGTGGAAATGATTTATTTGAATTTGAAGCTTTGAAAAAAGGAGCCTATGGAATTAGAACGGGTCTTAACTTCTTAGCATATCTAATTGGTGCAGCTGCTACAATGTCTATAAAAGTTATGGTGCTACTACGATTTATTGAATTGTATTTTTACAGAGCTATAGCCCCGATCATTGTGGCCTTTTGGATGGGAGATGATACGAGACCGATTGCCAAAAATTTCTTGAAAACCTTTGGAGCGATTGCACTTCAAGGAGCTGTTATTGTTCTGCTATTGGTCATTTGGCAAGGATTCAAAGTTGATACAGCTATACAATTAGATAAAAATGGCTGGTTAGGAACTTACGCACCAGCTATTAGCTACATAGGCAAGTGCATTGTCTTTTTAATTCTATTGTTTGGCTCTCAACGCAAAGCCAAGCAGTTGTTACAAGTATCTTAAGGAGGGGACTATGGTTCATCAAAGACAGGAATACCAATATTTTCAAGAAAAAATCAGTCATCTAGAAAGTGAGGTGATCCGTTTGTCTCCCTATGAATCTGACTGTCGACGATTGAGGGATGTTATAGCGTCCAGTCTATTACAAGGACAGTTAACATTAAGTGAATTGCCACAAGCTATTCGTTTAATACAAGATGATGATCTTTTTTACACTTATGCTTGGCGGTTTGTGGAAGCTAAGGGAGATTGCCAATCTGGTATCATCATCTTAAAAATGCTTCGAGACGATTTGAACTATCTATTTTCAATTGGAAAAATGTCACAAAAACAGTATTCTCAATGGCTGGAGAAGTGGCTAAGTTTTTTAGAACGTGGTAGAATAGCTTTTAAAGGAGAGAAAGACTTTGAGCGCTATTTTCAAGACCAAAAAGAAGCTAGCCGAAGCTTATTCAATGATTACGGCTTATGATAAACAGCTAAGAGCTCTAAAAAGAGAAAATAAAGCTTTGAAAAGGCAATTATCCTACTTTGAAGAGTTCAATCAGAATGATCGAAAGCTACTATATTGTCAGGCTGTAAAAGGCATCTATATGTTTGCGAGTGTGTCTTATTCTCTTGATCATCTAAAACGGATTAATCGTTTGGAGTTTAAGGTAAATGACACCTTTAAGCATAGTCGTAAAGACCGATTGAATTTCTTAAACGTGGAAGCTTATTATAGTGATGAAGGGGATCATAAACTGGGGACATTGAACCATCTAGTGATTAGAGATTTTGTCATAAGGATCCCTAATAAAGGATATGGTAGTTTTTTGTTACGGGAGGCACTTTATCATATTAGTCAATTATTTGGAGAAAACGTGAGGATTATAGGTGAGCTATCATTTGTCGATGAAAAAGACCCAGAAAATCATCAACGTAGAGACCATGTTTACCAAAAGTTTGGTTTCGATCTAAAAGACAACAGTATTCATATGAATACGATCCCCTTAGAAATCCTTACTAAGGAGAGAGAAAAGAACAATAAGTGAAAAACAGTTCAATATGAGCTGTTTTTTTAATGGAACATATAGCTAAAAAATAACTAACAGAAAGGAGAGATATGAATAAATTAGGTTCTGAATTTTTCAAAGCGATTGATCAATTTGAACGGGGAATTATCGGAGGAGCGACTTGGCGACAAGTTGTGATGGTGGTAGGAATTGTTTTTGGTGTGTTACTTGCGACTGTTATTTCACTGTTGAAGTTACCAAGCCTCCTATTTTACCTCTCACTAGCTTTAACAGTCCCCCCAGCTTTTGTTTATGGGATTAAGAAAGATGAACAAATCAAAGAAGTGATTACCTTTAAGCTCAAAGTACAAGAGCGAGCTTACCAAACAGAATATGAAAGTGAGGAAAACCATGGTACGTTTATTCCCGAAAAGGGTATCCATGAATGGAACGACTTTAACTAAAGCAGAAAAAGAACGAGCCAAGCAGCTCCAAAAAGCATTAAAAGCCAGTACGCAAAATACCATAAAGTATACGTCTTTATTTGAAGACGGTCTCATGCATATTGTTGATGAAGACTATTCCAAGACCTGGCAATTAGGGGATGCTAATTACATTACAGGAAGTGAGGATGAGAAGCTAGATATTATTGACTATTATGTTGAGGCTCTCAATGGTTTAGACAGCGATAATACCTATCAGTTGACGATTCTCAATCGTCCCGTTCCCTCAACCCTCTTAGATCAGATTACTTATGATTTAGAGGGTGATGATCGCGATATTTTTCGTCAAGAATATAATGCAATGATTCGCTCTCGTTTTGCGACGGATCAGAATAATTTTCAGGTTGAAAAATTTGTGACGGTTTCAACGACTTCTCGAGATCGTAAACAAGCTTACCGAAAGCTAAACGATGTTGCTAATCATTTTTCAAAACAATTCCAAATTGTAGACATCCCTTTTCATGCACTAGATGGAACGAAACGTCTTAATATTTTTGCGGATCTATTACGAGGCAATCCCTATCTCAATGTTGATTATAAAGATGTGAGAATATCTGGTCTTCTAACCAAATCCTTTATCGCTCCTGGTCGTCTTTGGTTTCAACCAGATCAGTTTATGATGGATAAAAAATATTGTAAGATTTTCTTTGCCAGAACGTTTCCAGCTTTTCTGAATGATCGTTTGATTAAATCTCTAACCGATATTGGGATTGAGCTGGCCATTTCTATCCACGCTAAGCCCTATGATGTTGCTGAAGCTGTAAAAAAAGTCAATACCGCTGAAGCAGGGGTTAAGATGGATATGGTAAAGTCTCAGGTTGCTGCAGCACAAAAAGGAGTATCCGGCAATTTAGCTGTATCTAGCGTGGCTCAAGATACAGCAGAAGAAGCTGAAAAATGGAAAACGGAAATCAATGACAATGACCAGAAGATGTTTTCTGGCGTTTTTCTAGTTATGGTAAAGGCAGATACCGCTGAAGAATTAGCGGATTACACCAGCCGAATTAAACAAGCAGGTCGTAAACATGTCATTGAGTTTGAAGAAACTTACTACCATCAAGAAGAAGCCTTGAATAGCCTGTTACCTATTGGGAAGACATATATTGACGTTAAACGTCGCTTTATGCGAGATATGACGACAACCAATATCGCAACGCAGATTCCTTTTACCAATACAGACCTCCAATCTCACAGCCCTCTAGCGAACTATTACGGTCAGAATCAAATTTCCAATAACATTATTACCCTTGACCGTCAACGAGACCTAGAAACTGCTTCAGGTGTGATTTTAGGATCTTCTGGTTCTGGGAAATCTGTCTTTGTCAAAACAAACGAGATTATTCCAGCGATTCTAAGGTTTCCTAATGACCGTGTAATTATTGTTGATCCCGAAGAAGAGTATGCAGATATTGGACGGGCTTTTGGGGCTCAAATTATTGATATTTATCCAGGAACCAAGACACACTTTAACCTGATGGATATTCCAAATCTTGATAAACTTCGTAAGGAAGATAAAGACTTTGTTGGTCAAAAATCATCTCTTATCATGGGTCTCTTTGAAAATATCCTTCAGGAAGTGACCGATGATGATGTATCACTGATTGACCGTGTGACTCACCTTTGTTATGAACAAATTACTGACAGAACCCCAACCTTGAAAGATTGGCATGATATCCTCCTTGAACAACCTGAAGAGGAAGCACAAAGCCTAGCTCTAAAATCGGAATCCTACACTAAAGGATCTCAAGATATTTTTGCTTATGAAACCAATGTCGATTTGAATAACCAAGTCGTTATCTTTAATTTAAAGAAATTGTCAGGTAAACTAAAACCTTTTGCTCTTATGGTCATTCAGGATTATATCTGGCAACATGTCGTTGATCATAAAGATGAGTTTGTGACGCGGGTTTACTTTGATGAAATGCAAAATCAATTCGAAACAGATGATCAAGCTGCTTTCTTTACGAATATGTATGCTCGTATCCGTAAATATGGCTCTATTCCAACAGGAATCACTCAAAATGTGGAAACCTTGCTCTCTCGTAAAGAAGGGCGTAACCTACTCTATAATAGTGAATTTATTGTCCTCTTAAAGCAAAAGAAAACAACCATTCCTTATTTACTAAAGACCATCAATCTAACGGATGCCCTCATTCGCTATATTGAAAAACCCAAGGCTATCGGAACGGGGCTCATTATTGCAGGTTCAACGACAGTACCTTTTGAAAATCCAATTCCTGAAGACACCGAATTATTCCGCTTAGTCGCAACCGATGCTTATAGGAACTTGGAAGACTAATCGCAAAAACTGTTTAAAGAAAGGAGGTAACGGTGGCAGACAAAGATAAAACTCCTAGAAATCGAGTGGTGAGAAATCGCCAAATTAAGGAGACTGTTCAACGGCACAATCAATCTTCCGCAAGAAAGGCACAAAAGGCTGCTAAAGCTGATCTAAAAGAAGCGAATGAAGAGCTGACAAAGGCAAAAGAAGCTTATGAAAAAGCCCAAGAAGCCTTCAAAGCTGGCAAAATTGATGAAGAAGCTCTAGAGAACGCAAAAGTCAAGTTACGGCAAGCTCAAGAAAAGCAGAGAATTGCCAAAAAAGTTAAAAAGAAAGTAAAGAAAACCAACCCGACAATTGGGCAAAAGGCAAGACAGACGGGAAGGAAAATCACGACAAGAGCTGGTCAAGAATTCCTAGAAGCTGGTTTGTCCCAAGATGATACATTAGCCGATATGGTTAGGCTCAACCATCAAGTCAGACAAACCCATGTTACGGCTAGACAGGCTGGAAAAGCAACTGGAAAGGGGGCTAAACTAGCCTATCGAGGAGCTAAGGGGACGGTTAAAATAGGTGTAAAAGGAACGAAATATACCTATAGAAAAGCAAGAAAAGGCACGCTGAAAGCTACTCAGGCGACAGCTAGGACGGCATCTAAAGTAGCGCAGTCACTGGTCAGTGTTACTAAGGTAGCTATTAGTGCAGTCACTGGTTTAATAGCTAACCCTATTACGTGGATTGTGGCAGGCATTATGGGACTGTTATTATTTCTAATCATTTTGATTTCTTCTATCTTTTCGAGTAATATTGTCCAACAAAACGAGTTTACCCTCAATCAGTCCTGGCTTCATATTTCAAAAGTAGACCGTCAGAAGTCTTCTGATAAGGTGGATTATTATACAGACATTGATTCCATCTTGCTCTATATGAATTATCGCTACGGTGGTGAGTGGGAGCCTGATGCTAAATGGAATGATGGTTTTGGTGGGAAGGTTACGGGCGCTTTAGGCTTTAATCACTTCTCAGATGCTTTAGATGATATTTGGAAGGAAGAAAACCAAGATATTGATAACTTAAAAACCATGGCTGAACTCTATACCAAGGGAAAAGAGTGGATCAAATTATCTAAGGATGATTTAGAGGAATACAAGGAGATTCTTGATAGCCAAGCCGACACAGGAAAATATTTAGCCTACCAAGAATTGGCAAATCCTTTTTATTCATCTTCTGATGAGAAAGCAGAGACAGAGTACCTAACGGTCACAAAACGTTATGGTTATACCACTAAAGAGACAATTGATCCGACAACGACTCTCCAAGCGAAAACCGGTCAAAAACTTTATGCAGTGATGGATGGTAAGATTACCATTACCACAAAAGACCTTAAAGGGGAAGAGACAAAGATAACAAATTTGATTATTGAAGGTAAAGAAGCTCGCTTTATTTATTACAATGTTTCAAATATACGAGTGAAAACAGATGATCCTGTAAGATCAGGGCAAGAATTAGCGACTGTTTCAGGAAATACTCAGAAAATTGCTTATGCTAAGAAATATGGGGTGGTAGATGATAAGGACTCTAGTTGGTTAAAGGACATTAGAGATAAGGATGTCTCCTACGGTTATACTCAAAAAACAAAGAAAGGGAAGACAAATGTCTGGATACTCGTTAATCCAGGTTTTTATTTTCCTTTTGTCAAGTATGCTGAGACGACCATTGTCACGCAAAATTCTTCTGAAATGAGCGGACGAGCAAAACAATTCTATGACCTCGTGAAAAAATATCTTACCAATGCGACAGATAATGGAATTGCAGCGATTGCAGGATGTTTTGGAGTGGAATCTAGCATCAATCCCAAACGAGCGGAAGGTGACTATTTGAGTCCTCCAGTTGGGGCTTCGAGTGGATCTTGGGACGATGAGAGTTGGCTGACTATAGGAGGACCAGCCATTTATGGTGGTGGGTATCCTAATATTATTCATCGCGGGTTGGGACTGGGACAGTTTACAGATACTTCAGACGGTGCAAATCGGAATACTTTGTTACGTGAGTTTGCGAAAAGTAGAGGTAAAAAATGGTATAGCTTGGATCTGCAGGTTGAATTTATGCTGGAAGGAGATAACCCCTATTACATTAATATTTTTAAGCAAATCGCAACTAGCAATGGAGATATAGATAATCTGACATCAGAGTTCTTAGCTAAGTGGGAAGGTGTCCCGGGTAATAAATTGGCACAACGTCAAGCCATTGCGAAACAAGCTCTTGCTTGGTTCAAGCAACCTAATCTAGCAGGTGGTGGAGCTTTGGCTTCTTCTTGGAATTTTCCTGAAGAATACCGCTCAAAAGTAGAAAATCCACCGACACAACGAGCAATGACAACACAGGCAGGTTCGGGTTACTCCGTAGGCCAGTGTACCTGGTATGCTTATAATCGCTTAGTCGAGTTAGGTTCCATCACCGACTTATCAGGAGCCTATGGTTATTTAGGAAATGGACAGGATTGGGTTGGCTCTTTAGTGGCTAAAGGTTGGCGTTTTAGTACAGTACCTGTCAAGGGAGCAGTTGTTTCTACAGCAGGCGGATTCGATGGAACCTTTGCTTTGTATGGTCATGTTGGGATTGTGGAAGCCGTTAATGCGGATGGCTCATTTTTAGTATCTGAATGCAATTATGCAGGAAGACAAGATGCAATACATTTTAGAGTCTGTCAACCGGCACCCTACTATACATTTGCCGTATCGAAATAAAGAAAGGAAATAAAATATGATAGATATTGTTAAAGTGATGTGGTTTAAACGGTTAATGAGTATTCTTGTTCTTATTCTCGTTTTTTTCTTAGGACTTGGATTTGGACAAATGGGTAAGTCTTCTCAAACTGAAAATAAACCAACGAAAAATACTACACAAAAAGCAAGCACAGAAAAAGAATTGACACAAAAACAGGTCAAAGAGTTCTTAGTGGCTTACTATACGAAGAAAGACTTGGAAGAAAATCGTAACCGATACAAGGATTATATGACAGAAGGACTTTATAATGCGACTGTTTCTGAAGAAAATAAAGCGCAAAATCAAGCCTACAAAGGCTATGTGGTTAATTACGAGTTTCAAGATGCTCAAATCTATATTGACAAGATTAACCATCGGGTAATCACTAAAATCACTTATACCAATGATTTACTCAAGAAGAAAGATAGTACTGAAGGAGCACAGGTTGGGGTGACTAATCATACAACTCTTCAACTAGACTATACCAAGGTCAATGGTAAGTACCTAGTTAACCATATGAGTACTCTACTCATAACAGACTCGTCAAATCCGTCAGCGACAAAAGATGCTTATGGAGCGATTGCCCCTTCAGAATCAACGAATGAATAATAAAAAAGGAGATATCAATGATGAATCAAGATTACGGAAATCAAGAGGCACCTTCAAAAGGACGTCGTCAAAAAACGACGCAAGAACGCCTACAAGATAAATTAAAACAACTGGCTAAGACGACAGAGAACTTTGAAGCCCTTCAAAAACGTATTAAAGCATTAAAAGATGAGATTGCTATCCTGGAAAGTAAACGCCAACAAGAAATCATGAAGGAATACGGCGTGGATTTAAAAGATCTGGAAGCAATTTTAGCCACTCACAAAGATGAGTTAGGAGGTGAGGGGTAATGTTTCGCATCCAAAATCAAGCAAGTGGAAAGGAACAGGATTTTCCTAATCGTGAGGCCTTATTAATTGGTTTAGAAGGTGAGGAAAATCGCTGCTTACAACTTAATATGACAGCTACTTTCCATATTTTTCATTATGGCCGACAAGAAGAGATCTTGGAATCAATGGAAGTGACTATTCCGTCTGCCGGCGGTCAAGATGTCAAGGAACTTTTAGGAGACTTTGGCTTGAAGAAAGAAGAAAGCAAACCCTTCTGGCAACAATTAAAAGGGACCAAAAAATCCGAAACAATTGGAGATAAGTCAAAATATAGGAATTCCCCAAGACTGCTAAAAGGCCTTATTTGGTTGTTACCACTGATATTATCCTTGTTTAGCCTTTATTTGTCTTCTAAAACACTTCAGTTAATTAAAACACAACCACAAGAGAAGCAAGTTCAAACCAAACAGGTAGTTATGGATCAAAAAGCAGATGTTTTTTGTCGCTATTTCATTAGTAGCTATTTTTCAAATGCGGATAGTCGTACTGATTTTTTATCAAAGAATATCGTTCCTACTGACATTAAAACAGACAAAGCTACTCCAGTTAGTGTTCTTTTAGAAAGTCAACATGTAAATAGTAAGACAACGATTGTTACTTATGTGATTAGCCTACGCTATGAAGATCAGAAGATTTCTAGTAAGCGATTAATGTTGACGGTAAAAAAAGATAAGACCGCAAAATATAGTTATTTGGTCGTCAAAACTCCTCAGCTAACCCAATATCCTTAATACAGAAAGGGAGGAATGAACATAATGGAACAAGAACGTGTGATGGAAAAAGGCTCTCGAGTTACCTTGGAAACAGGAAAACACTTATTTCAATTTTTTGCTTATACCTTAGAACAAATAGCTAAAAAATATGACGAACGTAAACAAATGGGGGAACAGTCCTGGAAAGAGTTTAATCAAAGTCCACATTCTAAAATGTTTAGGGAATTTGAAGAGTCTGAAATCAATTTTGATAAGTTGAAAAGGGAACTGAACAAATCAGGCGTTCGTTTTCACTTCAAAGATAATAAAGATGGAACAAAGCAAATTTGGTTTGAAGCCATCAATGAAGAAGTTGTTGCAGCTGCGTTACAGAAGACAGTTAAAGAGATTGTCACAGATCCTAAAGCAGCTAAAGACAAGTATATGAAAAAATCAAATGAATTGACTCCTAAACAACAAATTGACAAAATTAAACAATCAACGAAATCTACTGGAGAGGCAGTCCAAAATAAGACGAAAGGAAAGAGTATCTAATGCAAGTTCAAAAGAAACCTTTTTTCCCTTATCTGTTATTAAGTCTGGTCTTAGCTTTTGCGACTCATCGTTGTTACGTCCTATATAGTGTAGCTCCAGAACCTGATATGACAAACCTCTTTAGTCAATATACCTATGTTTTTAAGAACTTTTTTGTTTCACCATACCTTTATTTTGATATCAGCCCACTAGCTCTACTCTCGGCTCTAGTGGGCTTTTTTATTGGAATGTTGTTTTATCTGAAAGTTAAATTGGGTGGTAATTATAGACATGGTGAAGAATCCGGATCTGCTCGTTTTGCGACTGCTCAAGAATTACAAGGCTTTCAGGATAAAAAGTTATCTAACAACATGATCTTTTCTAAACAAGCTATGATGGGACTCTTTAATAAGTTGCTGCCGTTTGAGTGGCAGCTCAATAAAAACGTTTTGGTCGTAGGTCTTCCTGGAGATGGGAAGACTTTTACTTTTGTAAAGCCTAATCTCATGCAGATGAATAGTAGCTTTATCGTAACAGACCCAAAAGGTGTCCTAGTTCGAGAAGTGGGGACGATGTTGGAGGAAAACGGATATCAAATCAAAGTTTTTGACCTCGTTAATTTAACCAATTCGGACATGTTTAATCCTTTTAAATACATGACTTCAGAATTAGATATTGACCGTATTACAGAAGCCCTTGTTGAGGGGACGAAAAGGGGAGATCGTGAGGGTGAAGACTTCTGGCTTCAAGCAAAACTGCTTCTCAATCGTGCTTTACTTGGCTATCTCTATTTTGATAGTCAAGTGAGAGGTTATGAGCCAAATTTATCAATGGTTGCTGACTTGCTTAGAAACTTGAAGCGTCCCAATGAGAAAAAAGCGAGTCCTGTTGAAAAGCTTTTTAAACAACTTGAAAAGGCGATGCCTGGTAACTATGCTTGTCGTCAATGGGAACTATTTAACAGTAACTTTGAAGCAGAGACAAGAACGAGTGTTTTAGCTATTGTAGCGACGCAATACTCGATTTTCGATCATGAAGCGGTAACCAACCTCATTAAAAGCGATACCATGAACATGGATACATGGAATACAGAAAAGACAGCTGTTTTTGTAGCGATTTCAGAAACTAATAAAGCTTACAGCTTCTTAGTTTCCACTTTTTTTACAGTTGTTTTTGACCAGTTAACTCATCAAGTGGATGCTATTATTCAAGGTCAAAAGAAAGGCTATGGACCTGAAGATTTGTTGCATGTCCAGTTTATCTTTGATGAGTTTGCTAACTGTGGGAAAATCCCTCATTTTAATGAGGTGTTATCTTCTATCCGGAGTCGTGAGATGTCCATCAAGATTATTATCCAAGCGATCAGTCAGTTGGATAGTCTCTATGGGTTACCTGCCAGAAAGTCAATTGTCAATAATTGTGCGACCCTGCTATTTCTGGGGACTAACGATGAAGATACTATGAAGTATTTTTCAATGCGAGCTGGAAAACAAACCATCATCCAAACCAGCTATTCTGAACAAAGAGGGCAACGAGTTTCAGGAACGACGAGTCGACAATCTCATCAACGAGATTTGATGACACCAGATGAAATTGCACGTATTGGAGTGGATGAAGCTCTTGTTTTTATCACAAAACAAAATGTTTTTCGTGATAAAAAAGCTAGGGTTACTGATCACCCTATGAAAGATCGTTTGGCAAATCATTATAAAGATGACACCTGGTATGACTACAAACGCTTTATGGAGGATGGTGCTGAATTTATCGATGCGGTTATGACAGGAAAAATCAAAGAAAAACAGGTCTGGGCGCCAGATATGGACAACTACCAAGCCTTTGTGGAATCAAATGGCTTTAATAATCAGTTTTCTAAAGTGACAGAGAGCCTCGTTTATGAACAAGTCCCCGTCACAGTACCTGAAATGACCTCTGAGGGTCAATCTCAGGCACTATCAACTGGTGAAAACCAGTTCAAAATTGTAGATATGAAAACAGGGGAAATCTTTGAATTGCCTCCCGAAGATAGAGCGGATGCTTTTGGAGAAGTGTCCTTGAATGATGAACGTCTGGATGTGTAAACACATCTTTTTTAGTTTTAGAGAAAGGAAAACAGATGGCACAAACACAAGATTTGATTTCTAAACGTTTTGAAGAACGTATTCAAAAATTAGTTAGTATGGATATTATGGCAGTAGGGGAATCTTTAGGGATGTCTCTAAAGCCATCATCAGGAGGTGCTTATTATTGGGAGGAACATGACAGTTTTAAAATTTATCCCAAAACAAACAGTTTTCGTTGGTGGTCACGAGGGATTGGTTCGAATACCATTAATTTAGTTGAAACCGTCCAAGAAGAACTAACTGGACGAAAACCTCCTTTCAAAGAGGTAGTCACCTTCTTAGAAACGGGGCAATTTGAGCATGTAACAGTACAACCACAGGTATATGAACCATTTCAATATTATTTGGAACCTTATGAACACAAGGAATTTAATCTAGGTAGACAGTACCTAAAAGAGGAACGTGGTTTATCTGATGAAACGATTGACACTTTCTTATCGTCTGGCAATCTAGCACAAGCCACACGCAAAAAAGGGGACTATTTTGAGCCGGTCATCGTCTTTAAGAGCCGTAATGATGATGGCTCCTTGGTTGGGGCAAGCCTGCAGGGGATTGTTGAAAATAAAGTACAACATCCAGAGAGAGGACGACTCAAGCAAATTATGAAAAACTCAGATGGATTAGCAGGTTTTCACTTAGATATCGGCACCCCAAAGCGTCTTGTCTTTGCGGAAGCCCCTATTGACCTCATGAGTTATTATGAGCTGCATAAGGATAACTTAGAAGATGTCCGTCTTGTGGCTATGGAAGGGCTGAAAAAAGGCGTTATCAGCCGTTATACGGTAGATTTATTGTCAGATGGCCAATACTCACAAACGATGTCACGAGACCAAATTAGAGGGGCTCTAGATGCCTTAAATCGGACGACAGAGCTATTGAAAGACTCTCCTGACTTAATCACTCTGGCTGTAGATAACGATGAGGCGGGGCTACGCTTTATTAAAGGACTAAAAGATGATGGAATCCCCATTACGGTAGATATTCCCCCACGTAAAGACAATCAAGATAAGATGGACTGGAATGAGTATTTAAAGAAAGAAAAAGCAGGCGAAAAACAAATGGCAGAAGAAAATAGTCATAAGGAGTTTCGGGCTCCTTTTTTTAGTACAGAAATATTAGACAAATATGTTGAAGAAGTCGCTCAACATTATACAGAGGATATTGAAACAGCAGAGTATCTTTTCCCAGATGGTCGCCTAGTTAGTTCTTGGGACTATGGAATGAGAGGAGATGACCATAGAGCAATTCGAACCTACTTCGATGTAATGGGGCGACCAGAGTTAGATGTTTTGAATGACCATCCAAAGGATTTCTGGAATTTGGTTCATAACGGTATAGGAGCCGTTCGTCTCGTACCAGAGACCCAGACGGCTTTACTCTTAGAAGATCAAGTGCTAACCACTATCCAGAAAGAAATACTTCAAAGCAGTTCATTAAAGACAGAGGTATATCAAGAAGGTCAAGCGATTACAGCAACTTATTTGAAAAAACTTAGAGTTTCATCAGAAGAAAAGGATGTTGTTGTGCTACAACCAACAGTTAGTTTAGAGGAATTGTATCAATCAGAGTTTTTAGCCGACAAACCAGATGTGGTGGAATATTTACAAGAAGAAAATGCTAGTGCTGAAGAAGTTCAATCAACGCTTGCTTTCTTGCAAACACTAGATACAGATCGGTGGGAGTGGTTAACACCAGTTCAATCTCATTTAGATGAATTGCGGCAGGAACAACATCTGAAACAATTAGAAAAAGAGAAACTAGAGTATGGAGAAGAATTGTTTTCGCTTTACCATTCTCCAGAATTTAATACGAAACCATTTGTGGTCAACTGGCTCAAGGGGCAGAATGCGACTGCCAGCGAGGTGCAACACATCCTTGATTTTATACCGGCAATCCGTCGAGAAGATTGGTATGATCCAGATGTCTGGAAGCCTGCATTAACAGCCAAATTAGCAGAATATCGAACAAAAGAATCGGCTAGGAAACGTACAGAAGTTTCTGAAAGCATAGAAAAAGCTCCTGAACCAATTCAGAAGCATGAAAAAAAGGATAGGAGCAAAATTAGTTTGGGCTCTTTAGAGGCCGAACCTCAAGGCAGTACCGTACCCGCATCGAAAGATACCTTTGAGCAAGCTGTTACCAGCCACCCGACTGTCTCCTATCCTTTATTACAGTTTAGCACAAGAGATGCTTTTGTGTCAACTATTAGAGAGGGTTACCATGTGGCAACAGAGGAAGACATTCGGAACCTTAATTACTATGCTCCTAGTTTGCAACAGACGGCGAATTGGTATCGAGACAATCTTGCTGATCGTCAAGTGACCTATATGTTGAAAGGGAATGAAGGAATCAAGGCTCTTCAGGTCTCTTTTGCTAAAGATAAATTTGCACACTTGACAGGTATTCGACCAATTGGCAAAGGGTTATCTGCTGAAAAATTACTGGATGATTTTTCAGAAGGACGAGGAGATTATTCTAATATCACCTTGTCAAATGGTTTTAATGATAAGATTCAAGTTTTGCCAATGATCCAAGAACTCTCACAATCTAAGTCATTTATTTTTTCTGACTTAGAAGACGTTCAAAAGATGCAGAAATTAAAAGCGAGCCATGCTATTCAATCCAATAACCGGAGTCTAGTCGTGGCGTTAAAGACGATTGATGACGTGACCTTCCCTTCCTCTTTGTTACGAGGAAAGAAAAATTTAACGGCTGAATTGATTGAAAAGGCTCAAGAAAATGAAGTCTTAGGTGTTCTAAGTGAAAAGGATGGATTTGTTAGAATCCTTTCGGTTAACGACCGTTATATCACGGATGGAGGGCAGGAATTAAAAGCGATGATAGAAAATAAAGAGCTGGGGCCTATTCAGACGGAAACGTTGCAGCGAAATGTAAGATCAAAGGATTCAGATGATGATGGTTTAACTGATGATGAGGAAATAGCGCTTGGCACGAATCCTTATAGTCCTGATAGTGATGGCGATGGCATCTCAGATAGTATTGAAAAAGCAAGTGGCACTGATCCAACAAATCCTTCTGACAATATGATGATACGTGAGAAAGAAATTATCCAGCATGATCTTGATTTATCACAGATGATAAAGAATAAAGATATGGCAGCTCTTAATAATCACTTACAAGAAGGGATTAAGGAGTATTTTGACAGTGACACCTACAAATCTTATTTAGAAGGCATATCTCACTTTAACAACTACTCCTATCGTAATATTCAATTGATCAAAGCACAATTCCCCAAAGCAACACTGGTTGCTTCTGGTCGGGAGTGGCAAAAGCGAAATGGTTGGATTAAAAAAGGCGAAAAAGCTCTTTATATCCAGGCGCCTGTTGTTGTTACACGTAAAGATTCTAAGGGTAAACCAATTGTTAATCCTGAAACGGGAGAAAAAGAAACATTTACTTATTTCAAACCTGTGCCCGTCTTTGATGTTAGTCAGGTTGTGGCACAAAAAGGTAAAGAGTTAGAACTACCAAAAGCGTTAGGAGTGATTCCTGAACAGTTGGATAAGGCGTATTATCAAAACGTATATCGGAGTTTGCGTGATATTTCGCAAAGTAACAATGTTCCTATTCGTTTTAGAGAGTTAGGGCAAGAGGACGGCTTTTATAATCGTGAGACAAATGAGATTGTGATTAAGAAGGGGATGTCATATGAACGAACACTATCTACTTTGATTCATGAGATGGCACATTCAGAATTACACAATGACAAGAGTTTAACCGAACGTTTTGCAGGCAAGTTAAGCCGAAGCTCGAAAGAACTTCAAGCGGAGTCAATTGCTTATGTGGTTTCGTATCATTTGGGGTTTGATACAAGTCAAGAATCATTTGGGTACTTAGCGAGTTGGTCGCGGGCAAAGGATGGGCTAGATAATTTGACAGCTCAATTGGAAATCGTTCAGGAGGAAGCTCGTTCTTTGATGAACCGTATTGACGAGCGCTTGGGTCAGTATCAGGCTGTGACGTTAATACAAGATACTAAAGAAGCGACTAGTAAGGAAGTACAAAAGAAGACACATCCGTTTTATCAGAGTTTGGCATCTGTTAAGAAGGAGGATACTAGAGAAGAAACAAAGAGGAAAGAAACAAACGTAAAAAAAGATCAACGACCTACGATGCTGTAGTACAACGTAGGTCATCGCAAAAAACATTTGGAGGACAACGAGATGATAACGAAAAATATGATGGATGCAACTGAGATTGTTTTGATGCCTTACTTTTTTGACCTTAATGCTTGGCTTGGAGGGCGAAAAGTTGTTGATCAGAAAGTCGCTAACATGACAAGAATGGAAATGCTAGAGGAGATCAAAAAAGATTTTCCTGTGTTTGATGATGACGGTAAAGAAGACTATTCAGAAGTTCTATCGGATGTTGTTGCGACTTTGTCTGAAATGACTGACGATGATTTCCAGAAGTTTAAGTTAGAACTTTTAGAATGGGAACCTGCGACAGAGTAAGCAGGTATTGTAAATAGGAAGTATACATTTTTTAAAATGTGCACTTTTTGTTTGGTGTTATTTTTCAAAAATGCACAAATATCCAAAGTGTCATATTGAGAAAATGAAAGGTCGTAGAAGTTACAAAATGCAAAAGTGCACGAAGTGCCCAAAAGGGGATTGGGGATTTCCCCAAATTGTAAAAAGGCTTAAGTTTATTTGTGGAGATTTCACAAATAAACTTAGTGACCTTTTTATTTTCGCATGTGTCCGGACACATGCTAATCTTGCCAGAGAACAAGTTTACTCCCTTTAGGGAAGGTTTGTCAAACTATAAATAGCAGCTATTTTCGGTAGCTACTTGTATCCAAATTGAGAAAGGAAGAAAAATGAGTATACCCCAAAAGAAAAGAACACGAGTTAATAGATTTGAACTACGGACGACTGATGAAGAAGCGGAGAAATTACGTCGCCGGATAACGCAGGCAAATCTGAAGACTTTTCAAGCATATGCTTTGAAAATGTTACTCAGTGGAAACATTGTCACCTACGATTATTCAGAGCTGCATCAGTTGCGAATGGAAATTAATCGGATTGGTCAAAATATCAATCAGCTGGTTCGCTATGTCAATACCTTTGAAGAGTTAGATGGTGATTTGTTACAAGTTCTTCAATCTGACATTAAGGAAATGAAACAATTGATTACAAGTGAATTTAAGACGAAAGGACAGGCACGATCAAATGGTAGTAACCAAAGTTATCCAAATCAAAAGTAGTAAAAACCTCAAACGGGCAATTAACTATATCACACGAGATGATGCGACGCTAATTCATGATAATGGAAGTCAGAAAGAAGAGGATGTATTTTCTTATGAGTTGGTCAATAATCAGGTCATGAAACGTTTAGTCGCTGGTCATCATTTAACAGACATCTCAGATGTAGATATGATCTACGAAGATTTCATTCTATTAAAACAGTCTGTTGATGCTTTTTACGATAATGAGGTTTTGTCGGATTTAAAAAATGATAATCGTGTATTAGCACATCATGTCATCCAATCCTTTTCGCCAGAAGATCATCTCACACCAGAACAAGTGAACGAAATTGGTCGAAAGACAGCTTTAGAATTAACGGGAGGTCATTATCAATTTGTCATTGCCACACACGTTGATAAAGGACATCTACACAATCATATCATTTTCAATACGACAAATGAGGTTACTTTGAAAAAGTTCCGCTGGCAAAAAAATACTGCTCGCAATCTTTTCCAAATTTCCAATAAACATGCAGAAGTGTATGGAGCTAAAATCTTAAAACCTAAAATGAGAAATTCTTATACAGACTATTCTGCTTGGCGACGAAAAAATAATTTTCGTGTTGAGATTAAAGAACGATTGGATTTTCTCATGAAGCACTCTTTGGATCAAAAAGACTTTTTTCAAAAAGCGAGAGCTTTGGATTTGAGGATTGACACAAGTAGAAAATATGTTACCTATCAATTAACTGACCAACCCCAACAACGTCCCGTCCGAGACCGAACACTTTCTAAAAAAGGAAAGTACAGTTTAGAAAAATTGCAAGAACGTTTTGCAACTAATGAAGTGGTTTATAATTTAGAAAATGTCAAGGATAGATATGAGGAAGAAAAAATCAAAAAGGAAGAGGATTTTGAACTGAAAATCACAATTGAGCCGTGGCAGATTACACACTTGACTGCAGCATCAATTCATATTCCCATTACATTTGGATTAGATCGCAAAGGTACCGTTTCAATCCCTTCTCGAATGCTGGATCAAAATGATAATGGTAGCTTTACTGCATATTTGAAGAGAAATGATTTTTTCTATTTTTTAAACGCAGACCATTCAGAACAAAACCGTTTCATCAAAGGAACAACTTTGATAAAACAGTTAGCTGCTCAAAATGGCGAGTTGATTTTGACAAAAAATAAGAATATCTCAAAGTTAGATCGTTTGGTGGAAGAGTTTAATTTCTTAGCGATTAACCAAGTTTCTAATTTCAAGCAGTTTGAAATTCTAGAAGGACAGTTTTTAGCTCAGTTGTCTGAAACGGATCAGACACTAGAGAGTCTGGATAACAAAATCGTTTATTTGAATAAACTATTAGGAGCTTTATTAGATTATCAAAATGAGCTTGTCCCATCTCAAATATCGTTGCACCTTTTAGAGACTTCTAAAATTAATAAAGAGATGGCTCCGGAAAGTCTTCGAAAAGAAATCAAAGAGCTCCAAATCGAACGCTCAACATTGCAAGAACATAGAGATCGTATTGTAACAGACTATGATTTTGCGAATGAGATGAAACAGCGTTATAATGCAAATAGGAAACAGTCGCAAACTCGCTTATAATCATTGCCATTTTAAAAAGGAGAATAATTTTCAGAAAATATTTTCAAAAACACTTAAATTTTATAAAATAAGGTATGATTAGATTTGATGAGAAAACTTTTATGGATGAGATGGCACGACTACGTGAGAAAGAATTTCTCAAACGTGTTAAAGCATATGACGATAGAGTTGCAACTAACATGATACAACATGGTTATAAACGAGTAGATAGTAGCGAGCGAACCGTGCTCTTTACTTTTGGAGAGATGACCTTCTCGCGAAACAGATGGCGAAAAGGGAAAAATACGCGTTATCCCGTCGATGAGTGGTTGGGATTAAAACCCTATATACGCTATTCTCCCGAACTAATTCTTCACATGGCTAAGCACGCTTCCAAATTGTCCTATCGGGAAGTTTGTCGAACGATTCAGACAGCTTATGATTTGCTCGTGACAAAAGATGCTGTCTTAAAAGCAGTTAAAGTAGCTGGTCGTCTTTTTTCAGAGAGGGAACAATATCGCTTTTTGCTCGAAGAAGAGCAACCGCAAAAAATCCAAGCAGACAAAATCTACTTGGAAGGGGATGGCGTGATGGTAAAAACAACCTCTGGTGGTGACGAACGTCACAATACCGATTTGGCTCATTTTCTCGTCCATACAGGGATTAAAAAGGTAGGTAAAAATCGTTATATCCTACAAAATAAACATGAAATCATTCATACAAACTATGAGACGGCTAGAGAAGAGCTACTGGATTATCTCTATAACCACTTTGAAATTACGGATAAAACGATTCTGATTACGAATTCAGATAATGGCAAGGGCTATACCAAACGAATCTTTCAAGAGATTAAGAAAGCATTAGGAATTAAGTGCCATGAACATTTTTGGGATGCTTATCATCTTAATGAGCAGTTGAAAGCTTTCCTGAAGCCTTATCCAGAACCGCTACAAAATTTAGCTTTTAAAGCCCTCCAAACACATCGGAAGGACTTACTCTCTACCGTATTTGATACAGTTGAGTCTCTGATTCAAAGTGATGAGGAATATGACCGGTTTCATGCTTTCCGTCACAAACTTTTTAACCATTTCAAAGAAACCAAACCACCCAAATTAAGAGGCTTATCCTCACAAGGGATTGGTGTTATGGAAAGTCAGCACAGGAAAGTTACATACAGGATGAAGCACCGAGGGATGTACTGGTCTATTAAGGGAGCTTGTGCAATGGCTAAAATAATTCTGTTAGAGCGGATAGACCAACTAGAGGAACTGTTTTTTGGAGATTGGCGAAGACAATATCAGTATTATCAAGGAAATAGATTGAGTGCTGGTCATCTGGTTAACCATTATCCGCATAAAGCCGTTATTAGGAAAAAAGGATATTATTGGTAAGTTATAGTTAAGAATAGGAATACAGAAAAACCGCTAAAAAAGAGGATTTTTAGGGCCTTTTTGTCATGATTTTTCTTGCTTTTTTGTGTAATCTATGGTACAATATATTTATTAAAAACGAAAAAGGTGTAGAAGCGGACACTTCTACACCACCGATTAAGACAAAACAGAACTTTGCTTAATCAGTCAAACAGTATTGTACCATACGAAGAACAATATCGTCAAGACTGGAGCAGAGAAAAACTTTGTTTCAGTCTTTTTTCGGACAAAGAACCTAATGTTTTCTTAGGTTATAAGGGTTAGTTAGACTTTCCCAAAAATTCAGACACAAACACCTTGATTTTTGCGGTTCATTTTTTATATAATTAAAGTAATGAACGAGAATGGAGAGAGAAATGGCTAGTATTATTTACACACCGAAAGATATTTTTGATCAAGATTTTAAAGTTGGCGTCCGTGGATATAGCAAGGTTGAAGTGGACGAATTTTTAGATGATGTCATTAAAGATTACGAAACGTATGCTGCTTTGGTAAAGGAACTGCGTGAAGAAAATGCTCGTTTGAAAGCAGAACTCGCTAAAAAGTCAAATGAGGCGGCAACTTCACCTTTGACGCAATCTATCATGGAACCCCCTCAAGTGGCATCTGCTACGCTGACAAATTTTGATATTTTAAAACGCTTAAATCGTTTGGAAAAAGAAGTATTCGGCAAGCAAATCTTAAATAACAAAATTTAATAAGTAATGTGCAATTTTTGGATAATCGCGTGAGAATATTTTATTTTCATGAGGAAAGTCCATGCTAGCACGGGCTGTGATGCCCGTAGTGTTTGTGCTAGGTGAAACAATAAGCCTAGGGACGGAAGTATCCGTTACGGCGACTGAAATGGCTAAGTCTTTGATAAGTCAAAATAGGTCTGAAAGTGCCACAGTGACGTAGTTTTTGTGGAAACACAAGAAGTGGAACGCGGTAAACCCCTCAAGCTAGCAACCCAAACTTTGGTCGGGGCACGGAATGCGTGGAAACGAACGCAGCATTCTGACTGGAAACAGTAGACAGATGATTATCGAAGGAAATGATACCTAGTTATTTCTGGAACAAAACATGGCTTATAGAAAGTTGCATATAGGTTTAGCTAGCGTATTATGCTAGCTTTTATTTTGAGAGGACGAATGAAAACGAAATTTAAGTTGATTGCGACTGCTGCGGCTGGTTTAGAGGCTGTGGTTGGTCGTGAAATCAGAAATCTTGGCTTAGAATGTCAAGTGGAAAATGGGCGTGTGCGTTTTGACGGAACTGTTGAAACCATTATTGAAACTAATCTCTGGTTGCGTGCAGCAGACCGCATTAAGATTGTTGTTGGCAGTTTTTCGGCTAAAACCTTTGAGGAATTATTTCAGGGGATTTTTGCTTTGGATTGGGAAAACTATTTGCCACTTGGAGCAAAATTTCCAATTGCTAAGGCAAAATGTGTCAAATCAAAACTCCACAATGAACCAAGTGTGCAAGCTATTTCTAAAAAAGCAGTAGTCAAAAAGTTGCAAAAGCACTATGCTCGACCAGAGGGTGTTCCCCTAATGGAAAATGGAGCTGAGTTTAGAATAGAGGTTACTATTCTGAAAGATATAGTGACGGTGATGATTGACACAACAGGATTCAGCCTCTTCAAACGTGGTTATCGGGCCGATAAGGGTGGCGCTCCAATTAAAGAAAATATGGCGGCTGCGATTCTGCTCTTATCCAATTGGTATCCAGATAAACCCTTGGTTGATCCGACCTGTGGTTCAGGAACTTTCTGTATTGAAGCAGCTATGATTGGCATGAATATGGCACCGGGACTTCATCGCCATTTTGCGTTTGAAGAATGGAATTGGGTTGACTCAGACTTGGTTGGGCGTGTTCGTGCTAGAGCTTTAGGACAGATTAAGCAAGACATTCAGCTTGATATTTTAGGGACTGATATTGATGCACGTATGGTGGAGATTGCCAAACGAAATGCCGAAGAAGCAGGTGTTTCTGAGCAGATTGTTTTTAAGCAAATGCGTTTGCAAGATTTGCACACCGACAAGATAAATGGTGTCATCGTTTCCAATCCGCCTTATGGCGAGCGATTGTTGAATGATGATGCTGTGACCAAGCTTTATCAAGAAATGGGACAGACTTTTGCACCACTAAAGACGTGGAGCAAGTTTATCTTGACGAGTGATGAAGCATTTGAAACAAAATTTGGCAGCCAAGCCGATAAAAAACGCAAACTCTATAATGGAACTTTAAAAGTTGATTTGTATCAATATTTTGGTCAGAGAGTCAAACGTCAGATAGATTAGAAAGGATTTGCCGTGAGTAAAGACGAAAAACATTTGCCAGAACAAGAAGAAAAAGAATCAATTCTTGATTTTGAAACAGCTAAAGAAATGACAGTTGGTCAAGCTGCTAGAAAAAGCGAAGAACTTGAAGCAGGGGTGACGGAAGAGGACAATGTGCTGGATAAATACATTAAACAGCATCGTCAAGAAATTGAAGCAGGAAAATTTTCGGCTCAATCTGCAGAAGAAATGTCTGAAGCAGAAGATAAAGAACAACTGAGCCAGTTAGACTTGGCAGAATTTATCCAGGAGATGCACGATGAGGTTCAAGAGGAAGCCCCCCTAGAATCTGCAGAGGTAGCGTCTGAGGAGTCTGCCTTTGATGAAACAGTAGCTGCACTTGCAGCCAGAGAAGCAGAACCGCAAGAAAATTCGGAAGAAAACAGTACACAAACTCCAGAGGAGTTAGAGGCTGAGACAAAAATAATGGAACCAATTCAGCCTGAAATGGATGATATTCCTGTGAGTTCAACTGAGTCAACGGAAAGCTATCCGACTTTTACAGCGTTAGATGAAGAAATGGAAACGGAGAAAGTTCCATTTTATAAAAATAAGAAAGTCCTCTATTCTGCAGCGAGTGTTATTTTACTGGCTTTAATCGGCGGAACAGCTTATCTGTCTTTGAACAAAAAGCAAGCGAAAACAACCACAACTTCAACGAGCCAAACAAATAAATCTTCTACCGCTTCTAGCTCTGAAAATAAGAATTTGAAAGCTTTCAACAGCCTTTATGATTCATTCTTTACAGATGCCAATAAATTGGCTTTGAAAAACAGCAGTTTCGGAAACTTAAACAAACTAAAAGCAGCATTGGAAAAATTAAAAAACACCAACGAGTACAATGTTGCCAAAGCAAAATACGATAGCTTGGTCAAACAAGTTGAGGCTGTTCAAAATGTGAATGCGCAATTCACTTCAGCAGCTATTACAGATGGTGTTTTGGATACTAAAGCAAAGGTTAAGGCTGATGCCAAATTTACAGATGTCACAACTGGAAATACGGACTTGGATAAGGTGTTGAAATCTGCGATTAGCTTAGGAAAGAGTCAACAAACCTCTGCTCCTCAATCTGAGGCTGCCGCTGCACCGTCACAAAGCTCCGCTCAAGCACCTGTAGCAGAACAACCAGCTTCTGTACCAGCGCAAACAACTGCTCCAGCAGCAACAGCGTCAGGCACGAATTTACAGCGTCATTTAAGTCGAGTACCATACGACCAAACTAAAATTAACGACAGTAATAATCCAGCTTGGAATTTCAATCCTGGTGTGTTAGAAAAAATTTTAGCAACCTCACGGGAACGTGGCTATTTCACAGGAGATAATTATATTCTTGAACGTGTGAATATTATCAACGGAAATGGTTATTACAATTTATTTAGAACAGATGGAACCTACCTCTTTAGTATTAACTGTAAAACGGGTTATTTTGTAGGAAACGGCGCGGGTTACGCAGATGCTTTGGATTATTAGGAAACGTTTTCAAGCAAGATATTAGACACTAAAGATCTTATAGGCTATAATGGGCTTATAAGATTTTTATTTTATTATAAAACTAATTTTGGAGGTAATCTTATGTCACTTATTGGTAAGGAAATTGTCGAGTTTACAGCAGATGCTTATCACGCTGGAAACGGGAAATTTATCACAGTTTCTAGTGAAAATTTAAAAGGTCATTGGAGCGTCGTTTGCTTCTATCCTGCTGATTTTTCATTTGTTTGTCCGACTGAATTGGAGGATTTGCAAGAGCAGTATGCAGATCTTAAAGAACTAGGTGTGGAAGTTTATTCTGTTTCAACAGATACGCATTTTACACATAAAGCTTGGCATGATCATTCAGATGCCATCGGAAAACTTGAATATATCATGATTGGCGATCCATCTCATACCATTTCACTTGGTTTTGATGTGTTAGATGAAAGTGGATTGTCTCAACGTGGTACTTTTATCATTGACCCAGATGGAGTTGTACAAGCACTTGAAATCAATGCAGACGGTGTTGGGCGCGATGCGTCTGTCTTGATTGACAAAATCCATGCTGCACAATATGTACGGAGCCATCCAGGTGAAGTTTGCCCAGCTAAATGGAAAGAAGGAATTGAAACACTTACTCCAAGTCTTGATTTAGTTGGTAAAATTTAAGGAGGCTTATATGGCCTTAGATGAAACAATTAAAGCACAACTGAAGCAATACTTGGAACTTTTAGAATCTGATGTTGTATTTCAAGCTTCTTTAGGTCAAGATGAGCGTTCTGAGCAGGTGCGGGCTTTTATAGAGGAAATTGTAGCAATGTCTCCACGTTTATCACTGGAAAATATAGAGACTAACCGCAAGCCAAGTTTTACCGTTACACAAGTGGGGCAAGCAGGGCGTGTGCAGTTTGCAGGACTTCCCTTAGGGCATGAATTTACATCTTTTGTGCTGGCTTTGCTGCAAGTCTCTGGTCGCGCACCAAAAGTAGAAGATGCTGTTATAAAACGAATTCAAGCTATTAAGCAGCTGCTTCATTTTGAAACTTATGTCAGCTTAACCTGTCATAATTGTCCAGACGTTGTTCAAGCACTGAATACAATGGCTGTGCTGAATCCAACTATCAGCCACACAATGGTTGAAGGGGGCATGTTTAGACAAGAAGTTGAAGACAAAAAGATCATGGCTGTCCCAACGGTTTTTCTAAATGGTGAAGAATTTGCAAATGGTCGTATGACCATTGAGCAACTGCTCGACAAGATTTCTGGACCTGCTTCAAGTGAAGAATTTGACAAAAAAGAACCATTTGATGTGTTGGTTGTTGGGGGCGGACCTGCAGGAAGCAGCGCAGCTATTTATGCTGCTCGTAAGGGAATTCGTACAGGTATGGTCGTTGAAACTTTCGGTGGACAAGTTATGGAGACTGTCGGTATCGAAAATATGATTGGTACGCCTTATACAGAAGGACCTAAGCTGATGGCGCAGGTAGAAGAACATGCCAAGAAATATCCAATTGATATCATGAAGAATCAACGTGTGAAAAACATCGAGAAAAAGGATTTGATTGAAGTGGAGCTTGAAAATGGAGCTGTTCTGAAAGCGAAAACAGCAGTTCTTTCTGTTGGTGCTCGCTGGCGAAATGTTAATGTTCCTGGTGAAGAAGAATTTCGGACGAAAGGTGTAACCAATTGTCCACATTGTGACGGTCCTATTTTCACAGGTAAAAAAGTGGCTGTTATCGGTGGAGGCAATTCTGGAATTGAAGCAGCAATTGACTTAGCTGGTCTGGCAGATCATGTTTATGTACTAGAATTTCTACCAACTTTGAAAGCTGATCAAGTGTTGCAAGACCGTGTGCATCAACTTGAAAACGTGACGGTTCTAACCAATGTGGCTACAAAAGAAATTCATGGTTCCGATCAAGTTGAAGCCATTACTTATCTCAATCGTGCGAATAATGAAGAACATAAAATTGAACTCAGCGGTGTCTTTGTTCAAATTGGTCTTTTGCCAAATACAGACTGGCTCAAAGATAGCTCAGTTGCTCTTAATGAACGCGGTGAAATTATTGTTGACAAACATGGTGCAACAAATGTTCCGGGAATTTTTGCGGCAGGTGATTGCACAGATAGCGCTTATAAACAAATCATTATTTCAATGGGTTCAGGAGCGACAGCAGCTCTGGGAGCATTTGATTATTTGATTCGTCAATAAAAAGAAAACGAGTAGGAAACTTGAAGTTCCTGCCCGTTTTTTTACTTCATACAAGATGACGCTCGAAGGCATCATCGGAAATGCCTTTTTCTAAGATCAGCTTGCACCATTCTTTAGCAGAAAAGAGACTGTGATCTTTGTAATTACCACAAGATTCGATAGTTGTACCAGGGACATCTTCCCACGTAGTGGTTTTTGCAATTTCTTCTAAAGAAGATTTAATGACTTTAGCAATTTCAGTTGAGCTATGTTGCCCCCACATAATCATGTGAAATCCTGTCCGACAACCAAAAGGTGAACAATCAATCATACCATCAATGTGAGTACGAATGAGCTTAGCTAGCAGATGTTCAATCGTATGAAGCCCAGCGGTCGGAATGGCATCTTCATTAGGCTGTACCAGACGAACATCAAAGTTGGAAATGATGTCCCCTTTAGGTCCCACCTCTTCGCCAATCAAGCGTACGTAGGGGGCTCTGACAATCGTATGATCTAACTCAAAACTTTCAACAATGACTTCTTTGACCATAAATAGAACTCCTTTTACTTTTAATAAATTATACCATATTTTGCTCTAGCAAAGAAAAAATTTTCTGCTTCACAAAGCCTGTCAGGAAAAAGGAATCACAAAAAAGAATGTGAAAACAGTCACGTATTTATAAGAATTTAGTTTGTGAAAAATTGATTTTTATGATAAAATAATTAAGAATTTTACAATTCAATATCAATAATTTGAGGTAAAAACATGGAAATAATTTTTGCAGGTGTTTTTGCCGTCATCATTGGTTTAGTCATTGGATATGTAAGTATCACAGTTCGCATGAAATCTGCGAAAGAAGCTGCGGAACTTACTCTTTTAAATGCTGAACAAGAAGCAACTAATTTACGTGGACAAGCTGAGCGCGAAGCGGATTTGTTATTAAAAGAAGTGAAGCGCGAAAGTAAATCCCTTAAAAAAGAAGCACTGTTAGAGGCAAAAGAAGAAGCCAGAAAATATCGAGAAGAAGTTGAGGCAGAATTTAAATCTGATCGTCAAGAATTGAAGCAATTGGAAAGTCGTTTGACAGAACGTGCGACAAGTCTTGATCGTAAAGATGACAATTTAACCAACAAAGAAAAAACACTCGAGCAGAAAGAACAAAGTATTTCTGATAGAAACAAAAACCTTGAGGCGCGTGAAAACAAACTGACAGAGTTGGAGCAGCACAAAGAAGCAGAATTAGAGCGTGTTGCTTCACTTTCACAAACTGAAGCCAGAGACATCATTCTCACTCAGACTGAGGATAAGTTATCAAAGGAAATTGCGATGCATATTCGTGAAGCAGAGCAAGAAGTCAAAGAACGTTCTGATAAAATGGCAAAGGATATTTTAGTCCAAGCCATGCAACGGATTGCAGGTGACTATGTTGCGGAGCAAACCAATTCAACAGTTCATCTGCCGGATGATACGATGAAGGGTCGCATTATTGGACGTGAAGGTCGGAATATTCGAACCTTTGAAAGTTTAACGGGTATTGATGTCATTATTGATGACACACCAGAAGTGGTGACTTTATCTGGTTTTGATCCTATTCGACGTGAAATTGCACGCATGACAATGGAAGCCCTGTTGAAAGACGGTCGTATCCACCCAGCTCGCATTGAAGAATTAGTAGAGAAGAATCGTCTGGAAATTGACCATAAGATTCGTGAATATGGTGAAGCAGCGGCTTATGAAATCGGTGCACCAAACTTACATCCGGATTTGATGAAGATTATGGGACGCTTGCAATTCCGTACGTCATATGGGCAAAATGTATTGCGTCATTCTGTTGAAGTTGCTAAGTTGTCTGGTGTCATTGCAAGTGAACTCGGTGAAAATGCTAACTTAGCTCGCCGTGCAGGCTTCCTTCACGATATTGGAAAGGCTATTGACCGTGAAGTGGAAGGTAGCCATGTGGAAATTGGAACAGAATTGGCTCGTAAGTATAAGGAACATCCAATTGTGGTCAATACAATTGCTAGTCACCACGGTGATGTAGAACCTGAAAGTGTGATTGCAGTTATTGTTGCAGCAGCTGATGCACTTAGTGCGGCTCGTCCAGGTGCTCGTAGCGAATCCCTTGAAAGCTATATCAAGCGCCTGCAAGATTTGGAAGAAATTGCCAATAGTTTTGAAGGTGTGAAAAATAGTTTTGCCTTACAAGCAGGTCGTGAGATTCGGATTATGGTCAATCCTGGTCAAATCAAAGACGATAAGATTACTATCTTGGCTCATGATGTGCGTGAAAAGATTGAAAACAACCTCGAATATCCAGGAAATATCAAAGTAACGGTCATTCGGGAAATGCGTGCTGTAGATTATGCAAAATAGACCTTGCTTAACATGAGCTACTCATCTATGATGTGCAGCTCCCTGTAAGCAAATGATGCCTATATTGATTTTCAAAAACAAGCACATATCTATGCGAAAAAGCAGTTGAAAAAATACTGCTTTTTTGTTACACTAGATAGAAAGACAATGAAGGAGATATGATGGCGGATCGTGGCTTGTTAATCGTTTTTTCTGGTCCCTCAGGTGTGGGGAAGGGAACGGTTCGACGTGAGATTTTTGAAAGCTCGGATAATCAGTTTCAATACTCTGTGTCCATGACAACTCGTGCTCAACGTCCTGGTGAAGTGGACGGAGTTGACTATTTTTTCCGTACGCGCGAAGAGTTTGAGGAGTTGATTCGGCAAGGTCAGATGTTAGAGTATGCAGAGTATGTTGGCAACTACTATGGAACTCCTTTGACCTATGTGAATGAAACTTTGGATAAAGGGATTGATGTTTTCCTTGAGATTGAAGTTCAAGGGGCGCTTCAGGTGAAGAAAAAAGTGCCGGATGCTGTCTTTATCTTTTTGACGCCACCTGATTTGGCAGAATTACAAGATCGCTTAGTGGGACGTGGAACAGATAGTGCCGAAGTAATCGCCAAACGCATTGCCAAAGCAAGAGAAGAAATTGCTCTCATGCGCGAATATGATTATGCCATTGTCAATGATGAAGTTCCGTTAGCAGCGGAACGTGTCAAGCGCGTTATTGAAGCAGAGCATTTTCGAGTGGAACGTGTCATCGGTCACTATCAAGATATGCTGTCAGAACAACTTTCAGTAAGATAAGAATTTAGAAATTAGGTAAAGAATTATGATGTTAAAACCTTCAATTGACACCTTGCTTGATAAGGTGCCTTCAAAATACTCCTTGGTGATTCTTGAAGCAAAACGTGCTCATGAATTGGAAGAAGGAGCAGCTCCGACTCAAGAGTTTAAGTCTGTCAAATCAACACTTCGTGCTTTAGAAGAAATCGAATCTGGCAATGTCGGGATTCACCCAGATCCTGAAGGCAAGCGAGAAGCAGTTCGTCGACGTGCTGAGGAAGAACGCTTGCGCAGAGAAGAAGAAGAGCGTAAAATCAAAGAACAAATTGCGAAGGAAAAAGAAGAGGGTGAAAAAATTTAAGGTTGGGTCAGCTCAATCTTATTTTTTCTTTTACTGATAAATGAGAGGTGGTGAGAAAGTGCAGATTGCAAAAGTCATTGTGGATGTTCCTCTAATGCAGACAGATAAACCTTATAGTTATGCGGTGCCGAAAGAATTTTCGACTATGTTAGAAATTGGCATGCGTGTGCATGTGCCTTTTGGGAAAGCCAATCGCTTGATTCAAGGGATTGTCGTAGAGCTAGCAGAAGAAACGACAACAGAATTGAAGGAAATCGTGGAAGTGTTAGACTTTACACCAGTTTTAAATGAGGAGCAGCTGTGGCTGGCAGAAGAATTGAGAAAATCTGTCTTTTCTTACAAAATTTCAATTTTAAAAGCTATGTTGCCGGGGTTTCTGAACTCCAGCTATGATAAAATTCTTCATGCTCAACCCTCTTTGAATGAAGAAGATCGACTGCTCATTTTTGGCAATGCAGATCAGCAACATTTCTCATCGCTTGATAAAGAATTGCAGGCTAAGGTGATGCGTTTGACACGGCAAGGGGCGATTCAGGTAGAATACCAAGCGATAGACCAAAAACATATCAAAACAGAAAAATGGTATCAGGTTAATCACGAGATTTTAGCTCAATTGGTCATTCCTAATCGGGCGACAAAAAAGCAAGCCTTGCGAGACATTTTGCAAGTTCAGACTGGAATGCACCGTTTAGCAGATTTGAAAGAAACATTTTCACGGGAAATTATTCACTATTTTATAGAGCAAGCAGCTTTGCAAATCGTTGAAAAAGAGGTGAGTCGTTCTGAGGCTTATTTTGAAAATATTTCAGCGACTTCTGCCTTGGTGCTAAATGAAGAGCAGGAAGCTGCGGTTCAAGCTATCACGCAGCAGATCGGGCATGACGGCAAGCCATTTCTACTAGAAGGAGTGACAGGTAGCGGTAAGACGGAGGTTTATTTGCAGGTCATTCAAGAGGCGCTCAGCCGTGGCAAGACAGCCATTATGTTAGTGCCTGAAATTTCCTTGACACCACAAGTTACAAACCGCTTCATTTCGCGTTTTGGAAAGAAAGTAGCCATTCTTCACTCAGGTCTTTCAAATGGAGAAAGGTATGATGAATGGCGCAAAGTTGAGCGAGGAGCAGCACAAGTGGTTGTTGGTGCTCGTTCTGCTATTTTTGCTCCGTTAAAAAATATTGGTGCAATTATCATTGATGAGGAACATGAAGCGAGTTACAAGCAAGACTCCAACCCACGCTATCATGCGCGAGATGTCGCTTTACTACGTGCAAAGTACAATCAAGCCGTTCTGGTGTTGGGGTCGGCGACGCCGAGTTTAGAAAGCAGAGCGCGGGCTGGCAAAGGTGTGTATCACTTTTTGCAATTGACCAAGCGAGCAAATCCGCAGGCTCAGATTCCTGAAGTGGAAATTGTGGATTTTCGTGATTATATTGGACAGAATGAAGCTAGTAATTTCACGCCTGTTCTGTTAGAGGCAATCCAAGATCGACTAGATAAGAAAGAACAGGTTGTCTTGATGTTAAACCGACGTGGCTATTCTAGTTTTGTCATGTGTCGTGAATGCGGAACGGTTGACACCTGTCCAAACTGCGATATTTCCTTGACCTTGCATATGGATACGAAAAGTATGAATTGTCACTATTGTGGTTTCTCAAAAGGGATTCCCCACAGTTGCTCGAATTGCTCCAGCAGGAGCATTCGTTACTATGGGACTGGGACGCAAAAAGCCTATGATGAATTAGCAGAAGCCTTTCCGCAGGCTCGTATTTTGAGAATGGATATTGATACTACTCGGAAAAAGGGCAGTCATGAACAAATTCTCAAAGAGTTTGGAGACGGACAGGCAGATATTTTGCTGGGAACCCAGATGATTGCAAAGGGTCTGGATTTTCCAAATGTTACTCTCGTGGGAGTGCTCAATGCGGATACGGCTTTGAATTTGCCAGATTTTCGTTCATCTGAGCGCACCTTTCAACTCTTAACTCAGGTTGCTGGGCGTGCAGGACGAGCTGAAAAGGAAGGTCATGTGATTATTCAAAGTTACAATCCGAAGCATTATGCGATTACTTTTGCGAAAAATCAGGATTATGAGGGCTTTTATGCTTATGAAATGAGTATTAGAAAGCAGTTGGCCTATCCACCTTATTATTTTACGGTGGGACTTACCTTGTCTCATAAAATGGAAGCAGAGGTTGTTAAAAAGTCATACGAAGTTTTAAATATGATACGTTCTGGCTTGTCAGACAAAGTTCAGATATTAGGACCAACTCCTAAGCCGATTGCCCGCACTCACAACCTATATCACTATCAATTGATTATTAAATACCGTTTTGAAGAGCATTTGCAAGATGTGTTGAATCAGATTTTGGATTGGACTCAAGAAAAGGTCAATAAGGACTTACGTTTAAGCATAGACCATGAACCACAAAGTTTTATATAGCCTTATTTTAGCCTTTTTTAAAGAAATACACGACTTCTTCTGATATAATAGTAAAAAAGAATATGAGGAAACCATGACAAACATTATTTTTATGGGAACGCCAGATTTTTCTGCAACGGTGCTTAAAGGATTGCTGGAAAGCAAACAGTACGAGATTTTGGCAGTAGTTACACAGCCAGATCGCGCAGTAGGACGTAAAAAAGAAATCCGCATGACGCCTGTTAAAGAACTGGCTTTAGACTATGGCTTACCAATCTATCAGCCAGAGAAATTGTCTAAAAGTGCTGAATTAGATAGTTTGCTGAATTTAAACGCTGATGGTATCGTCACAGCAGCTTTCGGTCAATTTTTACCAAGCAAATTGCTAGATTCGGTCAATTTTGCCGTCAATGTGCATGCTTCGTTGTTACCAAAATATCGCGGAGGAGCTCCCATTCACTACGCCATTATCAATGGTGACAAAGAAGCCGGTGTGACTATTATGGAAATGGTCAAAGAGATGGATGCGGGTGATATGATTGCGCGTCGAGCGATTCCTATTGAGGAAACAGACAATGTTGGGACGATGTTTGAAAAGTTAGCGTTGGTCGGACGCGATTTGCTACTTGAGAGCTTGCCTAGTTATCTAGCTGGAGATTTAAAACCAGTTCCGCAAGACAAAAATCAAGTTACCTTTTCACCAAATATTTTACCAGAAAAGGAGAGAATTGACTGGACTAAGACAAATCATCAAATTTTTAACCAAATTCGAGGAATGAATCCTTGGCCAGTGGCACATACGCTTTTAAATGGAGAACGTTTTAAAATTTACGAAGCTACTCCAGTAGAGGGCTTAGGACAAGCTGGAGAAATCCTTGTTATCGGAAAAAAAGAATTGATTGTGGCAACTGGTGAAGGTGCACTTTCTCTTCAAACAGTACAGCCAGCTGGAAAGTCCAAAATGACTATCATTGATTTTCTGAATGGTCTGGGGCGGCAATTATCAGTAGGTGATTTCTTTGGTCAATAAAATAAAAACAGCGCGGCAAACGGCTCTTGCTGTTTTAGAAGAGGTTTTCTCAGAGGGAGCTTATTCTAATATCGCTCTTAATCAGGCTTTGCTAGAGGCGCCTTTAAGTTCTGTTGATAAAGGGCTTGTAACAGAAATCGTCTATGGAACGGTTGCACGTAAAATCACTTTAGAATGGTATTTGTCTCATGTTATTGAAAATCGAGATAAGTTGGATTCCTGGCTTTATATTCTTTTGTTGATGAGTTTGTATCAAATACAGTATCTTGATAAAATTCCAGCGCATGCGGTCGTCAATGAATCGGTGGAGCTGGCAAAGGCACGAAAAAAGGGAAGCGAAAAGTTCGTCAATGCAGTGCTGCGAAGACTATTGCGGAACGGTGTGGCAGATATAGGCAGTATTAAACGTAAAAACAAACGCTATTCTATTCAGTATTCTCTGCCAGTTTGGCTGGTTAAAGTGCTGATTGAAGAGTACGGTGAAAAACGAGCTCTAGCCATTTTTGAGAGTTTATTTCTTCGAAATAAAGCCAGCGTTCGAGTAGTGGACCTAAGCCGTAAAGAAGAATTAAAACAACTGTTGCAGGCAGAAGATTCGCTATTAGCTCCGAGTGCGTTGGTGAAAAGCCACGGTCATTTTGCAGGGCATGCCTTGTTTGAGGAAGGTGCTACTACTATTCAAGACGAATCTAGCCAATTGGTTGCGCCAACTCTTGAATTGCGCGGCGATGAAAAAGTGTTAGACGCATGCAGTGCACCCGGTGGTAAAACCATGCACATTGCTTCTTACTTAACGACAGGACAGGTCACGGCATTAGATCTCTATGAGCATAAGTTGGCTCTGATAAAAGAAAATGCACAGCGCTTAGGTGTGGCAGATAAAGTGATTACGAAAAAGCTAGATGCGAGAAAGGTTTTTGAAACTTTTGGAGCAGACGCCTTTGATAAAATTTTAGTAGATGCGCCGTGTTCAGGAATTGGTCTAATCCGACGGAAACCAGATATTAAATACAATAAAGAAAATGCAGATTTTGCCTCGTTGCAAAAAATTCAGCTTGAGATACTGGATAGTGTTTGTCAAAGCTTGCGAAAAGGTGGTATAATAACTTACAGTACCTGTACGATTGTTTCGCAAGAAAATTTTCAAGTTGTTGAGCAGTTTTTGGCAGCTCATCCAAATTTTAAACAGGTAAAACTAGAACATAATAGACAGGATATTCTAAAAGATGGCTGTATTTTAATTACGCCAGAATTGTATGGAAGTGACGGATTTTTCATCAGTCAATTCAAACGAATATCCTAATAGGAGGAAACTGACAGTATGGAAATTTCATTATTAACAGATGTTGGTCAGAAGCGTACAAATAATCAAGATTATGCCAATCAATTTGTTAATCGTGCCGGTATGACAATGGTTCTTTTAGCAGATGGTATGGGAGGTCACCGTGCCGGTAATATTGCTAGTGAAATGGCAGTAACAGACCTCGGTGCCGCTTGGGTGGATACTCAAATTGATTCCATTAACGGCGTTCGTGAGTGGTTCGCAGAACATCTCGAAACAGAAAATCAAAAAGTTCATCAATTTGGTCAAGATGAAGAATATAAAGGCATGGGAACGACGCTTGAAGCCTTAGCAATTATTGGCAATCAAGCAATTTATGCTCATGTAGGAGATTCTCGTATTGGTTTGGTGCGTGGTGATAGTTATAAGCAGTTGACAAACGACCATTCTTTGGTGAATGAATTGCTCAAAGCAGGACAAATTACACCTGAGGAAGCAGAACGTCACCCACAACGCAACATCATCACGCAATCAATCGGTCAAAGAGGCGAAGTGCAGCCTGATGTTGGCATGATTAGCTTAGAAGATGATGATTACATTATTTTGAATAGCGATGGTTTGTCCAATATGATTTCAGAAAGTGAAATTTATGATATTATGACAAGCGATATTGCTCTTTCAGAAAAAGCGGAAACCTTGATTCGCTTTGCAAATAATGCAGGCGGTCTGGACAATATTACAGTTGCCCTGGTTCATTATCATAAGGAGGACGCAGAATGATTCAAGTCGGCAAGATATTTGCCGGACGATATAGAATCATCAAACAAATTGGCCGAGGAGGTATGGCAGATGTCTACTTGGCGAAAGACTTGATTTTAGACGGGGAAGAAGTCGCAGTTAAGGTTCTAAGAACCAATTACCAGACAGATCCGATTGCTGTAGCACGTTTTCAAAGAGAAGCACGCGCCATGGCAGACTTGGATCATCCTCATATTGTCCGGATTACCGACATTGGAGAAGAAGAAGGCCAGCAGTATTTAGCAATGGAATATGTGGCTGGACTTGACTTAAAACGCTATATCAAAGAGCATGCTCCTTTGTCTAATGAAGAAGCGGTTCGAATCATGGGACAAATCCTTTTAGCGATGCGTTTGGCGCACACGCATGGGATTGTTCACCGTGATTTGAAACCTCAAAATGTCCTTTTAACTCCAGATGGCGATGCAAAAGTCACTGACTTTGGAATTGCGGTAGCTTTTGCAGAAACGAGTTTAACGCAAACCAACTCTATGTTGGGGTCTGTACATTATTTGTCACCAGAACAGGCGCGTGGTTCAAAAGCGACCGTTCAGAGTGATATTTATGCCATGGGGATTATTTTCTATGAAATGCTGACAGGACATATCCCTTATGATGGAGATAGTGCTGTTACGATTGCCCTACAGCATTTCCAAAAGCCTCTACCGTCCATTATTGCTGAAAATCCAAACGTTCCACAGGCATTGGAAAATGTAGTCATCAAGGCAACGGCAAAAAAATTGACGGATCGTTATCAGTCAGTTGCAGAAATGTATGTGGATTTATCAAGCTGTTTATCTGCTGACCGTCGAAATGAGAAAAAACTAGTTTTTGATGACACGGCTAAGGCAGACACAAAGACACTGCCGAAAGTGTCACAAAATACTTTGACTTCTGCGACGAAGCCAACACCTGCTCCCACAAAAGAAGCAGTCAGTAGTAAACCTACGCCTAAGCCAAAAGCAAAAAAGAAGCGCCGTTTAAGAACACGCTATAAAGTTTTGTTATCAGCAGTGGTTTTAGTTATCGCAGCTCTGGTGGCTTTGGTCTATTTGAGTCCATCAAATGTAAAAATTCCAGATGTTACTGGAAAAACTATTGCCCAAGCACGTTCTGCAATCGAAACTGCAGGTTTGAAAGTTGGCAAGGAAAAAGACGAATACAGTGATTCTGTTAAAAAAGATTCAGTCATTCGCACCAATCCAGAAGCGGGAACGCAACGTCGTGAGGGCAGTACGGTGGATCTGATTGTCTCAAAAGGGACTAAAACTTTTATTATGGAAGATTATAAAGGTCAGAAAAGAGCAGATGCCATCAACAATCTGGTACAAAAATACAAGGTTTCAAAAGGTTTAATTAAAACAGAAGAAGTTGAGAGTAGTGAGTATGCGGCAGGAACAGTTGTTGATCAAACACCAGCAGCAGGCAGCACTTATGATTTGACTTCAAAGACCCGTATTACGTTAAAAGTAGCGAAGTCCGTTTCAAGTGTCACGATGCCAAGCTATATCAGTTCAACCTATGAATTTGCTTATAATAATTTGACGGAAGTGATTGGTATTCAAGGTGCGAATATTGAAAAACGTTCGATTACAACAGCTCCAACGGGTACACAGGCAAATACGATTATCAGACAAACCCCAGAAGCTGGTCAGTCTTTGAATTTGAAGAGTGATCGCATTGTCTTATATGTATATGAGCCAAAAACCGAAGATTCTTCAACATCTGAAAGTAGTTCACAATCTGATAGCAGCTCAGATAAAACTAGCCCATCCTCTAGCAGTTCGTCAGCTAGTGGTAATGATGGGAGCAGCTCAAAAACACCAGACACAAGTGCTAGTGCAAGTAATTAAAAAAGAGAGAGGATAAAATCGTAGTTTTGTTAAACCGATTTCCCCTCCCTCTTTTTTTACACTCGTTTTACATCATTGATAAGCATTGCTTCTGCTCAATCAAGTTTATCCAGTATATTGTAATTAAAAATGTTAGCTTCTAGGACTACAAACTAGAACTTTAAAATATTTTCTTCCAGTTCACTCCCTTCTTTTCATACCTTAGCCGGAGGAATTTTTAAAAGTTTTTGATACAATAGAAGCAGAAAGGTATCGAGGCTATGAGAAAGATCCAATTTTTTATCTTTGTTGAATCTATTCTATTAACATTTGCATTAGTGACGATTTTGTCTGGTCACTTTTCACGTGTTATTCTTTTTTTGGTGCTTTTCTTGTTACTACTCTATTATTATTTTGGTAAACAAAGAGGAAATTTTCTGCTAGTAACTTCTACTATATTGCTTTTTTTCATTATTATGCTCAATCCTTATGTCATTGCTGCCTTGCTCTTTGCGGTCATTTATGGCATGATTGTGGCTTATCCTTACATTTATAAAGAAAATGGAGTGACGAATCTCATCTTTGATGATGCAGTAGAACAAAAACGTGAAAAAAATCAATGGTTGGGAAATCTTCATCATTTTGGCTCATCAGATACCTGTCGATTTGATGACATCAATCTTTTCCGTCTTATGGGTAAAGATACGATTCATTTGGAACAAGTCATTATCACAAACCATGATAATGTGATTATTTTGCGAAAATTTTTTGGAAATACAAAAATCATCGTGCCAGTTGATGTGGCAGTTAGCCTGAAAGTGAATAATCTATATGGTGAATTGCAGTTTTTAGATCAACCTGTTTATGAATTGCGAAATGAAAGTATCAGCCTAACGACACCGGACTTCAAGCGATCACATAAAAGCGTCAAAATTGTCCTGTCAACGTTTGTAGGGAATGTTGAGGTGGTTCGCAAATGAAAAAAGTCTACTACCTTTTGATTAGCTTTTATTCCCTACTCATTTTAGGACTCATTATTCATTATATTTTTAGTCTATTTAATTTTGACTGGCAACTGATTTTTAGTAATGTAGAGTGGCTAGAAAAATTTAGTTTCTTTGTAATTGTGCTGACTTTATCTCTGACGATGCTGATGATTTTAGGTGTTAAAGTGATTCAAATGGTCACTTTGTCTACCATTCAAACAAACCTAAAAAATGTTTTAGAAGGTCGAGAATTGCAAGAGATTCATCAGCCTGAAATTGATGTCTCTTTTCGGCAGATTTCAGAGAAATTAACTCATTTGACAGAAAATCTGCAAAAGTCAGAGAACCGCGCCCTGCAAAATGAGGAGACGATTATTGAGAAAGAACGCAAGAGAATGGCGCGTGACTTACATGATACGGTCAGTCAAGAACTTTTTGCTGCCAATATGATTTTGTCAGGTGTGACAGGTCAAGTGGAGAATTTAGATACAGATGCATTATCAAAACAATTGACGGGTGTATCAGGAATTTTAAATACTGCTCAGAGGGATTTGCGTATCTTGCTTTTACATTTGAGGCCGACAGAGTTGGAAGGGAAAAGCTTGGTTGAAGGGCTGAACCTCATTTTGAAAGAGCTATCAGATAAAAGCGATATTGAGGTAAGTTTTCACCATGATGTGCAAAAATTACCGAAACAGATTGAGGAGCATATTTTTAGAATTGCTCAGGAAATTATCAGTAACACGCTCCGTCATGCAAATGCGAATCATTTAGATGTTTATTTGTATCAAACTCGGAATGAATTGCAGTTGAAAATGACAGATGATGGAATTGGCTTTGAGCATACCTCGCCTGATGAATTGAGCTATGGTTTGAAAAATATGGAAGAAAGAGTAAATGATATGGCAGGAACAATGCAAATTTTAACCGCTCCGAAGCAGGGAGTGGCAATTGACATTCGTGTGCCGTTATTGAAAGGAGCTTAGGATGCAGATTTTATTAGTAGATGACCATGAAATGGTAAGACTTGGCTTAAAAGGTTATTTGGATTTACAAGACGATGTGGATGTAGTGGCAGAAGCTTCAAATGGTCGCGAAGGAGTTGAAAGAGCTTTGGAGTTGCGTCCAGATGTGATTATGATGGACATTGTCATGCCTGAAATGAGTGGGATTGAAGCGACACTTGCTATTTTAAAAGAATGGCCTGAAGCTAAAATTCTCATTTTGACTTCTTATTTGGATAATGAAAAAATTTATCCGGTTTTAGATGCGGGTGCTAAAGGATATATGCTCAAAACTTCTAGCGCGGATGATATTTTACGAGCGGTCCGAAAAGTAGCCAAGGGTGAACTTGCTATTGAAACAGAAGTCAGCCAAAAAGTAGAATATCATCGAAATCATATTGAATTGCACGAAGATTTGACTGCGCGTGAGCGAGATATTTTAGGACTACTGGCAAAAGGTTATGAAAATCAACGCATAGCAGATGAATTATTTATTTCTTTAAAGACAGTGAAAACACATGTGTCCAATATCTTATCAAAGCTAGAAGTGAGCGATCGTACACAAGCTGTTGTTTATGCTTTCCAACATCACCTTGTTCCACAAGATGACATTTAGTGGTATAATAGAAAACAGAATAATTGCTAGAGGGAGATTATGGACGCAAAATTAAAATACAAATCCAAGAAGATCAAAATCGTCTTTTTTGATATTGATGATACCTTGCGAGTAAAAGCAACTGGCTACATTCCAGAATCGATCAAAACGGTTTTTAAACAATTAAAAGAAAAAGGAATTTTGACGGGAATTGCTTCAGGGAGAGGAATTTTTGGTGTGGTGCCGGAGTTGAAAGCGTTGCAGCCTGATTTTTTTGTCACCTTGAATGGGTCCTATATTGAAGATAAAGCAGGAAAGGTTATTGCGCAAACCCCGATTGATCGAAATTTAGTAGAAACTTATATCGCTTGGACGAAGGAAGTTGGGATTGACTTTGGCCTCGTTGGTAGTCATGAGGCAGCGCTTTCGATGCGAACACCGCTTATTGACGAAGCCATTGATATTGTTTATCCTAATTTACCTATTCAGCCAGATTTTTATCAAGATAACAACGTTTATCAAATGTGGACATTTGAAGATATTGGAGATAGCTTGCAATTGCCTAAAGAGTTAGAAGAACAGTTACGATTGGTTCGCTGGCATCCACATTCATCAGATGTAGTTCTAACAAATGGTTCAAAAGCATCTGGAGTTGCGACAGTTGTGGAGCATCTAGGATTGAAACCTGAAAATGTCATGGTTTTCGGAGACGAGCTTAATGATTTAGAATTATTTGATTATGCAGGTATCAGCGTTGCTATGGGCATTTCCCATGAAAAGATCAAAGCAAAGGCTGACTTTGTGACAAAAACAGTAGAAGAAGACGGCATTTTTTATGCCTTAGAGGAGTTAGGAATGGTAGAAAAAGAATTGCATTTTCCACAAACAACGATTGAATTAGCGAAAGGTCCGAAAGCGACTATTAAAACCAACCACGGAGATTTGAAAATTCAACTATTTCCAGAGCAAGCGCCGAAGACAGTAGCGAATTTTATCGCTTTGTCAAAGGATGGCTACTATGATGGCGTGATTTTCCACCGCATTATCAAGGATTTCATGATTCAAGGTGGAGATCCAACTGGTACGGGTATGGGTGGCGAATCCATTTATGGTGAAAAGTTTGAAGATGAATTTTCACCAGAATTGTATAATATCCGTGGAGCACTTTCAATGGCTAATGCTGGTCCAAATACAAATGGCAGTCAATTTTTCATCGTGCAAAATAGCAAGATTCCTTATGCACAAAAGGAATTGGAACGGGGTGGTTGGCCAGCACCGATTGCTGAAATTTATGCAAGCAAAGGTGGAACGCCGCATTTGGATCGTAGGCATACTGTATTTGGTCAATTGCTAGATGAAGCTTCTTATCAAGTGTTAGATAAGATTGCGGCAGTTGAAACTGGTGCAATGGATAAACCGCTTGAGGATGTCGTGATTGAAACCATTAAAGTTGAGGATTGAGATGAAAATTGGTGAAAAACTAAAAGGCCAAATTACTGGTATTCAGCCTTATGGTGCTTTTGTGGAACTAGAAACGGGTGACATGGGATTGATTCATATCTCAGAAATTCGGACAGGATATATCGAAAATATCCATGAAATTCTGCATGTCGACGATCAAGTATTGGTGCAGGTGATGGACTATGATGAATTTTCGGGTAAGGCTAGTTTGTCAATGAGAACTCTGGAAGAAGAGAAGCATCATTTGCCTAAACGCCATCGCTTTTCAAATGACCGTTACAAGATTGGTTTTGCACCGCTCGCCAAAAGTTTGTCGACTTGGACAAAGGAAGCAATGGATTTTCTGAATCAATCAAAAGAAGAAACCAAATGACAAGAATTGTGATATTTTCACATAAAAGACCCCCTCAATAAGAGATTGTTGTGAGTACCTTATTGAGGGGGGTTATTTATTCTCATACATTTTCAGGTGGATATCAATTCTGTATTCTTTGTTCAGGTCACTATCACATTAAAGCATATTCATCTGGCAGCATAATGGTTTCTTTTCCCTTGTTGTCCGTTACAAAGATTTCTCTCGGAAAAAATGGATCGAAAGCGTCATTAAAATCAAAAGAGACAGTAGTTGACAGACTTGTTTCGGAAAATCGAAATGTTAATTTTCCTTGACGGTTGATGAGTTCAAATCGAAGAAGCTCATCTAATTCAAACACACCTTTTAAAAAATTATCAATGATGTACCAGAAAGAATCAATAATGTCATCTGGCAAACTTGTTACAACGCCAAAGCTGGCATAACGTCCACGTGTATTTGTAAAAGCCATTGTTCCTTCCTTTCTGTGCTAATTCATCAAAGTATTTTCTATATGATACATAAAATAAGCTTGAATTGCAAGAAATTGTTCTTTGAAAATCAAAAAGGACCAGAGGTCCCTTGGCAACTTTAGCGATTCTTTAGTTCTACATAACGTTTGTACCAAATATTGACATAGGCTTGTGAAAAAGGTCCACGCTCATTATTAATCCAGTCTACTAAGATTTTCACATTCTCCTTGAGAATGTAATCTAAATCAGTGGAGTAGTTCATTTGCCGCTTGTGGCGCTCGTATTCATCTACATCCAGCAATCGCTTTTCACCATTGGTGAAGACTTTGACATCTAAATCATAATCTATGTATTTTAATGCTTCTGCATCAAGATAATAGGGACTGGCTAGATTGCAATAGTAGGAAATCCCATTTTCGCGAATCATAGCGATAATGTTAAACCAATATTTTTTATGAAAATAGACAATAGCTGGCTCGCGTGTCACCCAACGCCGCCCGTCACTTTCTGTGACCAAGGTATGGTCGTTGACACCAATAATGGCGTTTTCTGTTGTTTTTAGTACCATGGTGTCGCGCCAAGTGCGGTGCAGACTTCCATTATGCTTATAACTTTGAATTGTAATAAAGTCGCCTTCTTTTGGAAGCTTCATCATCTACCAACTTTCTACAATTTATCAGGTTATCGCTTTTATTGTAACATATTTTCATGAAAAAACATAAATAAACCTTACATTTTTTGTAGATATTCTTTGAGAGCGCTTGCAATGTCGGAGAAATCATAGCCTTTGCGTGCGAGTGCTTGGGTGAGGCGTTGTTTTAACTCATATTCGTCATATTTTTTAGAATATTTGCGGTATTGCTTGTCTAATTCTTTGTACAGTAATTTCTGCTGAATTTCCTCATCTTCTTTGATGTCTAAGGTTTGATAAGCTGCCTTAGCTTCGGTATAGGAAAAGCCTTTGCTCAACATAGATTGAAGAATTTTATCCTGCAGGGCCTTACTTGGTAGTTTGCTTTGATAGTTGCGGAGTAGTTTTGCAGCGACTTTTTGGCTTACTTCTGTAAAATCAAATTTGCATAATTCTTCATCAATAATAGGAGCTGTGATACCTTTTTGAGCCAATTTTTGCTTGAGGACAAAAGCACCTTTATCACCAGATAGAAGATTGGAATGAATAAAGGAATAAGCATATTGTCTGTCATCTATCCAATTATCTTTTATGAGAATCGTTAGGACTTTCTCGATAGTATCTAAGGAAATCTCGTGTTTTGTCAAATAATCCCGCACTTCTTTGACAGTTCTTTGCTTGAAAGAAAGATAATATAAAGCTAGATTTTTTCCGTAAGAAAACTGTGCGTAGTTCTGAATTTCTTTTAATTCTTGCTCACTAATGTTCATGCCTTTTGATAACATAAAGTGAACGATAGTATCTTCAGTGATGTAAATTTTGTCAGTTTCGTCCAATTCTAAAAGATAGAGACGCTTTTTCTTTTCAATTTTAGTGATTTTCATAATCATTCTTTCGATAACTTGTGTGAAATTTGGAGCTAATGAATGGGATAGTAAGTGTGACTATTAGCCAAATGCTTCAAAAGCTGCGATAAGTCGTAATTTCTCGGAGTTGATATTTTCTCGACCATAGTAGTCCAAAAATAGGTCGCCATATTTTGGATTGCCTAGATTATAATTCAGTGACCAGATAGCCCAGTAAAGGTCAATGTGGCGATCGCTAAAGCCAGATAGCCCAACATCAATGAAACAGGAGAACGTCTTAGCGTCTTTTAAGATAAAGTTGGGCAAACAAGCGTCACCGTGAATAAATGCATCTCTTGTAAGAAGATGTCCCTGTTCTTGGATAAGCTGATAGGCTCCTTTTCTACTGCGAATCTGAAATTGTGGCAGGAGAGCTTTTTCATAGAAAAGCCCTTTTTGATAATTCTCTTCCGCTAGCTGAATATAGTTCTTTAGAAGTGAGTTTGTGGGAAAGTGGACTGGTTGGAGGTTATGGAGCTGTCTTAGCGCTGTTGCCATGGTTTGGCAGAGGACTTCTGGTTGGTCTAGCACTTCCAATCCTGATATGCCGGATGCTTCTTTAGTGAGCAAGTAGTCCCTGTCTTGGCTGATGTATGTCAATACAGGAACACCGAGCCCTTGTTTGTCAAACCATTTAGCACATTGTGCCTCTCGTGCTAGCTTTCCTTTTTGGTCTATTTTAAGATAGTAGCCTGTGTCTAGATAAAGCACGGTTGCGCCTGAGTGGGAAGAACTGTCATACAAAGTGGCTTTCTCTGTATATATTCGTAATTCTTCTGGGAATTGAGAAATTGTGAGAGTTACTTTTTCTTTTTTCATACTGATTATTGTACCATATTCTCAACATTATCGTGTTGGCATGGTATAATAGGCTTATGAATCTGAAAGTAAAACAAAAAATCCCCTTGAAAATCAAAAAAATGGGAATCAACGGGGAAGGGATTGGATTTTATAAAAAGACATTGGTCTTTGTACCAGGTGCTTTAAAAGGTGAGGATATTTTTTGTCAAATCACGACGGTTAAGCGTAATTTTGTTGAAGCGAAACTGTTGACGATTAACAAACGCTCCAAGTATCGAGTAGAGCCTCCTTGTGAGATTTATGAAAAATGCGGGGGCTGCCAGATTATGCACTTGCATTATGATAAGCAACTGGAGTTTAAGACGGATCTGTTGCGGCAGGCTTTGAAAAAATTTGCGCCTCAAGGTTATGAAAACTATGAGATTCGTCCAACGATTGGTATGCAAGAACCTCAATATTATCGAGCGAAGTTGCAGTTTCAAACACGGAAATTTAAGGGAGATGTAAAAGCGGGTCTTTATGCGCAGAATTCTCATTATCTGATTTCTTTGAAAAACTGTTTGGTTCAGGATAAGGTAACGCAGAAAATCATCAATAAAGTGGCTCTCCTTTTGGGAAAGTACAATCTTCCTATCTATGATGAGCGAAAAAATGCCGGCATTCGGACGGTTATGATTCGCAGGGCTCGGAAAACAGGTCAGGTACAGATGATTTTTGTCACGGGAAAGAAGTTGGACTTTTCTCCAGTCATTCGTGATTTGTCAGCAGAATTTCCAGAGTTGGAAACAGTGGCGGTCAATTACCATACGACAAAATCAAGTGAAATCTATGGAGATAGGACGGAGATTATCTGGGGGAAAGAAACCATTCAGGAAGGTGTTTTGGATTACGAGTTTTCCTTATCGCCTAGGGCTTTTTACCAGCTTAATCCAGAGCAAACAGAGGTGCTTTACAGTGAAGCTGTTAAGGCTCTGGATGTCGATTCAGAGGATTGTCTGATTGATGCTTATTGTGGTGTGGGAACGATTGGCTTTGCTTTTGCTAAAAAAGTGAAGTCTCTTCGTGGCATGGATGTTATACCAGAAGCTATTGAGGATGCTAAGCGAAATGCCAAGAAGATGGGCTTTGACAATGCTTATTATGAGGCTGGGACTGCTGAAAGCATTATGCCTCGTTGGTACAAGGAAGGTTACCGAGCAGATGCCTTGATTGTGGATCCGCCACGGACTGGCTTAGATGAAAAGCTGCTTGGAACGATTGTTCGTTATGCACCAAAGAAAATGGTTTATGTCTCCTGTAATGTCTCTACTCTAGCTAGAGATTTGATACAATTGAGCAAGGTCTACGATGTTCATTATATTCAATCTGTGGATATGTTTCCACACACAGCCAGGACCGAGGCTGTAGTGAAATTGGTAAAGAAAGAGGATTAGAATGGATATTTGGGAAAAATGTATGAAGAAGCCAAGAAGCTCTATGATCCGCATGAGGTATCGCCCTTTGTGTACGCTAATCATGTTGTAGCAGCTATTGAAGCAGAGGATGGAAAGATTTATACCGGCTTTTGCTTTGAAGGAACCTGTGGTGTTTTTCATCTCTGCGCTGAAAGGGCAGCAGCTTTTAATATGTATCAGTGTTCTGGACAGACAAAAATGAAACGAGTATTGGCTTTTCGTGATAAACCACCTTATGGAGGAGGTTCTGGTATGCCTTGTGGGGCGTGTAGAGAATTTTTAATGGAGTTGAATCCTGAGAATCGTCATCCAGAGTTTATGCTAGATTTTGAAAAACGAGAAACGATTACTTTGGGAGAACTCATGCCTTACTGGTGGGGACAAGAACGTACTGAAAATGACGGGAAATGATATGAAACACTTTTACTGTATGTTAGAATAATATACGAGGCACTTTCTAACAACGAAAGTTCAAAGAATCAGGATGTAAAAATTGCAAAGAAGGTATACTGTAGCAATGCTATTGATATTTTATAGCGTTTGGTAAATGGGTTAGAATGACTTGTTCATGAGTGAGCCTAGTTTAAGGCAGATGACAAATAGGCGACAGAAGTTGAGCAGTAAAATGAAACGCAAATATTTTCAACTACTTCAGCAATAGAAAAACTTGTAGAGATCATTTTCTACAAGTTTTTTCGATTTTACAAGGAAATCTCTGTGTTTTTCAATGCTTTTTGTGCATCTGAGACGATTGTTTCAATGATTTCTTTGCATGGTCGGATTTCTTTTATCATACCAGCAATTTGACCGCACATCATGGAGCCGTTTTTTGTGTCTCCGTCATATACAGCTTTTGAGAGAGCTCCAATAGTAATCTCTTCCAGTTCCTCACGGCTGGTACCTTTATTTTCAAGTTCTATATAATGGTCTGTCATTTCGTTTCGAATACAACGAACGGGGGCACCCGCCCTCCTGCCTGTGACAGCTGTATCTGTATCATTTGCCTTGAGAACGGCTTCTTTATAACTTTCAGCGATTGGGCATTCTTCTGATGCGAGAAATACCGTACCGAGTTGAACTCCTTGTGCGCCTAAAACGAAAGCAGCAGCAAGCCCGCGACCGTCTGCAATACCTCCTGCACCAATCACGGGAATATCAACTGCATCAGTAATTTGTGGCAGCAAAGCCATGGTATTGGTGCTACCGATATGACCACCCGCTTCAGATCCTTCAGCGATAACAGCGTCAACACCTAATTCTTGCATTTTTTTAGCATGTTTCACGCTGGCAATGACCGGAATAACCTTGATACCTGCTTCTTTGAGAGCAGGCAGAATAAATTTAGGGGTGCCAGCACCAGTTGTCACAATAGGAACTTTTTCTTCGATGATAACATTCACAAGCTCTTCGACATTTTTCAGCATCAGCACCACATTAACAGCGAATGGTTTGTCTGTGAGTTTACGCAATTCACGAATTTCTTCGCGCAATTGGTCGCCAGTCATACCACCTGAAGCAATAATCCCCAAGCCACCCGCTTCTGAAACAGCAACAGCCAACTGATAGTGAGAAATTTGCGCCATAGCACCTTGAAAAATTGGATATTTGATGTTTAGTAAAGTTGTAATAGACATACTATCTCCTTCATCCTGTTTTTGAAATTAGTATATCACGATTATAAAAACGTTTTCAAAATTGTGATTTAATAAATTTTCTTTTGTTTGTGAAATATTTTGCTTTGAAAAGAGAATTTATCAATTGTTTTACTTGTGAAAAACAAAGAGTCGTTTTATTATAACAAATACTTATACTATATTAAAAATAGTTATAGATGATGATTGATTCAGAAAAATGGAATGAGGCAAAGATAAAGAGCGTTTTGGTTTTGCTTAGAAAGCAACTACTTTTTGTGTTATAATAATAGAAAAATGTTCATGAGGTGAAGTATGGACAATATCATTGATGTATCCATTCCTGTGGCAGAAGTAGTTGACAAACACCCAGAAGTGTTGGAGATTTTGGTGGAACTTGGTTTTAAACCGCTTGCCAATCCAATCATGCGCAATACGGTTGGTCGCAAGGTGTCGTTAAAGCAAGGATCGAAGCTAGAAGGAACCCCTATGGATAAAATTGTCATGACATTGGAAGCAAATGGCTATGAAGTGGTGGGGCTAGACTGATGGCAGATGAACGAATTGAGATTTTGAAATCCATTTTGCTGGATTTGCATCATGGTGCAACAGCAGAAGAGGTTCAAGAGCAGTTTAACAAGCATTTTACAGGTGTTTCGGCTATTGAGATCAGTCTTATGGAGCACGAACTGATGAACTCGGATACGGGTGTAACCTTTGAGGATGTTATGTCGCTTTGCAATGTTCATGCGAATCTTTTTAAGGGAGCAGTGAAAAATGTAGAAGTGGCTGACACAGATCATCCAGGACATCCAGTTCAAATTTTTAAGCAGGAAAATCTGGCTCTGAGAGCAGCTCTTTTGCGGGTTCGGCGTCTCCTTGATACTTATGCTCAAACAGATGATGCAGAAATGAAGACAGAGTTGGAAAGGGGACTGATGCGCCAGCTGGTCTTGGTCGGTCAATTTGACATTCATTATCAGCGCAAGGAAGAGCTGATGTTTCCGATTATGGAGAAATACGGTCATGACTCACCACCCAAGGTTATGTGGGGTGTGGACGACCAGATTCGAGAGCTTTTTCAGGAAGCAAAGACTGCTGCTGAAGATTTGTCCAATCTAGGTATCGAGCAAGTTCGAGCAACATTTGAAAATTTTGCAGCTGAGTTTGAAGCGATGATTTTCAAGGAAGAGTCCATCTTGCTTATGATTTTGCTGGAATCTTTCACACAGGACGATTGGTTGAAAATTGCAGAAGAAAGTGGTGCCTATGGTTATGCCATTATCAAGCCGACTGAGAAATGGGTACCAGATCGTCAATCATTCACGGAGGCAGAAAAAGAGACTGCTGAGAAGACTGGAAGCGAAGCGGCAGCCAGTGACGAGTTTGTGTCAGACGGTACTATTCAGCAAGTCATTGAGACGCCTGATGGACAGGTCACCATTTCCTTTAAACCAAAAAAGAAAAAGACAGAAAACAATTTTGATTGGCAGAACCAACAGCCGTTTGGACATGGCTATTTATCAGTGGAAGAGGCTAATTTGATTCTCAATCATCTGCCAATGGAGATTACCTTTGTTAATAAGGAGGATATTTTCCAGTACTACAATGACAGTGTGCCAGCTGATGAGATGATTTTCAAACGGACGCCGGGTCAAGTGGGGCGCAATGTCGAGCTGTGCCACCCGCCTAAGTTTTTGGAGAAAGTTCGCTTTATTTTTAAGGAATTGCGTGAAGGCAAGCGAGACAAGTTTGTTATGTGGTTCAAGTCTGAGTCGCGGGATAAATTTGTTCATGTGACGTATGCGGCAGTGAGAGATGAAGCAGGAGAATTTCAAGGTGTGCTGGAATATGTCCAAGATATTCAGCCTTTCCGTGATATTGAAGAAGATTTCTACCGAGGAGTAGATTAGAAGGAATATGATGATGTACGAACAGGAATTTTTAAAGGATTTTGAAGCTTGGGTCAAAACTCAAGTAGCAATCAACGAAATGGCTCTTCAAGAGAGTCAGAAAGTCTATGAAGAAGACCAAGATGAACGTGCTAAAGAAGCTGCGATTCGTTATGAGAGCCGTCTGGATGCCTATCAGTTTTTATTGGGTAAATTTGCCAACTATCAAGAGGGCAAGGGATTTCATGACCTACCAGACGGACTTTTTGGGCAGAGAAATTATTGATTTTCTCTAGAAAACATGTTAAACTAAATACATTAGAGGTGTTTTGAATCCCATTTGTCACAGAAAGCGGCACTGCTGAGAAATCCGCACAAATGTCAAAACTGGTTGCTAAGGCTAAAATTGAAATAATGGTGTTTTTTTGTTTACTTTTAGGACTAAGCCACAAGCCACAAGTTGCGGGTTGCACTGGCGTACGTCTAAGCGAGCTAACAACGTAATAAAAGATAAACAAGAAGACCAGAGTTGCGGGCGTCTGCCCGAAATTGGGTGGTACCGCGGAGTGATTCGTCCCTGTCATGTATGGCAGGGACGAATTTTTATAATCGTAACAGGGAGAGATTATGATAAATATTTTAGGTCAAATTGAAGACAATAAACTTCCTGATATTGAGACATAACGGCTGTATTTGCGCCAACGTCTAGTCTCAGATGCTGAGGATATTTTTGCTTATGCAAGCTTGCCAGAAGTAACTTGGCCAGCTGGTTTTCCACCTGCAGAAAGCGTGGAAGAAGAGGAAAATTATCTCGAAAACATTATGCCAAAGCGCTGGATTGAGCAAAAAATACCGTCTGGTTATGGTATCTGCTTGAAAGGAACAGATGAAGTCATTGGCTCGATTGATTTTAATAATCGCCATGCTGATGATGTTCTTGAAATGGGCTATTTGCTTCACCCAGATTATTGGGGGCAAGGGATTGTGACAGAAGCTGCGCGTGCGCTGTTGAAAGATGGCTTCACCCTACTCAATCTCCACAAAATCGAAATTGAATGTTATGGATACAACAAAGCAAGCCAACGTATTGCTGAAAAACTTGGCTTCACCCTCGAAGCTCGTATCCGAGACAGAAAGGATGCCCAAGGAAATCGCTGTGACAGTCTGATATATGGCTTACTGAGGAGTGAGTGGGAGGGGAGATGATGAATGTTGTCATTATTGGTGTACAAGCTTCAGGTAAGATGACGATTGGTCAAGAAATTGAAAAGATGACTGATATGACTTTGTTTCATAATCACGATAGCATTGATTTTGTTAGGCGTTTTATGGAATATGGGCCTATCTCAACTGAACTTATTCGGAAAATTAGAATGAATTTTTTTGAAGCTTTTGCTCAGAGCAACAAACCTCTTATTTTTACTGTTGTGATTGATTTTATGATTCAAATGATATTGATTTTTTGAGACAGATTCAAGATGTTTTTCACTCATTTAATAGAGAGGTCTTGTTTGTAGAACTTGAAACGGATTTAACTGAACGGCTTCGGCGTAATCGTACTGAGCATCGCTTGCAGTGCAAACCATTAAAGCGTGATTTGGAATGGTCTGAAAATGATATTTTGTCAACGATGACATTTGCCCAATTTAATCCAGAGAAGTCACCAGAATTTCTTAAGTATTATTATAAAATCAATAATACCGAGCTATCCGCTCGTGAATCAGCACAGTTTATTTTACAAAAATTAAATGATATTGAAAAAATGTAGAAAGGACATATTATGTCAAAAGAACTTTCACCAAAATATAACCCAGCTGAGGTTGAAGCTGGGCGTTATCAAAAATGGTTAGATGAGGATGTTTTCAAGCCTTCTGGCGATAAGAAAGCTCATCCGTATTCTATCGTTATTCCACCACCAAACGTAACTGGTAAACTTCACCTTGGTCACGCTTGGGATACTACTTTGCAAGATATTATTATCCGTCAAAAACGGATGCAAGGTTTTGATACTTTATGGCTTCCTGGTATGGACCATGCGGGGATTGCAACACAGGCAAAAGTTGAAGCACGTCTTGCTGAAGATGGTATCTCACGTTACGACCTTGGTCGTGAAAAATTCCTTGATAAAGTCTGGGAATGGAAAGATGAATATGCATCAACAATCAAACAACAATGGGGTAAAATGGGTATCTCTGTTGATTATTCACGTGAACGTTTCACCCTTGATGAAGGCTTGTCTAAAGCGGTCCGCAAGGTTTTCGTAGAACTCTATAAAAAAGATTGGATTTACCGCGGCGAATTCATTATCAACTGGGACCCTAAGGCCCGCACAGCTTTGTCCGACATCGAAGTCATCCATAAGGATGTGGAAGGTGCCTTCTACCATATGAATTATCTGTTGGAAGATGGCTCGCGCAGTTTAGAGGTTGCGACAACTCGTCCAGAGACTATGTTTGGGGATACGGCTGTCGCTGTCAATCCAAATGATGATCGTTACAAAGATTTGATTGGTCAAAATGTCATCCTTCCAATCGTTAACAAAGCTATTCCAATCGTTGGTGATGAACACGCTGACCCAGAATTTGGTACTGGTGTGGTTAAAATCACTCCAGCCCATGACCCTAACGACTTCCTTGTTGGTCAACGTCACAATCTTCCTCAAGTTAATGTTATGAATGATGACGGTACGATGAACGAACTTGCTGGTGAATTTGCTGGTATGGATCGTTTTGAAGCTCGTAAAGCTGTCGTTAAAAAATTGGAAGAAATCGGTGCGCTTGTTGAAATCGAAAAAATGGTTCACAGCGTTGGTCACTCAGAACGTACTGGTGTGCCAGTTGAGCCACGTTTGTCAACACAATGGTTCGTTAAAATGGACCAATTGGCTAAAAATGCTATTGCCAACCAAGACACTGATGATGAAGTAAAATTCTACCCACCACGTTTCAACGATACTTTCCTACAATGGATGGAAAACGTTCATGACTGGGTTATCTCTCGTCAATTATGGTGGGGTCACCAAATTCCTGCATGGTACAATGCTGAAGGTGAAATGTACGTCGGTGAAGAAGCTCCAGAAGGTGACGGATGGACTCAAGACGAAGATGTGCTTGATACTTGGTTTAGTTCAGCCCTATGGCCATTCTCAACAATGGGTTGGCCTGACACAGACTCAGAAGACTTCAAACGTTACTTCCCAACATCTACATTGGTAACTGGTTATGACATCATCTTCTTCTGGGTATCACGTATGATTTTCCAATCATTGGAATTCACAGGACGTCGTCCATTTGAAAACGTGCTTATCCACGGTCTTATCCGTGACGAACAAGGACGTAAAATGTCTAAATCACTTGGTAACGGTATTGATCCAATGGACGTTATCGAAAAATATGGTGCTGATGCGCTTCGATGGTTCTTGTCAAATGGTTCTGCACCAGGTCAAGACGTTCGTTTCTCTTACGAAAAAATGGATGCAGCTTGGAACTTCATTAACAAAATCTGGAACATCTCTCGTTATATTTTGATGAACAATGAAGAGTTGACACTTGACCAAGCGAGTGAAAATGTTGCAAAAGTTGTGGTTGGTACAGCCGGGAATGTTACTGACCGCTGGATTCTTCACAACTTGAATGAAACAATTGCTAAAGTTACTGAAAACTTTGATAAATTTGAATTTGGTGTGGCTGGTCATATCCTTTACAACTTCATCTGGGATGAATTTGCTGACTGGTACGTTGAGTTGACCAAGGAAGTTCTTTATAGTGACAATGAAGAAGAGAAAGTTATCACACGCTCTGTTCTCCTTTACACCTTGGACAAGATCCTTCGTCTCCTTCATCCAATCATGCCATTCGTGACAGAAGAAATCTTTGAACAAATTTCTGAAGGTTCAATCGTAACAGCTGAATACCCAACAGTTAATCCAGCATTTGAAAATGAAGCTGCGCATAAAGGTGTTGAAAGTCTTAAAGACCTTATCCGTGCTGTCCGTAACGCACGTAGCGAGGTGAATGTTGCTCCAAGTAAACCAATCACACTTCTCGTGAAAACAAGTGATAAAGAATTAGAAGCATTCTTCAACGCCAATGTCAACTACATCAAGCGTTTTACAAATCCAGAGCATTTGGAAATTGCGGAGGACCTTGCTGTGCCAGAACTAGTCATGTCCAGCATCATCACAGGAGCAGAAATCTATCTGCCTCTCGCTGACTTGCTCAATGTTGAAGAAGAACTAGCCCGCCTTGACAAAGAACTTGCTAAATGGCAAAAAGAATTGGATATAGTTGCACGCAAACTTGGCAACGAAAAATTCGTCGCTAACGCCAAACCCGAAGTCGTCCAAAAAGAACGCGACAAACAAGCCGACTACCAAGCTAAGTATGATGCGACCGTAGCACGTATTGATGAGATGAAGAAGTTGGTGAAATAGTGGCTGAAGATTAAGGAAAATATAAATCGTGGTTTAATCAACCATTGAATATATTAGATTCAAAAGACTTAAACGACGACTATTTGAATAATAATTTCAAAATGATTGATTATTATCAAGATATATATCATGATGAGATTGTAATAGATGAACTGATTAATAAATTAAAACAAGGTCAATTTGATAATTTAAGTATTATTGATTTAAATAGATTTAGAATATTTCTGGATGCAGTATTATTAACTTTCAATAATGAGAAGGTTTATAATGCTTATTTGAAAGACAAATTTGCCTTTCAACCATTTTTTGACAGATTGAATGATTCAAAACTCTTTATACGAGAACGCCCATTTTTAGAAAATCATAAGAAGTATTTGAATAATCTTTTTAAAATACGCATTAATAAATTTGATTCATTTTTTTACTCACTAGATGGAGAAGATAGACGAGTTTGGGATCAATTTAAGATAGTAAGAAATGCTTACTCACATATGAAATATTGTGACGTATATATTTGAAGATAAGTTTAATCATAGAAGTGAGTTACTTGAAGTTCCTGAGGAATCATTGCTTCGTTTTATAAATCAGGATATTTTTAAGATAAGATAATTAAAAAATTAATGAGTTTGGTTAACCATATTAAAGCTAATAATTTTTAGAAAGCAGGTAACTACATGACAAATTCTGTAAGTTCGAACCGCTCTGAGAAGTATAACATTGCAGCTTTCTTCTCAGGTGTTGGGGGAATTGAGTTGAGATTTGAACAGACCAACGAGTTCAGAGTGGTGTATGCCAACGAGTTTGACAAGTACGCACGGCTTACTTATGAGTTAAACTAGCCAGATACTTTTTTGGATAGTCGTGACATCATGCGGTGAAGCTGGAGGAGATTCCAGCTGAGCGTGTGGATGTGGTGATGGGAGGTTTCCCATGCCAAGCCTTTAGTATTGTGAGTTATCGCAAGGGATTTGATGATGATCGTGGGGATTTGTTTTTTGAACTGTTTCGTATGATTGAAGGGTAGAAACATTGGGTAATTTTCATTGAAAATGTTAAAAATATGGTTGGTCATGACAACGGTAATATCTTCAAGGCCATTTGCGAAGCCTTGACTGAAAACAAAGATATGCAAAACTATGTTGTTCTGATTATCAATTCTAAGTTTCAAGAGACTGTTTTTTAACGAGCTTTTCACGCTGTAGGGGAGGATATTTCTAATACATCTTATACTAAAGAATTTTAATAATTGTTGATTGTTAGCTAGTAAAAGCAACAAATCGAATGGATACAGCATTTTTATAGATTTGAACATACAGAAAAAAGAGAACGAATTTCGTTCTCTCTAGCTGTTAATTAGCTGACATTGATATATTACAGTTATCATTGGTAAACTGTTAGCAAATCCAAATTTAAAGTTTATACGTGTATATAACCTTGATTTTTAAACCTCAAAATTGTAGAGAGCTGTTGATAGGTAACGCTCGCCGTTATCTGGAGCAAGAGCTAGGACTTTTTTGCCTGCGCCTAATTTTTTGGCGACTTCAAGTGCGGCATAGATAGCTGCGGCAGAAGAAATTCCTACAAGAAAGCCTTCTTGTCCACCGACACGGCGTCCAAGGTCAAGCGCTTGATCAGAAGTAACGCGGACAATACCGTCATAAGCTTGAGTGTCCAGTGTTTCTGGGATAAAACCAGCTGAAATTCCTTGAATCTTGTGTGGTCCAGGCTTTTCACCAGACAGGATAGCGGACTCATCGGCTTCAACTGCGTAAACTTGTATATTCGGATTGACTTTTTTGAGAGCATGAGAAACGCCAGAAATTGTACCACCTGTGCCAACTCCTCCGACAAAAGCATCCAATCCTTTTTCACCGAAAGCAGCGATAATTTCAGCTCCTGTTGTTCTTTCGTGTACTTCAGGATTAGCTGGATTGTTGAATTGTAGCGGCAGCCATCCGTTACGTTCCTTGGCGATTTCTTCAGCTTTGGCAATCGCACCTTTCATTCCCTCACTTCCGGGAGTGAGCACCAATTCGGCGCCATAAGCTTGGATAATTTTGCGGCGCTCTACACTCATAGTTTCTGGCATAACAATAACAACCTTATAACCTTTAGCAGCACCGACCCAAGACAAACCGATTCCGGTATTTCCGCTGGTTGCTTCGACAATGGTTGCACCTGGTTGAAGCAAGCCCTCTTGCTCAGCAGTCTCAATCATGCTGAGAGCAATGCGATCTTTGACAGACGATCCTGGATTGAAAGCCTCTAGCTTGACATAAACATCAGCAGCGCCTTCTGGAACCAGCTTGTTCAATTTCACAATAGGAGTATTTCCAATGAGTTCTGTAATGTTATGATAAATTTGTGCCATAAAATGATACCTCAATTCTGTTGATACAATCAGTATAAAACGAAAAAGAGTCTTTGTAAAATATAAAAAAACTATCAAGTTGATAGCTTTTTTTAATATTTAGGATAAAGAAATGGGAACTTCAACTTTCCGAAATCCCTGCTCAACAATGTCAATTTTTCCATTAAACAGCTCAATCAAACTTTCTATAACGCTCTCCTTATCGTCTTTGTCAATGAAAATAGTCGTTTGTACTTGATCTGTAAAAGCTGTATCCTGTTCTTGCAACTGTTTGGCTTTAAGAAAATTTGGTAACTCTTGATATTGACTGTAGGAAAGAGTAAGCCTTAGTCCAAGTTGTTCTTTTATGTGGACACTTCCGATTTCTTTGATAGCTAAGGCAACACTGCCAGCATAAGCCCGAATGAGTCCACCTGCTCCTAACTTGATGCCCCCAAAATAGCGCGTCACGACAGCACAGACGTTGGTTAGTTGGTGATTTTCTAAGACGCCTAGCATAGGCACGCCAGCAGTTCCGCTGGGTTCGCCATCATCGCTGCTTCGCTTCATTTCGCTCCGCTCTCCTAAAATAAAGGCAGAGCAGTTGTGAGTAGCTTTATAGTGTTCTTTTTTGACAGCCTGAATAAAATTTCGTGCCTCGTCCTCTGTTGTCACACGCTTGATATGACAGATAAAGCGCGATTTTTTGATTTCTTCTTGGACTTGACCGTCCTCTTTGATTGTTCTAAATTCCATATCTTCATTTTACAAAAAAACTTTTATTTTGCCAAAGTTTTTCCGAATAAATAGATATGACAGAATTACAAGATTGTTTAGGTCGCATTTTTACAAAAAATCAACTGTCACCAGAATTGCAATTGCAAGCACAAACCTTAACTGGAATGGTAGAAGAAAAAGGGAGATTAAGCTGTAATCGCTGTGGACAAGCCATTGACAAAGAAAAACACCAACTGCCAATCGGTGCTTATTATTGTAGGTCTTGCTTGATCTTAGGAAGAGTTAGGAGTGATGAAGATCTCTACTATTTTCCACAGGAAGAATTTCCCAAAGCGAATGTCTTGAAATGGCAAGGAAAGTTGACAGAATTTCAAGCCAAGGTTTCTCAAGGACTTGTAGAGGCGGTTACCAAACGCAAAGATAGCTTGGTTCACGCAGTCACGGGAGCCGGAAAGACGGAAATGATCTATCAAGTGGTGGCACAAGTCATCAATCAGGGCGGAGCAGTCTGCTTGGCTAGCCCCAGAATTGATGTCTGCTTAGAACTTTATCGCAGACTGAAAGTGGATTTTACTTGTGATATTTCACTCCTGCACGGTGAATCAGAAGCATATTCTCGCAGTCCTCTCGTGATTGCCACCACACATCAGCTTATCAAATTTTACCGAGCATTTGATCTTCTTATTGTTGATGAGGTAGATGCCTTTCCTTATGTGGACAATCCGATGCTTTATCATGCAGTTCATCAGGCAGTCAAAGTAGAGGGGACGAAGATTTTCTTAACAGCAACTTCCACAGATGAGCTGGATAAAAAAGTGGCTAAAGGAGAATTAACTCGTTTGAGTCTACCCAGACGTTTTCATGGCAATCCTTTGATTGTTCCGCAAAAAATTTGGTTGGCGGATTTTCAAAAAAATCTTGGTCAAAAGAAGCTAGTTCCCAAGTTAAGGCAGTTTATTCAAAAGCAGAGAAAAACAGGATTTCCACTTCTTATTTTTGCTTCCGAGATCAGAAAAGGGCAGGAGCTGGCAGAGATTCTTCAAAGCACTTTTCCTAATGAAGAAGTTGATTTTGTAGCCTCGACGACTGAAAATCGACTAGAAATTGTAGAGAAATTTCGTCAAAAAGAAATCACGATTTTGGTAACGACGACAATTTTGGAGCGTGGGGTGACTTTTCCTTGTGTAGATGTTTTCGTGGTGGAAGCCAACCACCGTCTGTTTAGTCGCAGCGCTCTGGTACAAATTGCTGGACGCGTTGGTCGCAGTATGGAGCGACCGACAGGCGAGTTAATCTTTTTTCATGACGGTACGACTATGGCGATAGAAAAAGCGATTAAAGAAATTCAGGAGATGAATCAGGAGGCCGGTTTATGAATTCATGTGTTTTATGTGAAAATCCACTTGATGAAAAGCTGAAATTCTGTGATTTATTGACCTTGACGAAGCCAAAAGCAAGGGCTTGTGATGCCTGCTTTGAAAAATTTCAACGCATTTCAGGGCAGCATTGCCCGAAGTGTTATCGTGACGGGGCAAGTGAAGTCTGCATGGATTGCCAAGTGTGGATAGAAAAAGGAAAAGAAGTTTACCATAAAAGCTGTTTTGTGTATAATGAAGCCATGAAAGACTTCTTCAGTCAATATAAATTTCAAGGAGATTATGCCCTTTATTCTGTATTTGCTGCAGTTTTGCAAAAGGAATTGAAAGTTTACCGTGATTATGCGCTTGTTCCCATTCCGGTAAGTGCCGAAAAGTATCAGACAAGAGGGTTTAATCAAGTAACAGCTCTTCTTGAGGGCGCAAAGTTGCCATTTAAGGAAGTTTTAGAAAAGTATGATACAATTGCTCAATCCAGTAAAACAAGAGAGGAGCGATTGCAAAGCCGGCAGTGTTTTAAATTGAAAGACAACGTTCAACTTCCACCTAAAATCCTTTTGATAGATGACATTTATACAACAGGCTCAACCCTACAATTAGCCAAGGAAATTTTAGTGGAAGCAGGAGTGAAAGAAATTGTGACATTTTCATTAGCCAGATGATAAAAAATTTGCAAAAAAAAAATGAAAGCGTTATAATAAAATAAAGAAAAACAAATGCTTAGAAAGAAGGTACTTATATGATTAAATATAGTATCCGTGGTGAAAACCTAGAAGTAACAGAAGCTCTTCGTGATTACGTAGTTTCTAAACTTGAAAAAATCGAAAAATATTTCCAAGCTGATCAAGAATTGGATGCGCGTGTAAACTTGAAAGTCTATCGTGAAAAAACAGCCAAAGTTGAAGTAACTATTCCACTTGGTTCTATCACTCTTCGTGCAGAAGATGTTTCTCAAGATATGTATGGTTCGATTGACTTGGTGACAGATAAAATTGAACGTCAAATTCGTAAAAATAAAACAAAGATTGAGCGTAAAAACCGTAATAAAAAATCAACTAGCCAGTTGTTTACAGATGCTGTCGTTGAAGAAGCGGAAGCTGCACCTGCAAAAGTCGTTCGCTCCAAACAAATTGACTTAAAACCAATGGATTTAGAAGAAGCTCTTCTTCAAATGGATTTATTGGGACATGACTTCTTCATCTATACTGATGTAGAAGACAACACAACTAATGTTTTGTATCGTCGTGAAGACGGTGACGTTGGCTTGCTTGAAGTGAGATAATCAATCAATCCTCTGATTCATATCAGGGGATTTTTTATGTGGTCTGCAATCAGCCCAAGATAATTGCAAAAAACTGTATTAAAAATCATCATGTTTGAACGGCATTTCAAAAGTTAGACAGAAAAACCAATTGACTTACAGTTATCACAGAAGAAAAACTGATACATTCTTTCGAGATTTTGTTATAATATTCTTTATGAGAGTTGTTGCAGGGAAATATGGGGGGCGTCCTCTTAAAACATTGGAAGGCAAAATAACCAGACCGACGACAGACAAGGTTAAGGGAGCTATCTTTAATATAATTGGTCCTTATTTTGATGGAGGACAGGTTCTGGACTTGTATGCTGGAAGCGGCAGTTTAGCGATTGAAGCTATTTCGCGAGGCATGGTTTCGGCTGTTTTGGTTGAAAAAGACCGCAGGGCGCAAGCGATTATCAGCCAAAATATCAGTATGACTAAGGAAAAAGAACGATTTGAACTTCTGAAAATGGAGTCCAATCGAGCACTTGAATTGGTCACAGGACAGTTTGACTTGGTTTTGTTAGATCCACCCTATGCAAAAGAACAGATTGTTTCAGATATTATAAAAATGATTGAACGAGAGCTTCTGAGCGATGATGTACTGGTTGTTTGTGAGACAGACAAGTCGGTGGATTTACCAGAAGAAATCGCAGGGCTAGGTATCTGGAAGCAAAAAATATATGGAATTTCAAAGGTGACGGTTTATGTCAGATAAAATTGGATTATTTGCGGGCTCTTTTGACCCGATTACAAAGGGGCATATTGACTTGATTAAGCGAGCTAGTAAGCTCTTTGATTGCCTTTATGTTGGTATTTTTTATAATCTTGAGAAAACGAGTTTTTTTAGTATTGAAGCGAAAGAAAAAATGATAGCAGCTGCTCTAGTTCATTTGGAGAATGTAAAAATTGTTACTTCTCATGATGAATTGGCAGTGGAAGTAGCTAGAAAGCTAGGAGTGACAACTTTTGTACGGGGATTACGTAATAGTCAGGATTTGGATTATGAGGGGAATCTCAACTTTTTCAATCATGAATTAGCACCTGAGATAGAAACCATTTTTTTGATAAGCAAACCAGCTTATCAGCATCTCAGCTCATCAAGAATTCGTGAATTGATTTCCTTTGAGCAGGATATTTCAAAGTATGTGCCCGAAAGTGTCATAAAGGAGTTAAAGAAACAATATGGAAAAACCAAGAAATAAATTTAAAAAATGGCCGATAATTGCAGTAGTAGGGGTGATTTTGCTTTTCTTATCTTTTGTAGTTCCCTTGCCTTATTATATTGAGGTGCCAGGTGGTGCAGCGGATGTCCGTCAGGTATTGCGCGTGGACAACAAAGAAGATAAGGAAAAAGGTTCTTATAATTTTGTAACGGTTGGAATTCAGCATGCGACCCTCGCTCATTTGGTTTATGCTTGGCTGACACCTTTTACGGATATTTATTCGGCGAAGGATTTGACTGGTGGAACTTCTGATAAAGAATACATGCGGATCAATCAGTTTTATATGGAAACGTCGCAAAACCTAGCTAAATACCAAGGGTTGAAAAAAGCTGGCAAAGACATTACTCTGAAATATCTAGGGGTTTACGTCTTGCAAGTCACAAAGAATTCTACTTTTAAAGGTATTTTAAATATTGCAGATACCGTGACAGGTGTGAATGATAAGACTTTCAATAGTTCAAAAGAATTGATAGACTATGTCGGAGCGCAAAAGATTGGCAGCAAGGTCAAGGTGAACTATGTAGAAGACGGTCAGAAGAAGTCTGCTACAGGTAAAATTATTAAACTTGAAAATGGGAAAAACGGGATTGGCATTAGTTTGATTGACCGAACAGAAGTCACAAGCAACACACCAATTGAATTTTCAACTGCCGGTATTGGTGGACCAAGTGCGGGCTTGATGTTTAGTTTGGCAATTTATACGCAAATTGCAGATCCAACATTGAGAGACGGCAGAAATATTGCTGGGACAGGTTCGATTGACCGAGAAGGAAAAGTTGGCGACATTGGTGGGATTGACAAAAAAGTTGTTTCAGCAGCTAAAAATGGCGCAGAAATTTTCTTTGCGCCAAATAATCCAGTCACCAAGGAAGTGAAAAAATCCAATCCTAAAGCGAAAACAAACTATGAGACAGCTTTGGCAGCTGCTAAAAAAATTAAAACTAAAATGAAAATTGTACCTGTCAAGACCTTGCAAGACGCAATTGATTACCTCAAGAGCACAAAAAAGTCGTAAAAATAATTCAATAAAAGAGCAAGTTAATGATAGAAAATTGACTTTGCTCTTTTCTTCTTTCTCTATTTCAACTATCAAAAACACTTCTTTTTATGGTAAAATAAGTTTATACAAGAAATAAGGTGATAAAGGATGACTATGCGAAAAGAAATTGCACCTGAATTATACAATTACAATAAATTTCCTGGACCGGAGTTTCGGCAAATAGGAACCAAAATCTTGACTGAGACAATTGAATTTGACTTGGTAGAGACTTTCAAGGAAGGTTTTGATATAACGGCTTTTAATCAGCGCTTTTCAGAAATTTTAACAAAATTTGATTATATTGTTGGCGACTGGGGAAATGAGCAGTTGCGTTTGCGTGGATTTTATAAAGATGACAAGGCAAATGAAAGTGAAGAAAAAATCAGCCGTTTAGAAGAATATTTACTAGAATACTGCAATTATGGCTGTGCTTATTTTGTCTTGGAAAATTTACAGCCGCGTTGCGCATCGTTTGATAAAAAATCACATCACAAGAAAGAAAGTGAGAACAAGCCACGTCGTTCTAAACAAGCTCGCTCCTATAAAGAAGAACAACCCAGGCGAGAAAATCGCCAGCGCAGTAAGCGACAAAATCAAAAGCAAAGATCAAGAAAGCAAAGTTCAACGAAGCAACAACAAACAAGCAGCCAGCGCCACTTTGTCATTCGTCAAAAATAGTGTATGGAATGGGGTTTTGTAACGAAATGAAGGAGAAAAAATGAAACCATCGATTTATAGCTTGACCCGTCAGGATTTGATAGATTGGGTAGAAAGTCAAGGAGAAAAGAAATTTCGAGCCAGCCAGATTTGGGAGTGGCTTTATCGCAAACGGGTTCAGTCTTTTGCAGAAATGACAAACATTTCAAAGGGGTTATTAGCAAAATTAGAAGATGAATTTGTTGTCAATCCACTGAAGCAACGAATTGTGCAGGAATCGGCTGATGGAACAGTCAAATATCTCTTTGAATTGCCAGACGGTATGTTGATTGAAACAGTTCTCATGCGTCAGCACTATGGTCTGTCGGTCTGTGTAACTACTCAGGTTGGCTGCAATATTGGCTGTACTTTTTGTGCCAGCGGGCTGATTAAAAAGCAGCGTGACTTGAATAATGGGGAAATTATGTCTCAGATTATGCTGGTGCAAAAATATTTTGATGAGCGTGGACAAGGTGAGCGCGTCAGCCATATTGTTGTTATGGGGATTGGCGAGCCTTTTGATAACTATGACAATGTTCTCAAGTTTGTGCGAACTGTCAATGATGACAAGGGGCTGGCTATCGGAGCTCGTCACATTACGGTTTCCACTTCCGGTCTAGCACATAAAATTCGTGATTTTGCAAACGAAGGGGTGCAGGTTAATTTAGCTGTTTCTCTTCATGCACCCAATAATGAATTGCGTTCTAGCATTATGAAAATCAATCGTGCTTTTCCAATTGAGAAGTTATTTGCGGCAATTGAATATTATATTGAAACGACCAACCGCCGAGTGACCTTTGAATATATTATGTTAAATGAAGTCAATGACGGAGTAGAGCAGGCATTGGAATTGGCTGAATTGCTCAAAAACATCAAAAAGCTATCGTATGTCAATTTGATTCCTTACAATCCGGTTAGCGAACATGATCAATACAGTCGCAGTCCCAAAGAACGTGTAATGGCTTTCTACGATACTCTGAAAAAGAATGGTATTAACTGTGTTGTTCGTCAGGAGCATGGGACAGATATTGATGCAGCCTGCGGTCAATTGCGCTCAAACACCATGAAGCAAGACAAGGAGAAAGCTCTTACCAAGCATGCTTAAATTGAACAATCTATTGAAAACAGATGGTGAATTAACCGTTAAGGGACGTACTTTTCTTACTTGGGGAAGCATTTTCTACATTTTATTATTATGTCTGATGTGTTTTCTCCCTCAAGTGCCAGAAAAGGGAATGGAAACACCGGGAATTCAGCAGTTTGGTCGTATTGTAGTGCTTCTCATTCCTTTTAATTCTTTTATCAATCTTGGGCAAATTACGTCCTTCTTTCAATTGGTCAAAGTTTTTGTACAAAATCTAATGAATATATTTCTGCTGAGCCCACTGATTTTTCAGCTTCTCTGGTTGTTTCCGAACTTGCGAAATACCAAACGTGTACTCTCTGTCAGCTTTGCGATAAGCCTTTTCATTGAATGTACACAGATTTTGTTAGATATTTTAATTGATGCCAATCGTGTTTTTGAAATAGATGATTTATGGACAAATACATTAGGCGGATATCTGGCTTTTCTGTTGTATAAGACTTGTGTCAGCCATTGGAAAGATAAGTTTCTGACTTCTAAGTAAAAATAAGGGTTATTGTTCGGATTTAGGATGCTTTTTCACTATTTTATTGACAGAATGGTAGAAAAACTCTATAATAATGCTCAAACATCAGAAAAGTAGTAAATTGATACTTCCAGAGAGCTTGTGCTAGGTGTAAACAAGTAGTAGATATTTATGAAATGGGCTGATGTAAATGATATGAATTTTAAACGATAAAAATTCGGTGAGCACACCTTATAGTGCAACTTGTTGATAGACAAGATAGAGATATGCGGATAAGGTCTACTTTTCCCATAATTGAGGTGGTACCGCGCTCATACGCCCTCACACAGTTTTTGTGTGGGGGCATTTTGTTGTTTAAATTCAAGAATACTAAAGATTGTGAGGAGGCATCATGGTAGAAATAAAGGATATTTTGGTCAATTTGGTGGTAGCTTTGTACTGGAACTGATTCAAGTTTTATTAGACGAGCTAGAGGGGACATTTGAAAAGTATAAGAAAGATCCAGAATTCCTAGCAGAATATCATCGTTATTTAGCAGATTATGCAGGTCGAGAGACACCGCTTTATTTTGCAGAAAGTTTGACGGACTATTTAGGATGTGCAAAAATCTATCTCAAACGAGAAGACTTGAATCATCTAGGTTCTCATAAATTAAACAATGTTTTAGGGCAAATTCTCCTAGCAAAACGAATGGGTAAGAGTAGAGTTATCGCAGAGACTGGAGCTGGTCAACATGGAGTAGCAACAGCTGCAGCGGCTGCTAAGTTTGGCATGAAATGCGATGTGTATATGGGAGCAGAAGATGTGGAACGCCAGCGATTGAATGTTTTCCGAATGGAAATGATGGGAGCAACTGTCCATGCGGTCGAAACAGGGACTAAAACATTAAAGGATGCGGTGGATGCTGCTTTTGCTGCTTGGATGACAGATTTAGATGCTTTTTATGTCCTGGGTTCGGCTGTTGGTCCTCATCCTTATCCAACGATTGTGCATGAGTTTCAAAAGGTTATTAGTCAGGAATCCCGCCGTCAAATTCTAGATAAGGAAGGTCGTCTACCAGATTATATTATTGCCTGTGTCGGCGGAGGTTCTAATGCAATTGGAGCATTTTCTGAATACGTGGCAGATAAAGAAGTCAATTTAGTTGGTGTTGAAGCAGCTGGTCATGGCTTGGATACAGACAAGCATGCGGCTACAATGACTAAAGGGTCCATTGGAGTTATTGATGGCATGAAAACGTATGCTGTATTTTCAGAAGACGGTTAGGTGGCTCCTGTTTATTCTATTTCCGCTGGATTGGACTATCCGGGAGTTGGTCCTGAACATGCCTTTTTTAAAGATTTAGGTCGAGTTGAATATGTGGCTGCGACAGATGATGAAGCAGTAGATGCACTGTTATTGTTGACGCGAAAAGAAGGGATCCTTCCTGCCATTGAAAGTTCCCACGATATTGCAGAAGCAGTTAAACGCGCGCCTCGATTGAGTAAGGACAAGATTATCATTGTCAATGTATCTGGGCGTGGTGATAAAGATGTAGCCGCTATTGCTGATTATTTAGAAAAAAGAAACATGAAAAATCAAGAGTGAAATAGACGACCATGATTGCTGGTACATTATTCCCCAAAAATTATGAAATCTGGGAAAATTATGTCTAAAAACTAAAATTTGAAAATTGTAATCATCGCTCTCTTATTTCGAGAATCCGGATACATCCATCCTAGCCTCATGATAGGATGTCATTCTAATTTTATTGAAGTAACAACTCATACATAAGTAGAACAATCACTCCAATCAAAAGACAGGGAACGAAAGCTATCCTGTCTTTTCTCTTTTTTAAGCAAAAGAGACATAAGCCCACTAAGCTGGCAATTTGAATCAGCCAAAGAATCTCTGTCAACTTGAAAACAGTTGAACAAGAAGCTAGAAAAAGAAAGTCTCCTGCGCCAATTCGTAAGTCAAAGAAAAAAGCTACTATTCCAAGGGCTAAAAAACTAATCATTAGAAGATTAAAACCTACCAAAAATAGGAGAAGAAGATGAAAGAACAACCAAATGAGGATAGGATATTCCTGTTCTCTTTGATCATAAAGAGCTAGTGTAATTCCCATTATGAGCAAGACAAGTTGGCTGATAGTTAAGTAGCTTAAGGAAGTTGCGAGAAAGAGTAAACTACCTACCAACTCTAATATCAAGTAGCGAATGGGAATTTTTGACTGACAAAACCGACAGCGCAGTCGATTGATAAGCTGTGAAAGGACAGGGACTAAATCACGAGGTGCTAATTTCTGCCCACAAGCATTACAATGACTGGAAGGAACGATAATGGACTGTTCAGGAAAGCGATCAACAACCAGCCCTAAAAAAGAAGCCACAATGCTTCCAACCAAGAAAAAATAAAAATGAATCATACTTTTTTATTCGCAAATAATTCTAAAAAATTGCAACTTTTCTAATAAAAGAAATTTCTGAGTTCAATCATTTGACTTTCTTATTTAGAAACATTATAATTAAATCATAATCAAAAAGATTATAATCATTCTAAATAAAAGCGAGGTAGGATAATGGTTAATCTAAAAAATGAAGCAGCAAAAGATGTTGCAACTTTCTCAAGTGTTGAGTCTTTCAGTAAGTCTCTTCCCAAAACAAAAGCAGTTTTAAACCAAGTGGTAGCGGATTTATACACCGCTCACATTGCTCTTCACCAAGTACATTGGTACATGCGTGGAGCTGGTTTTATGGTTTGGCATCCTAAGATGGATGAGTACATGGAAACCTTGGATACGACTTTGGATGAAGTAAGTGAACGTTTGATTACTTTAGGTGGAACGCCGTATTCAACTTTGAGTGAATTTATCCAACACAGCAATATTGAAGAAAAAGAAGGAAAATTCAGTAAGAATGTTGCAGAAAGTTTGGAACGTGTCATCGAAATCTTCCGTTACTTGGTAGGCCTCTACCAAGAAGCTCTGGATGTAACAGATGAAGAAGGGGATGATGTGACCAACGATATTTTTGTCGGTGCAAAAGCAGAACTTGAAAAGAATATCTGGATGTTAACAGCAGAAATCGGTCAAACTCCGGGTTTGTAAGTAAATTTTTGAGAGTAGAAAATAAATTTTTAAAATCTTTTAGAATTTAAGATAAGTTTAAGGAGGTGGCGTTATACTAACATCATCAGATGAAGACCTCCTAACTTTATTTGATAAAAATCCTAAACTTTTCTTTTTCATAATAATCTCCCTATAAGAGTCGCCCAATCGGCGGCTTTTTTGTTGTTTTTGAGCACTTGAAGAATGTTTTACTTACAAAATGAGTTCTTTTCAACCTTGAAATACTCCTAAAATTCTGGTAAAATAAGCCTCATGAAAACACTTTATGATGTGCAGCAATACCTCAAAAGTTTTGGCATTATTATCTATATGGGTAAGCGCTTGTATGATATTGAAATGATGAAAATTGAGTTAGAGAGGATTTATGATGCGGGCTTGATAGAAAGAATGGACTATCTAGAAGCTGAGCGGGTCTTGCGAAAGGAACATCAGTTGGAGTTACAATATTTGAAGAAGAATGAGGAGAAAACATGTTAAACTGGATTTTATTGGCAATTATTGTTGGAACGTTAGGCTGGATGGGCTTTAACTATATTCGTGTTCGTCGTGCGGCTAAGGTAGTAGACAATGCAGAATTTGGTGATATGATTCGTCAAGGTCAGTTAATTGATTTACGAGATCCAGCCGATTTTCGTCGTAAACATATTTTAGGGGCACGAAATATTCCGTCACAGCAATTAAAAACAAGCTTAGGAGCGATTCGTAAGGACAAGACTGTTTTACTATATGAAAATAGTCGTGGACAACGTGTGATGAATGCAGCTATTCTATTAAAAAAACAAGGTTATCAAAATATTTACATCCTCTCTACAGGACTAGATGGATGGAAAGGAAAAATCAAAAGTGAGTAATCCAAGCGGGTTGCTCACTTTTAATAGCTTTTTTCTAGATAGTGCCTCACTATTTCGAGTTCTGCTTGGTTCAATACTCGGTATTCTCCTGTGGCTAAGTTTGGGTTTAATTCAAAATCTCCGAAATGCGTTCGTTTAAGAGAAGTAACTTTG
>OKEE01000002.1_pt1 | contig 211101 bp, 179 predicted proteins | sample 1611071 | NCBI WGS metagenome assembly OKEE01 (sample SAMN04436708, study PRJEB24849) | human gut metagenome | biome: human gut; feature: NICU; material: stool | host: Homo sapiens | place: USA: Saint Louis, MO | collected 2010-09-07 | reverse complement strand
CCGACCGGATCGACGTTCTCGATCGGGCAGACGACCACGACGTTGTCGTTGCGGTCGCGCATGAGCTCGAGCTCGAATTCCTTCCAGCCCTCGATGCCCTCTTCGATCAGGACTTCGTCGGTGGGCGAGTAATGGATGCCGGCGCCGGCGATGCGGTGCAGCTCCTCCTCGTTGTGGGCGATGCCGGAGCCCAGGCCGCCCATGGTGAAGCTCGGGCGCACGACCAGCGGGTAGCCGAACTTCTCGGCGATCTTGTCGACTTCCTCGATGCTGTGGGCGATGTCGGAGCGGGCGGATTCGGCGCCGGCCTCATCGACGACCTTCTTGAACAGTTCACGGTCCTCGCCACGGTCGATGGCTTCCAGGGAAGCACCGATCAGTTCGACGTTGTACTTCTTCAGGACGCCGGCCTCGCCCAGCGCCATGGCGGCGTTGAGTGCGGTCTGGCCGCCCAAGGTGGGCAGGAGCGCGTCGGGGCGTTCCTTGGCGATGATCTGCTCGAGGATCGGGGTAGCGATCGGCTCGATGTAGGTGGCGTCAGCCATCTCCGGGTCGGTCATGATGGTGGCCGGGTTGGAGTTGACGAGGATGACGCGGATGCCTTCCTCACGAAGGACGCGGCATGCCTGGGTGCCCGAGTAATCGAACTCCGCAGCCTGACCGATCACGATCGGGCCGGAGCCGATGACCATCACGGATTTGATGTCGGTGCGCTTCGGCATATCACTTACCTCCCTTGGAGTTGTTCTTCATAAGTTCGCAGAAACGGTCGAACAGGTAGGCCGCATCGTGCGGGCCTGCTGCGGCCTCCGGGTGGTACTGCACGGAGAATGCGGGGATGTCCACGCACTGCAGGCCTTCGACCACGTCGTCGTTCAGATCGATGTGGGAGACGAACACCTTGCCGTACTTGCCGTTTTCAAACGGCGTATCGACCTGCTTGCCGATCGGGGCGTCGACCGCGAAGCCGTGGTTGTGGGCGGTGACCTCGACCTTGCCGGTGGTCAGATCCTTGACCGGCTGGTTGATGCCGCGGTGGCCGAACTTGAGCTTGTAGGTGCCGAAGCCGAGTGCGCGGCCGAGCAGCTGGTTGCCAAAGCAGATGCCGAAGAACGGGTAGCCGGCGTCAAGTACCTGGCGCAGCAGCTCGATTTCGGGACCGGCCTGTTCCGGGTCGCCCGGGCCGTTGGAGAAGAAGACGCCGTCCAGGTTCAGGTTCTCGATTTCGGCGAAGGTGATGGTGGAGGGCACCACGTGCACGCGGCAGCCGCGTTCGGCCATGCGGTGCGGGGTCATGCCCTTGATGCCGAGGTCCACAGCGGCCACGGTGTACAGCGGCTCCTTGCCTTCGTACTCGCCGCACGGTTCGACGGTGTAGGTCTCCTTGGTGGACACCTCGTCGTACAGGCTCAGACCCTGCATCTGCGGGGTGTTCTTGACGTCTTCGAGCAGCTGCTCGATGGTCTTGAGCGCGCCGGTGGCCTGATCGGTCAGGGCGTCGCCGGAGAAGATGCCGGCGCGCATCACGCCTGCGGAACGCAGGTGACGCACCAGCTTGCGGGTGTCGATGTGGCTCAGGCCGACGATGCCGTTCTTGGCGAGGTCGTCGTCCAGGCTGCCCTCGGCACGCCAGTTGCTCACGTTCGGAGAGGGATCACGCACGATGTATCCGGCAACCCAGATGCGGGAGGACTCAGGGTCTTCGCTGTTGACGCCGGTATCGCCGATGTGCGGGAACGTCTGCACAACGATCTGGCGATCGTAGCTCGGATCGGTGAGCGTCTCCTGGTATCCGGTCATACCGGTGGCGAAGACGATCTCACCGGTCGTCTCGCCGAGGGCGCCATACGGCTCCCCCACATATACCTGTCCGTCTTCCAAAACGAGGACTGCATCGTCCTTGTCATACATCGGAATTGCGATGGTCCCGGACTCGTTCTGGCTCACCAAAACCCCCTTATGTTTTTCGGGTATTCGTACCAAGGTTAACGGCCAGCGCAGACTCACACGCCGTTGGGCGCACAGTCTCACCCCGCTGGCGGGGCTGTCGGCAAGGTGCCGACTTGAGAATGTACGGCGGCACAAGTGTCCGCCCATGAAAAAGCCTCCCGAATGGGGAGGCTGAACAACAAATGACTAATCGACCGTCGGCTGAATCTCAGCGGACGGGGCAGCAGGCTCGTCGGATGCACCGGACGAATCGGGCGAATCGGAAACATCGCCCTCATCGGTCGGCTCGGATGCGGCGGCATCGGAATCGGACGATTCCTCATCGGCCTCTTCTGCCACGGACTCCGGTGCCGGTGCTGCGTTCTTGGCGGTGCACACCGCAGACAGCAGGCCATGGATGAAAGCGGGCGAATCGTCATCGCACAGGGTCTTGGCCAATGCCAGAGCCTCGTCGATGGCGACCTTGTCCGGCACATCATCGTTGAACAGAATCTCCCAAGCGGCGATACGCAGAATGTTGCGATCGACCACGCCCATACGGCGGACCTTCCAACCCGTGGAGTGTTCGTCCAGGGTCATGTCGATCTGACGACGGTGCTCGGCCACGCCCTTGACGATTTCAATGGCATAGTCGGAAAGCGGGGTCTGGGCACCGGGATGTGCGATGCGCTCGTCAAGCAGGGAGAGAATATCCTGGCTTTTTTCGTCGGCTTCGTACAGGGTGTTCAGAGCCCTTTTGCGCGCGGTGGAACGTGCCATACTGCTGCTGTCCTAGTCCTTTATACGGTCGGTGGTCTGTTGAGGATGCGGAGATCAGTTGTTCTCGCGGCCGGTGTAGGAACCGTCCTCGGTGTTGATCTTGACGCGGTCGCCCTCATTGATGAACAGCGGGACCTGAATCTCGGCTCCGGTCTCAACGGTGGCCGGCTTGGTGCCGGCGTTGGAGCGGTTGCCCTGCAGGCCCGGCTCGGTGTGGGTGATGGTCAGGACCACGGAGCCCGGCAGATCGATGCTCAGCGGGGTGCCGTCGTGGAAGGAGACCAGGCAGTCGGTGCCTTCGAGCAGGAACTTGGCCTTGTCGCCCACGAGGGTCTTCGGAACCATGATCTGATCGTAGGTGGTCATGTCCATGAACACGAAGTTGTCGCCGTCCTCGTAGGAGTACTGGAGAGTGCGGTTGTCCACGGTCTCGAATTCCATCTTCATGCCCGCGTTGAAGGTCTTGTCGACGATCTTGCCGGAGAGCACGTTCTTGATGGTGGTGCGCACGAAGGCGGGGCCCTTGCCCGGCTTGACGTGCTGGAACTTCATGACGGTCCACAGCTGCCCGTCGAGGTTCAGGACGGATCCGTTCTTGATGTCGTTAGTAGTCTGTGCCACGTTATTCACCTATTTCAAATTCAAACTAGCTTAGGCAAAGCCCAAAAATTGCCTCGGCTATTATGCCACACCGGGTATACAGGAAGTGAACGCTGGGGTTTCCCACGTGACCCCCGACTAGACTGGATGAATATGCGATTCTTCTTCGAAGCCGTATCCGTGTCCTGCGTCGTCCCCGCGCAATCGCCGGCGGACGGCGAACGCACGGTGTTCGACAACCTGTCCTTCAGCATGGAACGCGGCGAGGTCGTCGATCTGGTGGGACCGTCCGGCTCCGGCAAGTCGAGTCTGTTGACCGCGTGCGCCCGGCTCAACCCGCATGCGCACGGCGCGTTCGCCCTTGAAGGCAAGGGCAGCGGCGAGTTCACGCCGCAGCAGTGGCGGCGGGATGTCGCCTACCCGCCGCAGAAGCCGATTCTGACAGGCAAGAACGTGGCCGAGGCGATCCGCCTGCCCTAGACGCTCGCGATTTGCGGCAAGGGCGGCAAGGCCGAGCAGTTGCTGCCCGACGAGCGCATCCGCACGACGTTGGACGCGATGGGCTGCGAGGACATCAATCTGGAGCGCGCCCCGCACGACCTGTCCGGCGGCCAGGCGGCCCGCGTGGCCCTGACCCGCACACTGCTCACCGATCCGAAGGTGCTGCTGGCCGACGAGGTAGATGCCGGTCTCGACGACAACGCGGCCAAGGTGGCTACGATCATGGCGGATGCCGCCACACGCGGCATGACGATCATCCGCATCCGCCACCGTCCGCCGGACGGACGGGCCACCCGCACGCTGACGCTGGACAAGGGGCGGCTGACCGAACGCGAGATGACGGATTCGGCGGCGCAGGACGCGAACGCGGTGCCTGCCGGCGCCGATGAAAATGAGGAGACGCAGGCATGAGCGGCGATCTGGGCAATTCCTACAACATCGATATCTGGGGTCTGCTCATCGCGCTGGGCATGGTGGCCGTGGCGGCCATCATCAGCGAACTGATGCACATGTGCATCGGCAAGACCCTGATGTGGTCGTCGTGCCGCGCATTGGTGCAGCTGTGCGCCACGGGCTTCATCATCGGCTACGTGATCCGGTCGAACAGCGTGTAGATGGTGTTCGCCCTGATGGCGGTCATGCTGGTGGCGGCCGTGCAGATCGTGATGTCCCGCGCACGCGGCATCCCCAAGGGCCTTGCCGGACCGATCTTCCTGAGCCTGGTCATCACCATGCTGCTGATGCTGGCGCTGGGAGCGACCCCGTGGGAGTCGGCCCGCCCGTCCATCGTCTCATCGATTCGCCTGGGCCTGCTGCCCACCACCGCCTCGCTGGCGTCCAGCGGCATCGTGACGATCCCGGGCATGATGGCCGGTCAGGTGATCGCCGGCGGCGACCCGCTCAACGCCGCCAAGTACCAGTTCGTGGTCCTCGACGCCATCGCCGCGCTGACCCTGCTGGCCGACGGCCTGATCATGGTCATGATCTACCGCACCTGCTTCACCGCCGACGACCAATACCGCCCGCCCGAAGCGCGCTAATCAGCTAAGCTCCCTCTGATAAGCTCCCTCTGACGAGGGAGCTGTCGAGCGCAACGAGACTGAGGGAGAGACCACTCTACGCGATGGTGACCAGCGTGCCGTCCGGCACCTGGCCATAGAACCATTGCGCGTCGGCCACGGTCAGGCGCACGCAGCCGTGCGAGGCGGGCTGGCCGAGTTTGGCACCCTCCTCCGGCAGATAGTCGCCGAAGGCCTCGCCGGTCGGCACCGAGTGGAACAGGTACGAACCGTAGAACTGCACCCAATAGTCGGCGCCCATGCCTTCTTCGGCATTGTAGAAGTGTTCGCCGCGCGTATCGATGGTGTACGAGCCGTGCGGGGTGGCGTCGTCGACGCCGGTGCTGGCGATCATCGTATAGATGGTCTGGCCACCGGACTTGACGTACACCCGTTGTTTGGCGAGACTGACCTCCACGCTCAGGTCGGAGTACTGGGATAGGTCGGGCTGTTTGCCGGTCGGCCCCTTCCAGTCCACGCTTTGCGCGGCTTTGTCATCGCCGTTCTGCGCGTTCTGCGTCTTCCGCAACGCGCCCTGTTTGCCGCTATCGGGAACCTGCTTGCGGGTAACGGCCGTGGGCTCGTTCGCCGCTGCGGTTGCGGCGGTGGCTGCCCCGGCGGCGGATGCGGTGTCGGCCCGCGGCCAGCTGCGTTGCGCCGCCGCGGTCTCGACTCCGGCGCCGATCAGGCAGAACAGGATACAGCAGGCGACCACTCCGCGCCGAATCACGTAGACCCGATCGCGACTCCAATTCACGTTCAACGTCGGCAGCCTCACCATATGCCTCTTCTCACCACAAAGACCATTCGAGTCGATTGTAAACAGGCATTGCGACGCCCTACGCCTCGGTTTCAGCCGTGATCTCGACTGCAGGAACGGCATCGTCCGGGGAATCTTCGCCCGACGCCGGCACCGTCCAGCGCCGCCGCAGCAGCACCCACAGGCCGATGATCATGGTCACCGCACCAAGCCCGATGCCGAACAGTCCCGAGGATTGCGCCGCGTGCGCGGTTCCCTGGGATTCCAGAAGCACGTCCTGCGTGACCACCAGCGAGAGCATCGCGTCGATGAAGGTCACGAACTTGACCGACGAGTCGATGGGGTTGTGCGTTTTGTGCGCGATAACCATACCGCGAATCGCAATCAAGAAGAACCCGCAACTTACGCAACAGACGGTCAAGCGCCTCAAGGAGGCGTTCTGGAAGCTGTACGGGACCAAGCCGATCGAGAAGATCTCGGTGCGTCAGATCACCGAGCTCGCCGGCTACAACCACGCCACGTTCTACCTGTATTTCTCGTCCGTGCGCGCCGAGGAAACCGCCTGGCCGTTCCTGCAGCCGATCCTGTTCCCCGGCGAGCCGGATATCGACTCCATCGCCGATCCGGCCGAACGCAAACGCCGCATCCTCCTGAAGCAGTTCTACGTTTCCGGCATCATCGGCACGTTCCGAGCCGCACTGAACGGCTCGATCATGACCGACCCCACCGAAATCGGGCACTTCGTCTCCGAAGAACTGCTCCCCCGCATCGCGCCGCATATGCAAATGCCATCGCAATCGGAAACAGCGCAGCAGCCAGCGGCATCACCGCAAGCCCAGTAGCGAGGTCAACCCACAGCTGGCGGCGCGGGAAACAGGTCGCGCCGCCCAGTACGCGAATCCGGCGAGCCTCTACCGAGTAGCGAGGAAGAAGAAGCGCGGGAACGGGAAGATGATGCTGCCGTCCGACTGCGTGGGGTATTCCTCGCGGACTTGGGCGAACACTTCGACCTCGAACTTCTTACGGCCGGCGTCGCCAAGCGCCTGCAGATACGGACGCATGCCGGTGCCGCGATACCAGTCCATAATCGCCTCATGCGAGGGCAGCGTGTGCATGTACGTGACCTTCCATATGCGGAAGGCGCTGGCATGCGCATGCAGCAGCTCCCAGTATTCGGGCGGCGTGAGGTTGTAGAACTCGCGTTGCTGCGGCAGCTTGTCCGCGAACGCAGGCGAGTGCACGATACCGCCGATGATGCGGTGGATCGGCTCCTCATAGTTCATCGGCGTCTGCACGGCCAGCACTCCCCCGACCCTGAGCCGGGCGAGCAGACCGGGAATCAGATGCGGATGGTCCGGCACCCATTGGATGCAGGCGTTGGAGAAGACCACGTCGAAGTCGGCCGGCAAATCGTTCAGCTGCGTGGACACGTCGCACAGCTGGAAATCGATGTCGGGATAGGTGTTGCGCGCCACCTCGATCATGTCCGGCGAGCTGTCGACGCCGAGAATCTTGGCATGGGGATAGCGCTCGCGCAGCACGGCCGTGCTGTTGCCCGGCCCGCAGCCGATATCCAGCACGCGCGTGACGCTGCCGTCGTCCGGCGGCAGCTGCATCGCCAGATCACGCGCCGGCTGCGTGCGCTCCCGTTTGAATCGCAGATACTGTTCCGAATCCCAGGTAACCATGCTCCCCACGCTAATCAGCCGTTCACATATCGGCCGATATTATCTCATAATTCAGCCGAGCAGGGCGTCGCGGCGGGCGATAAGCGCGTCAATCGCCGCCTCGCCTTCGATGACGGTGAAGGTCAGGGACTTGCGTTCGCTGGCCTGCGGGGCGATGGTGTGCAGGTCGCCGCGCTGCTCGTGCCAGCCGCGGCCGTGGACGCTGGAGTTCGAGGGTTCGAGGCCGACCACGTAGTCGCCCGCCCCCATCGACTTCCATTCCATGAAGTACGGGAAGAGGCTGACGTCGAAGTCCAGACGGACGCCGAGTCCGAGCTTGCGGTTAACCACGGCGGCGAAGCTGCGGCCATTCTCGTCGGCGGCGAGCTCGTGCAGGTACACGCTTTCGGGGAGGTTCGTCGCGGAAGGATTCGTTGGTCACCTCATCCTCGACCGTGATCGACGGCCGGCCGTACACGCTGGTGATTGTGCGACACAGTATGAGGTTCTCGCCGCGGTATTCGAACTGGCAGACGTCGAGGGCGCGGTCGGCCATGGACACGAAGCGCAACGGACCGTTCTTCACCTCGATGGCCTTGAGGCCGTGGGCTCGGCCTTCCTGGTATTCGATCGGGCGCACGTAGGCGGCCTGCTGAAGGCTGCCCATATGGGCCAGCATGTCGGCTCGCGTGCTGTGTTCTGTGGATGTCATCGTCGTCACCGATCCTTGCATGTATCGGTTTGTTGTCCGTGTGCACATCATACTGTAAGCGTTTTCCGCAATTGTCGCTATCAACAACGCATACGCATGCCGATGAGCCAGATCAGAGAACGACGTAAGTACAACGAAGGCTCCCCTGAGGGGAGCCTTCCATCGTGATATACGTCACGCACGAACATTCGTCATTCGTGCCTTACGCTCCCGCGGCGGCCGCGTCCGCGGCATCGTCCTTCAGTGCACGCAGCAGGGCCTTGTTGCGGGTTTCGATGATGCGCTTGCCATCCTCGTCCTGCCAGGAGAAGAAGCCGCGGCCGGTCTTGGCACCAAGGTTGCCTTCCTTGACCTTTTCGGCGAGCAGCGGGCTCGGGCCAGTGCCGTTGTCCATGTCGTCGAACAGGTAGGTGCTGATGTTGTAGAACACGTCGAGTCCGCCGAGGTCGATGCTGGCGATCGGGCCGACCAGGTTCCAGCGGCGGCCGAGGCTGTACTTCATCACGTCGTCCACGGTGGCCGCGTCCGCGATGCCCTGCTGGACGATGTAGAACGCCTCGCGCAGCACGGCCAGTTGCAGACGGTTGCCCACAAAGCCCAGCGACTCCTTCTTGATCTTCGCCGGCTTCTTGCCGATCTTGGCCATGAGGTCGAAGGTGATGTCCACCACCTTCGGGTCGGTTTTCTCGCCCGGCACCACTTCGACCAGCGGCATGAGCTGTGCGGGGTTCCAGAAGTGCGCCACCACGAAGCGCTCGGGGTGTCCCATCACCGACTGCAGCGCGGTGGGGCTCAGGCCGGAGGTGTTCGTGGACAGAATCGCGTCCTTGGGGGCGGCGTGCTCCACTTCGGCCCAGACGGACTTCTTGATGTCAAGGTTCTCGGCCACGGATTCGATGACGAAGTCCACGTCCGCCACGCCGCTTGCATAGTCGGCGTAACAGGTGATGCGGGCCAGCACCGCGTCCATGGTGTCGCCGTCCTTGAGCAGTCCGGCTTCGGCGAAGTCCTCGGCATCCGAACGAATCGCCTTCATCGCCTTCTCCAGCGAGGCCTCGCCGCGGCCGACCAGATGCACCGGATATCCGGCCAACGCGAACTGCAACGTGATCGCGTGGCCCATGGTTCCCGTGCCGACGTTCGCAATCGTCTTGATATCGTCCACTGTCTCAATCATGGAGACCCCTTCTTTCCGGCGGTTCGTCTGGCGTTGGTGTACGCATGAACAGCACCGTGCCGTTATGCGTTTGCTCGCATTCTATGCCGATTTCGCTACGTGAACATTTGCTGAACATTTCGCGGATTCGACTAGTACAAATCCCTATATCAGCACAAAAGCGTGGTGCCGCAACACCGAAATGTTACAGCACCACGCTGAAATGTTCATGTCGTTACGCTGCTATCGCGCACCCACAGCACGCGCGTCACAGCACCACGCTGCCATTTGGAACGTCGACGATACCGCCGGACGCACCCAGGCGTGCACGGAACGGGCGGCCATCGGAGCTCGCGACCTCGATGCCGGCCGGCGTGCGGCGTGCGGTGAAGGTTACGGCGGGACCATCGATTTCCGTAACAACGGCGTCGGCGGTCTCCACCTCATCCACGAACACGGAGACCAGCGCGTTCTCACCGTACACACGGTCCGGCTTGGTTTCGCCGGGGTTGGTGACGATGACGCTGCCGTCGCGCACCCACAGCGGAATCGAATCGTAGTCGTGGGTTTCCTTGCGCCAGCCACCCTGCGCCTTCTCGCCGGTCAGCCAGTTGGTCCACACGCCGTCCGGCAGATAGTAGGAAACCTCACCGGAGTAGGTGAACACGGGGGCGACCAGCATGGACGGACCGAACATGTACTGGCGGTCCAGCGTGCGACATGCCGGGTCATCGGGGAACTCCACGAACATGGAACGCATGACCGAGGTGCCGTTCACATGAGGCTGCAGGCCAAGCTGGCCGCCGACGGTGGCGGAACGTGCATACAGACAGGCGTTGCCCTTGCCGTAGGTTTCTTCGATGGCTTCGAACACGGCCTGGTTGTACAGCTGGGTGTACCAGTTGTGCATGGAGAGCTTCGGAGAGCCGTCATACCAGACGACGTCGCGCGGGATGCGCTCGCCGAAATCGGTCTTGATGGCGTCCACGCCCTGATTCAGCAGGGCCTTGACCTTGACCTTGAACCATTCACGGGCGGCCGGGTTGGTGAGTCCACCAAGCCCATGCCGGCCTGCCAGAAGTCGGTCTGCCAGACTTCGCCATTGGGCTTGCGCACCAGATAGCCCTTGTCTCGGCCTTCCTTGAACATTTCGCCGCGCTGGCCGATGTACGGGTTGATCCAAGCGCAGATATGCAGGCCCTTGTCTTCGTGCAGGCGCTTCAGCGTGGATTCGATGTCGCCGAAGAAACGCTTGTCCCACTCGAAATCGCACCAATGGAACTCGCGCATCCAGTAGCAGTCGTAGTGGAAGGCGGCCAGCGGAATATCACGCTCGGCCATACCGTCGATGAAGGAGTTGATGGTGGCCTCGTCGTATTTGGTGGTGAACGAGGTGGTCAACCACAGACCGTAACTCCATGCGGGCACATTCGCCGGACGTCCGACGAGCTTGGTGTAGCGGTCGAGAATCTGCTTGGGGGTGGGGCCATAGATCACGCAGAAGTCGATGGCCTCGCCGGGCACGGAGAACTGCACGGCCTCGGTGTTCTCGGAACCGATCTCAAAGGAGACATGGCCGCGGTTGTTGACCAGTACGCCATACCCATTGGAGGTCATGTAGAACGGGATGTCCTTGTAGCCCTGTTCGGAAGCAGTGCCGCCATCCTCATTCCAGATGTCGACGCTCTGGCCGTTCTTGACGTACGCGCCGAAGCGTTCGCCCAGGCCATACACGTCTTCGCCAACCGACAGATGCAGCTGGATGGTGGTGAACACGTCGGATTCATCACGGGCGGAACCGTCCATGGTCACACCGAATCCGCCGACCGGCTGGGCGGTGACGTTCGATTCGGCACCGAGCTTGAATCGGCCCAGCGACTTGCCTGCGCACTCGGTGAGCACCTTGCCGTCCTCGCCGATGAAGGTCAGGTTCCAGGGGGTGCCCTTGACGACCTTCGCGGTAAGTCCGCCAGTGATCAGCGTGACGTCCGCGCCATTGACGCCGACTTCGCCGTCGCCATTGCCGTTCGCCAGAACGGTCACGTAATCACGGTTGCCGGGTTCGTCGGCATTGAGCGGGAATCCGGGGTATTCGGTGGCGCCTTGCCAGTGTTCGGCACGCACACGAATCACGCCTTCTGCCGGCGTGGTGATGTCCACATTGAATGTGGGCAGGTTCAGGATATCGTACCGGCCGCGCACCACGGAGGTCGGGGCGAGGACGTTGAGGCTTTCGGTGGTGGCATCCGCCGCCAGTTCGTAGGCTTCACGAGCGTAGAGGGCGTCGACGCCGTCACGAATCATCCAGTAGCCGTTGGTGAACTTCATTGTTGCTGCTCCTTGGTGGAGAGGTGGTTTCGACCGCTAGGGAACAAGGCGGCCGAAACCAAAATCAATATGTACTGCTTGTTGATTGAATTGCCTGCTGTGCGAATGACCTTACTTCACCGCGCCGGTGGTGATGCCGTTCGACAGCGTCCTCTAAAAGAGGAGGAAGAAGATCAAGGTCGGCACGATACTGATCAGCGAGGCAGAGGCCGTGGTCGTCACATCCATCAGACGGTCGCCGGACAGCGAGGCGATGGCGATCGGGACGGTCTGCGAAGAGTTGTCGATCAGGAAGGCCATCGGAATCATGTAGTCGTTCCAAGTCCAGATGAAGAAGAACACCAGCATGACGGCCAGAGTCGGCTTCGAAATCGGGAAGACGATATCCTTGAGAATCTTCCAGCGGCTTGCGCCATCGATGGTGGCCGCTTCCAGAATCGCCTTCGGGAAGGTGCCGTACACCGACGACAACAGGTATGTGCCAAATGCGCTTTGAATCACGGTGAAGATGATGACGATGGACCACGGGTTGTTGTACAGGCCGATTTCCTTGAACATGATGTACAGCGGGTATAGGAGGGCTTCCTGCGGCAGCATGTTCGCGAGCATGATCAACAGGATGATCCAGCGACGGCCCTTGACTCGGCCGATGCCGAGGGCAAAGGAGTTGAACACGGACAGCACCACGGCAAAGATTGCCACCAAGCCGGAGGTCCAAATCGAGTTCCACACCTTTTCGGGGAAGTTGACGCGGGTCCAGAACTTGATGAAGCCATCAAGCGTGAACGAGGTAGGCCAGGACAGCGGGCCGTTAGCGTTGTAGTCGGCCGAAGTCTTGAAGGCGTTCAGGCACAGAACGACGAACGGGAACAGCATCACCAAGCCGCCGATAATCAGCAGTACGATGATCAGCCAGTCACCGGCAGTGCGGTTCTTCTTGACTTTGGCGATTTTCTTCAGTTCAGCTGCGCTCATAGTGCTCATTTTTTCAATCACTCTCCGTCCTCGGCTTCGACCTTCTGCTGAAGGTTGGTGAACACGATGGCCACGATGATGATGACGACTGTCAGAGCGGTCGCAATCGCGGCACCGTAGCCGACCTGCTGTACCTGGAAGAACTGGGTGTAGGAGTAGTAGGACGGCACGATGGTGGTAGTGCCGGGGCCACCCTTGGTCAGCATGTACACCGGGGCGAACACCTTCAGTGCCGCGATGGTGCAGGTGAGGGCCACCACGAAGATCTCCGGCTTGATGGACGGCAGGGTGATGGTCTTGAAACGCTGCCACCAGTTGGCGCCATCGAAGCTGGCGGCCTCAACAGTTCCGGATCGACGCGCTGCAAGCCGGACATGAAGATGACCAACGGATAGCCGACCTGAATCCAGACCATGATGAGCATCAGGAAGATCAGGGCCGTATCCGGCTTGCCAAGCCAGTCATGTTGCAGGCTTCCAAGGCCTATGGCACTGAGCAATGAGTTCAGAGCACCGTTCTCAGCTCGGAAGATCCAGCCCATGACCAAGGAGCCGATGGCGATAGGCAGCAGCTGCGGGAAGTAGTAGACGGCACGCATCGTGGACGCGGCCTTGGGGCCGAACTTCTTCTGCACAACGTCGAAGATCAGCGAGGAGAGGATCAGACCGAGCAGAATCGGGATCACCACCATGGCGATGATCATCCAGATCGAGTTGCGGAAGGAGATCCAGAAGGTATCGTCCTTCATCAGTCGGGCCCAGTTCTTGAGGCCGGCCCAGACCGGCGGCCTAATGCCACGATAGTTAGTGAAACTCAGATAGATGTTCCAGATGCCCGGAACGATGATGATCCAGGTGAGCATTGCCACACCGGGAATCAGGTACAGCCAGAAACGATTCGAAGGGCTGCCCGGGATGCGCGACATTGCGGTTTCTTCCGGGTGCTTGGCTTTATTGGTCTTTGTTTTCATCAGACACTTCCAAACGGTAGAGTGTGCAAGACTGTTGGGACACGAACGGAGACGTGTGACGGCAAGGGAAGGAGAAACCGACCACACGCCTTCGTTCGCCTATTGGAAGAAGGGAAGAGGAAAGGATCGAATGCTACTCGACGACGATGCCTGAGGCCTCGAGGCCCTTGTCGTAGTTGTCCTTCATCTGGTTCAGCGCGGTCTTCACGTCGGCGGTGCCGTTGACCAGCTCCTGCAGGGAGGCGTTGAGCTCATCGTAGAAGGTGGAGGTCGGCCAATCCGGGTAGAAGCCGAGCTGGTCTTCCTTGACGGCGTCATCGAACTGGGCCACGAATTCCTTGGTGTCCTCATCCTTGATGGAATCGACGTCGGAGTTGATAGCCAAGCCACCCTGCTCGGCCATGTAGTTCTGGACTTCCTTGCTCAGAGTGATGTTGATGAACTTGGCAGCCAGATCCTTCTTGGCGGAGTTCTGAGGAATGACCCAGACGTTACCGGAGGAGCCGACAATCTTCTTGGTGTCAGGGAACTTGGAGTAGGAAACGTTCAGACCGGCGGCCTCTTCCTTGAAGCGAGCGTGCCACCAGGTGCCGGAGAAGAGGATCGGATTGGTGCCGGTCATGAGGTTCTGGCCGGCGTCCTCAGCCTTGAGGTTGGTGGAATCCTTGGAGATGTAGCCCTTGTCGACCCATTCCTTGATCTTCTCGGTTGCGTAGGTGAGCGGTTCGGAATTCCAATCGACCTTGCCGTCGTACATCTCGTAGGCCTTGATGAACTTGTCATCGGCCTTGGAGAGCACCAGCTGCCACCACAGGTGCTGGGTCGGGTACTCGGCGGAGCCGACGGACAGTGCGGTGATGCCGTTCTCCTTGAACTTGGCCATCGCGCTTTCCAGCTCGTCGAAGGTGGTCGGAATCGCGATGCCGTACTTGTCGAACATGTCCTGGTTGAAGTAGAGCAGGCAGTCCTCACCGTAGTTGGTGATGCCGTACCAGTCGCCGGAGCCCATCACGCCTTGCTCATCGTACTTGCCGGTGTCGGCCAAGGAACCGGTGATGATCTTGTCCCAGCCATATTCGGACACGTAATCGTTGAGGTTGGTGAGCAGGCCTTGGCTGGCGAGCAGGCCGGACGTGGCGTTGCCCTTGTTGTATTCCATAACGTCCGGAGCGTCGTCGGAGTTGAGGATCTGGGAGGCGTTCTGGCGAATCTGTTCGAAGGCCTTCTTCTCGAATTCGACCTTGACGCCGGTCTCCTTTTCGAAGATTTCGATAGCCTTGTCCCACGCCTTGCCTTGCGCGGTGGTCGATTCCTCGTAGTGCTAGATCTTGATGGAGGTGGGGTTCTTCTCCTGTGCGACTTCATCGCTGCTACCACAGCCAGCAACACCGATCATGGTCGCAACTGCAAGTCCAGCAGCGATAAATTTGCGAGTCAACTTCATCGTTTTCTCCTTTTCAGCTTCTTTACTGATGAGAGAACATTTCGACGATTATTGAAACCGGTCGAAATGCCATCCACTAGAAATATAAGGGGCCGGTAACGACGTTCTCAAATTATTTCGATAATTTCGACGATTATTTCAACGACTTTTCGATGTGAGCGCTCTCATTCTTAACACTGTTAATTCATATTCGGAATACTGCATAAAATGCGACTATTCACCTAAGGCGAATAGCCACAAACACCCGAGCTCTTGTCAGCTGCGCGAGCATTTCGCCATGGTGCCACGTGCGATATAACGCGAAGAAAGCATCTCCACACGGCCGACATCGTCACGGTCGCCGTTGAGCACCTCCATCATGAGATCCACTGCACGCGAGCAGGTTTCGGTCGGCATCATCGGCATCTCATCCACGCCTCGCGGCAAAGATCCCAGCCCGTGCGTGCATGCGGCCATCACCGAAACGTCATCGGGCACGCACAATCCACGATCCTGCAGACCGTTGAGCACGTTGGCCACATGCACCGCATTCGTCTGGCAAATGATCATGGAAATCGCCGGGTTTTCAAGGAACGTCTCATCCAACATCAGATTGACGTCGTCACGTCCATTGCCGGTAGATGGCTTGAAGATCACGGATATGCCGAGGTCATCGCCCTTTTTCTTTGCGGCGTCAAGAAAACGGACCAGGTAATTGGAGCCGTCTTCATACGCGCTGCTGTCCGCGCCGGCCACCAGCACATGGCGATGCCCCAGCGCATACGCCTTCTCCATCGCCTCGCGACCCATACGCTCGAAATCCAAATCCACCGAATACACCGCATCGGAATTGCTCGGGTACCCGACCGCCACCACAGGCACGTCGAGAGCGCGAGCCACATCGGCACGGGCATCGCACATCAGCACATCCAACAGCAGGATGCCATCGACCACGCCTTCGGCGGCGACCCGGGTCAGTTCCTGATCGCCGTATTCGTGCATGAGCAGCAGGAGGTCATACCCATATCGCTTGGCGCGCATGGCAAGCGCAAAGAAGAACACGGCATAATTCGAATAGTCGGTGTATTCATGGAGCGGCGAACTCAACGCCAGAACCTTGGTCGGGCCTCTATGCCGCAGCTCCTGAGTGCGGCTTGGCATATATCCCAGCTCTTTCGCCGCTTTCAGCACCTTTCGTTTAGTCTCTTCTTTGATGGAGCGCTTTCCGCTCATCACATACGACACCGTGCTAATCGATACGCCGGCACATGCCGCCACATCTTTGATACCTGCCACCACCACACCCCCTTAATGGACCCACCACACCACGAATGTTGACTCTTTATCATACGTTATATACGCCGGTCTCACACATTTTCATGCTTTATGCAAAAGCTGTGAGGCATACGCACATTCCCCATCAAACGCACAGGTGCAAGAATGGCAGCAATTCGCCATTTTTGAAATCACCATGTGCGTTTGACGGCGCGTAAGCCTCACATTGTTCTCAGCAGGACCGAATTTCTGTGAGCCCCCTATAGCGCTCCCCTACGCAATATGTCCGCAAACGACCACACCACATGGGCGATACGCGCCAACTCGGCGTAACGGCCGATGGACAGCCACTGCACACGGTACCGTTCGAACCACAACTCCAAATCGGCGGCAAGACGGGCGCGGCGCGAGGCATCCAGCGCACGGCCGGTCACATCCTTGGCGCCACAGGCGTCCTCGCCGCCAGCCAATACCAGCCTATTGAACAACCGCTGCCCATCCAGCATCACCCACAGCAGCTCCGGGTTCAATCCTCCTCGTGCCGAGCCATCGAGCACCGCGACAACCGCACTGCCGCAATCGATCAACGTCCGGTCGCAATCCCGGCGTCGTTCGAGACGGGCATGGTTCCGCAAGAGCAGTCGGCGGCGCGCGTCGGCGCATCCCAGCGCACGGTCAAACATGAGCTCTCCCCCGCACGACCGTTCCACATACGATGCCACATCCGTATTCAGCATGCCGGTGCCGGAACCGTATTCCAGTTCCAGCACTTGCACGGCGAGGTCCCAGGGGAACGACACTCCATCGGAGTCGATGCGAGCGAGTGAATCCATAAGCCAACCGGATTCGTCGCCATACGCCAGATTAGAAATCCGATGGTTCATTTCGCATGCGTCAATTGCAACCGGGTTCCATGCGTTTTGCGCACCGTAACACAGTCCCGGCACGCTCAACCGCGGATCATTGACATGCCCATAGTCACCCCAATCGGTGACCACCATGCCTTCCGCACCATATTTGAGCCCAGCCACCGCCATGCGGTACGTGTTCAGCCAGGCACCGCCATAGTCGGGGAAGAACCGGCTCCACGCCCGCACAGCAGGGCACACGAATTGGCGGCGGCCTTGTGATGCGATGGTCTGGATCTTGCTTTCGTCGATATCCGGCTCATACATCCAGTTGAGCATCGTGATGTCGCCGGGCAGCAAGTCCATGGTGTGCGGATTCTCGAGCGCGATGTCCGCCCACAGCATCGGTTGTAGACCACGATGGGCAAGCGTGCTGCATAGGTCTTTGACGAAATCGGCATACAGCTCATCGCGACTGGCGCCCGGCGAGTCCTGTACGGACCGGCCACGGCCCAAGTCGAAAGTCTCATCGCCACCAATATTGAAGGACCGCGAGCGGAACAGCGGCGCGTATTCCTCGATTAGGTGCGAGGCGAAATCGTGCGACTTGGGGTTGGCTGCGTTCAGTGTGTGGTGTTCCATTCGTTCGATGAAACTGAACGGACGGTCGGCGTCTTCGGGGAACTCTCCCAGTCCACGATGTTCACGGATGCGCAGGTTCATATACATGGGCCCGAAAGCGGCCAAGGACGGCACCAGTTCGATACCGTGGTGCGTGCAGTATTCGTCCAGGAACATGATGTCGCCGGCCGTGAGCGGGTCAGTGCCGCGCCACGCTTCGCTGAGCTCGCCGAAAGCGAAGGCATGTTCCACGTACAGCTGGAATTGGTTGTACTTATACAACGCCAGCTGATCGATGAACCAGGTGAGGAACGCCACCGTCGGCACACGCCCGCGCGTCACGTCAAGACTGTAGGCGCGCACCGCGAACGCAGGCTTGTCTTGGATATGCAGGCAGGGCAAGGTCCGCGAGGTTTGCCTGATCATCTGCCGCAGTGTCTGCATGCCGTACCGCAATCCGCTTTCGCTGCCACCACGCACGGCGATGGTATCTGAGGCGAACACATCCAGCGTGTATTCGTCATGTGCCAATCGCGCATCCACACACAGCGATATGACGGTGCCGTTCATCGCTGCCGGCGCACCCGCACCCGCGCCCGCATCTCGCGCTTTTTCGGCGGCATTGGCGCCGGCGTCGGCTTCATCTGTGGCTGTGAGGACTCGGCGCGTACGGACGGTGACGCCGCAGTAACGCTCGAGTTCGCTGGACAGCTGCTCAATCGGCAGCGTTTCCCAGGCCTCATCGGCATCTTCGGTGACGGCATATTCGGGAATTCGTTTCTCGATCGTCACCAAGGACCCGATCATAGCCGTGCCATGCGTGTATTCCAATGTCACCGGAGCGGGAATCAGGGTGAGACACGGCGTTGCGGCATCGGCCTTATATTCGAATGTGGGCACAGCTGTCCCTTTCATACTGTTTTTATTATCGTTCGTCCGCTGACGGCAGGCGACACGTGGCCGCGCCGCCATCAGCGGACGAATCGTTTGGTGAGGTACGGCGGCATACGCTATTTCACGGCACCGGTCGTCACGCCCTTCATGATGTTGCGCTGGATGAGCATGAAGAACACCACCACCGGCAACGAGAAGATCACCGAAGCGGCCATCTGCCCGCCGAAATCGGTGCCCATGGTGGGTGTCGAGAAGGACGACAGCCATACCGGCAGCGTATACTTCGACTGGTCCTTCATGAACGTATAGGCGATCATGTAGTCGTTCCAGGCGTTGATGAACGCGAACACCGAGGTCGAGACGATGCCGGGCGCGGCCAGCGGGAAGGTGATCTTCCACAGGATCTGCCAGTCGTTCGCGCCTTCCACGCCCGCGGATTCGAAGATGTCCTTCGGGATGTTCAGGAAGAACCCGCGCATGTTCCAGATCGCGGACGGCAGCACCATGGCGATGTACGCCAGGATCAGGCCGCTGTATTTGTTGAGCAGGCCGAGCTGGTTGTAGATGATGAACTGCGGGATGATGCCGCCGGAGGTCATCTGGATGGCCAGCACGAACACCATGATCGGCTTGCGTCCGCGGAAGCGGTACAGGGTCAGGGCCGCGCACGCGAAGAACGCGACAATAATCGACAGGACGAGCGAGAGGTGCGTGGGCCAGAACACGGGGGTCGTGGTCATGATCTCATCGCGCGGCTTTACGGCGGTGATAATCATCCAGTAGACCGGGAAGAACCATACGACGCAGAACAGCAGGTCGAGGATAGTGGTGCCGGCGCGGCGCGCGATCTTGCCGGGGTTGGTTCGGCGGCGGGGCGATGCGGACTGCGCTGCGCCATGCGGTACGGCCTGTGCAGGACTTGCACTCATTGACGTACTCATAGGTCCTCTATCATGGACGTCGCCGCGGCATCCGGCGTCTCCTACGCCACCGTCTCCCGTTATCTCAATGGCAATCCGCACGTCTCGGCCAAGGCAGCCGAGCGCATCGCCGCAGCCGTCAAGCAGGTGAACTACACGCCGAACAACGCCGTCCGCTCATTGGTGCGCCAACGCACGCAAACCGTGGCGTTCGTGGTGCACGGGCAGCCGGATTCACTGATCGCCGACCCCAATATCAGCACCATCCTGCTCAACGCCAACCAGACACTCGGCAACGCCGATTATCAACTCATCACGCTGATCTCCGTCTCCCCTGCGGCCGGCGCGCGTATCGCCAGACTCGCCTCCAGTGGATTCGCTGACGGATGGATTCTCAACACATTTCATAAGGACGACCCGCTATTTCAGGGATTCGCCAATATCAGCGTGCCAGTCGCCATTTCCGGCGTCGGCTATGGCAGCGCCACCCCCTTCCCCACCGTCGACATCGACAACCGACTCGCTTCGCGCAAGCTCACCGAGCATATGTTGGGGCGCGGGTATCGGCGAATCGCCTATATCATCGGACCGTCGTACTTGCCGACGCCGACGCCGACGCCATGCACCCGCAGCTGACCACCGTGCGCCAGCCAATGGACGCATTCGGTGTCAGCTTGGCCACCCTAGTGCTTGGCCAGATCGAGGGCCGGCCGTTCCAGCGCACGGTGTTCCTGCCCACCGAGGTCTTGGCCAGATAGGCGCGCAGAGAACGGTTCTCAATAGTATCTGTGCACACTTCTCTACGCCCGAAGCGCACATGGAATATGCCCTAATCACTGCCATGTCACCGTTTGCGATGATGTGAGATTGTTATGTTCTTGTTCATTTGAGCGCACAGATACTACTGAGAACCGTTCTCTGCGCAAATAGACAATGTGGATAACTCCATAAGCTGGAACCACATTGCCCTGCCTGGCTTGCGTTCAAGTCCAAATCAGCTTTACGGTCGCATCATGAGCTCTTTTATGCATGAGGATATTGTCAGCCGACGCCGAGCAGAACGTGAACGCTGCAATGATGCTGCGCGCCGTTCGAAAGGTCCATTGCTGGTGGGATACATCAATGCGGCCAACTACTACGGCGCGCCCATCCCCCGACATTGCACGCTATCTGTTGATGCCGTGCACGCCTGTGTTTCCAGTGCCAACAAACGCAGACGAATCAAAGGCGTGGTCTTCCATGTGTTTAAGGGAAAACTGGATATCCGCAAAAAGGATTATGAGCAGTTCTGGATTGCCTCGCCGGTCATGATGTGGGCTCAGATGGCCCAATACTCCACACTGGAGGAACTTGCGGCCATTGGAGCCTCTTTGATGAGCCGCGATAAACGGCGCAGAATGGCCACTCGCAAGGATTTCGATACCTACTTGGAAATCAGTCCGCGGTTCATAGGTCGTAACAAATGCCACGAGGCACTGCCCTACATGACAGAGAACACGGATTCTCCGCCGGAAAACACGCTGTTTGGGATGCTGAAGGATTCGGGCTTGGGATGCCCCACCGCCAACTATCGCGTGAATATCGGCAACTCATACGTCATATTGGATATGGCATATCCGGACTGCCGCGTCGCGTTCGAATATCAGGGAGCCTATCACGCCGATCCGGCACAAATGCGAATCGACGCGGCAAAGCGAAACGCATTGCAACTGCTCGGCTGGATCGTCATTCTCGTCACTGCGGATGACCTGAGAACAGCCGACACGCGGCATCTTTTTATCGAGATGGCCCATGTCGTGGTGTCCCGGCAACGCAATCTCGCCGATTGGAACCGCTCATGGGCCATTACCTCTTAGCATCGCACCGATAATGCGCTATACCGCTATTTACTGCGAGGCGCCCGCCAGATATCGGGCTCGACGTAGATCTCCCATTCATACCAAGGCAGCGCGGCACGGCGTCCTCGTCCATGCGAATGGCCTGCAGGTTAATGAGCCTATCCACGCCGGCAGTGAGCTCCACTGCCTCGACCACCAGGTCGCGGGTGCTGTGGTCAAGCGATTCGCCCACCAGCAGCGAGCCGGACTTAAACGCCAGCGCCGCCTACAAAAGTGTGAAGCTGCGCAGGCTCACACTGCCAACAGCCGTTCAGCCAACCCTCGGAAGGTCTGGCCAATGCCATCCGTACGCAAAGCGCCGTCGGCGTCCAGCACCGCCGGCCGGCCGGCCTCGCCGGTCTCGCGCACTTCGGGTTCCAGCGGCAGCTGGGCCATCAGCGGCACGTCATAGCCCAGCGCCTGAGTGAGCTGTTCAGACACGCGCTGACCGCCGCCAGCACCGAAAATCTCCAGCTTCTCGCCCTTATGCTCGTAGTAGCTCATGTTCTCCACCACGCCACGCACCTTCATCGGCACCTGCAGGGCCACGAGTCCGGAGCGCACGGCGATGTCAGAGGCGGAGGGCTGCGGGGTGGTGACCACCACGAGTTCGGCGTTGGGCAGCGCCTGGGCCACGGAAATCGCCATATCGCCGGTGCCGGGAGCCAAGTCAAGCAAGAGGACGTCCGGCTCGCCCCACCATACGTCAGACAGGAACTGTTCCAAGGAGCGCTGCAGTCGCGGCCCACGCCACAGAATCGCCCGGTCAGCACCGGCGAACATGCCGATGGAGATCAGTTTCACGCCCCACGCGGTGACCGGCATGAGCATGCCATTCAGATTGGTGGGCTGTGTATGCACGCCGAACAGGCGCGGCAGTGAGAAGCCATAAATGTCCGCGTCGATGGCGGCCGTGTCGAAGCCGAGGGCCGCAAACGCGGCGGCCAGGTTCGCGGTAACCGAGGACTTGCCGACGCCGCCCTTACCGGAGGCGATGGCGAAGATGCGGGTCTTGACACCCGGTTTGCTGAAGGGGTTCTGCTTGCGTTCGGCCTTGAGGTCGGCGACCAGATCGGCCAGCTTGTCACGGCTCATCGAACCGACTTCGATATGGGGCAGCAGCTGTGCGCCCGGATAGGAGCTGACCGCGCCATTGATCTGGTTGGTGATGGTCTCGCTCAGTGGGCATCCGGGAACCGTCAGCTCAACGTGCACGGTGACGTCGTAAGTGCCGGTGTCCGACGATGCGGGCGCGGCTTCGATGGCGGCAATCATGCCGAGGTCGGTGACCGAACGACCGAGCTCGGGGTCGATGACCTTGCTCAGGCGTTCGTAGATGTCGGCTTCGATCTGACGTGCGTCGCTCATAAATCCGTATCCTCCTTTAGGGCCTGTTCTACCCTAGCGTGTGATGCGGCGGCATGCCAGAGGGAGTGGATAAGTCACACTGGGGCGGGATTCGCTTTTTCTCTCCCCCAGTCAGCCTAAAGGCTGACAGCCCCCTCATCAGAGGGGGTTAATGAAGCGTCTGAGGGGGCTATTTTAGATGGTGCCGGTGGCTAGGAGCTGGGCGAATTGGGTTTCGCCCAGCATGGGGATGCCGAGTTCCTCGGCCTTGGTGGCCTTGGAGCCGGCGTTTGCGCCAATCACCACGTAATCGGTCTTCTTGCTCACCGAACCGGCCGCCTTGCCGCCGCGCTCGATAATCGCCTCTTTGGCGGAATCACGCGAATAGCCCTCCAACGAACCGGTGACCACCACGGTTTTGCCGGCCAGCGTCTGCGGCAACGAACTGGTCTCGGCCTCGTCGACACCCACGCCGGCGGCCTGCCAAGCACGCAAAGTCGCGCCGCGCCAGTCGCCGGGTTCGCGGGTGGCGGCGAACCAGTTCACCACCGATTCGGCGATTTCCGGGCCCACCCCGTCGATGGCCGTCAGATCTTCAATCGTGGCGTTTTCGATGGCTGCCAGCGAGCCCATCGCCGAGGCAATCAAGCGTGCGGTAGGCGGACCGAGCCGGCGAATCGACAACGCGACCAGCACACGCCACAGGTCGGCGTGACGGGCCTTGTCCATTTCGTCGAACAACTTGCGCGTGTTTTCGCCGGGCCGAATGATCACCGGTACATCCGTGACGCCAGTGCGCGTGGCCTTGTGATCCACGCGCACGATAACCGCGTCGGCCGGCACGTCATACTCAGGATAGGAGGCTGCGGCAAAGCCCGGCATAGCACCAAGTGGAGCCTCAGCCCCGGTAGGTGCGCCGGTCGTCTCGCTGGCGGTACCTCCCTGTGTTTCGGCAGATTCGATTGCGGCCTCCCCTTGCGCGCGTTCGGCCAGCTGCTTGGCCGTGAGCTTTTTGGCCGGCGTGGGCGCGGTCCAGAAGGCAGGCACCTGATGCCACAGGCCAGAGCCGCCGACACGCTTACGCACCTTTTTCTTCTTACCGTTCGCACCGACCGTCTCATGCACCTCGACGATTGCGGCCTCACGCCACACGCGCACGTCGCGCAGATCGGCGGCGGTCAGGTTGAACAACCCGGATTCGTTAGACAACACCGGCTTCTGCGCGGCCGGCAATTCCAGCCCTTCCACCGGCTCGTACGGGTCAGGCTCTTCGCCGGGGGCGACCAGAACCTCGGTGATGTTCGGCGCGTAGGTCGCCACCGAATCAGGCCGGTTCTCCTCCGGGTTAGTCAGAGCGATGGCCGATTGTTCGCCCAAGTGCTCGATGTCGAACGCCTTGCGTGAGGCCAGCGAAATCACGCGCTCGGTCAACTGGGCCGGGCAGCTTTCCACATTCGGGCAGCGAATGTCCTTGTCACCCTCCTTGGCGGGTGACAGTTTCGCGCCGCATGAAGGGCAGAACTCGGGCATGACGAATTCGCGCAGCTGGTCCTCACGCCCTTTGCGCCGTTCAAGCACCGGGCCGACCAGTTCGGGAATCACATCGCCGGCCTTGCGCACCACCACGGTGTCGCCGATCAGAATGCCCTTGCGTTTGACTTCAAATCCGTTGTGCAGCGTGGTACGAGCCACGGTGGAGCCGGTCACGTAGACAGGTTTGAGCACGGCGACCGGCGTCACACGGCCAGTACGCCCCACCTGCACGGTGATGTTGAGCAGTTCGGTGTTGACCTCTTCGGGCGGGTATTTGTAGGCGATGGCCCAGCGCGGCGCGCGCGAGGTGGCACCGAGGGTACGCTGCAGGCCCAGGTCATCGACCTTGACGACGATGCCGTCGAGCGCGTGCTCGATGTCGCCGCGATGCTCGCCGTAGTACTCGATCATGTCCAGGATCTCCTGGAATGAGGTCACCGCACGATTGTGCGGGGAGACCGGCACGCCCCACTTGGTGTATAAATCGTAGGCCTGCGACTGGTCGGCGACCACATCATGGGTGCCGCGCGGATGGTCCGGCCCCCAAGTGAGCTGTCCCAGACCATGCGCATAGAAACTCAGGCGACGAGTGGCGGTGATGCGAGGGTCTTTTTGACGCAGCGAGCCGGCGGCGGCGTTGCGCGGGTTGGCAAAGGGCGCTCGTCCGGCGTCCTCCTGCTCGTTGTTCAGGGTGTGGAAGTCATCCCAGCGCATGAACACTTCGCCTCGGATTTCCACGAAGTCCGGAACATCTTCCTTGGGGCCGCCGAGGTTGGCGGGAATGGAGCCGATGGTTCGCACATTCAGGGTGATGTCTTCGCCGGTAACGCCATCGCCGCGCGTCAGGCCCTGTTCAAGTACGCCGTTGCGATAGATGAGGTTCAGGGCGAGGCCGTCAATTTTGACCTCGCAGCTCATAGGCAGGGGCTTGGATTCGGGCCAATCGAGGTCGCGAATCACCGAATCGTACCAATCCTTGAGCTCTTCGATGGAGAAGACGTCGTCAAGGCTCATCATGCGGCTGGGGTGGCGCACGGAGGCGAAGTCGTTGGAGAAGGAGCCGCCGACGCGATGGGTGGGCGACTGCGGATTGTCCAGTGAGGGGAACGCCGCTTCGAGTCGTTCGAGGCAACGCATGCGCGCGTCGTAGGCGGCGTCGGAGCTGACGGGTGAGTCGTCGATGTAGTAGGCGATCTGATCGGATTCCACCCATGCGGCCACGCGAACCCACAGGCGGGTGGCGGCCTCAGCGGTCATCGTGTTCACGTCGAAACGGTCGAGGCGTATCGCGTCGTCGTCAGTGGGCTGCAGTGCGGCTATCCATTGTTCGGAGCCAGGGGCAAAACGTGCAATACCGGTATCAGGCCGGACCTCGGCCACATCCCCATCGTCGAAATCCCATGCCAGTTGTTCGTTCGTGCTCATGGTTGTCTATCCTAGCGGACTCGGCTCCCCTCGGCCGGCTATACCGTCAACTCCCCTCAGGCGGCTACGCGGATAGCGAGCGCAGGAACTGGGCTTGGATGATGTCGATGTTATCGCCTTCGCCGTCATTCATGCGGGCCACAGCCACCGAGAGCGTGCGGGCCGGCACGAACATGCCCTCATCCACGCACACGCGAGCGGTGTCACGCACGATGTCAGCCACTTCGATATGCGGCCAGACCGGCAGATCATGCGTGGCAAGCACATGGGCGGCGGCCTCCACCGATTCAGGCACCGGTATGCACTGCGAGTCCGCACGGGAAACCAGTTCCTGCAGTTCACTTTCCAGCGAACCAATGGCCCCGGGAGCGATGTGATCGCTCATAATGTAGGCTGCGGCGGCTGTGTCGAACCGGTCAAGCATCCATTCGGCGTAGGCAAACCGGTAGTAGGCGAACGCGGCATCATCGCGGTCCAAGGCCACGCGCAGAGTATTCAGGCAGGCGGCGCGTGCCGAATCCCAATCCTCATTGCGTGCCAGTTGGATGGCGAGCTTCAGATGTGAGAGCGGGTAGGCGGGCGCGTACGCCACCATACGGTTGAGATGCGGGATAGCCGCCTCGGCACCCTTGATCTGACTCAACACGTCAGCCAGCTCCATGTGCGCGTAGAACAGATTGTCCGGGATAAGCACCGTACGCTCGTCCAATGTGGCGAACAGCCGGTTGTAGACCACGCGCTCGGCATAGGAGTTGAAGTATCGAGGTACGCCATGGCCTGCCGCATACACCTGATCCAAATGGGCCACGGCCGCTTCGGCCGCTTCGATGGCCTGATCGGCTTGGCCCGAGAACAGCATGTCTCGGGCGCGCAGACGCTCCTTGTCAAGATCGTCGGCAAGCGTGAACGTGAAGTCCGGTGTGTCCTTGCCATCGATCAACGCACTGGTGACCTGAGAGGCCAAGCCGGTCAGTTCGGGATCGCATATCGATTCGATGACCTGCATGGCTCGCTGGGCCTTTTCCACGGAGCCGAGCGACGTGTTCCTGGCGATATCGTGGAATTCGTTGACGCCATGCTGCAGCAGGTCCACTCGCTGGATAGCCAGTCCGGAACTGACCTGTGCGCCCAGCACGTGAGCAGTCGCCGGGCTGAATTGACGGTCGGCCAGTTCGGGCTCCTCCTGGGACCCGGTGGGAGAGAACCGGCTGTCCGCCAAGTCGAAGTCGGCGCTGATGGGTTTCAGACCACCTTCGCCGTCCACGTCCATCACGGCACCGAACATGCGGTAGGTTTCCTCGGGATTGTCAAGCCCAGCGGTGTCCAGTCGCTTGAGGAAGGCATCACGGGTGAAGGTGACGGTGACCATATTGCGCACGGTGGGATTGCGGCGCAGCACGCTCATCGGATCATCGTCCATGCCGACGGCCCCATCAGCACCGTCAGTGCCGACGCCCTCGCCGCCGATACCGCCCAAGTCGTCGCCTGCGCCGGTATCGTCCGGCATGCCGAACGCCATTTCGTCGATATCGACGCCCTTCATCAGGTCTTCGAACTGCGAATCGATGGACGCGGCGCCATCGGCGTCAGCGGATTCGGCCGCGGCCTGATCCGTAGCATCCGCAGACGGTCCGGTACCGTTGCCGGTTCCCCCGGCCGTGCCGCGTTCGTCACCGGATGCCGTCTGTCCGAACGTCTCCTCATGAGTGATGGGGCGGGTCGGGTCGCCATGGAAATCACCATCTTTGGGATCGGCTTTGGAACCCACACGCCCCAAATCGCCACTGCGCAGATGTTCAAAAGCGCTTAAAGCCTCGCTCATCATCGCCTCGATGGCGGAATCCTGTTCGGCAATCGCCTCTTCAAGACCAATGGAATCGATGTGCAACGACATCTGGCGCACGGATTCGCTGGTGCCGAAACTTAGCGCGGCCATCATCAGGCCGACACGCAGGTTGTAGGCGGCGCTCATCGACGCGCGTTCGGCGCTGCTCAGCGCACGCCACGTACGTCGAGTGGTGTCATACCGGCTATCGGGCATCATCGAGGTGCCGGCGGTGGTGAAGCCAATGGCCACTTCACCCGAATCCAAGCGCGACCGGAACTCCACGTCAAACCGATACGGCAACCGTAACCGGCGCAACAGTGAGGAGAGGGTCTGACGATACACCCATTCGTCGCTCCTCGCCGGCGAATACGAAGGCCGAGCGGCTTGAGTGTTGGTGTCGCTCTTATCGGTCCGCTCTACAGCACTCTCAGCACTCTCAGCACCCTCAGCACTCTCAGTACTTTCAGCGCCCGCAGCATTCGTCACACCCGAATCCGGCACGTTCTGCTGGGTCAGCACATCTCGAGGATCGGGGAATTCACTGCGAATCTGTCCAGCCGTGCGTGCGGCGATATCGACCAGGCTCAGCACGGCCCGACGCTCCTGCTCGCCATCATACGGGTCAAGCGCCATAATCGCAGGGTTTTCGATGAGTTTCATGTCGATTTGCGCGGCCTCGGCACGGGTCACCGTATCTTCCGTAGGGTTGCGTCCCAAGGAAGCGTTGCGCTCCAACCAAGCGCTCACCGCAGCGAATCGGTTGAGGTTGCCTTCGATCTTCAAGGATTTCAGCGCCTGCCCGAATGCCAAGGACTTATCCCACGTAAAGAAATAGCCGCTCGAATACGTCGAGGTGTACAGGTGCAACGGTTCGGCGCCATGCACCGCTTCCAGTCCCGGCGTGGTGTCGAGAGCGCCGGCTTCGCGCATCAGATCGGCGAAATGATCCTCCAGACCGGAGGCCCGCATGCCGTGGGCACGTGCCGCCAAAGTGTCACGCACCGAACGGCGAATCGCACCGATTGGCGCCTCACGGTTGAGACGGCGGAAGATATTGCCGGAACCGAATCCGATGAGCAGACCATTGATCTGCGGCAACATATACGTGGCGAAGAACGCGATGGTAATGGCATCGCGGTATTCCAAATCATGACGCATCGCAGGCGGCAGATTGGCACGCATCTGCTCAAGCGTGTACCGGTTGCCGGCCTTGAGCCATGAGGCGAGCCACGTCATGCGTCCGGTGTCGTCGCGCCCCACCACGCCACCGGTAATGGCCTTCACACCGTCAGCACCATGACCAAGGCCACGCCCCAAACCACGCCCATGATGCAGCGCACTTCCCAGACCACGGTCTGCACGGGAGAAACCGGAACGTGAACGCGGCTCGTCGCTTTCGCCCAGCCGCTCACCGTCCGGCAATGTCACTTCTTTTTCCTTGCCGAACATGAATCGCGCCTGCATATCCTGCACGTCCACGTTGGGGTCGGTGCCCACGAATACGCGGCCATGCGTATCGGCGAACGCCACCTGCGCAAAATGATCGCGGTCGGGGAAAATGCCAAGCGAAAAGCCACGGCCTCTGGTGGAGGGCAGCTGCGCCCATCCAAGCACCAGCCTTTCCGGCACGTTCTCCAATTCGGGGAAGGTGCGTCGCTTGATTACAGGACTCAGCGCCACTGCATGGCGAGTCAGTTCGTCGATAATGCCGCCTTTACGCTCACTGGTCTCCCGTAAGGCATCGCCGAACGGATTCGTATCGTGCTTCTTCGGCTTGGACAGTCCCAGATCGGCCGCGAGCGCGTTCATCGAATCCTTCAGTCCGCCCAGCAGTGGCGTGCGGTTGTGCTTCCCATGGTCCGATGTACGTTTTGGCATGATTCACATTATCTCTTGTTTGCCCGACATCAAGCCCGAATAAAATCTATAGAATAAATGCGTGCATTCCATAGACCACACTCGCGCAGACTGTCCGATGCCGTCGAATCATGAACGGCACCTGCCCAGCCGCCCGGATATCCGGCACCGGCTGCGTTTGGTGCGTCTGCTGATCGCCTTGCTGGCCGCCGTCGCCGCCATCGCCGCCATGGAGTGCATCGTGTTCAACCTGCCGTTCTGGCGTACGCTCGGAGCGAGCACGGATACGAACGCCGTGCATAACACGCTGGGTTCGGGTCTCACGCGCCGGAATGATGGCATGTTGACCGTCACCGATCCGACCAGGGCCTATCTTGAACTGACCGCGGACGGCACGTCGGATTACCTACGCATCGATACCGCGAGCAGCAAGGTCATCGATAAGGCCCGTGAGCAGGCCGAGGCCGAATCCGAAGCGAACGACGATAAGGAAGTCTTCAAACCGCTGGCGACCATCCATGTGCGCGCGGATGTCGATGGCATCACCGGCCAGGCCCAGTCGATGAATCCCGACGCTATTCGCAGCTATTATGTCAAGGCGCCGGGTGCCGGCATCGTACGTATTTGGATTCAGGAAGAGCGCGGCGCGATCGTACCGGTCACCGACGCCCGCGCCAACGTGCGCGTACCGTTCGTCATCAATTGGATGCGCGTGCTCGCCATGGCCTTGGTGTTGCTGATGATTGCCGTCTGGAGGCCGGGATCGCGCCTGTGGCGTATCACGCTTGACCCGTCCAGCACTCGGCAACGACTTGCTTTCGTGGGGCTTATGGCGATTCCTACCCTGCTTATCGGCGCATCCATCATCCACGAACTGTGGTACGCGTCTCCGCTCGTCTCCCACGTTTCCGGCGATTACACCTATGATTTCGACCAGTATGGGCATGTGGCCGATGCGCTGGTCGCCGGCCGGCCCTGGCTCGACTTGCCGGTTCCCGAACAACTGGCCGCCACCGAGCACCCCTATGACGTAGCCACACGTGCCCAGCTACTCGCCAATGGAGCCAGTCCGCTCTATTGGGATTACGCGTATTATGACGGTCACTGGTATTCCTATTTTGGCGTGTTGCCCGCAGTGCTGCTGTTCGTCCCCTATCGTCTGCTGACCGGTCATAATCTGCCGACATCCGCCGCCGAGTATATTCTCGTGCTGCTGTTCATCATCTTCTTCTCCTTGCTGGCGCTGCGCGTCATCCATCGCGTGATGCCGAAGACTTCGGTGGCGGCCGCGTCGTTAGTAGTGGTCTCATCGTTGGTGAGCGCGCAAGTGGGGTATTTGCTGTATCGCACGAACTTCTATCAGATACCGTTCGCCGCATCGCTGACGTTGACGTCGCTGGGACTATGGCTATGGCTCGGCGCGGACACGTCCCGCCGTCCGCTGAGACCATCGGACCGATGGCAGGCGGGCGATGCCAAGCCTCTCTCCCTGCCGCGACTGGCCTTGGGTGCCTTGTGCATTGCGGCGAATTTCGGATGCCGGCCGACGTTCACCTTGACCGCATTGCTTGCGTTCCCCCTGTTCTGGCCGCAGATTCGCGCGCTGGGCACCGGTCTGCGCACACGCCGTATCAAGCCGTTGCAGGCGTTGCGCGCGCCGCTGGCGGTAATCATCCCCGCCATTCTCGTCGTGACGCCTCTGATGGCGTGGAACATGGTTCGGTTCGATTCCCCGTTCAATTTCGGCAATGCGTATCAGTTCTCCATATCCGATATGACCCGGCATACCACCCCGTCCGCGGATATGCCCGCCAACATCTGGTATTACCTGTTCCTGCCGCTGCGCTTCATGGAACGTTTCCCGTGGCTGGCGGGCTCTCCCGCCCCGATGCCGCAATGGGGCTATTACGAGGTGATGGTCGGCGCGATTTTCACGGCCACGCCACTGACCTTGATGGCTTTGGCGCTGCCCCTGCTGCGCAGATTGGAGACGCACGGCATGCGGCCATGGCTGATGTCTTGCTTGGCCGTGGCGGCGGTGCTGGTCGTATTCGACAGTCACGTCGGCGGTTTGGGATGGCGGTATTCCGCCGATTTCGGCTGGCTGATCTCGCTGGCGTCCATACCGGGGCTACTGTGGCTGGTCAATGGGCGCGGACCGAGCCGCTCATTGGCGGGGGCCAACGACGCCGTTTCAGGCGATGGCATCGCCCGCGTCACTCCGTGGCGTTGGCTGATGCGCTGGGTCGTGGTGCTGGCCGTATTGTGGGCGCTGGGCATAGCCATACTAAGTTGCTTCGTGCAGTCGCGCAGCGATTCGATGATCGACAACAATCCGACGCTCTGGCATCAGGTTCAGTCTTGGTTCACCCTGCTATAGGACCGGACCGCTCGGCAATGGCCTGTACGCGATTCTCGGCAATGATTCCAACGAGCAGAATTTCATGTACTACTATGACGCGAACGGTGTGATTCGCGGCGAAATCCCGGTGCTCTACTACCGCTCGCACCGTCTGCTGTTCGACAATGACGGTATCATGTGGTTCTCCGCCTCCACCAAGCATTTCGTCGGCATGAACCGTCTAGGCAAGCTGGTCAAGATGGTGCTCAGTTCGGGATACATCTACCGCGTCTACCAGTACGGCTTCCGCGGCTTCTACTTCGCGTGAGCCTTGGCATCGGCCTCACGGCCGATGCCAATCCCCCAACGGCCGATTTCTATCTGCTACCGCTTCGCAGCCTCATACTTGCGGCGAATCAGATCCTCATAAAACGCCACAGCCTCAGCCGGCGCTCCGTCAAACGCGACCGCGTGCTCGTCCAGCACCAGTACGCGGTCGATGGCGTATTCGGGCCGGCGGATCATATCCGTGTCATGCGTGGCGAAAATCACCTGCTTGTTGTAGCTGAACAACGCCTTGGCCACATGCGCGGTGCCAATCTCATCCAATCCCTTGCTCGGCTCATCCGCCACAATCGCACTCGGCTCAAAGCTCAGCGCGGCCGCAATAGCCAGCAGGTGCCGTTTCGCGGAGTCCAGTTCGCTGGCCTTGGCCTTGGAGACCTGCGCCAAATCAAAATGCGCGAACAGATTGCCGATGCGCGCATGACGTTCTGACTCGGGCACCTTGTGCTTTTTCAGCGCTTCGGAAACAGCCTCGGAAATATTCGCCGCTTGGTAAAAGCTGTTCGGAATCTCCTCGCGTCGTACCTTGCCGACCAGATTATCGATGCGCTTCGCGTCCTTCTTCACAGCCGGGTCAAGACGTTCCTCACCGCCCGCAATGGTCACCGTGCCGGCGTTGGCCTTCAACGAACCGTCCAGTAGACCCAGCAATGTGGATTTGCCTGCGCCGTTCAGTCCGATCACGGCCACCCGCCGCTCGCTGACGGTGATGTCCGTGGGAGCAAGTCCCACGTGCCCATCATCATACGTATGCCCGGCCTGATCCAAAGTGAACGTCAGCGATGCCGGGCGTGGCAGTTCTTTCGGTCTAAACAAGAATCCCATGCCGCTATTGTACGTGGAGTACATGTGTGGTGCCGGCAAACACCGGCCTATCGCAGCAAAGCGGCGACGGTATTGAGCACGGCGCGGATGCCACGCTCGAATTCGTCCGGTTCGGGTAGCAGGGAAACGGCCAGGTATCCATTGGAAGTCATGTCGAAGAAGTAGCCGGGCTGTCCGGTGAGTTGGTGCTCGTCAATTAGCCGCAACACCAGCTCGTTCTCATCGATGACTGAAGGCACTCGTAGCAGCACGTTCCAGCCGCCTTCGGCCCGTAGCACGCTGACCAGCCCGTTGGGATCGGCGTCAAGCAACTCGTGCAACTTGGCCAGGTTATTGCGCACGCGTTCCCCCACCCGTCTGGTCTGTGCGGGCGCGGCGTTCAATAATGCGGGAATCCGTTCGGCAATGATGTCACTCATCGGCAGATAATCATCGGCGATGACGTCCAGTCGACGCTGTGCCTCGGCAACGTCCTCGTCGGGTCCAGATACCTGAATCCACCCAACTTTGGCGTGCGGCGCGGCCAGCATTTTGGAGAATCCGTCTAGGGCGAAGGTGAGCGCGCCGCGCTCCCCCGCAAGCCGTGCGTTGTCGGGGAAAGGTTCGAGAGAGTAATCGAAGAACACTTCATCGGCGATAAGGGCGATGCCGCGCTCACGGCACAATGTCACGATACGTGCACGCTCGGTTGGTTTTACGTACGAACCAGTCGGATTGTTCGGGTTGATGAGCACCAATGCTCTGATGCGTTCGCCACCGGGCTCGCTGAGCAGCCGCTCGAGTTCGGCGATGTCGATAAACCAGGAGCCGTCGAATTGCAACTGGTATTCGACCGTGTCGACGCATTCAAGCCGTGCAATCGACTCGATCAGCGGATAGCCGGGTTTGGGCGCCAGCACCGCGTCGCCGGCGTTGCAAAGTAACTTAATCAGCCACGAATACGCCTCGGACGTGGAGCTCAGCAGATACAGTGCGTTCGGGTCAGCGCCCTCGATGGCGGTATTCGCATTGGTGAAAGCGGCATGGCGCTCGTTCCCGCCCTCGCTGGCAGCGGGCGAAGCCAACTGAGGGCTGCTTGCGTCTACCACCTTTGCCGTATTGAGGAATGCGGCCAATGCTTCTCGTGCCGCACGCGGTCCACGTGGGTCGGCCGTATACACGCTCGGCACCAATTCGGGTGCCAGCCCGTGGCGGGTCGGATTGGAATCGTTGAGTTTGCTGAGTACGATGCCGTTTGCCTTGGCTGCCACCTCGGCCGCCGCAATGGGATTCGGCGCAGAAATATCCACACGAGAAGAGAAATGCACGCTCATACCCTCCCACGATAGAGCGTGGTGCCCCCTGTCCCGCTCTCAATCGCGCAACATTCCCGGAAATGCGTCGCTCTGGACCCGAATCACACCCTCAAACGCGGCACATTCCCGGGAATACGTCGCCACAGACCTCCATACACGCTCACTTTGCGCAACATTCCGGGGAATGCGTCGCATACCTTTCCTATGCAATGCAAAAGGCCGCCCGACTAGTCGGACGGCCTGGAGCGTATTCGCGGGTCAGGGCTGCAAAACCAACGCTCAGCGCTGCACACCCACGCTCACTGGCTCACTGCTGCTTGGTGCTGGCGTAGTAGGCGGCACCGACGATGCCGGCCTGGTTACGCAGCTTGGCGGGCACGATCGGGGTCTTGATATCCACGTACGGCAGGAACCTTTCGCTCTGACGGCTCACGCCGCCGCCGACGGTGAACAGGTCCGGGTTGAAGTACTTCTCCATAAGGCCGTAGTACTTGGTCAGACGCTTGGCCCACTTCTTGTAGCCCAGTTCCTCATTCTCGCGAATCGCGGAGGAGGCATACTTCTCGGCGTCCAGATGCTTGGCGCTCAGGATGATGTGTCCGAGTTCGGTGTTCGGGATGAGCACGCCGTTGTAAATCAAGGCGGTGCCGATGCCGGTGCCCAGTGTGGTGGCGATGACCAGACCATCCTGGCCCTTGGCGGCACCGAACTGGACTTCGGCCAGGCCGGCGGCGTCGGCGTCGTTTACCACGACGACCGGGCGGCCGCAGGCTTCGGAGAACACTTCAGTAACATCCACGCCAATCCAAGACTGGTCGAGGTTAGCCATGAAGTCGAGCTTCTGGCCGGGCTTGATCGGCGCGGGGAAGGCGATGCCAACGGGTGCGGATTCAGGCACTTCGAAGTGGTCGAGCTGCTGCTTGACGATTTTGGCCACGGCCTGAGGCGTGGAGACCTCGGGAGTGAGAATCTTCAATCGTGGCTCGGCGAAATCGCCCTTGGTCAGATCGACAGGTGCGGCCTTGATGCCGGAACCGCCAATGTCAACACCGAAAGCCTGTGCAGTTTCAATCATCGTTGACCTTCCTTTCCATACGTTTTCATCAGTTCGTAAGGTTGCGCCCAGTCTAACGCGAATTACGCTCAACACGAAACCATTACACACCAATTGTGCAAACGTGTGCATCATCGCCGGTCACTACGTACCCTATTCGTATTGTTTTTCAAGCCCGCCAATGGGCAATGCATGCGATTTCGATACTAGGAAAAATCGGCGTCTATGGCGGACTGACTCTGTGTCGCGCGCGATGAACCGTCAGCCGATCACCTTCTCGTATAATCCGGCCGACGATACCGCCGCCGCGCATATCGATCAGAGTGCGGGAGATGAGCATCACGCGTTCAATGACATGGGCATCGCCAAGCTGCACTTCCAGATCGGTGCCGGCCAAGGCCAGTGGGCTTGGGGCGACGGTGGCCTGTTCATTCATAAGTAGCCTGTAGTGGCCCCCCCATAGAGGGGAGCCACTACTACGGCTACTTCAGCGACGGCATGGGCTTCCAGGTGGGGTCGTGCATCAGCTTGCGCGAGTCCCACCAGCCCTTGGCAATCTGCACCAAACCGGTCTTGAGGTGCTCGCGATCCACCATCACCAGGCGAATGACTTCCTTGGCCGCGGTGAGCACGGCACCCAGTCCAAACACCAGCGGACGGAAGTCACCATAGGTCATGAAGTACCGGGCCATGTATCCGCGGTTGCGCATGATGTGATACCGGTTCATGTCGGATGTGGAGTTGAGCTGGCGCACGCCGGCGATATCCCAATTGCCGATTTCGCGCGTACGGCGCAGGATCACGTCGGGCACCACAATCGGGTTGGTGACCTTGCTGGCGCGGTAGCCATACATCGTGTCATCCCAGTAGATGAAGAAGCGCGGGTCCGGCAGACCGATTTCCGTGACCACACGGCGGTTGAACAGTCCACCTTCGAAGCACAGCGTGTCCATCACTCGATACCCGGCCGGACCAAATGCGGCGGGCGCAATCGGGTTCGGAATGCCCAGCGGCACAATGAAGTCGTACTGCCAGTAGAACGGGCCGCCATCGTAATCGAATCGGGATCCCTGAATCACCTCGTGCTTGTCGGTCCACTTGGACAGCTTGGCAATGGCGTCCGGCAGCACGGCCACATCGTCGTCCATCACCCAGAACCATGCGGCACCCAGCTCGTAGGCTTTGGCCACGCCGGCGGAGAAACCGCCCGCACCACCCAGGTTCTCGGTCTGCGGCGCATAGACCACACGTTCTTCGTTACCGGACTGGTCGGCCACGGTGGTGCCCCATTGGCCGGTCACCTTGCCGGCAAACGCAGCGACCATGTCCGCCGTCTGATCGGACTGCTCATTGTCCACGATGACAATGCGCCACGGCGCCTGCTCAAGCGCCAGAATCGAATCGAACAGTGTCTCAAGCAACTGCTGACGTTTGTAGGTGGTGACGATCAGGGCAAGCTTGTCGATGGTGTTGTTGGGTTTCTTCACTTCAGCCATGGCTCCCATTGTTGCACTTGACCGGCACAAGACGAATTTCTGCACAGTGAAACGCGGGTTGCATACGTCCGGCGCATGGCGTATGAATAAGCGCGTCAGTTTCAGGGAAGGTGCAATTCCTTACTGGCGGTAACCTGTACCCCGGGTTTCATAACGGGGATGGCAGGAAGCCCGCGACCCGCGCAAGCGGCTGATCCGGTGAGATTCCGGAGCCAACGGTATAGTCCGGATGGAAGAAACGAGGGCTCATTATGGGCGTATCTTCGCGTATCCGCATGCAAGTTGTTCGTTCTGTGGCACCCGAGGTCGAGGGTTCGGCCAGCGCGTCCACCGCCAGCGCCAGCGCCAAACTCGGCTCACACACCACTGGTGTGGCCGATTCTGGCTGCTGGTCCACGCGCCGTATCGCCATGTATGCACTGTTCGTGGCGCTGGCGATGGTCACCAGCTTCATTGAATTCCCGATTACGCCGGTCACTTGGCTGAAGTACGACCCGTCCGGCATCGTCTGCCTGATTGCCGGCTTTGCGTATGGCCCGGCCGCCGCCGCAATCGTGTCTGTGCTCGGCTTTGTGCCGCACATGTTCGCCAATCCGTGGGGTTCGCTGATGGCTGTGCTGGTGGCGCTGTTCCTGTCTGCGCCGGCCGCGTTCATCTACCGTAAGATCCGTACGCGCAAGGGTGCCGCCATCGGCATTCTGGTGGGTGCGGTGCTGGCCATCGTGGTGGCGCTGGTGAGCAACCTGATTGTCACGCCGATTTACGCGCACATGACCTACCAGGCTGTGGCCGCGATGATTCTGCCGATTCTACTGCCGTTCAACGTGGCTAAGATGGCGATTCACGCCGTGATCACCTTCCTGATCTACAAGCCGATCTCCAACCTGCTGTCCAAGCAGCAGTGACTGGCCTGAGACGGGCCGATGCCCGCCACGACTAACGACCACTCAACGACCACTCAAAGAACAAGAACGCAGAACTCCGGCCCTTGCCGGGATTCTGCGTTTTCGCCTATCAGTTACGGATTGCTGTTTCATGACCGTTGCACCCCATTCCTTCGACGCCGACGAGTTCCACGATTCTGCCGAACCTCACACTTCCGCCGAGCCTGCCTCCTCCGCCGCCGTGCTCAAGGACATTCGTTTCAGCTATGACCGCGGCACCTCATGGGCTTTGGATGGCGTTTCGCTCACGGTCCATGCCGGCGAGCGCCTATGCTTGGTCGGTCCGAACGGGTCGGGCAAATCCACGTTGGCCCGTCTGATTGCGGGATTGACCGCGCCGGACGGTGGTGAAGTGACGTTACTGGGGCAACGCGTGTACGCAGCCGGTCCGAATGCCGACGCCTATCGTGCTGCCCGCCGCGGCATCGGTATGGTGTTCCAGAATCCCGAGGATCAGCTGGTCACCACCGTGTTGGAGGATGACGTGGCCTTTGGCCCGGAGAATCTCGGGCTGGAGCGCGAGCTCATCGGCGAGCGTATCGTTGATTCATTGCAGGCCGTGGGGTTGGCGAACTTACGCCAGTCCGACCCGACCCGTATGAGCGGCGGGCAGCAGCAACGCGCCGCCATCGCCGGCATGCTGGCCATGAACCCGGCAATGCTGGTATTGGATGAGCCGACCGCCATGCTGGACGAATCCGCACGCGCCGAAGTTATGCGCATTTTGGATGATTTGCAGGCGCGCGGCACCACTATTGTGCATGTCACGCATCATCCAGATGAGCCCGTTCATGCCGATCGCATCGTGCACATGGAGGCCGGGCGAATCGTTGGTATCACTGCAGCCGTCGATAATCGACCCCCGCTAGCGGAGGCTGTCTCGCAAAGCGAGACTGAGGGTAGTGTCGGCACAGAAGCCGTCCCCAGTCGTCCTACGAACGACAGCCCCCGCCAGCGGGAGCGCGAAGACGGCTCCGAACTGCCGCTGCTCTCCGATGGCATCGGTGATATGACGAACCCCATTATTCGCGTCTCGCATCTGACCTATCGCTATCCTTCGGCCAAACGGGCGGTTATCGATGACCTGTCGTTCACCATCGCGCGCGGTGAAACCGTGGCACTGATGGGCGTGAATGGTTCGGGCAAGTCGACGCTGGTGCGCATGTTGTGCGCACTGGCTGCGCCGACCGCCGGCAGCATCGAGGTGGCCGGTGTTCCTGTGGCCTCGACCGGCAAGCGCGGTCGCAACGCGCGCCCGAAGTCGGCGAATCGCAAGCAATTGGCGCAATTGCGCCGGCATGTGGGTTACGTGATGCAGCATCCGGAGCATCAGCTGTTCGCTGACACAGTAGCCGAGGATGTGGCGTACGGCCCACGCAACCAAGGGCTTGGCGAGACCGAGGTAGCCGACCGCGTGCGCGAATCACTGGAACTGCTGCATATCGGGCATCTTGCCGACCGCTCCCCCTTCGATCTGTCCGGCGGGCAACAACGATTGGCAGCCATTGCCGGCGTGCTGGCTTGCAATCCTGACGTGCTCATCATGGACGAGCCGACCGCGAGTCTGGACGCCCAAGCCAAGAAGCGTATCCATGAGCTGTTGCGCACGCTCAAACCGCGTGGCGTGACCGTGCTCATCATCACCCATGACCGGGAGGAGGCCGAGCAAATCGCCGACCGCGTGGTCCGTATGCCAATTGCCGCCCTCGCAGCCGGCGGCCCCGTCACGGCCACCGTCACCGAGCCGGCCGTATCCTCCAACGGCCCTGCGCACTCAGTGATACACCGACTTGACCCGCGCGTGAAGATGGTGGGCTTCCTGGCCGCCATGTTCACGATGTTCGCGGTGAACACACCCCTCCAGCTTGCGCTGGGCATCGCGATCACCTTGACCGTTATTGCAGCGGCGCGCCTGAATCCGTTGCGGGTGCTCGAATCCATTCATCCGATTCTGATTCTGCTGGTGCTGATGGGCGTGGTCAATCTGTTTGTGGTACGTACCGGCACGCCGGTGGTGGCGCTGGGCCCGCTGAGCATCACCGATCAGGGCGTGACCATAGCCGTGCTGTACGCCTGCCGTTTCGCGTTGGTGATCATCTTGGGCGCGGTGTTCCTCACCACCACCACGCCTACCGCCATGACCGACGCCTTCGCCACCTTGATCAGTCCGCTCAACCGGCTCGGTATCCATGCCCAGGAGATCGCGCTGGTCATGAGTCTGGCATTGCGATTCATTCCAACGCTGACCGACGAGACCCGTGCCATCGTCGACGCCCAATCCGCGCGTGGCGGTTCCATCGAAACCGGTTCGCTGGCCCAGCGTATCAAGGCGATGAGCGCGATTATCGTGCCGATTTTCGCCGGCACGTTGCGTCACGCGGACAATCTGAGCCTCGTACTTGACGCCCGCTGCTACGAGGAGGGCATCCGCCGCACCCACTGGCGTGCCCTGACCATCGCCGCGCGAGATCTCGTATTCGCCGCTGCCGTCATCGTCTACATCGCGGCCATCATCGCGCTGTAGGGCGGCAAACAGCGCAGACAGCACCGGTTGCTATGCTGGTGTGGTTATACGAAAGATGTAAGGAAATTCCCATGGCATTGACCAAGAAGCAAATCAAGCAGCTGCGCGCGATGGCGAACTCGCTGAAGCCCCTGTTCTATGTGGGCAAGAACGATTTGACCGAGTCGGCCGTCAATCAGGCCGATGAAACCATTGAGAAGCACGAGCTCATCAAGTGCGCGGTACAGGACGGTTCTGGCCTGACCGCCAAGGAAGCCGCCGCCGAGCTTGCCGAGCAGCTGAACGCCGAAGTGGTGCAGTCCATCGGCAATCGTTTCGTGCTGTTCCGCCGCTCCCGGCGCGACGATGTGGAGCATATCCGCTTGGTGCGCGAGTAATGTTCGCCCCGCTCGATCCCGTAGCTTGATACGAGTAATGGCGGTTGGAATCAGTCCGATTCCAACCGCCATTACTCATATTCGCCCAGCGAGCACCGTCACTGATCCAAGATGGACCCGACGATTCCCGCAACAATGGTCAGGACCAAGGACCCCAGTACCGACCACCAGAAACCGTGTACGAAGACGCCCACGCTGAACAGACTGACCGCCAGCCAACTGGCGAGTCGCATGAACAGCCAATTGATAATCAAGGTGACCAGCCCGAGAGACAGAATCGCAAACGGCAGTGCGATCAGATGCACAATCGGCTTGATTGACGCATTAATCAGCGCCATGAACAAAGCGAACGCGGCGATGCCGAGAATCGGAGGCTCCCCCACCGGGGTCATGCCGGGAGTCACCGCGACCATGACGGCGGCGGCGATAGTCATAACCAACCAGCTGGTCAGGAAACTTTTCATGGCCCAATCGTAGCGCGGCAGGTTTTACTATTGGGCAAAACATGAGATGATGTTGTGCAGAAACGGTAAGAAGGTATTGCCGTTCCCGATTGAGAGGGGACTGACCCACATGACTGATAATCAACAACAACCGTACGGTTCGGACAGTGTTCCGCAGCCGGCACAGCCGTCTTACGGCCAAGATGCCGCGCAGCAGCCGCAGGGCTATGGCGCCCCACAGCCCGCCACATACGCTCAACCCGCCGCCGGAAGCTACGGCCAGCAGCAGCCGCAATACGGCCAGCCCGCCGGCGCATACGCTCAGCCGCAGTACGGCCAGCCGCAGTATGACCAGCCCGCAGCGGGCTACGGCCAGCAGCCCGGCTATGGACAGGCTTACCAGCAGCCGAACGCCTACGCACAGCCGCAATACACCGCCGCTCCGTATGCCGCCGCCCCGGTGGGGCAATCGTCCAAATCCAAGCTGGCTGCCGGCCTGTTGGGCATCTTCCTCGGCGGACTTGGTGTGCACAACTTCTATCTCGGCAACACCGGCAAGGCCGTGGCCCAGCTGCTGCTGACGCTTGTCGGCTGGATTCTGCTCGGACTTGGCCCAATCGCAGCCGCCATCTGGGGCTTTGTTGAAGGCATCATCATTCTGTGCAGCAAGCCCGGCTCGCCGTGGCATAAAGACGCCAACGGCTACGAACTATCAGACTGAGACTGACCTCGGGCCACGTTCATTGGGCCTCTGATCAACCACGCCTCTGCAGGTATCATCTCGATGCCGCAGTCGTAGCGGGATGTGACACGCCGGCCGTGTACATGAGTTCATGTACACCTGATACAGGCGAATCAGTATCGCACGAGATTCAACAGTTCCTGCTGTTTGGCATAGCGGGAAACGTTGGTCAGGGCGATGCGGATGATGTGTTCGGAAGTCTTTTCCAAATGATTGCCGCCGGCCACATGTGGGGTGATCAGGCAATGCGGCTCATCCCACAACGGACTTTCCGCCGGCAACGGCTCAGGCTCGGTGACGTCCAATCCGACACCGTGGAGCCGTCCATTGTGCAAGGCGTCGGCCAAGGCCTCGGGATCGATGGCGTCGCCACGCCCGGCATTGATCACGATGGCCGTGGATTTCAGACGACCCAGACGATCCGCATTCAGCAGATGATGGGTCTGCGGCGAGCGCGGCACCGCCATCGCCACCACGTCCGCCAATGGCAACAGCGCTTCCAGCCGCTCGAAGCCATATATCTTTTCAATGCCCTTGGCCGGCGCGTCCGCATGACGGCGCACGCCGAAGGTACGCATACCTACGGATTGGGCGAGCTGAGCGAAATGCGACCCGATGTCGCCGACGCCGATAATCAGCGCGATGCCACCTTCCGGGCTCAATACCGGACCTTCATCCTGCCACTGATGATCACGCTGATTGGAGGCATACCGGTTGAGGTTCTTCATCAATGCCCACATGGTGGCGAACATGTGTTCCGACACGCTTTGGCCATACGCGCCGCTCGCATTGGTGACCATGGTGCCGCGAGGCAGCACACCCGGGCAGATGTACGCATCCACACCGGCGCTGAAGGTCTGTAACCATTCAAGACGGGTGTATTGGGAAGCCTGCGAGACCGGAAAGTTGCCGATGACTGCGGTAGCTCGGGAGCGAAGCTCCTCGGGAACAGCGGCCGACCAGACCATGTCGCCGCGGTGCGCTTCGTCGCCCACGAATTTCTGCGGCACATCGCGAGCCGCCTTGGCGAAAGCGCGCCGTTCTCCTTCGTTGAGAGGCAGGCAGTTGACAATCAGCTTATGCGTGTTCTCAATACCCATGGCTCACCAAATTAGGCGGCAGGGCGGATATTATCGCGTGTTTCCTCACACTGAACCAATGCCGAACTGTTACCGGACCAATGCCGAACCCGCCCCGCCGGACCAATGCCGAACCCGCCCCATCAAACCCCACCAAACCAAGGGACAACCCATTGCGCATCGACCGTAGCGTCCGCCCCGAACCGTACACTCACAGATGGTTTTGTGATTCCAAAGCGTGCAGCCAAGGCAGTACGATTGCCGGTTTATCCGCACGCACAGGTACCTACGCCGGTTGGTAAACCTTACATTCCATGCCTTGCAACCGAACGTTTAGGAGCATGTATGCCTGAGCAGCATATTGATAACGAGAAGGTTCCCACACGTCTTATCGGCGCGATTGTGGCTGTCGGCTCACTTGCCTTCATTGGCATTCTGACCGAAACCGTGATGACCGTGCTTTTCCCCGCACTGATGCGCGAATTCCATGTCGACACGGCCACTGTGCAATGGATTACCACGATTTATCTGTTGGCGGTGGCCGCTACCATGCCCATCAGCTCGTTTTTGAAGCGCCGATTCGCGCTGAAAACCATTTTTCTTGCGGCTGTGATTCTGGCCATCGTTGGCTCGCTGATCATGATCGTCGCCCAAGCCTTCCCGCTGCTGATTGCCGCCCGCATTATTCAGGGCATTGGCTCAGGCGTGGCCACGCCGTTGATGATCAACATCATTCTGGAGCAGTCTCCTCGTTCGAAAATCGGCCGATTGATGGGCGTAGGATCGCTGGTCATTACCGTGGCTCCGGCCATCGGCCCGACCGTCGGCGGCGCGGTGACCACAGTGCTGCCGTGGCGCGCGATTTTCGTCATCGCCATTCCGCTGGTGCTAATCGCGGCATGCATCGGCATGAAGTGCATTGAGCAGAAGACACCGACCGAGGCTGCCTATCTTGACCCGATCCAGCTTGGGTCCATTGTTGTCGCGCTGGTCGGTCTGGTGCTGGCGCTCAACTAAGGTGGCGTGGCCATCAGTGCGGCGGTGTCCGGCAAGTCAGCCACACGCTCCGGCATTATCGCCATTGTCAGTCTGATTGTGGGCCTCGCCTTGTTGATCGTGTTCGCCATGAGTTCCAAGCGTGCCTTCTCCCCGCTGCTGCGCCTTGGCATTCTCAAGGATCCCGCCGTACTGTTACACGCCTGCGCATATCTGCTGCTGCCATTGGTCGCCATCGGCTACGGCTATGTCATCACCAATGTGGCACAGCTCTCGCTCGGCACCACGGCATTTGTGGCCGGCTCTCTAGTGCTGCCCGGCGCACTGGTCGGCGCTGTCTGTGCCCCGCTTGGCGGCTGGTTCTACGATAAGTTCGGCGCGGTCAAGCCGATTCTGATTCCGATCGGCATCGCTATTTTGGGCCCAGTGCTTATGCTGGTGTTCTCGATGCAGCTTACGCCCGTGCTGCTCGCCGGATTCTATTTCATTTTCGGCCTGTTCTATTCCATCGGCAATGCGAATGTGATGACCAGTGGCCTGTCGGAGGTCTCTCCCGAGTTCAAGCCGGACGGCAACGCCATTTTCAACACGTGTCTTCAGTTTGGCGGCGCTGCCGGTACCGCACTGTTCTCCACGATTCTTTCCGTGGCTCAGGCCGGTGCAGGAGAAGAAGGCACCGCTGAGTTTGCTCACGCCACTGCCGTCGGCGGCACATGGACGTTTGCCACGATGACGGTTATCTGCCTGATTGGCTGGTGCTGTCTGGCCACCGCGTTCCGCATTCGCGCGGCACGTAAGCGTGCATAAATCGATTACCAATAGAGTCCCAGCTTTCCAAACACGTGTGGGGCGCGCCCCACACGCTAATGAAAGGAAGAAAAAGGAGAAAGAAAGCTTCGAACGACCGCTCCAGCCTGCACCACGCCCTCGCGCACTGCGGACTCATGGAAACACTGACATTGGTACTCTTGGACATCGGAGGCTCCTTCGCCGGAACGGATAGGTTTAGGCACCACCCATTCTGCCTAGAAGCCTCTATCCACCCCACCCCTCCATCAGAGCAGCAAACACGGTCCGGTGTTTGTCTTCCCTTTTCCCACTGTTACTGTTGCGTTACACTTTACTCCCCTATGTTCATTTCTGTTCGGGTTCCCCACCATGCAGTATCGGGCGAATCTTGGCAAGACGCTGGCTGACTTCGTGTTCGTAGCCGCGATCGTTGGGATGATAGTACTCGGTGCCACGCAGCTCTTCGGGCATATATTCCTGTGGTGCCACGGCACCGGGCCAATCGTGCGCATACTTGTAGCCCTCGTGGTTGCCCCACTCTTTCATAAGCTTGGTGGGGGCGTTCCTCAAATACAGCGGAACAGCGCCGATCTTGCCGGCATCCACGTCCGCGAGCGCCTGGTTAATGGCGTTATAGCTGGCGTTTGATTTGGGCGCGGTGGCCACGGCAATCGTGGCTTCGGCCAAAATAATACGTGCCTCGGGCATGCCGACCAGCGCCACGGCTTGCGCCGCGGCCACGGTGACCTGCAAAATCTGCGGGGCGGCCATGCCGACTTCCTCGCTGGCGGCAATCATGATGCGACGGGCGATGAAGCGCGGATCTTCACCCGCTTTCAGCATGCGCGCCAGATAATGGATGGCGGCATCCGGATCGGAGCCCCGCATGGATTTGATGAATGCGGAAATCACGTCGTAATGGTCATCGCCGTCTTTGTCGTAACGCACGGTGGCGGCGTCCATTACCGTAGCCACGATTTCGGGGGTGATGATGGGTCGGCGTGCGCCCTTTTTGCGGGCTTCGTCGCCGGTGACCGCGCCAGCCGCGGCCTCCAGAATCGTGAGACTCTTGCGTGCGTCGCCACCGGCCATGCGCACGATATCGGCGATGGCTTCGTCCGTGGCTTTGACCTCGCCCTTGAGACCGCGGTCATCAGTCAGCGCGCGCTGCACCAGTTCGGTGAGCTGATCAGGCTCCAATGACTCAAGCTTGACGACCACCGAACGGGAGAGCAACGGTTTGATGATGGAAAAGCTCGGGTTCTCGGTGGTGGCGCCGATAAAGGTCACGTCGCGGTTTTCGACGGCGGGAAGCAGCGCATCCTGCTGGGATTTGGAGAAGCGATGCACCTCGTCGATGAACAGTACGGTTTCCTGGCCGCGTGACACGAGCCGTTCGTGAGCGCGGGTGAGTACGTCGCGCACGTCTTTGACGCCGGATGTCACGGCGGAGAGTTCCTCAAACACGCGGCCGGATTGGCCGGCCACGATGGTGGCGAGCGTGGTTTTGCCGACGCCTGGAGGGCCGAACAGGATTACGGAGCTCGGCGCGGTGAGACTGCCTTTGCTGGCCGGATTGGCGAGGCGGCGCAGCGGCGAGCCCTGGCCCAACACCTGCGTTTGGCCAATCACCTCGTCCAAAGTGCGTGGACGCATGCGCACCGCCAACGGCCGTGTCATCGACTCCGGCGCATCAGCCGCCCCAAACAAATCGTTCTCACTCATAGCGTCCTATAGTACCCCAGTGTTCGAACAGACGTTCGAGCTGCACCTTGGCTTCCCTCAGAGAGGGGAGCCAGGAAAGGAATCAGTTACTCACCTTGTAGTCGTGGAAGACTACTTCGCCGGTGTCTTGGGTGGCGTCGAGGTCCACGATGCCTTCGATGGCCCAGTCGCGATCGCCATCGGAATCATCGATAATCTGACGCACCTTCCACGTATGCTCGTCGTTCTCGTGCTTGTCATCCAACATGAACAGTTCGGGCGAGCGCGCTTCGGCGCCGATGCCCACGTACTCGTGCTCGTCGTAGTAGTCGTCGAGCACATCTTCCCATTCGTGCACGCCGTAGCCCCAGTCTTTGTCGAGCGCGCCAAGCTTGTCCGGCTGGTCGAGGTCCATAAGCTGCACACGGCGGAACATGGCGTTTCTGATCAGCACGATAAGGCCTCGTCGGTCCTCGACCACCGCGTTCTTCTTGCCCGGCGCCGCCAAGGAGGCCGCCGCCTCGGACTGGTCGGCAGAATCGCCGGCGTTCTCCCATTCATCCACCAGCGAGGAGTCGATGGAGCGCACGAGCACGCGCAGCCAGGAGATGATGTCTTCGAGTTGCTCGTCACGCTTTTCGGGCGGCACGGTACGCGCCAGCGTGCGGTAGGAGTCCGAGAGGTAGCGCAACAGGGTACCTTCGGAGCGGGCGATGTTGTATCGGGTGATGTATCCGGTGAAGTCGGAGGCGGTTTCCACCATGTCGCGCACCACAGATTTCGGCGATAGCCAGTAGTCGTTGGCCCACGGCACATCGTGGCGGTACTGGTCGAACGCGGCTTCGAGCATGTCTTCCAGTGGCTTCGGATACGTAATCTCCTGCAGCTTATCCATACGCTCGTCATAGTCGAGTCCGTCGGCCTTCATATCGGCCATCGCCTTGTCTCGGGCCTGACGCTCCTGGGCACGCAGCACCTGCTTGGGGTCTTCGAGCGTGGCCTCGGCCATGGAGATCACGTCCAGCGCATAGGTGTCGGACTCGGGGTCCAGCAGTTCGAGCGCGGCCAGCAGGAACGGGGAGAGCGGCTGGTCGAGGGCGAAGTCGTCCGGCATATCAAGGGTCATGTAGTAGTCCTTGCCGCCGTCCTTGCGGTCCTCGGTTTCGATGACTTCGGTATCGAACAGGGTTTGGAAAATCTCGTCGGCCCGCTGGTGCAGATGCTCCTTTTGGTCGGGGGTCTGCGCGGAATCGTCGATGAGATCGTCGATACGGGCACGGGCGTCGCCGCCCTGCGCCACTTCGTTGAGCACCATCGAATGCGTGATTTTCAGGTGCGGGACCAGGGTTTCCGGTTCGGCGTCAATGAGCTTGTCAAACGTGCTCTGGTTCCAGGTCACAAAACCTTCCGGAGCCTTCTTGCGCTTGACCTTCTTGAGCTTCTTCGGGTCTCCCCCGGCCTTGGCGATGGCCTTCCGGTTTTCGATTTCGTATTCGGGAGCCTCGGCGATCACCAGTCCCTCGGTATCGAATCCCATACGACCGGCTCGTCCGGCAATCTGGTGGAATTCACGGGCGCGCAGGCGGCGCATCTTGGTGCCGTCGAACTTGGTCAAGGCAGTGAGCACCACGGAGTGAATCGGCACATTGATGCCGACGCCCAATGTATCGGTGCCGCAAATCACGGGCAGCAGACCCTGCTGGGCGAGCTGTTCGACCAGGCGGCGGTAGCGTGGCAGCATGCCGGCATGATGGATGCCGACACCGGTGCGCAGCAGTCGCTGCAGAATCTTGCCGAAGGCTGTGGTGAATTTGACGCCTTTGATGGCTTCTGCGATGGCTTGGCGCTGTTCCTTGCTGGACACGCCGGTGGAGGCGAGCGCCTGCGCGGTCTCCAGCGCGGCGTCCTGTGAGAAATGGACCACATAAATCGGGGTTTCGCCGTTGCGGAAGGCGAGTTCCACGGTTTTTTCCATCGGATCGAGCGTGTATTCGTAGCTTAACGGCACCGGTCGCGGCGCGTCGGCGATTACATCCACTTCCGGGGTGTCGTTCAGATCGGAGAGCTTGTCGGCAATGGCGTCCACATTGCCAAGCGTGGCGCTCATCAGCAGGAACTGGGTCTGCGGCAGCGTGAGCAGTGGCACCTGCCACGCCCAACCGCGCTCCGGATCACCGTAATAATGGAATTCGTCCATCGCCACGAGGCCCACGTCGGCATGGGTGCCTTCGCGCAAAGCCTGATTGGCGAGGATTTCGGCGGTGCAGCAGATGATCGGCGCGTCCGCGTTGATGTGGCTGTCGCCGGTGATCATGCCGACGTTGTCGCGGCCGAACACTTCGACCAAGTCGAAGAATTTCTCCGACACCAGCGCCTTGATCGGAGCGGTGTAATAGGAGCGGCGGCCAGTGCACAGGGCGGCGAAGTGCATGCCAAGCGCCACCAGCGATTTGCCCGAACCGGTCGGGGTATTCAAAATCACATGGTCGCCGGCCAAGAGGTCCATAATGGCCTCTTCCTGATGCGGCCATGGTTCGATGCCTTTGACGTCTTCCACCCAGCCGAAGAATCGTTCGTAGATGTCATCGGCCGTAAGATTCCGTTCGCGCTCGTCACCGTCCCATTCGGGGGCCAGCCGCCCCAGGGATCCGTATTCCTTCTCGTCAGTCATAATGCTCAGTCTACCTAGTGGCCTATTCCGGCGGCACGAGCCACCCTCCGTCGCTATGCGGCGCCTCCCGCCAGCGGGCGGAACCATGCGAAGAGCCGTGCCATGCGCTTGGCTCCGCCAGTGGGAGGATCGTTCACGCCAACCGGCGGCGCACCTCGTCGGGGTCCACCCCGGGTTCGAGGGGCGGCCAGGTCATGTTCATGTTCTTCAAGGTGGTGCGCAGCAGTTCGGAGACCACTGCTCGCGAATACCAGCGGTTATCGGCCGGTACGAGGTACCAAGGTGCGGCGGCCGTGCTGGTTTTCTCGAACACCTCCTGCCATGCGGCCATATACTCATCCCAGCGGTCGCGGGCCTCGAGATCGGAGATGTCGAATTTCCAGAACTTGGTGGGATCGTCCAGTCTCCCGAGGAAGTGTTTTTTCTGTTCTTCCTGGCTTACCACGAGAAAGATCTTGAGGATGGCGCATCCGCTGGCGGCCAGTTCACGTTCGAAATCGTTGATCTGGTCGTAGCGGGCACGCCATACGTCTTCGGGATAGGTGCCATAGACGTGCGGCATGACCACATCTTCATAATGGGAACGGTCGAATACGGCAATCCACCCCGGCTTGGGCAATTCACGCTTCACGCGCCAGAGGAAGTCGTGGTCGAGCTCCTCGGCCGTAGGCTTGCCGAAGCCATGGTAATGGATGCCCATCGGGTCACCTTGGCTGAACACGTGACGCACGATGCCGCCCTTGCCGGAGGCATCCATGCCTTGCAGCACGATGAGCAGCCGCCGTGTCGACCCTTTGACGCCATTCGCGTACATGAGCCGCTGGTATCGGGCGATTTCGGAGGAGCTGATCGAAATGAACTCCTCGGCGTCCTCTTTATTGCCGTCGAATCCGGGAGTGGAATCGCCTTCGACATCAGTGACCTGCATGCCGTGGTGGAACATAAGACGTTGAGCGGGCGGCAACGACCATACGGCGCTGAGCAGTTCACTGGATTTCGCCGCACGTGCCAGTCGTTCAGGCACGCTGGCACTGGAGTCGATGGCGTCTATGCAATCCGCCGCGAGCTGTAATACCTTGTCGATCCGTCGATCGGTTTTGTATTCCTTCCCCTTGCCATTCCTGTTGTTCTTTCCTGAGGATTTTCTGGCTGTACCCCACTTGCCGGCCTCTTCAGGCTTGTTGGTTCTGTCGTCGTCCTTGGCCATGCTCCCGATTGTATGTCTTGCAACTCAGGAGACCCAGCAACGTAGCGACATTCACATTTCACTTGTTACTGCAAATCTACAGGCATGCAGTCGTTCGGACCGTAATTGTTGGCTTTGCACCAATCCCAAGCCTCATCCGTCGAGTCGAAGCCCTCACCGGCAAGAATCACATAGTATTTGTCGGAATTGCTGCTGTAGGTGGGCCAGTCACCCGACCAGATAAGCAGTACGTTTGAATTCTTGTTGTGCATCGTGATGAATTGCGCAAGAATATCGCGGTAGTTCCAGGTCTTGCCTTCAGCTTCCATGCCCTTGCGCTTGCTGGACAGCTGCGCGGTATACGCGGAATAGACCCGAAAAATCGAACACGGCATCGGCCGCAACATCATCGTCGCTGTCCCGCAACGTGAGTCGAGTGACCGAATCATTGAATTTCGTGGATGCGTTCTTATCATCACAATTCGAAGTGGCCAGAATCGTGACTATCAGATTGTCGCTCTCGCTCTTGATCGAGGAGACTTTCATATCAGCAGCGGCATCGAACCCGCTGGCACCTGCTGGGGAACCATACCGCCGACACTGAAGAACCTGCTGTGATGCAATAGCGCTGGCGCCCTGTCTGACTGGAATATCAGGCAGGGCACCAGCGATATTGCGTTATGTACGTGTCAGCGCACGCGGCTTCAAGCGCTACTTGCGCGCCGCATCATGACGCTTGACCACGATGGTGACGCCGCCCGCAGCGAACAGCATCGCCAGAACCACGACCAACGCAACCGAGGCACCGGTATCGGCCGTACGTTCGGTCTGCTGCGGCTTGGTGCTGCCATTGGCATTGACGCTACCGTCATGGTTGCCGTTATCCTTGCCGTCCGTTCCGGTGGACACTCCGGTGACGGCAACGGGCAGCACGACCGTGGTCTTATTGGTCGCACCAGTCACGGTCAGGCTGATATCACCGGTCTTGGTTCCGGAGGGAATCGTGACCTTGAGCTCGGCGGTATCGCCATTCGCGACCTGCGCTTCGCCGACCACCTGCTCGCCGATGGTGGCGGTCAGCTTCGTCTCGTCAGGCACACCCAGCGAGGTAAGCGTAAGCTTCGAGAAGTGCAGCGTGAACGAATCGCCAGCCTTGACCGCGCTGGTCGGGATGCCGGTGACGTCCACTGCGCGGCGGTCGTAGCGCGGGGCAACCGGATTGTTGGCCTTGAGGTAGTCGATCCAGGCGTCGCGGTCCACCAGACCGGTGTCCTTGGTGTTCGTGCCTTGGGCGAAGGCGCGGAAGTTATCGCCGCCCTCCAATAGGAAGCTGAACGAACCGATACGGTAGTTGCGTTTCAGGTCCAGAGGCTCACCGTTGACGGTCACCGAGGTGATATGATGGCCTTGCGCGGCATCCGGATCATACGTGTAGCTCACGTTGTGGGACAGTCCGAGTTGCAGATACGCGCGCGATGGTGTGCTGCCGTCCGCGTTCGTCTGCCACTGCTGTTCCAGCGCTCCCTTGAACTGCGCGCCGGTAAGCGTGGTGGTCCACAGGTTGTCCAGGAACGGCAGTACCGCGTTGGCCTGGGCGTAGGTGATATTGCCGTCGGCATCGAGCGTGCAGTCGTCATTGGTGCCGGACTTGCAGAATTCGGCACGCAGACCGCCGGGGTTGACCACACCGATTTCGGCCGCGCCGCGGTCCTCGCTTTTGAGCGGATCGAGCAGCGCATCGGCCACCAGATTGCCCATGGTCGATTCGGAGGCGCGGTCGTCACGCTTGCCGTCTTTGAATGCGGTGGTGATATCCGCAGACACCCTGCCGACCTTCTCGCTGCCCTTTTCATCGGCCACCTTAAGGGCCTGGTACACGATGTCCTTCACCTTGGCGACAGTCGGATTCGCGGCGGCGAGCAGGCCATCGTTGTATTCGGCGTAATCGTTGTAGTGCGGATCATTTTTGTCGGCGGGCTGCGAAGCCACCTGCACGGCCGTGTTGCCGGACTTGTCGTAAGACACCGCACCGGTGGCCGTGTTGTAGGTGAGCACCACTTGGCCGACGTTGGCGGCATAGCTACCGGTCTGGATGATCGGCCGGTTGTTGTGCGCGGGATCGGTGTACGAGTACTTCATGTGGGTGTGTGCAGTGAAGATCACGTTCACTGCTGCATCGGTATCGTCCACGATCTTCTTGAACACGGGGCTGTCGGCCTTCTGCTCGTCGAGCGTGGGCTTGGCCGTGGCGTCATCTTCATTGGAGGCTGCACCCTCATGGTATTCGGCCACAATCACATCGGCCTCGCCATTGGATTCGTCGCTGTCGGTGAGCTGCTTGGCCACACGGTTCACGGCCTCCACCGGATCGCCGAATTCGATGTCCTTGACACCACCGGGAGCAACCAACGTGCTGGTTTCCTGAGTGACCGCGCCGATGATGCCGACCTTCACGCCGTTCACCTCTTGAATGCTGTACTCGGGCAGAGCCGGGGTTGTGGTGCCCTTCTTGTACACGTTGGCACCGAGGTAATCCCATTGGGCATTGCGCGCGCCCTCCTTGCCGATCACACGATCGGTAAGGTCGGCATAGCCTTGGTCGAACTCGTGGTTGCCCACCGTCGAAGCCTTGACGCCCAAGGCATTGAGTACATCGATGGTCGGCTGGTCCTGCTGTACCGAAGAGTTGAACAGCGAGGCACCGATATTGTCGCCGGCGGACAGCAGCAGTGAGGAGTCAGGGTATTCGCCCTTGAGCTGCTCGATGGTGGCGGCGAACGGCACGGTGAGGTTCTTGCCGATACGGCCGTGGAAGTCGTTGAAGTTCAGCAGGTTGATGGTGGTGCTGGTGGGAACCGGCTGATTGGTTGCCATATAGCCCATACGCAATGAATGGCCATTGGTCACGCCGTCGTCTGCCCAGAACACCGGCTTATACACCTTGCCATCCACTACCTTGGTGGCTTCGGCATCGGGGGTGATGGCAAAGCCTTCGGTGTTCTGCGTACGGATTTCATCCGGAGTGTCGGTCAGCTTGGTCAGCTGCAGCACGCCGTTCTTGAATTCGTAGGTGTCGATTTTGGCACCGGTGTTCGCGTCATTGTCGCTTTGGGCGAGCAGCTGGTTGTGCTCGGCATCCCAAGTCAGATCGCGCGGGCCATCATAGCCGGCGTTCACCGCGGACTGCGGCAGGTCGATATCGGCCACCGGATGTACCAGGTCCTCGCCATTCACGGTTTGCAGCGCGAAGGCGTAGATATGACCGGTTTTCTCCGGTGCGGCGAAGAACAGACCGCCGAAATCATTGCCGAAACCGTCCGGGTTGTAGGTCACTACGTTCTTCGGGTCAAGGTTGGACTGGAATCCGTTGGCGGTCAGGACCGAGTTGGGAATAAAGGCTATGCCTTCCACCCCAAGATTGGCGTCCGCTCCATGGCCCAGTGTCACGCCGAATTGCGTGAGTGCTGCGGTGAGATTCCACTCGTGCGTAGCGTTCAGATCGTGCGCTCCGTCGCCGTTGGCGTCGGTGGTTTTCTCGGTCACGTCATACTGCAGGATGGACGGCCGCGGCACATTCTTGTTTTCGTTGTCGCGCTCGGCGCCGATGAACACGCCCTTGGATGAATCTCCGTTGATCAGCGTGATGCCTTCGGAGTCCACACCGCCCGTGCCGTCCTTGAAGTGCAGCTGCTTGCCGCCCTTGGTCTGACCGTTGTTGGTGAAGGTCCAGCCATCAGTGGGATCCTGCTGCCATGCGCCGTTCTGGTAGACGAACTTGTTGATGGAGCCAGGGCCCTTATCGGCGGTGTTGCCGAGAGTGGGGTTCAGATCGTTGTCGGCCGCCCACAGCACGCCTTGCTTGCCGTCTTTACCGGCTTCATACACCAGACCAGACAGATTGCCGTCAGTATGGTCGCCGCCTTGTTCTTTGGCGCCAAATTCGCCTTCGGCACCCACTGTGGTCACATCGGCCAATCCCGACCATGCGTCCACGGTCATGGTCTCGCCGGTGGGCGGAGTCGGAGTCGGGTCATCGAACACGTTCTGTGCACCGGGCGTGGGCGTATTGGAAAGCGCGAAAGTGCCATCGTCCTTACGGGACCACGACTGACTGTCGCTCATCTTCTTCACGCCGGTTGTACCGGTATTCCATGACGTGGAATCCACCACATCGCTATCGGTAAAGTCGCCGCTGGTAGTGGTCAGATAGACTTCGTCGGCATCGGAACCCAGGCCGGGCTTGGCCTTGTCGGGGTCGATGTATGCCACCAGATATCCGCCGGCTTTGATGACGGTGCCCGTATTCGTTACTTCGCTGGTGCCGATGGTGTAGCGCTTCTTGGCTTTCTTGCCGCTGTCGTAGATGCCCCAGCCCTTCACGTCGACGTCTGTGGAGCCGGTGTTCTTGAGCTCGACCCAATCGCAACGCTTGCTATCCGGGTCTCCGGCAGCTTTCGTATTGCCGGCATAGACCTCGTTGATGATTACGGATGGTTTGGCAGTCGTGTTCTGTTCGGCAGTGGTCTGCTGCTCGTCCGCAGTCGCAGCGGGCACGCCGATCAGGGCGATGCTGCTCAGTGTCACCGCAGCGGTGAGCAGCGCGATGGCGCGCCGCGACATCGCGGTGAAATTGTTGGTGTGGAGCATTACTCCCGTTCCTTCCTCGGGTTGTGCCGCCGCAGCATGATGCTCTTCGGCGGATGACACCCCCCGAGGGTATGGGAGAGAAATGAAGCCGACACCGTATGAAGGCAAACTCGGCAAATCTCCAAACTGAACTTTGGCTGAATTACTGCTGAAGCTGGTTCTTGGATTTGCGTCGAACCGTCCGTATTTCGCCGACAATCGCGATTACAGCGGTACCGATAGCTACGCTGATCAACGCCGGTCGTTGCACGGCATGGAGGGTGGCGAGATCCGGCCCGGCCGCAATGGCACTGTTTTCACCCGCCGAGCTATCCGACGCCGGGTGATTGCCCGCGTCGGTGTACTGGGCATTGACCACACTCGGGCCGGCAAGCGCCACTTGGTCAGCGGTCTCGACCTTGGCCACATCGCCGCGCTTATCCAAGGTGACGCGGGCGCACAGGGCTTTGGCCCAGTTGATACGCTGCCAGCCGTCGCTCGATTGCCATAGGGGGTATCCGGAATCCAAGGCAGTGGCTTTCAAAATCGCGTTGCGCTGATCGGCGTGCAGTTCGGGATAGGCCAGTCGCAGCACGTCCGCCGCCCCGCGCGGGGCCACGAAATCAGCGCCGGACTGGGCGGTGTCTTGCGGGAAGGTGTAGGTCAGGCGTGCGGTGTAGACGCGCACGGCCGAGGCTTGGTCCACGACCGGCTCGGTGGCCACTGGGTCCAGAAAAATCGTTGGTGTAGCCGCCCGAACCGGAGGCCTTGGTGTTGGCGATGCAGGCGGCGAGGGTAGTGCCGTGGCCGTCCGCGGCGCAGCGGGACACCAGATAGTCGCGCAGCTGCCGGGACGCGGGCACGATGGACGAAGCGAATTCGTTATGCCAGTACTGCCCGTTCTGGGCGGATGCGCCAATGCGCCCGCCCATGATGTCAAGCGGATAATGCACGCCGAGCACGATGCGGTTGTTGCCGGCCTCCGAAGTGCGGGCCATGATTTGCGGCGCAAGTTCGGGAATCATGCCGGCCAGCGCGATACCCCACGAATAGGCACCGGTAGTGTGGCCGGAGGGGTAGGAACTGTTTTTCTGCAAGTTCGAGTAGCCGGGCACGTGTTCGAGCCATGAGGGCGATTGCTTGATGTCAAGCGTGGCGGGCAGTCCGGCGAGATCGTTAGTGCCGCCGTAGCTGCTTTCCGCACGGTTCAGATAGGGGCGCGGATGCATGGCCGCACGTTTTGAGGCGTAGGTGGAGGCCACGTTAAAGGAGAAGATATCGGCGACGGCGTTGAGTTTCCCGGATTTGAGCCCTTCGCTCATATATTTGCCAAGCACCGGACCGAGCGCGTCCGGCATGGTTTCCTCGGCTTGCAGATCGGAGTCGACGAGTGCACGCTTGCGTTGGGCGTTCAGGCCATCCTTATCGAGATTTTCGGCGGCTTTGTGGTTAATGGCCACGGCCAAATCTTCGTCGGGTTTCATGGTATCGGCGTGGAGCACCTTACCACCGTGTTCGGCATCGGTGGGGGCCTGCCAATAGTTCTTTTCGTAGTCGGAGAGCAATGCCACCCAATCCGGGTTGGACAGCTGGTCGGCCTGTGCGATTGCAGGCGTCGCGGCTAGCGTGGCCGCCAACGCCAGCGGCGCAATGGTCGCAATGGCAAAAACGGAGGATAGGTGCCGGAACATCTTCATATGTTCCAACCTATCCTCCGTGAAGGCTACGTAGCCGGAGCCCAGTCAAACACTCAGTAAATTCTTCGTGCTGGCTTAGCGGCGATTGAGATGACCGTCAGGCCTCTGGCTTGTCTTCGGGCTTGCGGAACGCCGGGAATTCGCCGGTCTCCGGGTCAACCTGTGACTCGGGCTGGGTGGTGTCATATCCCTGTTCGTAGCGGGTGCGCCGCCAGTTGCGAATCGAGGCGTTGGTGCCACGGTGATGCACATGGTATTTGCGCGGCGCACCGCCCAGCGGCAGCTCCTCGACTTCCTTGGCCACAGCGATCTGGTTGACATTGGACGGATCACCGGCGGCGATCGGGGCCAGCGGCTCGGGCTCGGCGGGTGCGGCCGTACGCTGCTGCATGCGCGAGGGCAGCCATTCGGCGAGCCTCGACAGCAGCCAGCAGGCGACGAAGTAGATCACCGCAGCCATGACCAGCGTCTGCAGGATGTTGAAGTACATCGAGCCGAGTCGGCGCGATTCCTGCAGCAGGTCGGTATACATGATGATCGAGCCTAGGGCGGTATCCTTCAACACCACGACCAGCTGGGTGACGGCGGCCGGCAGCATGGCGTAGACGGCCTGCGGCACCTCGATCTCCATGAGCGACTGTGTTTCGGTCAGGCCCAAAGCGAGCGAGGCCTCGCGCTGGCCGCCCGGCAGATTGCCGACGCCGGAGCGCACCAGTTCGGCGACCACCGAACCGTTGTACAGCACCAAGGCCAGCACCACGGCCCAATAGGACGGGCTGGGCAGGCCCGCGAACGCGAACCATCGCCAGAAGAAGATCATGAGCAGCAGCACCGGCACCGCACGGCAGAACTCGACGATCACGGCGGAAACGCCACGTACCAGCGGGCTCGGCAGCAGTCGGCCCACGCCGAACACCAGGCCGAACACCACGGCACCCACCACGGCCACGACGGTGGCCTTGATGGTCATCCACAGTCCGGGCAGGTAAAAGTCGGTCCACGCTTCGCGTTCGATGGCGGGCTTCCACAGCTCCCAGCTGAGCTGATTCTCGCCGTCCGGCGGGTTGTGCAGGCGCATGAGGATAAGCACGAGCACCACCGCGAACAGAATGCCTGCGATCCAGTTGACGATGCGAATGGTGCGCCGGCCCTTGGGACCGGGCGCGTCGAACAGCACGGAATTCGAAGTATCGGCCATATCCGTCACCTCCTTACGGCGAGCTTGTTGGACAGGTACGTGGTGAGCATGCCGATGGGGATGATCAGGATCACGTAGCCGAGCGCGAAGATCAGGAAGATCTGGATGATCACGTCGGGGCGGAATTCAATCATCTCGCTCATCAGCGAGGATGTTTCGGTGGCCACGGATGCGGCGGCGGCCACGGTGGAGTTCTTGAGCAGTGCGATCAGCGTGTTGCCGAGCGGCGCCACGGAGCCTCGGAAGGCCTGCGGCAGGATGATCTCAGTAGCGGACTGCATGAAGCCCAAGCCCAGCGCTCGTGCGGCCTCGGCCTGGCCAATCGGCACGGTGTTGATGCCCGAACGCAGCGATTCGCACACGAACGCCGCCGTGTACAGGCTCAGGCCGGTGACCGCGAGCCAGAAGAAGTTCGTGGCGAAGGTGTCGGAGAAGCTGAGCTTCAGCTGCGCGTAGGCACCCAGCACCATGAACACCATGATGATGGTCAGCGGCAGGTTCTTGAACAGTTCCACATACGCACCGGCCACGGCCCTGAGTGAGGAAATCGGCGAGATGCGCATCACCACGAGGATCACGCCGAGGATCAGGGAGAACAGGGCGGACCACAAGGTCAGTTCGATATTGACCAGAAACGCGCCGAGCACGTCATACTGGCTGAAGAGTTCCAGGAATCCGCTCATCAGGCCTCCTCTCCTTCGTCCGGGACGGGCGGGTTGTAGCGTACGTCGGGCGTGTAGTTGGTGCCCTTGGTGTTATCGCTGATGGCGTTCTCCCACGAGCCGTCCTGAATCATGTCCACGATGGCGTTGTTGATTTTGGTGGCCAGCTGCGTATCGCCCTTCTTGATGCCCACGCCGTAGTATTCCTGCGTGAACGGTTTGCCAACCACCTTGAGCTTGCCGCGCGAGGCGGAGGCCAGGCCGGCCAGGATGATGTCGTCGGTGGTTACCGCGTCCACGATGCCGGAGAACAGGGCGGTGGCGCATTCGGCGTAACCGGGCTGTTCCATGAGCTGGACTTCGGAGGCGAACTTCTCCTTGACGGTGGCGGCCGAGGTCGAACCGGTGACGGAGCATAGGCGCTTGCCGTTCAGGTCTTCGGGGCCGTTGATGGAGTTGTCGTCCTTGCGCACGAGCAGATCCTGTCCGGCCACGAAGTACGGGCCAGCGAAGGAGACGGCCTTCTTGCGCTCGTCGGTGATGGAGTAGGTGGCGAGGATCATGTCCACGTCGCCGTTCTGAATCATGGCCTCACGCTGCTTGGAGGGGGCTTCCTTCCAGATGATCTGGTCTTCGGAATAGCCGAGTTTCTTGGCGATGTATTTGGCCACGTCCACGTCGAAGCCCACGTAGGTGCCGGACTTCTTGAAGCCCAGGCCGGGCTGGTCGAATTTGATGCCGATGCGGATCTTGCCGGTTTCGTCCGCGCCACAGGCGGCCAGCGACATTGTGCAGGCCACGGCGGCGAGCGCGGCGATCACGCGGCAAGCCTTCCGTTTGAACGTATTGGTGAATGTCATTGGATTGCGTACCCGTCTTTCAGTGGGTTCGTCAGTGGGTGAGGATCTTCGAGAGGAAGTCCTTGGCACGGTCGGTCTGCGGATGCTCGAAGAACTCGTCGGGCGTGTTCTCTTCGAGAATCTGGCCGTCTGCCATGAAGACGATGCGGTCGGCGGCCTTGCGCGCGAAGCCCATCTCGTGGGTCACGCAGATCATCGTCATGCCTTCATGCGCGAGTTCGACCATCACGTCGAGCACTTCGTTGACCATTTCCGGGTCGAGTGCGGAGGTGGGCTCGTCGAACAGCATGACCTTGGGGCGCATGGCGAGCGCGCGGGCGATGGCCACACGCTGCTGCTGGCCGCCGGAGAGCTGGGAGGGCATCTTGCTGGCCTGGGAGTCGACGCCCACGCGGGCGAGCAGGTCCATGGCGAGTTGCTCGGCTTCCTTCTTGTCCATGTGACGCACCTTGATGAGGGCCAGCGTCACGTTTTCAAGAATGGTTTTGTTGGCGAACAGGTTGAACGACTGGAACACCATGCCAACTTCGGCCCTGAGGTTCGCGAGCTCCTTGCCTTCCTGTGGCAGGGGCTTGCCGTCGATGCGGATGTCGCCGGAATCGATGGTCTCGAGGCGATTGATGGTGCGGCACATCGTGGACTTGCCTGAGCCGGACGGGCCCACGACCACCAGCACCTCACCCTTGGCGACGGTCAGGTTGATGTCCTTGAGGACGTGCAAAGCACCGAAGTGCTTTTCGACGTGGGTCAGTTCGACTAGCGGACGGTTCGGGTCCTCTTTGCCGGGAACCAGCGGGGTCAATTTGGCCTTGCTTGGTGATGTTGTGCTTGTCGCGCGCGAACGCACTGCTGTTTCATTGTTCGTTTCAGACATGAGTGGGAGGATAACACACCGACGTTTCCAACGTGTTCACAGTATGTCCACACAGTTGCTCAGTCGATGTCTCATTTCCGCATCAGACATCGTGATGGCGGCATAAGCGACTTCGGCATGTCTCCCGTTTCCGGAAACATCGCGGGAGGCCGACCGACTTTTGCCCCAGGATGAGTTGGGGCCAGCAGTGGGACAACGGTGACATGAGTCTCACTGGGGAAACCCGCGCTGGCAGGCCGACCGGGCACGGCGCCTCGAACGGGAGCGCCGCCAAACCGAGCGTGATGACATCGCCCGAGCCCTGCACGACCGGATCTCCAACGATCTGGCCTACGCGATCATGCGCATAGACCGGGATATCGAGCGTGCAGACGCATCCGGCCTGATTTGCTGTGAGGTAGGCACGAATTGCCTCGGACCGGGTGGCAACGCCGAGCTTGGCTTTCGCGTGCTTCATGACCACGAAAATCGTGGAGGCTTTAATCCCGAGCTTGGCGGCATTTTCCTCGGTACTGAGGTTCGCCGCATACAATCGCAGTACATCCTGTTCTCGTTTTGACAAGCTGGCAGTCGGGCGCTTGGCCGAGGTCAAGGCCACCTTGGCTTCCGGTGCTGTCAGGAATCCCTCGCCAAGCTTGGCGTGACGTTTTTGGCAATCAGCCCTTGCGCGCCTGAATCAATGGCCATCTGTCGGTAATGGTCCAGCGAATACGACGTAATGCCCAATATGGCGGTCGCATCCTGCGTCTCGCGGATGCGGCGGCAGACATCCGGACCGAGAATATCGGTCAGGGGCATATCCAGCAACAAGACGTCTGGTGCGGCGTTATCACTTTCATAGACGCGATGATGCAGGGCTTGCGCGCCGGATTCGACAGCCCAGACCACCTTTGCTCCGGCCATTGCGCGACCGACCGTTTGCGCCAGCAGGGCCAGCGCGAACCGGTCGTTATTCCACTATCCCAATCGTCAGCATGCATTCATCATGCGTCAGGTGCGTAATCATTGGCAAGCAACGTGGCCAAACCTACCATCATTCGCCATCATATGGCATGGGAAATCGAAGCACAGCGCCCCGTTAGCCAACAGCCAGCCGTCAGCCGCGCGGCTTGCCGAGTGCGGAGACGAACTGGACGCCGGGAATGTCGGCGAAAATGGAGCTATCGACCACGAGTTTGGACGGGCGGATGCCAGAGCCCAAGTAGAGTTTCGGAATCGTGAGAATGTGCTGATCAACCAGCAGCGGCCAATCGGCAGGCAAGCCAATCGGCGACATGCCGCCGGATTCCATGCCGGTGGCTTCCACGGCCGCGTCGATCGACGCAAAACTGACCTTGGAGACCTCCAGCGTGTGCTTGACTACGCCGTTCAAATCGGCGCGAGTGTCGGCCGTGACGAATGCGGCGGCGAAGTCCGGCGGCGCCTTGCGGGTCTTGTGCGTGTGAACGACCACCACATTGCCGGTGATCTCGAACGGAATGCCGTATTTCGGGCACCACAGGTCGGTGTCCGATTCCTCGTCGGTGTTGATGGTCACGCCCAGAATCTTGCTTTCCGGCACACCTGCTGCCACCAGCTCATTGAGCTTGTCAAACACCGGCTTGGCCAGCAAGTCCCCATCATGCCAGTCCAAAATCTCCAACGTCATATAAGCCTCCCCTTGTCCGCAGCGTCGTGCTTCCACGATATGTGCCGATGTTGTTGCGCTTGTAACGCACGGCAGGTTCTTCTGCCGGATGGTCTCTGCGCAACACATCACACGGCTTGCTACGGTTTCGTCATGTTTGCTCATCACATTAGCCGCGACGCGCGGCTGCAACACCGGGGTTCCTATACCCGTTGCTTATATCGGCTTATATCAGATCGCGCTGAGGCATACGCACTGAGGCACTGAGGCCAAACACAATGTGCAAAACCTGGCATGTATTCCCTGCGGGAAGCGGAATACCCTTCGTATTGCTATTGCGTACGGCATTTTCTCGGAAATGCGCTAAGCGTTTGAGCATGGCCAGTTGTTCGCACACGATGAGTGCTGTTATACGGTGGACGACACTCCCGAATCGCGGTGGATAACCGGGCGCAACACACGATATGCCGGTGGATAACCAGTCCGCACCGTTTAAGTTATCCCCATTTTCCAGTTTTGCCCTTGTGCCACTGTGGAATGCGCTACGCTCGGCGCATGAACGGATACAGCGAAGTGCCGCACAATGGGTCGCACAATGGCGAAATCAACAACTATCTGCGCAAAGATCTTGACACCAAAGCCACGGCCAAGAACACGGCCTGTTGGAATCTGCTGGGCAAAGTGCGCACAGAACGTACGTTGTGTTTCTCGCTGTATACCGCATTGGAATTATGCGGCGTGGAGTTGCCGAGGCACAGCACGTTGCCGCAGAAGGACTTTTATGTGACGGTGAAGAGCAAAGGGGCCCGCTCTTCATTGAGCAATATCGACTATCGCATATGGAATGCAAAGTTCAGCAGTATCACCTTTTCAAACGGCGTAACCTGCATGCATCCCATGGATGCGTGGATACAGTTTGCCCAATATCTCAGCCTCACCGAATTAGTGGTACTGGCCGAAGCACTCATCAGACGTTATGGATACGCCATTGAACAATTCGCTCAACGACTAACAGCCTTTCACCGCGTTATTGGCCGTGCGCGTTGTGAGGCGGCGCTGAAGCTCGTAAAACCTTCGGATTCCGTTCAGGAAACTCGTACGCGCTTGGTGCTTATGCTTTTCGGCCTGCCCATACCGCAAACACAATACGGCATTACCGATTCAGAGAACGGATACACCTACACCGTTGACATGGCTTATCCACAATACAAAGTCGCTATTGAATATGATGGCGATCATCACCGTCGCTTCCGCAAACAATATGTGCGGGACCAGCAAAAACGTCGACGTCTGCGGCAATTGGGCTGGACCGTCATCGAGGTGTTCGCCGATGACCTGTGGAACACCGCCAAACAACGTGCCTTCGCACAAGAGGTTGCCACCGCGATGCAAATACCGCTTCCTGGCCGTCCTCAACCTTCATGCCGGGTATTAACAGACGGCAGCCTTACCATCAATGCGCGCAAAGGGGAATACAGGAGGCGGAAACAAGCAAAACACAACAAAGCCTCACAACATTGACCAATCACGGGGTCGTACTCGCTCCTCATGGGGCGGCAATTTGCTCATGGGGCGGTTTGAAGAAATTGTGAAACCGCGGAATTAAGCCATTTTGATCTACCGCCCCATGGGGTTTTCACCGCCTCATGGGTTGTTTACCGCCCCATGAGGAAGTTACCGCCCCATGGAAGGATAATCGGCAAACGCCAGGGGGGACACCGCATGGTGCGAGGTTTGCCGCATGGCGGAGGTGCCATCGGGCGGAGTATTCGGCACCCCTTGGCAGGTATTTGGCGCATTGGGCCCCACCCGCAAAAAGCAAATGGCCCTTGGAATTATTCCAAGGGCCATTTGCGGCTAATAGCACCGGAGCATTACTCCCCGAAAATTAATCTACGCGTGCGGAGACCGCCGTTCGAAGCCGAAGACGCACTGAAGTACGTCGAGTGCTGAGGAAAGGCGGTATACGCTCCGTAGATTAGTTTTCGTCGGCGTCCGGGTCGTAGTCGACGCCAGTCTCGGCGCGCTGCTCGTCGGAAATCGGGGCCGGAGCACCGGTCAGCGGGTCGCGGCCGCCGCCGGCCTTCGGGAAGGCAATGACGTCGCGGATGGAGTCTGCACCGGCCAGGATGGACACGGTGCGGTCCCAACCGAGGGCCAGACCCGCGTGAGGCGGAGCGCCGTACTTGAATGCCTCAAGCAGGAAGCCGAACTTCTCGTCGGCCTCTTCCTTGGTGATGCCCAGCACATCGAGCACACGGGCTTGGATGTCGTCGCGGTGGATACGTACGGAACCGCCGCCCATCTCCTCACCGTTGCAGACGATGTCGTAGGAATCGGACATGGCGTGCTCGGAATCCTTGTCGAACTTGTCAATCCAATCCTTGGAAGGCATGGTGAACGGGTGGTGCATGGAGGTCCACTTGGAGTGGCCGACAGCCACATCGTCATCATCCGGATCGTCGGTGGGCTTGAACAGCGGGAAGTCCACAACCCAAGTGAAAGCGAACTTCTTCGGATCCAGCAGGCCTTCGCGGGAGGCGAGCTCCACACGCACGGCACCCAGCAGCAGCTGCGCGGACTCGCGAGAACCGGCGGCGAAGAACACGGCGTCGCCTTCCTCGGCACCAACGGCCTCGCGCAGGCCGTTGCGCTCCTCATCGGACAGGTTCTTGGCGACGGGGCCCTTGAGCTCGCCGTTTTCGCCGAAGACCACGTAGGCAAGGCCCTTGGCTCCACGCTGACGAGCCCAATCCTGCCAAGCGTCGAACTGACGACGCGGCGTGGCGGCACCGCCCTTGAAGACCACGGCACCCACGTACGGGGCCTGGAACACGCGGAACGGCGTGTTCTTGAAGTACTCGGTCAGCTCCACCAGCGGGTTGCCGAAGCGCAGGTCCGGCTTGTCGGAGCCGTACTTGTCCATCGCATCCTTCCAGGTGATGCGCGGCAGCGGCAGCTGGACCTCATAGCCGGCGGACTTCCAGATGGCGGCGATGACCTTCTCAGTCATGGCCATCACATCTTCCTGGTCCACGTAGGCCATCTCCATATCGAGCTGAGTGAACTCGGGCTGACGGTCGGCGCGGAAGTCCTCATCACGGTAGCAGCGGGCGAGCTGGTAGTAACGCTCGACACCGGAGACCATGAGCAGCTGCTTGAGGAGCTGCGGGGACTGCGGCAGGGCGTACCAGGAACCGGGCACCAGACGGGCCGGCACCACGAAGTCGCGGGCGCCTTCCGGGGTGGACTTAATGAAGGTCGGGGTCTCGACCTCGGTGAAGTCCATGTCTTCCAGCGCGTGGCGGGCGGCCTTAGCCATGTCGGAACGCAGCTTCAGATTGTGCTGCATGGACGGGCGGCGCAGGTCGAGGTAACGGTACTTCAGACGCACGTCCTCGCCAGGCAGCTTGTTCTCGGACTCATTCTCAAGAGCGGTGGAAACCTGGAACGGCAGGGCGTCGGACTTGGCGAGGATCTCGATGGTCTCGGCCACAACCTCGATCTTGCCGGTGGCCAGATGGGTGTTCTCGTTGCCATCCGGGCGCAGGCGCACTTCGCCAGTAATCTGAATCACGAATTCGCTGCGCAGCGGGCGGGCCATATCCTCGTCGTAAATGACGACCTGCACGAGGCCGGTCGAATCACGAAGGTCGATGAAGGCCACGCCACCGTGATCACGGCGTCGGTCAACCCAACCGGCGAGGGTGACCTTCTGGCCGACCAGGGCCTCGGTCACTTCAGTGGCATGATGTGTTCTGTAAGCCGTCTGGCTCATTGTCTTGTTTCTCCTCGATCTTTCGCGCGAATACGTCAGATTTCGACGGTTTGCTGGGCAACCACAGTATCCGGCTCCCACGACGTGCAATCGGCGGCAACCTGCTCGCCCGTGACGATGTTCTTGACCTCGTCGCCAGCGGGCTCTGCGCCTTCCGCACCTTCGGCAGCGGTGGCCGGGAACCACACGTACGGAATGCCGAGTTTGTCCGCGTACTTGATCTGCTTGCCGAGCTTGGCCGCGGTGGGTGCCACGTCAGTAGCGATGCCGCGCGCACGCAGTTGGTTCGCAATACGATTGGCGGCCGGGCGGTCCTCTTCATTCCACACAGCGACCAGCACGGCGGCCGGGCTGACACGGTTGGCGTGAGCGCCAGCGGTGTGCAGCATGTAGCTGACCAGTCGGCTCAGGCCGATGGACAGGCCCACGCCCGGGTACTTGCGGTTGCCCTGGGAGGCGAGATTGTCGTAACGACCACCGGAGCAGATGGAGCCGAGTGATGCGGCACCGTCGAGGAAGGTCTCATAGACGGAACCGGTGTAGTAGTCGAGACCGCGGGCGATCTTCAGGTCGGCGATGACGGAACCGGAGCGGATGGCGGCGGCTTCGTCGACGATCATGGCCAGGGTATCGAGTCCCTGACGAGCCAGCGTGTAGGCCTCGGAATCCTTGACGATGCCGTGAGCCTCGCACAGCGCATCGAACTTGGCGGCAAGCTCGGCACCGTCGGAGGCGGTGAGCTCGGCCAATTCGAGGCAGGCGCGCGCCTGTGCTTCGGTGGCGCCGCAGGTCTCGGTGAGCAGTCGGGCCACCTCATCGGCACCGATTTTGTCGAGCTTGTCGATCTCGCGCAGCACGCCCTCGACGTCCGTCAGACCAAGGCCTCGGTAGAAGCCTTCAGACAGCTTGCGGTTATTGGCGTGCACGGTGGCCTTGGGGAGGCCATACGCGCGCAGCTCTTCCAGCGCGGAGACCATGACCAGCGGCAGCTCCACTTCATAGTGGTCGGGCAGGTCGCCGGCGCCGATCACGTCGATGTCGGCCTGCACGAACTCGCGGAAGCGGCCTTCCTGCGGACGCTCGCCACGCCACACCTTCTGAATCTGCCAGCGCTTGAACGGGAACGCCAACGCACCCGAGTGCTCGACCACATACCGGCTCAGCGGCACGGTCAGATCGAAATGCAGGCCCAAACGCTCTTCAATCGGAGTGTCGGATTCATGACCGACCTCCTGCAAACGACTCAGCAGGTAAATCTCCTTGCTGGTCTCGCCTTTTTTCAGCAAAGAAGCGCCGGTTTCCACCGCTCGCGTCTCAATGCCGATGAAGCCGTTGAGCTCAAAAACCTTACGAAGCGTATCGATAACACGCTGCTCCACAACACGTTCGGAGGGGAGCCACTCCGGGAATCCTGATATTGATGCACCTTTAGCCACGAAATCAATATAATAGGTGAGGGTTGCGTCAAAACTTCCTGGTTCGCCCGGGATGGGAGACGCTCCCGCTTATGCATTCTACGCTTTAAGGAGCTGGCCATGGCCGACGAAACTGTCACCGAACCCGTAAACACCGCTGCGCCCGAAGAGCAGGCAACGACACCCGCACCCGAGGCCAGCGCGGCCACGCCGGCGCCGACTCCGTCCCCCGCTTCCATGCCGAAACCGCACGCGCCCTCCCCCGCCGCCTTCGCCAAGAAGACTCCGGCGGCCAAGCCGCGCGCTGCCGCCCCGGCCGCCGCCACCGCCGCCTATTCCGAGGCTGATGTCAAGGCCGCCGAGGCCTTCGGCCGCGTGGATGACAACGGCACCGTCTTCGTCAAGGATGGCGACGCCGAGCGCGAGGTAGGCCAGTTCCCGGATGTCTCCAAGGAAGAGGCGTTGGCACTGTACGCCCGTCGTTTCTTGGATCTCAAGGCCAAGCTCGATCTGCTGGCCACCCGCCTGGCTTCCCCGAACATCAAGGCCCGTGAAATCGACGAATCCGTGAAGCTCTTGGGTGAAGAAACCTCCGAGCCAGCCGTCGTGGGCGATCTTGCCGCACTCAAGGCCCAGTACGAGGAGCTGAAGGCTGCCGGCGAGGCCAAGAAGACCGAAATCGCCGAGGCACGCAAGGCCGCTCAGGCCAAGGCCGTTGCCGAGCGCACCGCCATTGTCGAGAAGGCTGAAGCACTGGCCGCTTCTCTAGGCGACAACACCAACTGGCGCTCCACCGCCGACAAGTTCCGTAACCTGTTCGACGAGTGGCAGAACCACCAGCGCACCACCGTGCGCATCGACAAGCCGGAGGCCGAGGCGTTGTGGAAGCGATTCTCCGCCGCCCGCACCACCTTCAACCAGGCTCGCCGCAAGTGGGCTCAGGCTCGCGACAACGAGCGCACGGCCGCCAAGGAAGCCAAGGAAGCGATTATCGCCGAGGCCAATGAGCTTAAGGATTCCACCGCTTGGGGTGAGACTTCCCGCAAGTTCAACGATCTGATGGACCGTTGGAAGAAGGCCGGCCGCGCTGGCCGTAACGAGGACGACGAGCTGTGGGCCAAGTTCCGCGAAGCCGCCGACACCTTCTTCAACGCTCGTCAGGCCGATCGCGATCAGATCAACTCCTCCGAGAAGGAGAATCTGGCTGCCAAGGAGGCTCTGCTGGTCAAGGCCGAGGCCTTGGTGCCGGTGAAGACCGACGCCGAGGCCAAGAAGGCCCGCCAGGAGCTGGCCAAGATTCAGGAAGAGTGGGATCAGATCGGTTACGTGCCGCGTGACGATATGCGCCGCATCGAGAACCGTCTCGACGCCGTTGACAAGCAGATCAAGGCCATCGAGGATGCCGCTTGGAAGCAGACCGATCCGGAGGCCGACGCCCGCAAGTCCAGCTTCGAGGAGCAGCTCAACGCCCAGCTCGCCGAGCTCGACGCCAAGATCGCGGCCGAATCCGACCCGAAGAAGAAGGCCAAGCTCGAAGCCGAGAAGGCCACCAAGGAGCAGTGGCTGAACGCCATCAAGTAAGGGTCTCGCCAGGTGCCCCTCGGAGAGGGGAGCTGGCAGCAAGGCTGGCTGAGGGGAGTTTACGGTTATACCGCAAGCTCCCCTCAGCCGTCTACGGCGACAGCTCCCCTCAGCGAGGGGAGCTTCGTCGTATTTATGCCGTTTCCTCCTGCCCTATACTCATAACTTCACCCCATAGTTCCTCAGTCACCCAGCAATTGGTGTCTTACGCCTGAGTCCCTACCGGTGCTGCAACAACTGCCGTGAGTCCTTGATGTGCGGCCAGATATTCATGCAACGGCTGGCTGTATGGCATATTCAGCTCGCCGTAATTGGTTCCGGCACGGAAAGCTGGGTAACTGTCGCCGCCCTGAAGCAGATATGAATTGGACGCGATAATCACCAGGTCATCGTCCGCAATCGGTCGGCCGTCAACGGCGAGGTTCACGATACGAACCGCCGCATGTTCGTCGGCAGCACACTCGTCAGCGTCAGCGTTGGTATCAGCGTCGGCATCGGCATTGCCGCTCTCACCAGCCGTACCGCATTCGGCATACCGATACGTCACGTTCGAGGAGATGCCGAGCCAGCGCCGCTCCAGTCGCCCATCGTCACGGCGAAATTGCTCGGCAAGCACTCTCTTCACATCGCGCCCGGTGAGCGTCTCATGCGCGGCCTTGAACTGCAAGGCCATGAAACTATCCACCTCGCGCACGGTGACTTTGCCATCGCCATTCATATCAAGCCGTGGAGTCCGCAGACTGCCATTATTCGAAAATCCGATTACCGGCAAGCGATTCCCGGCATACACATGCTTCATGATTGACTCTCGGTTCGCGTCCGCCACCAGCACACCGACCGTATTCCCGTGCTTATCCGAACCTTGTTTGTCGAAATTCACGCCAGAGGCCAAAGTGCCAATCACCGCGCTGCCGGTATGATTCGCATATGTTGCCGCCGCCTGGTAAATATGCTGCGCGCGCGATACCTCATCGTTCTCCTCAGCACCGGCAGACATCCAAGCGGCTTGCGCCGGATGCGCATTAAGCCCCTCCACGCCCAGCACGCCGTCAACCGCCGTATGGCTGGTGCCATTGCCGAGGTCAACGTCGGCCACTCGCACCGTGGCGCGACGCCCGGCACCGGTGATGATCAAATCCTGCACGGTCATATTCCGCCCAAAGCTGCCCGCCTCGTAAATAGGCGCGCCATCAGCGGTCGTACCACGCTTGATCGCGTGACTGTGACCGGCGTATACCACATCAACATCTCGCCCAATATCGGCGGCGGCTGAGGCATCGGCGTGCAGCAGGGCCACCACCGCATCCACCTTTCCGGAGCGCTTGAGTTCACGGGCCACGCGATTGATCGCGTCCACCGCCCGCTCGTCAAGGTCGGCATCGCGCGTAATCTGCGGAGTGGCTACCGAGCCGAGCGCATCAGTAAGGGCGCCCACGAAACCGATCCGCTTGCCGTTCACCGTTCGAATCGTAGAGTCACGTACGTGGCTCAGCAGTCCGTCAGACGACTTATTGGCGGCAGACGTGTTGGCGCACAGCCAGTCGATGCCGTTGCTGGGATCAGCGATGCGATTGTTGAAATCGGCGACACCGCGGTCGAACTCATGGTTGCCTACCGCCGAAATCGTCAATCCCCACGCTTTGGCCATATCCAGCGTGGGTTGGTCCTTCTCCACCGCCGACTCATACGGGGAGCCTCCCACCAAATCGCCGGTTGATACCGGAATCATATTGCCGGGATTATGGCTGTCAGCCACGGTGAAGGCGGTGGCGTTGTCTGCACCACGTTCGATATGCCCGTGAAAATCAGTGATGTCGGCGATGGTCACCGTACGAGTGCCGGAAGATGGATTATTGCCGGAAAAAGGAACGGCTCCCGTGGTTCCAGCACAAGCATAAGGAACCACCAGAGCCGTAAGGATAAACGCTACTGCACCAAAAGCGATCCCCGATCGCTTGCCGGCCCACCGCCGGTTCTTCATATTCCTGCTCACACCAGTCACGCTAGGATCGTCGATTGAACGGCCATGCCTAGGAAGGCGACTCTCAGGTGAATTCTTAGCGGCGTCTTGGGATGGGAAAGGCCTGACCCCGTACTATCAGGGTCAGGCCTTTGCAACCCGAGTCGCTACGAATGCGTCAACAAGGGGAGATTACTCGCCAAATTCCTCGGCGCAGATCTCAGCTACCGCATCCACGCACGCCTCGGCAATCAGATGGCCGCGTTCGGCGCTTGAGCCGGCCGGATTGGCGAGTCCGCCGTGAGCGGGAACGTCACCTTGGCGCACAGGGTAACGGACATAGGATTTCGCCGTGGCACCGGCTTCCTCGACCATACGGTCCATGTGCACCAGTTCCGGCGCATAGTGGAGCATCAACGAAGTTCCGGTGACGGCCGCATGCTCCAATGCCCAGCCGGGGAACACCAATCCATCGAACACCTTGTCGATAACCGACTGCGGAACCGGGTCCCACCAATTGGTTTCCACGATGGTGGCCACTCCCCCGGTTTCGCGGGTGACCAGGTCGATGGCCTCGACGATGAACGCCTCGTTTTCAAAATGCGCGTTCATGACGACGATCTTGGTGAAGCCATCGGCGATGAGTTCGCTCAGCACGTCGTGCATTTGGTTGATCACTGTCACGCCGTTCATGTCGATAGTGCCCGGGAACAGCGGCCCGCCACCGGAGAGCGGCTTGGACTTGTATCCGTAGCTCAGGGTGGGCAGCACGGTGCCGTCGATGCGCTCCGCCAGATCTTCGGCGACCCGCGTGGCGAGTACCGCGTCGGTGCCGATGGGCAGATGCTGGCCGTGCTGTTCGGTCGAACCGATCGGCATGATGACGGGACGAGTCTTCGCCTCCTTGAATTCCGGCCAGGTCATGTGGTCCATACGGCGGTTGCTACCCATTGCAGTACTCCTTTAGGTTGGTGGTGGATTGGATGGTCGATGAATACGCCCGGCTCCCTCGGGGAAGGAGCCGGAGCTGAGGAGATCAGATGTGATTCAGATCCTTGTCGGTGTTTTCGTGGGAGAGGATCATCGCGACCAAGGCGATGGCCGCAACGCCCACCATGTACCAGGCCGGGGCGATGGACGAACCGGTCAGGGCAATCAGGCCAGTGGCGATGAACGAGGCCGTACCACCGAAGATGGCGTTGGCCAGATTGAAGCTGAACGCGAATCCGGTGAAGCGCACGGAGGTGGGGAACGTCTCGGTCAGGTAGCTGGACAGGGTACCGTCGTTGGCGGTCAGGGTGGCGCACATTGCCAGCTCAACCAGCAGCACGGGCCAGAACTGGGAGGTGTTGAGGATGAGGAAGGCAGGAACGGTGAGGACGATGAACGCCACGCAAGCGCCGATAAGCACCTTCTTGCGACCGAATTTGTCGGAGATGTGGCCTATGCCGAACACCATGAACACGTAGGCGAACATGCCGCTCTTGGCAGCGATTTGACCGTCGGCGGAGGCGGCGCCCTTGGACTCAAGCGCATCGTTCATCGACTGGTAGACGGGGGAATCGGCAAGCTTGGCGCGGATGTACAGCACAATCAGACCGAGCGGGCCGGCCAGCAGGAACGGCACACGCCATCCCCAACCGACCATCGCGCTAGAGTTCATGTTGGCGGCCATCAGCGTGGCCAGAGTAGAACCGGCGAGCAGACCGATAGCGGTGGAAGCCGGAATCAGCGAGCAGTAGATGCCGCGCTTTGAAGTGGGCGCATATTCGCCGAGGAACGTGGCCGCACCGGCATATTCACCGGAGGCGGAGAAGCCCTGCACCATGCGCAGCAGTAGAAGCAGAATCGGCGCGCCAACGCCAATCACCGAGTAAGACGGCAAGCAGCCGATCAGGAAGCTTGCACCGGACATGAACATAATCGAGTGGGCCAGTGCGGCTTTACGGCCTTTCTTATCTCCATAGCTACCCCAGAACAGTGCGCCGATTGGGCGAAGGATGAAGGATAGCGCGAACACGCCGAAGGTCTGCAGCATGGCGACGGTGTGATTATCGGTTGGGAAGAACGCCAGGGCGATAGTGGTGGCGAAGTACGAATAGGAGGCGTAGTCGAACCACTCGATGAAGTTGCCGAGGAAGGAAGATACCGCGACTTTTCTGACCACGGCCTGTTCTTCAGTTTGCGGGGTGGAATTCATCAGTCGTGCAGATGTAGTAATCGTTGCGGAACTCATGATGTCACCATCCTTTCAAGGATGTGCTGTTCGTGTGACTGAATGAGATTCAAGTGGGAATCCGTTTCGCAGCAGGTCGACCAGCGCCGCGATAGCCTCGACTATGCCCTTGAGTATTTGCTGAAACGTGAATCGTCGATTAACCCGTTCGGCGTAGAAGTGGACAGGTTGCCCAGTAGTGCTGGCGCATTATCCACCATGCTGTTCTTGTCATGATTTCGTGAGTTTGGCGGCGAATAGCAGCATCGACCAGTTCGGTTTGTCGTTATAGTCGACGCCGACCATTTGTGTCACTTTGTCCAGTCGGTTGTACAGGGTTTGCCGTCTGATACCCAATTGCTCGCACGCGCCGGTTTTGCTATCGAGGTTGTCGAAGCAGACGCACAGTGTGTCCAGCAACAACGGAGAGGCGGCGACCTCGAATCCGATGGTCTGCACCACGAGCATGCGCATCGCCTTGTCCATATCGGAGGATGCGACGAAACGGTCGACGAGTGCGGACATGGTACTTACGATTCGCCCGTATGCCGGTTCCTGATTGGCGATGTCACGCAATACCGCGAACCCGTCGACCAGCGTCACCGTGTCCAATGCCACTCGGCCATGCACCACGTATACACCGTCGCCTTCCAGCACGGCAAGCGCATCCATGCAATGGCGTCCGAATGCGGCCGCACCGTCTGAGGAATCGGTGGTGGAGCACCATCCGACCATCAAGTCACCTTCCAGCATGCAGGAGACGGCGCATCCCGACCGTTCTTCGAACCGTTCGACCATCGTCGATACATGGTTGATGCCTTCCACCACCGATCTGAACCGAAAAGCGAATGGCATATAGATGCATGATCCGGCAAAACCCAGCGCTTCGAGCATCGCATGCGCTTCCTGCGCCTCAAATGTATTGACGTGCACGCCGTCGGCCGGACCCATACTCAGATGATGCATCATGCTCATGCGCGCACCGCCGTCAATATAAAGGGCGGCCACCGGAGACACGATGGTGGCGATGGCCCGACGCATCGTGGCGTCGAAAGTCATGGTGCGTTGCGTGATCTCCAATGCTCCCACCGGCCGGGAGCGACTTTCAAGGGCGATGACGGCGCTCGATTCGTTGCCGGCATCGAACGCACGACCCGCTCGAGCGGCCAACAGACCGTCACCATCGAAAATGGCGACGCTTTCGCCGAACAGCGACGCAATGGTTTCGGCCACAGCCTCGATATTGCCGGTACGGGACAATCCCTCACGTAATGAAGTGGACATTGTGTCCACCTCCAATTGCAAGTGCATCTGTTCGTGCACGATAGCGGTATTGACACTCTGACAGATGTCGACAAAAGGTACGCGAGATTTCAGACCAATCAACGTCAACCCATGCAGCCTGGCCGCAGACACCAGTTCGTCCGGCATCCGCACCACACCCTCCACCAGTTCGACCACCAGAGCGGCGACACCAGCCTGTGCCAGGCTTGCTACATATTGTCCTAGCGTGCCGTGCCAATCGGCGGCGAGCAGAGCGTTGCCCTCGATAATCAGCATCTCATCGCCCGAAAGGAAGCTGGAGACATCCTCTCGCTCGTTGGTAAACACCCATCGCACTGACGTATCGAGGTCTTTGCCTTCGACCTCCACCACAGGATCGGCTCGTTTGAACTGCGTGTTATGAAGCACACTGCGAATCGATACAGTCATACAATCTGTCCATTCCCCCGCGGAACACCGGTCGTTCCGGTTAACCTCACCGCAAAGCGTGCTGTTGACAATAACCTCAGTTGGTTACGCGGGCAGTCGGTTCACGTAACCGTTCGGCAACACACCAGTTGAAGGAGCGACGATGACTACCACACTGTTCACCAACGCACATATCGCCACCGGAGAACCCGGCAGCACGGCTGCAAGCACCCTGCCATTGCAGGACATTCTCGTCACGGATGGCGTGTTCACCGCATTCGGCCCCGGACTCGCGCAACAATATGAGGCTCAGGGTGGTGATCTGGCGGCCATTGAGGTGGTCGATCTGGGCGGCAAACTTGTCTACCCACCGTTCTGCGATACGCATCTGCACCTTGATTACGTATTCACGGCCCGCAAGCCCGGCGCGGTGAATGAAAGCGGAACCTTGTTTGAGGGCATCCAGTGATGGAGTGAGACCAAGTCCGACTTGACGGTCGACGAGATCAAGCAGCGCGCGAAAATCGGCATTAAGAAAGAAATGCTGCATGGCGTGCAGCTCATTCGCTCCCATGCCGATGTGACCGACCCGAACCTGACCTCGTTAAAGGCGCTGCTGGAGCTTAAGGAGGAATTGAAGGATACGGTCACTCTCCAGATCGTCAGCTTCCCGCAGGAGGGCATGTACTCCTACGAGGGCCCGCATGGCGAATCGGGGGCCGAGCTGGTGGAGGAAGGACTCAAGATGGGTGCCGACTGCGTGGGCGGCATCCCCCATTTCGAACAGTGCCGTGAGTTTGGCGAGCATTCCATGCACACGGTAGTTGAGTTGGCTTCGAAATACGACAAGCTCATCGACGTGCATTGCGATGAGACGGATGATCCGAATTCCCGTTACGTGGAGCTGCTTTCGGCGTTGGCATATAAGGCTGGCATTGGCCCGAAGGTCACCGCCAGCCACACCTGCTCGCTGGGATCGGCGGACAACGCCTACTTCTTCCACCTGACCAAGCTGCTTAAGGCGGCGCATATCAACTTCGCCTGCGCCCCCACCGAGAACCTGTATTTGCAGGGCCGTCAGGATACCTTCCCCAAGCGCCGTGGCATCACGCGAGTCAAGGAGCTCACTGAGGCGGGTGTCAATGTGTCATTGGGCCAGGATTCAATGCAGGACCCGTGGTACCCGCTGGGCAATGGCAATATGATGCTCATTCTTGATTATGTGCTGCATTTGGCACAGATGATGAGCTTTGAAGAAATCGACGATGCGTTGAAGTTCCTGACCGTCAACGGTGCCACTACGTTGGGCCTGCGCGATATGTACGGCTTGGAAACGGGCAAGCCAGCAAACTTCATTGTGCTGGACGCCGATAGCGTGTTCAACGCCGTGTATGAGCGCTGCTCGGTATTGCGTTCGGTGCGCGCCGGCCGCACGCTGTTTACCCGCGAGGAGACCATCGACACCGGACTCGCCCTGCTGCAATAATCCGACACAAACAGTAGCTCCCCTTGACAGGGGAGCTGTCGCCAGAGGCAACTGAGGGGTAGACCACAAACGTGCACATCATGTGTGCGTGGGTCTACCCCTCAGTCAGCTTCGCTGACAGCTCCCCTGTCAAGGGGAGCTTTGCTGGTATGCGCTAGCTACGCTATCGAAACGGACTACTCCTGCGGAGCGTCACCGGAATCGGCGGGAGCGGATTCGGCCGGTTCAGTGGCCGGAGTGGCGTCGGCTGGAGTCTCGGCATCGGTGGCGGCACCGTCTTCGGCGGGCTTATCGGCGGCGGCCGGCTCCTCGAACTCCTCACCCTTGAAGGTGAATTCGCCGAGGATACCCTCGCCTTCCGCATCCACAATCACGCGCTGACCGTCTTCGAGATCGCCCATCAGAATCTTCTCGGAGATGGCGTCCTCGATGTCGCGCTGAATCACGCGGCGCAGCGGACGGGCACCGAGCAGCGGGTCGAAGCCCTTCTGCGCGAGCAGGTCCTTGGCGGCGTCGGTGAGTTCGAGCGACATATGACGGTCGAACAGGCGGTCGTTGAGCTGCTTGACGTCCAGATCCACGATCTGGCGCACCTGCGGCTCGGTGAGCTGCTTGAAGACGATGATGTCGTCCAGACGGTTCAGGAACTCCGGGCGGAACTGCTGCTTCAATTCGGAGCTGACCTGGTCCTTCATGCGCTGGTAGCTGGACTCGTTGTTGGCACCTAGGTTGAAGCCCGTGTTGGCGGCCTTGGCGATGTCTCGCGTACCGAGGTTGGTGGTCAGGATGATGATGGTGTTCTTAAAGTCCACCTTGCGGCCTTGGCCGTCGGTCAGGTGGCCGTCATCGAGCACCTGCAGCAACGTGTTGAAGATGTCCGGATGAGCCTTTTCGATCTCGTCGAACAGCACCACGGAGAACGGCTTGCGGCGCACCTTTTCGGTGAGCTCGCCGCCCTCCTCGTAGCCGACGTATCCCGGAGGCGCACCGAAGAGTCGCGAAGCCGCGTACTTCTCGGAGAACTCGGACATATCCACGCGAATCAGCGCGTCCTCATCGTCGAACAGGAATTCGGCGAGCGTCTTGGCCAGCTCGGTCTTGCCGACGCCGGTGGGGCCGGCGAAGATGAACGAACCGGACGGGCGCTTCGGGTCCTTCAGACCCACGCGAGTACGGCGGATAGAGCGGGACAGGGCGGAAACCGCCTCGTCCTGGCCGATGATGCGCTTGTGCAGCTCGGCTTCCATGTTGAGCAGTTTCTTGGACTCGGCCTGAGTCAGCTTGAACACCGGGATACCGGTGGTGGAGCTGATGACCTCGGCGATCACGTCCTCGTCCACGACCATCTTGACGTCGGACTCGCCTTCGCGCCAGGAGTCTTCCTTCTGCTTGCGATCGGCTTCCAGCTTCTCCTGCTTGTCGCGCAGTTCGGCGGCCTTCTCGAAGTCCTGGCCCTTGATGGCTTCGTCCTTGTCGGCGGCGATCTTGACGATCTTCTCGTCGAGTTCCTTGAGCTCAGGCGGGGCGGTCAGGCGCTTGATGCGCAGGCGCGCACCGGCCTCATCGATCAGGTCGATGGCCTTGTCAGGCAGGTTACGGTCCTGGATGTACCGGCTGGACAGCTCTGCGGCGGACTGCAGCGCGCCATCGGTGATGGTCACGTGGTGGTGGTTCTCGTAACGGGAACGCAGGCCCTTCAGGATCTCGATGGTCTCGGCGATGGTCGGCTCGTGCACCTGAATCGGCTGGAAACGGCGTTCCAGAGCCGCGTCCTTCTCGATGTACTTTCGGTACTCGTCGGTGGTGGTGGCACCAATGGTCTGGAGCTCGCCACGGGCCAGCATCGGCTTCAACATGTCGGAGGCACCCAGCGCGCCGTCAGCCGAGCCGGCGCCCACGATGGTGTGGATCTCGTCGATGAACAGCACGATGTCGCCACGAGTCTTGATTTCCTTCAGCACCTTCTTCAGGCGCTCCTCGAAATCACCACGGTAGCGGGAGCCGGCCACCATGGAACCGAGGTCCAGCGAGTAGACCTGCTTGCCCTTCAGGGTTTCCGGCACGTCGCCGGCTTGGATCTTCTGGGCCAAGCCTTCGACCACGGCGGTCTTGCCCACGCCGGGCTCGCCGATCAGCACCGGGTTGTTCTTGGTGCGGCGGGAGAGCACGACCATGACGCGCTCAATCTCGTTGGTGCGCCCGATGACCGGGTCCAGCTTGCCTTCGGCGGCTTCGGCGGTCAGGTTACGGCCGAACTGGTCGAGGATGGCGGAACCGGACTTGTTCTGCTTGTCCGTCACGCCGCCGGCGTTGGCCAAGTCGCCCTTGCCGTCACCGGTGCCGGTGCCGGAGTTGCCGCGAATCATATCGATGGTCGCGCTACGCAACTCGCCCAGATCGACGTCCATCTTGATGAGCACCTGGGTACCCACGCCTTCGCCTTCGCGAATCAGGCCGAGCAGGATGTGCTCGGTGCCGATGTAGCTGTGGCCCAGCTGCAGGGCTTCACGCAGCGAAAACTCCAACACCTGCTTGGCGTGCGGAGTAAAGGGGATGTGCCCGTTCGGAGCCGCGTTGCCCTTGCCGATCATTTCTTCAACCTGCTTGCGGGTGGCATCCAGCTCCACGCCCTTCGAGGCGAGTGCCTTGGCGGCTACACCCTCACCTTCGCGGATCAGACCGAGCAGCAGGTGTTCGGTGCCGATGTAGTTGTGCTGAAGGGCCCTCGCCTCTTCCTGCGCCAACACGATCACGCGCCGTGCACGGTCGGTAAACCGTTCGAACATGCTTGTCCTTCCTCAATTGACATTCCGTCTTACTCTACCGATTCACGATGACGTTTATTCATGAGATTCCACGAATTGCGCCGTGAGAGGAGAAGAAAACGATATGCTGGTTCTTAGATTCACCCGTAGTCGATTACAAGGAGGCTCGAAATGAGTGAAGCTGCAACCAAGCTCGACATCGTTGTCGGTGTGGATGGTTCCGATGAATCCTTTGCCGCGCTGAAGTGGGCGCTTGAGGAGGCTTCGTTAACCGGTCAGAGCGTCAACGCCGTGTTTGGCTGGACGCATTCCTGGGATATGGGGTCCGAACCGGACAGCGACGAGGCCTGGGTCAAGGTCCGCCACGACATCGCCAACGAGCTGCGTGTGTGGGTCGACAAGGTCGCTGCAGGCATCGACTTCGATCCGGCGAATCTGAAGCTCACCTCGGTGAAGGCCTCCGGCACTTCGGCCCTGCTGCAGATCGGCCATGATTCGCAGCAGATCGTGGTCGGCCGCCGCTCGCTGAGCCGTATGGCCCGCTGGTTCATGGGGTCCCTGTCCGCTTCGCTGGCCGAGGCCGCCGAAGTGCCGGTGACCGTGGTGCGCATCGCCGGCAGCGAGGATGAGACCGTGACCGACGCCATCGCCAATGCCCTGACGCCAGGAGACCAGCCGGTCCACTACGCGCAGCCTCAGCCGGTGGTCGAGGAGGCTCGCCGCCCGGTGGTGGTCGGTGTGGATGGCTCCGAAACGTCCCGCCGTGCGTTCGATTTCGCACTGGAAGAGGCGCAATTGCACAACGCGCCGTTGCACGTCATGTTCTGCTGGCAACTCAAGGATTTGGGCGTTATTCCGGGCTATGAGAACGCCGTGGCACCGGTGAAGGTCGGTCAGCGCCGCGCCGAGGAGATTCTCGCCGGGCTGATGGCCAAGGCCGAGATTCCCGATGGCGTCAAGGTCAGCACAAACGCCTTCCATATTCCCGCGTCCAAGGGGCTGATTGCGGCATCTCGGTACGCCAGCCATCTGGTGGTCGGCTCGCGTGGCCTGTCCGGGCTGGACGCGCACTTCCTGGGATCGGTGTCCCGTCAGATCGTGAACTTCGCCGAATGCACGGTGACTGTGGTGCACTGATTCACCGAAATCGGCATGGAGTGCTAACGCACGTCTCGGTGATGGGCTTGCAGGGAGGAATTCTTTATTCCTGCAACCCCATCACCATCTACTTTTTAGGAAACATCTTCGCTGAGACCTATAAGTTGATCCGAGAGTACATTCTGTTGTTGGGGAGCAGGATTGGCGTTTATTTTATTCCTCGTCCGTCCTGTTCTGGCGCAGCTGCTCAATGAGATCGATGACGGTTTCGAGTTCAGGAGTCACATCGTCTGAAGGACGAACGTTATCCTCTTCGTCGTCCATCTCATCATCCTCATCATCATCGGCAACGGTGTTGTTGAGGATATCCTCTTCGGTGGCCTCGTCGTCAGCATCAGACTTGGACTCGTCGCTGGAATCAGCTGCATCAACATCCACAACGGAATCGGATGCGTTCTGTGCAACGGACTCATCACCGGCAGACTGGGATTGCGAGGTCCCGTCGCCTGCCGCCTCCTCAGCGGGCTCAGTATCGACGGCGTTCCCGTCAACAGTCTTCTGTGCTTCGATATCATCACCGGCAGGCTCGCCTGTCTTGTCGGTTTCGCCTCCGGCCTCGTCCTGGGCAGCCGGCTCCTGCTTGCGCGGACGGTTGTCCACCACGTCGATATGCAGATCGTCGAAAGCAGGCTTGGACTGCACCCACAGCTGGCTTGGCTCGGGAGGTTCGATTTCGGAATGCTCACCGCAGCCGTGGTCCAAGGAAACCACGCGGCCGTCATCCGGACTCCACTTGTTGGCGCACACGCCGAACATACGGTCGAGCTCGCCCGCGAGCGGCACGAAGAAACCACAGGTGGAGCACAGGTTGCCTTCGGCGGTTTTGGTGCTCAATGCTTTGGGGCCTCGCGGACCTTCATACCAGCGCTTGGCAGCCTGCGCGCGGCCCAGCGAGGTCAGCACGTGACGGCGGGTCAGTCGGAAGGTCTCGACGGCATCGTTGACATCCTGCAGCGAGGATTCCTCGACTTCGCCTTCCTCGATGCGCTCGTCATCCGGATCGGTACCGATCGAATCGGTGGGAGCCAGATCCGTGGGCTCAAGGCGATCTTTCCAAGGAATCCACTTGGGCGGCATCAACGCGCCCTCAGTGGGGATCAAGGAGGATTCGTTGACGGTCCAGGAGTCGATCTCCTCGTCGTGATACAGCGTCACCGACCATTGCCATCCTTCGTAGCCACGGATATTCGCGGCGAAGCGGAAGTCAGTGACGTGATCCTCAAGATCATATGAGGTAACGAAATCCCCCACCTGATCGCTCTCGTCGGCCACTTCGAGCAGCACGGCGCGCGCGATGGCGTGAGGGTCCGGTATCACGATGGTTTCGGTGGTATCAGTCATAGATCAGATCAGTCCTGTACATCGAATTGATCCGCCACCGCACGCAGCAACGTGGCCAGCTTTTTGCTGTCGGCAGCAGATGGGTAACGGTGACGGCGCAACGTATTGCCGGCCGCATCAAGCATCTTGATGAGGTCCTCGCAGATGGCGGCCATGTCATCCGCCTTCGGGCGGGTGGCCTTGACCAAGCTGGGAGTGGAGGCGATCAGGCGAACATCCATGGCCTGCGGCCCACGACGGCCGTCCACCACGGAATACTCCACCTTGGCTCCCTTGCGCAACGTGGTGGCGCCAGTGGGTAGGGCCTGAGCCGGCAGGAACACGTCCTTGCCTTCCTCACTGGTGATGAAGCCATAACCCTTGGCTGCGTCAAACCAACGAACTCGACCGGTGGGCATTGCGAACCTTCCTTAATCCTCAATGGAAATAGTAAACCGAAGGTACAGTTTACCTCACAGGGCTTGACCTCACGCTTTGGACTGAGTCGCCTGAGTCTTACGCTCAGAGCTGAACCAAGAAGTCTTCTGTTTGGCGTCCTTGGTTTTGCCGGTGGGCCGCTTGGGCTCAGGAGCGGCGATCTGCTCAATCGGCAGCACTACGGTGAAGGTCAGTCCTCCCCCATCGGTGCCGGTGGCGCAGATAAAGCCGTGATGTGCTTTGACCACGGATTGCGCGATGGCCATACCCAAACCGGTACCGCCCTTTTCGCGGGCACGGGACGGGTCCGCGGTGTAGAAGCGTTCGAAAATCTTCGAGCGTGATTCAGGCGGCACGCCGGGGCCATGGTCCACGAAACGCAATACGGCGTATCGATAGCCGGTCTGCATCGAGGCACCTACTTCGGCGGCGTCGATGAACCGCCGCATTGACGTGTCGCTGGCGGGCATGCGAGCGAGCTGTCTTGGATCGATGGCGGCCGGCATCACACCGAGCGCGGCCTCGGCAGGCGAATCGGCAAGCGTGTAGCGGTGGATGTTGCCCACGATGTTGGTCACCACCTGGCGCAGTCGAGAGGCGTCGCCGGGCAGCACGACCTCGGGCCAATCGCCTTCGGCAAGGTTGAATTCGGCGGGATGGTTCAAATCGCGCGCCGGTTCGAGGGAAATCTGCATGCGGCGAACGGCACGGTCCGGGTCGAGCGCATGCAAGTCGTCGACGGCGTCGGTGACCAGCGACGAGAGTTTCACCGTGCCGGTCACATCGATGCCGCGCCCCTCATCGAGACGGGCCAAAGACAGCAGATCCTCAACAAGAACCGTCATGCGCTGGCTGGACCGTTCGATATGTTCGATGGACTCGTCCGCACGCTCCAAGGCACCAGGCATATCGCGCTGCATCTTATACAGCTCCGCATAGCCATGGATGGCGGCCAACGGGGTGCGCAGCTCATGGCTGGCGTCGGAGACGAACCGTTTCATCTTGTCGGTGGTCTCCTCCTGCTCATGGAAGCTGGATTCTATTCGGGTGAGCATGGAGTTCAGCGAGGCGGCCAAGGAGCCGACCTCGGTGTTTTCCGGGGCGGAAGGAATACGTTGGCTCAGGTCGCCGGCTGCAATTTTCGCGGCGGTCTTCTCGATGCGCTTCAGCGGCGTCATCGTGTGCTGGATGATCAGCGTGGACAGGGAGCCGCCGAGCAGCACCACGGCGATGCCGACCACAATGCAGTATCGGGTGAGTGTGTTGACGGTGTCTATCTGGTCGGCCAGCGACAAGCCGATGTACACCACGGCCCGGTCCTTGCCGTTTTGCTGGAAGGTCACCGGCAGAATACGCCATGGTGCCCTCGCGGTGACGGTGGCGGCATGGTTGGTATTGGCAGTGGGGTTGGCCAGTACCTTGGTGATGGTGTCAGAGGAATTGGAGTTTCCGTTGGCCGGATCGTTCTGGCTGTCCGCACTGTCGGACTGCACCGTGATGATCTGCTTGGCCACTGCCTGCGTAGTGAATGCCTGGCCGAGCGTGATGCCATTGGTATCGCCATAGGTAGGCAGAATCGGCACCGATACGATACCGTCCTGCATCTGCGGCATCAGCAGGGTCACGACCAAAGGATTGCCCTCTTTGTCTTTGGTGCCGTCGGTATATTGAATCTGCAGAAAGTACGAGTTCGGCCCCGATGAGTCATTTTTTGACAGCAGATCGATATTGTTGACCACCAGCTGGCTTTGCGAGCTTAACTGGGTGTCGGTTTTCTGCAGCATATAGTTGTTCACCAACGCGCGGATGGAGAAGGAAATCACCGACACGCCGATGAGCAGCACGGCGATGGTGCAGGCCACCAGCTTGCTGCTCAACGAGATACGGTCAATATGCCGCATCAGTATGTTTTTCTTACGCTCTCGCTGCTCTTGGAAATGGGCGGCGAACGGCGGCATTGCAGGCATGGGATTCGTGTTCGGGGCGGCGTTCGGCGTGCTGCTCGGCGGTACGCCGCCTGACTGCTTATCGGGGATACTCATGAGATTGCGATGCGTTATGGATGGGGCGACTAGTTCTTCGGTTCGCGAATCATGTATCCGATGCCGCGCTTGGTTTCGATCAGCGGGGTCACCTTGCGCTTGCCGCCTTCGCCGTCGTCGACCTCGATGCCGTCGACTTTCTTGCGCAGGTAGGAGATGTACGATTCGACGATGGCTGCGTCGCCGCCCCAGTCGTATTGCCAGACATGGTCGAGAATCTGTGCCTTGGACAGTACTCGGCCCTCGTTGTCCATCAGGTAGCGCAGCAGCTTGTATTCGGTGGGACTCAGGTCAACCGGCTGCCCTGCACGGGTCACGTCGTGGGAGTCCTCGTTGATTTCCAAGTCGGCGACGCGAATAATCGGGTCGTCTTCCACCTGTTCGCGGGTACGGCGCAGAATGGCGCGGATGCGAGCCACGACTTCCTCGAGGCTGAACGGCTTGGTGACGTAATCGTCACCGCCGACGGTCAGGCCCATGATCTTGTCTTGGGTGTCGTCACGAGCGGTGAGGAACAGCACGGGGGCGTTAATGCCTTCCTGGCGGATGCGGCGGGTGACGGTGAATCCATCGATGTCAGGCAGCATGACGTCCAACACGATGAGATCAGGCTGCACTTTTTCGATAACCTCAATGGCTTCGGAACCGGAAGCGGCGGTGTTTACCTCGAATCCGGCGAAGTGCAGGGAAGCGACCAGCAGTTCTCGGATGGACGGCTCGTCGTCGACAACAACAATCGATGCTTCAATGGGCTTACTCATGCTTCCTAGAGTGTCGCGCTCTTCTGGGCGTTTCCTGAATGTCATCTTGGAGTTCGGCCTTGGAATCCTTCTTGATCTCCTTGCGCCGACGAATCACCACCATGACCACGATGATGATGACCAGCGCCACCAACACCACACCCATGATGATTATGCCTGCGGTCACCGTGGACGATGAGGTGGAGGCTTTTTTGGATTTCACGATTTGATCCATCATTGCCGTTGCCGCGCCAGACCAGCTCGGCGGGTTTTCATACAACGGCTGCTGTGCGGCGTCGGACAGCTTACCGACGTTATCGAGAAGCCACTTATCGGAGTTCTTGGACACGACGACCACCAGGTTGCCGTCATTCGAGGCCACGGCAAGCATCACTGTGTTCGGCTTGGGATTCATGGACTCCATCACGGTTGCCGCCCAGTCTCCCGGTTCCTGTTGACTATTGAAACTGGAAAGATACAGCAGATGCACGTGTACACCGGTTTCCTTCTCGGTTTTGGCGATGGCATCCGTGACTTCGGCCGCATGGGAGCCCAGGAGATTTTCCGTATCCGTGATGTTCTCGGTGATGGTCACGCCGCTGTCGGTGCTGCTGCTGGAGCTGTCAGAGCTGTCGCCCGAGTTATCCCCATAGGCATTTGCGGTTATCCACATTGCATTCATCGCTACTGCAACAAGGGCGCAAATGGCGCAAACAAGCCATTTTCGGACCATATTCCCGGAGGCCGAATAGGACGGCTCCGAAGCTAGGACCACAATAGTTGTTTTTCCGTCTTCCCGATTCGCTGTTGACATATCCTCCACCTTAGCGGCCGGTATTGGCAATCGGCCGCCATACATACCATTAACTCTCTAGAAAAGGAGCGACGATGCCCCAATATCAGGTAGATTCCGAGCGAATCCAATCATCCTCGGCCGCAGTGGCCACTTCGATCTCGCAAATCAGGCAGGCCGTGGGCGGCATGTACACCAATCTCAATGCCTTGCAGGACGCATGGCGAGGTTCGGCGGCCACCCAGTTCACCGCGGTAGCCGAACAGTGGCGTGCGGCCCAACAGCAGATGGAGGCCTCACTCGAGTCCATCCAACGCTCGCTGACGCAAGCCTCCACCGTGTACGCTGACGCCGAAATCCAAGCTTCGCGCCTGTTCGCCAGCTAGTTTCTTGGCTCTCCTCCCTGAGGGGAAGCTGGATCGCGAAGCGAAACTGAGGGAGTATCCCTACACCGCAGCTCCCCTCAGTCTCGCTGCGTTCGACAGCTCCCCTCAAAGAGGGGAGCCAGAATACAAAAAAGGGGACTCCCGAAGGAGTCCCCTTTCAGCTCAATCAGCTAGCGATCGTTTGCGGATCAGTAGCCCATGTCGGCACCGGCGGCCGGGGCAGCAGACTTCGGCTCCGGCTTGTTGGCAACGACGGCCTCGGTGGTCAGGAACAGACCAGCGATGGAGGCGGCGTTCTGCAGAGCGGAGCGGGTCACCTTGACCGGGTCGGTCACACCGGCGGCCAGCAGGTCTTCGTAGGTGTCGGTGGCGGCGTTGAAGCCTTCGCCATCAGGCAGGGAGCGGACGGTGTTGATGACCACGTCACCGGACACGCCGGCGTTCTCGGCGATCTGCTTGATCGGGGCTTCGATGGCACGGAACACGATGGCGGCACCGGTAGCCTCTTCGCCGGTCAGGGAGGTGACGGCCTCGGCCTTCTCGGCCTTGGCAGCAGCCTGAACGAGGGCCACGCCACCGCCGGGCAGCAGGCCTTCCTCGATGGCGGCCTTGGCGTTACGCACGGCATCTTCGATGCGGTGCTTGCGCTCCTTGGCCTCAACCTCGGTGGCAGCGCCGACCTTGATGACAGCCACGCCGCCAGCCAGCTTGGCCAGACGCTCCTGCAGCTTCTCACGGTCGTAATCGGAGTCGGTGTTCTCGATCTCAGCGCGGATCTGGGCCACGCGAGCATCGATGTCTTCCTTGGAGCCAGCGCCCTGAACGATGGTGGTCTCGTCCTTGGAGACGATGACCTTCTTGGCGTGGCCGAGCACGGAGGTGTCGACGGACTCGAGCTTCAGGCCCAGTTCGTCGGAGACAACCTGAGCACCGGTCAGGATGGCCATATCCTGCAGCATGGCCTTGCGACGGTCGCCAAAGCCCGGGGCCTTGACGGCGCAGGACTTGAAGGTGCCACGGATGTTGTTCAGGATCAGGGTCGGCAGCGCTTCGCCGTCGACGTCCTCAGCGATGATCAGCAGCGGCTTGCCGGTCTTCATGACCAGCTCGGCCACGTGCACGATGTCCTGCTGGGAGGAGACCTTGCCGGAGGTCAGCAGAATGTACGGATCTTCGAGCACTGCGGTCTGGTCGTCAGCGTTGGTGACGAAGTACGGGGCGATGTAGCCCTTGTCGAAACGCATGCCCTCGGTGAAGTCGAGGTCCAGGCCGAAGCGGTTGTTGTCTTCAACGGTCACAACGCCGTCCTGGCCGACCTTGTCCAGAGCCTCAGCGATCTTCTCGCCGACCTCAGGGTCAGCGGCGGAGATGGTGGCGGTAGCAGCGATCTGGTCCTTGGTCTCGACGTCCTTGGCGGCAGCGACGAGTTCCTTGACGATGACCTCGGTGGCCTTCTCGATGCCGCGACGCAGGGCGATCGGGTTGGAGCCGGCGACCACGTTCTTCAGACCCTCGTGAACCAGGGACTGAGCAAGCACGGTTGCAGTGGTGGTGCCGTCACCGGCGACGTCGTCGGTCTTCTTGGCGACTTCCTTGACCAGCTCGGCGCCGATGCGCTCGTACGGGTCTTCAAGGTCGATTTCCTTGGCGATGGACACGCCATCGTTGGTGATGGTCGGAGCGCCGTAGGTCTTGTCGAGCACGACGTTGCGGCCCTTCGGGCCCAGGGTGACCTTGACGGTGTTGGCGAGCTTGTCAAGGCCCTCCAGCATGCCCTGACGGGCTTCCTCATCATAAGAGATGATCTTTGCCATGGTTGCGTATTCCTCCAAATGGCTAGGTATACCGGTTATCACTCGCAAGCGTCGAGTCGTGACGACCAGCCGTCAGCTGCCGATTATCACTCTCGACCTCCGAGTGCTAACCCAGACATTAGCACTCGCGCCCGCCGAGTGCCAACATCATCGGCGGCGATTGCGCTTTGGGCATGAAAAAGCCCCAACCGTCGAAACGGTCAGGGCCTTCAATGCACATCCTTGCGTGCGTGTTGCTCACTCGGAGCGGGCTTCACCCGAAGACAGCTTGACAACATCCTTTGCCTGCGTGCCTTTGCCGGACGAAGCGGGCGTATACTCCACGCGATCGCCTTCGTACAGCATCTTGAACTTATTGGTGATGCCGTCGTCCTTGATTTCCGCGTAGTGCACGAAAACGTCCTCGCCGCCGTCGTCCGGCTGGATAAACCCGAACCCCTTCTTGGCAAGGAAGAACTTCACGGTACCTTGTGCCATATCTGGTCTTTCCTTTGTTCCCTTAGGCGCCGCGACACAAAACCTATAGGGAACGTAGAAAGAACCGCATCGCGCTTCCCCTACCTCGCGACTAGACGACGACTGTACAGTGACGAGGGAACAATCTCAACCGCAGTGGCACATTTTCGGTACGAATTATTCCATAGACGTGAGAACGCTCACAGTTTTCGATGTATTTCCCGCCGATATCAGGGGCGCATCAACAACGCTAGTTGAGCAACACCACCGTAATGGGAACGGCGAGTCCTTGCGCCTGCTCCACAGCCGAAATGCCAAGCGTGGTCGCCACATCCTCGGCGGTGGCCTTATCGGTCTCATTCTGATACCACACCACGGAAGAAGCCGGCAATGTGCCGCTCGGATTGGTCGCCTCGACACTGGTGTAACCGGCGGTCTGCAGCACATCGGCCTGCTGACCCGCATATCCTTGGATTCCTGTGGCGTTGACCACACGCACCTGCGTGGCCTTATTCACAGTCGCGGTGGCTTCGGACTGCTGAGACTGCTGATCGGAGTTTTGATTCTCATTCGAGGATGTCGTGTCACTGTCGGTATCGGACTTTGCCGAATCCGAAGTCGAGTCCTTGGACGAATCGGTCGAAGTGGACGAGGAATCATCCTTGGTGCTGTTCTTGGTCTCAGCCTTGCCGGGCGAATCGGACTTGGACGTGGTCGCCGTCTGGGACGATCCTCCTATTACATTCTTGTATTCCCCGGAAATCCATGCCCAGGCCCCGACACCGCACAGTGCGGCCACCAGAATAACGACGATGAACGGGCAGAGGCGGGCCATTACCGAACGAGCGCCACGGTGAACTCCCACCGGTCCCTTCGGAGGATTGTCGAAGGAATCCGGTTCATAGGATTCGTAGGTCATCGTGTCGCGTGCCATAATCGCCCTTTCTTCCTATCAAAACTACCCATGAGTGTAATCGGCAAACAACTCATCAGTCCACCACACCACGCCCCGTGCACCGGATATGCACGTTTGACTACAGTGGTGAGTCATGATCAAACCATTGAGCGAACTGGTAGAGCCGGGGTGGGCCCATGCCTTGGCCGACGTGGAGCCCACCATCCACCATATGGGCGATTTTCTTCGTGCGGAAAACGCCGCCGGGCGCCCGTGGCTGCCGGCAAGCCACAATATTCTGCGCGCGTTCACCATCCCGTTCGATTCCATCAAGGTGCTGATTGTCGGCCAGGACCCCTACCCAACCCCGGGTCACCCGGTGGGTTTGAGCTTCTGCGTGGCGCCGAATGTTCACCCGCTGCCGAAAAGCCTGGTCAATATTTATAAGGAATTGGTTGACGACCTTGGGGTGCCCATGCCCACCAACGGCGATCTGACACCGTGGACGGAACGTGGGGTGATGTTGCTCAACAGATGTCTGACTGTCGGCGTCGGGCGGCCAAATTCGCATCAGGGCAAAGGTTGGGAGGAAGTCACCGAGGCCGCGATTCGTGCGTTGAACGCGCGCACGGACGCCGACGGCAAGCCCAAGCCGCTGGTGGCGATTCTCTGGGGGCGTAATGCGCAAAGCCTCGAGCCATTGCTGACCAATGCCTTCATTATCAAATCGCCTCATCCGAGTCCGCTGTCCGCTTCCCGCGGATTCTTCGGCTCCAAACCATTCTCCAGAGCCAATCAAGCCCTAGTCACCATGGGTGCCGACCCGGTGGATTGGACGTTGGCGTAAAGCAAACACCAGAGGTGTTTGTAGCCAACGTGCGAGCCGACAGGCGAGCCAGAAAGCCGCGGGGCAACGCCCCGTCCCCAATTGCAGGGCCAATGCCGTCATTGTGAGTAGTTACAGTGGGGGGCATGACTTTGTTCCCCACGCAACCGAACATACCTTCGCCGACCACCGCCGCACGACCGGTCACCGTTCCCGCGCCCGGCGTGTCGGCTCCGCTGGGTGCCGATGACGCCAAACGCGCACGTATCCTGGCCGACGCCATTCGGGCGAGGTTCGCCCAGACACTGGTGGGTCAGGATAATCTACGCGAATCGCTTATCGTGACCTTGGTGGCCGGCGGGCATATTCTTATCGAATCCGTGCCGGGCTTGGCCAAGACCACGGCCGCCCAGACGCTCGCCACCTGCGTATCCGGCTCGTTCAAGCGCGTGCAGTGCACTCCTGATCTCATGCCATCCGATCTGGTGGGCACGCAGGTCTTCGATTTTGCGTCGCAGAAGTTCACCACGCAGATCGGCCCGATTCACGCCAATTTCGTACTGCTGGACGAGATCAACCGTTCGAATGCCAAAACCCAGTCCGCCATGCTTGAGGCCATGGCCGAGGGTGCCACGACCATCGGCGGGCAGCGTATCGCCTTGCCCAAGCCGTTCATGGTGATCGCCACCGAGAATCCGATCGAGGAGGAGGGCACGTTCAACCTGCCCGAAGCCCAGATGGATCGTTTCATGATGAAGGCCGTCATGACCTATCCTTCGCCCGACGAAGAGGCTCGGATGCTGGCCATGCTCACCCGCCGTGGCTCCGACATGATCGGTCCCGACACCATCACCGGCGAACGCATTTCCGTGTCCGACGTTGATTTTCTGCGCAAGGCGGCACGCCGCGTGCATGTTTCCGACGCGATCATGCGTTATGCGGTCGATATCACCGCCACGTCACGAGGTGCCGGCTCCCGCCCCATCAAGGGACTGTCATCCTTGGTGCGTTTGGGTGCCTCGCCGCGCGCCACCATCGCCTTGACCCGTATCGGCCAGGCGAAGGCGTTGCTGTCCGGGCGCGACTATGTGGTGCCCGAGGACCTCAAGGCGTTCGCTCATGAGGTGCTGCGCCACCGTATTATGCTGACGTTCGAGGCACTGGCCGATGGCGTGGTCAGCGATCAGATCGTCGACAAGATCGTCGAAACGGTTCCTGTTCCGTGAGTTCCGATTCCGTTCGCAAGAAAATCGAGGCCCTTGGCACTCAGCTGAGCCTGCCTACCGTAAGGAAGGCTTTGGGCGTGCTGGAGGGCGAACACGCATCCGGGCGTCGTGGCGGCAGCGGCGATGCGATGGATGTGCATGCCTATGAGCCAGGCGACGAATCCCGTCTTATCGATTGGAAGACCAGCGCCCGCCAAGGCCGCCCCATGGTGGTCGAGCGCGAGCGCCTGTCGACGTCACGGGTCTGGTTGCTGATGGACGTGGGCCTGGAGATGACTGGCGTATGCCCCTCCGGAGAACGCGCATGGCAGGTTGCCGCCAATGCGCTGCGTATGTTCGCCGTACTGTCGTTGCGCCGGTCGGACGATATTTCGCTGGTGTTCGGCGATGAGTCCAGCATCACCCGCGTGCCGTTCAACGGTGGGTTCGCGCAGTTCGAACGCACGCTGGACAAGGCGCTTGATCGTGATTGGAATCATCACCGTAATATCGACGCGCTGCTGGAATATGCGCGCCGTATCAAGGATCGCGAGGCATTGATCGTATTGGCCACCGATGAGCATGCGATGGAGGAGCGGCATATCACCACGATCCGTCGTATTACACGCACCCATCCGATGGTGCTGATCGATGTGGCGACGATGAATCCGTTCAAGGCCGTCTCATCCCGCCACGCTCCCACCGACGGCTTGAGTGCACGGCGTGTGCCGGCATTCCTGCGCAACGCCAAGGCAGCGGCCGAGGTCGATACTCATCGCGCGTATATGGCCGCGGCTTTGGAACAGGAGCTCACCCGTGCCGGTTCCCATATCATTCGAGCCGCATCCAGCGAATCCATGTTCGATCGTTTCGTCGCCTTGGTGTCCCGGGCATTGGCCCGCACCACACGCAATAGACTGGGCACTGCACCCGAACTGGTCGGACTGACTTTGGCTGGTGATCTATGATGCACAGCATGTTCCCCATCATCCCGCTCGCCACTGATCCCGGCGATCTCAGGCCCGTGGAATCGTTGGCCTTGACCACTCCCCTGGTGGTGGCCATCGTCGCATGCCTGTTGCTGGCGGTAGGCCTGATTGCGTTGATCATCATGCTGTCTCGCCCCGCACGCAAACCCCGGAACAACGACCGTGCGCGTGGCGCTCATAGCAATGCCAGCTCCAAGGCCGAGTGGCGTGCCCGCATCGACGATGTGGTGGCCTGCCATGAATCCGGAGCACTGCCCCGGCAGGAGGCTTTCGTCGAATTGGCCGTCATCGCCCGTGATTTCGCCGGTGCCGCATCAGGCAGGGAGCTCAGTTCCAGTACGCTGACCGATTTGGCGTACCTGAATCGCACGCCTGCGAATCGCCAAGGATTGGACGCATTGAAGCAGACCATTAGCGCGTTGTATCCACCGGAATTTGCCGATGACGCCCGCAACCGAATCGCCCAGACGACCAGCGTGCAGCAGGCCGCCGAGTGGGTGGCGAATCTGGTGGAAAGGTGGCGTTCATGATGCTGGCATGGCATTGGCCTTGGGCCGCTCTGGCCGGCGTCTTGGCGGCGCTGGCGATTATCGTGCTGATTGTCGTGTTCGCCCGCCGTAACGCCGCCGACGACACCCCTGTATTCTCGATGGACGACGATCTCAATACCGAGCACGCTTCCCGCCTGTTCCGTCAATGGCGCGCTTTGGGCCGTCTCGCCATCAGCGTGCTGGTGCTTGCGCTGGCGCTGGCCATTGTGCTGGTGGCTCGCCCCAGCCAAGTGGATGCCGGTGACGAACGCGCTTCCAGCCGAGATATCGTCCTGTGTCTGGATGTGTCGGGATCCACGCTCCCCTATGATCGCGAGGTCATCGACACTTATCTGGAACTGGTCAAGCATTTCGAGGGGGAACGTATCGGTTTGAGTATCTTCAACTCGACCTCACGCACGGTGTTCCCGCTGACCGACGACTACGAACTGGTCACCAAACAGTTGACCTCCGCCAGCAAGGCGCTGAAAGGCGTCGAGTCGCAGGATGACATCGATAAGATGTCCGATGCCGAATATCAGGACATCGCCAATTGGCTCGAAGGCACGCAGAACCGCAAGGACGCCACCTCCTTGATTGGCGACGGCGTGGTGTCTTGCGCGGCGATGCTCCCCGGTGTCGCTTATGGCGAAGCCAATCAGGCGAATGCCGACCGCCAGCGTGCGGCATCCATCGTGCTGGCCACCGACAACGTCGTGTCGGGCAAGCCCACCTATTCGCTGACCGAAGCGTTGGATTTGACCCAGCAGACCAAAATCACCGTGGACGGCCTGTATTCCGGGCCGAAAGCCAGTGAATCGGACCAAACCACAACGGATATGAAGTCCGCGATCGAGTCGCATGGAGGCATCTTCCTTGCCCAATCGAATGGCGCGTCGGTAGATGAGCTGGTACGGGATATTCAGTCGCGTAGGGATACGGATGTGGAGAACAAGGCGAAATCCTCAATGGTGGACGCTCCCGGTCTGTGGACGCTTGCTCTGGCCGTGATGCTCATTATCTGGATCGTATGTGCATGGAGGTTGAGGCGATGAACGGATTCACCTTCTCCCCCGCCTTGGGCTGGGTCGCCGGCGGACTGCTGGCGGCCGGGCTCGCCGTACTGGCCATTCTCGAAATCGTATTGTTTGTTCGCCGCCGTGCTTCCAGTGACGAGACCGTGTGGGCTTGCATACGACGTACGCTTATGCTGCTCATCGTCGCGGTGATGGTACTGACTCCCAGCGTGGTATCGTCTACCACCTCACAGGCCATCAATGCCACCGACGTCATCGTGGCGGTGGATACCACCGGGTCGATGGCGGTGGCCGATGCCACATACGGGTCCGAGAAGACCATTACCCGCATCGATGCCGCACGTCAGGCCGTGCATGATGTGACCGCCGCTTACCCGGACGCCAGTTTCGCGGCGTTACGGTTCGGTGCTTCGGGAACGCTTGATGTGCCGCTGACCCCGGATGCGCCGGCCATCGATAATTGGGCCAACACGTTGGCGGTGGAAGCCACATCCATGTCGGCGGGCTCCAGTCTGGATGCTCCGATCGATCAATTGCTGCTGACCGCGAAGTCGATTCGTGAAGCGCACCCGGATGATGCGATTGTGCTGTACCTCATCACTGACGGCGAACAGACCTCGAATGTGACGCGTCGTACGTTCTCGTCACTGCGCCAGTATCTCAATGATGGGTTTACCGTAGGCGTCGGCTCGACCGAGGGCGGCAAGATTCCCGTCATCGCCGATGGCGTCAGTGCCGGCGATTCCAACACCACGGACCACTGGGTGGTCGACCCGGATACCGGCGAACCCGGCATCTCCAAGATGGATGAGAAGAACCTCAAAGACATTGCCGACGAGATCAGCGGCACATATGTGGCCGTGAACGCTTCACAGACTTTGGCGGATGCGGTTTCGGCCAAGTCGTCGAAGCAGTGGCGCATGACCACCACGGTCAAGGAACGCACACGCACCACGCCGGTGGTATGGCCGTTGGCCATTGCGTTGGCGATATTGCTTGCCATGGAAGTCGGTGCATGGATCGCAACCTCAAGGAGACTGCTGTGAGAAACAGTAACGAAATCCACGAGAACGATGGCTCGGCGAATACTCGGATGCGGGCGAAGTGCCCGCTTTGGGCACGTATCGTCCTGGCTTGTGGCGCCGTATTGCTGTTGCTGTTTGCCGGCGTGGCGGCAGTAAACCTGTCCGCTTCGATTACGTTCAATCAGGCCACCGCATCATTGAACGCCAATATCAAAGCGGCTCAGGACGAGTCCACGGATATCACCACGCTCAAGGCGCAACAGCAGCAGACCGATGCGCAATTCGCCGAGGCCGGGCGAATGCGCACGCTTCTGTTGCCGCAAGTCAAGGATGCCATCGACACCAATGCTTCGATTTCTTCCGAGCTGACGAAAATCACCCTGAAACAGGCCGAGGCGCAGAACAGCGGTTCCGATTCCGGGCAAGCCCAGTCGGCACAGCAATCCGAGAGTTCCTCAGCCAATGCCAAAAAGGGCGGCGCGTTGACCGACGAGCAGAAGAAGCAGGTCGAGGAGCTGATGAAGGCCAATCAGCAATCCACCGATACCCAGTCGAACACCACCCAATCCGAGCAGAAAGCGACGCAGAACAAGGGTACCGGGGCTACCAAGCCGTGGTGAGCAATCGTTCACGGTTGCTCTTTTCTCACACCCTCACGGGTCATGGCTTTATCGCGGCTGTTTCCCGGTTTCGGCTGTCGGCTTTGGCGTTTGTCCAATTTTCGATAGGCCATGGCTGATCCAAGGTATGTCCAAACAGGCTATTTGTGGATAATCGTTACGACTATGCACAACACTTGGGGATAACTTCGCCCAAAACCGGCAAGCTAGAACCACATTGGTCGTTCCGGCTGGACAAGCATGAGTCTTGTCCTTTTAGCTGGATATATGAATACCTACACCAACAACCCAGCACCCATCGATCCCACCGGCGGCTTTGCCGGCAATACGGTGACACCGTTCGATTACGGCACTTGCCCTTGTCATGCGGCGGTACAGCGTAGTCGCGACCTCGTGTCCGTCCAGCGTGCGGCCACACTGGCGCAATCGGACCAGACGGCGGTGGCCGTGAACCGCTCCAGCAACATCGTGTGGACCGGTAAAGCCGCCGATCTATTCCGATCGCGGCTCAGTCGCACCGCACAGTATTCGGCCAGTCTCGCGCAAGACATGGAGACCACCCATCGATTGGCTTGGGGGTCGTCATGAGCGAGCACGATTACTGGCAGGTGGAATCGTCCGTTTACGGCGGAGTGGGATATGCGCCAGCCACTCTTGAAGAATATGCCGCCATAGCCAAGGCTCTCGATGACGAGGCGGCAGGATTTGCGGCCATAGCCACGGCTTGGGAATCGGCCGCATTACAGTTGCAGTCACATCGGCATAGTGCGCCGATGTGCGTCACCTTGCAGTCGGGCGATCCGAGCGCCGTTGTTCCCGGCCATGTCACTGCACCATATGCCGCGCTAGGCAATCGGTGTTATGACCATGCAACGGCATGTCAGCGGTTGAGCGATGATCTGCGTGGCGCGGCCGATCTGCTGATTCGCGCACACTCTCTGTATTCTCAGGCGGAGATGACGGCTCGGCGCATGTTTACCGAATTATTGCAGGCTGGCACACAGGCCAAACCGGGATATGCCGCGGCGGGTGTTGCCGCTGTGGCGGCGGGCGGCTTTCTGGCCGGCTGGGCTATTGACGGCAAACCGAACCCGGCATGGATGTCCACGTTCACCTATCCGTTCCAGGAAGGAGTGCTTAGCGGCGCGGGCGGAATCATTGGCGGCGTACCTATCGGCAAGAGCATTGCGCACACCGATGAGGTCAACAAGGCTGCGGGGAAAATCGCCAATTTCTCCGGCCCTGCGAAAGACGTCGTCCAAGGCAATCATCTGGACGTGCGCGAGGTACAGGCGAATGCCGACGTCGTCCGCGCAAGCGGATCGGTGGCCGAATCAATGGAGAATCTGCGCAGACTCGCCGAAGAGCGGCTCGGCAAAATCGAGCTGAACAGCGGACTCGAATATGGGACCATCGCCATTCAACGCTATGAACGGGCTGATGGAACCAACTCCTGGCTGGTCACCATCCCAGGCACCGATGGACAGCCTGACTCACCATTTGGCTGGGCACAGAACGTGGAACTGATGAGCGCCGATCAGGAGCGCCGCAGGAAAGCGGACAGCGCTCGCATGGTTGCCGAGGCGATGCGTCAGGCAGGCATCGGCAAGGATGAGCCCGTGGCGCTGATCGGCCATTCCCAGGGTGGTATCGTTGCCGCCACGCTTGCCTCGGATTGGGCGGAGGAATATACCATCGAGCATGTGGTGACAGCCGGATCGCCGGTGGCCAATCATCCGATTCCGCAACGCACGTGGGTCACCAGCGTGGAAATCGATGATGAACTGGTCGCCGCACTGGATGGTGCCGCCAACCCGGTCACCGATAACTGGCTCACCGTACACGGGCATGTATCGCCCGCGCCCGCGGCAACACCATCCACAGTGCATTCGGACGACTCATGCACTCCCGGCGCAACGCCCATCACCGGTCTGACCCCATATGACGCCGCACCCGTGGCTGGTTCGACCAACGGCAGGGAGTTGTCGCACTGGATCAAATACCATCAGGCCGCCTATCAGAACGCCACCGACCTCGGCTCCCCCGCCGTGCAACGCCACGAAGCCCATTTCCAGGAAGTTATCAACGGAGAGCTCAAGGAAACCCGCTACTACCAAGGCCGCATGACCCAGTCCGCGACCATTGCCCCTAGCGAGCGAACCACCGAGTTCAGCACGTTCGGTGGTTAAAAGTAAATACCACACTTGACAGAGTTGTCAAAAAAGGAGTTAACAATATAATGACGAGTAGGAGATGGCTCATCAAACTGATGAAGCAAGCGGCAAAACGCAAGAATGTTACGTTTGAAAGTATCAGGCAAGGAGGGAGTCATGAGATATTCCAACTCGATGGACTTATGATTCCCATCCCACGTCATAACGAAATCGACAACAACCTCGCGGACATTATTTGCAAAGAAGCAGAAGCCAAACTCGGGAAAGGCTGGTATCAGCAGTGAAAACATATCAGGTCATCGTTCGTCCTGGCGAAAAATACTGGATCCTTGAGATTCCCGGTATCGGTTTCACGCAGGCAAGAACAACAGCAGAGATTGAAAGTATGGCACGCGACCTTATCACCGTCATGACACAAGATGCTGATTTCGCACTCACCGTAGAGACAAAACTGCCGCAATCCGTGCAGGAGCATCTTGATGAAGCTCGGCGACTGCGCAAGGAAGAAGCGGAATGCAGATCGAACGCAGCGCGGGAAACTCGCGCCGCGGCACAAGAACTACATGGCATGGGTCTCGCCCTACAGCAAATAGGCGATATACTCGGGGTCTCACGGCAACGGGCACATCAACTTGTCAATGCTTAGCATCAATCGGCTACCCCACAATGCAATCACCGCAGAGACGCGGCTAGCGCCACTTTCCCGGGATTGTTACGCTAGCATGCCCGAAAACCCCTCTATCAGCGCAACATTCCCGGGAAAGTGGCGCGCAAAGAGTGTCAGGCGCGTCGCTCGATGAGTGCGCGGCCGGATGCGAGGCGGTCGAGCACACCGGTTTTGGCGATGGCCAGCATCAGATACCAGGCCATCACGCCGCTGATAAGCACGCCGCCGGTGACCTCGGAAATCATGTGCACAATGCCACGCGGGCTGACGAATGACACACCCACGTAGCGAAACAGCATCAGATATGTGCCGTATTCCAAGGCGACCAACGCACCGGATGCAATGGAAAGCGGCAGATTGAACATGCGGTAACGGGTCAAGGCGAACGGAATCTCAGCGAAAACACCTTGCAACAGCGCCGAGATAATCACGAAGCCCAAATCGAACTGGCTACCAATCACCGTTTCGACCAGCGTGCCGATAAGGTTCACGTACAGCGCCGCTCCGGGTTTGCGCAGAATCAGCACCGCCAGCGTACCGGAGAAGTACCAGACGACATGCACGATGCTGGCGAAACCGGGCAGAATCGCGCCGAATACCGAAGAGATCGGCATGTACGCGAAGTTGAATCCCCAGAAGATCACGCCGCAGGCCGCACCCAGCGTGGCACCGACCGCGATATCCAACGGCTGCCATTTCAGCGACGATACGGCAATCGGACGTTTCGGAAGAGTATGAATGGTGGTTGCAGGCATGGTGATCTCCTAGCCTTAAAGGCCGCACACAGTAATCGAACCACGGGCGTTCCTTGACCTGTGCGGCTCGGGCGGGAACGCCGCACCACAGTATAGTCGCTCGGTTCACGGCTGGAAGTACCCTTGGAGGTTATGAAGCTTACCGATATTTCCCCCGCAATCGCATTGACCCCGCTCGACGGCCGTTATCACAAGGCCACCGCCCCGCTCGTCGAATACATGAGCGAACCTGCCCTGAACCGCGAACGCATGCGTGTCGAAGTCGGATGGATGATTCTTCTGGCCAACGGCTTTGAGGGCAACGGCAACCAGCCGATCGTTGACGGCGTCAAGCCGTTCACTGCCGAAGAGCAGGCCTTCCTGCGCGCCATTCCCGAGGACTTCGGCGCCGAAGGCATCAAGCAGCACGCCGCTCATGAGGCCATCACCCACCACGATGTGAAGGCCGTGGAGTACTACATCGATGATCAGATCGACAAGGCTCCGGCCGAACTGACCAACATCAACGACGAGCTGAAGACCCTCGTACACTTCGCCTGCACGTCCGAAGACATCAACAACCTCTCCATCGCCCGTTGCGTCAAGAACGCGATGGAAAACGTGTGGACCCCGGAGTTCAAGCGCATCATCGACCACCTCGCCGGCAAGGCCGAAGAATTCAAGGATATGCCGCTGCTCTCTCTCACCCACGGCCAGCCGGCCACGCCGACCACACTCGGCAAGGAGCTCGCCGTCTACGTCTACCGTCTGAACCGTCAGCTCAAGCACATCGAAAACCAGGAGTACCTGGGCAAGATCAACGGCGCGACCGGCACGTTCGGTGCCCACTTGGCCGCATGCCCGGATGTCGACTGGATCGCTGTCTCCCGCGAGTTCGTCACGAACCGCATGGGCCTGACCTGGAACCCGCTGACCACGCAGATCGAAAGCCACGACTGGCAGGCCGAGCTATACTCCACCGTCTCCCACGCCAACCGCATCATGCACAACCTGTGCGTGGACGTGTGGATGTACATCTCCCGCGGCGTGTTCGCCCAGGTGCCGGTCAAGGGTGCCACTGGTTCCTCCACCATGCCGCACAAGGTCAACCCGATTCGTTTCGAGAACGCCGAAGCCAACTTCGAGATCAGCTGCTCGCTGCTCGACACCCTCTCCGCCACGCTGGTGGAATCCCGTTGGCAGCGCGATCTGACCGATTCGACCACCCAACGCAACATCGGTTCCGCGCTCGGCTACTCCTTGCTCGCCCTTACCAACCTCATGGGCGGCCTTGAGTCCATCCACCCGAACACCCACGTCATCGAGCGTGAGCTGGATGAGAACTGGGAGGTGCTTGGCGAGCCGATCCAGACCGCCATGCGCGCCTGCGAGCTCAAGGGCCTGCCGGGCATGGACAAGCCGTACGAGAAGGTCAAGGAGCTTATGCGCGGCCACACCATCAACAAGGAACAGGTCGAGCAGTTCATCGATCAGCAGTCCTTCGACCCGGAAACCGCCGCTCGCTTGAAGGCTCTGACCCCCGCCACCTACACCGGTGTGGCCAGCCAGCTCGTCGCTTTCGACCGCTGAGATAGGCGCAATGCGAGTCCCTCGAGTCCCTCGAATCCCTCGCATCCACCACACTACTGCGCTGAGTCACAAACCGAACCGCAAACTGAACCGAACAAGGACAGGCGTCAGGTAACCATTTCATGACTACTGAACAGGATCAGTCCACTACGGAAGATCGCCCGGACAAGGCGACCTCCTCCACTACCGACCGGCCGATCGCCTCTGGTGACGGCCGGTCGGCCAGTTTTGCTGTCAGCGGACCGGACAGTCCGGCAACCGACGACAGCAACGATTCCGGACCATACATCGATGACATCGCTCCGCGCCGCACGCGCGACTTCGGCGACCTGACCCGAGCCGGTCTGTCGCTGTTGATGGCCGCCGTGGTCATGGTGTTCGCCGTGTATCTGGGCGGCATGACGCGCGGCGTCGAATCCGACGCGCATACCGCCGCCCAAGCCATCAACTGGCTGGCCGCTTTTCCCTCCACCGTACTGACGCAGCTGGCCACCACGGTCATCGTAGTTATCGTGCTCGCTCAGTTGCTCTTGGCCCGCGAATGGCTGCAAGCTGCGGTGTCCGCGCTGGCCATGTTTGCCGGATACGGCATTGTGTGGGTCATATCGACGGCAATCAGCAGTCTGAACGATTTCACCCTGCCAATGGCACTGGTCTCAGCCGCCACCTCATACGGCTCCGGGCTGTTGCCCGACATCTATGCCGGCATGGCGTCCTTCCTGACCGCCGCCGGGCCACGCCGTACCCGCTCCACGGTCAAATGGAGTTGGAATATCCTGTATGCCATCGCCGCGGTGATGGTGGTGCTTTCGTGGCATTCGGTTACCGGCATGCTGGTTTCGATGGCCGCCGGTCGCACGGTGGGCATGCTTATCCGATTCGTGGTCGGCACGCAGAATAAAGGCGTGTGGGGCAAAGATCTCGTCGCGGTGCTCTCAAGCATCGGATTGGAAACCACCTCACTCATCCGGCATCAGGAGCCCGGAATCAGCCATGGCTCATTGTCTGCCACGTTGGATGACGATTTGACGGAAGGCTCACGCATCTACGATGTGGAGACCGCGAATAACCGTCGTTTTATCGTTTCCGTCATCGACGCGCAAACCCATACCGTCGGCTATCTGAAGCAACTCTGGGATTGGGTGCGTTTTACCAGCGTGTCCATTCGACGCGATCGTTCCGTGCGCGACGCCGTTCAGCATCACTTTGCCATGCTGCTCGGCCTGCACAATATCAAACTGCCCGCGCCCGCCCCCTACGGCATCGCCGATACGGACGAGTCCGCGATTCTGGTGCTGGATGCGCACACCATCGAGTTGCCCGCCAACCTGAACACGCTTACCCAGGCGGACGCCGTAGCGTATATGCGATATCTGTCCGTGGCGAATCGCCGTGGATATACGCACCGACGCATCACGCCTGATACGCTCGCCCGGCTCGAAGATGGCACTGCGGTTATCGCCGGCTGGCTGAATGGCGACAGCGCTTCCGGCCCGGCCAATACCGCACTTGACAAGGTTCAGCTACTCGCGTTGTTCGCCGCACTGATCGGCGTGAAACCGGCAGTCGCGGCCGCCCGCGAAGCTTGGGGAGACACGACGTTGACCACGCTGGCCCCGTTCATTCAGAAAGTCGCGGTCCCCTCCCCCACACGCGCATTGGGCACGTGGGACAAGCAGCTGCTCAAGGAACTGCGAGACCACATCAACACCATAATCGATGAGGAGACCGCCGAAGCCGCCGAGCCGGTGACGCTGGCCCGCTTCTCCTGGCGTTCGATGATCACCATGCTGCTGGTCATTGTGGCTGTGGTCGTGGTCTTCACCCAGCTGAAGCCCGAGGAAATCATCACCGCGCTGACCAACGCCAACCCGTTGATGGCGGTGGTGACGCTCGCGTTCGGTGCCTGCGGCTGGATCGGCTCGTCGATTTCGCTCGGCGCTCTCATGGATCGCAACAGGCGAGATAACACGGGCGTGTTCATGAGTCAGGTTGCCGGCGGCTTTGCCACGGTGTCCATGCCGGCCGGCGTGGGCCCCTCGTTCGTCAACCTGCAGTTCCTGCGCAAATCCGGCTATCGCAACACCCCGGCCACCGCAATCATGAGCGCCGCGCTCGTGGTGTATTACGCCGTGTACTTCTCCATGCTGGTGTTGATTGGCCTGTTCACCGGCCGCAATATGTTCTCCGGCGCGATACCGACGAATACGTTGGTCCTTGTGCTGGGCATGGTGGTTGTGGTGCTGTCCATTGCGATGATGATTCCACCGTTGCGCCACTGGGTGACCCGTCGTCTTATGCCGCTGGCCAAGACGTATATCAACCAGCTGCTGGATGTGCTTTCCCAGCCCCGACAGCTCACAGTCAGCTGCTTGGGCGCGCTGTTCCAGAACGCGACCACTGGGCTCGCTTTCTGGGCGGCCCTGCAAGCGTTCGGCTATTCATCGAATCCGATTGAAACGACGTTCGTCTTCATGCTGGCCTATGCGTTGGGTTCCGCGGTGCCCACCCCCGGTGGTTTGGGCGGTGTGGAAGCCGCGCTGACCTTCGCATTCGTGGCGGTCGGCGTGCCTCAGGGCGTGGCCCTGTCTGCCACGTTGCTGCATCGCGTGGTGTTCTATTGGCTACGGATTCCGCTGGGCGCAGCCGCTATGAAGTGGCTCGACCGTCATAATCTCGTCTGATTTGTCCGTTTTTGTCCATTTTGGGCTTCAGAACACGAAATAGATGTGAAAAGCCTTATAAGATGCGGGTTTTCGCAGGAACATGCGCTAGTATCATTGATGAAAACGTGGACGAAGCAAAAGTGCTCGCCCCCTGACCCAAGAAGGATGCTTTATGGCATACAACAAGTCTGATCTCGTCTCGAAGATCGCCCAGAAGTCCAACCTGACCAAGGCTCAGGCCGAGGCTGCTGTTAACGCCTTCCAGGATGTGTTCGTCGAGGCTATGAAGTCCGGCGAAGGCCTGAAGCTCACCGGCCTGTTCTCCGCTGAGCGCGTCAAGCGCGCCGCTCGCACCGGCCGCAACCCGCGCACTGGCGAGCAGATTGACATTCCGGCTTCCTACGGCGTTCGTATCTCCGCCGGCTCCCTGCTGAAGAAGGCCGTCACCGAGTGACCTGCCGCCAGCAGTTAAGAGTCTCGTAGATTAACAGCGAGATAGCAAGAACCCCGACCATTGCGGTCGGGGTTCTTTGTGTTTGCGGTATCGGATGTTTAAAAAGCGGGCGACCTGTAAAAAGGGCATCAGGCCACCCGCTTAGGAGGAGAGGGAACGTATCAGGTCTTTCCCATCATGCTCACGCATGACCCCTCAAGAAAGACCCAGCTTATTAGGCTTTGGCTGCTTTGGCTGCTTTCTTCGCCAAACGTTTTGCAGCATGGCGTTCCTTGCGTGCAGCTACCCTGCGAATGGTCCACGGCAACCAACGCCACCCAGAGAAGAAGGCCAGCAGAGCGAGTATCACACCGCAGCATGCGTTGAACACAATCTGGATAACCTTCATCTGGTTGTAGAATGTGAATCCGGCACCAGGCAGTGCGCCTTGCATACAGTTCGTGTTTGCAACGGTATACAGAAGATGGTGCATGGCCTGTCGCGCGTAATGGTAGGTGGCGGGGTCAGTAAGGTCAAGCTGCTCGCCAGTTGGATCCTCGCTTACGTTCAGCAGTTTGATATCGGCACCTGCCTCCAGCATCTGGTAAGGGCTCATGAATTTGCTGGTGTTGGCATTATCCGTGATGATCAAACCATTGAAGCCCCATTCGTTACGCAGCAGCTGTTGAATCAGGGAATAGCTGCCGCCTGTCCATGTAGCACCAATGCGGTTGAACGAGGTCATCACGGCCTTGGAGATCGGCGTCTTGACGGTCGCGTTCTCATATGTGCCATCGGCGTTCTTCTGAACATACTTCATGTCCATGTCGCCGGCCTTCATGCAGGCTTCGAAGGGCTTCAGGTACAGCTCGCGGATCGCTTGTTCGTTTGACCATGTGGCAATGGAGAAGTTGCCTTCACGATCGCCTCGATGATCTTCCTGATCGTTGAGTGCAAAGTGCTTGATGTAGGCGTACACACCCTTGCTCGCTGCGCCCTTGACCTCCAAAGAGGCCATGGAGCCAGACATAAAGCCATCCTCGGAATAGTATTCGCCGTTACGGCCGGAGAACGGGCTACGGTGGATGTTCATAGCCGGCGCGTACCAGCCATTTGCCCCACCGAGCAACGCCTCGTTGCCCATCATGGTGCCCAATTCCTCGGCCAAATCGGCATTCCAGGTCTGGGTCAACATCATGATGCTGGGGAACGACTTACCGGTGCCACCATAGAACCAGCCATTAGCCGCATCGGCATCCGTCTGGAACGGCTTGTCTACAGAACCGATGTAGTCCACTCCATAACCGGAGAAGTAGATGAGCTGGTTGTAGTCGTCTTCGGTGAGCTGGTCAAGAATCTTGTCCCACTGCTCGTCGTCGTAATCAAGGCCTCGCATATCAGAGACTTTGAGGCCATTCTTCGCACTGAAAACCGGGGTATCGTCGATGGATTCGCGACTTACATCCGTGCCGGAGTCATTGCCTTCCAGCTGGTCGACAAGAGCAGAATCGGCGGTTTTCTTCCACGTGCAGGAGGCGTTGTTGCCATCCTTATCCGTGCAATTGATTTCATTGCCCCACGTGCTGATTTCGTCGGATGCTTCACCGTAATGCTTCGGGAAAGTACCGGTCCAGTCGGCACGAGTCAGGTAGGTGACATCGGGATCGGATGCCGCGTCGAACAAGTTGGAGATGGCTTTGCCGGTTTCGGCATCGGTGGCAAATGTGGTGGTGTCCACGTCCTTATTGTCCGGCGCCCAGCTGGACACCATTGCGGCATTGCCCGTCTCGGTCATGCCATCCGCCACGGTCTTGCCTTTGTCGGCAAGGATGTTATTGACGGCCTCATTGGCATTGGCGGCAGCCGTGAAACGGTACTCGCCAGGATCGAGAATGTAGGTTTTCGCAGTGGTGTAGTCATAGGACTTGAGCTGATCCTGAGTGAAGGTTACGGTAACGGTTTCGCTGTCACCGGGTTCAAGCTCACTGGTTTTGGCATATCCGACAAGATTCACCGAGGCCTTTTCCACCGCGTTCTTCTTGTCATAGTCAGTGTACGGAGCCTGCGAATACAGTTCCACAACGTCCTTGCCGGACACAGCACCGGTATTGGTCACGGTAACAGTGGCAGTGAAGCTATCGTCTGACTCCTGTACCGCAAAATCACTCCACTGGAAATCGGTGTAACTCAGACCATAGCCAAATGGGGCTAAACCACCTTGGATATATCCCGATTACTGGGCGCTGGTTGACTAGCTGCGCATGGTGGTAGCGTGCGGCCATGGCGAAGAAAATGGTTATGCCCGTTGCGTGGGCGCAAGATGTTGATTGCTGGTTGGAGACGTTGAAGGCCGCTGGTTTCAGCGACGACACGGTGAGGTCGCGCCGGTACAAGATAGCGCGGTTGTGCCGTGAGCTGCCAAGCCCGATGGAGACAACCGGTGAGCAGATAACGCGGGTTTTCGCGGCGCATGATTGGAAACCCGAGACGCGCAAGGGCTATCGCAACACGATAGCCGGGTTCTACCGCTGGTTCTATGAGACGGGTCGGCGTGGTGACAATCCCACGGCGAAGGTGCCGAAGGTGAAGAAGCCACAGGCGCACCCCCACCCTTGCCCTGACAAATATATTCTCATGGCGTTGGGGAAGGCCACCGAAGATGAACGGCGCATGATACGGCTCGCCGCCGAATGCGGCCTACGTCGTTCCGAGATTGCCGCCGTGAACAGTGATGATGTGATGGACGATTTGCTAGGCAAGTCGCTTATCGTGCGAGGCAAGGGCGACAAGCAGCGCATAGTGCCGTGCCCTGACGATTTGGCCGCTGAGATACAAGCGTGCGGCGGCTACCTGTTCCCCGGCAGATGGTCGGGACACGTCGAAGCGTCTTACGTGGGCAAGCACATTACACGGCTGCTGCCTGATGGCTGGTCGGCCCACTCGCTACGGCACCGGTACGCCACCAGAACCTATGAGTCAACACATGACCTGTACTTGGTGAGCAAACTGCTGGGCCATTCCTCGGTCGAGACAACACAAATCTACGTTGCGATGCCTGACAGCCGGTTACGCGCCGGCATGTCCGCCGTCACTCTGCAAGCCTGATAAGATTCTGACAACCCAAAGAAGGATTAACCATGAAAAAGATTATCGCAGCAGCCGTCACCGTTACCACCGTGTTGTCGTTGGCCGCTTGCGGCGGCAATACAGCCGTCGATAAGTCCGATTGTCTGGACGTGCCGCAAGACGTGCTGAATGTCGTGGCTTCAGGCAGCGACAGCAGCGGTTTAAAGCCCGAGACCGGCAAGGCCGTGAAGGGCGACACCGAAGGCACCTATTGGCTTGCCATGAAGTTCACCGCCGATGGTTTCAACGGTGATACCGAGACCGGTATATGGCTGGTGTCCGGTCTTGATGCCGCCAGCGCCGCGCCGGTCATGTCGGTTGACGGTTTCGCCAAGCAATTCACGCACTGGCCCACGCAAATCAACGGTACCGAGCTGAACGGCACCGAAGAGAAGGCGAAGGCCGCTGCCGCGTGTCTGGCCTGATATGCAACAGCCCCCCACATTGTGTGGGGGCTGTTGCATCATTGCGCGTGCTTGGCGCGTGATTTCGGGGTGATTGGGTTGTCTTTCCACCATGCCCAGAGCGCGGCTCCCACGTTGAAGAGCAGCGCGACTAGCTGGTTCACGGTTTCGTCCGCAATCGGTATGGTGTCCACGCCGAACATGACAAGCGCCGCGTTGACAAGTCCCAAGAGAAGCACAATGAAGCGGGCGATTGTGGCCGCGCTGATGCCGGGCGTGCGCGGGTCGCCGCCTTCCACCTGTTCCTCGTTATCCATGGTTTAGCCTTCCTTCTCGGTCTTGCTGGTCGCGGTCACGTTGATTTCGAGCGCGTCCAGTTTCGCTTTCACGGCGGTTTCAACGGTTTTGGCGATATCGGCGGGGTTGCTGCCGAGCGCCTTGGAGAGCGCTTCAATCGCCGCCGCCTGAGCGGTGATTGTCGCGGTCATCTCACGCACGCGCTTGTCGATGTAGCACACGCGCGTGTAGATGTCGCCTCTGCTGCCGTCCTTGGTGCCGCCGTCGTCCGTGCGGGTGAGGATTCGGTAGAGCGCGGCGGTGTCGTGATGTACCCAACTGAGCCTCACCCATGCGGGTAGGTTGTTCTTGCCGCTTGTGGCGTTCTCGCCAAGTCCGTAGTTCCAAACGTCTCCGGCGCTGGTCATGTCGTTTCCTTCCAGTATTTCGTTTGCCTTGTTGATTACGTAGATGTAGTTCAGCCCGTTCGGCGCGAGGTCGGGGCATGTGGTGTGGTCTGAGCCGGGTATCTCACGGTGTAGAAACACGTTCACACCGTGTACGAGTTTCGGCCAGCCGTATCGGCGGGCGATGTCCGCGCACAGTCGCGCCGAAGCGTCGTGGCAAGCCTGAGTACAGGGTATGAAGTCCATTCCGCCCTGATGCTCGATGCTGATGGTCTGGCAGTTGCTGGCATGGTTGCTGTCGGTCCATGGCGCGTCAGATTCGGCTACGTACTGGTGTATTTCGCCGTTGGGGCCGATACCGTACGTGCTTGATGCCTGTCGGTTCGGGTTCTGAAACAGGCTGTCCGTGCCGGTCAGGTATCCGGCCATGATGTGCAAGGTGATGCGCGTCACCTTGTAGCCCAAGCGGCCGTTGTAGTGGTTCGGGCTTCCTATCCACTTGATGCCATCCATGTTTTCCTTTCAATTGTCGTGTTTGAACAAATCTTCTGGCGGGCTGGGTGGTGGCGGGCCTAGCCCTTTGTAGATGTGGTCAACCAACGCGCGGTTCCATTGCCATAGGCGTTGGTTGTCGGCTTGCATTTCCTGAGCCAGCTGGTAGGCTTCCAGCCGGTTTTTTGCGGCGGCGAACATGTTGGTCGTCATGGCTCCGCCGATTGTTCCGGCCACGCCGACAATCGCCACTATGATTGCTTCGCTCATACAAGGCTCATTTTCCTTGTTCCGTACACTTGGGTGATGGTGATGAAGTCGCCCATGGATGCGTTGTTGCTTCCGACCGCGTTGACCTCGCCGGTCTGGTAAACGGTCGATGTGCTGCGCTTCCATGTGTTGATTGTCTTTCCGTCAATCAGATAGCAGCGGTTTTTCACGTAGAAGTAAGCGTTTCCGTTGTAGAAGCTCGTGGTAAGCGACACAATCTTCTTGTTCGGGTTGGCTACGTCCATGGACGCATAAACGTTGTCGTTGCTTTTGAAGCAGATGGTGAGTTTCTCGAAGTTCGCCGCCGACTCGTTCAGGGAGATTGCGCCTTGGAAGACGTTGTTGTCGTTGTCGTACAAGGTCACGTAGTTCGATTTGATGTTGGACAACAGGGTTTCGAGCGATGCCACGCGCGCGGTGAGCGCGTTCTGGTCTCCGCCGCCGTAATCGAATTTCGCCAGTACTCTTTCGATGCCTTCGGCCTGTTGCTGAAGAATATCGGGGAGATTCCTTATCGGCTCGTTGTCCTCGGGGTACGGGAAACGGTATTTTTCCGTGGTTCCTACTGTCATGGTTCCTCACCTATTTTCGATACGTAGCGCAAAGCGCCAAGTTTCCAATTGCAGTCAGCGAATGTGGCCGTGCTGGTCATGGCCTTCATCTGGGCGCATGTCGGCGTGCCCGTTTTGGTGTTGACGGCGGGGAAAAGCCGCGCCTTATGCGTCCAGTGGCTTTTGCGGTTGGTCACGTCGTATGTGAGCGTGCCGCCGATTTTCGCCCACGGCCCGTATGTGGCCGGTGCCGAACGCTCGAATTTCGAGCCGATGAACACCATGACCGTTGGGCGGCAGTACATGAAAAGCTGGTTGAGCCTGTCGCCCCTGAACGTGACTTCGGGGAGCCGCAAACGCCGGTTGCTTTCCCTGATGGTGTTCATGGCAAGCGTGAAGTCGATTTTTCCGGGGTCGCTGTCCGCCTGATTGTCGTACTGAGTCCAATTGGCCTCGATGCTCAGGCATGTGTCACCCTCACGCGCCGACTGTTCGACCTGAACGGAACGGCTGCCGTCCTGATTGAACTCGACCGTCTTGTAGCCGCTGCCGTTGCCTCGGTGCGAATATTTGAACTCAAGTTGCGTGTAGTATTCGTCTGCTGCGCTCAACGACGGTTCGGGGTCGATAATCACGTCTCCAGCGTCCGCATAACGACTGTCAACGCCTATGTCTGTGTTGTCGTCGCCTGTGCGGATACGCGGGCCGGTCAGCACGGTGTCAATCGTCCATCGAAGATACAGCGCCTCGAAAGACGGTATTTTCTTCGGGTCGGCGCTTTGATACGAGATGTAGGCTGTGCGGTCAATCTCGAACTGGTATTTGCTGTTGACCTGTCGTGTCCGGCAGCTTTGCGCCCAGTCGATGAAGCTCTTGCGTTGTTCCGCGCTGAATGGCGTGGGGAAAATACTCCACGGCCACCAGTAGTTTTGCACGCCGTCGTAGTACAGCCACTTCTGCACCGTTTCTGATGTCTGCCCTTGCATCCACCATTGCCAGCCGCGCGCCATGTTCGCGGTGGTGTTCGTGTTCGGCCCTTGTCGGCAATCGGTCTTCAAGATATAGATTCTGTCCGATGCTGTCACGCTCAACCGGTTTCGTCCGCCGTCATGGTCGAGAATCTGCACGTCGGTAACGTAGCCGTCGAACAGGCAGAAGTTCACCGGTGTGGCTGTGTTCCCCCAGTCGGGTGAGATGGTGAGCCTGTGGCCCATGAGCAAGTCGCCCGACTTACTGAAACGGTCTGCTTGGTCGATAAGCGTGATTTTCAGCACGTTCGGCGTGATATCGTCCCACGGGTTCGACACGCCCCAAGTGATAGTGAAGGGGCTTAACGCCACGAGGTCGGCGCTGTCGTCCGATTGCAAAGGCAAGGGCGATAGGTCAAGATACACATGGCATGTTTCGGGCAAAGGGTTCGCGCTGCTCATAACGCCAGCTCCTTGCCGCGCACGCGCGCCCAACGGTCGAGACTGTTGACGATTTCACCGGCCACCTTGTCGTTGTCAAGGTTGCCGTGAGCGTCCACGCTGATATTCACGTTCACCGTCGCGGGGCGCGTGGTGTCGGCACGGTTGGCGGGGGCAACAATGGCGCGGGCGAGATTGACGGTAGGCGCTGTGTACGTGGTCGGCGCCGATGGCGTGATTGCGCGGCTCATGGCGTACTGGCGTACCGGCAGCGCGTAGGCGGCGGCTTGCGTGCTGTAGCTTTGGGCGCTCAAACCGCTTGCCTCACTCTTGGCACCGGTAATCTTGCCCCACAAGTCCGAAACCCACTTGAACGCGCCCTTGATTGCCCCAACGATGCTGTCGAACACGCCCAGCACCTTGTCTTTCAATCCGGTGAAGAAGCCGATAATACGGTTGATGGCGTCTTGGGCGGGGCCGGGCAGTGCGTTGAACATCTGCTGACCGGCCTGTTTCATGCCGTCGAAATTCAACGTGAACATGCTCAGCAGCAGCTTGAAATAGCCGCCCAGAAAGTCGGCCACCGGCTGGAACGCCTGACCTATCGCGTTCCAAGTGTCGATGCCCCACTGCTTCAGGCTGGCACCGATACCGGCAAGCCACCCCATGAAGGCGTTCCACTTGTCCGCTATCCACTGCGCCGCCGCCGCTCCAGCGGCCTTCACGTTGTCCCAGTTCATCACCAGCAGCGCGATTACCGCGACAACCGCCAGAATCACGGCAATGACCGGCAGAAAAGCGAGATTCACCGAGCCTTGCGCGATTGCCACGATGGTAGCCACGGCGCTGTACGCGGTCATGGCCGCGTTCAACGTGATGATAACCGCCGCAACCGCCGCTATGACACCGATAAGCGGCACCAGCCACGAGGTGTTCTGCTGCACCCAAGTGGCGAACTCGGCAAGTTTCGCCGCCACCTGTGTGAGAATCGGCAACAATGCCTCGCCAAGAGTGGCCTTGGTGTTCTCGAACGCCGCCGCCATGCGCTGCTGCTGGCCCTGTAGGGTGTCGGACTCACGCGCGAAGTTGCCCGTGGCCTTGCCGCTCTGCGCGGTGATTGCGGCCAGCGTGGCTTGCATCTTGGCGTTACGGTCGCCCGACTTGTACAGGTCACCCAAGCCCATCGAAGCCGCTTGGGCCTTCAACGTAGCATCGTTAAGAGAGATGCCGTATTTCTCGATTGGGTCCATTTCGCCCTTGAGCGCGGCGCTGAGCGCGTCCACAGCGTCGGCGGTGGTGCCGCCGAACATGGAAGACAAGTCGGCGCCAAGGGTGATAAGCTCGTTGGTCTTGTCGGCCGATTCGTCCACGCTCATGCCGAAGTTCTGAAGCTGGGAGCCAACCAGCGTGGCGAACTCGTTGTACTCGTTCTTGCTGAGGCCCACGGCCTGTGCCGCGTTGTCGCTCCACTGCTTCATCTTTCCGGCGCTGGATTCGAACACGGTTTCGACGCCGCCCACCGACTGCTGAAGGTCGGCGGCAGCGTCAACGCACACCTTCGCGCCCGCGCCGATGGCGGCGAGCGAGGCACCCGCCGCAACCGAAGCCTTGTTCAATCCTTCCTTGAAGGTCATAGACGCGGCCTTGGCCTTGTCCATGGCGGCCACGGCGCTTGTCGCGTCACCGATGATTCGGATGGCCAACACGGCTGATTTCATGTCTCACCTCACCTCACCTCGTTCTGCGTCGAATGTCTTCGGCTTCCTCGGCCTCTTGCCGCAAGAGGCTTACACAGGTGCCCCAGTCGGCCTCTTGCGGCTGTGATTCACGCCGCCATGCCCACGGCGTGCCGCCGAAACGCGCCGCCAGTACACAGCTCAGTTCACCGAAGCCGCCGCTGTCCCACCGGTCGCACCGGTCGAAAAACCCGGCGCGTCCGCCATGTCGCCGGAAGAGACCGGCACGGGGCCGTTCATGGTTTCGGCCTGTTCCTCGGTGTCGGTCGGGTCGTTGTTCATGTCCACGACGGAAACCACGGTGTCGGCCCACTGCTCGAACGGAACAGAGGTAGCGCCGATTTGGCGGCAGCGCACGTAGGCGGCGTAGGCGTTGAGCTTCACCACCGCGTCCAACGCGCTGCCCCAGCCCTTCGCCTTCGCGTGGGTTTCCGCTTGGCAGCGCTGCCACATGGTCACGCAAACCTCGTCGGCGTGGCCGTCCAAGTAGGTGATACGGGTGTTCGGGGTCTTGGTCTCGTTGTTCATTTCGTTAATCTCCTGTCGTGATTCGGTTGATGATTTTCTGCACCGCGTCCGCGTAGAGTTGCGTCCACTGTGGTTCGGTGTTCTTAGCCGCCTTGTTGGCGAACATGGTTGCTTTGATGTTGTGCTTGGGCCAGCCGTAATTGATTACGCCCGCGTACTTCACCTTGCCGTTGTTGCCGGCGCGCACCACACCGGCCTTCTGTGTGGCACCCGCGCGTATCGATTTCGCGAGACGGCCCGAGCGTTGCGGGGCCAGTGCCTTGGCGGCTGGTGCCACGATTTGCGCGGCCTGTTCGTTGATGTCGCGCAAGTCCTTCAGGTCGGCACCGGCCTGTCTCAGGCCCTTGGCGAGCTGTGCCGCGCCCTTGAGCTGCAACTGGCTGTTGCCGCCAGAGGCTATGTCCGCCATGATTAGGAGTGGGACGAAGGCGTGTAGTCTACGGCTTTAACGTCGATGGCGACGAACGAAAAATCATTGCTGTTCTTCGTCTTCACGTCGCCGCCGAACTGGATGGACGCGATTACCACGTTGCCGGTGAGCTTCACGCTGCCCTCAAGGTTCGGCACCCACTCGAACGGCAGCGTCTTACCGCTGTTCTTCAGGCACCAGACCTGTAGGCCGTTCATGGAGAAGTCCTCTTTGATTGAACCGGTCAGCGCCCAAGTCTCGGTCTGCGAACCGCCCTCGGTGTGGCCGTCCAGAAAATTGTCGTTGTCCTCGGTATCGGTCGAGGGTTCCAACGCGGTGTTGATAACGTCCGCGCTGAAGTCCTGTTCGCTGCCCGACGCGCCGATTTTCAGACTGCCGGGGCCAAGCGTGCGTGTCTTTGCCATGATTGTGTTCCTTTCAGTTGATTTCGAGTGGGTTCAGGGTGATTTCGTAGGCCGCTAGGTTGCCGACACCCGCGAGACTGTAGGTGACGGGTTTAGCGGCCTTCATGTTCAGGTGGCGCTCATGCAAGCGCTCCAAGACGGGGATAATCAGGTCTAGGCTTTCAATCTGCGTGGCCGTGGTGCCCGCGATAAGGTTCACCGTCCACTCGGTGTTGACGAACTGCCAGCCTTCGTAGGTGATGTTCGGCGGGTCGATAAGCACCGCGACTTTGCCCGGCAGCGGGCGGGCTTCCTGAGCGTCGATGGTTACAACGGCCACGAGGTCGCCAATCATGTCGGTGAGCATGTCCATAAGCGCCTCACGTTCGCTGATAATCCGGCTCATGCAATCACCAGCCCGCCCGTGGGTACGCCAGCCGCGTTGAGCTTGGGCCACACGCTGCGCAACGGGTCGCTTGACACCCTGTAGGGTTCAAGCGAGCCGTCGCCAACGTCCATGACACCCAAGCGCGCGTCACGGCTGTTGTACAGGTCGGCGGCGCAACTCACGATGCAGTCGGCGCGAACGGCGGCGGAAACGTTCGCGCCGCCTATAGCGCTGTCAACGTACTCGATTGCCGCCGTCACCTTGTCCACCAGCCGGTCATTGTCACCGGCTGGCACGTTGACTTCGGCGCGCAAGAGGCTTACGAGTTTCGCGGTATCGTCTACCATAATCAGTTACTCACGCTCAGGCGGCCTTGAACTTGACCGGGATAAGGCCGTCAACGTTCGTGGCGGCAACCGCCATATAGCCGTACACCGAATAGTTTTCGGTGAGCTTGGTCGGGTCGCCGTCGCTGAGCTGCGTGGGGCCACCGCTTTCCCACACCGTCACCGATTCGGGGTCGATGAAGCACGCCGTGCCAGCCGGGGCCTTGGGGAGCATCTGCACCGGCAGACGAAGGAACTTACCGGCGATGCCGGTCAGGTCGAAGTCACCGATGGTGTCGGAACCGTCGCCCGAGAGGTCGAAGAAGCGGGAACCGCTGTCCTTCATGGCGATGAGCGAGGCCATAACGTCCTTGCTGACACCAAGACGGGTGAGGTTCACGTTACGGTCGTCAGCCAGTTCGGCGGCGTCCATGATGAGAGTTGCCCAGTTGTCGATGGTCATGTTAGCAAGCGTGGCGGGCGCGTCGAGCTTGTTGGGGTTACTCGTCGCGTCACGCTGACCGGCGATGGTCGTATACAGGTAGTTGCGCACGGCGGTTTCGGTCGCCTTCGCGTAGGCGTTGCGCAATGCAGCCAATGCCGTGTTGAGCATTGGGGTGGTGGAACGCTCGATTACCTGACGGCTCATGGTGGTGTAGCCGCCGTAGGTGTCGATTGACACGCTCTTGGTGCCGAACGTGACCTTGCCGAACTTGAGCGCGTCGCCTTCCTTCGCCTGTTTCGTCGCGCCGGTGGTGTCGGTGCTGACCACGTTGTATTCCATGGTCATGCCCTTGTCCGGCAGTGTGTCGTGCGTGAGAATGTTCGTTACCTTGCGGCGCATTTCGATAAGCCGCAAATCGTCCGCAATCCAAGCGCTCGTGTTGCCGGTGTCGCCGGTGGCGATAAGGTCGCGGCATTCGTGCATGAGCGTCACGGCTGCTTCGTCTCCGCGAGAGAGCGCCTGTAGATAGTCTCCGGCGGTACGGTATTCACCGCCCAAGGTCTTGTGTTCGGGGGTGCTGCCCTTGGCGATGGCGGCTTTCATGCTGCGCTGTTCGTCCTTGATGCCGTCAAGCATATTCTGTAGTTCCTTGTCCACCTTCGGTGCCTCGCTTTCGGTTGATTGGTTGTTGTTGGTGGTCTGCTGCGCGTTGCGCTGCCCGGTGATTTTCGCGGCCTCGTACGCGGGCCATGACACCACCGACGTTTCCAACAGGCGCACGCGCTTGCGGTGCGTGATGCCCTGTTTGTCGGTCTCCGACTCGATTGGGATAAAACCGACGCTCAACGAGTCCAGCGCGCCGTCACGCAACAGTGCTACAGCGTCGCGGCCTCGCTGCGTGTCCGAGATTCGGGCCGTGATATGCAAGCCGTCTTCGCGGGGTTCGGCGTTGGTGATTCGTCCGATGGTCTCGCCATGCTCATAGCTGAGCTTGGCGCTGTCCACGTCATCGAACACGCAATCAGGGTCGAACGTCTCTTGGCCGTCCCATGTGTCGATAATCTGGCCGAACGGCACGGCGATGCCCTCAAGCGTGCGCCCGTCGCCTTCATCGCTGCTGCGAAGGCACACGCCACGCAAGCCGATATCGATTCTGTTCACTGTTCGTCTCCAATCTGCTGGGGTTCCGGTGCCGGAACCAACGGGGGATATGATTCACGAGCGCGCACCTCGTTAACGGTTATCCACTTGGAATCAAGGGCGGTCTTGTAGGCGTTGAAACGGTCGCTCATGTCGGCGCGGCGGCTGCTGTCCCAATCGAAGCGGGCTTCGCGGCCACGCGGCAACAGGACGTTGAAAAGCTCCTCGATTTCGCCGGTGTAGGCCGAAAGCGTGTAGTCCGAAAACTCAATCCAGCTTTGCTCGATGTTGCTGTAGGTGAGGTTCGAGCCGTCGACGGCGGCAAGCATGATGCTTGCCGGAATGCCGAGCAAGCGGGCAATCTGCGTGGTGTCGAACTTCTGCGTCTCCAAAAACTGCAAGTCGGCGGGCTTCATGTCCAACGGGACATAGGTGAGATTGTTGCCCAGCACCTTCACGTCGGCGGCGGTGCCCTGTGCCTTCCAATCGTTCTTGGCCTGTTTCGCGTACTCGGGTGTCACCTTCTGCTCGGTCTTCAAGTAGCCCTTCAGGTTCGAGCTGTCCGTGTAGAAGCGTGCCTTGTAGTCGCGGGCCATTTTCGCGCCCTCAACCTCTTCGCGGGCGGCGCTGATTGGGCCAAGGCCACGCAAACGGCCCGGCACGTTCAAAAACTTGCAATGGACGATATCCGTGGGGCCGTAATCCTTGCCCAAGTAGCTGTATCGCAGTTTCGGGGCGGCGGGGTCGCTTCCATCGTCGGAAACGACAACCAGAGACGGCGGCAGCACCTCACACGACACGATTTCACCGCCGAAACGCACCAACCGCACGAAGGCGTTGCCGTCCAACGCCATGCTTGCCACCATGTCCGCCAGAAAGTCACGACGGGAACGGTTCACGTCCGGCTGGGCCACGAGACTGCTGATAGAGTCCAGTTTGAGACCGGCGCGCGTCTCGTAAATCGGCAAGCCGGTTATAGCTGTCTGCAAAACCTGAATGCCGCGAAACACGGTGCTGAGCGCCAACGGGTCATGGGCGGTCGCACGGCTTGGCGGCATGATGCCAGCGGGCACGTCGGCCAACGCCTCGTTGCCGCGCTTCATCACGCCACCGGCCAGCTTCAAACGCTGCCACAAGCTCAAACGTCCATTCATGCCGCCCAGTATGCGAGAGTGGCGCGCCACGGGTCTAGCAGCGTGCCGCCAACTGCCGCCAACTGCCGCCAACTGCCGCCAACTGCCGCCAAGTACCGCCAACAGCAACTAGGTGGTTGTTGTCAGTAGATTTGCAATGGGCCGTCTTCCTCTGGCATGTGCGCGGCTCCCCACGCGGCCAACATGCACGATTCGAGCGGGCTGGTGAGACCGGTCGAGCCGCGTCGGGTCACGCGCCAAGCGTCACCGGCCCATGTGCGCGCGCTGTTGGCCGCGCTTGCGTCCAAGTCCGTGTCGGCGGCGTGAAGCACGGTGCCGTTGCTCAAACCGCTCACATAGGACTGGCCCACCGTGAGATAGTCGGTGGCGGTCAAATCGCAGAATCGCACGGTTTCTTCGTCGCCCATGTGCCTCAACCGGTCGGCAAGGTCGGCGCTGGTGCCGCGTGTGTCAATCACCAACGGCGCGGCGTATGTGTCGCACAACCGTTTGATTTCCGCGGGCGCGTGGCCGGTGCCGTCCATGATTTTGAGCAGTTGCGTGGTCACGCTGCCGTCATCGTTCACGATGCCCGCCGAAATGCTGGTGTGGGTCGCGTCCACGTCCACGGCGACACCGAACACCACCGGTCGCGCGCCCAGCCGCTCGGGCTGATAGGCGGCGCCGTGGTTGTGGCCCAAAGGTCGGCGTCAATCACCCTGTCGGTCACGCCTTCGTCTCGCTGGTTGCCGAATGCGCGCGCCCAGCCGCTCGGATTGTTCCGCCATTGTTCGCGGAAGTCCGGCAGTTGGTCACGTCGCCAGAGCAGACCGGCGGCGGGGTGGTAGCGCATAATCATGTCAAGGTTCTCGGGGTCAGCGTCGGGCGGCAACCCGAAGTCAAACCAACAGGTACGCCGCGATTGGTCGCCCGCTCGGCATTCGTCAAGTTTCCGGTTGAAAAACGTGCTGTCCGCCGTGCCCTCGGTCGAGGTTATCCACAGCTGTGGCTGCACGCCGGTGGCTTGCAATCGTGTCGCCATGGTCGGCACGAAGCCGTCAAGAATCATGTTGCCGGTTTCCTCGCTTAGGCTAAACGCCTCGTCCAAGGTCACTTTGTCGCCCTGTACGCCGTGGCCTGATACCTTCGTCACCGATTTAGGCATGATGATGGAACCGTTACGGAACGGCTGGGCCTCGCTGCCGCGTCCCATGTACGGCCTACCGGTGATGGGGGCGAGCGGTGAGGCTTGCAAAGTCTTCAGGAATTTCTTGAAGTGGTCGCCAGCGTCCTTGCCGGTCTGGGCGAGATAGTAGACATACCGGTTCGGTCCCCACTGCGTGTTCCGCGTGTCCCAAGCGTCCACCAGCGTTGACTTGCCGCACTGGCGCGGCGTGCTGAGAATCACCGTGTCGTAGAAGTATGTTCCGGTGTCGGGGTCGATTTCGCCGGCCACGTCGGCCACGAGCCGTTGCCACGGCAGCAAGGGCGTGCCCAGCAGTTCGGCAAAGCGGGCCACTATAGCGCCGTCAGTCCGGCGTTCCAAGTTCCGCGCGGTGCCGCCGCGCATTGGCACGGTCACGCCTTCGCCTCGGTCAGCAGCGCGGCCAGATTCTCGTCAAGCTCGGGGGCCTCGGGGTACAGTTCGCGCAAATGGTCGAAAGCGTTGTTATAGCTGTCTGCCAGCGTCGAAATGTTCTTGCCCAACGTCAGATAGCTATCGATGTTGTGCGCTATCGCGGTCATCAGCGCCGCGTAGGTGTCAGCGGCCTCGGTGACGGTCTTTCCATCGAAGAACGTCTTGAGGTTGGCGCGTGTGCGCGTCTCCATGAAGCCCTGACGATTGCCGATTTCCGAGAATCCCTCAAAGGTTCCCTGAATTGCCATTGTTCGCCTCTTTTCGTTGCAATTCCGCCGTTTTCAGGCTTTTTTTATTTTTGGTTGGGGGTGAAAAAAACTTGGCGCGGGGTGATTTCCAAGGCCGTCCGTTTAAAAAACGAGCCTCACCACTCGGGCCGTGAAGCAACAGACGTTGAACCCGAACGAAGGCCAAGGGCAACGAGCTTCGCACGCCGCGCGGCCTGTCTCACGTCCACGAGCTGCTGCGAGAGATGCAGCGAATACCATTGCCGCGCCGTCTGCCTAGCGCCCTCGTTGCGCTGCTGCGTCTCCAACCGGTCGAACACCACGGCAGCGCCGGGGTCAACAACGTGAATGTCATAGTCGAGCGCCAACCATTCCTCAAGCAATCGAGGGTGAGCGTGGCTGGCCGGTATCGATTTGATAAGCCACACGTCAACAGGCGCGTTCATGCGCACCAGCTTGTTGTACGCGCCTTGCCATGCGCCTTGGCCCGCCTGAATCAACGGGGCCGTGGGCTTGGCCTTCACGTCACCGCCAAGGGTAAGCGCCGAAGCCAACTGGTCGAAGTCCAGCACCAGCGCGTCACTCGCCGCGTGTTGCGCCACATAGGAACTCTTACCGGCGCACGGCGGGCCGATAACCGCGTGGATAGTCGCGCCGTAACCGGATAGCACACGGTTGCTTCGGCTGATGTTGCACGCCTTGCACGCGCGCCGTATGTTCGCCACCGTGCCACGGCCACCGGCCTTGAACGGTATGATATGGTCGTCTTCCTCGCCGTGGTGCGTGCATACCGGCAATTCCAGCCAACAGTCATTGCCCCATGTCTCTATGACCTCTTCGCGCACGCGGCGCGGTATCGTTCCACGCTGGCGCTTCAATCCCCTTGTCGCCATTGTCACGCCTTGCCCTTCTGCTCCATCACCCACCGGTCAAGGTCGGCAACCTCGTACAGGCACGGCGAATTGATAGCGTCACCGGCCTTGAACCAGACGGGGCCGGTGTTGTCCGCCCTCATGCGCTCCATCTGCCTTTGTGAACGATGCAAGTACCGTGCGGCCTGAGCGGTCGTGAGTTTCGCGCGCGGGTTCATTCAGCACACCCCCGCGTAAGCCTTGAGCGAGGTCAACAGGTCGGCGCGGTCGAACACCTGAACACCGGCGCGCTTGCGAGGCCGCTGCACGTAGCCTTCACTGATAAGCTGCTGCAACACATGGTCTCCGGTCGGGTCAGCGGTCGGCGCAATCTTGCCGAGATGCAGCAGCTTGCACACCATGCCACGCTCAATCGAGTCGGTGCCCGTGGTGTCATGCTCCAACTGGGCGACGTTCCACCTGATAGCGTTCTTCATGTCCTTCGTCCGCTGGGCCTTATTCGCCGGTGACTGACGCTTGGCACGCCGGGAAATCGGACGGCCGGAACGTTTGTAAGAGACTGCATAACCCATCTTGTTGCCTCGTTTCGTCGTAAGTGCTTGGTTGATGTTCTTGTGAATCGTGATTAACCGGGTTTTCATTTCATGTGACCTTCGGGTGGTGAGCGGTTGAGCGGGGGAACCTAAGCCGGAAACAAGCGTTGAAGCGCAAGGCTTCGCCGTCGTTTCCAGTGAGGTTCGCCCAAATTGCTTCGTAACGGAGCCGCGTATATCGCTTTGAGGTCAGCGGCCGAAGCCGCGCGCAAGGTCACGACAAGAGGCCCGCCACGTATGACGGTGCTGCACCCTGTTGCGCCCTGACAATGCGCCCCAAGTCGTTCAGTAACCCGCATGGCGTCCCCGCGCCGTCTTAACCACGCCCCCACAGGGCGTGTGTTTGTAACGCGGTGAGCAAGCCGCGCTAGGGTACTTTCACCGTGCTACGGGTCACCTAGAGTCGCCCCCGATTACGGCACATTCAGTTATCGGCACGCCTACCGTCGTCTTCGGCGGCGCAAATCGTCCTGAGCCAAAGCGTCGTTGATGGACGCGCGTAGCGCCTCAAGAGTCTGTCGGGTCGCCACCTGATTCAACGCAATATCTCCGCTGTCAGAATGAATCTCAAACAATCCCGGATACTCGGGGTGAGCGTTCGCCCACACGCGCGTAGGTGTCTGGAACATGCTCATAGTTCGGCCTCTACTTTCACCGCGCCCCTGTAACCGGCGCTAATCCACATGGCGGCTCGGGCACTGAACATGGCAACGGTCACAAGCGCGAACGCCAGCACCGCGAACGGTGCCGCAAGAACGGTTCTAATCCCTCTCACAATCGGCCCCTTCCTCGGTTTCGAGCCATACGACGGCGGCAGCCGCCACCGCGAAGCCAAGAGCGATAAGCCACAACCGCCACGAAAGCGCCACCACAAGCAGCACCGCGCACAACGGAACCAACAGAATCTTTTCCCTTGTGGTCATGCCATCACCTCGCCGTCATCATTGAGAGTCATTTGCACCACGTCCGGTATCGGCCTGATACGGCACACCAGTTCGTAACCGTCATATTCGGGAATCTTGCCCGTGGTCAGAACGATTGCCGGGTCTTCGTCATCGTCCGTGAAGCAGCGCACGGTGCCGCACGTCCATTTCACGGCACCCTTCGTGGTCACGAGACGCATAACCGCGATATCGCCCGGCTCCACGTCCTTGGGTTCCTGTGAGACCTCATAGCGCACTTCTACGCCCCTTCCTGATTGCCTCGGCAATGTGCTGGTTGATGGTCACGAGGTCGCCCAGACTCATGCCCGCGAAAGCGAAGTAATCGCCGTCAACGGTGATTCTGAAGCCAAACGAGTTGTCAACCTCGAAATGGTCAACGTCGAAATGGTTGTGCGACTCCTTGGTGAAAACAGGCATGTCACTTCACCTCTAACGGCTTGCGGCCAAGAAGAACATCAGTGCTGACGTTCAGCATTTTGGATAGCGCAACTACTTCGTCCGCTGTAAAGCGGGTATCACCATTGAGCTTTTTCGAGAAGGACGGCGGCGTGATACCCAAGGCTTTAGCCGCGTCCTTCTGCAAAATTCCGCGCCATGTAAGCAACGTCTTTATGCTCAGCGTGGCGGAATTAAGCTCAGCTTTATTAGATTTCGACATGCCTTGATTTATAGCATGAGAAGTTAAGCTGAGCAATCCGGCGTGTCGCAGTGGACAATTGAATTAGGCTGACGCTAATCTAATTGCATGACACAAACAATTATTAGCCCTCGACCTACAGCGGAATCGAGGCAAAGTGAAAGTCTCCAAGAGATAGTGACGCGGAACATGCGCGTGGCTATCGCGCTGCGCGGCTGCGCGCAAAAGGACTTAGCGGCTGCTATGGGAATAACGCCCGCCAGCTTGTCTCAGAAGTTCGTCGGTAAGACCTTGTGGAACCTCGTAGATATAGAAAAAGCCTCAGGTTTCTTCAATGTGAAACCTGAGGCGTTGGTAGCGGGGCATGGATTTGAACCATGGACCTCTGGGTACACGACTTCAGATGCATAGTCGTAATCGCCGGCGTTGCCCTGTCCGAGCACCTTGTCCTCGTATCGGGTTTCGTAATACTTGTAGCCCACATAGATGCCTTCGGCGTAGTCGACGTAATAGTATTTCGTCGGATTGCCGTTCTCATCGTAGTACCGGTAGCTACCGAAGTTCTGGGCGGCAGGAGATGCGAGCGCATCCGCCGCGAATGTGTCGACAGTACGGCCCGAAGGGTTGACCGCACCGGAAAACACCTCGCCCAAAGCATTGGTCACGTTCTGTGAATAGACGACAGCCTTGATGTTGGGGTACTGGCTCAACCAGTCCAGTTCCATCGCCGCGCTGGACTTGACCAGCAACACCACGTCATCAAAGTTGTCATTCAGATACTTGATGATCTCGGTTTCGGTGGAGTCAAGCTCGATATAGCTTTTCTCCTTGTCTTCCTGCTTGTCTGCATGGTTGTACATGGAGCGCGGCATATCTCGGCCTTCACCAACAACACGATTGAGTACATACACCGGTACGGTGCCCTTGACGGAGTCAAGCAGACCGGATTCGGCCTCAAGCGCGCTCAGCGGCGCTTCATTAATACGAAAGTCTTCGGCATCGCCGTAGCTTACCGATCCGGAGGCCAGACCGTAATCTTTGCCTGCACCGGATTCGTAGTAATTCCATAGGGTCTCGTTGACTTTGAATCCCGCCTTGGTGAATGCGCTTTTCAACGTCACCGTATCCGAGGAGCCGAAATAGCTCATGCCCAGTGAGGTGCTATCCACGCTATTGGCACTGAAGAAACTGAATTCGGTTCCTTTGCTCATCGGCAGCGTATTGTCGTCGTTCTTCAGCAATACAGTGCCTTCGGACGCGATGCGATTATAAAGGTCATCTTCAGCCGCGCGGATATTGTCTTTCGTGTAGTCGGCGGTGTAATAGTTCGCGTCGACGCCATCTGCAGTAATGCCATTATTGTTGACGCTCTGATGGTTGTATCCCATCAGACTGGAGATGAGCTTATTGGCGCTCAACTGCGGGTTGATAAGCACCATGGCCACAATAATCACTGCGGCCAATACGACGGATACTACGGTTTTTACAATACGTGCGACCAGTGGGCCGGTATTGCTCCTTTGTGTATTCATGGTTCCTTCTTCCTTGACGGATGCCACACCCTCTTCAGCATGTCGGCATACGTTCATTGTTGGAGAGAACGAGGAACCATCCAACGCGTAATGCGTAAACGGTATTTTTCATGCGATGAACTGCATGATTCGCGTTATGGCCGCTGACACCAGCCAGCCGTAAGACGTGCTGCGTTATGCGGGCAAAGGTAGCAACACATCCAAAGAGAACACGCCATCATCGGCATTTGCGGTCAATACGCCGTCATATTGTTCTGCAATCATTCGCATGGAACGTATGCCGAAACCGTGGTATCGGTTGTCGGCTTTGGTGGTTTGCGGCAGCCCATCTTCAAAGGTGATGCCGCCTTGGTAAGGGTTTTCCACATGAATCAGCAGCATGCCTTTGCTGTGACGCACTACCATAGAGATATATTTCTCACGGCCATCTTCGATTTTGCCAACAGCCTCCATGGCATTATCAACGGCATTGCCGAACAGCGAGTAGATGTCAGCAGGTTTCATTCCACTCAGTAATACACCGTCAATCATGCGGTCAAAACGGATGCCTTGCTGCTCGCAAAGCAATGATTTATTGGCCAGTACGACATCCAAAGCTTCATTGCCGGTATGAACAGAAGAATCATAAATACCGACCAGCCCATTGAGATCATCAATTTCCTGCCGGGAAATACGACCATCCAACAGCGTTAATTGTTTCTTCAGATCATGCGTTTTCACATTGATCAGGTCGATGGTTGCTTTGTCAGCGGCAAGCTGTGATTGCTGCTGCCTCAATAGGCTTTGCAGCACGATACCATCGCGTTCGGCATGCGAGCGCCCGACAATTTCACGCAATAATGCGAGCACGAATATGCATGTCACAAATCTGGTCAGCATTATCAGCAAATACGCAGTCACCGTCATCCCGGTAGTGCTGCCTGCGGTTTCAAGCAGACAGGAAAATACGTTGACGCATAGCAACAGTCCGAGAAATGGCAGCAGAATGGAATTATCCAGGCGTTCCGGCATTTGTCCTTCCAACGGTTTGGCGAACAACCAGTATGCCGCTGCCATGAACATCACCGTCAAGATGAAGAAGCACAATGCCCCCGGCCACGTATCGATATCGGAATAATCACCGGGCAACTTCATGGTGATGATTTTCGTGCCGCAGTATACGCAGTGCTGGGCCGCAATCGCCGCGACCGTGTAGAAGACACCCTGTCGCCTTCCGATTACATAGCATTGGCGAATGGCCCAATAACACAACACATACAGCAGGAAAAATCGGAGAATGATGCACCAGACCCACCAATAATAGTTACCCAATGCACTTTGGATATTCGGCCATTGTAGGATATAGGTAACTTCCCCAATCAGAATCACCACTGCCACACTCACACCACAGCGAACCCCAAAATGAGGTCGGCGAGGCAATTTCCACACGAATAACGCAGCGCAAGTCAATAATTCGACCATGAACCCGTTGAGAAAGGGCATCACTGCGATGAGCATGACATCAGAGAGCATGGCCATGTCCTAAATCGCCGGCCAAATCAATCAGGAATTGCTTGCGGAATGCCCGGCCGATAGGCAATCGAGTATCGTCGGCAAGTATCACTTCCGCACCTTGCACTGAAGCAATGTGCCGTTGATTCACCATGTAAGGGTTGCCGCAGCGCAGGAATCCTCTCCCGCGCAATTGTCGTTCCAGCTCTTTGAGCGTGCCAGTCACCGCGATGACGCCGTGTTCCGTGTGATATTCCAAGCTGTGACCGCGCACTTCGATATAGCTGATATCACGCAGCAATACGCGATGAGTGACGCCGCGCTGTGCGATGACGATCGCCTCAGATTCCCGCTCGCGGAGTTTGACCGCACGGCCAAGTTTGCGTTCAAAGTCAGGATACGCAAACGGTTTAACGATGTAGTCGAGTGCGTCGACCTCATATCCTTTGGCCGCGAACTGGGCCATATTGGTCACGAAGATGAGGATGACCTCCGAATCGGCTGCCCGCAACCGGTGCGCCGCCTCCATGCCATCCATATTCGGCATCTCGATGTCCATGAATACGATATCCCACACCGTTTTGTATGGATCAAGAAAGCTTGTCGGCTCATTGAATACGGTGACATCGAACTGCACTCCGGCATGAGTCGCGGCGTATTGGTCCAGACAAGCACGCAGCTTCGCCACCGCTGTCTCGTCATCTTCGACCACCGCCACCGTGAACATGCGTTTCACACTCCTTCACCGTTCATGCCGAACTTGCTTTTAGCTTAGTGGACAATCGTGGCATATCACAGCACACACAGTCAGTGTCTACTGCAAGGCACTCATCAGGTGTGTGAATTCTTCGGTCGACTCGGACTCGAAGGGGTCGAGGAGCACGGCTTCGCGGCGCTCGGGAGCCGTCACGGTCAGATGGGTCCAGTCGGCAGAGAACTGGGCTCCGGCGGCAAGCGCTGCCCTGACGAATTGGCCACGCAGGGCTGCACGAGTGTCGGCAGGCGGATTGTGCACGGCGATTGCCACGTCATTGCTCGTCAAGAGTTCGCGCAGCTGGTTGCGGGAGGTCAGTGAACCATACAGGCGGCCATTGGCAATGTCGTGATAATCGAGCTCAAGCTGTTCCAACTGGGCGAAGGTGACATCCGGTCGACGGTTCCTGAGTGCGTCGAACAGGCGCTTCTTGGCGGCCCAGTCCACGCGGTCGGCGAGCGCATCGTATGCACCACGCTCCAGCGCGTCCAGGACGCGGCTCCACTCCCCCATAATCGTGTCGATCGTGGTGGCCGGCAGCGAACTGGCCAGCGCATCGCCATGGGTTTCGATGAAGGCCTTGACCGCCGCATAATACCGGCGCTGCAGACCCAGTGCGGTTACGGATTCGCCTGATTCGAGCGTCAGTTCGGCATGCGGATTGTCCAGGAACCGGCTGACGGCACGATTGGCTGCTGCAGGGTCGGCAAACGCGTAATCCTCGAAACCGGAAGGCGTCTCATTGCGGAAGGCATCTTCGATCACGCACAGCACAAGGTGCGTGACGGCGAGCTTCATCCATGTGGACCATTGCGAACGGTTCGAGTCGCCGATGATCACATGCAGCCGGCGGAAGGAGTCGGGGTCGGCGTGCGGTTCGTCGCGCGTGTTGACCATCGGGCGGGAGCGGGTGGTGGCCGAGGAGACGGCCTCGTCCAGGAAGTCCGCGCGCTGGGTGATCTGGAAGCCATCCGGTGTCATGCGGCCGGCACCGGTGTACAGCTGGCGGGTGATAAGGAACGGCAGCAGCTGGTGTTCGATGGTCTCCAACGGCACAAAACGGCGGACCAGGTAGTTTTCGTGGCAGCCGAAGGCGTGGCCGGCGGAGTCGACGTTGTTTTTGAACACATGGATCGTGGCGTGTGCGCCATGGGTCTCACGCAGTTTGCGCTGGGCTTTCAGCGCCAGATTGCGCATCACGTGTTCGCCGGCGAGATCCTGAGCCAGGGCCTCGCGCGGGTCACGCGCCTCGGCGGTGGCGTATTCGGGGTGGGATCCGACGTCCAGGTACAGACGTGAGCCGTTGGCCAGATACGTGTTGGTGGAGCGGGAACGGGAGACGATGGGCTGGAACATGGTCATCGCCACCTGGCCGGCGTCCACGTGGCGTTCGGCACCGGTGACCGCCGCGCCGTATTCGGTTTCGACGCCGAAAATACGGCAGAACCCGTCCATCTCGGCGGATGGTACGGGTTCCGTGGCGTGCAGGGAACGGGTGCCGCTGTCACGCAGTTGGGGCATCACTCGCCGCCTTTTTGCACGAAGCTGTTGACGTATTCCTCGGCGTTGGTTTCCAAGGTGGATTCGATGTCGTCGAGGATGTCGTCCAGTACGTCGGCCTGGTCGGCCGACTCGGTTTGGGCGGCGGCCTGCGTGGTGGCGAGGGCGTCGTCTTCCTGGGTCGCGGCCTGCTGTGCTTGAGGTTGTTCGAATTGTTGTGGCATGTTGTCTTCTTTTTGGGTTGTCAAACTCCCCTCAGTCAGCCTTCGGCCGACGGCTCCCCTCACCCGAGGGGAGCCGGAGGAGTCAAAAAAATATCGCTGGTTGATGGAGTCGGGCCACGGATACTACTGCAGGTAATGCTGTAGTTCGCGAATGATGAGTCCGTTGGAGGCCACTACATCGTTATCGTGACGCCAGTGGATGCGTTCGCCGTCCCAACGGCTCAGCGTACCCTGCACCTCCCAGACCACCACGGTGCCGGCGGCGATGGCGGAGATATCCCACACGTGCAGCATCGGCTCGAAGTAGGCGTCATAGGTGCCGTCGGCCACTTTGCACAGGTCGAGCGAGGCAGGGCCCACACGCTTGATGTCGGCCGGGCGTCCGGCGAGCGAGGATGCCACGTCGAGCGCACGCTTCGATTCGCCGGGCAAGAAGGACATGCCGTAGCCCAGCACGGAACCATCCAGCGAGGAGGCCATCGACGGCACGACTTTGTCGCGCTTTTCGCCGACCGTGGTTTTGTGGATGCGCACGGCGCCCGCTCCCCTGGCGGCCAGGTAGGTCAGGCCGAGGGCCGGGGCGTGCACGATGCCGATGATCGGCTTGGGCTCATTATCCGGGCCGAATTCGAACAGGGCGGCGGTCACTGTCCATTCGCTCATATGGCGTACGTAGTTGATCACACCGTCGATTTTGCCGATGTACCAGTAACGCTGGCCGGGGCGGCTTTCGGCGGGTCGGGTGGTCCAGAAGCCGTCGAAGTGGGCGATGTCGGCGATTCTGACGCTCATAAAGCGCAAAATCTTGCTGTCGACTTCGAGCTTATAGCGGGGACCACGATCCGCGTTCTCGGTGCTCGGCTGGGCGAGGTTACGCGGATTGAGCTGGTCGTGGAGGGCATGCTGACCGGCTTCTTCGAGAAGGCCGGCGACTTTGAGCGCAAGGTTGCGCAGGTCCTGTGGGGTCTCTTCGCGTGTTTCTTCCATAGCTACCAAGTCTAGCGTTCGGCGTTGATGGCCAGCGACTTCAGCAGATCGATGGCGTGTTCGGCCGAATTGAGTTCGGTTTTGCAGCGCGCCTTGGTGAAGGCGAGCGGATCGGAGATATCGAGGGAGAACAGGTGATGGTCGGTAGCGGCCATATGGCCGGCATTGCCGTAGAATTCGACAGATTCGCCCTCGTCTGCGGCGTGCGGGTCGCGAACAGTGAGTCGGGACCAGCTGGCGGCGGCCACCTCGCTACCGAATCGTGCCACGAGTTTCGCCCTGAGCCAAGCGCGGGTGTCTTCCGGCGGTTCGGTGGCGGCGCGTGCGATGTCGGCGGCGCTCACCACCCGTTCGGTACGGGGTTCGAGTTTGGTGAAGATGCTGTCCGCGGGGTCGAGCGCCGCCCATTTCAGGTCGATGACCTTCAGTCGCGGGTCGTTCCAGCCATTGGCCACGCTGGGCGCAGCTGCCGCGGTGATTTTGCGGCGCAGTTTTTCGAGCAGCTGCCATTTGAGCAGCCATTCGATGCGGCTGGCCTCGCCGGTCATGGCCAGACGTTCGTCATCGTCGGCGGTGTGACGGATGGAGGCGCAGTCGATGAGCGCCTGCTGCCACATCGCCACGATGGATGTGGTGGATTTGTCCGGCCAGGCGGGCTCGCCGGCGGTGTCGGTGCCTTCGACCAGTGCGGCGACCTGGTAGACGGCTTGACGTAGTTTGAGCTGGATGAGCCATGCGTTGGTTTCGCCGCCGTTGGCCAGCGGCAGGCTTGCGCCCAGCGTCAGGTCGTGGGAGACGGTGTGCATGGCTTCGATCGGGTCAGCCAGTTCGAGTTCGTCGAGGAAGACGTTCAGATCGAATCCGGCTTCGTCCGCATGTTCGAGCAGCCACAGCAGCATGCTTGTGGTGCCGAGTTTCAGGGCCTGCGGTACCTCCATGCGGTTGGCGTCGCCGACGATGACGTGCAGGCGGCGGTATGCGTCGGTGGAGTGGGATTCGTCGCGCGTGTTGATGATCGGGCGTTCGAAGGTGGTTTGCAGGCCGACTTTGGCGTGGATGTAGTCGGCGCGCTGACTGAGCTGGTAGCCCGGGATCTCGCTGTTCTCGCCGATTCCTACGCGGCCGGAGCCGGCGTAGATCTGGCGGGTGACGAAGTGGAGGGTCATCAGGCGCGTGACTAGGTCAAATGGCACTGAGCGGGCCATCATATAGTTCTCGTGCGTGCCCCAGCAGGAGCCCTTGCCGTCCACATTGTTGCGATGCAGGGCGATGGGGGTGCCGGTTTGTGTGCGGGCGCGTTCGGTGGCGGCCTGCATGATGAGGTCTCCGGCACGGTCATAGCGGACCGCTTCGAACGGGTCGGTGGTTTCCGGTGCCGAGTATTCGGGATGGGCGTGGTCCACGTAAACGCGGCCACCGTTGGGGGCGATCACGTTGGTGATGTTGAGTTGTGGGGAGTCGGTGAGCATGTCCGGGCGGGCGGCGGCACGTTCGAGTCGGGTGCCGCGCGCGTCGTTGACCGGGTCCTCCTGCCGGTAGTCCCAGCGGATGGATTTGCTGTGGCTGTCCGCGGCGCCGTTCACCACGTCGAAGGACAGTTGCACCGGATTGTAGCGGTCCGGGGTGTTCAGGGATACCGCGTATTCGGTTTCGGTGCCCATCACTCGTTTGACGGTCATGTAGTGCTCCTTGAGCTTGAGCTATTCGGCGGTGCGGATGCGGCGGATCGGGTCCATGCCGTTGATGCGCGACCATTGTTCGGGGTCCACGTCGGCCATGGAATCGCGGGTCTCGCGGTATTCGTCTTCCACGGCGGCGGCGAGCAGCGGCACGGTGAGTGCCACGTCCGAGCCGGTTTCGATGGATTCCTTGACCGCTCGGGTCTTGGCCCGGTCCACGATGTTCTTGAGCATCGCGCCGGAGACCACATCGGCCAGGAATAGCGCATGCCACTGGCCGTTCTCCTCCTGCACGTCGCATAGATGGCGGCGTTCGGAGGTTCCGTAGATGTCATGCACCAGCACGGCGGACAAGGCGTGCGCGTCGACGCCATCTTCCAGAGGCAGGTCGTCGGTCAAGTAATGGTCCACGATGGCGATGGCCTGATTGGCTTTGGGCCGGCCGACGCGAATCTTCACGTCGAGACGCCCCGGTCGCAGCACAGCCGGATCGATCATGTCCACGCGGTTGGATGCGCCGATCACCATCACATTGTCGAGTGATTCCACGCCGTCGAGTTCGGAGAGGAACTGGGGCACGATCGTGGTCTCCACGTCGGAGGAGACGCCGGAGCCGCGGGTGCGCAGCAGCGAATCCATTTCGTCGATGAAAACGACCACCGGATTGCCGTCCGCGGCGCGTTCGCGGGCGCGCTGGAAGATCAGGCGAATCAGCCGTTCGGATTCGCCGACGTATTTGTTGAGCAGTTCCGGGCCCTTGACGGACAGGAACACGCCTTTAACGCGGGTTTCGGCCGGACTGATCGAGCCGTCGCCGTTCGTATCGTAACCACCCTCGCACAGGGCGTTCGCCACAGCCTTGGCAATCATCGTCTTGCCGTTGCCGGGCGGGCCGTACAGCAGCACGCCCTTCGGCGGCTTCAAATCGTAGCGCTCAAACAGCGCACGATGCTGGAACGGCAGTTGGACGGCGTCCCTGATACGACCAATCTCACTATCCAAGCCGCCGATGTCGGCGAACGTGACGTCCGGGGTCTCCTCCAGCACCAGATCCTTGTCGCCCTCGGCGGGCAGCGCTTCGATGGCGAGGCGGACGGACGGATCGACGATAATGCGGTCGCCCTGATTGATGCCCGCATACGCGAGCGCGCCGGAACGGCGGATGAGCACGGGATTGCCGGAGGCGTCGGTAACGATCAGTCGACCGTCGTCAAGTACCTGCTTGACACTGCGAATCTGGCCCACGGTGTCAGCGTCGCGCTGCTCGACCAGCACGAGCTTCTCGTTGAGCATCACGGTGGCCCCGGCGGTCAGGCGGGCGGCGTTGACGTTGGAGGCCACAGGCACCACCATGCGGCGGGTGCCGGAAATGACTTCGGCCGACGCGTGCTGAATGCCGTCTTCATCGGTGCGGGTGGAATCAACCTTGACCATGGTGGCGAAGGTGAGCGGCGGCTGCGCAAATTGGGCGAGCTGGGATTTCGCCTTGGTCAGTTCCTTGCCGGCGCGGTTCAGCGCTTCGGCGAGCGCATGGTTCTTGGCCATCAGGCGATCGTTCAGCGCGGCGAGATCTTCGGTGTCGCTCATGCGGGTTCTTCGCTTCCCTTCTATCCGGGATTGTCGGCAACTTAGGCAGTCGGCAGACCCTATTCGTTGCCGTCGGCGGATTTCCTGTTACGTATCACAGTACGCACTTTTCGCACCACGAACCATACGATGACCACAATCACGGCCGCAATGACCACGTCTTCGAACACGCCGAGCGCGCCTTGAATCGAGCACCACTGGTCGCCGAGTAGGTAACCGGCGGAAACGAGGATGGTGTTCCACACGGCCGAGCCGAGCAGGGTCCAGCCGGTGAAGTGCAGGAAGTTCATGCGGTTGAATCCGGCGGGAATCGAAATCAGCGAGCGTACCACGGGAATCACGCGGCCGATGAGCACCGACCATGTGCCGTATTGGGTGAACCAGTCGTTGGCTTTGCTCACTTCTTTGCGGCTGACGCCGGGGATTTTGTCTGCCGCGAGATTGATGCGATGCAGGCCCACCCAGCGGGAGATGCCGTACAAGGTCCAGGCACCCAGTACGGAGCCGATGGTGGCCCAGATGATTGCGCCCGGCAAACTCAAGGTGCCGCGTGCGGCGGTGAATCCGGCGAGCGGAAGGATGACTTCGGACGGGATGGGCGGGAAGATGGATTCAAGGGCGATGGCCAAGGCCACGCCGATACCGCCGATGGTTTCCATCAGCATGATCAGCCAGTCGGTGATGGTGCCGATCAGGCCGGGTTCGGTGGTGGTGCAGATGGGCGTAGGGTCGGTCGCAAGAATAGTGGCGGCTGCCATGGAAAAACTCATAGAGGGCATTGTCCCAAGGTTTTCCAAGAATCAGAAGCATGACGCAAGAAGATGTGCATTTTATTGACAAGTCCGCCGAGAGCGAAGTTGGGAGCCCGACTGGTTCTGCGGTTTCTGTGCCGACGCTGAGCAAGCCCGGCCTGCTGGTTATGGATGTGGACTCCACGCTCATTGACGAAGAGGTTATCGACGAGTTGGGCGTGGTGGCTGGCTGCGGTGAGGAGATTGCCGGAGTGACCGCACGCGCCATGCGCGGTGAACTGGAGTTCTGCGATGCGCTGCGCGCACGAGTGGCCCTGTTGGAGGGCCTGCCGATCTCCGTGTTCGACACGGTGCATGACAAGCTGCATTTCACCAAGGGTGCGCTGGAGCTTATCGACACGCTGCATGAACACGGTTGGAAGATCGGCGTGGTGTCCGGCGGCTTCCATGAAGTGGTCGATATGCTGGCGGCCGAAGGCCATATCGACTATTGGATCGCCAACCGGCTTGAGGTTGCCGATGGGTGCTTGACCGGCAAGGTGCTCGGCGAAATCGTGAGCAAGACTGTGAAGTTGCACGCCTTGCAGACATGGGCGGACCGTTTGGGTATTCCGATGAGCCAGACCGTGGCTGTGGGCGATGGCGCCAACGATATTCCGATGATTCAGGCCGCCGGTCTGGGTCTCGCGTTCTGTGCCAAGCCAAAGACCCAGCTCGCCGCCGACAAAACCATCAACGACCGCGACCTAACCCACGTACTCGATTACCTGCGCCGGTAAAATTTTACCGACCTCGGCTCCGGCACTTATAGTTGAGCCATGACTACTTCAGGCGCAGAACAGTTGACGCTTGCGGGGCTGGCTCCCCGCAAGCGGCGTAAACGTGCGCCTGCGGAGCATACGCCGGCCGAGCAGCATCCCATAGCGCAAGTCGTGCTGGATGTGCAGGCGCTCCACCTCGGTCAGACATTCGATTACTTCATTGATGAAAAAGACAGCGAGGCCGCACAACCGGGTGTGCTGGTGCGCGTGCGGTTTGGCGGTCAGAGGGTCAGCGGTGTGATTTGGGCACGCACCGATACCAGTGATACGCCGCGCTCTTCGATTCGCTATATCGAGCGAGCGCTAAGCCCCGATGTACTGGTTCCCGCTTCGATGCGCGAGGATATCGGTCTGGTTGCCAAAGCCTATGGCGGCACACGGGCCAATATTCTGCGTTTCGCCGTGCCACCGCGCGTGGCCAAGGTGGAAACCGAGCAGCGGTTGGCCGCGTCGTTCCGTCGGCCGGTCGGCGGCTCATTGCTGGATAATACGCAAGGCGGTTTTGCCGGGCGTGGCACCAATCCCGATGGGACCAAACCTGCTGGCTCTACCTTTGCCGTTGCTAGCACCGTTTCGGAGGGAGCTGCGCAGGGGTATCGTCGTCTGACCGCCAATTACGCCGATGTCAATGTGCTTCATGACGCGCTTACCGGTCAACGTTTCCAATCTTTTGTGTTTGATCCGTTGCCCGGTGCACAGGAGTGGCAACGAAACATGGCATGGATGGTGGCCACTGCGTTGAGTGCCGGTAAGGCTGCCGTAGTTGAATTGCCCACCATGCGCGAGGTCGAAGACCTGATGCCTATGCTACGCAATTATGGACTCAAACCATTTGCCCCGGCTCCGACCGGCGGATGGATGGGCGATGTCGCCGTGCTCAATGCGGAGACCATGCCTGCGGCCGACCGGTACCGCACGTATCTGGCTGTGGCGTTGGGCCAGGTGAAGGTGGTGATCGGCACCCGCGCGGTGATGTATGCGCCGGTTGAAGGCCCGGCACTGTTCGCCATTCTGGAGGATGCCGCCTATCAGAACATGGACGGTATGATGCCGTATCCACAGGCTCGCGGCGTGATGCGGTTGCGCGCCAAGTCCCATGGCGGCGTGTTTGTGGCCATGGCCAATGCGCGCACTCCGCAAAGTCAGTGGGAAAACACCGGTCCGGGTACGGTGGAAACTCCGGTGAGCGGCTATTCCACCGCGATTCATCCGCTCGCCTCGCCGCTGAAGGATGCGACGCCTTGGGTGCGTTGGCTCAATCGCGATGAGCTTGCGCGTCTCGCTGACCCGTCCATCGGGGCGCGCGTGCCGCATACGGCCGTCCGCGTGCTATCTAAGGCTTTGGAAAGTGGCCCCGTGCTGCTATCCATTCCACAAGACAATGTCAGTGAGACCTTGAGCTGTGCGAAATGCCATCGTCAGGTGCGTTGTGCCAAGTGTTCCGGACCGTTGCAACTGCCGGCCGACCGCCGGGACTCCACACCGCGATGCCGCTGGTGTGGGGCTGCCGCCATCAACTGGAAGTGCCCGGGCTGTGGACATGAACGTATGCGCGTGGTGCGTGTGGGGGCTGCCGGCACTGCGGCGGAGCTGGCCGGATTGTTCCGTGGCGTGCCAGTAGTTTTGTCCAGCAAGACGCAGGGTCTGGTGCGCGATGTAGCTTGCCAGCCGATGATTGTCATCGCCACTCCCGGTTTCGAACCGCGCGTGCGTCCGGTCAGTGCCGAGCAGGGATCGGCTGGCCATGAGTATCGCGCCGTGGCCGTGCTCGACGCTTGGACCAGCTTGTATGCGTTGGGCGTGGATGCTCGGTTGGATACATTGACCGCGTGGATGCGTGCGGTGTCGTTGTGCGCGCCACGTTCCCGTGGCGGCCAGGCGTTGATTCTCGGCGAAACCGACCCGGTCATCGCCCAATCGCTGATGCTCTGGGATTCGAGGATTCTTGCAGCCAAGGATCTCGAGGAGCGTGTGGAGACCGGTATGCCGCCGGCCGTAGCCGCCGCCTGCGTGTGGGGCCGCCGTGATGCGGTGATGACGCTGATGCAGCGTATCGGCGCCCTGGGCGGCGATTGGACGGCCTGCGGCGAGCTGCCCGGTATGTTGGGCCCGGTGCCGATCGCGCAACCGGACACGGTTGATGCCAGGGAGCTCGAAGCCACGGCCGACCGGGTGAAGGCAGTAATCCGTGTGCCGCAGAGTCGGCGAGCCGAACTGGCGGCCCGACTGCACCGGGAAACCGCTCGTCATGTGGCGTCCCGCGAGCCCGGCGAGCTTCGCTTCCGAGTAGATCCCAAAGATCTGATCTAATCGTCTCCAACACGTGAAACGATGATTACAGAACGAACATCGCTATAAGGAGGACACCATGAAGGGTTGGCCCGGAGAGCCGGATATGGATTACGACGTGCTGGTCGCGGACGGCGAGGCCGCCGCGAACGCCGGCAAGCCGATCAACGACGTGATCTTCGATTTCGGCAACGTGCTGATTTACTGGGATCCAGCGGCCGTGCTCATCCCCCGCTACAGTCAGAAGACCATCGACGAATTCCTCGACAACGACATCTCCGGCTTCTACGATGTCAACGACCTGATGGACGGCGGCACCAGCACTGACGAGGCCATCGCCATCATGCGCCGCGACAAGGGCGATAAGTGGGCGGACATCCTCGACTACTACATCAAGAACTTCCGCGACTCCCTGACTGGCATCGTGCCGGGCGCGCGCGTGCTGGTCAATGATCTGAAGGCCGCCGGTATTGGCGTGTGGGGCCTGAGCAACTGGGAATCCAGCCTTTTCCACGTGGCCGAGGAACAGTGCGATATTCTGCAGCAGCTTGATGGCAAGCTCGTCTCCGGTTTCGTCAAGCTGCGCAAGCCGCACAAGGCAATCTACGAGGCCGCGCTCAATCAGTTCGGTATCAAGGCCGATGGCGCGTTGTTCATCGACGATAAAGCCATGAACATCGTCGGTTCGAATGCAGCCGGTATCCGTGGCGTGCGTTTCCAGGATCCGGTCAAGCTGCGTGAACTGCTGATTGCCAATGGCGTGAACATTCCTGCCGTGCAGTGAGCATCGACGTTTCAGGGAGGACCATGCTCAAACTCGTGTTCGCCGGCACCCCCGATGTAGCGGTGCCCTCGCTCAAGGCCTTTGCCGCCGACCCACGTTTTGATGTGGTCGGCGTCATTACCCGCCCCGATGCGCCTACCGGTCGCGGCCGCAAGCTCACGCCCAGCCCGGTCAGGGCGACGGCTCTGGAGCTCGGGTTGCCCGTCATCGATCTCAAACCCCGCTCCCCCGAATTCATGGAAGCGCTGAACGACCTGCATGCGGATATCGCCGCGGTCATCGCCTATGGCAATATCCTGCCTAAGAACGTACTCGACGCAGTGCCCATGGGCTGGTACAACCTGCATTTCTCCAACCTGCCAAAGTGGCGTGGCGCCGCTCCCGCCCAGCGTGCGATTTGGGCGGGCGACCCGACCACCGGCGCCGACGTGTTCAAGGTCGGCGAGGGTTTGGACGATGGTCCGATCGTCGCTTCCCTGACCATCGAGCTGACCGGCCGTGAGACCTCCGGCGAACTCCTCGACCGTCTGGCCGAGGAAGGCGCGCCCATGTATGTGGATGCCTTGGCCGCCGTGGGTGAGGGCACTGCCACATTCACCGCGCAACCGGCCGAAGGTCTGGAATACGCGCACAAGATCACGGTGGAAGATGCTCGTATCAGCTGGACGGACGAGGCCGAGGCCATCGACCGTCAGGTTCGCGCCTGCACGCCACATCCTGGGGCATGGACCGAACTGTTTGCGGAAGGGCCAATCGCCGATAATGACGAGCCTGCCGCCAAACCCCTCACCCTGCATATCCTCGCCGCGCAACCGGCCGACCAGTCCAATCCCAGCACTCCGGCCGAGCTTCAGCCCGGCGAGCTGAAGGTGGGCAAGAAGAACGTGTGGGTTGGTACCGGCAGCACGCCGCTGGAACTCACCCAAGTCAAGGCGCAGGGCAAGAAGGCCATGCGCGCCGCCGACTGGGCCCGAGGCGCGCGCCTCTCCCCCGCCGCCTGCGTGCGATAACAAGCAATATCGCTCCCGCCCGGAAGCACAGCAAAAAGCCCGGCATCTTCGCGAGGAAGATACCGGGCTTTTCAGCTATGCAATCGGCGATCAGTTGAGACCGGAGAGCTTGTTGATCAGCTCCGGGTCACGCGTCGCACCCTTGTCGGCCGAGCGGGCGAAGGCGGCGTACGCCTTCAGCGCCTGGGAGACGTGACGGTTGCGGTGAGCCACGTAGCCATCGCCAGCCTCAAGCTCGCGACGACGCTCGTCCAGCTGCTCGTCAGTCAGTTCGACGTTCACGGAACGGGCTTCGATATCGATATCGATGATGTCACCGTTCTTGATGAGCGCCACCGGGCCCTTGTTGGCAGCCTCAGGCGCCATGTGGCCGATGGCCAGACCGGAGGAACCGCCGGAGTAGCGACCGTCGGTGAGCATGGCGACCTGCTTGCCGATGCCCTTGCCCTTGACAAAGGAGGTCGGGTACAGCATTTCCTGCATGCCCGGGCCACCCTTCGGGCCTTCGTAACGAATCACAAGCGCCATGCCGGGCTTCAGGGTGTCGTTCAGAATGACCTCGATGGCCTGCTCCTGGGAGTCGACCACCAGAGCCGGTCCACGGAACTTCCAGATCTCCGGCGGAACACCGGCGGTCTTGACCACGCAGCCGTCGGGGGCCAGGTTGCCGCGCAGCACGGCGAGGCCGCCTTCGTGAATCTCCGGGTGGTTGATGTCGTGGATGGCGCCGTTGGCGCGGTCACGGTCGAGCGAGTCGAACAGGGTGGTGTGGGTCCACGGCTCCGGGGAGATGATGTGGCCAGGAGCGGCCTTGTACATCTGCTGGGCTTCCTCGGTGCAGGTCGGGCGCATGATGTCCCAATCGGCCAGCTTGGCTTCCAGCGTCGGATAGTCGATGGAGTGCACGTTGGTGTGCAGCTTGCCGGCGCGGTCGAGCTCGCCGAGGATGCCGGTGATGCCGCCGGCGCGGTGCACGTCGGAAATCTCCCACTTGCCGGACGGCGAGGCCTTGCAGATGCACGGCACGGTGTGGGAAATACGCTCGATGTCGTCCAGGGTGAAGTCCACGTCGGCGGACTGGGCCATGGCGAGGATGTGCAGCACGGTGTTGGTGGAACCGCCCATGGCCACATCCATGGTCATGGCGTTCTCGAAGGCTTCCTTGGTGGCGATGGAGCGCGGCAGCACGGAATCGTCGGAATCGTCGTAGTACTGGTGGGCGATCTTGACGACCTGCTTGGCGGCACGCTCGAACAGGTCCTTGCGGTAGGAGTGTGAGGCGAGGATGGTGCCGTTGCCGGGCAGGGCCAGGCCGATGGCCTCGGTCAGGCAGTTCATCGAGTTGGCGGTGAACATGCCGGCGCAGGAGCCGCAGGTCGGGCAGACGGTCTTCTCATAGTTGAGCAGTTCCTCATCGGAGACGCTGTCATCGGCGGTGGCGTACATCACGTCGATAAGGTCGGTGCTCTTGACGGTGCCGTCGGCGAGCACCGTGGTGCCGGCCTCCATCGGGCCACCGGAGACGAACACGGTCGGGATGTTGAGGCGCAGGGCGGCCATCAGCATGCCCGGCACGACCTTGTCGCAGTTCGGGATGCAGATCAGGGCGTCGGCACAGTGCGCATTGCACTGGTATTCGACGGTGTCGGCGATGATGTCGCGGGAGGGCAGGGAGTAGAGCATGCCGGTGTGACCCATGGCGATGCCGTCGTCCACGGCCATCGTGTTGAACTCGCGCGGAATGCCGCCGGCTTCCTTGATAGCCTCGGAAACGATGCGGCCGACCTTGTTGAGGTGGACGTGGCCGGGCAGGAACTCATCGAACGAGTTGGCGATGGCGATGATGGGCTTCTTGCCCATGTCGTCTCCGCTGACGCCTGCAGCACGGTAGAGGGCTCGGGCGCCTGCAAAGACACGCCCTGACATAATTTTTGCAGATCGCATTTCAGTCATGGTTCTATTCAAGCCCTTGTGAGGGACACGCCACTTGTCAAGAGTCGAATAATGGAATTTGCAAAAGCGTAACGTTTCTCACACATATTTTTGGAATACATTCCTCCACTGGAAGTCTGGCGGAGGTCCGGCAGAAGTCCCCCCAAACGGCTACACTTGCTTCGGTTGAGATAGATTTTCCAATGTCTGGAGATAAGAACAATGGCTTTTGGTACTGACCCGACACCCGACGGTCTTGCGAACCCGCCGATCGACGACCTGATGAAGCACGCCGATTCCAAGTACGCGCTGGCCATTTTCGCCGCCAAGCGCGCACGCCAGATCAACTCCTACTTCACGCAGCTCAACGAGGGCCTGCTGCAGAACATCGGCCCGCTGGTCGAATACCAGAACAATGAGAAGCCCCTGTCCATCGCCTTCCGCGAAATCGACGAGGGCCTGCTTGAGGAGACCTTGGGCGAGGACGACGCCAACGAGGGCAACTGATCGATTCCGACAATTCGTTTGGATTGTTTGGACAGTTCGTCGCCGAATGATGGTGTGAGAGTTCTCTCACAACTGATTTTGAGCGACACGCTTGCCTGAGCTATCGCAATCGGCTATAACTCAACATCAGGAGCGAACAAGACGTAAGGCTCGCGCCACCGCGCTGGTTGGCACGAGCCTTTATTTATGCCCGCTTCCGCAGTGACAAGTAAAAATTGACACCGTATCATTGTGCCTCGCATCCCGCGGGGCGATAAGTCCTGAAGAAAGGGATGATATGACAGAAGAACATCGGCTTATTTCCGCCGAATCCGTGACCGAAGGCCACCCTGACAAGGTCTGCGATCAAATCTCCGACGCCATTCTTGATGATTTGCTGGCCCAGGATTCGTCCAGCCATGTGGCCGTGGAGACCTCCGCCGCCACCGGCGTGTTCCTGGTCTTCGGCGAAGTCACGTCCAAGGGGTACTGCGACGTGCAGTCCAAGGTCCGCGAAACCTTGCGCAACATCGGCTACACCTCCTCCGAAGTCGGCCTTGACGCCGATTCCTGCGGCGTGGTCGTGGCCATCACCGAGCAGAGCGCCGAAATCAACCAAGGCGTTGCCCGTCTGACTGGCGATCAGGAGACCGCCGCCAGCCGCGAAGAACGTTACGAAGCACAGGGTGCCGGCGATCAGGGCGTGATGTTTGGCTACGCCACCGACGAGACCCCGACGCTGATGCCGCTTCCGATCTACTTGGCACATCGCCTCGCCTTCCGTCTGACCGAGGTTCGTAAGTCCGGCGAAGTGCCGCACCTGCGCCCGGACGGCAAGACCCAGGTGACCATTGAGTATGACGATAACGATAAGCCCGTTCGTCTGGACACCGTGCTGATCTCCACTCAGCACGATCCTGAGGTTACGCAGGATTGGCTTGCTGTTGAGCTGAAGAAGCACGTGATTGACCCGGTGCTTGATGAGGTGCTGGGTTCCAAGGTGCCGCATGACAACTACCGCCAGCTGGTCAACCCGACTGGTTCGTTCATCCTGGGCGGCCCGGCGGCCGACGCCGGTCTGACCGGCCGCAAGATCATCGTCGACACCTACGGTGGCGCTGCCCACCACGGCGGTGGCGCGTTCTCCGGCAAGGACCCGTCCAAGGTCGATCGTTCCGCCGCGTACGCCACCCGTTGGGTTGCGAAGAACATCGTGGCTGCCGGCCTGGCCCACAAGGTCGAGATCCAAATCGCCTACGCTATTGGTGTTGCCGACCCGGTATCCGTCAACGTGGAGACCTTCGGCACCGAGCAAGGCGTGACGCGCGGCCAGATCGCCGCCGCCGTACGCAAGGTCTTCGACCTGCGCCCCGCCGCCATCATCGACGAGCTCGACCTGAAGCGCCCGATCTACTTGAAGACCGCCGCTTACGGCCATTTCGGCCGCACAGACGTTGAGTTCCCGTGGGAGAAGACCGACAAGGTCGAGGAGCTCAAGGCCGCGATTGCTGCGGAGTGAGGTGCTCTAATTAGGGCAGATAGACCATAAGAATAGGGTGCTTTCCGCTGTTGATGGAGGAAAGCACCCTATCTGTTTTTTCGCAGTGTCCTACGAATCTGTTCTTATTTCAATCCACGCACCCCAGTGGGGTGCGACACATGCACAACGTAAGCATACCGCGATGTACAAAGAATGGTCTCACTGCTTGGCGTTAAGGCCACTTCTATTAACGAACATGAAACTCTGGCATGTCGACTAAATTTCCATTTCATTGACTCTCCTATTTTGAAAAAACTGCATTAGTGAGGTTTTTTCAAAATAGGAGCGCTCATACAGACTCCTGTCTAGTTCGAGCGGATAGTTGACGTATGTCTCGGGGCACAAAAAAGAGTGGCCCCGCTGCTCAATCAGCAGCAAGACCACCCTCAGCGAGCAGGCGGAATCAGAACCTTAGCTCAGCCGCCCATCAGCATCACGCCTTAACAACCTCTACGCTCAGCTCGGCGCCTTCCTTCACCTCGAAGGAAGTGGCCAGCGTCTCGTGGGCGATCAGATCCTTGAACTGCTCGACCTTGGCCACATCGGCGGCCGGCACGGTCAGCACCAGCGAGATACGGTCCGCGATGTCCAGATCGGCAGCCTTACGTGCGTCCTGGACGGCGCGGATGGCGTCGCGGGCGTAGCCTTCAGCCAGCAGGTCGTCATCCAAAGCGGTGTCGAGAATCACGAAGCCACCGGTCGGCAGAGCGGCGGACACCGAAGCTGCAGCCTCGGCAGCGTTCTCCTCTTCCACACGGTTGATGAGCTCGTACTCGCCTTCGACCAGTTCCAAATCGCCGGACGGCGTGGAAACCACCGGAGCGCCGGAAGCGTTTACGCTCCAGTCGCCGGACTTGGAGGCCTTGATGGCGAACTGCACCTGCTTGCCCAGACGCGGGCCGGCAGCGCGAGCGTTCACGCGCAGCTCGTGCACGATCTTCAGACCTTGGGAACCGGCGTCCTCCATCGTGCAGAATTCGATGTCCTTGACGTTGAGCTCAGACTTCAGCAACTCGCCGTAGGCCTTGACGGCGTCCACATCCTCGGCCACCACAGTGAGCTTGGCAAGCGGCTGACGCACGCGGACCTTGGCGGACTTGCGCAGGGACAGAGTGCCGGAAACGACCTCGCGAACCTTCTCCATCGCGGCAACCAAAGCCGAATCGTCAACCAGCACGCGACCAAGTTCGGTATCCGCACCGGTCTTCTCGTCCGCCACATACGGCCAGTCGGCCAGATGCACGGACTCGCCACCGGTCAGGCCGCGCCACACGGACTCGGCTTCCATCGGAGCAAGCGGTGCAAGTACACGCATGAACGCCTCAAGCACGGTGTACAGCGTATTGAACGCGTTGGCATCCTCGTTCCAGAAGCGGTCACGGGTGTTGCGGATGTACCAGTTGGTGAGCACGTCGATGAAGTCGGAGACCGCATCGCAGGCGTCGGAAATCGCGAACTCGTTCAGCGACTTCTCCACACGCTCCACCAGACGGCGGGTGCGAGCCAGCAGATAGCGATCCATCTGCGGCAGACCAGCGACCTCATCAGCACGCAGCTGGCGGGCGTCGAATCCAGCGCCACCGTTGGCCGCGTTGGCGTACAGCGTGAAGAAGTAGTAGGAGCTCCACACCGGCAGCATGACTTGGCGCACGGTGTCGCGAATGCCTTCGGCGGTGACGATCAGGTTGCCGCCGCGCAGAATCGGCGAAGACATGAGGAACCAGCGCATGGCGTCGGAACCGTACCTGTCGAACACGCCGTTCACGTCCGGGTAGTTGCGCAGGTGCTTGGACATCTTCTGGCCGTCGGAGCCGAGCACGATGCCGTGGCAGATCACGTTCTTGAACGCCGGGCGGTCGAACAGGGCGGTCGCCATGACGTGCAGCAGGTAGAACCAGCCACGGGTCTGTCCGATGTATTCGACGATGTAGTCGGCCGGGAAGTGCTGCTCGAACTTCTCCTTGTTCTCGAACGGGTAGTGGAACTGCGCGAACGACATGGAACCGGACTCGAACCAGCAATCGAGCACATCAGAAATACGATGCATATGCGACTTGCCGGTCGGATCATCCGGGTTCACGCGCGTCAGGTTGTCAATCCACGGACGGTGCATGTTGACGTTGCCGTCCCTGTCGCGCGGGTAGTCGCCGAAGTCGGCCTTGAGTTCCTCGAGCGAACCGTACACGTCCACGCGCGGGTATTTCGGGTCATCGGACACCCACACAGGAATCGGGGAACCCCAGAAACGGTTGCGGGAGATGGACCAGTCGCGCGCGTTGGCGAGCCACTTGCCAAACTGGCCATCCTTGACATTGCCCGGGATCCAGTTGATCTGCTGGTTCAATTCCAGCAGGCGCGGCTTGATCTTGGTCACGGACACGAACCAGGAGGACACCGGCTTGTAAATCAGCGGGGTGGCGCAGCGCCAGCAGTGCGGGTAGGAGTGCACGTAGCTCTTCTCCTGGAAGAGGATCGCGCGCTGGTCTTCGGGAATCTCGGCGAGTGGGCCGTCGCCGGCACGCAGGTTGCGCAGGATCGGCTTGTTCGCGTCGAACACGTACATGCCCTCGTACTCGGGGCACTGGGAGGTGAAACGGCAGCCGGCGTCGAGCACATCCGTGCTCTTGACTCCGTGCGCGTTCAGCGTGTTCATATCGTCTTCACCGTAGGGAGCCTGGTGAACCAGACCGGTACCTTCGACAGTGTCGACGTAGTCGGCGGTGAAGATCGTGTAGCCGTTCGGGCCGGGCACGTTGCCTTCGGTCTCGGCCTTCTGACCTGCGAAGTACGGGAAGACCGGATAGTAGCGACGACCAGCCAGCTCGGAGCCCTTGAGCTCGCGCACGACCTCGTAGTTCTCGCCGAGTTCCTTCTCGTAGTGCGGCAGCAGCGGCTTGCCGAAGTAGAACTTCTTGCCGGCGAACCTGCCTTCGGTGGGGCGCACCTCGACATAATCAATGTCAGCACCGACCACGATGGCGAAGTTGGTGGGAACGGTCCACGGGGTGGTGGTCCAGAAGACGGCGTAGGCGTCGTCTTCATCGCGCATCTTCACGGCCACGGACACGGTGGAGTCCTGACGATTCTGGTACACGTCAGCGTCCATGCGCAGCTCGTGCGCGCTCAGCGGTGTGCGGTCCTTCGGGCAATATGGCAGCACACGGTAGCCCTGGTAGGCCAGGCCCTTGTCGTAGAGCTGCTTGAAGGCCCACATCACGGACTCCATGTACGGGATGTTCAGGGTCTTGTAGCCGTGCTCGAAGTCCACCCAACGGGCCTGACGATGCACGTAGTTCTGCCATTCGTTGGTGTACTTCAGCACGGAGGCGCGGCAGGCGTCGTTGAACTTGTCGATGCCCATCTTCTCGATCTGGTCGACCGAGTCGATGCCGAGCTCCTTCTGCGCCTCAAGCTCGGCGGGCAGGCCGTGGGTATCCCAGCCGAACACGCGGTTGACCTTGCGGCCCTGCATAGTCTGGTAGCGCGGGATCACGTCCTTGGCGTAGCCGGTCAGCAGGTGGCCGTAGTGCGGCAGACCGTTCGCAAAAGGCGGGCCATCGAAGAACACGAATTCGTTCTGGCTGTGGTCGCCGGAAGGGTTGCGTTCAACGGACTTCTGGAAAGTGTCGTCCTTGTCCCAGTAGTCGAGAACGGTCTCCTCCATGTCGGGGAAGCTGGGGTTCGGCGCGACGTGCGCGGTCTCGCCGCCCTCGTTCGCCTTGGGATATACGTTTTCGCTCACCGTAAATCTCCTGTTAGTACTGTGCACTGGTCCTACAGGAGCGTCATTGATGGCGATTGCCGGGCGCCGACGTGTGCCGGCTGGGTTCACGAATGTCACGCACCGAACCGTGGGGCCGATTGCGTCAATCGCCTCGCAGCCGGAACTGACTGTGTTCCGCCCGGAACAGCCATGTTTGCCGTTCCTGCCTACGAGGACGATGACGGGCGCTGGTATGCGCTCCGCACCGCGGTACCACCTCGCTTATCGCACCGGTTGCGCCGCTCCGAACTGTTGCACTCGGAGCCGCGAGCCTGCGCGACCGCTTGTGTTCGGCTGTCTCGGGCCGATCCCGTCGGTTCTACTGGGCGATTGCCGCCGTTCTTCCGAAGACTCCCCGCTGATAACGGATCACCGCCTCACAACGGTGCATATCGTAACACGCCACGCGGTCAAATCGATGGGAATGTTCATCAGGAATGTTCATTTTTTTCTCATTTTTGTATTCATCGCGTGCACCATTGTCAGCAAACACGCTAGGCTCCTTTACCGGCGATATTGCAATCTGGTTCAGGGGCGGCTCCCGTATGGGCCGGAGAAAGGATTATTGAGGAATGACGTACGATTTCACGTCGATTATGAACAGGCACGGCAAGGATGCGATTGCGGTCGATGGGTTGGGAACCGACCTAGGTTTCGCTCCCGACCCGCCGAAGGACGGATTTGACGTGATTCCGATGTGGGTGGCGGACATGAACTTCCCGACCGTGCCCACCATTCCGCAGGCCATCATCGAACGGGCGAAGCATCCCGCCTACGGGTACTTCTCCCCCACCGACGACTATTACAACTCCATTATCGACTGGCAATCCACGCGCAATGGGGTTACCGGATTGACCAGCGAGGCGATCGGCTATGAGAACGGGGTCTTGGGTGGCGTGATCAGTACGCTGACCGCGTTCGCCGCTCCTGGCGACAGCGTGCTCCTGCACAGCCCGACTTACATCGGGTTCACCATGTGCATCGAGAACAACGGCTATCGCATCGTCCACAGCCCGTTCAAGTTGGACGAGCACGGCGTATGGCGCATGGATTACGAGGATATGGATAAGAAACTCAAGGAGCATCACATCCATGTGGCCGTGTTCTGCAGCCCTCACAATCCTTGCGGGCGCGTGTGGGAGCGTTGGGAAATCGAGAAGGCCATGGAAGTGTACAAGGCCAACGATTGCGTGGTCATTTCCGACGAGATTTGGTCCGATTTGACTCTGGGGAATCACCAGCACATCCCCACCCAGTCGGTCAGCGAGGACGCACGCAATAGAACCGCGGCGTTCTACGCGCCCAGCAAGACCTTCAACCTCGCCGGGCTCGTGGGCAGCTACCACATTATCTATAACCCCATGCTGCGCGACCGGATCGTGGCCAAGGGCTCGAAGTCCCACTATAACGAGATGAACGTGCTTTCCATGCATGCGCTTATCGGTGCCTACAAGCCTGAGGGGCATGAGTGGCTCGACGAACTCAAAGAGGTGCTCACCGGCAATGTCGACTACGCCTATGACTACATCACCAAGCATTTCCAAGGGGTGAGTTTGGCCAAGCCAGAGGGTACCTACATGCTGCTGCTCGACTGCGAGCAGTGGTGTAAGGCCCATGGTTTGACTTTGGCGGAATTGGAGAAGCGCGGCTGGGATGTGGGCGTCGATTGGCAGGACGGCAGCATGTTCCAGGTTCCCTACAGCATCCGTGTCAACCTTGCGTTGCCCTTAAGCCGCATCAAGGAAGCCATGCGCCGCCTTGACCAATACGTATTCAACGCGTAAACGGCATGCATCCGCGATTGCGGTGTCCTGGAAAGACGAATGCCGCCAACGAGGTTGGTGCCCGTTGGCGGCATTCGTCATAGTGAAGCCGAGCCAATCTACCTTCTCACCGTTGCCCTGCTTGTCGGGCAGGTTCTTCAGTAGCATCGGCATATGTGTAGCTAACGAATGATGCTCCGACGTATTTTCATTGGGAACCGTAGGATTTGGGATAGCGACGGAATGCGTTACTCATGCACGACTAATCGTCGAGGCTGTCCACGCCGAGCTTCTCTTCCAGCTCGATGACAATGCGTTCGTGCATCTTTTCGTCGATCTTCACCGTGAACATGAAGACGAGAAGACTCAACACGATGAAGGCAAGCGGGATGTAGAATGCGAAGGTCTCGAAAGTGCGCACGTTGGCGGCGGTCATGTCGGCGGCGGTGGCGGAGCCGACCATACCGGCGGCAACGGCCACGAAGCCGACGATGCCGTTGGACAGCGCGCCCGCGATCTTGTCGAGCATCGGACGCACGGAGAGGGTTACGGCCTCGTTGCGCTTGCCGGTCTTGAACTGGCCGTATTCGATGGAATCGGTCAGGGAGAGGATCGCGGTCATCTGGATGAACGTGCCAGGCAGGTAGAACAGAATCAACGCCACGATCACCACGGGCAGGCTGGTCGAATCGAGAATGAACAGCACATAGCCGATTACCATAAGTATCATGCCGCCGCAGAACAGGTATCGGCGCGGTATGCGGCGGTTCAGAGCCGGGTAGAGCGGCGCCATGACCAAGCCCGCGATCACGGGGACCACGCCAGTGATCGCGAAGGCATCCGGCAGGTTAAGCACGAACTTGAACAGATAGAACATCACGCCGTTGGTGGCCACATTCGCCACTGCATACAGCAGGTAGCTCAACGCCACCCACAGCAGCTGGTCATTTTTTGCGATAGCGGCGAACGCCTGCAGCGGGTTGCCGCTCTGATCTGCCTTGGAACGCAGGGCGCTTTCGTTTTCTTTGGTGCCGAACGCCACGGTCCATGCGGTCAGGATGCCGAGCAATGCGGTGATGATGCCGAATGCCGTCCAGCCCGACTGACTTTCGGCGCGAGCACCAGTGAACATGAAACTGAAAGTGGTCACGATTGGTACCACGACAATGGTGCTGCCGTTATAGCCAATCGAACCGGTGAACGTACCGAGCGCAGTATATACGCTGCGTTCGTGCGAGTCGGAGGAGATGGCGGGAATCATGCCCCAGTAGGAGATGTCACGCATCGAATAGAACACGTCGAGGACGATGAACACCACGACGAACAGCACGATGAACCAGGTCTGGTTCACGTTGACCAGCCCGAACAGACCGGTGTAGACCATGACGAGCAGCACGGCGGAGACCAAGCCGCCGATGAACTGCCACGGGCGGAACCGGCCGAAGCGGGTGTTGGTGTTGTCCACCAAGTTACCCAGTAACGGGTCCAGGAAGATCTCTGCGATACGGATTATCACGATAAGGCTTGTGATCAGTGCGATGAGTTTGGTGGCCAAGGCTTTCTCGACATTGACGAACAGCACGCTGGTCACGTAAACGACGAAATAGGTGCTCAGCGCGTTATAGAACGCCGACTGGCCTAGATTACCGAAAGCATAGGCGGCACGGCGCCTCAGAGCCTCTGCTTTGGTAGGACGATTTATCTGGCCGGATTCATCTCCGGCCGGATTCGGTGATTGGGATTCGCTCTCCGGCGACTGTGAAACGGACATTGACATCTCCTCCTTGGAGTCATTCTCGGTGAGGTCTTCTCCGACCTCGTTAGAGAGTGTACATCATTACCAAGATTTAATAATTTTTTTCACTAATTATTGTCAATAGAACCAACCTCAAAACCAATGTCACAGCACTCGCAAAAATCGCAGAATTCCAACGAATACACACCTCTATCACCATATGAATTATCGACAGCGCGACACACCGCCACAGAAAATACCTCCAGTAACTTGCGATTTGCACCATCAGGTTTTACCATAATCAGTAAAGAGTTTTACTCTCTGAATCGACAACGTGGTTATCAACTCAAGGAAAGCGGTTATGCAGCATCCCATCCCCACCACCATCGCATCATCTGATTGGCTCACCGATCCGACCGTATTCGCCGTCAACCGCGAACCAGCCCATTCCGACCATCGCTTCTACGATCACGTACCGCAGCCGAACGAAACGATGAGCCTCAAGCAAAACCTTGACGGCTTGTGGAATGTCGCCGTGACGACCGCCCCGGTTTTCGGCTTCCCCATGAACGATTCCGGCAACGCTGGATCTCCGGATTTCACCGCAACCGATTATGACGACACCGGTTTCAGCCGCATCGCCGTTCCCTCAACACTGGAAACCAAAGGTCTGCTGAACCATAAGTACGTCAATGTGCAATACCCCTGGGATGGCCACAGCGACCCCAAGGCTCCCAACATCCCCACCGATGGTCACGTAGCCATCTACCGCCGCACTTTCGAGACAAGCGCCCCCGTCGCCGCCGCTATCGAAAACAAGCGCCGCATCACGCTGACCTTCCACGGCGCCTCCACCGCCATCTACGTCTGGCTCAACGGCTCCTTCGTTGGCTACGCCGAGGACTCCTACACACCCAGCGAATTCGACGTCACCGAGGCACTGATTTCCGGAACCAATACACTGGCCGTGGCCTGCTATGAATACGCCACCGCAAGTTGGCTGGAAGATCAGGACTTCTGGCGCATGCACGGCTTATTCCGCTCCGTTGAACTCACCGCGCAACCCACGGTGCACATCGAAGACCTGCACATCACCGCCGATTTCGAGACGGCCACCCATGCCGGCACCATCGACGCCCATGCCGTGATCCGCAACATCGCCGACGCCAAGCAGCTCAGCGCCGTACTCATGGATGCCAACGGCACGCCGGTCTGGCAGGATTCCTATGCCATGTCCGACATCGTCGACCCCTCCGGCGCACCCTGCTGCGGCACCGCAGACACCGCGATCGACAGCACCGCCGTGCAATTCCGCGCGAATCTGACCAACATTCGCCCATGGAGCGCCGAAAAGCCCTACCTGTACACGCTGACGCTCACCGTGCGCACAGCAGACAACAGCATCATCGAAGTGGTGCCGCAACGTCTCGGCTTCCGCCATTTCGAAATCGTTGACGGCATTATGCGACTCAACGGCAAGCGCATCATCTTCCGCGGCGCCAACCGCCACGAGTTCGACGCGCGTTTGGGCCGTGCCATCACCGAGCAGGAGATGCTCACCGACATCATCACCTGCAAGCGCAACAATATCAACGCTATTCGCACCTCCCACTACCCGAATCAGACGCGATTCTACGAACTGTGCGATGAATACGGCCTGTACCTGATCGACGAGACGAACCTTGAGACCCACGGCAGCTGGACCATTCCCGGTGATGTGGAGACCCCTGAAACCGCCATTCCGGGCAGCAATCCCATCTGGGAAGGCCCTTGCGTGGACCGTATCGCCAGCATGATCGGGCGCGACCGCAATCATCCGAGCGTACTGATCTGGTCTCTGGGTAACGAATCGTACGCAGGCGAGGTGTTCCGCGCGATGTACCGCTTCGCTCACGCGGCCGACTCCACGCGACCCGTGCATTACGAAGGCGTGGTGCACGACCGCCCCTTTGACGACGTGACCGACATCGAGACTCGCATGTATGCCAAGCCCGCGGAAATCGAGGAATATCTGACCAATGATTCGAAGAAGCCCTATATCTCCTGCGAATATATGCACGCCATGGGCAATTCGGTCGGCGGAATGCATCTGTACACCGAGCTGGAGCGTTACCCGCATTATCAGGGCGGCTTTATCTGGGACTTCATCGATCAGGCCCTGTGGCAGCAGCTGGACGACGGCACCGAACACCTGACCCACGGTGGCGACTGGGACGATCGTCCCTGCGACTATGAGTTCGCCGGCGACGGCCTAGTCTTCGCCGACCACTCTCCCTCACCGAAGCTGCAAGAGGTCAAGCGTCTGTACGCTCCCGTGGTACTGACCGCAAGCGACCACGATGTGACCATCGAAAACCGCAATCTGTTCGTCTCCACCATTGATTTCGCGTTCACGGCGAAACTGCTGGCGGACGGCAATGCCATCTGGCAGGCCGACTACCGCTTTGATGTGCCCGCCGGCGAGACCCGCACCTTCCCGATTGACTTCCCGTCAGTGGACGCCGCTGGCGAAATCACCTATGAGGTCGATCAGTCGCTGGCAACGGCAACACCGTGGGCACCAGCCGGCTATGAACTGGCGTTCGGCCAATACACCGTTCAGTCAGTCGCGCCGGCTTCCGCCGGAACCGATTCGACCGCATCCGGCGCGGTTCCCTCCACGGCTGATTCCGATACTTCCGATACCGGTACAGTAACGGTTGGCCGCTGGAACATCGGCGTGGTCAGCGGTGACGGACGTACCGAAGCGTTGCTTTCACGCACGCAGGGCGGCATGGTGTCATTCAAGCGTGACGGTCGCGAAATGGTGTTGCGCCGTCCGGCGATCACCTGCTTCCGCCCGCTGACCGACAACGATCGCGGCAATGGCAGCGGCTTCGACCGCGTGCGCTGGTTCGGTGCCGGCCGTTATGCACGTATGGCGAATCAGCAGTTCTCGCAAACCGAGACTGGTGTCATCGCCGAATACACATATACGTTGGCCGAACCGGGCGAAACCCAAGTTGCCGTGCGCTATGAGGTGGATGCCGCCAGCGGACGTGTACATCTGACCGCCCGATATGCCGGTGCCACCGATGCGCCGACGCTGCCGGCATTCGGATTGGAATGGACACTTCCCAAGCAGTACGAGAACCTGCGCTTCTACGGCCTTGGCCCCGAGGAGACCTATCGCGACCGTCTGCACGGTGGCAAGCTCGGCATTTTCGAGCGCACCGCGGCCGAAGACAATGCACCGTATCTGGTGCCGCAGGAGACCGGCAACCATGAAGACGTGCGTTGGGCCGAAGTGCTTGACGCCCAAGGACACGGCATGCGTATCAGCCAGGCCGGCAGCGAACATTTCGCGGCGAGCCTGTTGCCGTACAGCTCGCTCATGCTGGAAGAGGCGACCCACCAGAACGAGTTGCCGCCGGTCCGTCACACGTTCCTGCGCCTGTTGGCCGCGCAAATGGGCGTGGGCGGCGACGATTCATGGGGCGCGCCCGTCCATGAGCAGTACCAGCTGCCCGCCGATCGCGCCTACACGCTCGACGTGAATCTGGAACTGTTCTAGCAGCGATAAAGAAGCTCCCTCTGACGGGGGAGCTTCTTTATCACACAGAGGGAGCTTCTTTATCGTGCTGGTACGAAACTGTCACGCACCACTAGGGTGGTGGAGATAAAGGTGTGGTGGTGCAGCGTGCGCCGACTGGAGATGGCCTCGGCAAGCATCGTAATCGCAGTATCGGCCAGCTCATTCTGGTCAATATCGTAACTGGTCAATGCCGGCGAAGTGTACTGGGCGATGGCCTGGTTATTGATACTGATCACACTGGTATCGCGAGGCACCAGCACTCCCGCAGCAGTAAACGCCTGCAGTACGCCGACTGCAATCGAGTCCGCAGCCACGATGAACGCGCATCCGGCATGTCATCTCGATGATCGTTAGCCGCTTTCTCCCCTAGAGTGCGCCCGGTGTCCACAGTGAACGCGCCTTGCGCGTAAATCAGGCCTTCCGCATCCAGCCCCAAACGCTCGGTCCAATTGCGGAATGCGGTTAATCGGCTGTCTTCCGGGTATTCGTGCAAACCCATCGTGAAGCCAGTACCGCCGATATAGCCGATGCGTCGTTTGCCCGAAGGCACCAACACATCCAATGCGTCCAAAATGGTTTGGCTTAAATCCGGTTGTACCGAATCGAACAGGCCGGGCGCAGGATTGATGTCGATGAATACGCCATAGGGCAATACCCGATGGAGTTTCAACAGTTCATCCGAAGAGAGTACGGACGGTCCGATGGAAATGAAACCGTCGAAATCACCGGCGTTGGCAGTCAGATCATCGATATGGGAAAACGACGTGAGTTCCATGTGCTGGGCTCTGGCATTGTCGCCGAGCACGGACCGCAGTTCATCGAAATAGGCGTCCGCCAGTTCTTCCTCGCGGGTGGCGTTGTCGAGTACGGCCACACGGCGTGGCAATGCGATACGGCGTGATCCGGTAGCGTAGCCAAGCTGCTCGCTGACCTCGATGATACGACGTCGCGTCTCCTCTTTGACGGACAATGTCGGGTCCCCATTGAGCAGCCGGGATACCGTGGCCTGCGAGAAGCCTGATTTCTGCGCGATCTCCTTCATCGTGACCATAGTTGAGCCTCCCCCGCCCCAATACGCAATACTACATAGTATTTCAGTAAATAACTTTACTACATAGTGTAACTCACGTCATGCGGGTATGACGCCGTATGGTTGCAGCATCGTCATACCCGCAGCACTGATGTGCACATGCATGTTTCATGGCCCTCCGATAATTATCGGGCAGGCGGGAATCCCCAGACCGTGGAGTCAATGCGCTGGATTTTCCCGGACTTGTCAAAGACAACGGTGATGTCCGGCTCAGTAAAACTGCTGGTCGAATCCCCGAATCGGTATGGATCACTCCAGCCGATAACGGCATGCATCATCACGGTCCGAGTTTTCGCGTCATAGGACTCATCGAGTACTCGATACTGTTATGCGTGGCCGTAGTCCCGCCCAGACCGCCGCCATTGCCTTGATGCATTTGCTGACAATACTTTGTAAAATCCGCGCCGAGAACATTCGACACTGCATAGCGCCTAAATGAACGCGTTAGGTCTGCACCAATTCACGGTCGGCAATACTCCACACTTCTCAGTAATCAATTCGCACCAAACCGCTCACGAATCTGAGCAGCAGTACCATAAGAGGCTTGCGCACCGAACCCAGTCGCGGCGTACGCGGAAACGTATGAGGCCAACTGCGCACTGTCCGCCAACGCATGACCCGAGGCAAGTCCGGCCAGAACCGTGCCCATAAAGGCATCTCCGCACCCGGTAGTGTCGATGGCCTCAACCGCAACTGGCGCAATACGATAGATATCATCACCATCGATGACTACCGAACCATCCCCGCCAAGCGTAATTACCGCCTGATTAAAGCCGAAGTCATGCATCTGCCGCGCCACATCAGACCAGTCCAGTCCATCCCAATCGTCATCGTCCGGCTCGGCAATGCCCAGCAGCTGTGCCATTTCATGTTCATTGACCAACAGAATGTCCGAAGCCTCGATAAGCTCAGCGGGCAGTTCAGCAACGAATGGCGAATCGTTGAGCAATACCTTGAGCCCGGCATCATGACAGAGGCGAGCGCATGCCGTGACCGTTTCCATCGGACTTTCCAAACACAGTCCCAGCACATCAGCAGCAACCAATGCATCTGATGACTGCTGCACATAGTCGACAGATACCTCACCATTGGAACCAGCCGAATATACGATGGTGTTCTCACCATTCGCGTCCACGGTAATTACCGTGGTGCCACTGGGACCTGCAACAGCAGCGATATGCGAAGTATCCACACCAGCATCGCGCAAATGCTCCAGCAGAAAATCCGCATTGGCATCTTCCCCGACTGCACCAAACATCCGCACCTGCGCTCCAATTCGCGCAGCCGCCGATGCCTGATTCGCCGATTTGCCCCCTGGCAATAAGGTCAGAGGGCCACCGTTGACGGTCTCTCCCGGTTTCGGCAACCGTTTCGTAGTTACGGTATAGTCCACATTCATTGAACCGATAACCGAAATTCGCGACCGAGATGCCGCAATATCATCCAGCAGTCCCAGCACATTACCGGGAACAAACTTACCGTTAATTGACGTCATCACTTCTGTCCTTTCCTTCAGAGTCCGAACCGACCACGGTTAGAACGGCACACCACAGCGGAAGATCACGTTGGAATATGAGGTGGTTTCACCAGTGCGAATCACGAATTTCGCGCCTTCCACCTGCGCCTTGAAACCGTTCTCCCCATCGTGAGGCACGTAACTCAGCGGCATGTCGAATCGGTCCTTCACCCATTGCTCGGCAATGGTGCCACGAGCTTCCTCAGCCATCAGCCCTTCCTCAAGCACCAATTCGGGGGCGACAGCATCCAGCACCTGTTCGAAGCGAGGCACGCCGAACGCTACGGCAAGATCAATGACCTCGATGCCTGGCTGTACAGGCAAACCAGCATCAGAGACCACGAATCTATCTTTATGACGCAAACCAGCCAGAGCCTGTGCCAGTTGTGCGTTGATAACACCATGAGTAAGCATGAATTCTCCTTATATATTCACTACGTTGTGCGATATTGTGGTATGTCGGTATAGCATGGCCCACCATCATGGTTATCGATGATGATGGGCCATGTTGCGATGGGCCTTCAATACCCAGATGAGTTATCTCATGTCGTCACTGGAAATCAGCGACATTCTCCTTGGTCACGGTCTTCACTTCAATGGACTCGGTCTTTTCGACGCTCTCGCCCTTGATGGCCTTAACCGCAGCCTCGACAGCTTTCTTACCAAGCTCCTTAGGCTGCTGTGCGATAGTGCCTACCATGGTGCCATTCGACACAGCCTTAAGACCGTCTTCAGTACCGTCAAAACCGAAGATCTTCACATCCGCACCGGCCTTGGAACCAAGTGACTGGATAGCGCCTAATGCCATTTCGTCGTTTTCGGCATAGATGCCAACGACATCAGGATTGGACTGCATCAGGTTAGTAGTCACATCCAGCGCCTCGGCACGATCGAAGTTCGCGGTCTGTTCGGCCACGACTTCAATACCGGAGTACTTCTTGATCTCCTTTTTGAAGCCGTCGCCACGATCGCGAGTAGAGGCGGCACCCGGAGTGCCCTGGAGAATGATGACCTTGCCTTTTTCTCCAACTGCTTTGGCCAGCTCATCAGCAGCCTGAGCACCACCAGCCACGTTATCGGAGGCGATGTGCGAGGTTACATCTTCACCGGTGACGGAACGGTCCACGGAGATGACCGGCAGGTTGGAAGACAGCAACGGGGCCACGGCAGGAGAAGCGGCATCAGAATCCACAGGATTGATAATCACGGCCTTGGCTCCTTGCGATTGGGCATTCTGCGCTTGATTCTGCTGAGTGGAGGAGTCGTTCTGAGCGTCGGACACCATCAAATCGACACCAAGATCTTTGGCAGCGGCCTGAGCGCCATCACGCAAATCGACAAAGAACGGGTTGTTGAGCGTGGAGACCAGAAGCGCGACCTTATCGCCGCCGCTGGAGGACGTCGAGCCGCAAGCGGCTGTACCTGCCATTAGGGTTCCTGCGCATACAATCGCGAGTGCCGCACGGAAGGTCTTCTTCATAGTGGAATTCAACATCATTGTTTCTTTCTCTTGTAGTTATTGGATAAATGGGATTGAAGATTTGGCTTGTTAGTTGAAACGCCTTTCGACGTGATCAGTGGGCATCCACCTTGCGACGCAGAGTATCAAAGCTCACCGCGAAGGCGATGACCAGACCGATAACCACCTGCTGCCAGAAGGAGGACACATTGAGAATATTGAGGCCGTTGCGGATCACAGCGAGCAGGATCGCGCCGATAAAGGTGCCAGAAATCTTGCCCTTGCCACCCGATAGGGACGCTCCACCGATAACCACGGAGGCGATGGCATCCATTTCATATCCGGAAGCAGCCTGAGGTTGAGCGGAATGCAGACGACCGGCAATAACCAGACCTGCAACAGCCGCGAAAATGCCGGACAGCACGAACACCATAATCTGGGTCTTATGCACGGAGATACCAGAGAGCCGAGAGGCTTCCATATTGCCGCCAACCGCATACATGGAACGACCAATACTGGTGAAGTTCAGAATCACGGAGGCGATGACGCCCATGATGATCATCATGACAATTGGTATCGGGATACCAAGTACCGTGCTGCCGAAGAAATTGACCATACCGGAAGTGGAAACCGGTCGCCCATCGGAAATGACCAAGGTCAAGCCACGAGCAACGGACATCATTGCCAGTGTCGCGATGAAGGAAGGCAACTTCAGGAACGCATTCGCAATACCGGAAAGCGCACCGAATACAGCACCGGTTACGAGTCCAACAACAATGGTGAGAATCGGAGGCAGCCCCATCGAAGCGCCAGTGTAGGCAACCAACATACTGGACACGGCAGCAACCGAGCCGACGGACAAGTCAATACCAGCCTCGACGATGACAAAGGTCTGGCCGAATGCCAGAATAGCGACGGTCGCAGCCTGAATACCGACATTCAACAGATTCGGCCCGGTCAAGAAGGCAGGAGTCGCGATTGACAATATGATGCATAGAATAATCAGACCTATCAATGCACCATTGCGCGATGCGAAACGCTTCACTTTGTCAAGTGTGCTGACGCTGCCGGAATCGTAACCGAGTTTTTGTTCTTTAGCGGTCATGATAGTGTTCTCCTTCATTTCTCAACGTTTGCAGTAGTGTTTTCGCTGAAGTCCTCGTTCATATGGGAAACGGCCAGCGACATGACTCTCTCTTGTGTGGCCTCACTGGCCGGCATTTCGCCGCTCAGTTTGCCGTTGCTCATCACGAGCACGCGATCGGACATGCCGAGTACTTCCGGCAGATCGGAAGATGCCATCAGCACCGCGCCACCATTGGCGGTAATCTCGTTGATCAGCTCGTAAATTTCGACTCGCGCACCAACATCAACACCTCTGGTCGGCTCATCAAGCAACAGCACCTTCACGTTCGCCATAGACCATTTGCCGAACACAATCTTCTGCTGGTTGCCACCAGACAGGGAGCCTGCAGTTTGGTCAATATTCGCCATACGGATACGCAGTTTCCTGGCGGTATCGTTTTCGCGGTCGCTTTGCCCTTTAAGATCGGCAAATCCGAATTTGGAAGTCGGCACCATAGTGGCGAGACCCAGATTGTCAGCGACCGATGCTTCAAGAATCAAACCTTGCGTGCGGCGATCTTCAGGAACCAGTCCCACCCCAGCGGCAATGGTCTTGTCAATGGAAGCTTTAGGAAGTTGAACACCATCCACAGTCACGGAACCAAAATCGTATGAGTCGGCACCGAAAACAGCACGCAGCACTTCAGTGCGGCCAGCACCGACCAGTCCCGCAAGACCAACGACTTCGCCGGCATGCACGTCAAAGGAAACATGCTCAATGGCTCCGGCACGAGTCAAATCCTTGACTTCCAGCAGCGTTTTACCTGGCTGCTGAGCGACTCGCGGATATTGGTTTTCGATGGAGCGCCCAACCATCAATCGCACCAATTCCGATTCAGGAGCTTTCGCGTCAATCGTGTCGATGTATTTGCCATCACGGAGCACCGTGACCACATCACCAACACGTGCGATTTCATCAAGGTGGTGCGAGATGAATACCATACCCACGCCTTTTGCCTTGAGCTCTCCCATGACGGCAAACAGCTGCTCGCACTCCTTGCGCGTCAAAGCCGCCGTAGGCTCATCAAGAATGAGAATCGAAGCGTCCTGCATGAGTGCTTTGGCGATTTCTACCATCTGCTGACGAGCCACGCCAAGCTCACCCATCGGCGTGGAAACATCTTCGTTAAGGCCAATCAGCTTCAGCGCCTCACGTGCCTTGCTTTTCATAGCGCTTTTATTGATAAAGCCAGCCTTAGTGGGCAGAGCACCCAAAAACAGATTTTCCATTATCGACAGCTCAGGCACCATATTGAGCTCTTGATGAATTACCGCAATACCAAGCTTGCGTGCGGCTTCCACGTTAGGAATACGCACCGTTTGGCCATCGACCTCGATATGTCCCTTATCCGGCTGATAGATACCACTCATCATTTTGATGACGGTCGACTTGCCTGCACCGTTTTCCCCAAGGAGAACATGAACCTTTCCGGGTTCCACGGTGACCGACACGTTATCGACCACAGTAGAGTTGCCGAATATTTTCGACACTCCCACCAGAGATAACCGCGTCATACGCCTCTCACTTTCGTCATTGGGCCGACGTCACTGCCGGCACAAAACCGCGACACATGTATGCGTCTTGGTCAACGCTGAATCGTCTCATCACTGAAATGATTTAACGTTTAATCACTTGCGTGATTCATAATATAGCGTTTAATCACAGGGGTCAATCAGCGTGTCGAGAGCGTTAACAATCGCGTCCTAACGCCACTACCAGCACATCAGAAACACAATATGGCACAAAAAATAGAGAAAAATATTGGCGGCGACGGACTATTGAGCCGAAACCACCACTCTGGCAACAGACCCTCGCGATAAATACACGGTGGGCACATGAATGGTACTACCACCTTGGTGCACGCCGGATTGCATGGCCTCCAACAACAGGTCGACGCCTTGACGCCCCATTTGCTCCGCCTGCTGGGAAATAACCGAGATTTTTGGCGTCATCAAGCGAAAAGGCGCAATATCGTCAAATGATATCAACGACATCTGAGCACCAAGCTCAATACCGCGATCGTGCAATAAGCCGATGATGGTGATGGCATCAGGTGAATACGCGCAGATAATGGCGGTAACGCCGCATTCAAGTAAATAATCGACAGTATGGCATCGCGATTCATACGTCGAACCACAATCCACAACAATGCCCGCGTCTCCATGCAGCAGCTCCGGAGCGGCGGTCCGGAATGCTACTTCACGTTCATTGACGCTATATGATTCCAACGAGGAATGCGCTATATACCCAATACGTCGATGTCCGAGAGCGACCAATTCCTTCATCGCCTCGCGAATGCCGGTATAAGGATCCGACACCACAAAAGGAACCGATTCAATCCCCTGTACACGTCGATCCACAAAGACCAACGGCAAATCTCGCGCGATCAACGATCTCACACCCGGGGAGTCAGATCCTTGAGGAACCACAATCGCACCGTCAATACGCTGCCCCAGCAAGTTCTTGATGAATGCATCCTGTCGTTTTACGGTTTCCGCCGACGTGCCAATGAGTGTAGAAAATCCATGCGCATACAGGCCCTCTTCCATCGACGAGACCAATTCGGCAAAATATGCGTTGCGCAAATCCGGCACCAGCAGACCAACTGTCTTGGTAGCTGACGAACGCATAGATCGTGCACGCTGATCAGGCACATAGCCCATTTCCTCAACTGTTCTCAGCACTAATTGACGAGTCTCATTGGAGAAACGGCCTTTATCGTGAAGAATCTGAGAGACAGCAGCAGCTGACACACCAGCCTGCTGGGCGACATCCTTCAATGTCACGAATGCCATATCCGTCTCCTCCTTGCGGCTTACTGCAGCGTTAGAAATGCACAGTTCAAATGTACCCTTCTTATAACCGACGCCCGCAAGGTCGTGTCATGCGTCAAACCCTTTACTGCAGACATTTTTGAATTCAAATGAATGAAGCCTCGTAGCAATACCGCATACGAGGCTTTACCCCGACCATTGACACCGTTTACTTAGCCATCCACTTCATCCATACCAAGCTTCTCCTCCAGCTCGGCCACGATCTTCGCGTGCATGTTCTCGTCAATCTTCACGGTGAACATGAACACCAATAGGCTCAGCACGATGAAGGCGAGAGGAATGTAGAATGCGAAGGTCTCGAAAGTGCGCACGTTGGCGACGGTCATGTCGGCAGCGGCAGCGGAGCCGACCATGCCAGCGGCCACGGCCACGAAGCCGACGATGCCGTTGGACAGCGCGCCCGCAATCTTGTCGAGCATCGGACGCACGGACAGGGCCACGGCTTCGTTGCACTTGCCGGTCTTAAGCTGACCATATTCAGTCGAATCGGCCAGGGAGAGAATCGCGGTCATCTGGATGAATGCGGCGGGCAGATAGAACAGAACCGGCGCCGTAATCACCACGGGCAGACTGGTCGAATCAAAAATAAACAGCACATAACCGAGTGCCATGAGTACCATGACACCGCAGAACAGGCAGCGACACGGCACGCGACGGTTGAGCGCCGGGTAAAGCGAGGTCATGACCAGTCCCACAATCACTGGAATCACGCCGGCGATGGCGAAGGCGTCCGGCAGACCGAGCACGAATTTGAACAGGTAAAACATCACGCCGTTAGCGGCCACGTTGGCCACCGCGTACAGCAGATAGCTCAGTGCCATCCACAGCAACTGTTCGTTCTGGGCGATAGCGGCGAACGCCTGCAGCGGGTTGCCGCTCTGATCCGTCTTGGAACGCAGGGTACTTTCGTTTTCCTTGGTACCGAGCGCCACAGTCCATGCGATCAGGATACCGAGCAAGGCGGTGACGATGCCGAATGCCGTCCAGCCCGACTGACTTTCGGCGCGCAATCCGGTGAACATAAAGCTGAAGGTCGTGACGATCGGCACCACGACGATGGCGATGCCGTTGTAACCAATCGAGCCGGTGAAGGTGCCAAATGCGGTGTAGATGCTACGTTCATGCGATTCGGAGGAAATGGCCGGAATCATGCCCAGTAGGAGATGTCACGCATCGATAGAACACGTCGAGCACGATGAACACCACCACGAACAGCACGATGAACCAGGTCTGGTTCACATTGACCAGCCCGAACAGACCGGTGTAGACCATGACGAGCAGCACGGCGGACACGAGGCCTCCGATGAATCGCCATGGACGGAACCGGCCGAAACGGATGTTGGTGTTGTCCACCAGATTGCCCAGCAGTGGATCAAGAAAGATTTCGGCGATACGAATCACCACGATAAGACCCGTAATCAGAGCGATGAGCTTGGTGGTAACGGCCTTGTCGACACCGGCAAACAGCATACTGGTCACTAGACGACGAAGTAGGTGCTCAGAGCGTTGTAAAATGCGGACTGGCCCAGATTGCCGAAAGCATAGGCCGCACGACGCTTCATATACTGCGCTTTGGAAGCACGATACGACTGGCTACCCTGACCACTCTGTTCAGTCGAACCAGCTTGATCGAGGAGACTGGAATTGGTCTCGGTTTCACATGGTGGATGAGATTTGCTCTCCTGCGACCGCGAAATGGACATTGGCGCACTCTACTTAGAGACATTCTTGGCGGGGTCTTCTCCGACCTTGATGGAGTGTGTATATCATTACCAAGGTATAGTAAGTTTTTTCACTTCTATTTTGTACATACCTACCGTGGAAACTGTATAACATAGACTCATAATTACTAAAATCAATGAATGAACGGCCCCGGCCCGCCTCGCCTGACAATTGCTGCAACACTAAAAAACAACGCAGCGCTGGCAGCAGACTTATGATTTGAATGCCGGATTTTATTAGATTAAGTAAATAATTTTATTACAACGCCGACGACGCAATTACCGCACCGGAACGAAACTGTCTCGGGCCACCAGCGTGGTGGAGATGAAGGTGTGATGGTGTAATTTGCGCCGGCTGGAAATGGCTTCGGCAAGCATGGTAATTGCCGTATCGGCCAGTTCATTCTGATCGATGTACTGGCCAAGGTCGGTGACGCGTACTACACAATCGATTGATTGTTAATGCTGATGACGCCGGTATCGCGCGACACCAGTACACCCGCGGAGATGAACGCCTGTAATACGCCGACCGCAATCAAATCGGCAGCCACAATAAATGCATCCGGCATATTATTTCGGTGATCGTTCACCGCCTACTCTCCCAACATACGGCCCGCGTCAACGGTGAACGCGCCATGAGTATAAATCAGACCCTTGGAATCCAGCTCAAGGCGTTCGGCCCAGTTGCGGAATGCAGTCAAACGGTTATCTTCCGGATACTCATGCAATCCCATGGAAAAACCGATGCCACCAATGTATCCAATACGGCGTTTACCAGCCGTCAACAATTCATCCAAAGCATCAAGAGCAATCTGCCCCAAATCCGGCTGCACCGAGTCGAATGGGCTTGGCGCAGAATTGATATCGATGAACACGCCATACGGCAATGCTTGGTGAAGTTTCATAAGCTCGTCAGTAGACAGCACCGAGGGGCCGATGGAAATGAATCCGTCAAAGTCGCCTGCACAGTCAATCAAGTCATCAATATGGGAAAACGTCGTCAGCTTCATGTGCTGATTGTGTGCATTGCCGTCGAGCACGTCACGAAACTCATCAAAATAAGCGTCCGCAAGTTCCTCTTGACGAGTGGCATTGTCCAATACGGTCACTCGGCGCGGCAAAGAGATGTGACGAGAGCCGGCGGTATAGCCAAGCCATTCACTGACTTCGATAATGCGGCGGCGAGCCTCTTCCTTGACCGACAACGTCGGGTCGCCATTCAATAACCGGGATACCACTGCCTGCGAAAATCCGGACTTCTATGCGATTCCCTTCACCGTGACCATGACAGCATCCCCCAATGCAAACGTTACGTAGTACTTCAGTAAATTACTTTACTACTTAGCGTAACGCGCGAGACCCGCAACCGGAATACACCGGTCACGGGCTTTGCGATATCAATATCACATCAGCAGACGATATGACCTGATGTCAGTTCTCGTCTTCGGCGACGCGGGAGCGGCTGTAGATCATCTTCATCGAGCAGATGAAGATAACCATCGCACCTAGGACGATGATGCCGCCGACCATGAAGACGTTAGCATAGGTCGAGGCCGGACCGGATTCGGTGCCGAACAGCGAGCCACCGCTCATCGCGCCATTGGCCATGAGCTGGCCGAAGATCGCGACACCGACCGAACCGGTGATGGCCTGCATCAGATCGTTGAAGCCCAATGCACGTCCGGATTCCTCGGCCTCCACGGTCAGCGTTGCGGTATCCACAATCGGCTGGTAGAAGAACGAGGTGCCGAAGTAGTAGATGCACGGCGCCACGGCAAGAGCCCAGATCTGGCCCATCGGAATCAGGAACGCAACGGCGATCAGGCCACCGCCCATGCAGGCGAGCGCCAGAATGATGGAGGCCTTGCGGCCGATCTTCTGGATGATCGGGCCAGCGGCGAAGCCCATGATGGCGGCGAGGATGATCGACCACACCAGCAGGTTGGAGACCTGGGAGGAGTCGATGCCGTACACGTTCAGGCCGATGGCGTTGCAGCCGGCGTTCAGGGTGTAGCTGAAGAAGTAGCCGACAAAGATGACGATCATGGTCATCGCGAAGGCCGGGTTGGTGAGCATCTTCGGGGTGATGAACGGATCCGCGGCCTTGTTGATGTAGACCACGAAGGCCACGCCGGTGACCAGCACCGCGATACCCCAGAAGATGGTCATGTCGGTGAAGAACATGGTCACCGAGCCGGCGAACAGGCCAATGAGCGTGAAGCCGATCACGTCGATGCGCGCGCCCTTGGCATGCTCGTCAGGCAGGTTCTTGGCCAGGATCGGGATGAAGAACACCGCGATGATGCCGATACCGAAGAGGATGCGCCAATCGACAAGGGTCATGTAGCCGGCGAGGAAGACGCCCAGAGCCGCGGCGATACGGAACACGGCGACGAACACGCCGTACCAGATGACTCGCTTCTTCTTCTCGATGTACTTGGAGACAAGCACCAGGAAGATGGAGCCGGAGACCTGCCAGCCTGCGGACTGCACGGTACGGGCGGCGATGACGATCCAGATGCTCAGGTCGCCGAAGCAGCCGAGGATCGAACCGAGCACGAACACAATCGTGCCGAGAATCATCATCTTCTTCAGGGACACGAAGTCGCCGAGAGAACCGTAGATCACGCACACGATGCCGAGCACGATGCCCGGAATCGAGGTGATCAGCGGGGCGAGGTTGGCCTGACCGAGCTGGTCGCCGATGTTCACATAGATCATGCCGAAAGCCTGCTGCTGCAGCACGCCCATGGTGAAGATGATCAGTACGATCGGGATGGCGATCTTTGCCATCTTGTTCATACGGGCAAACTCTTCGGTGCCCTCCTCAGGCACCGGGATACCGTTCGCCTTCTCCTTGACAGCGGTTTCTGCCATGGTGGTTCCTTTCTATTGGTTTGAGTTTGGTGGAATGCCTTATGCGCGAGCGCAAGGAGTAAAAACAGCTACCTCCTCTCGCATGGGAATCGACGGCGCCGCGCCTCTTCTGGATACCGCGAGGGCCGAGGCCTTCGCGGCGGAATCAAGTGCATGGGCGATGGGTTCGCCAGACATCAGGTCGGCAAGGAGATAACCGGTGAAGGTGTCGCCGGCCGCCGTGGTGTCAACCGTGTCGACGAGATAAGCGGACTGCGTGACGACGTGGTCCCCACGCAAATACATCGAACCGCGCTCGCCGAAGGTGAGGACTATATCCGCCTGGGAGAAACGCGCACGCATCGCACGGATCAGCGTCTCCCCGTCTTCTTCGGCCCCGGTGAGCATCGCCGCCTCGCCCTCATTGAGTACAAAACAGCCGATGGCATCAAGATCGACTTCGTCGAGCCGCGAGTCAGCCGGCGAGGGATTGAGCACGATGAACATGCCGCGGGCCTTGGCGCGGGACACGATATAGGGCAGTTCGCTGATTTCGTTCTGCAGCAGCAGCCAATCGCCCTTCCCATACCCGTCAAGCACCTGATCGACGAAATCACGGTCGATGGCACGGTTCGCGCCGGGGTACAGCACAATGCAGTTGTCGCCGCTGGCATCGTTTTGGATGATGGCGTTGCCGCTGCGCACATCATCGCGCACTACCACCGAGGTCACGCCCACCGCGCAGGATTCGAGCAGGTCGCGCAGGAACATGCCGTCCCGTCCTACCTGGCCGGCATGGTGCACATCGGCGCCGGCACGAGCCAATGCGATCGATTGATTCAGTCCCTTGCCTCCGGGGAACACATCAAGCGCATGCGAGGTGATGGTCTGGCCTTTGGCCGCAAAATGATCCACCCCGTACACATAGTCGATGTTCAGCGAGCCGAAATTCAGTATGCGCATCAGGACTCCTTTCCCATGACGGGACCGGTGAGAGCCAGTTCGTAGATGCGACGGCAATCGTCGCGATCAAGGCGGGCAATGGATCCGATGGTGGTGTCCGGCCCGTAGAAATCGATGTTGTCCAACATGCGTTCGATGCCGTCGCTCGGCAGATCGAAGTCCTTGAAGGAAACAGGCATGCCGAGCGAGCGGAAGAACGATTCCGTTGCGGCGATGCCACGCCGGGCCAGTTCGGTTTCGTTCATCGAGCCGGGCCTGGTGCCGAATACCTCAGTGGCGTATCGCGCGAAACGGAACGGGGCCTTCTCGCTGGCCACGCGCATCCAAGATCCCATGATGATTGACAGGGTGGCCCCGTGAGGGGTGTCGTATAGCGCGCTCAGCTCGTTGGCAATCAGGTGGGTGGACCAGTCCTGTTCACGACCCACGCCGAGGGTGTTGTTCTGCGCGATGGTGGAGATCCACATGATTTGCGCTCGTAAGTCGTAATCGGCAAGGTCGGCCAACGATTTCGGACCGACATCGACCAAGGTGCGCAATGCGCCTTCGGCCATACGGTCGATCACGCCGATCTCGTTGTCGACGCTGAAATACCGTTCGCAGATGTGGGAGAACATGTCCACAATGCCGCAGGCAGTGGGGAACGCCGGCACCGTGACGCTGAGTTCGGGGTTCATGAACGCGAATGCCGGCCGGAGCACTGGTTCGCTCAGCGTGAGCTTGGAATGCTCATGCTCATTGTTGATGACGGCGACCTGGCTGGATTCGCTGCCCGATGCCGGGCATGTCAGTACCACCGCGACGGGAAGGGTGCGCTCTACCGGCACTTTGCCGGTGAAATAATCCCATACGTCACGCTCTCCGGCGGCTCCCAGCGCGATTGCCTTGGCCGAATCGATGACGCTGCCTCCGCCGATGGCCACAACGGCGTCGACATTGCGGGCTTTGGCGATGGCGATGCCTTCACGCACCAGCGTCAGTCGGGGATTCGGCTTCACGCCGCCAAGCTCCGTATAGGAAATGCCGGCCCGTCCAAGGCTACGGCGCACGGCATCTAGCAAGCCGCCGGTTTCCAGATATGCTCCGCCATCATGATGGATGAGCACGCGGGAAACGCCCTTTGCGCCCAGTTCGTCTCCCACTTTGGTTTCGGCGTCGCGCCCGAAAACGAAGGTGGTTCCGATGCATATGGTGAAATCCCTCATATCATGCTCCTTGCGTGTATGACGGTGTCCGTCATGATGTCGTTGAGGTCCGCGATGTCGCGCGCCACATATGCGGGGTTTCTGCTGAGCAACGCGATTTCGTCGCCATCCCCGTATGTGACCGCTATGCAGGAGATGCCGTTGGTCCGGGCAGCTTCGATGTCGCTGAAGGTGTCTCCCACATAGAGGCATTGTCTCGGCGCGATGCCATGCCGTCGAACGATTTCGGCTATCATTTCGACCTTCGTCGCCTCACGGCCGGGTATGGAATCAGGGCAGATCCAATCGTCGAACAGGTTCGCCCAGCCTTTGCTGCCGAGTACGCGCCTCAATGCGCCCTCCGGCTTGTTGGTGACGATGATATTGCGTACGCCATGTCCCTTCAGCTCATTCAGCATGCTCTGAATGCCCGGATAGAGTCTGGTGCGCGAAAAATCATTGAGCGTGCGGTAGTGTACGCGTACATCCTCATCAAATGTCTCCAGATACGCCTCCCCGGGATAGGGGATCACGTGCCGCATGATCTCATCCATCGGATCGGCCAGATTGGCGTCATCGCGCATGTACAGGTCATCGATCGCCCCGCCCGCACGACGCGCGGCGTACGTCAGGGAATTCCACACGTCGCTGCCGGTGTCGGCAAGGGTGCCATCGAAATCCCATAACAGGCATCGGTACTCCATTGGACTGCTCCTTTCGTTCATTCGCATGGCGGTGGTCGATGATTGGAAGCGAGATACCGCCGGCCGGCCAGAAGGGGTTGGAGTCGCCGGCCGGCGGTGGAGGGGGGTTGTTCAGGGGCAAGACTCAGTCGTAGTTTTCGAGGGTGCTGTTCAGTAGGTCGACGAATCCGGGGAAGTCGAGTTCCAGCGCGGCTTCCGCATTCGGCTCTTCGCCGCGGTAGCCCATCGTCGGCGTGCGTTCAAGATCCACGGCAGGCACGGTACCGCGCAGATGACGGTAGTCGCACACGGTCATACCGCGGGTAAGTGCGCCGTGCAGCTCGATATCGATATGCATCGGGACCGCAGTGATCAGCGACGGGTCGATAACCCATGCCACCGCGCATGCGTCGTGCATGGTGGCGCCCGTCAGCTCGGACTCCTCCTCGCATGCGCCGATGAAGAAATCGGTCAGATCGGCGGCCAGGTTCGCGGCCTTGGTGCCGATCTCACGGAACTTGGCTACGTGCTTGGCGGTCAGCTCGCATTGACGGGTCAGGTTGATGCCAGTCATCTTGACGTGCATACCGGAGTTGAACACGCGCGATGCCGCCTCGGGGTCGACGAAGATGTTGAATTCGGCGGCAGGGGTCCAGTTGCCGTAGGTGACGGACCCGCCCATGATGCACAGCTCCTTGACCCGTTCCACGATGCGCGGCTCACGGTTGATGGCGGAGGCGATGTTGGTCAGCGGACCGGTGGCGATCAGCGTCACGTCATCCGTGCTCATTACGGTGTCGACGATGAAGTCGACCGCATGCTTGTTCTGTGCGACGTGCGTCGGCTCCGGCAGCACGGGACCGTCCAAACCAGTCTCGCCGTGGAACTGCGGTGCGGTGACCAGCGGTGCGACCATCGGGCAGCTGTGCCCCGGATATACGCCGATGCGGTCCGCCGCGCCAAGGACCTCAAGCACCTTGATGGCATTGCGTGTCACGTTCTCCAGTGTGCAGTTGCCGCCAATGGTCGTGATACCCAGCACGTCGAGGTGCTGCACGGCGAGCATGATGCCGAACGCGTCATCGTGTCCGGGATCGCAGTCAAGGATGACCTTCTTCTTGTTTTCCATAGGGATACCTCCGTTGGTTGTGTTCTTTGGATTGGTCGATATTCGGGCATGGCGTTCAGCCGGTTTGCCCGGCGAGGAACTCGTGCAGCTGTGCAGCGTCCGGCGAGGAACGTGCCCCGCGACGGGCCACTTTGTATGCGGAGACGGCATTGCCCTCTCGCAATGATTCGGCGAGGGAGGCTCCGGCGAGTCTGGCAGCGATGAAACCGGCGTTATAGACGTCCCCCGCTCCGATGGTGTCTTCGACGTTCACCCGGAACGCCGGGCTTTCCGTCAGGCCGTCTTGCGTAAGACCGATCGATCCTCGGGCGCCGTCCCGGACGATGACGGTCCGGCCGTCCACCGCATAGGCCGTGGCGTTGCCCATCATGTCGTCGTCGCCTAAATAGGCGAACTCGTCCGGCCCTGATCCCAGCAGATAATCGACATTCGGAATAATGCGTTCGAGTGCAGCCGCGAAATCGGGGTCGAGCACGCCGTCGTCCACACGCAGGTTCAGGTCGAAAGATGTAGGGACTCCGGCATCGTGGGCCTGTTCGAAGATGCGGACGATCGTCTCCCTGGCGCTGGTGTCGTAGGTCAGGCACATGCCCGAGGAGTGGACCCAATCCGCCTCACGAATCATGCGCATCGGCACAAGGTTTTCGTCGAGCACCTTGAACGATTGCCGTTCGCGAGGCCATCCCCACAGGTACCTCTCCCCGCGGTCGTCCACGAAAGCGAATACGCCGACCGTGCTCAGGGTCGAATCCGCAACCAGCCCGGTCACGTCCACGCCCGCATCCTTGAAGTCCTGCATGACGAAACGCCCGTACTGATCATCTCCCACGGTGCCCACGAACGATACATCCAGGCCGAGCTTCGCCAACGCCACGGCCGTGTTCGCCGAGGTTCCTCCTCCCTGGATGCCGATCTGCGGATACTCGACCTGCGTGCGCTCCTCGTTGAGAAAACGCGGATAGGGCACGATGACATCCACATTGGCATCGCCGACGACAACGACCTTAGGCATCTTTGGCCGCCTTGATAAAAGCCTCGACCTTGGCCGGGTCCTTGCACCGATCCGTATCGGCGCGATCATCGTCGTAATTGGTCAGGGAGAACGAGTCGACGCCATACGGGTGCGTGGCGTAGATCGCCTCGGCCACATTGGAGGCGTCCAGACCGCCGGCGATGATGCACGGCACGTCGGTGGCCTCGATGATGGCCCGGTCGATGGCCCGGTCATGGGTCAGGCCGGTCGCTCCGATGTCTCCGGCAGCAGGTGCTTTGGTGTCGATGAGGAAGAAGTCGGAAACCGGCTCATAGTCCTTCACATACTGCATGACCTTCTGTTCGTCGAGAGGCACTCCGGCTAGCACCGGGATGGCCTGCATGATCTTCAGTTCGGGGAACCGGCTCTTAAGTTCCGCCACTTCGGCCGGGCTGATGCCTTCGATGTCGCCGGACAGGTGCAGCACGTCGGGCATGGCTTCGCGCAGGTTCTCGCTGATTTCGTCGATGTCTTCGGCGACGGTCAGGCCTATGCGCACGGCTTGTGGTTGCACGCCTTCGAAGATTTCCCTGGCCCGCTCGCAATCGAGCTGACCGGGCGTCCGCTTGATTTTGCCGTAGGAGACGCCGATATGTTCGCCGCCCATGTCGATTACCATGCGAGCGTCCTCGACATTCCTTATTCCATAGATTTGAGCAATGACATCAGCCACGATGGTTCCTTTCCTGAGCAATGGCGTTGATGAACGCGGGGACGGAGAATACCGTCTCCTTGAGGCCCGCACCCTGAGCCACTCGGGTGACGGGCGGCGGCGTCACGAAGGAACGCCGAAGTGTGTCGGTCTGGGCAAACACCTCGCGGGCCTGGCCGTCGAGCAGCACGCGGCCGTGGTACATCACGATGACACGGGAGAAGTTCGCGGTGACGAATTTCATGTCGTGCGAAATCGTGATGCAGAGTCTGCCTTGTGCTTTCAGACGTTCGATGATGCGTGCAAGGCGGGCGTTGCCCGACGCATCCTGGCCGCACGTTGGCTCGTCGAAAATCACCACGGATGGGTCCATCATGATGACGGCACCGATTGTGCAGAATTTCTTCTCGGTGGGCGTCAGGTCGAATGGGTGCACGTCGAGCTTTTTGGTGAGGCCTACCAGCTCAGCGATGCTGTCCACGCGATGCGCGATGTCCTGATCGCTCATGCCGATCTGGCGCGGACCGAATTCGAATTCCTTGCGGACGCTTTCCAGAAACAGCTGATCGTCGGGATTCTGAAAGACATAGCCCACGCTGCGAGACCATTCGGCGGTGCTGCGCTCATTGACGTCAATGCCATCGATCAGCACTTTGCCTCCGGTGGGGCGCAGAATGCCGTTGAAATGCTTGACCAGCGTGGTCTTCCCTGCACCGTTCTGTCCTATGATCGCCACCGGCTCGTTGCCGTCAAGCGTCAAGTCCACTCTGTCAAGGGCCTTGTCCCCTCCGGGATAGGCGTGCTCCAGTGCTTGCAACTCGATTTTCATGAGAGCGCCTCCTTGGCCATGCGGATGGCCGGCTCCTCGGTAATGGCAATCGGGCCACCGAGCGCACGGGTGATCTTCACGTAATCGGGCACTTCCACGCCATGCTCTTCGATCGCCGGATCGGAGAACACCTCCATCGGAGAGCCAAGGGCCACGACTTCGCCTCGCTCGAGCACCATGACGGTATCCGCGTATCGTGCCACTCGCTCCATGTCATGGTCGACCATGATGACGGTGACACCGTCCGCATTGAGCTGTTTGACGATGTCGAAAATCTCCTCGCTGCCCATCGGGTCGAGCTGCGTGGTGCACTCGTCAAGCACCAGAATGCGCGGTTCCATGATGAAAGTGGATCCGAAAGCCACACGCTGCACCTGTCCACCCGACAGTTCCAGCGGGTTCTTGTCTAGGATGTGGTCGATGCGCATCAATTTCGCCACAGCTTCGACGCGGTCGATCATCTGCGCTCTGGGCACACCGTGGTTGCCTAATCCGTAGGCCAGCTCTTCGGCGACGGTCCCGGCGGTGTAGGACAGCTGGTTGAACGGGTTCTGAAACACCAGGCCGATGGTCTTCGACAGTTCGGCGATGGTCGAATCGGCGACATCGGTCCCGTCAATTAGGATGTGTCCAGCCCTCGCCCCCACGAAATAGTGCGGGATCAGGCCGACGAGCGCGTTGCATAACGTGGATTTGCCTGCCCCATTCGCGCCGATGATGGTGAAGAAGCTGCCTTCCTCGACCTGGAAGTCCACGTGTTTGACGGCCCGACGCTTGGTGTCGCGGTACTTGAAGGAGAAATCCTTGACCTCTACTATCGGACTCATTCACTTGCCTCCCCACGAGACCGGCGACGGAATCACACCGATGCGGATGCATACGGAAACGGCGACCACGGCGATCAGAAACAGGACGAAGATCCAATTGAGTACCTTGTCGGCGGCATTCCAGCTGACCTTGACATAACTGGTCTGCTTCACTCCAGTAATGCCGAAGCCGCGGGTCTCCAGGGTCATACCCCGCTCCTGGGCGTCGGTCAGCGATGACATGACAACCGGACCAAGCAACGGGATATACGCCTTGATGCGGGCGATGACCCCACCCGATGCATCAAGTCCGCGAGCGGATTGCGCCTCCTGAATCACCGCCATACGTCGTTGCATCTGCGGCACGACATTCAGGCTGGCGAGCACCAGATATCCGGCCTTGGCGCTGAACCCCACCGAAGTGAGCGCGGATACCATAGCACCGACATAGGTGGTTTTGTTCATGATGTAGAAGCTGCCAAGAAACACCAGCAGGCTCACCACCACTTTAGCCGCATACAGCACGCCTTCGAGCCCCAGTTGCGCGAAGCCAAAATCCAGTAATGCGGTACGGTTCTTGGGACTGTACAGCCCTTGGATGAACATGAGCATCACAGTGACGGGGATGCCGAAACCGAACATTATCTTGGCGAAATCACGCTGTATATGAGCCAAGAACGAGACCACAAACAGCAACACCACGAGTATCAGACCAAGCGTGAAGTCAGGCCATGCCAATGCGGACAGACCCAAGGCGAACACGGCCGCTATCTTGGTGATCGGATTCAGTTTCCCAATTACGGTGTCATTGATGACCGGCATATGCGACGACATGTCTTACTCGTCTTCTTCTTCGTCATCATCACTCAGCGCATCATTGTCCGAGCCGCCCATGGAGTCGGCCGCATACTGGCTGAGAAAGCGACGGGGAATCTTCTGCACGATCACCCATGCGATGGCGACAGTGATGCCCTTGTCGAGGAGGTTCTCGATCAGCGACGAGGAGATTACCGAGGCGAGAATGTCTTTCATGGCCACGACCAGCGTTGCCGTCAGCACCGATGTACCGTTGACGCCGGTGGCACCGCCGTATACGAATGTGGTGATCAGCGATGCGGAGATCGCATTGACGAGCGTGCACACCAGCCAGATGACCACGACGCCCCACTTCTTGCGGAACAGTCCGGCCTTGACCATATAGCCGACGACCAAACCGCACAATACCGACACCGCCGCATAGGGAAGATAGACCGGGTTGGTCACCAGTGCCAGGAAAAGATTGGTCAGCAGGCCGGTCAGGGCCGCGACCCATGGTCCAGACAGGCATGCGACGACGATGGTGCCAATCATGTCGAGGAACAGCGGCAGCTTGAGTGCGGAGCACAGAGTTCCGCCAATGAGATTGATTCCAACCGCGATCGGAATCAGCACCAGGGACTTTGTGGAGAATTGCGCCTTGATCCCTTCCCAGAACGACAGCTTCCTTGCCATGCTGGCCCTCCTTTATTTTCCAACCCTCGGTTTTCCGCAGTGTGCAATCTGCATTGTTTGTCTTGCGGAATCTTAGGAAATTATTTTCCTAAACTGTTTTCTTGAGATAAGATTATAGGACGTCAACGTCAGTGTCAACACGGCGGGTCGAGGGTCAAGCAACCTGGACCGAACGGCCCACAATGGCGACGCAGCAAGGAACAGAACGCTACGCCCTTGTACACTGATACAGAGGAAAACAGGCAGGAGGGGAGACATGAACATCAGGGACATCGCACGCATCGCGGGCGTCTCCACCTCGACGGTCTCCAAAATCGTCAATGGCAAGGATTCCAGTATCAGCGAGGAAACCCGCAAGAAGGTCCTGACGATCGTCAAGGAATATCATTACAAGCCATATGCCTCCGCCTCACAGCGCACGCGTAGCTACACCATCGGAGTGCTGCTGCGCTCCCCCATCTCCTTCGATAGCACGCTGGACGGCATCATCCAGGCCGCCCAGAACGCCGGATACGCAACCGATGCCTACAACAGCTATTCCGATCCGGAACGCGAGCTCAAAAACATCGCAGCGATACGCGGCCGCAACGTCGACGGCGTCATCTGGGAACCGGCCACTCCGGACAGCCTCGCCTATGCCTCGCAATTCCCCGAAGGCACCCCACTGCTGACCATAGGACCCAACGGCGGCGACCAGTCACTGCTACTGCCTTATAAAGAAGCGGCCTACAAACTGACCAACGAGCTCATCGAACGGGGGCACCAACACATCGTCTGTCTAATGACCAAGGGACGCCGCACGCAGGATTTTCTCGAAGGCTTTCGCTCCTGCCTGTTCTATCATCAGCTGCCTTATAGCGACGATCTGGTCTACTACGACCTCAACGACTCGCTGCCCGGCAAAATCGGAAGCCGGGACATCACCGGATTTGTCTCCTCGCATTACCGGCGAGCACTCGAGTTCACGCAGATGATCAGCCCCCTGCATTACCGGCTTCCAGAGGATGCTTCACTTGTCTCCATCAAAAACGACACCGCCGAAGCGCTGGCCTATCCCGGCAACGCGGAAATATCTACCTACACCATCCGCAACTCCGACTTCGGCGCCTACCTCTGCGAGAAGCTCATTGCGCGGATAGAGCACGACAAAGAGCAGCATCCCTCGTTCGTACAGGATTTTCATCTCGGCAACACCAGCACCATCGCAGCCCCGCCCACTTCCGCCGTCAAACATGTGTTGGTCGTCGGCAGCATCAATATTGACCACTATCTGTCAGTGCCGCGGCTACCGCATATCGGAGGTACGGTATCCACCAAATCGGCGGCGCGCTACCCCGGAGGCAAAGGGGTCAATCAGGCGATCGGCGCAGCCAAGCTCGGGCACCGCGTTACCCTTATCGGCAATGTCGGCGTCGACAATGGGTCCGATTACATCTTCAAGGCGATGGAACAGCATGGGGTCAATACGGCCGGTGTGCGACGCTGCGCCGGAGAGGACACCGGCTCATCGTTCATATTCCTCGACCCCAACGGCGAATCGATCATCGCGATTCTCTCCGGAGCCAACGCGTCGCTCACCCCGGATGACATCACCTCCAACGAACGCCTGTTCGACAATGCCGGATACTGCCTGATACAGACCGAAATACCGTTGGAATCAGCCAAAGTCACTGCGATCATCGCCCGACGGCACCATGCCAAAACCATTATCAAACCCTCGTCATGCGACTATCTGCCCGACTCCATCGTCGCCAATGCCGACATTCTCGTGCCAAACGAGCACGAACTGGCGATCATCGAAACTGAGGGAAAAACAATGGAGGATAAGGCCGCGCATCTTCTCGAACGTGGCGCGGGCTGCGTCATCGTCACCCAAGGAGAACACGGCTGCTACCTGCGCGGCCAGAATGTTGAGTGCCACTATCCGGCCGCTGACTTCACCCCCGTAGACAGCACCGGAGCTGGCGACGCGTTCATCAGCGCGCTCGCCTCGTATCTGATGTACGGATACACCGTGCGGCAGGCGGTCGAAATCGCCACCTATGCCGCCGGATACTCAATCACCCGCAAAGGCGTCATACCCTCGCTTATCGACCGGCTCTCGCTGGACGCCTACGTCCATCACAGCGAACAGTAGCGGCACGGGTATCTGTCTTAAGGCAGTTTCCACCACAGACAATTAAGGGGAACCGCATCTAGTCTGCGGCTCCCCTCAGTCAGCTTCGCTGGCAGCTCCCCTCAGAGAGGGGAGCCAAAAAGCACTACTCCAGTTCCACCGCGCCGGTGTACAGCTGGTAGTACTCGCCCTTCTGCGCGATCAGCTCGTCATGCGAGCCACGCTCGATGATGTTGCCATGGTCGAGCACCATGATCACGTCGGAGTTGCGCACGGTGGACAGACGGTGGGCGATGACGAAGACCGTACGGCCCTTCATCAGGTTATCCATGCCGGCCTGCACGACCTCCTCGGTACGGGTATCGATGGAAGACGTGGCCTCATCGAGAATCAGCGCGGGCGGATCGGCCACCGCCGCACGGGCAATGGAAATCAGCTGGCGCTGGCCTTGGGACAGACCGGAACCGTCGCCTTCGAGCACTGTGTTGTAGCCCTTGGGCAGCATGCGAATGAAGCTATCCGCATTAACCAGACGAGCGGCCTCGATACATTCCTCATCGGTGGCGTTCAGACGGCCGTAGCGGATGTTGTCCATCACGGTACCGGTGAACAGGTTCACGTCCTGCAGCACGATGCCCAAAGACCTGCGCAAATCAGGCTTCTTGATGCCGGCCACGGAGATGCCGTCATAAAGAATCTGGCCGTGCTGAATGTCGTAGAACTGGTTGATGAGGTTGGTCACGGTGGTCTTGCCGGCACCGGTGGCGCCGACGAGCGCGATCTTCTGGCCGGGCTTGGCGAACCAGGTGATGTCGTGCAGCACCGGCTTGTCCGGGTTATAGCCGAAGGTCACGTTGGTGAAGCGCACGTCGCCGCGCAGCAGGGTCAGTCGGCCGTCGGGCGAGGTGATCGCCTGCTCCTTGGCCTTCATCGCCACTTCACGGGCCGAACCCTTGAGCTTTTCTGCGGCCTTCAGAGACCTCGTGCCATCGTCGCCGACCTCACGCTTCCATGCCCAGTGGCCGGTCTCATGGTCCACCTCGGTCATGGTGCGTCCGTCCTCGCCCAGTTCCACGTTGACGAGCGTCACAGTACCCTTGTCTTCCTCGATGGGCTCATCCATCAGCTTGAAGATACGGGAGGCGCCGGCGAGCGCCATCATTACCATGGTCAGCTGCTGGGAGACCTGGCCGATCGGGTTGATGAACGAGCGGGACAGGGTCAGCAGGGAGACGAGCGTGCCGAGGGTGAGCGGCTTGACACCGGTCAGACCGATGTCGTTGACGCCGGCCAGCGAGACGGCGGCACCGACGATGGCAAGCAGGATGTGGAGCAGGTAGCCCATGTTGCCGACGACCGGCATGGTCACGTTGCCCCAGGTGTTCGCTTCGGCGGACGCCTCGAAGAGTTCCTCGTTCTTCTCGTCGAAGGTCTTCTGGATGGCGTCTTCATGGTTGAAGACCTTGATGACCTTCTGGCCGTTGACGGATTCCTCCACGAAGGCGTTCACGTCGCCGATCCACTGCTGCTGCTTGACAAAGTAGCGGCCGGAGCGGCTCACGATCTTGCGCACGATGAAGTAGAGCAGAACGGTGAACACGATTACGAACGCAGTGAATGGAATGGACAGCCACAGCATGGACAGCAGCGCCGCGACCGCGGAGATAATCGAGGAGAACATCTGCGGGAACGACTGCGAGATGGCCTGGCGCAGCGTATCGGTGTCGTTGGTGTAGTGGCTCATGATGTCGCCGTGCTCGTGGCTGTCGAAGTAGCGGATCGGCAGCTTCTGCTGGTGGGCGAACATATCGTCACGAATCTTCTTGAGCGTGCCCTGCTCGACGGTGACGATCAGCCACTGCCAAGCCCAGGATGCCACGATGCCGGCCACATACAGGCAGCCCATCAAAGTGATGGCGCGTAGCAGCGGCGCCCAGTCGGGGTTCGACTCCCCCACCATCGGCAGGATGTAGGTGTCAATCAGCGATTGGAGAAACAGCGCGGATCCGGCCTGCGCGGCGGCACCGACCAAAATGCACACTACGATGGCGACGACGCGCCACTTGTACTGGAAGATGTAGCTGAAGATGCGCTTGATGGTTCCGGGGTCGGCTTTGCCCATGTCAGGCTTGCGATTCTTGAAACTCTGGTCATTGCTCATCGTGCTTCTCCTTCCTTGGTATCGGCTGCATTGGTATCAGCTGCGCTGGTATCGGCCGTGGGCATGGTCACTGTCACCGCCACGGTTTCGGACGGCTCAACGGTAGATGACTCAGCAGCCTGTTCCGCAGCGGCCAGTTCTTCGGGCTTGGCCTGGTTCTTGGTCTGGGATTCGTAGATGGAACGGTATTCGTCACAGGTGGCGAGCAGCTCGTCGTGCGTGCCGGATGCCATGATGCGACCGGAATCCATCACCAGAATCATGTCGGATTCCTGCACGGAGGCCACACGCTGGGCGATGATGATCTTCGTGGTATCCGGTATCTCGTTGTGGAATGCGGCGCGAATCAGCTTGTCCGTTTTGGTATCGACGGCACTGGTCGAATCGTCGAGAATCAGAATCTTCGGCTTCTTCAGCAGCGCACGGGCGATGCACAGGCGCTGACGCTGGCCACCGGAAACGTTAGTGCCGCCCTGTTCGATGTACGTGTCGTACTTATCGGGGAATTCCTGAACGAATCCGTCAGCCTGCGCGAGCTGCGCGGCGTGACGAATCTCCTCGTCGGTGGCATCCGGGTTGCCCCAGCGCAGGTTCTCGGCGATGGTGCCGGAGAACAGCACGTTCTTCTGCAATACCATGGCCACCTGGTCGCGCAACGCCTCGATGTCGTAGTCGCGCACGTCCACGCCGCCGACCTTGAGCGAGCCAGAGCTTACGTCGTAGAGTCGCGGCACCAGCTGCACCAAAGACGACTTTGCCGAACCAGTGCCGCCGACGATGCCGATGGTCATGCCGGAGCGAATCTTCAGGTTGATATCGTCCAACACGGGCTTTTCGGAACTGTCGGAGTAGCGGAAACTGACGTGGTCGAACTCGATGGAGCCATCAGCCATATCGGTCACCGGCTGTGCCGGGTTCTGCACCGTGCTTTCCTCCTGCAGTACCTGGCAGATTCGCTCGGCGGAAGCCTGGGAGATGATGACCATGACGAAAATCATGGACAGCATCATCATGGCCATGAGAATCTGCATGGCATAGGTAACCAGCGAGGTCAGCTCGCCGGTGGACAGGCCCAACGCCGCATTGTTGCCGGAAGCGACGATCTGCTGCGCGCCCATCCATGCGATGAGAATCATCGAGGCGTAGACGCACACCATCATGATCGGCATGTTGAAGCTCATGATGCGCTCGGCCTTGGTGAAGTCCTTGAAGATGCGCTGGGAGATGCGGCCGAACTTGGAGACCTCGAAGGATTCGCGGTTATAGGACTTGACCACGCGGATGCCCTGCAGGTTCTCGTCGACCACGTTGTTCAACGCATCGTAGGTGTGGAACACACGCTCGAACACCGGATGCACGAGCACGACCAGACCGCACAGGCCGATGGCCAGAATCGGGATGCAGGCCAGGAACACCATGGAAATCGACGGGGAGATACGGAACGAGAACAGCCAGGCTACGACCACCATAATCGGGGCACGCACGCCCAGACGAATGATCATCATGTAGGCGTTCTGCAGGTTCGTCACGTCGGTGGTCAGTCGGGTCACGATCGAACCGGTGGAGAACCGGTCGATATTGGTGAAGCTGAAGCCCTGCACCTTCTCGAACTGGTCCTTGCGCAGGTTCTTGGCGAAGCCCGCGCCGGCCACGGCCGCGTACTTTCCGGACAGGAAGCCGGCACCCAGCGAAACCATGGCGCAAATCAGCAGAATCACGCCGAACTTGACGGTGGCCGGCATGCTGCCGCCGGTGATGCCTTCATCAATCAGCGAGGCCATGATTGTTGGAATCAGGATTTCCAGAATACCTTCGACCGCCACGAACACCGGAGCCAGGATGCTGGCTTTCTTGTATTCACGAATCGAATGACCCAGCGTGCGCAGTACATGTTTGGGCTTGTCCGGCTCGACGGCTTTGCGCACCTGCGCGATTGCCTCTGCGGTATCGCTCATTCGTTCTCCTCCTTCGTGTTAGCAACCTCCGCTCCGTCTTGATCGGGAGCCATCACCACAGGTGACTGAGGGAGTGTTTGATGTTCAAATTCATGTTGTGCGCGGTCGATATTCGCGCGCATGCGACTGACGTAGTCACGTAGGGCTGCTTTCTCGCTTTCGGAGAAACCCTCCACCAGCAGCCGTTCGACCCGCTCGCCGTTCGCTTTGAGATCGGCGACGATGGCGCCCGCCTTATCGGTCAGGACGATACGCTTGCAACGGGCATCATGCGCCACCGATTCGCGGGCAATCAGCCCTTTCTTTTCCATAAGCGCCAGCACGCGCGAAGCGGTGGAGCGGGTGATACAGAACTTCTGTTCGATGGTGTGCTGATAGATTTCACGATTCCGGTTACGAGCCAGGAACATGATGATATGCGCGTTGCCGCCAGTGGTCTCCTTAGCGGAAAGCGGCATGCTCTCACCGAGATAGCGGTCGACAGCTTTGGTCACCGCACGCATCTCAATGCTGAGAATATGCTGATCCATTGTCCTCCGTACCATGCGAGGCCGTGCGCGTATGCGCCTTCACCCCACATTGTTGTATACGCAACAATTCATGATAAAGAGACCTATATACAACAGTTGCATATACAACAATGGCGTGTTGCCTAGACAACGAATCCCACATATGCCCTATACACAGACTGGCTCCCTTCTCTGAATCTCAGAAAAGGGAGCTGGCAGTTTGCGTAGTATTACTTGGTCAGCTTGGCGTACTCGTCAACCATGAACTGGGCGATCTTCTTGCCGCCTTCGCCCAGCAGGGTGGGCAGCGAGTTGACGGGCATGGAGTTGAGGAACATGCGCATCATGGCGTTGTCGGGCAGCTTCGGCAGCTCGCCGGCCTCGCCGGCGGCGGCCACGGCGGCCACGATCCCGGCGCCGGCCGGATCGGCCTCCCATTCGCCGTAGGTGGACCATTCGGTCAGCGGCTGGGTCTTGCCGTCGCCATCGAGGGCCACGGCAACGGTGTCGGCGATGTCGCGGGAGCTCACGCCCACTTCGATGGCATATTCGCCGGCCTCCACGTGCCAGTCGTTGTACTTTTCGGACCAGTAGGCGAACGCGCGCTCGTCGAGGTCGATGGTCACGGTCTTGGATTCGCCGGCCTTGAGGAACACCTTGGTGAAGCCCTTGAGCTCGTGCTTCGGGCGGGCCACGTCGGCCTTGCCCGGAGCCACATACACCTGCACGGTTTCGGCGGCGTCCACATCGGAGGTGTTGGTCACGGTGGCAGTCACGGTGGCGGTGTTCGCGCCGGTCTTGGCGGCGGTGACGTCGGCGATCTCGAACGTGGCGTAGCTCAGGCCATAGCCGAACGGGTAGTCCACAACCTTGCCGTAGGTGTCGTAGTAGCGGTAGCCGACGAACACGCCCTCGCCGTAGTCGACGTGGCCTTCCTCGCCCGGCCAGTTCAGCATGCTCGGGTCGTCGTTGATGTCCAGCGGAATCGACTGGGCGAGCTTGCCGGACGGGCTGACCTTGCCGAAGATCACATCGGCGAGCGCCGGGCCACCGGACTGGCCGAGCAGCCAGGATTCGAGGATGCCCTTGGCGTTCTTGGCCCACGGGGCCACGGAGACCACGGAGCCGTTGGACAGCACGACCACGACGTTCTGGTTCGCGGCGGCGACCTGTTCGAGCAGGGCGATCTGCTTGGCGGGCATGTCGAGGGTGTCGCGGTCGAAGCCCTCGGATTCCGCGGCTTCCGGCAGGCCCAGGAACATGAGGACCACGTCGGCGTTCTTGGCGGTTTCCACGGCTTCGGATTCGAGGGCCGGGTCGGCCGGTTCCAGATCGAGCGTGAAGCCGGGGGCGAAGTCGGCCTTGATGCCGCGCTCGGCGAGCGTGTCGAGGAAGCTGGTCATCTTGGTGGGGGTGATGTGGGAGGAGCCGCCGCCCTGGTAGCGCGGGGTGCGGGCGAATTCACCGATGACGGCGATCTTCCGGGCCGCGGCAGGGTCGGCGTTCAGCGGCAGGATCGCATCGTCGTTCTTGAGCAGGACGATGGATTCGATGGCGGCCTGGTGGGCCACTTCGTCGTGCGCGTCCACGTCGAAACGGTAGCCGTCGATGCTCATCGCGGCGCGGGCCTTGTTGATGAGGTCGATCATGCCTTGGGCCATGCGGTCGAGCTGGGCGGGGGCGATGCGGCCGTCGCGGGCGGCGTAGACGATCTGGTCGTCGGTGTAGCTCGGCGGCATTTCGAGGTTGAGGCCGGCGTTCAGGGAGGCCACGCGGTCGTGGTCGGCGCCCCAGTCGGACATGACGATGCCCTCGAAGCCCCACTCGTCACGCAGCACGTCGGTCAGCAGCCAGTGGTTCTGGGCGGAGTGCACGCCGTTGATACGGTTGTAGGAGCACATGATGGTCCACGGCTGGGCGGTCTTGACGATGTGTTCGAAGGCCGGCAGGTAGATCTCGCGCAGGGCGCGCTGGCTGATGCGGGCGTCGACGCGCAGACGGTCGGTCTCCTGGTTGTTGGCGGCGAAGTGCTTGAGCGAGGTGCCCACGCCCTTGGACTGCACACCGGCGACGATGCCGACCGCCTCATGGCCGGCCAGGTACGGGTCTTCGGACCAATATTCGAAGCAGCGGCCGCCGAGCGGGTTGCGCTTGATGTTGACGCCGGGGCCCAGGATCACGGCCACCTTCTCCTGGATGCACTCCTCGGCCATCGCCTCGCCGACCTTGTGGATGAGTTCCGGGTTCCAGGAGCTGGACAGGCCGGCCGCCGGCGGGAAGCAGGTGGCGGGCACGGAGTTGTCGAGATCGGTCTCGCCGGTGCTGGAGGCCAGGGACTTGCGCAAGCCGTGGGGGCCGTCGGTGATCATGTAGCCGGGGATGCCCTTGGCTTCCACGCCTTGCAGGTGCCAGGCGTCGCCGCCGGAGGTGAGGGACGCCTTCTCTTCCAGGGTCAGATCCTTGACGGACGGGTAGGTGGACTCGCTCATGTTGCCTCTTTCCTTGAGTTTCTTGAGTTGTGCGGTTGTCCGATATGCGTTGGTCCTGATTCGGCCGGGCTGTCTGGCTGTTGTTCGAGGTTCCTCCACGAATCTCGACTGCCGTTTTCTCTCGACCAACCGGTTGGTAGGCAGATTATCAAAATCTACGGCACAACACGCCGAAATCATTTGGAATCACTACTAACCGACCGTAAGGTTGCCTGTATGAACGACCCCTCCCCCACCGACACCAATCGCCGTACCGCGATTCTCGCCGCCGCCGTCGAATCGTTTGGCAAACTCGGCTATTACGGCACGTCTCTGCAACGCATCGCCACCGAAGTGGGGCTCACCAAGGCCGGCGTGCTGCATTACGTGGGCAGCAAGGAGGGACTGCTCAAGCTGGCGCTGACCGAGGAATACGACCGGGTCACCGAATCGATCAATGCCGCGATGGTCGCCCAGGAGCGCCCGCTTATCGCGGATATGTGGCGTCAGGTGGTGGCTGTGAACAACAAGAGGCCCGCGTTGGTGCATATGTTCTCCACGCTCAGCGCCGAGGCGCTCGACCCGGCCCACCCCGCGCACGATTATTTCGCCGACCGCGAGCGCCGCACGGTCACCATGACGCTCAACATCAACTGGTCCGTGCCGGAAGGCGTCAATGTCGGACATGTGCTGCAGGCCGGATTCTCGATGATGGACGGCCTCCAGCTGCGCTGGCTGCGCGCCCCCGGCCAGGACCTCAACACCATGTGGGCCGACTGCGAGGATGTTCTGATGCCTTTGCCCCTTTGGGAGGGATATCGCTAATTGGTGCGGTTGCACGCCATCCAGCCGGCGTGCCAGACGTGGTCGAGGTCCCATGGGTCGAGCCGCGATGTGTCGGATTGCGGGTCGACGGTAGGTAGGAAAGCGCGATTGCCGCGCAGCTGGTAGCTCCAGTAGATCTGTCCGGCGGACGCGTTCCACGCTTTGCGCTGCATGGCGGCGACCTCGCGGTAGACGGCGTCCCTCGACGAGGGGTTGCGGTTCGCCAGATTATTGGTCACACACCACTCCCCTACGATCACCAACGTATAGCGCGCGACCCGGCGGATGCGGCGTTCGTTCCAGCGCACGAAGAACCGATACCAGCCCATCAGCCACCGATCCGGGATCAGACGGAACAGCGGGAATTGCTCGGCCATGACCAGATAGCCATGCGCGGCAATGTTCCGGAAATCGGCCTCGGTAATATACGTGTCGCGATGCCGCGTCAGCAAGGTCTCAAGCTCAGCAGACTCCGTAGCCCGGTGCAGCCAGATCTCGTCCGCCTCGCCGCTGGCGGCAAAAATCCCCAGCTTCATCCACCGCTCCAGCACCAGCCAATTGCCGAGATTCACCCCATTAATTCGTTCGCCAATACCCAGCGCGCCCGATGCCATACCTGTCACGCTAATCGTTCAATGCTTCGCCGTAGCGAGCAACCAACCCCTGATTTGCACGCTCAAACTCGGGGATGTAATCAGCGATGATGGCGTCCACAAGACGCCGAGCTCGTTCTTCATCATAGATATGAGCAGAATCATTGCGATCGCGCAGCATGCGCAGCCACAACGATTCGTCCATGAAATCATAGTATTGAAAAGCGGTTTTGAGCACATCTCGCGGAGAGCCGGAAGCGGAAACAGGGTCTCCCTCATAAGCCAGCAGCGCCTTGAACAGTTTCCAACCAAGCTCGAACTGCAACTCGAACTTGTCAATGATGCCGCTCTGGATGAAATCATTGCCGAGATCCTGTTCGGGAGCCTTGCGCAGCGAATTCAATGCGGAAACGTAATTCTCATACTTTTTCATACAGCACCTTTCCGCTACGCTCAATCTCCGCCCTCAGCGATGAAGAAATCGGCTCATCCAGATTGATGACATCAACTTTAAGCAGTGACCACAGATTGTCCTGAAGGTTCTGCTCCAAGCGATTGAAATCGGGGCAACCGGCCACAGCAAGATCGATATCGCTTTTAGGCCGGTTCACGCCCTTTGCGCGAGAACCGAACAGCACGACCTTGCGAGCGCCGGCATCAGCGGCGAACGCGCGAATCTGGTCGTACACGTGCTCGATAGGAACCATGACACCTCCCGCCGCATCCAACAGTCCCGGACCAATCCCGGGCCACCCGCGCTTCCATCATACGGCCGCGGCCCACTCACCGCACGGAGCCCGAACCACCCGAACGCGGCGACGTAGCTGCGGGAGGCGGGCTGGCGCTGTAGGGTGTGCGGGAAGTTCCTGACGCCTATTTTTCAGGAGGTGAATCCTCATGTTCACCACGTTTTCTCTGGCCATCATTCTCGACTGCACCGTACGCATCGTGCTCGGCACGGCATTGGGCTCGCTGATCGGACTCGAACGCCAGTTGCGCGCCCGAAGCGCCGGCATCCGCACCAACGCGCTGGTGGCACTTGGCTCCACCCTGTTCGTGCTGGTCAGCGAGCTTGCCGTGGCGGGCGGCAGTAGCGGAGACCCGACGCGCGTGGCCGCGCAAGTAGCTTCCGGCATTGGTTTCCTTGGCGCTGGCGTGATTCTCAAGCATGGCGCATCCGTGTCCGGCCTGAACACGGCGGCAACCTTATGGGCTTCGGCTGCAGTCGGCACACTCACCGGCTCCGGCTATCTGCTGATTGCCATTATCGGCGCGGTGATGGTGGTACTGGCCAACCCGTTGTTCCGTGCCATCGGTTCGTTCATTGACCGCCGCCGTAGCATCAACGATTATGAAACGGTCGGCCATGAATACACGTTTGAAGTACGCTGCCTGCAGCAGCACGAAGTGAAAATTCGTTCGCTGGTATTCGACGCGGTGCATCGGCCCGGTTTCTCGGTTCGGTCGATCGCCGCAACCGACCTGCCTGATGATATCGTCTCCATCACTGCAGTGCTCGACACCACCAAGCGCAATGACGCGGATATCGAGAAAAGCATCGAAACCGTGATTCAGACTCCCGAAGTGCTCGGCGTGCGCTGGGATGTGGAGCACATCACCACGTCCGACTGATATGACAATGCTCTCCGCACAACCAATATGGTCACGCGGAGAGCATTATGCTAAACGGCCAACGCCGAAACTACTTCACCTTGTGAATCAGCATGATAACCACTGCACCCACAAGCACGCAGACGATGGCGATCGGGAAGATGGTCGCATAGCTGCTGGTGGCCACCACAATGCCGCCGACGATAACCGGGGCAAGCACTTGGCCAACCGTATTGGCAAGGTTCAGAATGCCGAGATCCTTACCGGCCTCCTCCTGGCTGGGCAGCACGTCCACATTCAGCGCCTGGTCTACGGCAATATAGATGCCGTAGCCGGTGCCGGCCACACCCGCGTACAGCATCATGCCAAGAGCCGTAGGCATCATAATGGGAATCGCGATACCGATGGCGATAATCACCGAACCGACTGCGACGATAATCTTGCGCCGGTGCAACCGGTCGGAAATGGGACCGGAGATCATGGACATGACGATGAGCACAATCATCGAAATCACGGACATAGTGGAGATGACTGTACCGGAATCGTCTACGGACAGGCCAACATACTTTTGCAGAATGTACAGCTGGTAGGTGGCGACCATAGACCAGCCGACCATAAGCAACAGTCGGCCTACAAGCGCCAGATAGAAGTCGCGGCAATTGCGGGTTGGCGGGATGAACGAGCGCAGAATATCGCTGACGCTCAGTGTTTTGGCTGCCACCTCATCGTTCTTGGATGACCGTTCGCGCGGCCAAACCAGAACCGCAACAATGCCGGTAATGGCAAAGAGCACCGCACCGGTCAAGAAGCCTGCGCCCATATGTTTGATGAATTGCGCGCCCATAAACGTACCTGCCGATTGGCCAACGATCTGCGCACCACCGTAGAACGCGGAGAAAGTGCCACGCGCACCCTCGGGTATGCGGTCAGAAAGCACGGCGACTGCCGGGGCAATCATCATATTGACACCGACTTGCACAATGGACCAGCCCGCTACGATGCCAGCGAGCGCGGCGCTATTGGCGGCGAGCAGATAACCGGCTGCGGTGATAAAGCCGCCGCACACGATCCATGGGGTGCGTTTGCCGAAGCGGGAGCGCGTGATGTCGCTCATCGCACCAAACACAATGTTGGCAATGAGTGCGAATACACAACCAACCGAATTCATGGTGCCGAGAATCACCTCGGGCACACCAATACCCAGTTCGGTGAAGCGTTGCGGCAGGAGTACCTGGGAGCCGGAAGTGCCGGCTGTCATCCAAATCAAGGAGAACAGCGCAAAGCCAATACCGAAGCGCCATTTTTCCTGTGTGGCCAGCGGGCGGCCTGTGTCGGGAGCCAGTGTGGATGCTGCGGCAGTCTCTTCATTGAGTGCCATGATTATTCCTTTCATGCAAAGGATTCGGGAGCTCCCTGCTCAGTATTTCGGGAGGGAGCTCGGCCAGCGAATCAGATATGGAACTGGAGATGATGGGTGCCGGCGGTAAGGTTCTGGACTTCGTGGTCTGGGATGTCCACAACGGCAGTGGTGCCGACCGGCACAGTGACCGTCACATCAACGGTGCTGCCGTCCGTACCCATTTGCCAGGTGACTGCCGCACGGCCGAACGGGGTGATATGCGAGGTGGAGGCCTCGGTGAGCCCACCGCCCACAATCGGGGCGACACGGAACTTCTTCCAACCAGGTTCGATGGTTTCCAAGCCACCGATATGCGCGTGCATCCATTCGGCTACCGAACCGAGCGCGTAATGGTTGAATGAGGTCATGCCTCCCGGGTTCAGGGAGCGGTCAGGACGCATGGAATCCCAGCGCTCCCATGTGGTGGTGGCACCCATGGTGACTTGGTACAGCCAGCTGGGGCATTCGGTGGAGGTCAGCAACTGGTATGCCTCATCATCATGGCCGGTTTGGGTCAGCGCGGGTAGTACGAATGGAGTGCCGGCGAAACCGGTGCTCACCTTGCCGCCGGATTCGCGCACCAAGCAGGCCAGACGGTTGCCGGCCTTGACCTTGCGCACGGGTTCGCCATCGAGCAGGCCGAAGGCTATGGCGAGCGCGTAGGCGCACTGGGTGTCGGAGGTCATAGTGCCGTCGAGTCGAGTGAAACGGTCGAGGAAGCCGGCAATCACATGATCTCGTAGCGCGGCGTATCGCGCGGCATCATCGGCGTATCCCAGAATTTCGGCGATGCGCGTAATTTGTATGCAGCTGCGGGCGTAGAACGCGGTGGCCACAAGTTCCTTGGCGGTCATCGCTTGCGTGGGGTCTTCCGGTGGCGCGGTCGGGTCGAGCCAATCACCAAGCTGACCAAGCGGGAAGTCGGGTTTGCGATCCCAGACACCGTCTGGTGAAAGGTATTGTTCGACTTCGTTCACCCAGTCGCGGCTCAGGTCATAGGAGTCGGCGAGCACTCGTGGGTCGCCGCTTTCCATGTAGAGCGTCCATGGCACTTCCACGGCGGAGTCGCCCCACGTGGAGATGGATTGAGGGTGTGCCCACACGCCGAGCGGAATGAATGGCACGTAGAACGGCACGGTGCCCCATTTGACTTGGTCGGCGCGCACGTCTTTGAGCCAGCTTTTGAGGAAGCCATGTACGTCGTACAGGTAGGCGGCGGTCGGCGCGAACAGGCAGATGTCGCCGGTCCAGCCCATACGTTCGTCGCGCTGCGGGCAGTCGGTGGGGATGGAGACGAAGTTGGAGCGCATTGACCATACAGCATTGGCGTGCAAACGGTTGAGCAACGAGTTGGAGCAGGTGAGTTCGCCGGTGCGGTCCATTACCGAATGGTATACGCGGCAGTCCATGTCCTCGGCGGTGAGTTCGCCTGCGTAGCCTTCGATCTGCGCATAGCGGAAACCGTGCATGGCGAATCGTGGCTCCCACCAAGCATCGGTGCCGTTGGAGGTGTAGATATCGCACTGTTGGCCACGGCGTAGGGTGCGGGTGGCGATGGTGCCGTCCGGTTCAAGCACCTCCACGTGGCGCAATGTGACGCTTTGACCTGCTTCGAGGTCGCGCATGTTCAGACGGATACGCTGTGAGCAGTTCTGCTCAAAGTCGACCAACCAGATGCTACGACCATCGTCAGTGGAACCGATGCGTTCGATGGAGGCAGGCTGGTTTCTTTCGTGTGCGCGTACCGGCGAGGTGTCAGGGTTTTCGATGCGGGCGGGGTCGTAGAAGACTTCGGCCACAGGCTTCCAGTCACTATCATCGAATCCAGGCTTGGACCAGCCGGGCATTTCAAGGCGAGCATCGTAACGTTCGCCTTCGCACAGGTCAGAGCAGACGATGGGACCAAGCGTGGTCTTCCATCGGCGGTCCCACGAGTTGGAATAAACGGCGTCGGTGCTGCCGTCCGCATATTCGACTTCAAGCTGGACGAATACGCCGATACGGTCGCCATAGTAATTCGCATAGCCACCGTCGAAGCCGAGCCTACCTCGATACCAGCCGTCACCGAGCCAGAAACCCATGGCATTTGTGCCTGCAGAGAGGTTTTCGGTCACGTCGTAGGTCCACATTTCGACGCGCTGCTCATAATTGGTCCAGCCAGGAATCAATGCGTCATTGCCGACTTTAGCACCATTGATTTCCGCTTCGACCAAGCCGAGCGCGGTCAGATAGAGCCGCGCACGCACGGGCTGGTCTTTGAGTTCGATTTCGGTTCGCACGAGCGGCAAATGACGATGGTCGCTTTCCGGCTCAGCCCAAGAGGGGCCTACGAAGTCGGCAACGTGGTCGAATCCTTCAAAAAGGCCGGCTTCAAAATGCAAGGTGCGGCTGACTGCGCCCAGCGGCTTGTGACTGGCGGAGACAGCCTGCACGGTGGCAAACACTTCTTCGCGGGAGACGAGCGGCTCGAACTGCCAAGGCACAAGCACGCCGTCGTCGGCGGGCAGATAGGTTTTTTCTTCGCGCGGTTTACTGCCAGGCACGCGGCGAGTGAGGGTGAGCAGAATCTGTGCATCTTCCGGCACTGTGTGCGAATAGGTCCAGTTCATGCGCGGTGCGCGGACTGCGATGCCGAGCGCATCACCCGGATAGTGTTCAACAGTGAAGCCGGTGATATCGAGGTCGCCGGTCAAGGTACCGGGCACAATCTGCGGCACGGTTGCAGCAGTCATTGATGACTCCTTTGTCCTGAGGTGGTATGGGAATCGGCTCCTCCCGAAAGAGGAGCCGTTACGGGATATCAGGCGTTGGCCTTGGCGAACTGGCGTTCCTCGTCGGTACCGTACTTCTTCTGGGCACGAATCATCACCGTGCCGGCGATGCCTTCGACCACGACGATGGCCGCAAAACACCACATAGTGGTCTGAATGGTCTCAGGCAGCACCAGGGCCGGGGTGATCAGCGCGAACAGGCCGCAGCACAGACGAGAGAAGCCGTTGATAAAGCCCTGCACGGAGGCACGAATCTCAATCGGGAAGGATTCCTGGGTCCACACCTTGTACAGTGCCTCGCCGGCGAGCGGAGAGCCGAGGTTCATGAAGGCGGTGGCACCGACGATGACCCATAGATTCGCGCCGCCCATGGCCATGGCAATCATGGCGATGACGCTGATGATGATGCCGACGAAGAAAGCCTTATTACGGTACTTGCCACCAGCAATCGAGGCGAAGACGATGTTGAGCACCAGGGTGACCAAGTTCAGGATAATGCCCAGGCCTGTAGCGAGCGACTGGGTGGCACCGGCCTTGGAGAACATGTAGGTCTGAAACTGGCCCCATGTATTGGCCAGCAGATTCCAGCCGACATAGAAGATGACAATGGCGAGGAAGTAGGTGAGAAGCACCTTCTTATCGGCACCGAACAGCACCTTCATTACCGAGGTCTTGCCGGTGTTGTCCGAAGTGGCCGGACGAGCGGCATCGCGGGCATCGGCTTCTTCGTGGAAGCGACGGAATGTTGGCGAGAACACGCGCCAAGTCCAAGCGATGACGGCGAATACAGCGAGAATGGCGAACACGACGCGACCGCCGGTGGCACCGCTCATCGTGGAAACAAGGAAGGCGCAGATGAAGGAGATGAACACGCCGACCTGCCAGAACACCTGTGTGGTGGAGACGAGTCGGGCTGCGGTGGCATCATCCGGCGCATCATGGGAAACAACCGTCATGGAAACCGGCAAATCGGCACCGGATGCGAGGCCCGCGATAATCAGGCCGACAAGTAGCGTGGTGAAATTTCCGGCAAAGATGCAGATGACCGCGCCGATAGCGTAGAACAGATTAATCCAGTTGAAGAACAGCACGCGGCCAATCTTGTCTGCGAGGCGGCCGCCGAACAGGGAGCCGAAGGCAATGGCGAAAGTCAGGATGCCGGAAAGCAGTCCAACCTGCGTGGTGTCAAGACCCAAGCCGTCCTGCCACACGGTGATGGTGGACGATAGGCCGACGATAATGCCGGAGCCGAGCATCGAACCGATTCCTGCGGCGAAGGCGAGCGGCATGTACTTGCCAAGTTCTTCATTCTGCTTTGTTGAAGCGTTCATATCTCTCCCTTACTGCTAAAGCATGTGAAGCAAATTCTTCACATGCTGGTTGAACTGTATTCAACTATTTCAAGTAATTTCAATTTGCTTCAGGCACGTGTAATACATTGCCCATAGCGCGCTTGGTTATTGATTTTCTGCGATTTCCCCGCGAACCTGCCGCCATCGCCAGCTGATATCCTCGGTGATCTCGTAGCACTATCATATCAATCTATTTTGAATATTTCAAATCAATTTCAAAGCTTTCATTGAAATTTAAATTGAATATTTCGGTTACCTTGGCGTACAGTAATGAAAAATAGCAATATTTCAACAGTTATCGGCGTTACCGGGCAAAGGAGTCATCATGCCAACGAACAGTAAGGTCGGCGTGTCGGATATCGCCAAACATGCAGGCGTCTCCATCGGCACTGTGTCTAACTATCTGAATTACCCTGAGCGTGTCTCCGAAACGTTGAAAGCCAAAATCGGTGCCGCCATTCAGAAGCTTGGTTATGTGCCACGCCGCGCCGCCCCCTCCCCCGCGCAAACAACCACTGGCACACCGATTATCGGCTATGTGATGACCGACATCGAGCATTCGCTGTTCTCCTTCATTTTTGAAGGCGCGCAGGAGGTGTGCGAGGAAAATGGTATGCAGATTATCGGTCTCAACGCCTCTTCAGACCTCGAACGGCAGCATGAACTGATTCGCATGTTGATTGGCATGAAGGTAGCAGGCATCTTGTTGAGCACCGTGCAGGATTCCGCCGAAGATGTGGCGGCCGCGCGGGCCGCAAATATTCCCATCATTCTGATTGACCACACCAATCCGTATGGAGGCACTCCCGTCTGCTCCATTTTGGAGAACAATGTTTCCGTAGGGCGCATTGCCGCCGAAGAACTGATTCGCACAGAGTGCAAGCGCATCGCATTTGCGGCGCATTCCTTTGACTATGAGGCGATTCAGGATCGTCAGCTCGGGGTGGAAAAAGCCGTGGCACAGGCGGGAGATGGCGTGACGTTCCAGCTCATCGATTCCGGAGGATTGATGGTTGAGGATGGACGGCAATTGGGCATGGAGCTTTCCGACCGTGCCGAACAGATGCGGCGCGAGGATTCCGATAATTTCTCAGTACCGGACATACCGATACCAGATGGCATTGTGACCGGCAACGATACATTGGCGATGGGGCTGTTGGCAAGCCTTCATGAACGCGGCGTCTTGCGTGTTCCTGATGATATCAGCGTTATCGGCACTGAGGATATGTGGTTTCAGGCGATCAGCCCCATGCCGCTAACCGTGGTGCAGGCTCCTGGCATCGACATGGGCCGCAAAGCCATGACCCAATTGCTTGACTATGCCGAGAACCCGGTCTCTCATGTGCACAGCACCACGTTGATTGAGCCAACATTAATCCGCCGCGCTTCCACCCGCGCCTGATTATTAGTAAAACGCCTCCCTGTGCAACGACAAAGGGAGGCGTTTTGGTGACGCGTGCAGTAGGGGCGGCACTCACATGCCTGTGTACCGCTATGCCACGGTGAACGTGGTGCGCTTCAGGTCCTCACGGCGCGAGGAGTGGCCGATGAGCAGTTCGAATTCACCGGGCTCGACGATGCGGTTGGCGTCCGGGTCCACGATCGTGCAGTTCGCCACCGGGATCTCGAAGGTGACGGTCTTGGTCTCGCCGGGTTCCAGTGCGACGCGCTGGAACGCCTTCAATTCGCGGTCGGTCCAGCTGTAGGAGGTCACGATGTCGCCGATGTAGGCCTGCACGATCTCCACGCCGGCGCGCTCGCCGGTGTTGGTGAGGGTGATTTCGGCGCGTACGGTGTCGGTTTCGGCGAATGTGCCGTCGGCGTTGCTTGCGCCGCCCGTAATGGTCGGTTCGCCGTATGCGAACGTCGTGTAGCTCAGGCCTTCGCCGAACGCGAACGCCGGATCCTGGGTGAGGTCAGCGTACCGGTCGCCATGCTGGCCGCGGATCTGGTTGTAGTAGACCGGCAGCTGGCCCGCGTGGCGCGGGAAGGTGATCGGCAGTCGGCCCGACGGGTTGGTCAGGCCCAGGATGATTTCGGCGATGGCCCGACCGCCCTGCATTCCAGGATTTGCTGCCCACAGGATGGAACCGGTGCCAGTTTCGGGGTCGTTGACGCGCTTGGCGAATACACTGGACTCGCCCACGATGGAGGCGGGCAACACCTGCGGCTTGGAGCTGATGAGCACGGTAACCATCGGCTTGCCGGTTTCTTCAGACACAGCGGCGAGCGCGTCGAGCAGGGCGTTCTGGCCACCGAGCAGTTCGAGCGTGGCGGTGGAGCAGGTTTCGCCGACCAGCTGGACCACGTCGCCGACCACGGCCACGATCAGATCGGACTGGCGAGCGTTGGCCACGGCTTCGTCGATCATTGCTTGATCGACGGCGGCGGAAACGCCGATTTTCGGGCGAGGCTGGCCGTCCGGGTAGAACTCGCCGGCAGGGTCAGGCACGAGGTCGATGACGTTCGCACCGCGCGAGTAGACCACTTCGCAATCGTCGGCGGTGAGCTGGGTCAGGCCGTCGAGCACGGTGGTAATCATGTCTCGAGGCTGTCCGTCTGGCATCCAAGAAACCTGACCGGAGTTGCCGGCCCAGTCGCCGAGCTGGTTCTGGGCGTCGTCGGCAAGCGGGCCTACCACAGCGATGCGCTTGGCCTTGTTTGCGGCGAACGGCAGGGCGCCGTCGTTGCGCAGCAGGGCGACGGATTCGCGGGCGAGTTCCAGGTTGGTCTGCTGGTGTTCGGCGGAGCCGATGACCGCCTTGATGCGTTCGGCATCCGGCAGGCGCGGGTCTTCGAACAGGCCGAGGCGGAATTTCAGGGCCAGGATGCGGGCTACCGCATCGTCAATCAGGGATTCGTCGAGCAGACCGGTTTTTACGGCTTCGATGGCTCCCTCGTAGAACTGCGGGGTGGTCATGACCAGGTCGTTGCCGGCCTTGACCGCGTCCGCTGCGGCGTGCACGTAATCGGGCTTGACGTGCTGCTCCCATACCGAGCGGCCGACGTTGTCCCAGTCGGTGATCAGCGTGCCATTGTATTGCCATGCGCCGCGCAGCTTGTCGGTCAGCAGCCATTTGTTGAACGTGACCGGCACGCCTTCGATGGACTCGTAGCCGAGCATGAACGTGCCGCAGCCTTCCTTGGCCACGCGTTCGAACGGCGGCAGGAACCAGGATTCGAGCTTGCGGTGGGAGAGGTCGGCTTCGGATGCGTCGCGGCCGCCCTGGGTTTCGGAGTAACCGGCGAAATGCTTGGCGCAGGCCAAGATCGCGTTCTTCGGCAATGCCTCGCCGGCCTTGGCACCGCCTTGGTAACCCTTGACCATGGCGGAGGCGAGTTCGCCGATCAGCATCGGGTCCTCGCCAAAGGTCTCGTCCACGCGGCCCCAGCGGGTGTCGCGGGCGATGCACAGCACCGGAGAGAACGTCCAGTGCACGCCGGTGCAGGAGACCTCTTCGGCGGTGGCGCGGCCGGCGGCCTCGACCTTGGCGGCGTCCCAGCTGACGGCCATGCCGAGCTGGGAGGGGAAAATCGTAGCGCCGGGCCAGAAGGAATAGCCGTGGATGCAGTCGTCGCCGATGACCAACGGGATGCCCAGACGCGTCTTCTCATTGACGGTCTTGGCGGCACGAGATAAATCCTCGGGGCTGGTATGAAGAATGGATCCGACATGCTTATTCACGATGAGATCCTCAAGATCGCCGCCGCGGGCGTCAAGCTGCATCATCTGGCCGACCTTCTCCTCAAGAGTCATGCGAGAGAGCAAGTCGGCGATTCGCTCACCAGCGGGCAAATCAGGATTCTTGTACGATAAGGTTTCAGCAGTTGCGACAGGCGTAGTGTTGTCGGTCATACGAAATCGCTTTCCTCAATGAAATCGAACGGCTTTTTAATTACCAATTGGTAGTTTATCTATTGACAGTATGCAACACGCTTATGCCGCGCGCATCACATACGCCAAAACGACCGTATGCATGCGACCCCTTCGTTCGCCCGCATACTTACTGCCGCTATCCAGCACAAGCCTCGGTTCAAGGCGCACAGCGAATCAGCGATACCCGTCCCATATCGGCGAAGGAAATATCGCCGGCTCCAGATCGGCCCATTCATCGCATAAGTCAATGGCCGGCCCCCGTAACCACCTCAGTTGCACACCATCCATGATCTCCAGAGCATGGCGCAACGTGGGCCGGACCTCCTCAAACGAGGTGAATTCGGAAGGCAGGTTCCAGTTGTATGTCGAATAGTATTGCCATATTGAATCCCGACGATTGGCAAACTCGTCATGTAACGGATGCGCAGGATTGAACGATTCGACCTGCAATATCGAGAACAGCTGAACAAGCATGGAGCGCGTGGAATTGCAATGTACCAAGAACCTCAGATACGCGGGCAATCTGAAATCATCGGGCACTGAACCAGGCAGGCCGGAGGCCATGAAGTCTTCCACACTGCCAAACGTATTGTAATTCTCGTGATACACCGCGGCAAGCAGGTTATCTTTGCTAGGAAAATATCGCAAAACTCCCTGCTTGGTAACACCGACCGCATCGGCCACATCCTGCACAGAAGTACCGTTGTAGCCACACTCGGAAATCAGTCGCACGGCGGCATCGAGAATTTCCTGCCGGCGTTCCCCCGGCGACTTGCGAACACGCTTATGCTGCAATGAATTCTCAGATGTCATATCCGCCAGTCTATCCGCATTCTCCCCACTCCCATGCGCAACCACATCCAATATCCTTGGCCGGATATGCAAAACGGTGCCAAAACATAACATTCTGTCATGCCTTCGACACCGATATCGCGCAATAGATTTTTCTGTATATGCTTCTTCGCTTACTCCTGGAACACGTCGGGGTGCTTCGGGTCGCCGGGGATGTCGGACAGAAGGCCCTCCAGCCCTAGGAATTCCTTCCAGAAGTCCAGTGGCTGCCCGTACGGCGTGGCTTCGCGGCCGTGGGCCTGAATGTTGGCCTTGGCCTCGAACACCTCTTCTTCGCTGATGCCCTCGAAGTAGCTTTCCAAGCGGTCGCGGTGCTCGGGCACGTAGAACAAGGAGGAGACGATTTCGGTCAGGCGCTCGGCGCGCTCGATGGGCAGGGAGTCCCAGTGGCGCAGTTCGATGAAGTTCTTCAGGCGCACGTCGTTGAAGTGCGTGGAAATGATGTGGTTGATCTCATACGGGTTGAGCTCGCGGTCCGGGTACACCTCCCCCGCGTTCTCGCGGAAGGCCGGGCGATGCAGTTCCTTAGCGCTCGCCCCGGAGGCCACAGCCTCAGGCGTATGCGTCAGATCAGCGAACATGAGCGGCGTGGAAAGCACGTCAATGGCGTAATCCTCCCACCCATAGCGCGGGTCGAACAGGCCCGGCAGCACATTCGTGCGCTGGAAGTCGAGATAATCCCACATGCGCTGGCGCAGCAACGGCCATGGGTTCGTCTCACCTTCGAAATACGGGGTGTTGCGGAAGAAGTACGCCAGAATCGGACCGATGACGGTGCCGAGACGGAGCTTTTCGATGGAGTCGCGCTCGTCCACGTAGTCGATACTGACCTGGGTGGAGGCGGAGCAGCGCATCATGCAGGGGCCGAACTGGCCGACGCGACCGAGATAGTCGGTCATCGCATCGTAACGATCCTTGGGGTTAACGGGAACGTCCGCAAAACTGGATTTGGGCTGGTAACCGTAGTTGACCAGTCGGAAGTCGAGATCGTCAAGAATCGGGTCGAGCTCGCGACGGAACTTGGAATACAACGTATTCAGGTCGGACGGCTTCTTCAGAATGCCGATTGAAGTCTCCACCTGGCCGCCGGGCTCGAGAGAAACGGCGACGCCGGGACGGCCGAGACCCACCAGATGGCCGTTCTCCCAGTATTCCTTGTCCTCGTCATAGTAGGGGGCGAGGCGTTTGAGCAGCTCTTCCATGCCGTTCGGCTCGTAGTAGGTCACGGCGGTGTCGTCGCTGTTGTGCACGGGCAGGTGCTCGATCTCCACGCCGAAACCACCGGTGCCACGCTGGGAGCGGCCGTTCTCAAAGAACTTGAGCAGACTCTCGACGTGCTTGGGGTTCGGCTTGGCGAGCAGATGCGCGTAACTGATTCTGGGAGTAACCATGCTTTGTATCGTATTCGAGCCGGCCGGCGCGCGTGCCCGAAAGCCCGCAATACGCTATACGAAAAACCGATAGCAGGCTCCGGCCCGGTTTCTCGCTCTAGAGACTCCCCTCAGTCGCTGCGCGACAGCTCCCCTCATAGAGGGGAGCTTAAGTGTATGCGCGTTCAATCCGCGGAGGTGAAGCCCTGCGGCTCGCCGGCCTCGGCGAACTTGGCGTTGTGAGCCTTCTTAGCGGCGGCGATCATCAGCTTGATACGGTTGAGCTGGTTCGCTTCCGAAGCGCCCGGATCGTAATCAATGGAGACAATGTTGGCTTCCGGATGCAGGCGGCGAATCTTGCCGAACATGCCGCGGCCAGTCACATGGTTGGGCAGGCAGGCGAACGGCTGCGCACAGATCACGTTCGGGCAACCCTGTTCGATAAGCTCCAGAATCTCAGCCGTCAGCAGCCAGCCTTCACCGGCCTGCACGCCGATAGAAGTGACCTCGGCGGCCTTCTTGACCAGTTCGGGCATCGGCTCGTCCTGCTTGAACTTGCCGTGCGAGGTGGCCAGTGCGGCCTTGATAGGCGCGTTGTACAGGTCAAGACCCTTGCGCATCAAGGCGTAGAGCGTCTTGTTGCCACCCATGCCGAGGTTCTTCTCGTTCCAGTCGGTGATGTAGGGGCGGGTGGTCATGAATTCCATGATGCCGGGCACTACGGCCTCGCAATCCTGGGATTCGATGACGTCGACCACATGGTTGTTTGCGTCCGGCTGGTACTTGACGAGGATCTCGCCGACCACGCCGACACGCACCTTGCGCGGGATGTCACGCAGCGGCAGGTTGTCGAAGGACTTCACAATCTCCTTGGCCAGCACGTTATACGGCAGATAACCCTTCTTGATGCTCGGCGTCTTGGCGGCGGTCTTGGAATAGCCGTGATGCTCGATGGTCTCACGCACGATGGTGTCCCACAGCTCGTACAGCTTGTTGGCCGAACCTTCCTCCACCTCATATGGGCGTACGCGGTAGAGGCACTTCATAAGCAAGTCGCCCAGAATCAGCGCCTTGATGGCACGGTGCAGCAGGGGCAGGGTGGCCTTGAAGCCGGGGTTGTCTTCGAGGCCCTGGGTAGAAATGGCGATGACCGGAATCTGCGGGCAGCCGGCATCGACCAAAGCCTTGCGGATCAGGCCGAAGTAGTTGGTCGCACGGCACATGCCGCCGGTCTGGGTGATGGCGAGCGCTACATGGTCGGGATCGTATTTGCCTTCCAGAATCGCGTCGATGAGCTGGCCGACGACCATGATGGCCGGGTAGCAGGCGTCATTGTTCACGTATTTGAGGCCGGTTTCCACATCGCCACGGCTCGCATGCTTCAGGATGTCGAACTTGTACCCACCGGAACGAATCACCGCTTCGACCAAGGACATATGAATCGGGCTCATCTGAGGGCCAACAATCGTATAGTTCTTCTTCATGTCCTTGACGAACTTCTCACGATGCGCGTATCGGGACATGGTGGCGTTGTTGTGACCGGACTTCTTGGCGTTCTTGGTGTCCGTCACACCAGTAGTGCCATCTGAAACGCCGTTTTTGCTGTCCACTGCGGCTTGCAGGTCGCGTTCGGTGGCGCGCTTGGAGGCGGCACGCATGGCCTTGGTGAGCTTCGGGTTGGCGGCCATGGTGCTGTCAAGCAGAATCTGGCGGCCTGGAGTCGGCGCGGTGGAGCCGGTCTTGCGGAAGCCGGTGGACTTGGGGCCTTGCACGGCCTTCGCCACGCTGGCCTGGGATGCCTTGGCCGCGGCGGCTTCGCGGGCCTTGTTGGCTTCGCGTTCCTCGACGGCGGCCTTGAGCGAGCGCAGTCGAATCTTGGCAGCGCCCAGGTTGGAGACCTCGTCAATCTTCAGCAGCGTGTACACGTCCGCCTTGTCTGCCAGGATCTCGGCCACCTGATCGGTGGTGATGGCGTCGAGACCGCAGCCGAAGGAGTTGAGCTGCACGAGTTCGAGGCCCGGGTAGGAGGCCACGAAGTGCGCGGCCGCGTACAGACGGGAGTGGTAGGCCCACTGGTTGGTGACGCGCAACGGCATCTTGGTGACTGTGCGGTCGCCCACGTGGCGGAATCCGGCGACGTTCTTGGAACGCGGGTCGGCTTCGCCTTCCGAGAGGAATTCGGTGAGGTTGAGCTTCTCCCCCGGCTGCAGTTCGCAGATGGAATCCTCGGAGAGTACCACCATGCCCAGCGAGCAGATGGTTTCGGGAATGCCGTGGTTGATTTCGGGGTCGATGTGGTAGGGACGGCCGGCGAGCACGATGCCTCGGCAGTTGTGCTCCTTCATGTAGGCGAGCGCGGTCAGGCCTTCCTGCTGCACGTCGTGCTTGAGGACCTTGTCTTCGGCGTACGCGGCCTTGACTGCGGTTTCGGCCTCTTCGCGGGTCACGTTGGCCCAGGCGAACTCTTCGAGGATACGGTCGACCATGAGCTCATGGTTGGCGAGGTTGAAGTATGGGTGCATGTAGCGCACACCGTCCTCGCGCAGTTCGGGCATGTTGGCGCCGACGACGAGCGGATAGTTGGCCACAACCGGGCAGTTGTAATGATTGTCCGTGTTGGGCACGAGGTTCTCCTCGTAGCTCACGCAAGGGTAGAAGATGGTCTTGATGCCCTTGTCGATCAGCCACTTGATATGGCCGTGCACCAGCTTGGCCGGGTAGCAGATGTTTTCGGAGGCGATGGATTCGATGCCGGTCTCGAACAGCTCGTGGGAGCTGCGGCCGGAGATCATCACCTTGAAGCCCAGCGTGGTGAGCAGCGTGAACCAGAACGGGTAGTTCTCGTACATGTTGAGGGCGCGCGGGATGCCGATTTCGCCACGAGTGGCCTTCTTGTCGGTCAAACGGCGGTAGGCGAAGCAACGCTTGTACTTGTAGTCGTACAGGTTCGGGCGGTCGGAACGCTTCTTCTTGGCGTCGCCACCGCGTTCGCAACGGTTGCCGGTTACGAAGCGTGAACCGTCGGAGAATGTGGTGATGGTGAGCTTGCAGTGGTTCTGGCACAGCTTACACACGTCACGCTCGGTGGTCATGCTCATGTTGTCGAGCGCTTCACCGGTCAGGATGGAGCTGGCGGTGTGGGCCACGCCGTCCACGACAACGACATGGACCTCAGGCTTGGCCGGCTCGGTCTTCTTGAAGGCTGAGGCCTTGGGCTCGGACTTGGGTGCGGGCTCGGCCTCGGACCGTTCCTCGGACCCATCGGCCTTAACCACCACATCCAAGTGGTCGGCCTCATCCTGATAGTGCATGCGGGCGGTCAGGGCGGCGCCGAACGCGCCCATGAGGCCGGCGATGTTCGGGCGGGTGACCTGACGTTCGGTGAGCAGCTCGAAGGCGCGCAGCACGGCGTCGTTGAGGAACGTACCGCCCTGGACCACCACAGTGTCGCCGAGTTCGCCGGAATCGCGCAGCTTGATGACCTTGTACAAGGCGTTACGCACCACGGAGTAGCACAGGCCGGCAGCGATGTCCTCGATGGACGCGCCTTCCTTCTGCGCCTGCTTGACCGAGGAGTTCATGAACACGGTGCAACGCGAGCCAAGGTCCACCGGATGGGTGGATGCCAAAGCCTTTTGCGTGAATTCCTGAATCGTCAGCCCCATGGACATGGCGAAGGTCTGCAGGAATGAGCCGCAGCCGGACGAGCAGGCCTCGTTGACGGCGATCGAGTCGATGACGCCGTCAGTGATGGCCAGATATTTCATATCCTGGCCGCCGATGTCGATGACGGCGGTGACGCCGGGGCTGACCATTTCGGCGCCACGATAGTGGGCCATGGTCTCCACCACGCCCTCGTCCAAGTGCAGGCCGGTGGTGATGAGGCCTTCGCCGTAACCGGTGGCGCAGGAGCGTGCGATCCACGCGCCTTCAGGCAGCTCTGCCTGAATCTTCTTGACGATGTTGATGGCGGCGGTCAGCGGGCTGCCTTCGTTGTTGGCGTAGCTGGACCAGACGATTTCACGATCATCGTTAACCAGTGTGGCCTTAATAGTGGTGGAACCGGCGTCGATGCCCAGGAAGTGCGGGCCGTGCGCGCCTTCAAGGGTGCCGATGTGGACGTGCTCCTTGTGGTGTCGCTTGTTGAAGTCCTCGCGATCGGCCTCGGTGGGGAACAGCGGCGGCATGGTAGGCGTGTTGGAAGGCAGGTTCTTCAGCTCGTCCAGACGCTTCAGGATATCGCCGCACGTGTGGGCCTCGAAATAATGGCCCTGATCGTCGGAGTCTATGTCGGCCTGCAATGCAGAACCGTAGGCCACGTACAGGTGGGCGTCGGTCGGCACGATGAATTCGTCGACCTTGCCTTCGAGGGCGCGCTGGAAGGCGGCGCGCAGTTCAGACATGAAGAACAGCGGGCCACCGAGGAAGATGACGGTGCCGTGAATCGGGCGGCCGGAAGCCAGGCCGGCAATGGTCTGCGTGGCCACTGCGGTGAAGATGGAGGCGGCCAAATCGGGCTTGGCCGCACCATCGTTGATGAGCGGCTGCAAATCGGTTTTGGCGAACACGCCACAACGCGAGGCGATTGGATACAGGTTCTCGTAGCTCTTGGCCATCTCGTTGAGGCCGGCGGCGTCGGTGTCGAGCAGTGTGGACATCTGGTCGATGAACGCACCGGTACCACCTGCGCACGAACCGTTCATGCGTTGTTCGGGCGTGGGCTTCAGGTAGGTGATTTTGGCGTCCTCGCCGCCGAGCTCGATGATGACGTTGGCCTGTGGGTATTCCTTGTCGATTGCCTCGGTTTCGGCGATGACTTCCTGAATGAAGGGCACATGCAGGTTGTCAGCGAGCGCCAGACCACCGGAACCGGTGATGGACAGGCGAATCGGTTCGTCGCCGCGTCCGAGGTCCACAAGCTTCTTGTGGATGTCGACCAACAGGCCGGCCACGGTGGCACGCACGTTGGCGTGGTGGCGTCGGTAATCGGAGAAGAGGGTGTCTCCCAGGGAATCGGACTGATCAAGCACCACGGCCTTGACGGTGGTGGAGCCGATATCCAATCCCACGCGCAGCGGCTTCAGTTGTGAGGCGGGCGTTACGCTCGCGTCAGCGACGATGTCAACCATGTATTCCTCTTAATTCCGATTTCCGGGTATGTGCGCCTTGAGGCATCATGAACCGTTTCGGGACGGCTGGCAGATACCTGCGGACGGCTTCGCCCGGCTACTTCTTCTGGAATATTAGTCCGACCACCTGCCCAACATGGCACGAGGCGAGGTGATTTCGCTCACGGGAAGGCCTTTTCCCAACAGTTCCAACGATATTGCTGAGTGCGGCATTCCAGAACTGCTACTACGAGGCCTGTTGGCCTTCGCCGGCTTCGCGGTCTTTCAAATAGATTTCGGGGATATCTCGTTCTTGATCGTGGAGCTTGGTCCAAATGACCGGTTCGCCGGCTTCCAGAGACTTGGGCACATCGAGGATGCGCTGGTTTCTGGAGCCGCGGAATTGCAGCAGCGAGTCCTTCTGGTCTCTGAGGTAGCGGCCGTCGACGAGAATGTCGATGAGATGTAGCAATTCAAGCTTGTCTGGGGTTTCTCCGGGGCGCATGAGTTCTTCCCATGTGTAGCCGGTCCACGACCAGATATCTTTGGTATGACCGAATTCCTGGCGGATACGTTGTGCGAGCGGCACCAGCACGGGAGTGTTGAGGAATGGCTCGCCGCCAAGGAACGTAATGCCTTGCACCCATGGGGCTTTCAGATCTTCAATGATTTTGTCTTCAAGTTTTTGCGTGTATTCGTGGCCGGCTTGGAAATCCCAGATGGAGGCGTTGAAGCAGTCGACGCAGTGGAAGGGGCACCCGGAGACGTAAAGGGAGTTGCGCACGCCTTCTCCGTCGGTGACAATGAAGGTTTTGTAGTCGGCAATCATCCGCTTGGACATGCGCCGGCCATCCCATTGACCGGCTTTCGGATCGTTGGCAAGACCGTTGGAGGGTACGGAGGGGCCACGCCCGGTCTCGCCGGCCGCAAAGTCATGGCGCTTGGGTTCGGGCTTGGTCGTATGCAGCTCCGGCATGATTCCCTCCTTGTGGAAAGCATTAGCTCCCGCTGACGGGAGCTGTCCGTCATCAGACGGACTGAGGGTGGTCAACACCATAAAGGATGACCACCCTCAATCTCGCTTACGCTCGACAGCTCCCGCCAGCGGGAGCAAGTATAGACCCTACTTGGCCTCTTCGAACCACTCGCGAGTGGTGCCGTCATCCAGCGTCACACGACCGGTTTCGCCGCTCATGTGCTTGACTCGGTGGGCAATCTCCTCGTGACGGCCGTGCACCATCGGGCGCTGGACCGGGCTGCCGAGATAGCCGCAGGTGCGCTTGGTGACGTTGCACTTGTCCGGGTTGGAGTTACCGCACTCCGGGCACTTGAAGCCTTCCTCGGTCGGCTCGAAGTCGCCCTGGAAGCCGCACACGAAGCAGTGGTCGATCGGGGTGTTGGTGCCCAGGTAGCCGATGCCGATGTTGTAGGCGTAATCCCACACGGCTTCGAGCGCCTTCGGGTTGTCCTGCAGGCACGGGTACTCGCAGTAGTTGATGAAGCCGCCGGAAGCGTAGTACGGGAAGTCCTTCTCGTAGCTGAGCTTCTCCATCGGGGTGGGCTGCAACCACACCGGGTAGTGGAAGGAGTTGGTGTAGAAGTCGTGGTCAGTCACGCCTTCGATACGGCCGAACTTTTCACGGTCCATGCGGTTGAAGCGGTCGGTCAGGGATTCAGCCGGAGTGGAGTACACGGAATAGTGGTAACCCTCCACTTTGCTCCACTGCTTGCACAGCTCGTTCATGCGCTTGACGATGGACAGCGCGAACTCCTTGCCTTCCGGATCCCAGCCGTGGTCGCGAATCCAGTTCTTGCCGTAGAAGACCGCGGTGGTCTCGGCAAGGCCGATGTAGCCGAGCGACACGGTGGCACGCTCGTTCTTGAACAGCTGGTCCACGTTGTCGTTGGCACCAAGACGACCAAACGCACCGAAGCGGAACAGGGTCGGGGCGTTGACCGGGGTGGCTTCCTTGCAGCGCATGATGCGGAACTGGAGGGCCTGATGGGCGACTTCCATACGCTCGTCGAACAGCTTCCAGAAGCGAGCCTTGTCACCGTGGGATTCGATGGCGATACGCGGCACGTTGACGGTGACCACGCCGAGGTTCATACGGCCGTCTTCTTCATCCTTGCCGGTCTCCGAGTTGATCCAACCCTGCAGGAAGGAGCGGCAACCCATCGGAGCCTTGAAGGAGCCTGTGATCTTGACGATGTTCTCGTAGAACACCACATCCGGGTACATGCGCTTGGTGGCGGACTCGAGGGCGAGCTGCTTCAGATCGTAGTTCGGGTCACCCGGGTCGGCGTTCACGCCGTGCTTCACAGTAAAGACGAGCTTCGGGAAGATGGCGGTGTGGTGTTCCTTGCCGAGGCCGCGAATACGGTTCAGCAGGATTGCGCGTTGCACTTCACGAGAGAACCAGTCGGTGCCGAGACCAAAGCCGACAGTCACGAACGGGGTCTGGCCGTTGGACACACGGTTGGAGTTGATCTGGTATTCCATGGTCTGCATGGCATCATAGATGGCCTTGCGGGTACGAATCTTGGCGAGGATTTCACGCTCCTGCTCAAGTTCGTCAACGTCGGTGTGGAACGGGGTGTCCATCGGCAGCGGTTCGCGGGAACCGAAATGCAGCTTGGCGGGCTCGTTCTTCTTGGCGCTCTCGACCTGACGACGGGCGAATTCAACCGGCATGCCGTCGGGGATGGTCTCACGAGCTTCCTCAAGGAACTTCTCGTAATCCTTCTTGGCATACTGGGCAAGATGCTCGTCGGCACGGTTGGCGGTCTGGCCACCATACTGGCTGGAGGCCACGTCCTTCATGATCTGGGTAATCTGGGTGGCCGCAATGGCGATGGACTTCGGGGAAGCCATCGGAGCGTTGCCAAGAGTGAAGCCATTGGCCAACATGTCCCAGAAGTTCGGCAAGGAGCAGTTGGACTGGGCAGTGAACGGCGAGTAGTCGGCATCGTGGAAGTGAATGTCGCCCTTCATGTGGGCGTTGGACACCGCCGGCGGCAGCATGTTGAACGCGGCGGCCTTGGACACGGCGCCGGCCAGCAGATCACGCTGGGTGGAGTAGACGTTGGAATCCTTGTTCGCGTTCTCGTGAATCAGGGTCGGGTCGTGGTTGATGAAGCGAGCAACGGCCTCGTTGACATCAGTGGCCTTGGCACGCTGAATGTCTTTGTCGAGACGGTAATTGGTGTAGGCGCGAGCCACATCGTACAGGTGGGCATCAATGAGGGCGTGCTCCACGAGATTCTGGATGTCCTCGATCTTGGCGGGGCCGGCGTAACGCTCCTTGATTTCGCCTTCGACTTGGTTGGCGAAACCACGGATCATGGCATCTTCTTCGGGGCCGACTTCCTTGTTCAGGTCGCCGAAAGCAGACTTGACCGCAGAGATGATGTTGATGGGGTCGAAGTCGACCACACGACCATCACGCTTCTCAACGAGCACGGTGGAGGCCTTGGCGGCCACCTTGGTCTCGTTATAGGTAACGGTTTCTTCCAGCACCTGTGCGCCCATCGGGCACCCCTTTCCTGTAAGGCGAACACTCTCCTGAGTTCCGCATTTTGGCCGCACTCGACGTGGGCCACACGAAATTATATTGATGTCGTTTTCTTGAACCTCTAGAAGAATACGGCATCCCCACCCCTATATCTAGTGCTCAACAGTGGTGTGTCGAACTATTTATAGGGGTTTTCGGCTATTTTCCGCCAAAACTACAAGTGTGTGATTAGCGTAACTGTTTTCCGCTCGCGTGTCGCACAGCGAGCTCACCGACGACTCTCAATCGTCAGCGCAACGCATATCTCTCACTCCTCTTCATAGCACCCGTTTCTTCGCCATAATGGCTCCTTTCTTCTGATGCACCAGACCGTCTCCATCATCGGCTGATACATCGCTTCGTACGGTTCTTGCATTCATCATCACACCGTTTTCAGGCGACGGTAAATTTTTACCGTCATCAACCAACGCACTTATAGTGGAGTGCATGACTACTGCAATGGGCTACTCATCTATCGGCCGTCCACCGACCGCCGCTTCACTGACCTCGGCTGGCTTTGAGCCGGGTCAAGGCACTTTCGCGCCTGATCAGGGCACCATCAATCTGCCGAATGAGCCTCGCCCTATCGATCAGCTGCCTGCACGCGCCGCTGAAACCACCGCGCAAAATCCGTGGCCGGTAAGTGTGCTGAGCCAGAAGTTCTACGGTGCCGTGGAACGATGGCCGTCCGCGTGGGTCACCGGCCAGATCACGCAGATCAATACCCGTCGCGCCGGCTCGGCCTACATCACGCTGCGCGACGACTTCGAGGATATCGCCATGGGAGTCAATGGCTTCGGCAGGTTCGCGGCCGCGGCCAGCCAGTTCGTTCAGGGCGACCGCGTGGTGATTCATGGCAAACCGAACCTGTGGATGAAGCGCACTTCGCTGTCGTTGCGCGGGGACACGATTCTCAAGGTCGGAGCCGGTGGCAGCCTCAAGGCCATGATCGACGAATTGCGCAAGCAGCTTAAGGGCGAGGGCCTGTTCGACGCCGATCACAAACTGCCTCTCCCGGAGTTTCCGAAGACTATTGGCCTGATTTGCGCACCTCAGGCACGTGCGGAAGGCGATGTGATCACCAATGTGAACCTTCGTTGGCCTTCCGTAACCTTCAAGGTGGTCCACGTGCATGTTCAGGGCGAGCAATGCCCGGCCGAAGTGGTTCAGGCCATTGCGCAACTCGATGCCGACCCGAGCGTGGATGTGATCATCGTGGCCCGTGGCGGCGGCTCGTTTGAGGATCTCATCGGTTTCTCGGATGAGCGTGTGGTTCGTGCGGCGTATGCCTGCACCACACCATTAATCTCCTCCATCGGGCATGAGGATGACTGGACATTGCTGGATCTGGTCGCCGATCTGCGCGCCTCCACCCCCACCGATGCGGCCAAGCGCGTGGTGCCGGATGTGCGTGAGCAGTCGCAGCTCATCGAAGGTGCCATCGACCGTATGCGACTGCGGGTCCGTTCGCGCGTGGAGAACGAGATTCGACTTATCGAGGGATATGCGAACCGCCCGAGCCTGACACAGCCGCACACCATGCTTGAGCCTCATCAGCGCTTAATTGACGACTCGTTGCAACGGCTCGATATCGGGCTGCAACGCATCGTGGACGATGCCCAGCTCACCGTCGAGCGAGCTCACGCCTCACTGACCGCACTCAGCCCGCAATCCACGTTGAACCGAGGCTATGCGGTGGTGCAGTCCGCCGATGGCCACGTACTAGACGATGCTTCGCAGGTAAGCCCTGGGGATGACATCACCGTCACCCTGAAGAAGGGTGTCATTACCGCAACCACCACATCCGCAACCGCGTGACACGCCATACGCAGCCACGCATATATACCGTATATATAAGGAGAACATCATGACCGAAAACGCCACATCCACCGACAAGAACACCCCCGCCTCGTCCCTGGCGGACAAGGAACGCGAGCTCATCGCCCAGATGCCATATGAGGAGGCGCGCGACAAGCTGATTCAGGCTGTCCAGGCACTGGAAACCGGCGGCCTCAATCTTGACCAGTCGATGCGTCAATGGGAAATCGGCGAGGCCTTGGCTAAGCGCGCCCAAGGTCTGCTCAACGACGTCCGTGCCAAGCTCGACCAAGCACAAGCCGAGCAAGCCGCTAATGAAGCCACCGCAGGCACGCAGTCCAACCTCGACTGAGTTGCCTCCCGGCGCGGCATCCCGCGGCTCGCACCTGAGTCCGGACTGGACTGAGTTCTGCTTCCCGGCATACGATAGTGGTGATTAGGCCACATTGGCAGCAGTTTATAGAAGGGAAATCCCATGTCAACGTTGATTCTTGTATTCCATCCGCATCTTAAGGACGGCTCGCGCGTGAACGCCCGCCTGCTCGCCGAACTCGCCGCACAGGGCGAGGACAACATCATCGTGCGCGACGAATACGCCGAATACCCGAACTTCTCCGTCAACGCCGACACGGAGCACGAGCTGCTGGAGGCTGCCGACCGCGTAATCCTTCAGTTCCCGTTCTATTGGTACTCCTCCCCCGCGCTACTCAAGGAATGGGAAGACGAGGTCATCACCGCCGGCTGGGCCTACGCCGGAGCCCATGCGTTGAAGGGCAAGGAGCTCAAACTGGTGGTCACCACTGGTTCCGACGCCGCCAAGTACCGCAAGGATGGCGAGTACAGCCACACCATGGAGGAGCTGCTAAGCCCGTTTGAGGTCGTGGCGTACAAAGTTGGCATGAACTATGCTGAGCCGTTCCTGGTGCAGGGCACCGCCACCATTGGCGATGCGGAGCTGAATCAGGCCGCCGCCGATTATGTTTCGGCGATTTTGGACTGAATAAGCTGAGGCCGGGTGCAAGTCGCACCCGACCCTGTTGTTTTTTCGCGGGCAAGCCGCGGGGTCTCTCCCTCAGTCAGCTTCGCTGACAGCTCCCTCGTCAGAGAGAGCTTGTTTTTTGGATCAGAGGGAGTTGACGGTTACTTCTTCAGCGGGACGTAGATCACGTTGTCAATGAGCTCGCGATAGTGCTCAACGATTTGCGCGCGACGGGTCTTCAGACTCGGGGTCAGCATGCCGTTGGCCTCGGTGAATTCGTCGGGCAGAATCTCGAACTTACGAATCGACTCGGCGCGGGAAACGCCCTCGTTGGCGGCATTCACCGTACGCTCCACCTCAGCGTGAACGATGGCGTTCTTGGCCAGCGAGGCCAGATCGGGTTCCGGCTTGGCACCCTGGGATTCCAGCCAATTGTTGGCATCCGCCAGATCCAGCGTGACCAGAGCGGCCACGAACGGCTTCTTATCGCCAATAACCAAGCACTGGTCGACCACAGGCGAGGTCATTACGGAAGCCTCCAGCAGACCCGGCGAAACATTCTTTCCGCCGGCGGTGATGATGAGGTCTTTCTTACGGCCGGTGATGGAGATGAAGCCGTCTTCGGAGATATCGCCCAAATCGCCGGTGTGCAGCCAGCCATCAGTGATCTGCTGGGTGGTGACTTCGGGGTTGTTGTGGTAGCCCTTGCACACCAGCGGTCCCTTGACCACCAGCTCGCCATCCTCAGCGATGCCCGCAGTGATACCGCACATCGGCATGCCGATGGTGCCGATGCGGTTGTCTTCCGGCAAGCTCACACACACCGGGCCGCAGGTTTCGGTCATGCCATAGCCCTCAAGCACCGGCATGCCGATGCCGTTGAAGAAGTGGGAAAGCTCGGAGTCCATCGGAGCGCCGCCGGTGATGGCGAAGTCGGCGTTCGGACCGAAAATCGTGCGAATCTTCTTGTACACCACCTGCTCATAGAAGGCGTGGGCGATACGTCCGGCAATCGGCAGCTGTTCGCCCTTCTGCTCGGCCTTGGACCATTCGCGTGCGTTTTCGGCGGCTCGCATGAACATCTTGCCAGCGAATCCGGTGCCGGCGCGCTGGGAGGCGGCGTTGTAGACCTTCTCGTACACACGCGGCACGGCGAGCAGCAGCGTGGGACCGAAGGTCTCGAAGTCCTTGACCATCGTCTTCATATTGGAGCTCAGGGCCAGCGAAATCGTGCCGCCGAAGCTGAAAAATTCCATGAATCGGGCGAACACGTGGCTCAACGGCAGGAACAGCAGCAGGCGGCGGTTGGGCCATGCGCCGGCGCGCGGCATGTACTGCAGCGCGGAAAGCACCAGGAAGGCGAAGTTGCGGTGGGTCAGTTCCACGCCCTTCGGGGGGCCAGTGGAGCCGGACGTGTAGACGATGGTGGCGCGGTCGTCGCCGTGGGAGGCTTCCTTGTACTCCCAGAATTCGGCGTCGGTGACGCTTTCGCCGTAGGTCTTGATGGCGTTCAAACCGCCGGCTTCAATCACGAACACGTTGCGCAGGGTGGGTACCTCGCTGCGCACGGATTCGATCTTGTCGCGCTGTCCGTCATCTTCGGCGATGGCGAGCGTGACTTTGGAATCGTTGAAAATCCAGCTGACCTGGCTGGCGGAGTTGGTCTCATACACCGGCACGGTGAGTGCGCCGATGGACATAATCGCCATATCCAGCGCGGTCCATTCCCAGCGGGTGCGTGAGACGATGGCGACTGAATCGCCCTTATTGACACCAAGTCCGATCAGGCCCTTGGCCAAGTCGATGACCATGTCACGGAATACTTGGGCACTGTACGGGTGCCAAGTGCCATCATCGCCCTTGTATTCGATCATGGCACCTTCGGGATCGCGCTTGGCGCGGTTATCGAGCAGATCGAACAGGTTGATGTCGCTGTCAATCGGCTCCTTGACGGGATTGGTGAACTGCTTGACGATACGGGTATCGTTTATGGCCTTATCAGCGATGTTTTCAGTCATGCTCCCCATGTAACTCCACGGATGCTACAAAACACGCGCGAAACAACGGATTGTCCAGGCCAAATGGCCCCGGCAATCCGTTATTTCGGGCAAACCAGGTAAATCTGTCGCACCGTACATTCAGCAGATTACTCGGCGGAGTTATTGGCCTTTTTCAGCTCGTCGCGAATCTCCTGCAACGTGGCGAGAGTCTGCTCTTCAACACTAGGCCCCTTTTCCTCGGCGTCAGCCTCATCCTGGATAGCAGTGAGATCACGAAGCTTATTAATCGGCAAAATCACGCAGAAATACACCGCCACGCCAACAAGCAGGAAGTTAATCAGCGCGTTAAGAATCGCACCAAATGAAACAGTCGAGTTGTTGAACGTGATGGTCAGTAGTCCGGAAAGATCCGGTACGCCGCCGATCATGCCAATTAATGGGCTGATGAGATTGTCTACGATGGAATTGACCACAGCGGTAACGGCAGAGCCCATCACCACACCTACCGCCATATCAATCATTGATCCGCGCGACAGGAATTTCTTAAAGCCATTCAACGGGTCTTTATCGGTCAAAGCAACAACTTTGCGAGCGGTTCCTCCCGTGGCCTTGGCAAAGTCGGCGGCAATATTCATGGGATTGTGGCTACTCATAATGGCACTCCTTACGAAATTCAGACACTTCACTTGTGTCCGACTGGTTTTTTCCACGACTCCATTATGCCGCTTGTTGGAATATCCCTATACCACTGCGGCGTTCTCGTACATGACTATGTACGAGAAC